>JAABUM010000089.1_pt1 | contig 192614 bp, 11 predicted proteins | sample 5559161 | NCBI WGS metagenome assembly JAABUM01 (sample SAMN10711868, study PRJNA513369) | rock metagenome | isolation source: Antarctica rocks | place: Antarctica: Victoria Land, Siegfried Peak nord | reverse complement strand
TAGATTAAGATTATTATCCCTATTATAATAATCCTTATTAATTAGGTTAATATCTATCTCCTCCTTTAGCTTAACTTTTAAGGACTTTTTCTTTTTATTATTATAATTACTATCCTAATAATTTCTATTATAATATTAGTAAGGATAAGGTAGGGTCTTTTTAAGTTATTAATTATTAGCTATTATCTTTTCTAAAGGATATCTTTTTATCTCTATAAACTTAGGGTTAGTTAACTAGATAATCCCCTTAGCCGCTAGATTACTAAATAGTTATTAGACTTAGGCTAGGGATAGTACTTATAATACTAGAGTTACTATTAGTTTCTAATAGGATCTATTTATCTTATAAACCCGCTTAGCTACTACCTTATTATTTTAGACTCGCCTATTAAAGTTTTCTATAATATCCCCTTCTTCCCGTATTAGGGTTATAAGTACTAGGTTTAGCTTAAGGCCTTACTATAAATACTTAATAATTATATCCTTATTACTAATACCCGCGTTATATAAGTAGTTAGTCTTTTAAGTTAGATATTAGCTAAGGGTAAGTAATAGTTAGTTAAAATAGAACTTTATCTTCTTAACTTCCTTTATTAATTTAAATTAATTAGGCTAATATTCTTAAAGAAGTTTATTTTCCTAAATAGCTAAATTATAATTTATTTCTTAGCGGACCCTAGTAGAAAGGCTATTATATTATTCTAGAGTATCCCCTTCTAGATATATTAGGAGTACTCTAAGGACTAGACTACTACCTTCTAGTTCCGCTATATAGTAAAAGTAGTAGATAAAGAAGGCTATAAAGTATTTTTTAGGATTAAATATTATAATTTCTTAGGGTTAAAGGTTTTACTCCTTATACTCCCTTAGTTAGGATAGATATTTATTAAGGTCCTTATATTAATAATAGTTATAATTATTAATATAGTTTTAGGGTAGGTCTAGTTAAAATTCTTAGGGAAAGTCTTAAAGAGGATTTAGATATCTAGCCCTAAGTAGCCTATAATTATAATACCCTAATATTAACTCTAATTAATAATTTTCCTAAGAAATAAACCTAGGTTTTAGGCTAAGGTTATAGTTTTAATTATAATAGAGTTCTACTTCCTATTAGGTGACCTTCGCGCGTAATTATACTAACTTATTTTATTTTATTAAAAGACGTCGTGGCTTAGATTCTTATTAATAGTAGTTAGGCTAGAATACTCTAGGCTAATCCTTTATAAAAGGTTAGCGAGGAATAAAAGTCTCTAGCTAGGTATCCTAATAGGGTAGTACTAGGATATTTTAACCCCGTAGACTAGCTATAATTAATTTAAAGCTAGGAGTAAATAGGGACCTACTATATTATACTCTTATTAGATCTTATTTAACTTCTTAATTAAAAGGGTCTTTTTATTCCTAACAGGCTCTATCTAATATTAGACGCTAGATTCTATTAGCCTATAACCCTCTTCTTAAAGGGCGAGCTAGCTTACGCTATATAAGTAATATATAACGGCTAGAGGTAACCTCTTTAATTACTTATTAAGAAAGATTAAGATTACCCTATTTATTAGGCCTATTATATAGTTTATTTAGCTACTCCTAGAATATTTCTTTATTTTTAATAATAGAGTATAGGTAGCTAAGAAGTTATTACTTAACTTCTAATTAGAAAGACTTCTTCTTAGCTTCTAATAAGAGTTAGTAGATAGCCTAAGTAGCCCCTACATTAATATTACTAATTAGTTTTTAAAGGAATAGGGCTTTATATCCTAGGGTCCTCTTAGTTAATTATCTTATAATAATTAGTACCGTAATATAGTCTTATTAATATACTATTTTTAAATACCCTATATTACCTAAATTCTTCTAGATTCCTATAGCTTCCTTAATCTACCTAGAAATATATTCCGTTATACCTAGATAAGGTATAACTCGTTTCCTAGCTACTACTAAGGATTCGCCCTAGGCTACCTCTATAGATTTAGGTAGGTTAACTAGATTATTAAGGCCTAAATTATTTCTCCCTAATTTAATTTAGTTAGCTATCCTTACTGGGGTTATTCCTAAATCTAGGGTTATTCTAGAATCCGGGGTTCTAGTAGATAGAGGGGCCCTTAATAAACGCTAGGCAGTCTTAGTACCTTACTTAAAATCCTATAAAGTAGCTAGAAATATCTCTAGCTCTAGTCTAGACTACTAGGATTCTAGCTAGGCTGATCTTTTAAGATCCGCTACTACTCTTAAGCTATACCGAGCTAGTCTAAGACTATTCTAAGTAAGATACTTAATAAGTTACTAATTAGGATAGTTAACTAGGTTTACTTATTTAGGTTCTATAGAGAGGAAATCATATAGGTAGAAGGTAAGAATAAGAGTATTATAATTAGTTATAATAGTAGGTTAAGCTAGGTTAAATAACGTAGAGGGCTTTTTAGCTCTAGTTTTTTTAGAAGAAGGATAGGGAATAGAATAAAGAAGAATAGAATTATTAAAGCTAATAAATAGAAATCTTTTAATAGGGTAATAGGATAGAATAGAGTAGAAGTGACTTTTATACCCCGTAATCCCCTTAAGAATAGTTAATTACTAATAAATAGACCCGATCTAAATAGATAACTCGGTATATCTATTTAGGATCTTCTAGTATTACTACTAGATATTAAGGCACGAATAAACCGGTATAATTTATAGGTTATAAGAGCTATTATTCTCTAGACGTTAAGACGTCTAGTCTACCTATCTAAACTAAGCTATGTTAGGCTTAGCGCCTTAAGTAGATTACGCTAAGCTATATTAATTACCAACGGAAGTATATTATAACATTTAATATTTATATTAACCTAGTTTATTACCTCTATATAATCTACCTTAATAGGTCTATTATTAAGGATATAAATAATTATACCTATTAATCTTAAGAGGTTAATATTAAACTTAAAAAGTTAGATAAAGAAGTAGTTATATTAAAAGCTTATATAATTTAACTTTACTTTATAAGATTAAGTAATACTTTTAATATCTTTTAAATTATTTATATTTAGAGTTATACTTTCTTTAACCTAGGAAAAGTCCCCTTTAATTAAGTTATATTTACTATTTATAATAAAGAGTAATAATAATAAGCTTTAAAAGGTTATGTTATTATTATATTTAAAGCTTATTATACCTAAGGAAAGGATAGAGGGGATAATAAGTTATAATAGAATTATAACTATTATAAGGATATATTATATAAGTCTTACTATACTTATATTATAAATTAATACTAGGCGTAGTTCCCTTACTTAAAGTCTAATAAATTTAAGAAAGCTTAAATAAAGGCTACTATTACTTAAATTAATAATAACTTAAAGAAGTAAAAGCTTAATAATACTCCTATTAAATCTAACTTTATAAGTTATATCAATAAATTTAATATTAATAAATAGTTAATAATAAAGTTATTATCTTAATAATAATCCTTAAGAAATTACTTTTAAACTTAAATAATATAGTTTTTATAAACTTTAATTATAATTAATATATCTTTTAAGATTAAAGTATATTTATTAATTTATAACTAATTAAGACCTCTTATATTATTAGGGGTATTAGTAATTTTTAATATACCTTATAAAGTAGTAGGACTATTAAGATTAATTATAATATTAATAATAATATTAAACTAATATTTATATTTAATATTATATAAATATTTAATATAGGTATTAATAATTTCTTATTTATTAATTAGCCCTTTAATATTAATATTAATATAATTTATATTAAAGTAAGTTATATTATCTTAAAGGGATTAATAGCTTTTAATACTAATTAATTTATAAAAGTCTTTACTCTAAATTTATAAAAGCCCTGAGCCCTTAATACTTATAATATTCCCTTAAATAAAGTTTACTAGTTATAATATATTTATTTAAAGTACTTTAAATAGTAAAGTATTAATAAATTATTAATTATATTAATTAAAATTAATTTCTTAAAGCCCATCTTTAATAAGCTTATATATAAATATTATATTTAAAGCTATTAAAAGGTAGTACTTTATAAGGATACTATTTAATTAAGGGAGTATCTAATAAAACTTATTTATAATAATATTATTAACCCTTTCAACTTAATAGGTTTTAAAAGAAGTTAATACTTTATAATATTTAAGGATAATATATATATATTTTAATTATTATTTACCTTAAGTATAAGAGCAATACTTTTTAATTATTCTAATAATTTAAAGTAGCTTATAAGTATTTAAATTATTAAATCTATTACCTTTATATTAGTAATAGGGGTAAATATATAAGCAATACCTTTATTAATTACTTTAGGAATTAAGGTATTTATTATAAGTTTATAATACCTAGGAACCCTTAAATAAATAGGATTATAAAGTATTTTAAGTAGATATTATTATATAAAATATAATTAATACTCCTTAACTCTAGGTTTAATAAGTCTTTTTAGCTTAAGACTATCTTTATAACTAACTACATTACTATCTAATTTCTTAATATAAAGTTAGGGAAGACTCTTTATAAAGTATAATATAAATACTTATTAAAGCTTTTATACCTTTAAATAATAGGCTTAATAGCTTACGCCTTATATTATATTTAAAAGAAGTTAAAAGATAAGAGTAATAAATACTACCTTTTTAATTATAAAGAGGATTATATCTTTTAATTATAAAAAACTATAAGATAATAGGTTATATAAGTAAATAATATCTATTTTTAAGAGAAACGCCCTTTATATATTAATATTAATAAGTAATCGTAGTTAGATTTTAAGTTAGAGAAATACTTATAAATATCTACTCTAAGGGAGAATAATAAGAAGTAGAATATCTAAGATAATATTAATTTTATTTAATAAGTTATAACTCCTACTTAATAATAAGTTTATACTTATAAGGTAGAATATATTAATAAAGAAGAATAGGCTATTTAATAGATATTATAAGATTATCTTAAGCTAGCCTTACTAGATTTATAAGATCTATTATTAGACCCTTTAATTATAATAGCCCTTATACTCTTTATTAATATTAATAGAATTAAACTATTTAAGTTAAAAACCTATTAATAAATATTAGAAGATAGTTATAATATCTAATAAAGCCTTAAGATAGATAATAAAGTTAAATCCCTTTAAAAAAATATCTAAAAGGTAGTTAATCTACTTATAAGTAAGTATACCTTAAGAGGTAAATAAGTTTATACTTTAAAGTATAACCCTTAGGGATAGGTTATATATTATAAGGTATACTAAGTTATTTATAAGTTTAAATAATATAAAGGTATTAATTATAATAAGACTTTTACCTTAATAATAAAACTTATAAATTATAAGGCTATTTTTACTTTAATAGCTATTATAAACTAGGACTTAGAGTAAATAGATATGAAGATAGCCTTCCTTTATAATAATATTAATAGAGAGATTTATATTAATTAACCTACTAGTTATAAGTAAGGAAAAGGGGTCTATTAACTTTATAAAGCCCTTTATAAATTAAAGTAGTTATTATAAGTTTAATATTATACCTTTATTAACTTTATAAAGGAATTAGGCCTTATATTATTATTTACTAACTTAAGTATCTTTATTAACTTAGAAGAAGGGACCTTAAAAGCCCTTTATATAAATAATATCTTAATTATAAGTCTAAATAAATAAGCTATTTAATAGATTAAAGATACTTTATATAGCTAGTTTAAGATAATATATTTAAGTCTATATACTTATTACCTTAATATAATAATTACTTAAGATTATTAATAGTAAATATTATAATTAAGTTAAGTAGCTTATATTAAAAAGATATTATAAGACTTTATTATATAAGAGTATAAGTATATTATTATACTAATAAAAACTAGTACTTACCTAGAAAAGGCTAATAAAAAATATAAACTAAACCCTATATTTAAGAAGAACTATTAAAAGGTTATAAGATCTTTTATATATATTATACTAGGGTCTTCTCGAGAATAGCGGAAAACGGCTTGGACGTATAGGTACTAGGCAGCGAAGCGTTTAAGAAACGCGTATAAGAGACGAGTAAAGGAGTAACAGGATACCCTAATCCTAATCGGGGGCCTAATAAAGGCGGAGGTGGTGGAGTTAGGGAGGAAGGGGAGAGTAGAGGACCACGCGTCGGGGTAGAGGCTACGGGGGCCTTTACCCTACCTGCGGACTCAGCGAATATGATAATACTTAGATTACGACGTATAAATAATATTAGAGCTACGAATAGGCTGAGTAGCCAGGCTACTATAACGATAACAGCCCTTAAGGCTATTAAAAACACGCGATTTAAGGACCTAAACGCGTCTAGATAGAAGATTTTAATAGCGGGTATTAGCCTAGTATAGGCATATATCGAGGAACTCCAACTAAAGGAGAGGGATAATAGGGAAAGGGACTAGGATTATAACAAGCCTAGGACTACTAGTTAGGCCAGTACCCCGATAAGACAGGGCTCCCCACAGGGCTAATAGAGCTAGGGGAACCCCTTTACGAAGAACATGCTGCCGCCCCCCCTATAGGGCCTACATACGCCGACGCTAAAAGCGGTCGAGGCTAGGAGGGCACGACAGATACTAGTAGTACTAAAGGACGAGAAAGAGAGGGAAGTAGTAGCGGGGATAGTAGGTGAGAGGCTAGTTATAGTATTCTAGGCTACTAGTAATAAATATACGTTAGAGATTATAGCGGCGAATAGATTAAAGAGTAGGGATATACTACTATAAGTCACCTTAATAGAGGCGAGAGAAGTACTAGAAAGGGAGTAGTCGTAGGTAAATATAATATACTACTCCGTAGTAGTAGTAAAGAAATCGTTCGGCGTAGTAGTACACGGAGTATAAATATCTATCTTTAATATAAAGGATTAATAGGCGATTAAGGAGAAAATCTAACGGGAGAATAGGGCCCTCTACCCTAACCTAGACGTGGTAGAAGGAAGATGGCTAACGAGTACGTATATACTTAGGAAGGTATACTCCTTACTCGTAGTAAGCGTCGCGTCGCCGGTAATAGCGGACGACCTAATTAGGAAGGGGATAGTAGAGGCGGGCGAGATGAAACTCGTAGAGTGGTACGAATAGAGGGTAAGGCTATTATAGTACTTTAAATATTAGTTATACGGGTATATACACTATAACTACCCTAACGACACCCGATACGCCGACTATAGCTAGGGCTATAGTATAGCGGAATATAGGGCGAAGGCTACGGACGCCCTGCGAGGGTATACTACGTGCAAATAACAGGGCCACTCCTCCTAGTCTAATGAATACCCGGTAAGGGCTAGGGAGAGGTAACGCGCCAGATAGTAGGTCGCGAACAAGACCCTATTCTATAGGATTAGGCGAGAGCGAGTAATAGCGGCGATAGACGCCGAAGGATTTATAACTATAGGGATAAAGAAGAAGAGAAAGGCTATAACCGACTAGGTAACGTACGACACGCCTGGTAGCGGAGAGTAGCTAGGGCTCTAGAGACCCGGGTATAGGCTAGGGAGGCCGCCTGCCTTTAGAAGGCTTATGGTCAAGGAGCTAGGCCAGAAAACATTGGAGGTAAGGACGAGTAGCGGAAAGGAGCTGGCGGATAGCGTCAACGAGCTACTTATAGAAGCAGTAGTAAATAGCGCTATTAACCTTACTAGGGAGGGTAAATAGGTCGACTAGGGAGAGATAGATATACGAGAAGTAAATAGCGGTACCCTAGATCCAGATATCTAGTATACTAACCCTAAAGATACTATAGTATAATATTAGAAGCGAAATAGGTATAATAATAGCCCTACTAGAAGATCGGGTTATCTAGGAAATGGATATCTTAGTAATATAAGAATCCTATTATAACGCTAGGAACCGATCGTCGTATAACCCTAGCTCTAGGGCGTTCTTCCTAGTATATAGAGCTAGGCGGGACACACGAACGTGCTTCTATATTAATAAGAGGCTTCAAGTAGATAGCTAGGAGGTAGAGTTCCTTATAAGGGATGTTAGCACCCTGAAGCTCTAGCTCTATACCTAGGAGGGTAGGGAATATATAGCCCGCTTCCAATTATATAATATATATAACCCGAGCCTATTACTAGTAATAAACGAGAACCCTTCAAGCCTACTAATTATAGGAGAGGAGGTCGGGCGACCTAGTAAGTATATCGTGGTAGGGGATTTTAACCTCTACTACCCTAACTAGAATAACCCGGGGTAGTTCTTATACTACCCGGAAGTAGACTAGCTGGCAGGAATTATAGTTAATAATAATATAGACCTAGCCCTACCGGATAGGATAGTTACTTAGAGGGCGAGGGGGTCTAAGAGTACGATCGACCTGGTCTTTACTACGCCTAGACTTCTTAACGCAGTATAGGTCTACTAGGTACGCCCTAAGCTATAGTTTAGCTCCGACCACCTTCCTATATATATAGAGCTCGACCTGAGAGTAGAGGAGTAGCAGAGCGTACCAAAGAGGTCGTGGAAGACGGCGGACCTAGAGGAAGTCAGGAAAGGGGCTTAGGCGCTGAGCCGGAAACTAGGTCTCTAACTACTAGAAACTATAAGCTAAATAGATAACTACCTCTCGCGGTTATAATAGGGCCTGAAGGAGGTCGTAGACGAGACGGTCCCCTAGGCGAAGCCTAGAGGTAGGAGAAAGACCTTCTAGAACTCGAAATGCCGACATGCTACCGAGGATACTACAAGAAGTATAAAAGTATTCTAGAGGAGTAGAGATACTACTACGGAGGGAGCTAAGAACGCAGCTATTAAGGAAAGGAATAGGGTACTAAGAACGGAGAAGGCGATCGACTTTAAAAGAAAGATCTATAATACTACTAAGTCTTAAAAGGGTATATAGGGCTTCGCTAAGTAGGCGAGGAATAATAGCTCGTCGCCACGGCCCCTCCCTAAGTTCCCTCCTCTAAGGAGGGGCGATGGGAAAGGGGTGGCTGAGACCTTCGAGGAGAAAGTAGAAGTCCTGCGGACGATATTCTTCCTACCCCCCCCCTAGGCCGACCTAATAGATATTAATGGCATAGAATACCTACTACCGGTAGGTAATAGCGGTGATATTATAAGCGAGGAAGTCCTACAGGCTATTCGTAGGCTAAAATAAGATAAGGCCCCGGGGATTAATAGGATCCCGAATCGGTTCCTTAGGCTAATAGCGGACGGGCTCCTTAGGGAGCTTACTTATCTATTTAGCGCGTGCTTCTACCTTAGCTACCACCCGAGGGAATTCAAGAAGGCTAATACGGTCGTCTTAAAGAAACCGAAGAAAGAGGACTATACGGTACCTAAAGCGTACCGTCCGATAGCGCTACTAAGTACCCTTAGAAAGGCCCTAGAATTAATAGTCGTAGGGCGACTTAGCGACTATGCTAAAAGCTAAGACCTCCTCCCCTAATAATAAATAGGGGCGCGAAGGAATAGATTAATAGAGATAGCGCTAGAGATAATTATAGACGCGGTATATATAGTATAAGACTATAATAGAGGTAATATAACTAGCCTCCTCTCGCTAGATATTATAAGAGCCTTTAATAACGTCTCCTACCGGAGGCTTATCTATAACCTCCGGTGTAAGGGGATCCCTCGCTATATTATAGGCTAGACGGAAAGTTTCCTAGCGGAAAGGTCCTCGTCTATTATAATTAGGGGGACGATAAGTAGGATAGAGCCGGTAGAGATAGGGATTCCCTAGGGGTCGCTAATCTCCCTTATCCTCTTCCTATTCTTTAACGCGCCACTTATTAAGAAGTATACGGCGGCTAAATTACAGTTATAAGTTAGAGGGTTTATAGATAATATTCACCTGCTAGTATATAGGAAAACTATAGAAGGTAACTATAAGACCTTAGAACTAGTACACGAGATCTACCTTAAATAGGCTTCGATATACGGGGCGAGTTTCGCCCCCTAGAAATATAAATTAGTCTACCTTACCCGTTACCCCCGTCGCTTTAATATAGGTGCGGTTATTAGCCTAGGGCATGCGATAACAAAGCTATAAATAGAGATCCGAGTCCTAGGACTATATATCGACGGTAAATTATAGTAGGGCCCGCACCTAAAGAGGGTATAGGCGAAACTCGCCACTTAGAGCCTCGCCCTGTCTATAACGACGGTATTAACCTAGGGAGCTACCCTTAATAGGGCAAGGAAAGTATATAACGTAATAGTACGGCTAGTTATAACCTACGCGTCCGCCTTATAGTATATACTACAAGGACTAAGGGATACGAAGAAGACGTACGTAAGGAAGCTTAAAGTTATCTAAAATAGCTGCTTAAGACGTGTACTAGGGGCATATAAGGCTACCCTAACGCGAGTACTAGAGGTAGAGTCGGGGATAGCCCCTATATAACTAATACTAGATTACTCGGTTCTCCGCCGGTATACGCTAAAGGGGATCTACCCGGTACCGGTAATAGGGAATAGGCGTATCCGAAGGAAGCTAAACGCTAAGAGGGGGAGGAGGAGAGAGGTAGCGAAGTCCCCCGCGGAAGAGAAGAACGAGTGGGCTCTACGCTCCCTACGCCTAGATAACTAGGGCGCGATCGTAACTAGGGAGGTAACCCGCCCCCCCTAGAGGATCGAGAAGATAATATACCATTGGTGGAGGTCCTCCTAGGATACTATATAGGACGAATACTAGTCGGGACTAGGAGCTAGGGATCGCCCCCCCGCCCAGCTCGGGGGCCTATAGACCGGTAGAAGGACCCTCTATAAAGGCCTCTAGAAGGCTGAGAGCTCCGTCCTTACGTAGATAAGAACGGGAAAGATCGGGCTAGCCGCCTTCTTATACTAGTATAGAGTCCCCGGCTTTATATCCGTAAGCTGCGGGTACGGCTAGCGTAGGCAGGATACGAAGTATATCCTTATCTATTACCCTAGGCTCTAGGACCGCCGCTAGGAGCTAAAGGATACCTTAGGCGCGGTAGACGCCTACAGGATGCTCGCGAACGCGGGGGGGGTAAAACGAGTAGTAAGATAGATGATCTAGACCGGGCTACTAGGCTAGTTCTTACTCGTAGCGAAGTAGTTATACTAAAGCCGACCTTAGACGTAAATCTTTACTACCGGAGCGAATTTCGCTTTTATAGTATATAAGCCGGCCCTAGGGAGCTGGACTAATATAGTAGTAAAACACGACCGCCTATTACTATAAAGGACCGAATGTAGTATAAAGAGAAAACGGAATAGAAGTTATAAAGAAGGTAGGAAAGGTAAGGGTTTTCACCCGCGCCTATAGTTAGCATAGGTACACGGTTTCCCCTACGAGTCGGCTACCGTCGTAGCGACTATAAAATACCCGTAGGCCCCCGTAATTATCTTTTAATAGTTTAGATAGACGCGTGTATAATTTATTTATTTATTTATACTAGGGTCTTAGCTTAATATTACCTACCGGGTATTATTATTAATAATTTTAATAGCTACGTATTATTATTATTTATATAGTAATTATATAATACTCTAGTCTTATTTATTATCTCTCGCGTATCTTTATATTAGTTAACTATAGCGAAGAATAGTAAATTAAGATAGCTAAAGGTCCTAGAAGACTATTAGTTCATTCCTACTAATAAATAGCTCCTATTTATATAAGAAATATCTAAATAAATTCTTAAGTACCTTAAGAATAGTAATAATACTAAGTAAGAATATATTCCTTATATTACTATTATAATATTCCTTTAAATAGTAACTATAGTAATTAATAAAGTAATTAATTAATTAGATAATTAAGAGCTTCTTAATACCTTATAATACTTTAAGACGCCTATTAGGTATATTAAAGGTAATATTACCGTTATAAAGTATATTATAAATATAAATATAAATATAATTAACTACTTTAACCTTATAAGCGCGTAGAGAAAAGGCCTTATATTTACCTCTCTCTTATAAACTTAAGCTACTATTATATACTACTCCTCTTAACTAGTACCTCTACTTAGAATAAAAGATAAGGAGGAATATTAGATTACTATTAAAATTAAGGATTAAATAATAATTACCTACTATTATAAAAGTATATTAAAATATTTATAAGCTTATATTAAAAACTATTTATAAGCCTACTTAACCCTTAAGGTAGCTAGGGTAGAAGCTATTACTTAATTTAAGTTAAGGGATATCTATCTACTAATAAAAAGTTAGGGGGTAGTAGAAACCCTAAAAATTATTAAGGAAAGTAGAGATTAGGTAGTATATTTTAAAAAGGAAGCTTTTATTCTAATACCTACTTTTAAGATAATAATTTTTAATATTTTAACTAAGGCCTATTAATTCTTAAGATATATTCTACCCTTATTATAATTATTACTAACGCGAATATCTATTAGATCTTAGGGGTAAAAATTAAGTATATTAATTAGGTAATTAAATAAGAATTAGGTTAAGAGTCTATTAATTATCTCGTTAATAATTATTATTAAGTTTATTAAGGCTTACTATATAAATACTACTTAAAAAGGAGGCCTAAGCTAGTTAAGTTCTATTAAAGGAAATGAATACTATAATTATATTAAATATATTAGAGTTAATAGAATTATTAAATATTTTTAATATTAGAAACCTAGTTATATTCTATCTTAATACTTAAACCTAATATTAACTTACGCTTATTACGCCTAATACTATAATACTTATATATATAAAGAATCCTAGAAGGAAGGATTTAAACTTAAATATATTAATTATTAAGGTACTTATCTAATATTTAGCTTTAATTATATTAAGATTAAAGTAATTAATATAATAGTAGTAGAGAAGTAGTAGGAACTATAAGCTCTCTACTCTTAGAGGAGTAAGACTTTAATATTATAATCTAAATTAAGAGGTATCTAATTAAAAGTCAAATCTATTAAAATAATAACTTAAATTATAAAGTTATATAAGGAAGGTATTATAATAAAGCTAGGCTAAAAGGCTAGTAAGTTAAAAGTAATAGTATTAATAGTATTAAAGCCTATAATACCTAAATTAAAGATACTAATAATAAGAATAACCTAAGTAAAAGTTACAAAGATAACCCTTATAATATAGGTACTTAATAATTTAAAGGTTATTCCTTTAAGTTAACCTTTTAAGACTCTTTAAGGGATAATCCCTTTATACTTAACTCTAATAAGCGCCTAGGTTATAGTATTAAACTAAGATATAACTACCCCTTAAGTACCCTTAAAAATCCTAGTTACTAAGAAATTAATAGGGCTAAAAGCTACTTCCTCCTAATAAAACCCTAAGATATAAAGGGATTAGTTCCTAATAGTACTTATTATAAGGAAAGGGGGTCTAGTAAATAAAAGCCTATTAATATTATTATATAAGAATACTACTTAAAGGAAAGAGAATAGCTAGGTACTTAGAAGCTTAAGTAAACTTACTATCTAGCTAGATAACTTAGGCCTTAATAAATTAAGTAAATCTAGTAAGACTATCTTATAAATTACCTAATAAATAAAAATTATAAGTACTACTCCTAATAAAATTAATATACTTAAGGACCTTAATAATATTTTATAAATCAAAGTTAATATTAATACTAATTTTAATACCCTCTTCTATTATATTAATAAGGTAAATAAGGAGAATTAATTTTAATCTACTTAAAAGTATCCTTTAAGAGTATTAAAGAAAAGACTAGTCTTAATCTTTAAGGCTAAATAAATAGCTACTTAAAAGGTAACATATAAAAGTTATATAAACTCTTTATAAGGGTCTAACTTAAGTATAAAGATTAATACCTCTAATAAGAATAAACTCTAATATTTATTTAATATAAAAGGGAAACTAGTTTATATAAAAACTATTAAAAGCTTTAATAAAAAGGATATTAAAGCTATTAAAAGTTTAAGTAAAAAGGATATTAATATAAATAATAAATAAAGTACTACTACTAATAAAGAAACCTAATAAAGATATACCTAATTAATCTTTTAAAGTTATAATTAAGACTTAAAATTCTTTAATATAATATTAATAAATCCCCTAATATAATAATCCCCTTTTTCTAAGAAATAGTATTATATAAATATAATATTCTTACTATTTAAAAACCCTAGAAGTATATAAAGAAGAATTAAACTTATTACCCTACCCTATTTAAATTTTATTTATACTACCTTATAAGAAAGGGTATAATTATAAGGGTTTATACTTATATTAATACTAAAATTCTAATAGATAAATAGTATGATAGGGCTTATAATAGTAATTTAATAATAATAACCCTTAAGCTTTAAAGGTTAAATTAAAAATCCCTTTATATTTATAATATTTATAACGCCTCTCCCTCTTAAAGATATAAGGCCTATTTTTAAAGGATAAGGACTAGAACTACCTAGGACTACTCCTAGATCTTATTATTAAATACCCTTTATATAGTAATTATAAAGAACGCTTATAATAAATATCTAATAATAGGAGACTTAAACCTTTACTATCTAACCTAGACTAGCCTAGGGAAATATTAATATATAAAGGTAAATAAATTAATTAAAATTATTAATAAAGTTAAACTTATACTTTTAATACTTAAAGGCCTCCTAACCTTTAAATAGAAGAGGTATAATAAAGTTATAATAATTAACCTTATATTTATTATAAGGGAGATAGCTAACTTGATAATAAAGTATAAAGTTATTAAGAAGCTTAATTATAACTCTAATTATAAAGTAGTTTATATTAAGGTTAAATAAGAAGTACTATTATTAGCCTTAAAAGAAATTTATAATTAAAAATAAATTAATAAAGAGGCTTTTTTAATTATTCTTAATATAAACCTATTTATAATATTTAAACCTATTAATATTATAAAGGAATTAAATACCTAGGTTACTTAATTAATTATAAATTAATAGTTATAATAATTAAAGTTATACCTATTATAAAGATCTACCCTAAATTAAAGTAATTTATAAATAAGGAGTATTAAAGAGTAATTATTAAGGTATATAATCTAAAAAGATTATAATAGTAAATAAGGTTAAATTAGAATAAATAATACCTTAATATATAATAGAATTATAAGAAGAAACTTATTAAAATAAAATAAAAGGAAGGATAAAGGTAATATATTAAAGAAATAATAATAATTAAAAGCTCTAAAAATTAGGTAAGTAAATTAAGGGAGGATAAGCTTAATTATCCTCTTTTACCCTTAAACTAGTAGGATTAAATAATATAATAGTAATAAAGGTTAGTAAAAAGATAATACTTTTAAGGAATAGCTTCTTCCTTCTAATATAATAGGCTAGATTAAATAACTTAAAAGGTTTTAAATATAATATTAAGGGAATTCCTAATAATTATTAAATAGGAAGTTAGATAGGTTATACTTATTAATTACTTAAATAAAGTTATAAGTAATAATAGACTTACCTTCTAAATCCTTTAATTATCCCTAGATTATATTAAAGGCTAGCTAGGCTAGATATTTAATATATATATTAACCTAGGATACTACTCCTAGTACTTCTACTATTCTAAGATAATAGTACTAAGGAAGCTAGGAAAAGATAATTATATATAATTAAAGTTATATTAACTAATTACTCTCTTTAATATACTAGGGAAGGGACTTAAAAAGATTATAACTATAAGGATAAACTACCTTATAAAAGAATATTAACTTCTCTTAAGGGAATATATAAAGGGACGTAAGCTATTATTAATTAAAAATACTATTTATATAATATTAAAAGAGGTATATAATGCCTAGAAATCTAAGGATAACTAGGTTACCTCCCTATTTATATTTAATATAAAAGGGGCCTTTAATAATATCTTATACCCTAGGTTAATTTATAATCTAAAGAAGTAAGGTATTAATAAATAAGCTATTAAATAGATATAAAGCTTCCTCTTAAATAGGTTAATAATTATTATTATACTTAAAGGGGAATTATAAAGATATTAAATTATAATAAAAATCCCTTAAAGCTCCCTACTATTATTAATTTTATATCTATTTTATAATATTAATATTTTAGATATTTATAAGTAGAAAGGGTACCTAGTATTACTATATATTAATAATACTAGTATATTAGTAAGAGGACTTATAACCTAAGCTAATTATAAGACTCTTAAGGATATTTATATAAATATTTAAAACTAGGCTGCTATTTATACCTTTAAATTTAGGGTAGAAAAGTATTAACTTATCTACTTTTAGCTTATAATAACCTAAGGAATAAAGAAACGGCCTAGAAATAACTTAAAAGTAGAGGTAAACCTTAGTACCTTTACTATTAAACTAGTTAAATCTACTTAACTACTTAGGTTAATCCTAGACTTAAGACTAGATTAGAGGGACTACTTATAATCCCTTAAAGTAAAAGTTATAATAAAACTTAATAGTCTTATAAGCTACTTTAGATCTACTTAGGGTATCCCTTATAAAGGCTTATAAAGACTATATTAAGGTATAATTCTCCTTATATTATAATTTAGGTATATAATATAATATACCCTAATAGTAATAGAGTATAAGCTTAAATAAAAATAAATACTTATTATATTATAAGTTATTTAAAAGAGGGTAGCTTATATTATTTTAAGGGGGTTTAAGAATATCTTAGGGGTAGCTCTAAATATTAAATACTATTAACTTCTAGTATAATAAGTATTAGAGAAGGTAGTTATAAATATTATATTAAGGATCTATACTTATTTAAATTATAATACTATTAAGGCTATTTAAATACTAATAGAGTTATAAAAGCTACTAGGAAAGAGAGTTAAATAGAAAAGCCCTTTAAAATAGCTAGAGGTAAAAGTATTCTAATTAGCTTAAGGTAAGATAAAAAGGCGAGTACCCTTTGTTACTCTATTATAATAGAAACCCCTAAAAGTATAAATTTATAATAGTAAGGAGGAGTCTATTATAGAATATAACTAGGCTATTAAAATAGATTATACCTCTCTATACCTCTTTATACTAATAGAAGTAGTATTAATAAGAAGATTAGTACCTTAGTATAAATATTATAACTAGAGGTATTATAGATATTATACCTTAGTAATAATAAATATTATATAGTATATACTAAGGTAGTAAACTAGAAGGGATTTATATAGCCTATAAACTCGCTATTAATATAGCTCTACTAGTACTAATAATATAAATAGATAACTAGGCCTTAATTAAATCTATAGTAAACCTATAGGGATAGTTAAGATATTATATCCTAAAGAGGATTATTAATAGGCTATTAAGACTTAAGGGGATAGGTATCCTAGTAATATTATAATAGATAGCGGTATATTAGGGAGTTCTAGGTAATAAAAAAGCTAATAAGCTAGCTAAATAGGTATTATAATAAGGTACTTATAGGAACTAGATCTATTTACTCTTAGCTAGTAAATAATATATTAGAGTATTAATTAATAAAAGTTAGGCTAATACCTAAGAGGAATATAAGTAAGGTATTAAGCTAAAGTAATAAGTACCTATATTAGACTACTAGATTATAGCCTTCTATACTAGTATATAGAAGGTTATAAGCTCGGTAGTTACCTAATTATAAATAAGGATAGCCCTTAAAGACCTCCTATATATATATATTAGGTAGTTAAGTCGCCTAAATATCCCTATAAAGAGGGACGTTAGACTTAGAAGTATATTATTAAATTATATCCCTTATTTAAGGATAAAAGGTAGGCTACTTAAGGTAGCTAATTAATTAATATTAAGATAATTCTTACTATAGTAAAACTAGTAAATAGGCTACTAAATTTATAATTAAGATAGGGACCTTAAAGGTCTTTAATAAGACTATTATTAAAATAATAATAACTACCTAAGGGTAATAGTATTAAGATTTTTCTATATAGGGATAATATCTAGCTATTACGCTAATATATAGAGGTACTATTTAACTAACTAGATTATAAAATAATAATATTAGCGATAAGCGGGATAGTTTTATTTAGGGGACGAATTAGTACTCTAGGGTATTATATAATAGTATAATACCGCTAAGCGACTATATTTTAATAGGGTTATTAGAGTAATAAGGGGTTACTTTAGATTTAATTTAATTTAATTTTATTTACCTAGTTACTTATTTAGTTTATTCTAGCGTTAATTTATTAGTTATATAGTACTTAACCGGATATAGCTGTAAGGCTAAGTAGGGTCTAATCTACTCTAGCTAATAGAGGCTAGAGGGTATTCTCCTCCGCGTAGGATTAATATATATATATATACATCTACGCGGTATTAGCTATTAGCCGCTATACTGTTAACCTTAATAAGTTATATTAGTTAGCTATTAAGCGTATCTTTTAATATTTATAAGTTATAGTTAAATTTTAACTTATATTCTAAGGCTCTTTATAAGATTTTATTAGGTATGTTAACTCTCATTAGGTAGGTAATTATAATACTTATAAGTTAACCTTAGGTTATATCTTTAATATTAGAAGTATAACCCTTAGCTAGTCTTCTAAGGTTATAATAGCCCTTTCCTTTTATAAAGTAGAATATATTAATTAGATATAAGCCTTTAAAGAAGCTATCTAGTTAAAAAACCTCCTTAGTTAACTCTATTCTAGGGAAGTACTTAAAATAGTAATTATTTATAGTAATAACTAAGGTATAATTACCTTTATAAAGAATTCTAAGTTCTATACTTACTTTAAGTATATTAAGCTCTAATATTACTAGATAAGGGAGTAAATTACTACTAAAACTATTACCCTTAAGTATATTCCTATAGATTAATAGTTAGGTAATAGCCTTATTAAACCCCTTTATAAGTAGAAGTTTGTTACTTTCTATAAAGGACTTAGCCTAGAGGAGGTCCTTTAATATAATAGGAGTATTATTACTAGTTAGAATAAGTTAAAAGATACCCTAAACTATTACTAAGTTATAGGGGCTAACTACCTTAAAGACTAGTAATAGTAACCTTATAATAATATAGAGCCTTATAACTACTTACCTAGCTACTATAAATACTATTAAGCCTAGATAATAATAGTAATAACTAATAATATATTAATAGTTAATAATTTCTACCCTCTTATAATATATCTAGTAATATTTATAATATTTTAGTATAATTTTACTATATATAACTTTATTCTAAAATAAAAATCTTAAATAGAATAGCATTTTTATAAGGGACCTAAATTTAAAAAGACTTAAAAAGCTTAGAATCCTTAATTAAACTTACTTTAATACGGCGAGATAAGTCCTAATATTAGCATATAATATTAGGGGAGGAGCTATAAGAGAGGATAGTAATAGTAGAGGTAGAAGAGGTAGGCTAGAAAGTAGAGGAGAGATACTTATATAAAGGCTAGGGAGCCTAATAGAGGGAAAGGAACTTAAGGATAAGGGAATATATATTAAGAGAATATTAATAAAGGCCTTAAAAGCTATTATAATTATATAAAATATATTAAAGGATAGAATAATATATAAAATAGGAAGGATAATAGGGATAGAACTTAAATATATAAAGGAGTTTATTATAAAGGTAGACTAATAATTAAAGGAGATATATAAGTTTAAAAAGATAGTAGAAGAGTAATCCTAGGGAGGAAAAATATAAGGGGGTAGAAGGAGCTAGGCGTAGATAGCTAGCTAGAGCCTAATAGGTATAAAAATAGGTAATATAAGCCTTAAGGGGATATTAATTTTAATATTAATAAGTAATACTACTAGGAAGGGATTTAAAGTAGTAAATAATAAGAAGGCTAGGACTTTAATAATCTAAATTAATAATAAAATTAAGAGAGAAATAATAAGGGTACTTATTAATAAATAGCTAGTTAAGAGATTTTAAATAATTTTATTCTTAAAGATATAAGAGATTATAATAGTAAGGTATTTAATTAAGGGTAACTTAATACTATTTATAATAGAGATAAAGGTAAGGGAGGAGTTAAAGGAGAATAATAATTAAGTAAGGAAAGTATATAAATTAATAAAGATATTAAAGTAGACCTTCCTAGGCATAATATATAAGGTATTAAAGAAGGTAGTAGATATATTAAAATAAAAAGAGATAAAAGAGGTAATTATTTAATAGAATAAAAAGAACCTCTTAAGGTTAAAGATTATAGGGGTAGCTTAATTATAAATAGTTATATAAGAGAAAAGAGAGGGAGAGGTAATAAAAGAGAGGGCCTTACTATTATTAAAGTTACTTATATTAGAGATAATAGATAAAGTAGTTAAAAAGGGCTTAATAAAGAGATATAACCTCTTAAAATATAAGAGATAAAAGAGGAATAAGGTAGTAATATAATACTTTAACTATTAATAATATAAATATATAATAGGATATTATAAGAGTCTAGCGCGGTATAAAATTTATATCAATAGGTATAATTTAAAGGAGTATAAGGTAAAGGAAGGGGAGGTTAAGAGGTATAATAATTATAAGAAGAATAGTTATATAACTTAAAAGTAAAGGTATATAATTAAAGTAAAGGAACTGAATAAGCTCTATTAAAGGATAGTAGAAAATAAGAAGAAGCTATATAAGAGCTTTATAAGAGGAAATAGGTAGTAAGATACCTTAAAATAGCCCTAAGAGTAGATAATAATAGTAGTAAGGAAGAAGAGGAAGCTTATATTAGGATTTAAAGACTTTAATAAGGTTATAATATAAATAGATCCTTAAAGGGATATAAGGGAAGAGGGAATTATACTACTACTAGTAGTAATATTATAAAATAGGCTAGGAAGACTAATTACTCTTTAAGTAAAGGAGATAGGCTAGTAGATATTAAAGCATATATTAGTATAAGAGGCCTTAATTAATATAAAGATAAAAGTTATAAGAGATATTTAATAAAGGTCCTTATAAAGGTATAAAAGATAATAAAATTATTATAATATAATATATAAAGGGAGTAGACCATAATAATAATAATACTATTAAAAGATAAAGAGATATAATAGATAGATATTTTAATTATCTAAGAACTATTATATATAAAGAGGACGGGTTTAATATATAATCTAAGTAGAGGAGTATTCTACCTAATATATAAGATAGGGAGGGATATAAGGATATATATCTTTATAAATAAGTACTAGAATATTAATAAATAGGAAGTTCAATTTATATTAAGGGACTTATACTCCCTAAGGATATAGGTTATAAGAAAAGAAGGGGGAGTATTAATATATCTTTAAATATATAATATATATAACCCTAGCTTAAAGTCTAAGACCTTAATAAATAGCCCCTTTATATTATTAGGAATAAAGAGTAGCTAAGTTAACCTAGGGAATATATATTAATAAGAGACTTTAACCTCTATTACTTAAATTAGAATAATAGGGGTAGATATATATATTATAAAGCGGCGGATATACTTATAAATATTATAAAAAAAAGGGGAATAAAGCTTATCCTATTAAAGGATATAATAACTTAGAAGGTAAGGAAAGTAGAAAGTACTATTAATCTACTATATATAATAGAAGCTATTAAGTAAATACTATTAAAATATTATATTAAGCTAAACCTCTATTATAAGTTATATTATATCTTAATATATATAAAAGTTAACCTTAAAGTAGAGGAGGTAATCTTATACCTATAAAGGGTATAAAAGATAGTAGAATTAATAGAGATAAAAAGGTAAGTAGGCGCCCTTTAATACTTACTATTAAATAGGGAGCTAATAATTAAAAGATAGATAAATAGCTACTTAGCTAATATACTTTAAAACCTAATAGAAATTATAAAAAAGGTAGTATTATAAGTAAAACCCTCTTTAGAAGTAAAGTCCTTTTAGAATTTAAATTATATAAAAGTTATAAAGATAGCGCTAAAGCTTAGGATAAAGTATAATTATAAGAGAAGCTAGAGGAGTCTAGAGGTATAATAAGAGGCCTAGAAGATTAAAGGAAGGGTATTAAAAAAGGTAAAAATACTTTATTTTAAAGAGGGAGTATATAAGGTATCCTAATTACTTAATAGACTCTAGAAACTAGTTAAATAGGGCTAAGAGAGAAGTATACTACCTTAAGAACTCCTAAAGTTCCCTACCTTTAAGAAGGATAGAGGAGGCCTTAAGGTAAAGTTATTTTAAAAGAAGGTAGAAGTCCTTTAAAGGACCTTCTTCCTCCTACTTTTAAGGGTAGATCTAGATAATATTTAAAGGTTTTAATATAAGATACCCCTAATAATAAATATAAGGGATATTAAAGAGGAAGTCTATAAAGTAATTAATAGGTTAAAATAGGATAAGGTATTAGAGATAGATAGGATCCTAAATAAATTCTTAAGAATAGTAGAAAGGGAGCTACTACCTAGTTTTATATACCTATTCTAAGCTTACCTAAGGGTTAAATACTACTTAATAGAGTTTAAGAAGGCTAATATAATTATCCTAAAGAAGTTAAAGAAAGAGGATTACTTTAAATTTAAGTTATACTATCTAATTACCCTTCTTAGTACCTTAAGGAAGGTATTAGAAGTAGTTATAATAAAGAAGTTAAATAACCTTATAAAGAAATATAAATTACTACCTTAATAATAAATAGAGGTAAGGAAGGGAAGATTAATAATAATATCTCTTAAGATAATAGTAGAGGTAATATATATAATATAGAATTATAATAAGTCTAATATAATAAGTATATTATTATTAAATATTATAAAGGCCTTTAATAATATCTCTTATAAAAGGTTATTATATAACTTAAAGAAGAAAGGGGTTTTAACCCTTATTATATAATAGGTATAAAGCTTCCTAATAAAAAGGGCTATAATAATTATACTAGGCTAGGAGATAAGTAAGATAGAGATAATAGAAACTAAGATCCCACAAAGATCCTTAATATTACTTATTTTATTTCTATTTTTTAACTCCCTACTTATAAAAGAGTAGATAAAGATAAAACTTTAAATATAAATTAAAGGCTTTATTAATAATACTTACTTAATAATATATAATTAAAATCTTAAAAAATCTTAAAAAATCTTAAAATATATATATAAAATATACCTTTATTAAGTAAATATATAAAGTAACTTTTATTCTTTATAAGTATAAGTTAATTTACTTATTAAAGAGTTTAACGAGGTTTAATATAAAGGTAATAATAGACTTTAAAGTAATAATAATATACTTAGAAATATTAATAAAAGCCCTTAAACTTTATATTAATAATAAATTAAAGTAGGGCTTATATATTAATAAAGTAAAGTTAAAGATAAAGATATAAAAGTTAGCTCTATTTATTATTATTAACTTAATATAAGGTATTATACTTAATAAAGTAAAATGAGTTTATAATATTATAATCTAACTAATAATAATCTATATAATAGAGATATAATATAATTTAACCTAGATATTAAAAGTAAAGAAGGCTAATATTATAATATTAAAAATCATATAAGATAAGTATTTAAGGATAATACTTAGGGTATTTAAAGTAATTAATATATAAATATTAAAGGTAGAATTAAGGGTCTTATTAATAAAGATAAGGCTTAATTAATTAATATTATATATATTAATAATAGAAAGGATTTACTTATTAATTAAGGAAAGGAATATAAGGATCTATTATAAATTAAGAGGAAAAAGGGGAAGAGAGAAGAGAGTTATAAAGACTCTAATAAAGGAGAAGTAATCTTAAGTAAAGGGAACCCTTTAAGTAGTAGTAAGGGGAGGGGATATTAGAATAATAGTCTAAGGCCTTAAAGGTAGGGAAATTATAAGAAAAGATAACCTTACCACTAAAGAAATTAAGAGGTAGATAAAAGAGAAGTAAAAAAAGAGGTAGCTAGAATATTAAAAAACTATCCTTAATTATATAAAAATAATAATATAAAGGGGAGAGATTTAAGAGATAAGAGTTAATTTTTATATAAGGCTTTTTAAGGTTAAAAGCTCTATAAGTATTTAATTATATATAGAGAAGATAGAACTATATACCTTTTTATATAAAAAAGGGTATTAGGGGTTAATAATATTAATTATAATTATAAATAAAAGTATTAAAATATTAAATATATACTTATATTCTACTTTAATTATATAAAAGGGAGGAGGCTAATACTTTAAAAAATAAAGTTAAGTAACTTCTATTAAAATATATTAAAACAGGATATAATTAGTTAGACTAGCCGCGTACTAGACGCGCGCTAGTACCTATCTTAGTATCCTATATATTCTATCTCTCTCTACCTATATAGCTAGTAATATAATAACTATTACCATTCTACCTATTTTAATAGGTTATAAGCCTAGGCGCAGGGTATTTATTTATCTATTTACCCTATAACTACTATTAATACTATCCCTTATAGATTACCTCTATATTAATACTACGTACTACTATAAAAAGGGGGCTAGGGAATCTACTAGTAGAGATTTCCGCTAAGGCGCTAAAACTAGCTAAAATCCCCTCTAACTTAAATAATAATAACCCCTTAGTAGTAGTATATAATAGTTCGCTAATTACATAAATAATATTTATTCCCTATATACGCTAACTACCTTAATAATAGTTATTTATACCTATTACCTAGCTAATACTATAGATAATATATAGTGTTCTTATAAAAGAGGGCTAGGAAGATAGAGAAGGCTAGGAATACTTATTAACCTCCTTATAAATTAGCTATATCTATCCCTTCTTCCCTAGACTCTTCTCTCCCTCCCTCTTATTATTCTAATTACTTCATATTAGAACTTAAAGAATCTAAAGAAGGAATCTATTAATAGTTAATTAATACTTACCCTAAAGGTCTTCTAGCTAATCTTTAAGTAAATTACTACTTCCTTAATTTCCTATATATCTACTAAAATATTAGCTATAAAATTAACTAAGAGGTAGCTACTACTATTAACTACTAGGGAATACTATTAGATAATACCTCTTTTATACCTTTACTAATACTAAAACCTTATCCTTAAAACTAATTACTATTATTTTTAATAAAAGGCCCTAGAATACTAGGTAAAACTATTATCTTTAGCCTTATTATAAGGTTAAGACTACCCTTTATACGTTTATAATTATTAATACTAGTACTAACTTAGTCTCTAATATTAAATCTATATAATCTAGATACTAAGACTAAAGATATACCTCCCGCTAATACTAAAGTAGAGATTAGAGGGGGCGGTAACTACCCCCTAATACTTATCCCCGTACTAGAATCTAGTTATAACTAGCTATTATACTCCTATAATATACGGTCCTATATTATCCTTAATAGCCTTAGAGCTATCCTTAAGATAGACTATATTATCCTTATAACTTAAAACCTTTAAGAGATTTAGGATAACAAATATAATAAGGCCTATAAAGTAATAAAAGTACGTTATAATACTAATACTTATAATATAATTAAGGATAAGACCATCCCCTTAATAGCCTAAAAGATCCTTAAGGACTTTTATAAGCCTTAAGGCGCTAGTATCCTTAATAAGATTATCTATAATTTTAATACCCTCTTTTACGCTAACTATAAAGATATTAATAGTTATATAAGTAAATTTAAAACTATTAATTCTAACTTAATTAACCTAGGATATAAGCTCCCTTATATCTTTATTATTAATACCTACCTTTAGTATCTTAGCGCGAAGTTTAATACCTTTTAGAGTATATTTATTTAGACGTATACTATTATTATTAAAGAAGGTATTATAATAATCTTATTTAATAAACTCGTACTAGTTATAATAAATAAAGAAGCTTACTAGAACTTTATAAAGTCTTCTATTATAGCTACTATTATAACTACTACTTACCTACTCTACTAAGCTAGGTTAAATATACGGCGTAGTAATAAGTATTATAACTATTATAATTATTTAGGCTATATAGAGTCTAATTACTAGACTAAGTACCCTAACTTAATAAAGGCCTTCCTTAAGATAATTAAGGCGAATAAGAGCTAAAATTAAGGGGGCTATAACTAAGGGGGTAGTAATACTTAAGGTAAGCGTCCCTATATACTTATAGAGTTTAAAGACCTAGTTATTAGCTTTATAACTACGCTAGGTATAACTAGCCTTACTACTACTATCCTCCTAAATACGGCGTATAACTAATATATTATTAATAATTAAGATATCCTTAAAGAATATAAGGTAATTCCTAAGTCCCCTATTTATAAGATTAGCTAGGCCGGTCCTTATATAATAGGGCGTAGTACCGCGGTTATCCCTTATAAGACTAGTAAAGGAATTAGGGTAAAAGTATATCTTACTAATATCCTTTATATCTTAAATACCTAATTAAATTTAATCTTAGTATCTTAGCTACTCTATCTTAAGGTTAAAGTCTCCTTTAACTTATAAGAGTATACTATTACTTATAAAGGCTACGTCTTTATATATACCTAATATAATAGCGTCTTCTACTTTAATACCTAGGACTATTTAACCCTAGCCTTTATAGCCCTAGTAATTATATCCTAGCTTCTTTTAGAGTTAAAAGTATATATATTTATAACCTTTTAAGTCTCCCTATCTATTAGCCTCTAATATACCTATATAAGTTATTTAAGCTAATAGAACTTAAAACGGCTAATAAATATATTTAATAGAATTAACTTTAATAAGATTATCTCTAAGAATTATATATATAATATCTATATAGAGACCTAAATAATAAGGGCTTTATATAACTATCCTATTACCCTAGGGAAGTACCTATATAAGTATATTAATAGCGACTTAATAGGCCCTTATAAGGTTTATAAGGAAATTATTATAGCTTATAATAACTCCTAATTCTTTAATATAATACTATATAATTATACTAAGGAATTAGATATTACCCTACTTAAGGCTAAAAGTAAGTTCCTCCTAGCCTTTAAAGCCTTTAATGTAAACTAGGGGTATCTTATATAATATATATAATACTATTATATTAATAGTAGAGGGGAATTTAACTCTATAGCCTTTATAAAGTACTACTAGGCTAATAGTATTATCTAGGAGAGTATAATATAAGATACTCCCTAGGCTAATAAGTCTATAAAGTATCTTAATAAGACTTTAATAAATAAGGCCTATATTATACTTATAAATAGTAGGATAGATTATAAGTACTAGCCTAAATTTATTTAAGTAGCTAGCTACCTCTAGAATAGGTCCTTTAAAGCTAATATTAAGATAATACCTTATAAGAAGTTTAATAGCTACTAGCCTAACCTCTCCTATTTATAAATCCTTAGCTCTTAAGCCTTCTATTATATTAGTAGGACTATTATTAAAATTAGTTACTTTAAGGCCTATTCCCGTCTAGGTTAACTTATTAGTTATAAAGGTAAGGCTATCTACTATCTTATTAATAATAAATTAAGGAAGCTTACTTAGTTATCTAACATCTACTTTATTAAGAAAGTCCTTATAAGTTATATTAAAGAACTAAAAGCTAAAAGGTATATATTTATAAACCTCCCCTACCGCTCTAAGTAGGTAGCTAGTAGTATAAGGGGGTAATCTCCCTTTAGAAGTAGAGTATTATTAATCTAGATTAAAGATATACTACTAATCTATATTAATATACCGCTAATTTATATTAAAGATATAGCGGCTAAGGATAAATTCTATCCTAAGACCCCGTTAAATATCTAGCCTAAACTAAATTAGGCCTATCTAGTAATATTTTATTAAGACGCTAATAAGCCCCTATTATTAGCTAGGGTCCTATCTAATTACCCTAAATTTAAAATACCTCCTAATAAACCGCGTAATAACTCCTTAGATCTACTAGTAATATTCGCCTTCTTAATAATAGTTAAAGGTACGGAGCTATTTAAACCTAAATTATATAAGGAAGCTATAGTAAATAATATTAAAAAGGACTAGGAAGTAGTATTATAAGATAAATTTAACTCCCTTATATAAAATAATATATAGGCGCTTAGATAGCTACCTCTAAGTTAGAAGGTACTCTAGAGGAAGTAGGTATTTAAGTTAAAAAGGGGGCCTTATAATAAAGTCCTCTATTATAAAGTATACTAGGTAGTTAGGGGTTTTAAATAGTAGGAAGGGATTAATTATAATAAGACCTTTACTTTAATAGTAAAGTTAATAAGTTATAAAGCTATCTTCGCCCTAGCTATATCCCTTAACTAGGAACTAGATTAAATAGATATTAAGATAGCCTTCCTTTATAAGAATATTAAGGAAGATATTTATATTAAATAGCTTAAAGGCTTTATAATTAAGGGTAAGGAATACCTAATTTATATCTTAAAGAAGGTACTTTATAACCTAAAATAATTACTTTAAGTCTAGTTTTTTATACTATCTACTTTCCTAAAGACTTAGGGCTTTATATTACTTATAGCTAATAAAAGCGTCTTAATTAATTATAAAAATTAGGTTATTATTATAGCTTATATAAATAATTTATTAATTACTAGACCTAGTTAAACTATAATTAATTAGGTTAAGGCTATACTTAATAAATACTTTTAGATAACTAACCTTAACCTATATTCCTTCTATTTAAGTATATTAGTTAGGCGGGACTAAGTAAATTAGGTACTACGGCTAGGTTAAGAAGCTTATACTAAAAAGGTATTAAGGGACTTTAATATATAGGAGTTATATCCCGTAGTAACCCTAATAGACGTAAATAAGTTATAAGTATTTAAGGAAGACTATATAACCCCTAATACTTTCTAGAAGGAATATTAGTTAGCTATTAGCTCCCTAATATATATTATATTAGGGACTAGGCTAGATATTACCTTTATAATCTTAGTAGTTAGTAGATATAGATTAAACCTAAATTTATTATATTAAATAGTAGTTAAGAGGATTTTCTATTACCTTTAAAGTATAACTAACTTATAACTTACTTTTTATAAGAGTATCTTTCCTCTTATTAGTTATAATAATACTAATTAGGCTAGTAATTAAGATACTTAATAGTTAATTATAAGCTATATTTTTAATATTAATAGTAGAGTAATAAGCTAGTTATTAAAGTAATAGCCTACTACTACCCTATCTAGCTATAAGGTAGAATATATAAGCCAGATATAAGTTATAAAGGAAGCTATCTAGCTCTAATAGCTCCTTATTAAGCTAGACCTCTCTAAGAATACCTATTAGCCTACCACTATAATACTCTATTATAATAATTAGGGAGCTATCGCCCTAGCTAAGAACCCCTAGTTCTATATATATATAAAGTATGTTAATATCTAATATTATTATATATAAGAATAAGTTACTACCGGCGACGTTAAGCTAGAATATATTAGGACTAATAAGTAGGTAGCTAATAGCCTTATTAAAGCCCTCCCTAAGGATAAATTTATCCCCTTCTATAAGGCCTTAGGCCTAAAAGTATTATAGTAGTAGGAGTCTTTAGTATAATAAGGCTTTATAGGTACTCCTAGCGGCTTTATAAGCGCTCCCGTTACTAATTAAGAGATAGCTAGCTCTTAACTACCTACCCTTCTAGCCCTATAACTCTACGCTATAATATTAGAATATAAAATAGACTTTATAAGCCTATTTAGCTCTATTATCCTTTTATATTCTAAGCTTAAATAGTGAGTTATACTACTAGCGACGTTATCTAGACGCTAGACTACTCCCGCTTATAAATTAATATTATAATAGATAAATTAACTACTTTCCTATAAAACTATTAGGCCTAGACTATAATATATATCTATTATAATCCTATCTCTTACCCTACCTTTAATATAAAATGGAACTAGCGTAATATATTCCTAGACGCTAATAAATATAATACTTATAATAGCTTCTAGCGTAATATCCTTATAAGTTATAATAGCCTCGCCGTCTTTACTACCTAGATATATACCTAGGTAGGATAAGAATAGGAAGTAGATAACTAGTACTACTAGGGAGTTATAATCCTCTATCCTAGTATTAATATTATTATTTTTAATTATAATACTATTAAAGATATAAATATTAAAATTAGGCCTTATAAAGTCCTCCTCCCTACCTAGTATAAGCTTATCTAGTATATTAAAGGTAAGAAACGTACTATTAAGTTATTATAATATAGAAACCTTAATAGCGTACCTTTATAAAATAAGTATATCTTAGAAACTATTATATAGATAGAATTAATAACCCTATAACTATACCTACCTTATTAGGGTCTATCTAATCTATATCTAGAAGGCTTTTATTAAATTACTACCTTATAAGGGCCTTTACTACTATCTACCTCGCCTTTACACCTCTTACCCGGTATTTAGTTAAGAAGGGGGATTTTAGATAGTAGGAATAAAATATAAGTTAATTATACTACTATACTAATAAGGTACTTCACTTAAGTAGGAGTATTAAAATATATTAAAATAGGATATAATTAGTTAGACTAGCCGCGTACTAGACGCGCGCTAGTACCCGTCTTAGTATCCTATATATTCTATCTCTCTCCACCTATATAACTAGTAATATAACAACTATTACTATTCTACCTATTTCAATAACTTCTACTAAATAATATTAACTTTAATAGGGTAAAAAGTAGTAATTAAGTAGGTTATTTAATAAGGTATACTTAGCTAGTTTATACTAATAAGGGAATAACTCTTTAAAGTTATATAAGAGTAGATAGGCTTTAATTAAAGGATAAAAGGGTAAGTAATCCTAATATAAAAAGAGAATAAGATAATATAAAAAGTATAAGATAAAGTAATATATAATATTTAAAAATTTAGAAATATAATAATAGATAAGGTAGGAGATAAGGTTTTTTTCTCTAAATTATATTTCCTTTAATAAACTAGATATAAACTAATAGGGATATTTCTAATTTATATAGATTAATTAATTAAGAAAGCTATTAAGGCTATTAAGAATAATAAAGTTTTAGGGAGGCGGAAGCTATTCCACTATTACTAAGTGAAACGTATAAACTAGAGTAGATTCCATATTAGTATACTAGTAAAATTAAGACAAGTAAACGACCCTATTTACTATTTACTAATTACTAATTACCTTATTTAACTAGATTCTATCTATCCTTATATACCTTTACTAAAGTACTAGCCTTAGATAGATCTACTATAGACTAATCGTCGAGTCGGGATTCGGTACTAAGATTTAGTACTAACTGAATACTTAGGTTAGGGTCTTAGTACTAACTTAAATACTTAGTACTAGCTATTAGTACTAACTCGCTAAGACCTTAATACCTTAGCGAGTTAAGTTAACCTAACTTACATTACTAAGGTATTACTAAGACGCTAAGTCCCTAATAAAATAATAGAAGGAATTAAAATAGTCTCTTTATAATATATATTTAGAATAATTATTATACTTATAACTTTATCTTCCTAGTATCTATTATATATTCTTCCCAGTATAGTAAATATTTATATTATTAGTTTATATTACTCCTACCTTATTTTATATATAAGGTTTATACTATATTAACTCTTATAAAACCTAGTAATAAAGCTATTAAATTAGAATTAAAAAATCTTATTATACTTGATTTTATATTAAGTAGTATTTATCCTAGCTAATTTATAAGTTAGGTTAGTTAGGGTATATTAAATAAATCCTTTTATTAGAAGAAAGAGCTTCTTTAAAATACTATTTAATCTATTAAAAAAGAATTCTTAGAATTAGTATTAGTATTAATAATAAATATATTAAATAGAATTTAGCCTTTAAAGTCTAATTTAAAGTATAGTAGTAGTAAACTAATATTAGTAAAAGTATTAAATTAAAGTCTAATATTAAAGTTAAAAATCCCCTTTAATTTAAGAAAGTTATATTAAGTAAATAGGTTAATTGTTAAAATAGTAGCAGTAGAACACTTAGTTAATTTATCTAAGACTATAAGAGTATCTATCTATATATACTAAGACTCTATACTTAGTTATCTTAGTAAACCTTCCTTACTAAGAGCATATTTTAATACTCCTATATAATTACTAGAAGTCTTAAGAATTAATAAGTAGAAAAATCTAACGTTAGGTAGTAAGAGTAAACCCTACTACGTCTAAAAATAACTATATTAAATTAAAAGTTAAGAATAACTAAGTTATTTAGAATAGACTATTTTTATCTAGAGCTCTCACCTAAAAATTCTACTTTTTATAGAAATATAGTTATTTAAGATTTTTATTTTAGGATAAAGTTATATATACTAGAATTATATTAAAACGTAGTTAGACGTACTATAAGAGGGTAACTATTAATAGTTACTAATAAGAGTTAACCTCTAGGCTTAGTAGGGTAATAGTAGCTAGGTAAGTAGTTATAAGGTATAATATCGCCGTTATTATTATACTATTTTAGGGTAGATACCTTTAAGCTAGCGTCCCCGTAGCCGTTAATTAAGTAGCCGGAAATAGCGTAATAATAGTAATAAGATATAGTTAAGGACCTAGTCTATAGAGCGTTAATTAATTAATAGGTAGAAGGGATAAAATATTATAGGATTTAGGGTAGAAAACGAGCTAGTATAGCGGTATTTAGCCGTAATAATAGCGCTAACTACGGGCTTACGTCCCCGTAGCCGTTAGTAGAGTAGCCTAGAATAATTATAATAATAACGAAGATAGTAGAGTACTTAATTAATAAGACGTTAATTAATAGAATAAATATATACTTAGTTAATAAGGCGTTAGTTAATTAATAAGTACTATAAGATTTAGGGTAGCTATACCCTAGAGGGTTAACCCTAGGAGTACCCTAGAATATTATAATTATAGGAAAACTACCTTCTACTATTAGAGGTATAATAACTTTATTAATAAGCTAATAAAGTCTTAATTTAAACTATATATACCTAGGGGTATAATTAAGCCTTAGGCCTATTAATATAATAATTAATAGTATTATTAGTAGGTAATATTATTAATAGTTATTAGTTAATAGTATTGCTAAGGCCTAAAAGCTCTAGTAATTATAAGGTATTATAGCTCTTATATATAATTAACTTAATACTTTATACTTCTTAATATAGTCTCTTCTAGACTAATTACCTCCTTAAAGATAATAAAGCTATTATAATTAAGGGCCTTAGTAAGGCTATTAGCTACCTATTTATTAGTAGGAGTCTACTTAAGGTTAATCTTACTATTAATAATTTAACCCTAGATCTAGTAATACTAAATATTTATATACTTAATATAATTATAATAAAGCGGGTTCTTTATAAGTATAATTATACCCTAATTATCCCTGAAGATAATAACTATTTAAAGTATATTACTAATAGGATAGATTTAATTTAAGAGAATTCTAAGTTAAATTACCTCCTTTATAGCCTATATCTATCTAATATATTTAGCTTTATAAGTTAATAGTACTACTATTACTTAACGCTTAGATAACTAAGAGATAGTACTACTTCTAAGGTTAAAGATATAGTTAGAGGTAGACTTTCTAGTACTATAGTTACTAGCTTAATCTAAGTCTATCTATCTAGTAAGGCTTTCTAGTAACCCTTTATAAGTAAGTTACTAGTAAACTATAGACTAGAGGTAGCGGAAGATATATTTTACCGCTTTAAAGTATTTTATTATAGGGTTTAATAAGTAGCGAGAGACTACTAAGACTATATAAGTAATATTAGGTTAAGTACCTAATATTATATATATAAGGGAACTAACGGCTAACTAGTACTATTTAAAGAGGTCTAATAGAGCTATATACCCGTCTTTAACTAGTAGAAGCTAGGTAGTAGTTTCTATTAGGGTTACAATAGGCTTTAACTCCTATATTTTATAGTACCTAAGGAAATATTCTATATAGGTAGCTTATCCTAGTTATATTATCTAATTAACCTAATCCTAAGTTATTATTATACTAAGGTAATAGTTATATAGACCTAAATCTATTATATAGAATTTAGGACTAAGGGCGTCTTTAATCTACTAGATTTTAGGCTTTAAAGGCCTAATAACTAGTATATTATCTATATAGAGAGTAATAATAGTACTTAAAGAGGTATTAATAAATATATTAAAGTTAGTATTAATAGATTTAAGGCTAATCTCCTTTATATATTTTATAAAGTAGTTATATTAAACTTGTAATAACTATTTTAATTTATAAAGGGCTTTATTTAACTTATATACCTTCCTAGGGTACTACTTATTATACCCTATAAGTTATTCTATATAGATTTCCTTATCTACCTATTTATAGAGGAAGGCCGTCTTAATATCTATCTATTCTAGGTCCTAATCTTTAGTAGTAGTAAGGGCGAAGATAGCCTTATAACTTATAAGCTTAATTATAAAGGTAAAGGTTTTATTATAATCTAGTCCCTTATATTATTTAAGTCCTTAAATAACCTATTAAGCTTTATAATAAGTAATTTCCCCCTTTTTACCACGTTTTAAGGTATAAACCTATTTATTATAAAGGATAGTCTAATTCTTTAATAGGTTAACTAGCTTCTAAGTATTATTTTTAATAAAGGAGTTAAATTTATCTATTATACTAGCCTTCTATTATTTTTAGTAGGTATAATTTACTATAACTTCCTTAAATATCTTAGATTTATAAGGTTCTTAATTAATAGCTTTAGATACTATAATATAGTATAAATAGATATCTAATAATAGGTCTTAAGGGATAAGATAGGGGTAATTAGGCTAGATACTATCTACTTATAAGGTTTTATTAGAGGTTAAGGGCGGAGTCGCTAGCGTTCCTACTATTAAAGGAGACTCTATAGATTAAAGGGTTTAAATTCCCGCTAATTCTAGCCTTAAATCTATTATTAAGGGCCTTAGTTATACTAATTAAATAAAGTTATTAATATCTATTAAATTTATAGGTAGGAAGGTATTAATAGGATAATACTCTTTAGCCTTATACTCCCCTACTATTAATACTTTACGCGTTAGGGGACTAATAATAATAGGTAGTATAAGGAGTAGGCTATCCTTTTCCCTTCCCTAAATAACCCGTAAGGCCCTAATAACCCGCTTATTAGGTATTAATATTTTATAAATATAATTACCCTTAAAACTAATAAGGGTACTAAGTTTAATTTAATCCTTTTTATAACCCTAGCTAATAGCCGGTTTTTAATAGTTAGTATAGCCCTTTATTCTAATATATTTAATAAAAGAGAGATAAGGGTAATAGCTAGTATAGGCCTTATATAATATAAGCTTTTAACTAAATATAAGGCTCCTATTTTATAAGTAGTTAGCCGCGAGGATAAGTTTAGGCTAGAAGTCTATATTAAGACCTATATCTTATAAGATAGTACTTACTATTAATTAGAGGATTTAGCCTAGATATTTAGTAGCTCTATTACTTTTAGAGTTTCTAGGGACTATAAGCTCTTATAAGATATTATAATTAACGCGGTAAGAATTAAAGTTATAATCTTTATATTCGCCGTTATAATTAGATCTTAAGTAATTTATAATAATATTACTATATCTATTATAAGCTTAATAATATTTAAAGGCTCTAAAAATCTTACTTTTTACTTCTACTACTTCTACTTTAAACCGCTTATCCTAATTATTAAGGAAGGTAATAAAGTAATAGTCTCCCTTATAACCTCTAGGGGTATAAGGGCCTAAGATATTATTATAAATAAGGTTAAGAGATCTTCTTCCTAGTTAGATATAAGCTTTATGTAGTACCTACTTTACTTTTTAAATATTATATAACGGGTATAAATCTTTATTAATAAGTTCCTTAGTAAGATTAATTTCTTTAAAGAGATAGGTAAGTTTCCTAATATTTTAATAACCTAAATAGCCTATATAAGTATATTATAAATTAAGGGCTTTATTATTAATTTAGCCCTTTAAGCCTAAGGAGTCTAACTTTAAGTCTAAGTCTAAATATTTTAAAGTAGGAATAATATTATCTACTAGATTAGCTTACTCCTTCTACCTTAATATAATATAAAGTATAGCGACCTTAATAGGGACTTTAATAACCCCTTCTAAGGGGGAATAGGGTATTTTTAATACTAGAATAGATATTTATAATACTATCTTTATAAATAGTATAGTATAAGAAGACTCCTATATATATAAGTAGTAAAGATTATTATCTTATAATTAGGTTATAATACCTTACTTACTAATCTTAATACTATTTTAAATAATTTAAAGAGGTACTAAGGCCCGCTAGAGCTATCTTTATAAGATTAGATTAATAGGTAACCTAGGGATATAAAGGTAGTTAGTAAGAATTTGATCCTTTCTTCTTCTATCTATTATTATAGGAATATAGACCTTACTAATATTAAGGGGGTAGTAAGTACTATTAATACCTTTAATAGGTTAGATATTATTTAGTAAGGGATTAAGTAAGTAGTATTTAATAAAACTTATATAAGAGGGTATTAAATACGCTAAGTAAGTAGTATAAAGTATCTACTTCTTAGATTAGGCGTCTAACTTAGTAGTAAAAGCTACGCTAATATTATCTTAAAAAGTTACATAGGTTTTAGCCTTAGAGTTACTATTATTATAACGGCGTTTCTTATTAGGCTTATTATTAAGTTTATCCTTATCCTTAGAGGATTATTTCCCCCTATTTATTTTACCTTTAGCGCCTTTATTTCCTCTTCCCTTACTACTACTAGCGTTAGTCTTTATAGCTAGCTTACTATTCCTAAGCTTAGAGTATTCCTTTTAAGTATAATAATATATATAGTAATAAGTATAATATTTAATAAGCTTTTAAATAAGCTAGGTATTAAGTCTAGGTATAGCTCTATTTTAATTTTTAATTAGAATAGTAGGACTAGTAGTAGTAGGAGTATAAGTAGCTATTATAGTAAAGTTTAATTCTTCTTAGTTAGTTAAGGGGTTAGTTACTATCTAAATAAAGCGCCTAGTAGCGTACTTAAGGGAATAAGCTAGCTAGATATAGTATATAAAATACCCTTTATAGGCTTTACTAAGACCTATATAAAAGAGGAAGATAAGGAAGTTTATTTCTAGCTTTAAGTAGGTAGATATTAAGGTAATCTTTATTATAAAGAGACTTAAGGCGGGCTATAAAATCTATAATATCTTTATATTAGCTAAGGTCTAGCTTAAGTAGCTAGCAGTATAAGTTATTAAGGATACTAGAGCCTACTAGTTTATTATTAGTCTCAAGGGCTTCTTATAATATATAGGTATTTTTAATATCCTTATAATCTATAAAAAGATTATCACTTAAGCGGCTCTTTATAATATTAATAGCTAATTTATATCTAAGCTCCTACTTTACTAGCTCCTTAGAAGTAGATTTATAGGTTTTAATATTATTAATTATTAGATAGTTAGGGAGAGCTAGAGTAATAGGAGCTATAGCCTAGTCTACCTTATAAAATTTAAAAAGATAAGTAGATATTAAGTATTTATATATTTCTTAGGTCTATACTTAGAGCCCTTCTAGTCCTTTAAGCTTTTTAATATAGAGTAGTAGGCTATTAGTCTTATTTATAATAATAGTATTTTCTTCTAATATTACTTTTTATAAGGGTAAGTATAAGCTTTAAAGGGTTAATTTAAATTAAGTAGAGTTACCTAAGGAAGGGGAACTATTAAAGAGGTATTAAGGTATATAATCCTAACTATTTTAATTAAACTACTTATATTTATATTAGCTAGCCGCCTTATTAAGTATAGCGTTATACCTTAGAAAGTTATACTTAAAGATATAATAACTTTAATAGGTTTTATTTTATTATTACCTAAATGTCATAGTAACTAATAGCCGTAAGCTAATTTTATATATATGTGGTTAATTAGCTATTAAGGATTCTATTAAGGAATGACTAGAGTATAGTACGGAAGGCTTCCGCATCATGATATAAAAGCTACAATAATGCCGATAAATAATAACAAGGTAACGCCTACGTTACTAACCCACGCTATAAAAGGCAAACCTTTCTTTATAAGAGTAAATAGTAATGCCCTTATACTTTACCAACCCTGCGTAATTTGCCATGAGGCCGTCGCTTATAATTACTGATAAGGCCCGAGGCCTTAGAAAGATCCTTTTCACTATATTAAACATTGTACTTATAGCTATAGCCCTTTTATTTAATGAGATACTAAGTCTTACCTCTGCTAATCCGCTTACCTATAATAGCCTCCAGTTCGTAGACGTCTGATTCGGTGGCATTAAGGCTGTCATTCTCGATGACGGGAGGAGGGTATATGTCTCTAAGACGTTTATAAGGATCCAATCCCTTTACGGAAGGCTCTAACTGAGTAATTAATACGACAGGATAGATCCTTATTAATAAAGGAAGCTATAGACGATACGCTAACGGACCCACACGTTTAAGAAATAGGAAAGGTCCTATACGTTAGTTATAAAGTTTATAATTTAAAATACCCGGAATCTTATAGCTATTTCCTAGTCGCAAGTATACTATATTACCCTTATTTAACGACAGGGGTTGATACTTAGAATTATAATGGATTTTAGTAAAGACATTTACGAAAGCTATAGATTCCTCGGCCTAGTTACGCTTTATATAGCGTAGCCTATTAAAGTCTTTAACAGGTAGCTGTACGAGTATGCCTAATATATCCCGTATATTAAACCTAATAAGGACCTCGTTAGGAGAGACCCCCGTTAATTAGTTCTTAGAATTATTAATATAGCCCTATAGATAGGGTAGAACGGCCGTCTAATTAACTGCGTCGATACTCGCTTATTCGGAGGCATAATATTATATAGCGATTTCGACAGTCTAATTTATTCTTTTAGATTATCCGTCGGTTTACGCATAGTACGAAGTTAATATTAGTAGATCGCAGCCTAACTTTTAAAAGACCGCCCGCTAGAAAGAAGACATAAATTTAGAATCTCTATCGCTAATAATTCTATAAGGCACTCCCTAACCGTAAGCTATTAATGCCGCTAGGACGATATCAGCCTACTAGCTTATAGACCATACGGACTGCCTAGGAAGTAATAGCAGGCGCTTAGAAAACTTATTAGTTATTATAAGTAGGCTATCGAAGCCTTCTATAGTTATTAGCAATGCGACTATAAAGTCTATAGCTATTATATAGAACGGAATAGACGGCCTGTTAAGAGGGAGTAAGCTGCTATAAGGTTTATAGCGCTTAGTCTAGTTTAATTAATAGGCGGGGCAGTAATTAATATACGTTCGCAAGTACTTTAATAGATAGCGCACGTATATTAAAGAGACTATTCGGTTATACGTATAATAGTAGCCGCCATGGTACTACTTATTATATACCAGTTCGAAGACCTCCTTCTCTAAGGCCTTTAGTATACAAAGTCTTTCCCTTCCATTATTAAAATTCGTGTAGTAGATAAGCCCGTCCCGTAATTTAAATTATAACCCTAGCTACTTTACTTTATTATTATCTTCGCCACTAATATTAATAAGGTCCTTATTAATCCTTTAAAGTAATTATAGGACTTAATACTACTAGGTGTCTTCTTAATAGGCTTATATAAGTTTTTACTTAAACGTTACTAATATCTTAATAAGGGTAATATGGTAAGATAACGATTATTTAACCTTCTATAGGTATAACTCGTTAAAAGCTTCTGTACACAAGGCATTAAGCGTCCTAATAGCCTCGACTAGGGGTATATCTACTTATAGTCTTAAGAGAGCGTCTGGGACCACGTTAGATTTACCGGATTTATATTTAATAATTAGCTTAAATTAGGAGAGATATAACGACGCTTAAATAAGACGTAAATTTAACTTATCTATAAACGAGGATATAAGGCTTATTTATCGTGAAATAGGAACTACTAATAAGTAATTAGTATAAATAATAGTAGGCGGCTTCTTTAACGACTTAATTAGGTGACGAGTACGCTTAACGACTTATATAATACCGGCGACTTCTAGCTCTATTAGCCAATAATTTTATTCGGCTTAATTTAGTATTTTACTAAGGAATATTATTAGCTCGACATCTATCCTATTAAAACCTTCGACGACGTTACCCTTAACGTGGTAAACTATAGCTGCGAAGCCCTATTTCTTTAAAGCATCTAGGCTAATAAATAAGATCCTTATTTCATTAAAATAGATAAGGAAGGTAGAGCTATTAAAGGCTACCTTTAAGTCTTTAAAGGCTTCTAACTCCGCCTCTATAGGCTCGTATACAGCCCGTGCCGACTGCGTCTTCCTAGTAAAACCCTTTATACCCTTTAGTAGAGTGCCAGTAAGATCGGTTTTACGGTATTATAATAGATTTACTCTCTAAGTATATCGCGGGATCGACGTCCGTAACTAGCCTATTAGGCCTAGGAAGAATTTAAGATCCTTTAATAATAATAGAAATAGAAGGGAGCTAATAGCTAGAAGCTTTTCTTCTAAAGTAGATAAGCCTAAGGAATTAACCCGTTACCCGAGTAGAGTAATAGATAGGTACCCTAAGAAGGTCTTTATAGGGTTAAGGCTAATTCGCTTATCACGGAAGAGTGTAAATAGCCTACGTAAGTAGGTAAGGTACTCTAATAGGCTAGCTAAGAAGGCTATTATATTATCAATATATACTTTAGTAAATACCCTATAAAATCGGAGAAGTTTATTAGTTTAACGCTAAATATATAGTAGCGACCCCTTATACCCTATTAGGGCAACGTTATACTATTCCTACCTACGGTAAGAAACCATAGTAAGTTTATATTAATCCTTTCTTTATACGCTAAACTAGTGAAACTAGCCTATACCATCTATTATTAATATATATGGATAGCCTATAACAGCTAATATAAGTTTAGATTATGAGGGTAAAGGGTAACTATCTAGTTAGGTAATTTTATTAAGGCCCCTAATATCGACTACTACTCGACCTTTACGTCCTTCAGTTATATTACGCTAAATAATAGATATAGGATAGCTAAAGGGCGTAGGCTAATTAGCCTATATTATTTTATCCTAAGTATATAATTTATTAAATATCTAATTAATAAGATCCCGGTCTTTCTAGCTAATAGGATAAACTCGGGTAGGTTTAGACACTACGTTAGGCTTTAGAGGGATAGGTATCTACTCTTCCTCCGGAATATTAATAGTTAAGCCTCGATCTATCTAGATTTCTAGGAATTCGGTGGCCACGGTTACGATTTATTTTACTATATTAGGGAGGCCGTAGATAGTAATACCGCTAGGCTAAATACATTCGAGAGAGGGATTAATTAAGGCCCTTATTATTAGAGTAGAGACTAGTATAGTAGGCTATATAATTATAGGCTTCACGATCCCCGCGTAAGCTATAACTAAGGCTACGAAGCCTTTCGTAATAGAAGACTTCCAGCCGCTAGTATTACCAGTTATAAGGGGAGCGTCTACTAGGGTAGCGAGGTAAGTACTATCTTAGTTATATTTAATAAGTGAACTAAGGCGGGCCTTACGGGGTAGCCGCACTAGAGTAGCCGAAGAGCTCGGTATATAAACGAAAGAAATGGTGGAATCAGCGATATAGGTATAGACGCCCCTATTACTAAAGTCCTAGGCACATTCGGGTTTAAAGAGGAAGTCTCTATTAGAGGGAATCTCCCCCTAATAGACTACCGGGACCCTTATAGTCGTATAAGGAGGAATGATAACGGTAGACCTAGCTTTAATAGTATACTTCGTATTAAGTAACGAGCGATTATAAATACTAATAGGAGTATTAAGGCCCTAATAGGAATTAATAGTTAGATTATAGTCGGCGAGGTTAAGAATTATTTATTATAGAACTAATATATCTATGCCTATAAGTAAATTAGCCTTTAGATCTTTAACTATATAGACTTCTATTACTATCGAGGCTATAGCCGCCTTTCTACTAATAGTACCCCTAATATATATCTTAACTAGAGTATATTCGTTAGTATTTATAATTTTATTACTAACTCCCCGTATAGGTATTAGTAATACTAATCTTTTAATAGCAGCGTTAGGAAGGACCTTATTTAGATAGGATTAATTAATCAGGGTGACTAAGTAACCGCTATTAAGGTAAACCTCAGTCTAAGCTAATATAACGGTAGTAGGTATAGACTATAAGATACTAATAGTCGCGTATTTCCAACCGCAAAATCTATAACTAGGTGCCTTCCCTTAGTCTAGTATAATAGCCGAATCTACGAGTATAAGTACTTACGAAGTAGTATAGTTTACTATAAGCTTTACTATTAAACCTAATAAGGACCTCGTTAGTAAAGAAGTTATAGTTAAAGGCTTCTATATAGTCTAGTACTACTATTATAAGTAGCTGAAGAGCTTATTTCGTAAGGTAAACGTAGACGCGTATAAGGAATAGATATACGTTATTAGTTTTAACTAGGAGATAAAATTTACCTAAGGCATATTATTATTAAGGTTAATAAGGTCGTTATTATTTCCACTTAATAGCTTATTACCTATATTATAGGAGTCGTTATAGTATAAGGGATCCTCTTACTACTTACCCTTAGCCTATAAGGTATAATACTACTAGTATCCCGATTCTTTAAATCCTTTAGGGAAGTCTTCCGTAGTATCCTTAGCGGAAGCTTAATAAGCCCTTTAAGAAGAGAAACGAGGTTAGCGGCTATCCTATAGCCGACTACCCGTTTACCTATTAAATTAGCCTCGCCCTTAGCCTTATCCGAATCTTTCTAGTTAGCGTAGGCGAAGGGGTAGTCGTGAATCTAACTCATTTATAAGACTTACTGTAATCTATAGTTTCAAAGCGGGAGGTAGGATTTATAGAGCGTTTTAACGATACTAGTAAGGTGGCTACTAACTTTATTAGTAAGCTTGATTATTTTAAAAAGGTAGAGCGTAAGGACGAGTATTACCGTATAGCTAGTTCCTAGGCCGATACGGCTAGTAGCCTGCTCTATTAGGAAAACCATACTAACTATATTGCCCTATAGGTCTACCTTCGTTAAATACACGACCTTGTCGGTTATTCGGAGTACTACTACCGGAGTTGCGGTGCCTAGCGGTATAAGCCTACTATTCGTACTTTACTTTATCTAAGTTAAATAGGAAGTCATTAATAGTAGTCTAATTAGTAGCACGACGAATGTCTCGACGTAATTCGAAGTTAATAGCATTATAAATGATATTAAGCTATACTTTAGTAGGTTAGAGCCTAGTATCCTTAGTAGCTCGCAGTATCTTAGTACTAAATTCCCTAGGTTCTCGATAATTTACCGTATCCTTTATAGTAAATCTATTATATATTATAGTATTAATAGCTATATTTAAAGGTTATTAGAACCTTTTTAGTAGAAGCCTTACCTATTCGTTAATACTATTACCTATCTCTATAAGGCGTTAACCGTATTCCGATAATTAACCTATCTACTAGGCGAGGGCTTAGCTACGAAGACTTAGCTATAGATTTTTCCTTACTAAAGTAGGATCCTTTAGAGAGTACATCTACTTAGCACGATCTATAAAAAGGTAAATATTACGGAAGTAAGTCTCCTTACTAGTACTTACTAATTTTCCGTTATATATAGGATCGAAGAACCCTAGATCACCCGGATTCTAACGAGGGCCTCGATTACTAGTATCCGCCGTAGCCTAGCCGTCCTAGCCGGTCTAGCCCAGTAGGCTAGGTAGACCTAGAGGGCTAGAAGGTCCTTATTAAGGAGGCTAAAGGGGGTGTTCTTAGATATACTAGGCTATTCCGGCGTTAATAGTAGCTTATATAGTCGCCTCGAGGTTAATATTCTATAATATACTTCCGGAGGAACTGCGTTCGGGTTCGAGTTCTAGTTCTAGACTAATTAGCTAATTATAGATAGTTTCTTCTACTAATATTTATCTAGTACTAGCGCCGCTAGGAATAGACGACGTGGTATTAGATATTTACTATTAGGTAGTTACTCGAGATAGCTCTAGCGATAATAGTTTGTTAAGACGCCTATAAGAGGCTTCCGTTCCTTTATTAAATTATGAGACGGCCTTACGAACTAAAGGTTTATTAATAGCCTACTTATAAGGCTAGGACGGTTCAGAATTCCTGATAATATTCCTAAGCTCTAAGGATACTAACCTAGAATAAGTGCCTTATCTCGAGGGCTTAGTTATCCTAGCCGGCCTGAGGGTATCTTTTATAATTAAGGAGATAATATAACGTGTAGATTTATTAATAATAGAAGTAAAAGCGTGACTAGTCTAGATAAATTCGCTTAGCTAAAAGGCGAGTTCCGTAATTTCTTAGTCGACCTAGGAAGCCACGATAACGAGATATAGAGATTTATTAGGAAAAGCGGTGAATTTATTAGGGCCTTAGTAGAAATTCTCTGCCTTGGCACTAATTCTCTGGGAGTACGGGGAATACTCGCTGGTGAAGGCTTCTGTAGACGAGAGGTCTGCTGTAGTAGTCTTATTATGATGCTGGCGTATCTGGATGCTATCAAGGTCCTTGATAGTGAGGTACGTCGTTGTCGATGTATGGTGTTGTGTGCGAATGGATGTCTTTCCTAGGCTAGAGGACTCGCGATAATGGTGCCGTGAAAATGACGTTGGTCCTTCTCCAAGCAGTTGGATAGTACTTAATGAGGATATTAGTTATAATAGTATTACTACTATTATTATAGCAACTAATGGCCGTAAGCTGATTTTATATATGTGTGGTTGATTAGCTATTAAGGATTCTATTAAGGAATGACTAGAGCATGATACGGAAGGCTTCCGCACTATAATGTAAAAGCTATAATACTAAACTCTTTAGTAGCGGTATCTAAGGGAAAGATAGGTAGCTAATATATTTATATTTAACTAGAAGTAGAGGAGGAGCTTATAAATAATAGGCTTAAAGTACTAAAAAATAAGGGAGAATTACTTAAAAGAATATCTTTATTTAATAGAATTATAATAGGATTAGAAGATAATTATCCTAAAAAAAATAGGGGATCTAACTACCTTTTACAGCGGTTATACCTTATAATCTTAAAAACTATTATATTTTAAGGGGGCTAAGAGATTATATCTTATACCTAATATAATTAGGAGTTATTATAATAAGTTAATAATCTAGTTCTTTTAACCTTTAGCTTAATAGGAGGTTCCTTACCTTCGCCTTAAGATTTATAAGTAGCGGTAGTATTAAAGTATACTAATAACTACTTAGCTAAGGCTATATTAACTATCTTATAAGTAGTTTTTTAGAGTAGGTAAAGTAGTTTTAATATTACTTTTACCTAGTAGATTAAGGCTATACCTCCTTTCTTACTACCCTAGTATATTTATCCTACTAAGTAGGTTAGCGTTCTATATAAGTAGAATTAGTATTATTTAGTATACTTAGCTAATTAGTAGGTACTATTATAAAGAAAATCCTAGTAGTATTAACTTCCTTAAAAGAATCCTAATAGCTAGGAAATTATAACTTTAAGCCTTAAGGCTTCCCCCGACTTTCTTTAGTTAATTAATTATTATACGGTAAGCTCGCTTATTAATTAAAGATTAAGGGTTACTTATAATAAGTAGTACCTTATAATATAATACGTATATTACGTAGTATACCTATATAGCGCCCTAGACTTCATATACTTAGTTAATAAGCTAGTAGGCTAAATAAGAGGTAATTTAAATAAATACCCTACGTCTAGGCTTATAACCTATTAAAATAGTAGGAGTAGAATACTTAATTAATTTATCTAAGACTATAAGAGTATCTATATATATATACTAAGACTCTATACTTAGTTATCTTAGTAAACCTTCCTTGCTAAGAGCATATTTTAATATTAATATCTAAGATAACTTTATCTAATTAGCTTTAATAGTAGAAGGATTACTAAAGATTATATAGAAGAAGTATAAAAAGCTTCTAGACTACCTAATAGTAACTAGTAATTTAAGTATATCTAATATAAAGAAATATACTTAGATAAGTAAGTATTATTTATAAAAGTAGTTTAATCTATTATTATAAATAGAACTTTCCTTAACTTAAGTAAGTTATCTAAAGTAATATAAAATAGTAATATAAAACTAATTCTTTAAGATAATATTAGAAGAAAAGTAATACTAGGTTTTCTACTAACTTTTCTTAAGAGAAGTAGAATAAATAATTATATAAATACTTTCTTACTTTAAATTAATATTTTTGTATTATTAATTAACTAGAGTTTTAATTATTATTATTAATAGCCTATCTAGATTTATTTAACCTTAATTTATTATATTAAATTATAAAGTGTAATCTTTTTAGATTTTAAAGGAATATAGATAAAAGTTAAAGTAGATTTAAAGTATCCTTAATATATTTCTCTTATACTAAATGCCTAGTCTAGTCTCTAAAAGGTTACCTATCTTAGAGTACTAGTCTACTAAGTTAATACTAATTTTAAATATTAAGAATATCTTATTACTTTTATACTACTTAATATCTATTATTCTAGGTATTTACTTATAATAGAATTAGTAAAGATATTAACTATTTATAAAATTAAAGATAAACTTTTTAGGGTTATTACTAATAACACTAGTAATGATAGAATATTAAAAGATAAACTAGAGAAATCTCTTACTTAGTATAATATCTAATAGGATAAAATATAAAATTTTATTCCTTATATAACTTATATCTTTAACCTTATAATATAAGACTTTATTAAAGCCCTAGATTTAGAAGCTTTAAATAATATAATAGTATTATTAGAGGATATTTAAGTTAAAGATATTTAAGTAAATATAAGTCTATCTACTATTATTAAGAAGGTATAATATAATAGAGGTAATATAAATAGGTAATATATTTACTAATATTTATAATAGATCTACGCTCTTATAATAGCTATTAACTTATCTCTTTAATAAAAGCTTAATTTTTAATAGTTATAAGAAAGCTCTATTAAAAGACCTAGAAAATTTATATAAGATATTTATATTTATTAGAATTCTACCTACTTAATACTTTATTATATATATTAGCTATATAAATTTATTAATTCTTAGGTAGATAAAAATATAATTAATCTAAAAATTAGTAAGATTAGCCTTAGTAGATATAAGTAATTAATTATCTTACTACTTAGAAATATATTAAATCCTATTTATTAACTTATCTTAATAGTTTCTTAAATAATAAATATAAGTATATATTTAAGGTTCTAATTATATAATACCCTTTTTAATTATTTTAATTATATTAAAATAATAATATATAATAGTAGGATACTTAATAAAGTAAGTATTATTAATATTTATAAAGTAGCCTTAGTAGAACTCACTAAGTATTATTTTAAAATAGAAGGTAAAGGTAGATTAATATATAACCTTATTAATACTCTAGATCCTTTTATAAAATTAAGTCTATATAAAACTTAGGATAAATAAGAGGAGTTAAATAATAATAATACTTTAACTTCTTATAAAGAGATATATAAGAATAAATTTATTAACTGTTATTATAAATACTATAAGATAATATTAGTTATTAGAAGGATTAATATATAAGAAATATAAAATATTAATAAAGTAATATAATATAATATTATATTTAAATTTATACTAACTAGTAATAACCTTTAATAAGATTAAAGAGAAGTCTACTTTAATATCTAAATTATAGGTCTTTATTATAAAGTAAAGCTATTTAATACTTTTATTTTAAAAGTCTACTAGAAGATATTCTTATATAAGAGTACTAGAGGGATAATACTTTAACTTATTTAAATCTAATATAAATAGTTAAGGATATCCTTTTATATCTAATATTATTTATAAATATTAAGAGAGTCTTTAATCTTACTTAAAGAGTATATTTATAAGATTATATATAATTAGAATTAGAATTTATAAAATAAGTAATACTTCTAAAGTATTATAATTATATTATAAGTTTAAATTCTAAAGAAGCTCTTATTAAGCCCTAGGATATTCTTTAAAGGTAAGAAGATATTAATTAAAGTATTAATAAAGATAAAGATCCTTTTAAGTTAGAATTAATAGATATCTTAAGATAAATAGATTAAAAGTTATTATTTTAAAGTTATTTAATAATTAGGTAATATATTTATAAAGTAGGTTTAATTTTTATATATAAATATAAGGGTAATATAAAAAGGTAATATAATTCTTTATCTTATTAAAAGCGCCGTAACATTAGGAGCGCTATACTATCTTAGACCTATCCTCTACTCCTAATATTATAAAACTATTACTACCCTTAAGTACTAAATAGTATAATATCAAAGCTCTTTATTAATTCCCTTATAAGTTATAAATCCCTTTATATTATAATAACATATTTAGCGTAGATATAAAGTAGATTTAAATCTATATTATAAGATATATTAGTAAGTAATTATTATAAGGATTAAATAGTAATATAATATAGTAATATATTTATTAAAGAGAAAAAATATTATGAATACTTCTATAATATCTTATAATACTATTAAAGCTAAACTTTAGATTTAATATAAATTTATACTAACTCTTATAATATCTACTATTACCTCCCTTATAATATATTTAAATAGTAGCTTTAAAATAAGGTTATTAATAGACTTTTAATATTTTCTTATCTCTCTTAGAGCTTTAAAACTTAAGTTAACTTTATCTTTTTATCTTTTTAGTATTAGTATTATTAATTATAAAGGATTAATTAATTATATTTTAATATATTACTTATTATATTACTTTTTCCTTCTTATATAATAGCTTACTTACTCCCCTACCTTATAAGGGTTTACCCCCTCTAGCTAGTAATTTCAGTATTTTATTAACTAATTATACTATATACCTATTAATATATAGAGTAAGAAATATATTATAAAATAATATTACTAGTCTACTTAATATAAGCTATTATTAAAGTTATTAAATATATATAATAATAGATAAAAGAAGGAATATAAGGTTTAAAAGTTTTAATATAAGGTAAAGTTTTATTAAGCGGAATATTCTATATAATTACTAGAAAATGCCTATAAAAGTTCAAGATTTTTACTTAGGAAAAGTATACTTAAAAGTATAATTCTTTTATTTATTAATAAGTAATAATAGTTATAAGGTAAATTTAAGTCTAAATATTATAGATATTTATATAAACTTTTATAGATACTAAGACCCCCCTTAAGTATTATAAGAGATATAAGGTAAATATTATTAAAAATATTAATTTTAAATCTAAGGGATTATTTATAATAGTTACCTAGTATTAAAGTATTAATAAATAGTTATTAAGCCTACCTATATTATAACTCTATTATAATATTACTATTTAGGACTAATAGGGTATAACTAAGTATACTATTATTAGACGACTTATTATATTAATTATTATTAAGAAAAGATATTATTATTATTAAGATAGAAGTATTAAAAGACTAATACTATCTACTAGGTGCCTAATTAATTATAGGATATTTAGTATAATAATATTTTATTCTATTAATAACTTCTATACTACTAGACTATCTAATATAATTCTTAAATTATTATATCCCTTATATTATAATATATCTTTTATACTCTTATAATAACTATTAATAGTCCTACTAGATTTATTATATTAATATAGAGGAATCTATTAGATATAAGAGTTAATATAACCTAGTATTTATCTAGCCCTTTAAAGTTTAACCGGTAGTATTTGATAAACTAAATAGTATAATAGCTTATTTTTATTATTAGAAAGTCTAATATTATAATCTAATATAAAGATTAAATTATATAATTAAATGTAATATTAGGCTATCTTTATACTTTTAATATTATAATTAATATTTTTATAAGCCGCTAAGTAGCTATTAATAGGATCTAGGCGTTAATAATAAGTTATAATTAATATATTAAGGGTAGTCTACCTATTATTTAATAATACCTACTTATATATAATATTTCTTATTATTTAGCTAGATATATATTTAGGAGTTTTAGACCTAATAATATAGAGGTTTTCCTATCTTATTACTTATAATAGAGTTATATATAACTAATTATAATTAAAAGTAGGCCTAGTTTATAAGTTAATATTTATATACTTTATTAATTAGCCTTATAATTTATTAATAGTTATAATAAATACTAGTTAAATAGGGTATTACTTATAAATAAAGGGGGTAGGAATCTACCTATTATTTTCTTAAGATTATAATAGCGTCTTAAATAGTATTACCTTCTTACTATTATAAGTATTACTTATAATCTCCCCCTTAAAGATATACTTACTATATCTTATTACTTATAATTAGGTCCTATTATATAAATATAGTAGATTAAGGTTCCTTAGTAATATAATTAATACGCCTAGCTTAATATATAACTTATAAGATAGTAGAGAGGGTTTATAAAACCTATAAAAATACTTAAAGGGGAAGAGTTTATTATCTTCTTCTAATATAATATAATTAATACTCTAATATATTATTATATTACTAGGGATATATAATATTATCTTAATATTAATACTAATAATATCTTTATTAGTAATAGTAAGAATAGCCTATTTTAACAGATAAACCCTTTAAGAGATATTTATCCTAATATTAATATAAACATTCTTAACTAAATTATTAATAGTATTTCTAGGGGTATAACTATATTTCTAATATAATATATCTTTATTAATAGTAGGGTATTTCTAGATATTAATATTATTACTAATAATAAGGAGATTACTTATAAATAGTCCTATTTTATAATATATAATATCTATTAGATTAAGATTATTAAGTTACTTATTAATAATAAGATTCAAATATATAATCTTATTCTAGAAATAGGCATTTTAAAGATATACCTCAATAACCTAGCTACTAGATCCTCCTAGAATAACTAGGAGTATTTATTAAAATTTACTATAAAAGTAGACTACCTTATCCCTAAAATAGGCCTAGTTATTACTATATATCTTAAAGGCTATAACTAATAGCTTTTATATTATATTAACTTTATATAAGAGACTTATCTTAAAAGATAATATAAGCTTACTTAATTAACTTAATAAGATTAATACCCTTCTTAATCTTATATAAAGAGGTAGTATTAAAGTTTAGGGGTATTTTAAATTATAAGTAAGTAGTCTAACCTCCCTATAATAGTATTAATATAATATTAGAAGATACTACTATTAAAATAACCTTTTACTAGGAATATAGCCTTTCTATAATAGTATTTTAAATTATTATCTTACTAGTCCCCCTAGTACTATTAAGGAAGAATAGTATACTTAGAGTATTAAATTTATTATTAGTATTAGTATTAACAGTAGTAATAATCTAATTAGTAGTATAATATTAGTTAGTATTTAGCCTATTTTATAAGACCTTAGCCTTATTAGGGGTAATTTAATAAGATATTTCTTCCCGTAAAAGTCTATTTAGAATATTATTAAAATTATTAAATAGGATAGTTAGAATAGGTAGGCTATATTAGGTTAAATCCTTAATATATTTAGGGGTTAATTAATATTCTAATTAGCTATTAATCAAGTAAAGGGTATATTATTCTATAAATAACTATTACTTATAATAATTATCTAGTATTTAAAATATTAAAAAATCTTATTATAAGAGGTATAAGTAGTTATTTAAGATATACTCCTTATATTTATCTTATAAGGTAGGGGTATTAGTAGGTTAGAGTTTAATTAATACTAATATAAAAAGACTATATAGCTCATAACCTCCCTAAAAATCTTTCCCTTATTAAGGATTTTATTAGTATATCTATTATTTTTTAGTTAACCTAAGCTTTATATAAACCTCCTTTTATTCTATTAGCTAGCTATCTACTATTTATAGGTTATTAAAAGATATAGCCCCCTTAATATAATAAAGGAGTAGTTAATAATAATAGAGATCCTTAGTTTTAGGATTAATAAAATTAATATACCTAAGAGTCTCCCCCCTTTTATATATTTTCTAATATTTATTTCTTTAATTCTATATAAAGACCTTAGGAAAATCTATATATAGATAGTTAAGTAGATCCCTTATAATAATAGGATATTTCCCGTTCTATTTTATAAAAGGTAATAGCTAACTATTATTATAAGCTTCCTTAATAAGATAGTTTATATTAAAAAACTCTATTAATATAATTTAATAAAGCTTATTACTATCTATTAACTTTTATTTAGTAGCCTTATTAGTAGCCTAGTTATTAGCCGGCTTAAAAAGGGTATACTATTAATCTAGGAGGTAGATTTATAAATATTTTATATAAGGCTTTATAATATTTATACTAAATAAGAGTATCTTTTAAATAGCTTTAACAGACTTAATCTAGTAAATAGACTAAAACTTTATAATTTTATCTACTAACTCCCCTTACTATTACGGCTAGCTATTAAGAGCGGGATTATTATTATTATATATATAATTCCTAGTAAGGGAGATATTAGATTAATTAGGTCCTTTATAAATATATTTATATAGATATAATATAGACTTAATAGAGTTATAAATATTAATATTAATATAAGTACTATAATTCTTTAATATATATAAGTTATAAGGGATAACCTACCTATTATCAATAGAGAAATTAGGTTTAAGGGGGCTAACTAGATATTTATAAAAAGGATAACTCCTATTAAATATAAAAGATATCTCTTAATAAAGATCCTTTAAAAAAGCCTTATAATAATAATTCTTCTTCTAATTAAAATATCTATTACTAGGGACCTTAGTATAGTAATTATAAACTATATTCTATAAGACTAACTTACGTAGCGTATTATTATCCTATTAAGGGGAATATATACTCAAATAATACTATTAATATTATTAACTATCTAGATCTAATCCTCTTCCTATATAATAAGGAGAATATAAGTATATAAGAGACCTTACTTTTAAAACTTAATAATATAATAGTAGCCTATATAAATATTAAGGATATATTCTTTAAGAAGGTTCTTTATTAGCTCCTAGAGCTTCTAATTAAAGATATAGATAATTAGGTTATAATAGTACTCTAATATCTAACTAGATACTAGTAAGCTCTAAATATTAGGCTACTTAAGATTATATATAAAGGTAATAAAAAATTAAGTTTACCTCTTTTTTAAATTATTATTATAGTGTCTTATATTCTTACTTTTATAATATATAGGCTTCCTAATATTATTAATAGGAGGATAGTTACCTTACTATTAATATCTTTAAGTAAGATATCTAGATTAATACTAAGCCTATCTATTAGGCTAGAGTAGTAGTCCGCCTAAATAGTCTATTAATTCTAATAATACTAATCTAGGTTATTAAGCTCTATTAATATCTAGATATTAGTAGCCTAATAGCTAAATAGATATCTACTATTAATAATATAATTAAAGAAATTAGGCTAGATCTAGATATTAATTAGCTAATTATTTAATTTATATTAATTATCCCCTAATTAATATCTAAATTATTTAGAACTATTTATAACTAAGCGGATTTAGGTCTAAAAAATAATTAAGGAAATATATTAAATAATCTTACTTATATCTATTTTATATAAAATTATTATCTTATTACTTACTAAGACCTATTATAACCCTAAGGTATATACTTACTAGTAATATACTAGTCTAGTTCCTACTTAGGGTTACTACCCTCTTCCTACTCTAGTTTGTTATTACTATTAATTAAGGTATACTAGGTAAATATACTAGTAATATAGTTGTATTATAATATATATAGTAGATAGTCGCTTAGAAGCTAATAGCTAGCTAATAGGAGGTAGTTATATTATAACTATTTATTAAATAGAAATAGGAGCGGATATTAGAGGGCTATATAAGAAGGATACTAATTAGGGATTAATATAAGGCTCCCCTTAATAGTTTTAATATAAATATCCTACTTAATCTAGCCTCTTATAATATTATTAGAAGTTATTATAATATAAGTAACTTCTATAAAGGTAGGGTAATTATAAGTACCCTTATCCTATTATTTAAGATTTAGCTATTAAATATGAATACTTATAATATTAATAGGATATTATAATTTATCCTCCTAAGGCGGTTATAGTAGGATTCAAACCCCTAGATATATAGTTTAATAGATTAGAGGGTATACTAAGTAGAAGTAAGGGTATCTTAATTTAAATTATTAAATTATTAATAGTAAATATCTAGTTACTCTTATATACTATTTAATATATAGATTTAGGCGAATTTTAGCCTAAGTCTATTATTAGTAATAAGAGGGCCTACTAGATAATAAATAGACCCCTAGATCTAGAAGGTAGTTTAATTAATATAAGTATTAATATTAGTTATATCCTTACTAGTAAAGGATAGATAGTTATTATAGTTAATAATATTATTTAGAAACTCTTTACTATATATAGTCCTCCTTCTTATATACTTTCTATTAATAATAATATTATTTATATTACTAAGTAAATTATTAATAAATTATACCCTAAGCTTAGCCTCCTTTTATAGCCCTTTAAGTAATAAATTTATATTAGCTAGTTTATATAACTAGTTAGGGGATAGCTAATTATTCTTCCTACTATTATAATATAGCTATTAATTATCCCCTAAGCTACTATATTTATTTTCCTATAATAGTATATTATAATAGGGGTATATATTACTAGTAATATTAAATAATTTATTAACCTAGTAAAGCTCTATATCTCTTATTATATAAGGATCCTTATGTACTTAATATCCCTAGCCTAGTATCCGCCCCTAATATATATTATTCTACCGCTAGTATAAGCCTTATTAAATAGGGGGTTAGTACTTAGTATTATTATCTTTATTAGCCTACTAGTAGGTATACTAGTAATATATTTCTAGATAGTATTTAGGAGCTAGTAGAGGAGTAATATCTTAGGGGGCCTCTTTAAAGATAGGGGGAGTAGGTTATTAGGGGTTCCTCGGCGGAATAACTACTTAAATAGTTATATTAGTAACTATTATACGCTACTAGGGAGTAATACCCTTATTAAGGTAGCTATTAGGGCGAGTACTTAATAGTATTTCTCTAGGGCGAGGTTCTATTAATATAATATCTCTAAGGTTTACTAGTAGGTTCCTAGATCTAACCTAGGTTCCTAAATTAGTCTTTTTTAAGCGTCTAATATACCTTATACTATTACTCTTATAAGATTTAACCCTCTTATTAATAGTATTAGGGTATAGCTTAAAAAGAGCTACGTACTTAGAAGGTATTAATAGGGAGCTAGAGGAGCTAAATTTAGTATAGGAGGGGTAATACTATATTATTTAAAGACGGCTAGTATGGTTTATATATTATAGATTATAAGGGGAGGTATTAATATTTATAAGTTAGTATTAAAGGTAAAAAAGTAGTAGGAAGAAAAAACTATTAATATAATAGGGAGGCGCTAAGATATAATATAGTTAGACTAATTTAAGAGGTAAATCTATTAATTCTAATATATCTTTTAATATAATAGACTAATTTTAATTATTTTTAAAGTATTAGATAGTAGAAAGTAAGTTATATAATATTATTTAGATAGAAAATATTATAAAGGGTAGGTATATATATAGGTAAAATACGAAGAAATATCTAAGTTCTAATATTCGCGCTAGTCCTAGAGGGGTAATTAGGGGACTTATTAACTAACTGATAAGCTACGATAAGCTTAGGGTCCTAAATTAGGGATATTCTATTATAGTAAGAAGATAAGTAGAATTATAAGTAGAATTACCCCTTAAAATCTTCTTTATAACTCCTCCTACCTTTATATACTTAAGATATTATAGTAAGATAGGTTATTAATATATAATAAATATTTATTACTAATTATATTACTTAAATATATTATTCGATAGATAAGTTAATATAATATTACAATAATATTAAGTCCTTATAACTAGAATCCTAAATTAATTATAAGTAGAGAATAGGTAAAAGACTAGGATAATAATAAAAAGCTATTATATATAAAAGTATCTAATAACTATATAATAGTATTAAAAAGGATTAAGAAGTTAAAGGAATCAAATATATAAAAGATAGCTATTAAAGAGGATTACATAAAGCTAGTAATTAGAGTTAAGGATATTATAAAGGAGGAAAGATATAAAAGATGGATTTATAATAATATAATTAGGTAATATAATACTTCCTAAATAGTAAATATTATATAATAGAATATTTTAAAATAGAGTTACGCCTTAAAGATAATAAAGAGGCTATTAAAGAATAAGTTAAGCTAGATAAATTAGTAAATTATATATAAAATATAAATAGTATAATTAATTTTATAAAAGAGGTAAATATATAATCTATTTTTAATCCTATCTTCTAATTAATTTGACTTTTATAATACTTCTAAGGAAGATATAAATATTATTAGGCTAGAATTTACTAGATTTAATCTACCTATTATATAACTTATTAAGTAAAGGATTATATATCATAAGGGTTTAAAAGTGTTAAAAGATATATGAGACTTTAATATTATAAATATTTATACTAAGTTTATATAAGAGTATACTAACGCGTTTAATATAAAGGATTATATTATACCTAACTTTATATAAAGGAATTAAAATAAGGAGGGTATCTTAATTAAAGTTAAGGCTAATAGGAAAGAAATTAAGTATACTACTAAAGAGGATAAAGAAGAGGATAGGGAGTATATAAGGGTACTACGTAATAGCGTAGCTACTAAGTACTATAAACGGTGCGTAGACGCTTATATATAGAACTCTCTATTCTTATTAATAGTAAGACTAATCGCTACCCTTCCTTTTAGGGGGAATTCCCTCCTTTATATATTATAGGTAAAGGGGTAGTATAGCGCTACTATATACTATAGATACCATATTAATAGTAGTATTATATTCCTAACTAGTCCTTATAATTATCTCCCTATCTAGGCTCTTAGGCTTTAAGAGTATAAAAGGTTATAATCTATAAGAGATACTCCCTTAATAATAGAATATAGCTTTAATAAGAGCGTAATAATATAATTAACTATAAGGCCCTCTAAGCTAAGCCTTAAGGAATATATAGTTTTATTAAATTATAATAATTTTAAATAATACTCCTACGTATAATCCTTATATTATAATATATTCCTATTATAATTCCTATTATTCTTTATTAATTTATTATAGAAGTAGTTAGAAGTCTTAGCGTTTTAAAGTAAATAGGAAGTTATTACTATTAAGGGTTTATTAAGTACTTAAGGCGTACCTCCTTTATATAACTTTAATATTATTCTTTTAATTATAATATCTTAATTTTTTTATTAATTATATTAAGTCCTTTCTACTTCTTATTTATATTATCGCCTCCTCCGCGCCTTACTATATCTCTTTATAATCTTAGTAGTTACTTTATAAGTAATCTTTAATAATTAACTTACCTTCTATTAATTAAAGAAGGCTCCTACTATCTCTTTTTATAATAGTACTTAACCTCCTTTATTAAGTTATTTATAGCCTATTCTTATATTATCTCGTATAATATACCTTTAGTATACTATATTTTAAAGTAAAGAGCCGTAAGTCTAATATTTTTAGTTAAGGCCTTACTTACCCCTTTAATAGTATAGTTTATATACGCGCCTCCCCTAGCTCTATTAGGTATAATTATTATAAGTATCTTAACGCTAAGTATAAATAGGAAATCCCTACCTCCACCTACTAGTCTTATACTTACCTCCTATAAGCCTTAGATATTATAGCTACTTTAGATACTAGCTCTAACCTCCTATAACTTACTAGATTCTAGCGAACTTTTAATAGGCTTATTTACTAGTACTATTATTACCTCTACTATACCTCCTCTACCCCCTCTATCGCCGCTACTCCTACTAGGGTAGACCCCGTTATTACTATTTATATTATAAATATCCTTAAGGGCATTCTTAATATCCTTTACTAACGTATATATATTACTCTATCTCCCCTTTTAAAGCCTTATTAAAGCCTTATTAATATATTATAAGAGCGCCTCCCTCCTATTATAAAGGATAAAGATAAGGATAAGGAGGAGGATCCTATTAATAGTAGTAGTAAGGGTAATAGGCCTAATACTACTATTAGTATAATATAGCGGGCCTCTAATATAGTATCCTTAATAGCCTTAGGTATCTTTTCTTTTTTATTAATAATAATTAAAATCTCTTTCCCTCCTATATAATATAAACTTTATACCTTAGGGTAATTTTACTTAAATCTTTCTAATACGTCTAGCGTATTAATTAAGTCCTACTTATATAACTATTAATTATAATTATAAGACTAACCTTTCTACTTTATTAAATATTAAGGTTTATTATAAGAGATCTTATAATTAAGAATAGCTTTAACCTCCTATTTATCTTTATTATTTATAAGCTCTATTTACGTAGCTTTTATAATACTCTTATTATTACCTTTATATAACGTTATAAGTAAGATATAAAAGATATTATATATATAAAAGGTATTAGGTAGTTATAACTTATACGTCTAACTACTAATATAATTAAGGACCTTAAAAGGTCTTAAATAATATTATAATAATTTTCTAATTACTTATATTAATTTAATATACCTTATATTTAATAAGATATAATTACTTATATTATATTATCTTTACTTTTACTATTTATTTATATACTCTACTTATATAACTTATACTTAGTATAAGTACTACTCTAAACCTTCCCTTTATTTCTAAAGTAATTTAATCCTTTCTTATATTAATAGGACTTCTCCTAATAATAGCTCTAAAAGCTCTATATCTAGCTTAGGTAAGTAGTTATAAAGCGCTTTATATAGAGGTAACCTAGTACTAATATACTTTATATAATTATATATAAACTCTATTAGATAAAGTAACTCTACCTAGTTATCTTACCTCTAGGTAGAATAGTAGCGTAGATACTACTTAAGCGTACTATTCTACCTCTCTATTTAACTATCTATTTAGGGATAGAAAGTAGTATTAAGCTTCCTTTTTATATTAATATAATAATATATAGCTACCTAGAAGCTACTTATAAATACTATCCCTTAATTACTAATAATACCTTCTAGCTAATTAAACTTTAAGAAGATTTTATAGTATAATAGGTTAATAACGCTAATAGTATTAACTATCTTTATAATAGGTAAATACCTAGCTACCTTAATATAATAGTTTATAACTACTAAGATTATATTATAAACGCTGTCCTTCTATTTACTTAGAGGGAGATTTATAATAAAATTTCTTATAATTTCTTAAAAAGGTTTTATAAGTATTAATAATAATAATAATATATTATAAATAGTATACCTACGCGGCTTTATTAATTAATAGGTTAAGTATTCTTATATATAATTATAAATATCTCACCCTATTAATTTCTAATAGAACTTCCGCTTAATAAGCTCCTATATATACTTTTATAAGTAGTAGCTAATATAAGGATTATTATAATAAAGCTTTAAAATTTCTTATCTAATTACTTTATTACTAGGTATAAAAACTACGCTACTCTTATAAAGGACCCCTATCTTATCTATTAATAAAGATTTATTAGCGGCCTTTTTATAGCCTTAAGACTTTAATAATTATTTCTTATTATAAATATCCTTATCTCCCTCTTAGAAATATTAGAATATCTTTAATATTAAGCCGCTATACTTATTTTATACGCGCTCTATTATTAACGCGGTTATAATATACCTTTTAAGTATTATTTAATTAATATTAAACTATCTTATAATAGGATTTAAGCTATTACTTATACTACTCTATATCCTTAAGAGCGCGTTACTTTCCCCTATTTTTAGGATATAAGGCTTTCTAAGCCTTATCTCTAACTTTTTACGCTATTTATAACTATAAGCCTTACTATCTTATAAACCTTTATAAATACTATATATATAATACTTATTAAAAGGAATATACCTAATATTCTTTAACTTATTTTATAATATTAATAGATAAGTATCTTCTTTATCTATTATTAATATATAGTCTAGTCACTTTAATAGGGTATTAGCTAGGTTCTTAGTATTTATATAATAGTATATCTTAAAGTTATATATTATAAGCTTTATTACTTAATATACTTATCTCCTTATTAATAATATTATTATTTAGAAATACCTTAAGTTATTATAATTAGGTATAAACTACCTTCTAAGAAGTACTATTATACCTAGAATACTTTAACTATTATAAGTAGTTCCTAGTTATAGGTCTTATATCTAGTTTCCGCTAAATATAATTTATAAGAGTAGAAGGTAATAGGATACTATTCTACTTCCGCCCCTTTAGCGCTAATTAGGAACTTTTATAATAAAATAGCTATAATAGCTAGAATTAAAGTATTAATCTCTAGTTAGATTTCCCCTATTAAGTTAAAATATATAAGTAGTAGCGCCTCTTAAAAGAATTACTTTAGCTACTTAAATACTACTCTTATAATATTACTTAATATTAATTTTCTATTTTTAATATATAGATAATTATTTTTTAGATAGTCTATTAACGTTATAATAATAGAGGAATAGTATTTAATAAAATAATAGTAGAAATTAGTAAATTCTAAAAAGATCTAAATATCTTTAATACTTCCTAGTTCTAGCTATTCTATTATAGTATCTACTCTACGCGGATTTATATATACGCTATCGCGGCTAATAATAAAGCTAAGGAATTCTACTTCTATTATTATAAATTTATATTTCTTTAGGCTAATATAAAGTTTAAATTTATAAAGATATTAGAGTATAGCCTTTATAGCTCTAATATAAGACTCCTTGTTCTAGGAATAGATAGGAATATTATTTAGATAAATAATATATATAATATTAAGTAGTCCTACTAAGGCCTTATTAATATATACTTAGAATAAGGTAAATATATTAATAAGTTTAAAAGGTATAATTATTTATTTAAAATAATTATACTTTATATAAAATATAGTCTTTTATTTATTAGCCTTTTTTATTTATAAGTAATAATATATATCTTTAAGGTCTAACTTAGTTAAGTACTTAATATTAACTAATCTTATTAATATTTTATTAATTAATAAAAGGGGATATTAATCTTAAATTATAATCTTATTAAATACTTTATAATTAATATATAAATATAGTATTCTATCTTTTTTTAAAATAAAAAAGATTAATATACTTATTAAATTTATAAAATATTAAATATAACCTTTTTTTAAAGATTATTTAAAGTACTCCCTTAATATATATAACTCTTTTTCTAATAAATTATAAAGTAGGTTAAAGGGAGGTTCTTTATTCTCCTTTATATTAATTATATAATTATAAGGTATATAAGCTAATAGCGCCCTAGTATTCTTAATTAAAAAGATATCTTAAAATTCCTAAAATTTTAAAGGGAGCTTAATTTTAAATAGTAGGCTTTTATTACCTACTCCTAAGTATATTATAATAAATATAATACTATTAAGCTATTCCTTTAGGCTTTTAATAGTATTAAAGTACTCTTTAATATTACTTTTCTTAATAGGGAATTACTAATTTTATATAAATTAATCTACTTAGGGATCTTATTCTTCTAATTATAAATACTTAAGGTAGAAGTTATAACTAAGGTTTATTATTATATAAAAGGTGCCTTTATAATATTATATAATACTTATAAAGTTAATAAGTTTAATTTACCTTATATAAGAACCTAATAATAATATTAGATTTTTAACCCTATTATATAAGGTATTATTAGAGCTAAGATCTATTTCCTACTCCTACTCCTTTATTAGGCGTATATTAATATAGCTAATATCTACTTTAAAGTTAATTAATATAATAAATTCTCTTTATAATTACTTATACTCTACTTATATTATAATAATAAGTTATTATATTTACTTTTTCCCTTACACTATAATAGTAGATATAATTATAGTACTTAAAGGTTTTTTAAATTTAAGTATAAGGACTCTATATAGGCTAATAGGCCCTTAAAAGGACGCTAAGGTATTCGGATTATTACCCGAACACCCCTATTCTTCTAGGTATACATGCGCGTATGCGTGCCTAGGGCGGACAGCCTAAGGTACGCCTGCAGCGCATGCAACCCTTACAATTATCCCCCCCTCTAGAGCCTTCGCCCCGAAGGCTAGGGAGTAGTAGCGTAAAATACATATTATTCCAGGACAGCTAACGCTAAACTTCAGGGCCTTATTAGCCTAATTACGACCTATAGCCGGGGTACGTAACCTAATCAATATAGAATGCTTAGTCGGACCGTGTCCGCCGGCGGGTAGCGGGCGCGCTAGCCCCTAATTAACGGCCTGTAGCCGGGGCGTGTAGCCTAATCAACGGCCTATAGCCGGGGCGTGCAGCCTAATTACAACAGCGCGGAATCTTACCGCCTGCGGGGGTCTTAGTACCCCAAGAGGAATGGCTCTGGCGGCTATGCCGCCCAAGGAATAGCGTCTATAACGCGTCGCGCACGTGTAAATGACGTGTTTTACCCCCAAGTAAATGAAATTTAACAGGATTTTTGACATCCCTCAGCATGATTTAAACCCATAGCATGATTTTCTAACCCCTCAACTCGGCTACCCACTTGGCGCCTAGCCCCCGGAACTAGCCCCCGAATGATTAGTTCTAAGGCGATCCGAATATAGTGTAAGGACTCTACATAGGCTAATAGGCCCTAAAAAGGACGCCGAGGTGTTCGGATTATTACCCGAACACCCCTATTCTTCTAGGTATGTATGCGCGCATGCGTGCCTGGGGCGGACAGCCTAAGGTACGCCTACAGCGCATGTAACCCTTATATTAAGCCTTTTTTAGCTAGCTTATTACTAGGTATAGGCTTATTAATTATAATACTTATAATTATTAATTTCACGCTTTAATAATCCTTTATTATATATCCCTTCTTTTAATATTTATAATATTTAATAGTAGAAAGGTTAGGCTTAAGCCTTTATAAAAGGTATAATAATAAGCTAATAATATCCCTCCCTTTTTTATATATAGGCTATTATCTCTTTATCCTTAAAATTTCCTCTTCCTCTTTATAAATGTTAACTTTTAATAGGAGTATTATCCCTTTAATCTTTATATATAAATATTATTATATAAGGTTCTAATTAAGTTATTAATATAATAAGGGTATCTCTTATCTTAAGGATATTAAGTTATATTATACGATAATTATAAAGATCTTTATATAACTTATTTAATACATTATTATAAAGTATATACTCTATTAATAGCTTAAACTACCTTTTTAACTTAATAAAGTAATTTATAAAGTTTATAATCTTTTAATATTCTTTTTACTTAGCTTTTAAGTATTACTTACTAATTATAAAGTATTAATTCTAAAGATCCTCTATTTAATCTATTAGAAAACTATTAAAATATATTTAAGACTATTTATCCTTTAATATATCCTTTATATACTCGCGATACGTAGCCTTAGGGTCTAGGGCTATATAATATAACGCGTATTAGATCTTTATAAAGTTATCTAAAAAAATAGGCTATACTTATTTTAATTATATTAATTATATTATTAAATTATTCTTAATATTCTTATACTAACTTCTTATTATATATATATATATATCTTATAACCTAAGTATATAAGTTTTATATTAAAGACGCTTTAATTCTAATTCTCTAATTAATATTAAATAATATTAATAATCTACTTAAGTAGTATTATTAGTATATATTTCCCTTTCTAACTCCTCTAAATATTATCTTAACTCTTATATTTACTCCCTTTTTAAGATTTCTTCTTTAAGTTCTTTTATCCTTTATAATAGTACTTCTTAAGTATTAGGTAGTAGGGACTTAGTTTATACGCCTAGTAGCTACCCTTATACTATTAACTATAATTATAATATATCTATTATTAATTTATTAATTAAATCTTAAGACTTACTTTCTATATAAGCTTAGTCTCTTATATTAGGGCGGGTTACTTATAATAGTTAATTAACCTTTTTACCTTATACTTATAATAACCCTTCTCTACTTATCTTACTAATATTCAGGCTACTACCCTTAAGTAGGGTAGAGTAATTAGAATATAAGGGTACTATATAATAATATAGCTATTAAGTACTATAAATAGTATATATATACTTATATATAGAACTCTCTATTCTTATTAATAGTAAGACTAATCGCTACCCTTTCCTTTAGGGGGAATTCCCTCCCCTATATACTATAGGTAAAGGGGTAGCGCAGTACTACTACGTACTATAGACGCCACGTCGATAGTAGTACCGTATTCCTAATTAGTCCTTACATCCTACCTTTTATAAAATCTTAAATAGGCTAGTATATTATTATAAGAGTTTCCTATTTAAGATACTAAGGGTCTTATATCCCTTATATAAATAGAGGAAGACTTTATTATTTTCTTTAAATTATAAACTTTTATACTTACTATTATACTAGGATTTTATAATATTATTATTAAAGGCTATTATATCTTCTACCTACTCCTTATAAGTAAGTCGTAAACTATTAAAGGCTTTTATAGGGATATTATTAATTACTAATATATTTATACTATTATTTACCTTAAAATTATAGTAGAGCTTATTAGGAGTATATCCTATAATAGTAGGGGAGTTATTAAGGTTAGCTTAAATATATAAGAGCGTATAATCCTATTAATTCTAGGTATTTAAATAGTATATAAGGTAGAATTATATAGTAATTTCTATAATTTAATTAATATACTTACTCTATCTATTTGTTTTGTAGATAATAGGCTATAAATATAAGAAATTTAACTTTAAGGCATTTAAAGATTTCTTATTAAAAGTCTAATATAAATTAAAGATCTTAATTATTAATAATACTACGTGAAATTCTCTAGTTATAAGATAGTAGAGATGAAATTATAACCTAGGCTTATTAGGGGGCTTTCTAAGGATTAATACTAAGTATAAAAAGGACCTTCTTTAAGAACTTATAAGTAATTATTAGTAGGTAAGTTATACCTAATAATATAATAGGTAGGGTAATTATAAAGTCTATTATAATTATATAAAATAGTATAAGTAGTATTAATATAAAGACTTATTCCCTATATAGTAGATATCTTCTTATTTAATTAAGTTAGTACTAAGGGTAGTAGCTAATATAGGCTTAAAGGTTCTTAGCTAGATATCTAATATATATTATATAAGAAAGTTAGTTATAATACTTATAATAACTATTATAATTAGAAAGGTTATAAGCTTATTTAAATAATTCCTTCTTTATAATAGGAGGAATATATAATTATTACCTTTTTTCACTACCTAGTAGGAAGCCTCCTACTTTTAAACAAGGTATTGACAATTTGCTAACAAGCTAAAATATTTCTAAAATACAGGTAATTAATTGTTAGCGCTGTATTGACATTTTATTTATTTTAATTTTTTTTGAAACTTTATTAACAATTTGGTAATAATATATTAACAAGGTTTTCGTATTATCACCTTGTTTATAAGTATACGTATTCCTCTAAGGTATTAATATAAAAATAAGCCTATCCCTAAAAAAATAATTCCTAGGTTTATTATATTCTAAAACTATATTTAGATTACTATTTATAGGAAGCTTTAATATATTAAGGATCTTTTACTATTACTTATTACTCTAATAGCCTATTTATAATTAAGATTTAAAATCCTCTATTATCTCTATATTTATTATATAGTAGATAGTAGGGCTATTAAAGTCTTTAGTATTATAAAAAAGACTACTAGAGGATATAAAGAGAATATTAAGAATCCTATCTAATAAATTAGCTATTTTACCCCTATTTATAATTATATTTATAGTTATATAAAGCCTAGATAGTATATTAGGTATTATATTTAATTTACTAGATTTATAATATAATTTTAAATTAAAGAAAGAAAGGTATTAAAAAGCTTATATAAGCTAGAGATTTAATTTATTTATACTTATAATCCTTAATATTAATTATTTTAATATTAGGATTATAATAGAATAATTAGTATAAATAATTATAGGTAGTTATAAATTTAATTTAATTATATATTAAACCTTCTTAATAACCTATATAATACTAGTAATTTCTAATTTAATAGGCTAATAGTTCTTCTCTATATTATTAAGATAGTAATTTAAAAAATATAATAAGCTATATATTAATCTTTATAAAAGGCTTTAATAATTATATAAGATCTCCTTTTATATAGTATATAATAGCTATAAATCCTACTACTTTTAAAGTATCTAAATCTATATATAGAACCCTATTATAATTATAAGAAATAAGAAATTAGGAAGTCTTAAAAGTATCTTATAAATCCTAAAAGGTACTAAGCTCCTCTTATATAAGTTTATAAAAAATTACTCTAATTACCTTCCTTTTTCATATATAACCTTTTATACTTGTATTAAGGCCTTTATTAAGGACTACCTTTCTCTTTTATAAAGAGTCTACCCTTTATATATATCTCTTAATTAATTAACGGAGCTAACTAATTAATCTAAGAAATATTTCTAGGTTAACTAGGTTTTATAGAAATTATAGTAAGGTAATAACTATAATTTTCTCTTTTATTATAAATATATTAAGGCTATTAATATACTATCTTAGTAGAGTAATAAATAAATAGCTAATAAATAACTTCATAAGGGAAAGGCTTACTTATTTTTAATAAAAGAGATTGAAAACCTTATATAAGTAACTTAGGTATTCTTATAAAGTATATAAGTAGATAATAATATTATTAATATAAGCCTTTATAAACTCCTAATATTCTTAAAGTATAATATTAGTTTATTATTATATATATAGTAGGGAACCCTTATAACTTATAAGGGCTATAGATAACTATTTTTAATTATAATAACTTATTATTATAAGTTTATATTAATCCTTTACTTATACCTAGAATTAATAGAACTATCTTATACTATTAATAACTATTATATATTAACAACCTTATACTAATACTATTATATTAGCTTATAAGGGGAGTAGATATATATTATTCTTTATAATTTTATTAAGCTCTTATATATTAATTATAATATAGCCTTTTCGCCTAGTAGGAGTATTACGCTAAATTATAAAGTAAGGGTAATTAAATAGGGTTAGCTAATTTAATTATATAAGTTTCCCTTAAGCTTAAAGCTTATTAAAGGTCTTATTAATAATATCTTTATCCTTTTACCTAAGAGGATATACTTATATAAGCTTAGATAATATATTTAACTTTAATAGAATTAGTATCTATTATTCTTTTAGGATATTAACTATATCTCTATTATTTAGAAAAGATCCTAGTATAATTTAATAATTTCATTAAGTTAATTTATAATATATACTTCTTTGTAGATTCTAACTCTATTCTTAAGTACATTCTTAAGACTAGGGTTAATAATAGTACTTAATTCTATAGAAAGAGTCTAATTAATAGATATAATAAATATTATAAATATTATAAGAGCCTTCTTATTAATTATAGTTAATACAGATATAGTTAATATAATTAATATAATAGCTATTATAATAATTTTTACCTATATACCCTTCTAATTATTATATTAACTACTAATTATAAGGCTAGAGTAGTAAGTATTAATTATAAAATATCTATTATAATTAAATTCTTTTATAGTACGTAATCTTACCTTCCTAGGAATAAAGATATCCTTATTAGTATTATTTTTAATAAAGACCTTCTTAAGAGAAGTATTAATAATATAAGTAAATATACTACTAGTATATCTAAGATTAAGATTATATAAAGGTTTAAATAGTAGGTCTTAATTATCTAGTAAAGTCCTATTAAAGATAATAGCTACTAAGGTAGTAGTCTTTATAAGAATTAAGATTTTTTTTATTCTTAATTACTTATTTTACTAGTAAAGAGTAAAGTTAAGTACCTATTAGGATTTTATTATTTTAATAGCTACTAATAGTAATTTATTACTTTTAAAATCTAATACTATAACTTCTAGAGTAAGAATATTAGCTCTTATAAGTATTTTAGCCTTAAGATTATTTATAATATAAATTTCTCTAGTAATATATATAATAAAAGGCTTTTTATCTATTAAGTTATAAAGAAAGAAAGTTATAATAGTAAATTATTTAAAATAATAAATTTTAAAACTAAGGCTCTTAATAGAGATATTAGAAGGTATAATTTTAATTTCTATATTAGTAGAAATAAAAGTTATATTTATAATCAATATTATATATTCTAGATTAGAATAGACTTTAATATCTTTATTATTAATAGTTTATCTAATAGTTATAATAGTATAATAATAGTTCTTAAAATTATAACCTATCCCTTATATAGCTACTACTAATAAAATAATTATTATAAGACCCCTTATAAAATAACTTACTAAGTTAGTATTTACTAGAGTATCTACTACTAGTAGATTAGTTATAAAAGGCTTTAAGATAATTATAAAAGGCTTTAATAAGGTGGCCTTTTAATACTAGTTATAAAGATAATTAAAGAGTTTATTCTTTAATAGGAATCTTAGATAGTAATAGTAATATTTGTAATTTAAAAATAGACTAGTAGCTAAGAAATACTTTTTAAGGTTATAATTATTATCTAGTTTAATATCTTTTATTATAAATACCTAATAATACTAGGAGGTTTCTTCCTAGGATAGTTTATAAAAACCTTCCTAATAGAAGTTAGAGGGATTATAAGTAAAATCCTAGTATAAGCCTTCCTATTTATAACCTTAAGGGCTCTAAGAAGGCTATCCCTTAGAGGCTTCCTTAGTAGTAGCCTAGTAGACTTATAGAGGTCTTAGAGGCTATTACTATTATTCCCCTTATAATTTAAAGGGAAAGTAATTTCCTTAATTTTAATTTTAATTTTAATTCCTCTAGTATTAAAGACCTTATTAAAGTGCCTTATTAAGGGAATTAGACCTATGTAATAGGGCTAATACCGTTATTTAAAGTCTTATAGGTTATACTAGAAAATGCCTGTAAAAATTCAAGATTTTTACGTCGGAAAATCACCCCTACTACCTGGCGTTTAGTAGGTGACGTGAATAGCAGGGAGTATATCAGATATATTAGTAGGTGGGGTAAATAGTAGGGAGCATATTAGACATAGTAGGCTATTAATAACACGGATATTTCCCCCTATTCAGACCGATATCAGACACGTTAGTAGGTGACGTGGATAGCAGGGAGCATATCAGACACGTTAGTAGGTAGGGTGAATAGTAGGGAGCATATCAGATATAGTAGGCTATTAATAACACGGATATTTCCCCCTATTCAGACCGATATCAGACACGTTAGTAGGTGAGGTGAATAGTAGGGAGCATATTAGACACGTTAGTAGGTAGCCTGTACATGCGATAGTATTAGCTATATTATATACACCCATTCTAATAGCGTTCTATACCTAGTAATAAGACGGATATTTCCCCCTATTCAGACCAATATTAGACACGTTAGTAGGTGAGGTGAATAGTAGGGAGTATATTAGATACGTTAGTAGGTAGCCTATATATGCGACAGTATTAGCTATATCATATACACCTATTCTAATAGCGTTCTATACCTAGTAATAAGACGGATATTTCCCCCTATTCAAGCCGATATTAGACACGTTAGTAGGTGGATATTAGACACGTTAGTAGGTAACGTGAATAGTAGGGAGCATATTAGATACGTAGGTAGGTAGGCGGCCTATATATACGACAGCATCAGCCTATAGACCTATACAGCGATATAGGTCATTCTAACAGCGTTCCATACCTAGTAATAAGACGGATATTTCCCCCTATTCAGGCCGATATCAGACACGTTAGTAGGTGACGTAAATAGTAGGGTTTTTAGCCTATAAATGCGACAGTATTAGCTAATATAGTAATATAGCGATATAGATTATTATAATAACGTTATATACCTAGTAATAAGACGGATATTTCCCCCTATTTAGACTAATAGTAGTTATATTAGTAGGGGTTATCGTAGAATAGGTAAAATATAAATAATAGTAGGATTTTTATTATTCGTAATCCATATTCTAGCCGTTAGCGCATAGAATTTAGTAGGTAAATCTATTCATTCCAATACATCTTTTAAACTACTAGACCGATTTTAATAATTTTAATATAGCTGAGTAGTATGAAATAGACTGAATAATATAGTTTATATAGAAAATATCATAATGCGTCGGTATATACGTAGGTAGAATATAAAGAATATCACGACTTTAATATTCTTCGTAAAAGTAAGCCAAACTAAAAGCGGTTAAATAGGGGTATAAAGCGATAAATATATTGGATAAGGGGTCTAGGAGATCTTCGGGGTTCGAAATTAGGGATATTCTATTATAGTAAGAAGATTAGGAGGGTATAGATATTTATACCTTAATTACCCTAATTTTAATAGCCTTAATAGGGTTAATAGCCTAGTAGAGGCTTTTAGTACTAATAATTATAGTAAGTATTATTATTATTTCATTATTATAGTTAAGATTATAGTAACTACTAGGAAGGCTATTAAGATTAAGATTAAGATTAAGATTAAGATTAGAAAGGTTAAAATAGAGATTAATACCTATTATACTATTTTTACTAATTTAATTTTAAATATTAAGAAGTATAATTCTACTATTAATACTTCTTATAATCTAATAAGGTAAGGAATTTATTATAATTAGTATTATTACTAGGCTTAGGGATATTACGCTAGAATTCTATATTAAGACTATTTTAAATAAGAAGAATATAATCCTTTATTACCCTAATCTTTAAATCCTTAGCTACTCTTATAATAGTTTAAGAGTACTCCTAAGGCTTTCTTTATTAAGAACTATCTTATATAATATATTTCTTATAAATTAGTATACTTATATTAATATAGCGTAGGGCCTTCTACTATTATATTAATAGATAATACTATTTATTAATATTATAAATAATAAGATATTTATCCCCTTCTTTAAGCTTAGTAGTATACTATCTCTAAATAGTTCTTTAGAGATATAATTAAAGGTTTATATAGATAATAGTATTACCCCTTACTTGAATAATATCCTTAATATAGTTTATAAATATATAAATATTATAAAAATAGGTAGTCTTACTAATATATTCAATATTAGAGGTAGTATTTACTAAAACATAGGGTCTTATTAAGACGCTAGTATACTTAGTAATATATAACTAAGTAGTCTCTTAGTATTTATACTTAATTCTTATATATCTAGACTTAGTAACTTAATTAATTATTCTACTATATATTTTAATAGGTTATAAGCCTAGAGGTATAAGTATTTACTCTAATTATAACTATTACTTATTCTATCCTAGCTAATATAATATTAAAATCTTAGTAGCCTCTAGTCCCCTTTAATAAGTTAATTCTTACTATTATTATATATATTACTTAAAATTATTTAACTTCTTATTAAAATACTTAGCTTTTACTATTATAAGTAACCTTAAATAAATAAATAAACTTAATTAATTTATAATTATAAGGTCTAGAGATTAATTATAAAGGCTATTATAATATTATTATTAATATAAGTATTATTAAATAGTTATACTTAGCCCCTTAAGTAAATACCTACTTCTAACCTTATTATTATAATAAATATTAATTTTCTAAGTAAAAATCCTATTAATACTCCCTCTATTAAGCTTTCTTAGGTAGACTACTACTATCTTATACTTAGGGAAAGAAAGATACTTCCTCCTCTAAAATAATTATAATAGATATTAATTTTAATAGTAATCTCTACTTTATTATATTATACCTTATTAGTATTACTTAATTATTTCACCCTAGAAAAATCTCTTTAAAGGAGGTTAAGCCCCTAGAATTTTTTATATAAAAGGAGGTTAAGCCCTAGCTATCTTAATTCTCTTATATCTTATTAGGTATTATTAACTACCTAATTAGGCCTAGAGCTAGCTTTTTTCTATTATTATAATTATTAGCCTAGCTATTTTTATTAAGTTAGCTCCTTAAAGTTTATATCCTTAGGAATATAAGGATACCTTATTATAGTAAATAACTTATTAATCTTCCTTTTATAATTTTTAAGTTAAATTAATTTAAGTTAATACTCCTTAAATCCTATTTTTATTTAAATATTTTAATTATAATCTATTAATATTCTAGGTTAAAGTTCTTCCCTTACTTACTTATAAAGGAAGTTAAAAAGCCTATTACTAAGGAAAATAATAATAATTATAAACTATTATAATTACCCTTAAGTTATAATAATTCTAGGTTAGAAGTTAGTAAACTATTATTAAATACTTTTAATAAAACTATCCTCTTTAATTTATAAGTTAAAGGTAATAAACCTACGCCTCCTCTCTTAATATCTTAATCTTTAGAATTATCTTCTTTAATATCTTTATTAATAGAATCCTCTTAAGACTTTATTAAAAATATATTAAGCTTAATTAATTAATTACTATTTAAACCTAAATCCTTAGAGGTAGATTCCTAATAAAATAGTTAATAATTAAAGTAATAATAAGAGCTTTCCCCTTACTTTAATTATAATCCTTAGTCTAACTTAGGTTATAATTATTAGGTTAAAGAAATTAATAACCAATTAATTCTAAATAACCTTAAGCCCTTTTTAAAGGTTATATAAATTAAGGTATATATTATAATTTATAACTATTTTAGATTTAATACTTATAAATTTATTAAAGATCCTATTTATTTTAACTTATAAGCTTAGGCTATCTTTAATAAAATTAAACTTTAAGCTTATAAGCTTTAATATTTATATTAAACTAGTTTATTACCTTTATATAATCTACCTTAATGGGTCTACTATTAAAGATATAAATAATTATACCTACTAGTTTTAAAAGGTTAATACTAAACTTAAGGAGTTAAATAAAGAGGTAGTTATATTAAAGGCTTATATAATCTAGCTCTACCTTATAAGATTAAGTAGTACCTTTAGTACCTTTTAAATTATTTATACCTTAGGTTATACCTTCTTTAACCTAAAAAAGGCCCCCCTTAATTAAGTTATATTTACTACTTATAATAAAAAATAATATTAATAAGCCTTAAAGAGTTATACTATTACTATATTTAAAACTTATAATACCTAAGGAAAAGGTAAGGTAAATAATAAGTTATAATAAAGTTATAATTATTATAAGAATATCTTATATAAGTCTTATTATACTTATATTATAAATTAATACTAGGAGTAATTCCCTTATATAAAGCCTAATAAATTTAAGAAAGCCTTAATAAAGGTTATAACTATTATTACCTAAGTTAATAGTAACTTAAAGAAGTAAACGCTTAATAATACTCCTAATAAATCTAACTTTATAAGTTATACTAATAAGTTTAATATTTATAAAATAATAGGTAATAATATTATTATCTTAATAGCGGCTCCTAAGAAATTACTCTTAAACTTAAATAATATAGTCTTTATAAATTCTAGTTATAACTAATATATCTTTTAAGATTATAGTATATTTATTAACTTATAACTAATTAAAACCTCTTATACTATTAAGGGTATTAGTAGTATCTATTATACTTTATAAGGTAGTAGGACTATTAAGATTAATTATAATATTAATAATAAACTTAAGTTAAAACTTATACTTAATATTATATAAGTACCTAACCTAGGTATTAATAGTCTCCTATTTATAAGTTAGCTCCTTAATACTAATATAGATATAACTAATATTAAAGTAGGCTATATTATCTTAAAGGGTTTAGTAGTCTTTAATACTAGCTAATTTATAGGAGTCTTTAAGCTAGACTTATAGAAGCCCTTAGCCCTTAATACCTATAATATTCCCTTAAACTAAGTTTAATAGCTATAATATACTTATATAAGGTACCTTAGATAATAAAGTATTAATAAAGTATTAATAATATTAGCTAAGATTAATTTTAAAGCTTATTTCTAGTAAACTTATATATAAATACTATATCTAAGGCTATTAGAAGGTAGTACCTTATAAAGATACTATTTAACTAGGGGAGTATCTAATAGAATTTATTTATAATAATATTATTAGCCCCTTTAATTTAATAGGTTTTAAAGGGAACTAATACTTTATAATATTTAAGGATAATTTTACTTATATCTTAATTATTATTTACCTTATGTATAAGAGTAGTACTTTCTAGTTATTTTAGTAGTTTAAAGTAATTTATAAGTATTTAAACTACTATATTTATTACTTTTATATTAATAATAGAGGTAAATATATAAGTATTTATATTTATATTTATATTTATACTCTACTATCTAGCTACTTAGAGCTAGTAAGGGCGTTCTAACTCTATTTTATTAAGAGAAAACTATAATATATAGAAGAGAACCTCTCTTACCTACCCTATCTATTATAATACTTCTAGGCCTTTAAATATTATATACTATCCTCTCCCTTATACTCTACTCCTCCCTAGTATTAGATCCTAATACCTATATACTCCTTTCTCTTACTAGGGCCTCGCCCCTTCCTTTATATTATTTCTTAATAGTACCTCCTATAAGGTCTATTCCCCTTAATTACCCTCTTACCCTTCTTTATATAATTTGATTAATCTAAGTAGTATCCTTAACCCTCCCACTAGTTATTACTACCCTAGCTACTCCTTTTTTATATTATCTAGTATTATAATATCCTTATCTATTTAACCCGTAATATATAGGTCTTAATTACTACCGTACTCCTAGCTAGGTAGCCTAGTAGAAGGCTTATAATACTCTTATTAAGAATCGCCGTATATCCTTTCCTAATACGTAGGAGGGAGCTATTATAGTTATTAGAGGGTATAGATATACTTTATTACTACTATTATATTACTATTTCCTAGTATTAAGCTATATAGTAATCTACTTATAAGGGAAAGTAGATTATATAATCCTACCGGCTATACCTCTATAATTATAGAGTTACTACTCTTACTCCTACGCGTAGCTACGGCTCTCCTAGCTAGAGGGGGTAGCCCTAGCCTATTATTCTATCCCTTCTACTTAATATACCTTCTATCTCTTAACCTAGAGTCTCTTATACGTCGAGCTAATACTACTAACGGGAACTAAGGTAGGTATTATCGCGGATACTAAAAAAATCTATATTATAAGCTCTACTAGTATATAATATCCTAGTTTTATTCCAACTATATTAGATTAAAGACCTCTTAGCTCTATTAGTAATTAATAGGTTTATAACTAGTACTATATATAAGTAGATCTTATTATTAGCTAAAATACATAAGTTATACCTTTATTAACTATATTAAAGACTAAGGTATCTATCATAAAGTTATAATACCTAGGAACCCTTTAATAAATAGGATAACAGAGCGTTCTAGGTAGATATTACTATATAAGATATAATTAATACTCGTTAGCTTTAGACTTAATAAATCTTTCTAGCCTAAGATTATACTTATAATTAACTACCTTACTATTTAGTCTCTTAACTCTAAATTAGAGAAGACTCTTTATAAAGTATAATATAAATACCTACTAAAGCCTTTATACCTCTAAATAATAAGCTTAATAGCCTATACCTTATACTATATTTAAAAGAAGTTAGAAGATAAGAGTAATAAGTATTAAAATAGGTAGAATAGTAATAGTTATTATATTACTAGCTATATAAGTAGAGAGAGATAGAATATATAGGATACTAAGACGGGTACTAGCGCGCGTCTAGTACGCGGCCAGTCTAACTAATTATATCCTATTTCAATATGTTTTAATACTCCTACTTGAATTATTTAAGATAGTAGAATGGTAATAATTATTATATTACTAGCTATATAGGTAGAGAGAGATAGAATATATAGGATACTAAGACGGGTACTAGCGCGCGTCTAGTACGCGGCTAGTCTAACTAATTATATCCTATTTTAATATATTTTAATACTTATACTTAAATAAAGTACTTTATTAGTATAATAGTATAATTAACTTATAATATTCTATTCCTACTATCTTAACTAATCCCCCTATATACTATTAAACTAGATAGATAGTATTAGAAAAATAAGCCTTAATAAATTTACTTAGATATATAGTAAGACGAGTCCTAATATTAGGATATAATATTAGAGGAGGAGTTATAAGTAGTAGTAGTAGTAGTAGTAGTAGAGGCGGTAGACTAGGGAGTAGAGGGGAGATATCCTTATAAGGGCTAGAGAGCTTAATAGGGGGGAAAGAATTAGAAGATAAGAGAATACGCGTTAGGAGGATATTAATAAAGGCCTTAGAAGCTATTATAATTATATAAAACGCGTTAAAGGGCGGAATAACGCGTAAAATAAAAAGGATAATAGGGGTAGGGCTTAAATATATAAAGGAGTTTATTATAAAGGTAGATTAATAGCTTAAGGAGGTATATAAGTTTAAGAGGGTAGTAGAAGAATAATCCTAGGGGGGGAAGATATAAGGGAGTAGAAGGAGCTAGGCGTAGATAGCTAGCTAGAGCCTAACGGGTATAAGAATAGGTAATATAAGCCCTAAGAGGACGTTTATTATAGCGCTAATAAATAATATTATAAAGAAGGGATCTAGAGTAATAAATAATAGGAAGGCTAGGACCTTAATAATTTAGATTAATAATAGAATTAAGAGGGAGGTAGTAAAGGCGCTTATTAAGGAATAGTTAGTTAAAAGATTTAAGATAATTATATTCCTAAGGATATAAGAGATTATAGTAGTAAAGTACTTAACTAAAGGTAACTTAATACTATTTATAATAAAGATAAAGGTAAGGGAGGAGTTAGAGGAGAATAATAATTAAGTAAGGAAGGTATATAAGTTAATAAGGATATTAAGATAGACCTTCCTAATTATAATATATAAGGTATTAAAGAAGATAGTAGATATATTAAAATAAAAAGAGGCTAAAGAAATAATTATTTAATAGAATAAAAAGAATCTCCTAGGGTTAAAGATTATAAGGATAGCCTAATTATAAATAGTTATATAAGAGAAGAGAGAGGGAGAGGTAGTAAAAGAGAGGGCCTTACTATTATTAAAGCTCCCTATACTAAAGATAGTAGATAAAGTAATTAAGAAGGGCTTAATAAAAGAGTATAACCTCTTAAAGTATAAGAGGTAGGAGAGGAATAAGGTTATAATATAGTACTTTAACTATTAATAATATAAGTATATAATAGGATATTATTAGAGCCTAATATAATATAAGATCTACGCTAGTAAGTATAACTTAAGGGAGTATAAAGTAAAAAAAGGAGAGGTTAAAAGGTATAATAATTATAGAAAGAATAGTTATATAATCTAAGAGTAAGGGTATATAATTAAGGTGAAAGAATTAAATAAGCTCTATTAAAAGATAATATAAAATAAGAAGAAGTTATATAAGAGCTTTATAAAAGGAAATAAATAATAAAACACTTAAAAATAACCCTAAGGGGAGTAGATAATAGTAGTAGTAAGGAAGAAGAGGAAGCCTATATTAGAGTTTAAAGACCTTAATAAGGTTATAATATATATAGATCCTTAGGGGGATATAAGGGAAAGAGGAATTATACTACTATTAATAGTAATATTATAAAATAGGTTAAGAAGGCTAATTACTCTCTAAGTAATAGAGATAGGTTAATAGATATTAAAGGAAATATTAATATAAGAGGCCTTAAGTATTAAGAGAGTAGAAGTTATAAAAGATATTTAATAGAGATCCTTATAAGGGTATAAAAGATAATAAGACTATTATAATATAATATATAAAGGGAGTAAACTATAATAATAATAGCGCTACTAAAAGATAAGGAGGTATAATAAATAGATATCTTATCTATCTAGAAACTATTATATATAAAGAGGACGGGTTTAATATATAATCTAAATAAAGGAGTATTCTACCTAATATATAAAATAGGGAGGGATATAAGGATATATTTCTTTATAAATAAGCGCTAGAATATTAATAAATAGGAAGTTAAATTTATATTAGGGGACTTATACTCCCTAGGGATATAAGTTATAAGAAAAGAAGGGGGAGTATTAATATATCTCTAAATATATAATATATATAACTCTAGCCTAGAGTTTAAGACTTTAATAGATAGCCTCTTTATACTATTAAAGGTAAAGGAGTGGCTAAGTTAGCCTAAGGAATATATATTAATAAAAGACTTTAACCTCTATTACCTAAACTAGAATAATAGGGGTAGATATATATATTATAAAGTAGCGGATATACTTATAAATATTATAAAAGAAAGGGGAATAGAGCTTATCCTATTAAAGGATATAATAACCTAGAGGGTAAAGAAAGTAGAAAATACTATTAATCTAATATTTATAATAGAGGCTATTATGCAAATATTATTAAAATATTATATTAAGCTAGACCTCTATTATAAGTCTAATTATATCTTAATATATATTAAAGTTAGCCTTAAGGTAAAAGAGGTAATTTTATACCTATAAAGGGTATAAAAGATAGTAGACTTAGTAGAAATAAAGAGGTAAGTAGGCGCCCTTTAGTACTTATTACTAAATAGGGAGTTAATAATTAAGGGATAAATAAATAGCTATTTAACTAATATACTTTAAGGCTTGATAAAAATTATAAAAAAGGTAGTATTATAAGTAAAGCCCTCTTTAAAGGTAAAGTCCTTCTAAAACTTAAATTATATAAAGGTTATAAAGATAGTATTAAAGCTTAAGGTAGAGTATAATTATAAAAGAAGCTAGAGGAGTTTAGAGGTATAATAAGAGGCCTAGAAGATTAAAGGGAGGGTATTAAAGAAGGTAAAAGCGCTTTATTTTAAAGAGGGAGTATATAAGGTATTTTAATTACTTGATAGACTTTAGAAATCAATTAAATAAGGCTAAGAAAGAAGTATATTACCTTAAGAACTCCTAAAGTTCCCTACCCTTAAAAAGATAGGAGAGGCCTTAAGATAGAGTTATTTTAAGAGAAGGTAGAGGTCCTTTAAAGGACCTTCTTCCCCCTACCTTTAGGGATAGATCTAGATAATATTTAAGGGTTTTAATATAAGATACCCCTAATAATAAATATAAGAGTTATTAAAGAGGAAGTTTATAAAGTAACTAATAGGTTAAAATAGAATAAAGTATTAAAAATAAATAAGATCTTAAATAAATTTTTAAGAATAATAGAGAGGGAGTTATTACTTAATTTTATATACCTATTTTAAGCTTACTTAAGGGTTAGATACTACTTAATAAAGATTAAAAAGGCTAATATAATTATCTTAAAGAAGTTAAAGAAAGAGGATTATTTTAAATTAAAGTTATACTATCTAATTACCCTTTTTAATACCTAAAAAAAGGCGCTAGAGGTAGTTATAATAAAGAAGCTAAATAACTTTATAAAGGAATATAAACTACTACCCTAATAATAAATAAAGATAAAGAAGGGAAGGTTAATAATAATATCCCTTAAGATAATAATAGAGGTAGTATATATAATATAGAACTACGGTAAATCTAATATAATAAGTATATTATTATTAGATATTATAAGGGCCTTTAATAATATCTCTTATAAGAGGTTATTATATAACCTAAAAAAGAAAGGGGTCTTAACCCTTATTATATAATAGGTATAAAGCTTCCTAATAAAAAGGACTATAATAATTATACTAGGCTAGGAGATAAGTAAGATAGAGATAGTAGAAACTAGGATCCCTTAAAAATCCCTAATATTACCTATTTTATTTCTATTTTTTAACTCCCCGCTTATAAAAGAGTATATAAAGATAAAACTCTAAGTATAAATTAAAGGCTTTATTAATAATATCTACTTAATAATATATAATAAAAGTATTAAAGAGAATTATAAGATCTTAATAAAGGTATATAAGGTATACCTTTATTAGGTAAATATATATAAGGTAACCTTTACCCTTTATAAATATAAATTAGTCTATTTATTAAAGAGCTTAAAGAGGTTTAATATAAAGGTAATAATAGACTTTAAAGTAATAATAATATACCTAAAGATATTAATAAAAGTCCTTAGACTTTATATTAATAATAGATTAAGGTAGGGCTTATATATTAATAAAATAAGATTAAGGATAAAGATATAAAAGCTAGCCCTATTAATTATTATTAACTTAATATAAAGCGTTATACTTAATAGTATAAGATAGGTTTATAATATTATAGTCTAGCTAGTAATAACCTACGCGGCGGAGATATAATATAGCTTAAAGGGGATATTAGAGGTAAAGAAGGCTAATATTATAATATTAGAAATTATATAAAATAGGTACTTAAGGATAGTACTTAAAGCCTTTAAGGTAATTAATATATAAGTACTAAAGGTAGAATTAAGGGTCTTATTAATAAGGATAAGCCTTAACTAGTTAATATTATATATATTAATAGCGCGGGGGATCTACCCGCTAATTAAGGAAGGGAACGCGAGGATCTATTATAAGTTAAAAGGGAAAAGAGGAAGGGAGAAAAGGGTTATAAAGACTCTAATAAAGGAGAAGTAGTCCTAAGTAAGAGGAGCCCTCTAAGTAGTAGTAGGGGGAGGGGATATTAGGATAGTAGCCTAACTTACCCCTAAAGAAATCAGGAAGTAGGTAAAGGAGAAGTAAAAAGAGAGGTAGTAAAGATACTAGGAAGATATCCCTAACTATATTGAGATAGTAGTATAAAGGAGTAAGATCTAAGAGTTAAGAGTTAATCTTTATATAGGGCTTTTTAAGGCTAAGAGCTTTATAAGTATTTAATTATATATAAAGAAGATAGGACTACGCGCCTTCTTATATAAAAGAAGGGTACTAGAGGTTAATAGTATTAATTATAAATATAAATAAAAGTATTAAGATACTAAGTATATACTTATATTCTACCCTAATTATATAAAAGGGAGGAGGTATATACTTTAAAGGGCGGGGTTAAATAACTTCTATTAGATAGTATTAACTTTAAAGGGGTTAAAGGTAGTAACTAAGTAGGTTATTTAATAAGGTATACTTAGCTAGTTTACGCTAGTAAGGGAATAACTTATAGGGGCTATATAAGGGCGGATAAGCTCTAATTAAAAGGTAGAAGGATAGGTAACTTTAAAGAAAGAAGAGATAAGATAGTATAAAGAGTATAAGATAGAGTAGTATATAATATCTAGAGTTCTAGAAATATAATAGTAAATAGGGTAGGAGATAAGATTTTCTTCTATAGATTATAATTTCCTCTAGTAAGCTAGATATAAACCGCCCTTATTAGCTCTAAGTAGCTAGATAGTAGAGTATAAAATATAAATATAAATATAAATATAAATATAAATATAAATATAAATATAAATATAAATATAAATATAAATAAACTAATCCCCCTTCTTAACTAAATACTAGGTAAGAGGCGTAAAATAGGTAAGGTAGATAGTAGTAGAAGCCCTTATAAAGTAGTAATTTAATAAAACCCTTCTAAATATAGATTAAATAGACCCTAATAAGGTAGGTATAATTATAGGGTTACTAATTCTATTTATATAACTATTTCTAAGATATATTTATCTTATAAAGGTATACTATTAAGGTTTCTATATTATAGTAACTTAATAGTATATTTCTTACCTTTAATATACTAGATAAGCTTATACTAAGTAGGGAGGAGGGCTTTATAAGGCCTAATTTTAATATTTATATCTTTAATAATATTATAATTAAAAATATTAATATTAATATTAAGATAGAGGATTATAACTCCCTAGTAGTACTAGTTATCTACTTCTTATTTTTATCCTACCTAGGTATATATCTAGGTAGCGAAGACGGCGAGGCTATTACGGCTTATAAGCATGTTATACTAAAAGCTATTATAGGTACTATATTTACTAGTATCTAGGAATATATTACGCTAGTTCTATTTTATATTAGAGGTAGGATAAGAGATAGGATTATAATAGATATATATTATAGTCTAGGCCTAATAATTTTATAGGAAAGTAGTTAATTTATCTATTACAATATTAATTTATAAGTAGGAGTAGTCTAATATTTAAATAATATTATTAGTAGTATAACTTACTATTTAAGCTTAGAATATAAAAGGACAATAGATTTAAATAGGCTTATAAAGTCTATTTTGTATTGTAATATTATAGCGTAGAGTTATAAGGCTAGAAGGGTAGGTAGTTAAGAGTTAGCTATCTCTTAATTAGTAATAAGAGCGCTTATAAAGCTACTAGGAGTACTTATAAAGCCTTATTATACCTAAGACTCTTATGACTATAATACTTCTAGGCCTAAGGCCTTATAAAAGGAGATAAATTTATCCTTAAAGAGGGCTTTAATAAGGCTATTAACTACCTACTTATTAATCCTAATATATTCTAGCTTAATATCGCCGGTAGTAACCTATTTTTATATATAGTAATACTAGATATTAATATACTAGATATTAATATACTTTATATATATATAAAATTAGGGGTTTTTAGCTAGGGTAATAGCTCCCTAAATATTATAATAGAGTATTATAATAGTAGGTTAATAGGTATCCTTAAAGAGGTCTAGCTTAATAAGGAGCTATTAGAGCTAGATAGCTTCCTTTATAACTTATATCTAGCCTATATATTCTACCTTATAACTAGATAGGGTAATAATAGGCTATTACTTTAATAACTAGCTTATTACTCTACTATTAATATTATAAATATAGCTTTATTAAGTATCTTAGTTACTAGCTTAATTAATATTATTATAATTAATAAAAGGAAAGATACTCTTATAAAAAGTAAGTTATAAGTTAATTATACCTTAAAAGTAATAAAAAATCCTCTTAATAGCTATTTAATATAATTAATATAAGTTTAATTTATATCTACTAACTACTAAGATTATAAAGGTAATATCTAGCCTAGTCTTTAATATAATATATATTAGGGAGCTAATAGCTAATTAATACTCCTTTTAAAAAGTATTAAGGGTTATATAATCTTCTTTAAATACTTATAATTTATTTATATCTATTAGGGTTATTATAGGATATAACTCTTATATATTAAAGTCCCTTAATACCTTTTTAATATAGGCTTTTTAACCTAGTTATAATATTTAATTTACTTAATCCTACCTAATTAATATACCTAGACAGAAGGAATATAGGTTAAAGTTATTTATTTAAAAGTATTTATTAAATATAACTTTAACCTAATTAATAATAGTTTAACTAGGTTTAATAATTAATAAATTATTTATATAAGTTATAATAATAACCTAATCTTTATAATTAATTAAGATACTTTTATTAGTTATAAGTAATATAAAGCCCTAAGTCTTTAAGAATATAAATAGCGTAGAAAATTAAACTTAAAGTAATTATTTTAAGTTATAAAGTACCTTCTTTAAGATATAAATAAGGTATTCCTTACCTTTAATTATAAAGCCTTTAAGTTATTTAATATAAATATCTTCCTTAATATTCTTATAAAGGAAGGCCGTCTTAATATCTATTTAATCTAATTCCTAATTAAGGGATATAATTAGAGTAAAGATAGCTTTATAACTTATTAGCTTTATTATTAAAGTAAAGGTCTTATTATAATTAATCCCTTCCTATTATTTAAAACCCCTAACTACCTAATATACTTTATAATAGAGGACTTTATTATAAGGCCCCCTTTTTAACTTAAATACCTACTTCCCTTAGAGTACCTTTTAACTTAGAGGTAGCTATCTAAGCGCCTATATATTATTTTATATAAGGGAGTTAAATTTATTTTATAATACTACTTCCTAGTCCTTTTTAGTATTATTTATTATAGCTTCCTTATATAATTTAGGTTTAAATAGTTCTATACTTTTAACTATTATTAAGAAGGTAAATATTATTAATAGATTTAAGGAGTTATTAAATAATTTATTAAGAGGTATTTTAAATTTAAGGTAATTAGATAGGACCCTAGCTAATAATAAGAGCTTATTAGTATCTTAATAGAATATTACTAGATAGGCCTAATTTAATTTAAGCTAGATATCTAATAAGGTCTTAAAGTAGGATTTATCTTTAGCTATTATATCTTTAATATATATTAGTAGTATATCCTTAATCTAGATTAATAATACTTTACTTTTAAAGGGAGATTACCCCCTTATATTACTAGCTACCCGCTTAGAGTAGTAAGGGAGGTTTATAAATATATACCTTTTAACTTTTAATTTTTTAATATAACTTATTAGGACTTTTTTAATAAAGTAGATATTAGATAACTAAGTAAGCTTCCTAGATTTATTATTAATAAGATAGTAGATAGCCTTACCTTTATAATTAATAAGTTAACTTAGATAGGAATAGGCTTTAAAATAACTAATTTTAATAATAGTCTTATTAATATAATAAAAGGCCTAAGAGCTAAAGACTTATAAATAAGAGAGGTTAGGCTAATAATTATTAAACTTCTTATAAGGTATTATCTTAATACTAGACTTAAGGGACCTATTTTAAAGGTAGCTAGCTACTTAAATAAATTTAGGCTAGTACTTATAATCTATCCTATTATTTATAAGTATAATATAGGCCTTATTTATTAAGGTTTTTATAAGGGTTACATGCGGCCTGCAGGCGTACCTTGGGCTATCAGCCCTAGGCACGCATGCGCGCATGCATACCTAGAAGAATAGGGGTGTTCGGGTAATAATCCGAACACCTCGGCTTCCTTTTTAGGGCCCATTGGCCCATACAGAGTCCTTACACTGTGTTCGGATCGCCTCAGGACTGATCATTCGGGGGCTAGTTCCGGGGGCTAGGCGCAATGGGTAGCCGAGTTGAGGGGTCAGAAAATCATGCTGAGGGATGTCAAAATTCATTGCTTGGGGGCAAAAATCACGTCATTTGTATGTGCGCGACGGGTCACAGACGCTATTCTTGGGGGCGGCACAGCCGCTAAAGCCATTCCTCTTGGGGTACTGAGACCCCCGCAGGCGGTAAGACTCCGCGCTGTTGTGATTGGGCTGCACGCCCCGGCCACAGGCCGTTGATTGAGGGCCAGCGCGCCCGCCACCCGCCGGCGGATACGGTCCGACCGAGCATTCTGTATTAATTAGGTCACGTACCCCAGCTACAGGTCGTAATTAAGCTAATAAGGCCCTAAAGTTCAGCGTTAGCTGTCCTGGAACAATATATATTTTACGCCACCACTCCCTAGCCTTCGGGGCGAAGGCTCTAGAGGGGGGGATAATTGTAAGGGTTGCATGCGGCCTGCAGGCGTACCTTAGGCTATTAGCCCTAGGCACGCATGCGCGCATGCATACCTAGAAGAATAGGGGTATTCGGGTAATAATCCAAATACCTCGGCGTCCTTTTTAGGGCCTATTAGCCTATATAGAGTCCTTACAGTTTTACTAAGATACTTTATAAACCTATTAGTCTAGGAAGTATCTTATATTATACTCTCCTAGATAATACTATTAGCCTAATAGTACTTTATAAAGGCTATAAAGTTAAATTCCCCTCTACTATTAATATAATAGTATTATATATATTATATAAGATACTCCTAGTTTACTTTAAAGGCCTTAAAAGCTAGGAGGAACTTACTTTTAGCTTTAAATAAGGTAATATCTAATTCCTTAATATAATTATATAATATTATATTAAAGAATTAAGAGCTATTATAAGTTATAATAATCCCCTTATAAACTTTATAAGGGCCTACTAAGTTACTATTAATATACTTATATAAGTACTTCCCTAAGGTAATAGGATAATTATATAAAGCCCTTATTATTTAGGTCTCTATATAGATATTATATATATAATCCTTAGAGATAATCTTATTAAAGTTAATTCTACTAGATATATTTATTAGCTATTTTAAGTTCTATTAGCTTAAATAACTAATATAAGTATACTAAAGGTTAATAGATAGGGAGACTTAAAAGGCTATAAATATATATACTTTTAACTCTAAAAGAAGCTAGAATATAATTACTAGGGTTATAAAGGTAAGGGTTAAATAGTCCTAGGTATTAAGGTAGAAGACGCTATTATATTAGGTATATATAAAGATATAGCCTTTATAAGTAATAATATCCTCTTATAAGTTAAAGGAGACTTTAGCCTTAAGATAGAGTAATTAAGGTACTAAAATTTAATTTAATTAGGTATCTAAGATATAAAGGATATTAGTAAGGCGTACTTTTACCTTAATTCCCTTATTAATCTTATAAAGGATAACCGCGGTATTATACCCTATTATATAAGGATTAGCCTAGCTAATCTTATAAATAGGGGACTTAGGAATTACCTTATATTCTTTAAGGATATTTTAATTATTAATAATATATTAGCTATACGCCGTATCTAGAAGAATAATAGTAGTAAGGCTAGTTATACCTAGTATAGTTATAAAGCTAATAACTAGGTCTTTAAACTCTATAAGTATATAAGGACGCTTACCTTAAGTATTACTACCCCCTTAGCTATAGCCCCCTTAGTTCTAGTTATTTACGAAGAGGTAGGCCTTTATTAACTTAGGGTACTTAGTTTAGTATTTAGACTTAATATAGCCTAAATAGTTATAGTAGTTATAGTACTTATTACTATATTATATATTTAACCTAGCTTAATAGAGCGGGTAAGTAGTAGTTATAATAGTAGTTATAATAGAAGACTTTATAAAGTTCTAGTAAGCTTCTTTATTTATTATAACTAATATAAGTTTATTAAATAAGACTATTATAATACCTTCTTTAATAGTAATAGTATATATTTAAATAAATATACTTTAAAAGGTATTAAACTTTATATTAAAATACTAAAGGTACCGTCTAGGCCTTTACTAAGGTAGTAGAACTAGTAGATACTAGGTAAATAACCGTAGTTTAACGGGTTTAGCTCTAGGCTAGTAGTAGGCTAGTAGTAGGCTAGTAGTAGGACGGTAGTACGCTAGTAGTACGCTAGTATTATATATTAAAAATAAAAATACTAGTAGATAAAATTTAAAAAGGGGCTTCAAGATTAGTGAGGTATTAAGACGGTGTTAAGACGGTGTTAAGACGGTATTAAGACGGTATTAAGACGGTATTACCACGGTTTTACCACGGTTTTACTACTCCTAAAACCCTATATAGAAATATTATATAATTATCAATATTACGTAATAAAAAGATTAAGGTTTTAAGTTTACGCTAAAAGCGGGTAATTCGGGAGAGTTATATAGAGAGAACTAATAACGCTAAGTACTTTTTTTCTAAAAATCTAGAAGTTTTATAAAAATTTACTATTCTAAAGTTATCCCTTATTAGGCCTAGTACGCGTAGGACTTAGAAGAAATTTATATAATTTATATATATAAAGTTAAACCGTAGTACTACTATTATAATACTAAATCCGTTATAGAATTCTTAACATGTTAGTAGCGATGTTAGAGTTCTATAACCGACGTACTACCGACGTACAACCGACGTACTACCGATTTAATACTATTATATTACAGTAGTAGCACGGTTATAATACCGTTGTTAGCTATTCGTAGAATCTTATAAGGTAGCTAGATTATAGGTATTAATAATAAAGATATAAGGGAGCTTATATCCTAGGTTAATTAAGTTAGAATTAATAGTTCTAAATTTACTTATATAATTACTAATATCTTTATAATTAGTATAAAAGAGGGTATTAAAATTATAAATAATCTTATTAAAGATACTAGTACCTTAAGGCTTATAAAAGTCCTTAAGGATCTTTTAAACTATTAAAGGGATAGTCTTATCCTTAATTATATTATAAATATTAATATTATAATATACTTTTATTACCTTATAAGCCTTATTATATTTATTATCCTAAATCTCTTGAAGGTTTTAAGTTATAAGGATAATATAGTCTATCTTAAAGATGGCTCTAAGGCTATTAAGGATAATATAAGACTATATATTATAGGAGTATAATAGCTAGTTATAGCTAGATTCTAGTATAGGGATAAGTATTAAGGGGTAGCTACTAACCCCTCTAATCTCTACTTTAATACCGGCGGGAGGTATATCTTTAGTCTTAGTATCTAGATTATATAGATTTAGTATTAGAGACTAAGTTAGTACTAGTATTAATAATTATAAATATATAAAGGGTAGTCTTAACCTTATAATAAGGCTAAAGATAATACTTTTACCTAGTATTTTAAGGCCTTCTATTAAAAATAATAGTAATTAGGTTTAAAGATAAGGTTCTAGTATTAGTAAAGGTATAAAGGAGGTATTATCCAATAATATTCCTTAATAGTTAATAGTAGTAGCTACCTCTTAGTTAATTTTATAACTAATATCTTAGTAGAGATATAAGAAATTAAGGAAGTAGTAGTTTATTTAAAAATTAATTAAAAGACCTTTAAAGTAAGTATTAGTTAACTATTAATAAATTTCTTCTTTAGATTCTTTAAGTTCTAGTATAAAGTAATTAGAATAATAAAAAGGAGGGAGAGAAGAGTCTAGGGAAGAAGGGATAGATATAGCTAATTTATAAGGAGGTTAGTAAGTATTCCTAGCCTTCTCTATCTTCCTAGCCCCCTTTTATAAGAATATTATATATTATCTATAATATTAGCTAAGTAATAGGTATAAATAACTATTATTAAGGTAGTTAGTATATATAAGGAATAGATATTATTTATATAATTAGTAAACTATTATATACTACTATTAAGAGGTTATTATTATTGAAGTTAGAGGGGATTTTAGCTAGTTTTAGTATCTTAGTAGAAATCTCTACTAGTAGATTCCCTAGCCCCCTTTTTATAGTAGTATATGGTATTAATATAAAGGTAATCTATAAGGGATAGTATTAATAGTTATTATATTACTAGCTATATAAGTAGAGAGAGATAGAATATATAGGATACTAAGACAGGTACTAGCGCGCGTCTAATACGCGGCTAGTCTAACTAATTATATCCTATTTTAATATATTTTAATAATAAGTACTACCTCCTTAATTATAAAGGGGATTATATCTTTTAATTATAAAACCCTATAAGATAATAAATTATATAGGTAAATAATATCTATTTTAAAGAGAATGTTATAATTAACCGAATAGGTTCTACGTCGCATACGCTTAGCATGCGTTATATCCTTACGTCAACCCGTAAGGGGAAATAACGTACTAGGCTTACTAGTCTCTTTAAGGGGTTTATTAGATCCCCTATAGAATAATTCTTAGATTTCTTAAGAATTAGTCTTACTATAAAAATAGACTAATCTTATATTACTATATAACCCCTATAATTTATAATTATAATAATTATAATTCTTCTACCTATTTAAGGGTACTAATCTATTATTAGTTATAGTAAATATAACTTACTCTAGTAGTATTATAAGTAATACGCCGTTATAGTAGAGTTAAGATAAAAGTGGTTTATTAAATACTATTAATAATAATCTTAGCTAATAGGAAAGGGAATAGGAAAGTTATATAAGAGATGTAAATAAACCTAATAATATTAAAAATACCCCTAAGGGAGATTTAGAGAATTATAAAGGAAGTATTCCTCCTATAATAGAATACCTTATATAGGTAAGGTATAAGTAAGAAGAGTTACTATAAATTTAATAACTTAAAGAAGTTAAAGTAGATATTACCGCCCTAGAATTAGGGGAATAGATTTCTCTTTATAGTAATAGTAGTATAGGTTAGAAGTATATATATAGTAAAGCTAAGGAGTACTCTAGTCCTATCTAAAGTATATTAAAGCTAAGGAGTACTCTAGTCCTATCTAAAGTATATTAAAGCTAACCCCTATCCCTAACTATTATAGTAAGAATATCTATAAATATTAAGACTAGATATAATAATATAATATATCTTTTTAATAGACTCTATTTAACTTTACTATATAGATATCACGTATTCTATTTATAATACTAGCGCTTAAGAGTAACTTAGAGTAACTTTAAGCTACTTATTTATATTCTTATCTATTAGAAATGTTAAGTTAGAAGGATTTTATAAACTTTTTACTAAATTATATTAAGGATCTTATAAATAGGGAGTTAATAGTATACTAACGTATATTAACGCCTAATATAAGTAATCTATAAGTTTAAATTATACTTAACGTCTTTAGAAGCCTAACTTCCTAAAAAAGTTAAAAGTAAGTAGGTAATAAATTTATATACTAAGCTTACTAAAGAGCTTTTAATCGCCTTTATAAATTAGGGGTCCCTACTTAATATAAGGGATAAACTCCTATTATTATTAGTACGCCTTAAGGCTAATATTAATAAGACTAAAAGCTTAGGTAAGAAAGGCTAGTAGAATATATTATATAAGTACGCGGATTATAATAAAGGTAAAAAACTATAAATAAATAGGGATAAGAGGATAAGAGGATAAGGAATAGGCGGTTATAATAATAAGAGTAGTTATAGTAAGCCTAAATTACGCGATTTACTACATATTACTTATTAGAATTATAATAAGAAGGGCTACTATACTATAAGTTATCCTAACCCGCTAAAATAAGGCGGATTCTAATAAAAAGGAAGACGCCTAAACCTTATTATAATAGGTAAGTAGGGCTAATATATAAGTAAGAAATAGGGAAAAGGCTAGACCCTATCAAAGACTCTAAATTATTAGGGGAGAGGTTATAAGGAGTAGAGGTTAAACCTCTAATACTATATTGATATAAAGTTAAGATAACGCTAAAATATAAGCCTCTTAAATATAAGGGATATCTTAATTATACTTTATAACTAAATATTATCTCTTAAGCTTATACTACTAAAGTAAGCTTAAAATATATTAAAGATACTAAATTACTATATATAGGCTTTATAAATAGTAAGCCTATCTTCTATTATAGTATATATAATATAATATATTAAACTATTAATAATTGGGGTTCTTCTTATTAATATACCTATATTTTCTATTTAATTAATAAGATAGAACTACCGCTAGTTATTAATAGACCTATATAATATATAATAGGTATTAAGGTTAATATAAGTATAAGGAGGTAGTATTTTAGAATTAATAAGTTATTATTCTAATTAAATAATCTATAATAGTTTATACCTAAAGTTCTTAAAGAAATAACCTACTATTCATATACTCCTTATTTCTAATATTATAGATCTAGAACCTATATAACTAAAACTTAGAGTAGTAGAAGTAAGTAATCTAGATAAGGAATATATAATTAATTTATATATATTACCTCTAGAGTTTAGTAAGTTCTTTATATATTCTTAGTTAAACAAGCTAGACGTCTACTATCCTATTAAGGAAGTAATTATACTATTAATATAATTAGTAACCCGCCTTATAAACCCTTATATAACCTATTAAATATAGAGTTAATAGAATTAAGATACTATCTAGATAAAGCCTTAATAAAAGGATAGATTAAGTACTCTAAGAGTCTTATAAGATTACCTATCCTATTTATCTTAAAGAAGGATAGAGGCCTACGTCTATATATTAACTACTATAAGTTAAATAAGGTAACTATTAAGAGTAGATATCCTTTACCCTTAATTAATAAGATATTAGATTACCTAAATAAAGTAAAGGTCTTTATAAAACTTAATCTTAAAGATATATATTATTATATTTATATCTAAAAAGGAGATAAGTAGAAGACTATATTTTATACGCGATATAATTATTTTAAGTATTTAGTAATACTATTTAGTCTTATAAATACTCTAGTAACCTTTTAAGCTTATATTAATAAGTCTTTAATAGGGTTACTAAATAAATTCTATATTATTTATCTTAATAATGTTCTTATCTATTTAGAATTATATATAAAGTATAAGGATTATATATATAGAGTACTTAAGCGGCTTTAATAATATAAATTATTTATTAACTTAAAGAAATATTAATTCTTTATAACTAAAGTAGAGTTCTTAGGATTTATTATATTAATTAAAGGTGTTATAATAGATTAGTATAAGGTAGATACTATCTAATTATAACCTAGGCTAAAGAGCTTCTATAAAGTATAGATTTTTCTTAGATTTATAAATTTTTATTATTATTTTATTTATTAATATTTATAAATTATATTACCCTTAATAGGGCTATTAAATAGTAGTATAAAAGGCGTTAAGATAGGTCCTTTTAATTAGCTTAATAGAGCGGAGTATATATTTAATATACTCTATTAGGTATTTCTTAATATATTAATATTAAGATACTTTAGTGCTATATTACCTACGCGAGTTAAGACTAATATATTAGATTTTAGACTAGCTAGTATTCTATTATAACTCTAGGAATTAGGTTAATAGTATCTTATAGCCTTTTAAAGTAAGAAAATAAACTCTATTAAAGAATATTATAAAATTTATAATAAAGAGTTACTTATAATAATTATAACCTTTAAGTAGTAGAGATACTACCTAGAAGGTAGTTTTTATCTAGTTAAAGTACTTACTAATTATAATAACCTAAGGGGTTTTATAAATATAAAGGCCTTAAATAGTTAATAGGTAAGATAGGTAATAAGACTCTTAACTTATAACTTTATTATTAAGTATAGACTAGGTAAGACTAACCTAGCTAATATACTATTAAGGCGCCCTAACTATAAAAGTAAGGGTAGAGTAATAAATAAACTTATCCTTATATTATAATAAAAGCTATTAATAGTAGTAGGTTTATTAAACCCTATTTTCTATATTATAGTAAAGGCTTATATATTTCCTATATTAGGATAGGGCTTATAACCCTCTAGTAATAAAGGCGAACTTACTATAATATATAATATATATATAAGGTAGTTATAGATACCTATACTAATTATAAGGTTAATAGTACTAAGAATTATTAATATAGCTATTAAAATAATAGTTTTAGATAGAGTATATCTATTAAGGCCTAGGGACCCTTAACCTAGAAATATAGGGAGTATAAGTAAGATACTACCTTAATATACCTATAATATAGCTAAGAAATAGCTTAACCCTATTACTAGAACTATTAATTATAAATAACTTATTCTATATTTTCTAGCTAATATAATAGCGGAAAATAAAATAGTATATATTATAACTTTAAAGTCTATAATTAAATTAATTAAAGTACTTTAATAAGAAGATATTTTTATTAGCTAGTAATATATAAGTAAAATAATAGATAGACGAGTTAGAAGAGCTAGTTAATAAATATTTAATAGTTAAGGTTTACTTAGGTATAATAAGAAGTTATATATTCCTAAAGACTTATTAGTCTATAAAGAGCTATTAAAATACTATTATAATAACCTCTTAATAGGGTATTTTAGGCTTAATAAGACACTTAGTCTCCTTTATTAAAAGTATACCTAGATAGGTATAAAGGTAGATATTAAAGAATATATTAATTCTTATAATATTTATTAAAGAGTTAAGGTAAAATAATATTAATTATATAATAACTTAACTATACTTCCTAAGCCTACTAAGTTATAAAGGTTAATTATAATAGATTTTATTATAAATCTGCCCTTATATAAATAGTATAGAGGTATTTATAATACTATCCTTATAATTATTAATAGGTATATAAAGATTCTTTACTACCTTCTTATATAAAAGGACTTTAAGGTAACTAATCTTATAAATATCTTATTTAAAGAAGTCCTCCTAAAGTATAATATACCTAATAATATTATATTAAACTAAGGGAGTCTGTTTATAAGTACTTATTAATTAGACTTATACTACTATTTAAAGTTAAATTATAAGCTAAGTATAGCCTTCTATTTATAGACCAATAGCTAAATAAAATATTAGAATTAGATATTAGAATATTATTTAAGAACTTATTATAATAATAAATAAGATAATTAGGTAGGGTTATTACCCCTAGCTAAATTTATATATTATAATATAAAGAATATAATAATAGGTTATAATCCTTTTAAGCTTTATTATAACTATTAGCCTAAGATTCTTATATATTCTAAGGATAGAACTTATTAAGAGGAGGTACTAGATATAAGATAATATATCTAAAAAGTCTATAAGTTATATAAAGACTTATTAAGTTAATAGTAAGATATACTAGAAATATAAATAAAGTTTTATAATAAGAAGTATAAGTTAATATCTTTTAATTAAGGAGACTTAATTATATTAAATATAAAGAACTTAAAGTAAAAGTAATTAAGTAGGAAGCTATCTTATAAGTTTATTAGTCTATTCTATATCCTTAGACCTATTAATAAGTAGGGGTGTTACCTAATATTACTATTAATATATATAATTTACCCTATTTTCTATATTTCTCTCTTAAAGCCGTATATATATAGGTTATTAAAATATACTCTTAGTAAGGAAGGTTTACTAAGATAACTAAGTATAGAGTCTTAGTATATATAGATAGATACTCTTATAGTCTTAGATAAATTAACTAAGTATTCTACTCCTACTATTTTAATAGGTTATAAGCCTAGACGTAGGGTATTTATTTAAATTACCTCTTATTTAGCCTACTAGCTTATTAACTAAGTATATGAAGTCTAGGGCGCTATATAAGTATACTACGTAATATACGCACCGTATTATAAGGTACTACTTATTATAAATAACCCTTAATCTTTAACTAATAAGCGAGCTTACCGTATAATAATTAATTAACTAAAGAAAGTCGGGGGAAGCCTTAAGGCTTAAAGTTATAATTTCCTAGCTATTAGGATTCTTCTAAGGAAGTTAGTACTACTAGGATTTTCTTTATAATAATACCTACTAATCAGCTAAGTATACTAAATAATACTAGTTCCGCTTATATAAAACGCTAACCTACTTAGTAGGATAAATATACTAGGGTAGTAAGAAAGGAGGTATAGCCTTAATTTACTAGGTGAAAGTAATATTAAAACTACTTTACCTACTTTAAAAAACTACTTATAAGATAGTTAATATAACCTTAGCTAAGTAGTTACTAATATACTTTAATACTACTACTACTTATAAATCTTAAGGCGAAGGTAAGGAACCTCCTATTAAGCTAAAGGTTAAAAGAACTAGATTATTAGCCTATTATAATAACTCTTAACTATATTAGGTATAAGATATAATCTCCTAGCCCCCTTAGAATATAATAGTTACTAAGATTATAAGGTATAAGCGCTATAAAAGGCGGCTAGATCCCCTATTTTTTCTAGGATAACTATCTTCTAATCCTATTATAATTCTATTAAATAAAGATATTCTTTTAAGTAATTCTCCCTTATCTTTTGTTACTTTAAGCCTATTATTTATAAGCTCCTCCTCTACTTTTAGTTAAATATAAATATATTAGCCACCTATCTTTCCCTTAAATACTACTATTAAAGAGTTTAAGTAATAGTAGAATAAAACCTATTAAAGTTACTATATCTTTAAGCGTAACTTTCTAAGGTATAATATTATACTTAATAAGGCGGCTAGATAATATAAATATATATAGTTTAATTAAAATAGTTAGGACTACGTACCTTAATACCTCTCTAATAGTTCCCCTTCCTTAGGTAACTCTACTTAATTTAAATTAATCCTCTAAAGCCTACGCTCGCCCTTATAAAAAGTAATATTAGAAGAAAATACTATTATTATAAGTAAGACTAATAGCTTACTACTTTATATTAAAAAGCTTAAAGGACTAGAAGGGCTCTAAGTATGAACCTAAGAAATATATAAGTACTTAATATCTACTTACCTTTTTAGATTTTATAAGGTAGATTAGGCCGTAGCTCCTATTATTCTAGCTCTCCCTAACTATCTAATAATTAATAATATTAAAACCTATAAATCTACTTTTAAGGAGCTAGTAAAATAGGAGCTTAGGTATAAATTAGCTATTAATATTATAAAGAGCTACTTAGGTAATAATTTTTTTATAAATTATAAGGATATTAAAAATATTTATATATTATAAGAAGCCCTTAAGACTAATAATAAACTAGTAGGCTCTAGTACCCTTAATAACTTATACCGCTAGCTACTTAAGCTAGACCTTAGCTAATATAAAGATTTTATAGATTTTATAGCCCGCCTTAAGTCTCTTTATAATAAAATTACCTTAATATCTACCTACTTAAAGCTAGAAATAAACTTCCTTATCTTCCTCTTTTATATAGGTCTTAATAAAGCTTATAAAGGGTATTTTATATATTATATCTAGACTTATAGCCTAATAATTAAGACTAATACTACTAAGCTAGCTTATTCCCTTAAGTACACTATTAGGCGCTTTATTTAGATAGTAATTAACCCCTTAATTAACTAGGAAGAATTAAACTTTACTATAATAGCTATTTATACTCCTACTACTACTAGTCCTACTATTCTAATTAAAAATTAAAATAGAGCTATACCTAGACCTAATACTTAACTTATTTAAAAGCTTATTAAATATTATACTTATTACCGTATATACTACTATACTTAAAATGAATACTTTAAGCTTAGGAATAATAAGCTAGTTATAAAGACTAACGCTAGTAATAGTAAGGGAAGAGGAAATAAAGGCGCTAAAGGTAAAATAAATAGGGGGAAATAATCCTCTAAAGATAAGGATAAATTTAATAATAAGCCTAATAAGAAACGCTATTATAATAATAGTAACTTTAAGGCTAAAACCTATATAGCTTTTTAAGATAATATTAGCGTAGCTTTTACTACTAAGTTAGACGCTTAACCTAAGAAGTAGGTACTTAATACTACTTACTTAATATATTTAATACCCTCTTATATAAGTTTTATTTAATACTACTTACTTAATCCTTTACTAGATAATATCTAACCTATTAAAGGTATTAATAGTACTTACTACCCCCTTAATATTAATAAGGTCTATATTCCTATAATAATAGATAGAAGAAGAAAGGACCTAATTCTTATTAACTACCTTTATATCCCTAAGTTACCTATTAATCTAATCTTATAGGGATAGCTCTAGTAGGCCTTAATACCTCTTTAAATTATTTAAAATAGTATTAAGATTAGTAAGTAAGGTATTATAACTTAATTATAAGATAATAATCTTTACTACTTATATATATAAGAGTCTCCTTATATTATACTATCTATAAAGATAGTATTATAAATATCTATTCTAGTACTAAAAGTATCCTATTCCCCCTTAAAAGGGGTTATTAAAGTCCCTACTAAGGTTATTATACTCTATACTATATTAAGGTAGAAGGAGCGGGCTAATTTAATAGATAGTATTATCCCTACTCTAGAATATTTAGACTTAAACTTAAAGTTAGACTTCTTAGGCCTAAAGGACTAAATTAATAATAAAACCCTTAATTTATAATATACTTATATAGGCTATTTAAGTTATTAAAATATTAGGAAACTCGCCTATCTCTTTAAGGGAATTAACCTTACTAAGGAACTTATTAATAAAGATTTATACCCGCTATATATTATTTAAAAAGTAAAGTAGGTACTATATAAAGCCTATATATAACTAGGAAGAAGGTCTTTTAACCTTATTTATAATAATATCTTAAGCCCTTATACCCCTAGAGGTTATAAGAGAGGCCGTTACTTTATTACCTTCCTTAATAATTAAGATAAGCGGTCTAAAGTAGAAGTAGTAAAGGTAAAAAGTAAGATTTTTAAAACCTTTAAATATTATTAAGCTTATAATAAATATAATAATATTATTATAAATTACTTAAGATCTAATTATAATAGTAAATATAAAGATTATAACTTTAATTCTTACCGCGCTAACTATAATATCTTATAGGAGCCTATAGTCCTTAGAAATCTTAAAAGTAATAGAGCTATTAAATATCTAAGTTAAATCCTCTAGTTAATAATAAGTACTATCTTATAAGATATAGGTCTTAATATAGACTTCTAGCTTAAACTCGTCCTCGCGATTAACTACTTATAGAATAGGAGCCTTATATCTAGTTAAAAGCTTATACTATATAAGGCCTATACTAGCTATTACCCTTATCTCTCTTATATTAAATATATTAGAATAAAGGGCTATACTAACTACTAAAAACTAGCTACTAGCTAGGGTTATAAAAAGGATTAAGCTAAACTTAATACCCTTATTAATTTTAAGGGTAATTATATTTAAAAAATATTAATACTTAATAAGCGGGTTATTAGGGCCTTATAAGTTACTTAGGGAAGGGAAAAGGATAGCCTACTCCTTATACTACTTATTATTATTAATCCTCTAACGCGTAAAGTACTAATAGTAGGGGAGTATAAGGCTAAAGAATATTATCCTATTAATACCTTCCTACCTATTAATACCTTCCTACCTATAAATCTAATAGATATTAATAAACTTATTTAATTAATATAACTAAGGCCCTTAATAATAGATCTAAGGCTAGAATTAGTAAGAATCTAAATCCCTTAATTTATAGAGTCTCCTTTAATAGTAGGAATGCTAGTAATTCCGCCCTTAGCCTCTAATAAAACTTTATAAGTAGATAGTATCTAACCTAATTACCCCTATCTTATCCCTTAAGACTTATTACTAGATATCTACTTATACTATACTATAATATCTAAAGCTATTAATTAAAAACCCTATAAACCTAAGATATTTAAGGAAGTTATAACTAATTACGCATATTAAAAGTAATAAAAGGCTAGTATAATAGATAAATTTAACTCCCTTATTATAAATAATACTTAGAAGTTAGTTAACCTACTAAAGAATTAGACTATCCTTTATAATAAATAGGTCTATACCTTAAAACGTAGCCTAAAGGGGGAAATTACTTATTATAAAGCTTAAGAGGTTATTTAAGGGTTCAAATAATATAAGGGACTAGATTATAATAAAACCTTTACCTCTATAATTAAGCTTATAAGTTATAAGGCTATCTTCGCCCTTACTACTACTAAAGATTAGGACCTAGAATAGCTAGATATTAAGACGGCCTTCCTCTATAAATAGGTAGATAAGGAAATCTATATAGAATAACTTATAGGGTATAATAAGTAGTACCCTAGGAAGGTATATAAGTTAAATAAAGCCCTTTATAAATTAAAATAGTTATTATAAGTTTAATATAACTACTTTATAAAATATATAAAGGAGATTAGCCTTAAATCTATTAATACTAACTTTAATATATTTATTAATACCTCTTTAAGTACTATTATTACTCTCTACGTAGATAATATACTAATTACTAGGCCTTTAAAGCCTAAAATCTAGTAGATTAAAGACGCCCTTAGCGCTAAATTCTATATAATAGATTTAGGTCTATATAGCTATTACCTTAATATAATAGTAACTTAGGATTAGGTTAATTAGATATTATAATTAAGGTAAGCTACCTACGTAGAATATTTCCTTAGGTACTATAGAATATAAGAGTTAAAGCCTATTATAACCCTAATAGAAATTACTGCCTAGCTTCTATTAGCTAAAGACGGGTATATAGCTCTATTAGACCTCTTTAAATAATACTAGTTAGCTATTAATTCCCTTATATATATAAAATTAGGTACTTAACTTAATATTACCTATATAATCTTAGTAATCTCTTACTACTTATTAAACCCTACGGCGAAATACTTTAGAGTAGTAAAATATATCTTCTACTACCTCTAGTTTATAATTTACTAGTAACTTACTTATAAAGGGTTACTAAAAAGCCTTATTAAATAGACGGACTTAGACTAGGCTAGCGATTATAATATTAGGAAGTCTACCTCTAGCTACGTCTTTAACCTTAAAAGTAGTATTATCTCTTAGTTATTTAAGCGTTAAGTAATAGTAGTACTATTAACTTATAAAGCTAAATATATTAAACAGATATAGGCTATAAAGGAGGTAATATAACTTAGAACTCTCTTAGATTAAATCTATCCTACTAGTAATATACTCTAAATAGTTATTATCTTTAGGGATAGTTAGGGTATAATTATACTCATAAAGAACCCGCTTTATTATAATTATATTAAGTATATAAATATTTAATATTACTAGATCTAGGGTTAAATTACTAATAGTAAGATTAACCTTAAGTAGACTCCTATTAATAAATAGGTAGCTAATAGCCTTATTAAGGCCCTTAATTATAATAGCTTTATTATCTTTAAGGAGGTAATTAGTCTAAAAGAGACTACGTTAATAAGTATAGAGTACTAAGTTAATTATATATAAAAGCTATAATACCTTATAATTACCGGAGCTTTTAGGCCTTAATAATACTATTAACTAATAACTATTAATAATATTACCCGCTAATAATACTATTAACTATTATATTAATAGGCCTAAGGCTTAATTATACCCCTAGGTATATATAGTTTAAACTAAGACTTTATTAGCTAATTAGTAAAGTTATTACACCTCTAATAATAGAAGGTAGTTTTCTTATAATTATAATATTCTAGGGTACTCCTAGAGTTAACCCTCTAGGGTATAACTACCTTAAATCTTATAATATTTATTAATTAACTAACGCCTTATTAATTAAGTACGTATTTATTCTATTAACTAACGTCTTATTAATTAAGTACTCTACTATCTTTATTATTATTATAATTATTCTAGGCCACTCTACTAATAGTTATAAGGACGTAAGCCCGTAGTTAGCGCTATTATTACGGCTAAACGCTGCTATACTAGCTTATTTTCTACCTTAAATCCTATAGTATTTCGTCCCTTCTACCTATTAATTAATTAGCGCTTTATAAACTAGGTCCTTAACTATATCTTATTACTATTATTACGCTATTTCCGGCTACTTAATTAACGGCTACGAGGATACTAGCTTAAAGGTATCTACCCTAAAATAGTATAATAATGACGGTGATATTATACCTCGTAGCTACTCACCTAGCTACTATTATCCTACTAAGCCTAGAGGTTAACTCTTACTAGTAACTATTAATAGTTACCCTCTTATAGTACGTCTAACTACGTTTTAGTATAATTCTAGTATATATAGCTTTATCCTAAAATAAAAATCTTAAATAACTATATTTCTATAAAAAGTAGAATTTTTAGGTAAGAGCTCTAGATAAAAATAGTCTATTCTAAATAACTTAGTCGTTTTTAACTTTTAGTTTAATATAGTTATTTTTAGATATAGTAGGGTTTACTCTTACTACCTAGCGTTAGATTTTTCTACTTATTAATTCTTAAGACTTCTAGTAATTATATAGGAGTATTAAAATATACTCTTAGCAAGGAAGGTTTACTAAGATAACTAAGTATAGAGTCTTAGCATATATAGATAGATGCTCTTATAGTCTTAGATAAATCAACTAAGTGTTCCACTCCTACTATTTTAATATAGGTAAGGTAATACCTTTATACCTAAGCTACTACCTCTAGAACTTATTAATAATAATAAGTAGTAGGAGTTAAAAGAGATTTTAAATAAGAAGATAAAGAAGGGTAAACTCTAGTATCTTATTAAGTAGGAGGGATATCCTCCCTAATATAATTAATAAGTTATAGAAGAAAATCTAGAAGATATAAGAAATACGCGAAGACTTTAATAAAAAGTAAAAGCACTATTATTATAAATAGGAGTTATAAATATTAAAATGGAATTAGAGAATATAATAAAGGATATTTAATTAGTTACCTAAAAGTAAGTATAAATAATATTAATCTCTTTTATCTTACCTATTAAGAGTAGGTAAAACGCCCTAGGGGCGCTAGTATATAAGGATAACTTAGGAAAGAAATAAAAAACTATCTAATTAAATTAGAAGAAGGGAACCTAGTATTAAGTAGTTAAAGCTTACTTAGCTACCTATATAAGTATAGGTAATATAATATTAGTATACTAGGTATCTACTCCTCCTTATCTATATCTATCTTATCCTCTAGGCCGGAGGCTAAGGGCTTAAGGCCTACCTAAGGATATATAAGTAGTAGTTATAATAATTAATAAATATAGTAGAAGTATAAGAAATTATACCTTAGCTTACTTAATATTATAAATACCTATAAGGGTTTTATTAATATATTTTATCATTTAAAGAATTATAATCTATACTTCTAATATACTTATTAATTTATTTTTACTATTAAGACGTACCGCGATATAATTATAAGAAGCCAGCTTAAAGTAGATAATAACTATAATATTTATAAGGGTAATACCTACTACTTAAAGCTTTAATTTATCCTCTAGAGTATCTAGATAATCCGCGTTATTAATTAATTAACGGAGCTTAGTTACCTTATTATAAACTAGGATTATATTATTAGTAATTATAAATATAGTATTACCTATACTATTAATATACGTACTAAGTGTAATATAACTATAAATACCTATACTTTATAAGTCCTTTATTAATATAGTAAATATACCTCTTATATATATTTTGCGCGTAGCTAGGGAAGTAGGGGTAAGAATAATATACTACTTTATATTATTTATATAGTTAAGATATGATTAAGTACTTATATCTATAAAAGAGGGATAATAAGTAGGTATAACTAGATTATTATCTAGGCTAAACAGGTTATTAATACTTACGGCGGAGCTAGGGTAAGTAGTAGGCTTAGGGATAGGCTTATATAACTAAGGAGTAGGCTCCTTAATAGGATTTTTAATAGGAATCTCTATAGGGTTTTTAATAGGGGTTTTAATTAAATCCTTATTTATTTAATTACCTAACTAGGCGTTAGGATCTACTTTAGCTTCTATTATAAGAGCTAGGCGTACTATATATATTTTATATTAGATTAAGCTATATTATATTAGCTATATCTATATAAAGAGCTAGTAAACTAACTTATAAGTAATACTTAAGATATTAACATATTAGATATTATATTATATAATTAGCTATTATTACGTATATTATATATATTATACACGTATAAGAAGAGAGGGTACTAAGTACCTAGGAAAGATATTAATAATAATTATAAGGGAGAAAGTATTGAAGAAAATTTTAGGTATTATAATAATACTACTAAGGCGCTAAGACTATATTAATATAGCTATTATTATTATTCACGTAAAATTATTATATATAATATATATACCTTAGATTATAATATCTACCTATAATAGATAGCTATACTATAATATAAAGTTATAAGTACTATATATTATAATTACTACGTAGGTTATAATCTCGCTTTATTAAGTTCTTTTCCTTATATCTTATAATAGGTTTAAAGGTTTTTATTAAACTTAATTAAACAAGTTATTTATATTAAACTTAAGGGCGAGTTTCTTTAAGAGAGGAGGTAATTATTATAACTAACTAAATACGTTCTATGTTATATACGCTTAGTATACGTTACATCCTTACATTAACCCGTAAGAGGAAATAATATACTAGGCTTACTAGTCTCTTTAGGGGGTTTATTAGATCCCCCGTAGAATAATTCTTAGATTTCTTAAGAATTAGTCTTACTATAAAAATGGACTGATTTTATATTACTATATAACCCCTATGATTTATAATTATAATAGAGAAATACCCTTCATATATTAATCTTAATAAGTAGTAGTAATTAAACTTTAAGCTAAATAAGCGCCTATAAATATCTACTCTAGGAGAGAATAATAAGAAGTAGGATGTTTAAGATAATATTAACCCTATTTAATAAGCTATAACTCCTACTTAATAATAAGCCCGTACTTATAAGGTAGAATATATTAGGAGGGAAGAATAGGTTATTTAATAGGTAATATATAATAATCTTAAGCTAGCTCTACTAGATTTATAAGACTTATTATTAGACCCTCTAGTTATAATAGCCCTTATACTCTTTATTAATATTAATAAAATTAAACTATTTAAGTTAAAGACCTATTAATAGGTAATAGAGGATAGTTATAATATCTAATAAAGCCTTAAGATAAATAATAAAGTTAAATCCCTATAAGGAAATAATACTTAAAAGGTTATTAATCTACTTATAAGTAAATATACCTTAGGAGGTAAATAGGTTTATACCTTAAAGTATAACCCTTAGGGATAGGTTATATATTATAAGGTATACTAAGTTATTTATAAGTTTAAATAATATAAAGGTATTAATTATAATAAAACTTTTACTTTAATAGTAAAACTTATAAGTTATAAGGCTATCTTTACTTTAATAGCTATTATAAACTAGGATTTAGAGTAAATATATATTGAGATAGCCTTCCTTTATAATAATATTAATAAGGAGATTTATATTAATTAACCTATAAGTTATAAGTAAGGAAAAAGGGTCTATTACCTTTATAAAGCTCTTTATAAACTTAAGTAGTTATTATAAGTATAATATTATACCTTTATTAACTTTATAAAGGAATTAGGCCTTATACTATTATTTATTAACTTAAATATCTTTATTAACCTTAAGGAAGGGACCTTAATAGCTCTGTATATAAATAATATCTTAATTATAAGTCTAAATAAGTAGGCTATTTAATAGATTAAAAATACCTTAAATAATTAATTTAAGATAATAGATTTAAGTCTATATACCTACTACCTTAGTATAATAATTACTTAAGACCGCTAATAATAAATACTATAACTAGGTTAGATAGCCTATATTAAGAAGATATTATAAGACTTTAATAGATAAGAATATAAGTAAGTTACTATACTAATAAAAATTAATACTTACCTAAAAAAGGCTAATAAAAAAGTATAAAGTAAACCCTATATTTAAGAAGAATTATTAAAAGGTTATAAGATCTCTTATATATATTATACTAAAAACTTAGCTTAATATTACTTACGCGGTATTAGCTATTAGCTATTATATTATTAACCCTAATAAGTTACATTAGTTAGCTATTAAGTATATCTTTTAATATCTATATATTATAATAAAATTTTAGCTTATATTCTAAGGCTCCTTATAAGACCTTATTAAGTATATTAACTCTAACTAGGTAGGTTATTATAATATATATAAGGTTACCTTAGGCTATATCTTTAATATTAATAATATAACCCTTAACTAGTCTTTTAAGTAATAGGCTATAATAGCCTTTTCCTTATATAAAGTAGAATATATTAACTAGATATAAGCCTTTAAAGAAGCTATCTAACTAAGGAACCTCCTTAATTAAGTCTATTCTAAGGAAGTACCTAAGATAGTAATTATTTATAATAATAACTAAAGTATAATTACCCTTATAAAGAACCCTAAGTTCTATATTTATTTTAAGTATATTAAGCTCTAATATTACTAGATAAGGGAGTAAATTATTACTAGAATTATTAACCTTGAATATATTCTTATAAACTAATAGTTAGCTAATAGCCTTATTAAACCCCTTAATAAGGCGATATTTATTATATTTTATAAGGGACTTAGCCTTAAGGAAGTCCTTTAATATAATAGGAGTATTATTACTAGTAGGAGTAAGCTTAAGGATACCCTAAACTATTATTAAGTTATAGGAACTAACTACCTTAAAGACCTAATAATAGTAACCTTATCTTCTTACTATAATAGAATATATATAATTTAGGACCCTAAGCTTATCGCTACTTATTAGTTAGTTAATAAGTCCCCTAGATTCCTTTCCTAGACTAGCGCGAATATTAAAACTCTAATAATTCTTCTTATTCTACCTACCTATATAATAGCGCTTTATAATATTTTCTATTTAAATAAAGTTATATAGCTTACTTTTACCTATCTAATACTTTAAAAATAATAAAAATCGATATAATAGTTTAAAAGATATATTAGAATAAATAGATTTACCTACTAAAATTAGTCTAACTATCTAATATCTTAATATATCCCTACCGCCTAACTAATTTTTTCTTCCTACCTTATTTTTATTATTAAATACCTTATTATAGATATTATTCCTCCCCCTTATAATCTATACCTTATAAGTTATACTAGTTATCTTTAAAGTATATATTATTACCCTTCTTATACTAAATATAGCTCCTCTAGCTCCCTATTAATACCTTCTAAGCGCGTAGCTCTTTCTAAGCTACACCCTAATACTATTAATAAGAGGGTTAAATCTTATAAGAGTAATAGTATAAGGCGTATTAGACGTCTAAAGAAGATTAATTCTAGAATATAAGTTAAATCTAGGAACCTACTAGTAAACCCTAGATATACTATATTAATAGAACCTCGCCCTAGAGAAATACTATTAGGTACTTACCCTAATAGCTACTTTAATAAGGGTATTACTCCCTAGTAGTATATAGTAGTTACTAATATAACTATTTAAGTAGTTATTCCGCCTAGGAAACTTTAATAACCTACTTCCTTAATCTTTGAAGAGACCCCCTAAGAAATCGCTCCTCTATTAGCTCCTAAATATCATCTAGATACGCGTTACTAGCACGCCTCCTAGTAGGCTAATTAAGATAATAATACTAAGTACTAGCCCCCTATTTAATAAGGCTTATACCGGCGTTAGAATAATATATATTAGGGGCGGACGCTAGGTTAGGGATATTAAGTATATAGGGATCCCTAGATAGTAGGAGATATAGTACCCTACCTAGTTAATAAATTATTCAACCTCCTTATAAATAGATATCTATACTATAATATACTATTATAAAAAAAATAGTATTATAGGGGATAGCTAATAGCTATATTATAATAGTAGGAAGAATAATTAGCTATCTTCTAACTAATTATATAAGCTAGGCGATATTAACTTATTACCTAAAGGGCTAGAAAAGGAGGCTAAGCTTAGGGTATAATTTATAAATAAATTACTAAGTGACGTAGATAGTATAATTATTAATAGATAGTTTATAAGAAGGAGAATTATATATAATAAAGAATTTTTAGATAATATTATTAGTTATAATAACTATCTATCCTTTACTAGTAACGATATAATTAATATTAATACCTATATTAGTTAAACTACCTTCTAGATCTAAGGGTCTATCTATTATCTAATAGGTCCTCTTATTATTAATAATAGCCTTAGGCTAAAATTCGCCTAGATCTATATACTAGATAATATATAGGAGTAACTAGATATTTACTATTAATATTTTAATAATTTAAATTAAGATACCCTTGCTTCCGCTTAGTATACCCTCCGGTCTATTAACCTATATATCTAGGGTTTTAAATCCTATTATAACCGCCTTAAGGAGAATAAATTATAATATCCTATTAATATTATAAGCGTTTATATTTAATAGCTAAATCCTAAATAATAGGATAAGGGTACTTATAACCGCCCTACCTTTATAGAAGTCGCTTATATTATAATAACTCCTAATAACGCTATAAGAGGCCGGATTAAGTGGGATATTTATATTAAAACTATTAAGGGGGGCCTTATATTAATCCTAGATTAATATCCTTCCTATATAGCCCTCTAATATCCACTCCTATTTCTATTTAGTAAATAGTTATAGTATAACCGCCTCCTACTAGCCGGCTATTAGCTTCTAGGTAACCATCTACTATATATATCACGACGGAACTATATCGCTAGTACGCTCGCCTAGTATACTATAAGGGTTACATGGCTGTATAGCCTACTGTTAGCGGTACGCTACCGGTACGCATGCGCGTATACATACCTATAAGAATAGGGGTGTTCGGGTAATAATCTAAATACCTCGGCGTCCTTTTTAGGGCCTATTAGCCTATATAGAGTCCTTATACTATATTCGGATCGCCTTAGGACTAATTATTCAGGGGCTAGTTCCGGGGGCTAGGCGTAATAGGTAGCTGAGTTAAGGGGTTAGAAAATTATACTGTAGGTTTAAATTATACTGTAGGCAGTTAAATTTCGTTACTTAGGGGTAAAATCACGTTATTTATACGTACGCGATGCGTTATAGACGCTATTCCTTAGGCGGTATAACCGCTAGAACCATTCTTCTTAGGGTAATAAGACCCCCGTAGGTAGGTTAATCCCGTACTATTATTATAATTAGATTATACGCCCCGGCTATAAGCTATTAATTAGCCTATACGCCCTAGTTATAAGCTATTTTAATTAGGCTATACGCCCTAGCTATAAGCCGTTAATTAGGGGCTAGCGCGCCCGCTACCTATATTAATTAGGTTACGTACCCTAGCTATAAGTTATAATTAGGCTAATAAGGCCCTAATAGTTAGTATAGCTATCCTAGAATAATATATATATTTACGCCACTACTCCCTAGCCTTTAGGGCGAAGGCTCTAGAGAGAGGGATAATTGTAAGGGTTATATGGCTGCATAGCCTACCGTTAGCGGTACGCTACCGGTACGTATACGCGCATGCATACCTATAAGAATAGGGGTATTCAGGTAATAATCCAAATACCTCGGCGTCCTTTTTAGGGCCTATTAGCCTATATAGAGTCCTTATATATACCTTAATTAGTAGCGATAATAAGCTAGAGTAGGAAGAAGGTAGCGACCCTAAGTAGGAACTAGACTAGTATATTACTAGCGAGTATATACCTCGGGGTTATAGTAGGTCTTAGCGAGTAATAAGATATTAATTTTATATAAGATAGATATAAGTAAGACTATTTAATATATTTTCCTAGTTATTTTCTAGACCCGAATCCGCTTAGTTATAAATAGTTCTAAATTATTTTAATAGCGGCTAGAAGATAGTTAATATAATTTAAATAATTAGCTAATTAATATCTAGATCTAGCCCGATTTCTTTAATTATACTATTAATAGTAGATATCTATTTAGCTACTAGGCTACTAATATCTAGATATTAATAGAGCTTAATAACCTAAATTAGTATTATTAGAATTAATAGACTATTTAGGTAGACTACTACTCTAGCCTAATAGATAGGCTTAGTACTAATCTAGATATCTCGCTTAAAGATATTAGTAGTAGGGTAACTATCCTCCTATTAATAATACTAGGAAGGCTACGTACTATAAAAGCGAGAATATAAGACGCTATAATAATAGTCTAAAAAGGGGTAAACCTATTTTTTTATTACCTTTATATATAATCCTAAGTAGCCTAATATTTAGAGCTTACTAGTATATTAGTAATTCGGGGATAGAAGCCCTAACGGCTAGGCGCGGCTAGTGGCGCCCTAAACTATTAAGTATAAGTGCTAGCTCTTAGGCGCTAGGGGCCGGAATCTATAATACTATATTATAGTATATAGATATAGTAGAATTAATAACTTTTATTACTATATACGCGTATATAGTTATCTTTATAAACCTCTATTATATTATTATCTACGCTTATTTTATATAATACCTACAACTACTAACCCTAATATTATTAAGTTAAAATATAATAGTAATTTTACTCTTATAATAGTAATTATAGTAGTTTATATATATAGTATTATTTCTAACTACTCCTTAATAAATAAATAGATTAATAAATTATCTATATAATTATAGAGACTTATAATCTTAATTATTACCTAGTCTTAACTTAACCTCCCTATTTAACCGCGCGTATTTTAGGAACTTTTAATACCTTATACTATTATCTATAATAGCTTCTAGTAGCCTAGTTTAATAATATTATATAGTAGCGCTATTCTTCTTTATCCCTAGCTTTTTTATCTAAGTTATATATATAAGGCCTAGCTTTATCTTTTATTACTTTACTACTCCTTTAACTTTAGTAAGGTACTTATTACCTACTACCTTAAGCTCTATATTAATACTACTAGGATCCTAGGTAGCCTATTTATTAACTAATAGTTAGCGTATATTTAATATATAACCCTAGGAAAGATAAATATCCTTAATAGTTACTACGCCTTTTTACTTTATAACTATAATTATTTATAAAGACTAGGTATAGTTAGAAATTATTAGTATACCTAGCTATTATAATCTAATTAAGGTTATACTTTATTATAAATAGCCTCCTCTTAGCCCTACTCCTACCTCTATTTCTATTCCTCTTTATCTACCTACTTTTCTATTAGCTAAGGTAGGAGAGAAGTTAGGCTTAAAGAGGGAAAAGTAGCCTAATACTAGGCTAACTTAGGCTAAACTAGGCTAACTTAGGCCTAAATATTACTAACTTATATTTTACTAGTACTATCTAGTATTTCTCCTATTCCCTAATATTAGTTATAATACTCTCGCTAGTATATTATATATTAGAGTACTATTTAACAAAGCCTACTACTTAATATTAGCCTATATTTAAATCTAATAACATATTAACTTTCCTTTTAAGTTAAATATAATCTATTAATTAAAGGCCCCTGTTTATTTCTATTAATAGGAGTATTATTTAAACTATAATATTATTCTTAGGTTAGATTATTAGAGTCCGGCTTATAATCTAGGTTATTAAGGTTATTAAGTAAGTCTTTAAATATAAAGTTTATAATATCCTTATTATTATAATCTTCCTTTATACCTAAAATTTAGATAATAATAGCGTATAATATAATCTCAATTACCTCTTATCTATCTACCCTTTAATAGTACTATATCTCTTTAATTTACTTAAAGGGTTTTAAAGATCTTATTAAGTAGTATAACTTTTAAGATTTAAATTTAAAGGCTTATACTCTTAATAATCTAACCCTTAAACTTTACTATCTATTATAAATTATATTAATATTCCTTAATTATATACTAGATTATTATTAATACTAGAATTATTAATTCTAGTATTAAGGGATTAAATATATACTTTATTAATTTATTATTTCCTAGGTTTCTATAATTATTAAGGAAAAATAGGGAAGTAATTATCTTAGTAATTATATTACTTAGGAAAGCCTTTAATAGCTTTAACTAAGACTAGGTTAGTAAAAGTCCTAGATTTAATTTAAGAACTTATATTATAGATATTAATACTTAGAAAAGCCTTTCCTTTTAGGAGTATCTTTATATACTTATTATAGCTATTAATAAAGGTATAATAGCTTTATATAATATCTTAAGCCTTCTCTATTATATAGCCGCGGATTTTATTAATTCTATTATAAATCTAGTTTAGGGTAAGTAAGTTAACTCAGATTTAATATAATAGATACTAACTTTCTTTACCTCTTATAATATTAATATTTTATAAATATTATAGTTATATAATCCTTCTACCTTTTTAAGATAATTTATAATCTTTCTCTAAATCTTCTTAATTAATATACTTAATTATACCTTCTACTATATATTAGCTTATAACTTATACCCTTTATTATAAATACCTATAGTTATAATTACCTAGATATATAATACTATATTCACTATAACTACTTTATACCTTAGAGTTAAAACCTATTTAGGGCGTTAAGGTATCTAACCCTAAAGGTATTAACTCCTACGTAATAAATTATTATAATTAGGTATTTATAAGGGATAGGAGGATACTAATAATAGGGGGTCTCTATTAAAGCCTTTAGAATACTTTAAACTTAACGCGAGTATACTCCCTTATAATTATAATTAAGACTAAGGGGAGTAAGGTCTATTTTCTTCTTCTATATATTCTTATTATTAAATAAAATAATTAAAGAGGACTAAGATACTAATAAGTACTATATAAGATTACTAGTTAATAGTATATTATAGCGTATATTTATAATAGTAATATCCCTAGGTTATTATTATTAATAATAGCGTAGGTCCTTTAATACTTTACTCTTATCTTTAAAGGCTCTAAATAATTAGAACGCGCGTTATTTAAGGAAAATTTATCTTAGGATAAATAGGTTAATTAGCTATATACGCGGTTTATCTAAACTAGGAAGGAAGTCTATATACTTCTAGATAAGATAACTTTTATTATTTAAAGAAGGGGTTATATTTATATATAGAAGAATAATACGTAGATAATAGTAATTATATTAATAGTAGAGGATTATTAAATAAAGAAAGGATAGATAGGAGAAGATAAGAATTAAAATAAAGGCTAATTAGCTTTTATAATATATTTAATAGCGCGTTTAAGCCGGATCTAGCTTAGATTTAGCCTAAACTTAGCCTAAATTTAGCTTAAACGCGCTATTACTTATATTAACCCTCTTTTTAATATTTATACTTAATATTACTACTATTATTATTCTATTAATCTACGTAAGGAAGAAGTATCTTATAGATATTAGTCCTAGTTATTATAGCCTAAAACTTACTAATATTAACACTTATCTTATTTATAATAATAGAGTAATATATATACTATATTATACCCTAGATAGAAGAATAATAAATAGTAAATAATTTTAATAATATAATATTTTAATTACTAGTTATTTTCCTATTTATAATTACTATTTATACTAGGAAAAGTATATATAGTATATATATATATTTATAAATAACTAGGAGAGCCGGTATATATAATAAGCTATATTTACTTATAATAGGGTATTAGTAGAGAAAATATATACTTACTAGTATTATTAATAATTAATATATTAGGGCCGTTAATTTATATAAAGTAACTTAAAGTACTAGAAAAGTAGTCTTAGATAAATTATATACTTAGATAATTATTATTTATAAGTATAAGTAGTAGTAGCTTAAGCTATTTAATCTCTAACTTTATCTTAACTAAGTATAAAGATACCTCCCTACTAGGATACTAGGTACGCTTTATAAGTAGCTTTATATAGTTAGGGTATATTATATTAATATAATATTCTCCTTACTTAGACGCTAAGTAAGCGTCGTAGATAGTAGGGACTATTAATAATTAGTACTCTATCTCTAAATACTAGGATTATTATATATAACAAGATAGGGGTAGTAGCTCGCTAATATTAATAGTAGGACTTATAGAGTACTACCTAGGTTTTATTAATATTAACGCCTATCTTATCTATAATAATTAAGTAATATATTAGCTAAGCTATACCCTAAATTATAGAATATAAGTAGAGGTAGATATTATTATTAAAGGGGTAAGTAATATCCCTATTAATAATAACCCCTAGTACTAGATTTCTATTCTTATTAGATATAGGACCTACTAGGGGAAGGAAGCTAATATAATATTACTTCTTAGCTATAATAATAATAAACTTAGGCTATAAAAAGGATTAATCTTTACCGTAGATAAATTAATTAGTATAAACTTATTATATAAGATAGATCCTTATTATAAAGCTAATTAAAGATAAGCTTTATATCTATAACTTTATCTTTTAGAGTATTAATATACTACGCCTTAAAACTACTATTATAGAAATAGTAAATATACTTTAATAATTAGTTATAACTAATATTCTTAATCTACTAATCTATAAGAGGAAGAAGTATATTAATAATATTAGTCCTAGTAATTATCTTAATATATAAACTATTAGACTAGATAGTTATACTATAATAAGAGTAGGTCTTATTAAGTAAGATAATTATAATAGTTATAAATACTTACTTAAGACCTAATATTATATAAGAGATATTAGCTCTAATAATTATATTAGGAATAATAAAGTATAGTATTTTCTAGGATTAGTTAGTTAATATATACTTACTAGCTAAGTTAACTTACCGCCTTAATTATTAATATAGTACCTCCTAGCTTATAATAAAACTTTATTAGGATATTAGAGTAATACTAAGGATTATTTTTAATAATATAACTAGCCTATCTATATTATAATATAACCCTAAGATAGTAGTTATAATTCTTCTTTATATAGTAATATATATCTAAAGCTTTATTTAATAGGATAATTATAATTATTTATAATTAAGTATTAGCTTTATTACTAGCTTACTAGAAATATTTAATAATTATATTAATATTATTAGCCCCCCTTATAATAGCTACGGGCTTACGCTCTATAATAATACTACTATAATTATAGTAAAGATTTAGTAAGTTCCTCTTAAAGTTATTAATCTACTTATAAGTAGGAGGGAGTAAGTAGTCCCTAGATATAAGGATAATAATATCCTAGGATTTAAGAGGAGTAGTATTAAGTAAGAAGAAGACTTTACCTCTTAAATACTAGTAGCTAGAGTATAAAGGCTTTATTATTATATTCTTTATAAATAGGACTTTAAGCGGCTCTAAGATATAGGTATTAATCTTTATTATATCTTTATTAATCCTTATATTATATCCTTTAAATATAAGATCTTCTTTCTAGTAGAGAAGCTTTAAGCCGGTCTATATAATAGTATAATAAATAGGTAGCCTAGAGATAGTAAACTTAATTATATTAGTAGTCTAATATAATTATTAGTAGCTATTATTTAATAGATATAAAGTATTTTATACCTACTTCTTATTAAGCTTATAAGGGTATTTCTAAGTAGGAGTTATAATTACTAATTTTATAAGATAGAGAATATCCCGCTTATAAGTCTCTAAAAGTAGTAATTACTACTTATTAATATAGATATTAAAATTTTCTAACTTAACTTAACCTAATTTTAATCTAACTTTAATAAATAAATCCTTTTATATTAACTTTCTATTAAAAGCGTATCTTATTATAAGGTTAAGATTATATTTTACCTTAATCTAGCTTAAATCTACTTAAGTTATCCTTAATAGAATAATATATATTAATATATATTACTCTACCTTTAAATATTTAACCTTATAAATACTTAAGTCTTATAAATAGTACTATTAATATATATAGTATTAATTATTCTATATAACTAGGATATTAATAGCGTCTTAGTACTTATAAATATAGGATTAAATTAAATATTAAGGTTTATAATTATTATAATAGTAGTCTTTATAAGGGTTAATATAATCCCTATTATCTTTAAGAATATTATTAGTATATCTAGTTATTCCTTATAAAGTAGCTTACCTAATTTAAGGTCTCTCTCCTATAAATAGGCTTCCTTTACCGCCTTTTATACCTTTAGAACTCTAAACTTTATATATAAACTTTAGTTAAGATCCTTAAGCTTATAAATATATTAGATTAATAAATATTAATATTTATTATAATATATTAAAGATATAAAGATATTCTTAAAATAAAGAAGAAGTTAAGTAGGATTTTATACCTTTATTTATATTTAAGTAATTAAAGAACTTACTCTTTATATTAAAAGGATAGTTTTTATAAATAAGGGTATTATTATAATACTCTTACTAGGGTAGCTTTACTAGATTATTCTAACTTATTAAACTTCTAGGTAATATTTTATATTTTATAATTAGAATTAATTAAGTACATAGCCTTTCTTTATACGCGTAGTTTTAAGGTCTTTATATATCTTCTAAATTACCTTATTTATATAATTCTACTTAGCCTTATAAGTAATAGTATATAAGAATAAGAGATTACTACTTAATTATAATATTCTTATAATATTAATTATAAATTTAAAATCTATAATTATTAATATCTTAGGATTTACCTCCCTAAATATCTTTAACTTTTAATATTAATTACTCTAATTTTTCTACTTTTATTCTTATTAGGCTCTACTTAATAGCTTTTATTATATTATATTCCTATTTAAGGCCGCCTAGTATTTCTTAGGGAATTTACTCTATATTTATTATTAATATAACTTAAGTTTTATAAGTAGCTCTCTATTCTAATAACTCCGCTTATACCTTTAAATAAGGAAGCTAGGTAGAAGATTAATAAAGGTCTTAATTAAATTATAAGTAGTTAATATAATAATTATATCTCCTAGGCTTTCTATTAATTTATTAATAGTCTTACTGAAGGTTATAAGCCTAGGTTTTAAGAATAGATTATTAAAAATATCTGTTGATCTTACAATATTAGCGGTATTAGTATTAATAATTATACTACTTAAAGTAGTAAATTAGAAGTAGTATCCTAGTCTATTTATTTCTATATCTAGTAGTATCCTTTATAATACTTCCTAATATTCTTTATAATATAACTTTAATTTATAATAGTTAAGTTATAATAGAGGTAGCTAACTATCTCCTTATCTATTAACTTTTCCTTCTTCTAATATATCTACTTATATATCTTAGTAAAGGTATTTTATACTTTCTTAGATCTTACTTATATTTACTATATAATTAGATTCTAGATTAAGGTACTCTAGGTAGTTAGGAAGCCTTATTATCTTATATAAATAACCTTACCCTTCTTTAAAAATTATACTTTAAGGTATCTTCTATCTCTAAGTATATTTATATCTAGTAAGATATTTATAGGTAAAGTAAGCTTTATATCTATTATTCCCCTATATTTATTAATAAGTTAAATATATAGATTATTAAAACCTAAGAGATTTTTAAGTTCTACTAGTTATAAAGAGATATTATTACTTGATATAAAGAATATTAATAATATATATATTATATAAATATTAAAATCTTTATAACTCTAGTTAATAAAGATATAATAAAACTAACTTTTTATAAGATATTAATTCCTAAGGCTATACTATCTTTATAGCAATAATAATATTTAGGTTTTTTATACTATTCCTAAAGTATTTTTTATAGTTAATATTATAATTAATAATAAAGAATTATAAATTTAATAGCTTCCTATACTTTAATATAATATTAATTAGTTAAAGTACTTATATATTAAGATTATAAATCCTACCTTCCTTAATCCTATTTTATATTCTAAGAGTACTTAGCGAGCTAATATTAAAGAGTAGTATAATAAGAATATATAAGTACTACTAGTAGTATAAAGGTATTATATTTAGGGTAGTAATAGAGTATTTATATTAATACTCTTTTAGAACTCTAGAAGCTTAAAGAATTAAGCTATATATATTTAAATTTTATCTTACTTATATTTATATAACTAGTTATCCCTAGAATACTAGAATCTAAGAAGGTTAGCTAGGAAGATTTTATATAAGATAAGTCTAATATATAAAGCGTTAATATCTATATTATTAGTATTAAAATATCTATTACTCTCCTTAGATTTATCTAGCTTTACTTAAGCTTAGGGTTTTATTATTTTAAATAGTAGGATTAAGTAGGAGTAAATAGGGTAGAGGAAGAAGATAGTAATATTTTTAGCTTAATATTATTAGCTTAATATACGCGCCTAACTTCTACTTTTATTTATATTAATATTATATAATATCTTCTATCCCATCTCTCCTCCTACTCTTATTATAAACTTTTCTTAACCTTTTTATTATATAATAACTATTAGGTTATACTATTATTAAAGTAATACTTATATATTTAAAAGGAGTAACGTGAGTACTTAGTAGGATCTAATTATTAATATTAATATAGAGATAATAGAAAGACTTAGAGCTTAAAGGAGAATAAAGGTAACTTAGATAATTTTTCACTTAAAGGATTTACCTCTAGGTAAGATATAAAGTAATTATAATAGCTAGATATTAAAAGATCCCTAATTAATATAGGTATTAGATTAATAAGAGGTAATATTAAGGGAGGTTTAAAGGGTTTAAAGGAGGCTTATTATTTAATATTTACTACTTATAAGTTAGTATATCTTATTAAGGGCGGGAAACTTAGCTAACTAATATTATCTTATATTATAATTAAGATCTTTATATTTCTTAATCCTTACTTTATATATTAATAGATAGTAGTCTATAAATACTTATTATCTATAATACCTAGAATATTAGTATTAATATTATATATTAGAGTAAGTTTAAATATACTATTAATTAAATATCTTACTTTAAGTCTAAATTAAAGTTTCTTATAATAGAGATTAATAAGTAGTAATACTTTATTTCTACTCTACTTTATAATTATCCTAGCTCTTATTTTATAAGGAGTTATAATTATATTTATATAGAATAGTTAATAATTAAATTTAAAGTCTTTTAATACCTATTTAAAAGGAGGATAATATATAAGAGGGTTTAAAGTAGATTTTTATTTAATATATTTAATATTACTACTTCTACCTTTAGCTAGCTCTCAGGTATCTCTTCTTTTAAAATAGTTAAAGGAATAATATTTAGCTTTATAAGTATACTTATATAAGTAGGTATATAATAGTATAACTTAATAATACCTTACTTATAGCCTTTAATAAGGAGCTTCTCTTTAAATTTTAAGGTAAGGGTTAGATTATACTCCTTCTATAATTTATTAAGCTTTAATCTAGTAGATAATAAACTTAAGAGCCTATTAATAAAAATACTATATATCTTAATAAGCTTTATAGCTATATTAAAGAAGTTATTAATTATCTACTTATAACTAGGTAGGTATATACCTAAGATATATTTCTTTAATTATATATTTATTAGTAACCCTTATTTATACTTATAATTATCTTTTAGCTTAAGTAGGCTTATATCTATAGTAGAGAATAAGGTAAAAATTAATAAAAAGTAGTAATAAAAGTAATAGCTTAAGATACCTTTTATAAGTATCTTAATAGTAATAAGTAATATTTAAGAGAAGTAGTAACTCTAATTAGGTAGTAAGTTTATATTATAATAAGATTTTAATAAGGAGGAACTATAACCTTAGGAATAGTATAGAACCTAGGTAAAATTAGGTAATATTAAGTTACCTAATACTAAGAGCTTATTAATACCTATATTAATAGATAATACGCGCTAGCTTATTTATACTTAATATAAGCTTTTAAGTAGAATTTAAGCTAAATTTAACCTAACTTAAGTAAGCTAATATAGTAATTATAGATCTAACTAGATTTATTAAAGTATATTAAATATATTTTAACTACTTATACTTTAAACCTTTTATCCTTATTATTATTACTACTACCCTTACTACCCCCCTTACTACTACCCTTACTATCCTTAGCTTTAGCCTCCTCTACGGTTTTAAAGGTATCCTAATACGTGATATTACTATTAATAGCTTAATAGCTTAATAGCGACGGATCGGTCCTAGCGCTTTAGCGCTTCAGTTACATTTACTTCTTACTACGTAGATAGGAAAATAATTAATTATCCTATATAAAACCTATATATCCGCATTAATAGTAGTAATACTATATTAACCTTAATAAATACTAATTAATTACTTATTAGGTAAGATCTGGAGCCTACTAAAACTAATACCAACTCTACTAGCCTCTAGTAAAGCGCCTATAAGGCTAAAACCTAGAAGTTATAAGGGATACCCACCTACTAGGACTAATACTAGACTAATATTAGATACTTTAAGATACTATCTTATAACGTTAAGTTTCACCTCGCTATTATCTTAAGGTATTCCTAATAAAAGGAGGGGTCCTATTAAGAATTCACTACTACTAAGAAGGTAATAACGACCCTACTCTAATAATAAAATCTACCTTACTCTAGACTTCTCAGAGTACTCTAAAAATATTATAAGAATATAGTAAAGAACCTGCCTTACTAGTTACCGTAGTGTTACTTATTAGTTAAGAGATAGTTACGTTAACCTTTTAACTTAATAATTTTCTTAAGATAGGATACTAATACTTAAACCTAGTTAATAAAACTAGTTATTTTATAATCTTATATATTATCTTAAAGAAGTTTAGGCCTCCTAGGTAATTACGTCTAACCTTAGTAAGGGATAATAGATAATAGTCTCGTTCTACTTCCCTTAAACTAATTAGTTTATTAGGGGTTAAGGAATTTAAGCTATCCTAGCCTCCTAAGTAGGTAATTAATTAATTAACTATACGTAAGGTAGCGGTTAAATTTAGCTGAGATACTATAACTATTTAGTAATCTTTTAAAGAACCCCCTATTATAGCTACCTCGCTATCTACGTCTCGCCTAACAACCCTAACGGAATTAAGTACTTAAGGACCTAAGGTAATCTTAGAAACCTCCTAAGGTATATCCTAATCCACTAAAGAGGTAATCTATAATAAGCCTATTAGACTCTAGCGTCCTACTAATATAATACTAGTAGCTTCTAGAAGTAACTCCTACTTTATAAAGGATATAGCCGGCGTTAATAACCTAGTAATCTAGTAGATTATCTAGGAAGCCGTAACTATTATAATTTAGGCTTATTAAACGGCTAATCTAGTAGGAGCTAGACCTTCTAAACCGCCTAGGCCTTAAGGCCCCTAAGGACCTACCGGACTTAATAGTAATAGTATAAATAGAAGTATACGCTAGAATCCTAGTAATATTAGTTTCTTTAATCTACTCTATAACGGGAAATCCGCTGCCTCTAGTACCCTAGTAATAGGATATACGCCTAAGGAGACGTATTTTTATAATATCTACTTATTCCTTAAGTATACTCGTAATATAGTAAGTATTAAAGGCGACGACCTTATCTATACTTACCTCTAGATTTACTTAAAAGGTACTACCTTATCTTAGTAGCTAAGTAAGCTATCTAAGAATAATAAGAGGCTTATAAAAATAGGTATTAAGATTAATAAATAGGAGTAAATACTTATTAATAGATTTAGGTAGCCTATCAATATAGCTATTAACTATACTTTACGCGAGAAATATACTCTTTGCGATACCTCTAACTACTAGGAGCTATATAAATACGCCTAGAAGATTTTACGGGCTATTAAAGACGCTAACCTTACCGCTACTAATAATTAGCTTAATATAATATATAATAGACTTAACTATAACCTCCGCCGTAATATCCGCCGTCCTAAGGTAACTATAAAGCTAGAAGAATTCCTAGATAACCTTAATAAATTTAAATAGGACTAGTAGATATATACGAGCCGAAACTATTAAAGTATAATAATAGCTAGGAAGGAAATCTTATTAGGTAACTATTTAAGAAATAAATAATCTACTAGGAATAGTTAGTATATATCTCGTTAAGGATATTAGCTAAATTTCTAGTAGTAGTAATTCTCTAATTATCTAAATAATTGCTAGAATAATACTTACTCTAATTAGTACAAGAGGCCTAGGTAATACTAGGGTTAACCCTAGTAGGTAGGAAATTAAACCTTAAACGCCCCGCGTCTAACGCCTTTACTAGATCGCCGTTAAATAACGGCTGGCTATATAAATCTAGATCCGTTAGGTTTACCTCCTAGGTAAAACTAGTTAAGGTAATAATAGTAAAGCTATAGTCCGCCGCTACTATAACTAAAGGTCTACTATAGTAAGGTAGATAAGAATATAGAAGACGCTACTAAGGAAGATTATAATAGGAGTCGTAGTACCTATTATAATAGTTATAAAGACTAAGAGGACGCTAATTATAACTAAGAATATAAAGAGACTAATAGGATATACCTACCTAATAAAAGCTAAGACCCTAATATCTACTTTATAAACCCTATTAACCTTTAGTCTTACTAATAGTACTTAGAAGCCTTTACCTCTAAGAATAAGCTTTTCCGCTACCTTTATACTAAGTAGGTAAACCTAGAAAAGTATACTCTAGTAGAAGAGTTATTTAATAAGGCGGACACGTTACCGGTTATTAACTATATTAAGGTAGATAAGAGGATCCTAATTAAATTAAATATTACGCCTCCCTTAGGAAGACTAGGCTATATATTTTAGGGGTTTTACTACGTAACTCTAGGTATTAGGATTACGTTAGAAATCCTTAAGGTATATATAAATATAGGCTACTTAATAATATTAATTAACCGCGCCTTATTACTTTAGATTATACCTAATCTAAAGCTTTCTAAGCTATCTTCTCTAATCTTAGTTAGGGGATTAGGTGATATAATATATAAAATAAGCGAATACGCGAAAATACCTATTTCTATTAAAGGTACCTTACTTAAGAAACTAGTTATAACTAAGATAATTATTAAGGTATATATTATTAATAGTCTCCGAGCTAATATACTTATTAGTAATAATATAATAGTACCTTAAAAAATACGTCTTAACCCCGCTAGCTAATAGATAACTATTAGTACCTACTAGGATATAATTATAGAAATTAATACCGTCGCTAAGTTAACGCCTCTAGTCTATTAGATAATTTATACTAAAGGAATAGTTATAATCCTAGTAATATCTACTACCTTAGTACCTATATCTTACTAGGATAAAGAACTACCTAATAATTATAACTTCTTATTTAAGCCCTAGTATAAGGGCGACCTAGGATATAATAGTAACGTATTTACCTATATTATTAATTCCTCTTTATTATTTATATAGTTATGTAATACTACGGATTAATCTACTTATATCTCTTAACGCACCCGCCTTAGTAATATTATTAAATATAATTAGGTAGGTGCGTATCTAATTAGTCCTAAAGACGTACTACTTACCGCCGGTAGTTAGTTAATATAAAAGCTAAGGTAATTATAGAAGTCTAAAATCGTACGAAGCATTACTACTATAGTAGCTATAATAGTAATAATAGGTATAGCTACGCAGTTATAAGGCTTATCTATAATTCCTAAAATTAGTAGCTAGGGCACCGCCTTATCTACTATCATAATTAATCCTTTACTAGAATACGTAATACCTAGCGGAATAATAGTCTATAGTAAATATAATAATATATTTAAAATTACTACCGTAGCTAATAAATTCCCGGAAATCTAGACTAATAATAGATAAACCGTTAATATCCTAGAAGATAAGTAGATACCTATTCTACTTAAACTAAAAGTAGATCTAAAGCCTTACTAGGTATACCTATTAAGTTAAAAAGATTAGGAAGTTATTAATAAGACGTTTAGTAAAATATATTAATAAGGTAAAATAACTTAGTTAAACTAGCTAATAAAATTTAGCTACCCAGTTTTTATTATATAGCGAGATATATCTAGGGGTAAATAGAAAGGCTAAGTTATTATTAATATCCGTAGCTTAAATAAGATTACTAAGATAGATAGCTACTTAATACCTCTATAATCTAAGATTATTAATATAGTAGTAGGTTACCTATTTATCTTAATAGTAGATATTATAAGATACTTTTATTAATTTCTTATTAAAGTAATAGATAGGTCTAAATTAACTATTATCTCCTATTACGGCTAAGAATAGTTAAATATAGCACTTATAGGGTATAAGGGTTTACGACCTTATATATAAAGGTAGATTAATAAGCTACTCTAACCTCTATAAAGTTTTATAAAGGTATACGTTAATAATATAATTACGTATTCTAAAACTCTAGAAGAGTATCTAGGACACCTTTAGCGTCTTTTTAATCTATATTATTAAAGGCGTATTTCTCTTAGCCCTACTAAGTTATTTCTAGGTTATCCCTCTATTATACTACTTAGATAAAGGGTAGATAGTCTAGGATTATTAATATCTACTACGAAAATTAGAGCTATCTAGGCCCTAAAATTCCTATTAAATTTACGGGATCTTAAGATATATCTTAGGCTTACTAGTTAGTTAAGATTATTAATCTACTAATATACTTAGATCGTCTAGCCTTTATAAAGTAGGAAGACCTCCTTAATAAAGGAGCTCCTAGTTAACGGGGTAGATAATAAAGCTAAAGGTATAACTTAGAAACGCTAATCTATAAAGGTAGTTATTAATAAACCTAGTATTATTAAAGTCGAGGTATATAAAATACTATAAAAGGTATTTAAAAGTCCGGTCTTCCTTATTTATTATAATTATATTAGATGAATATATATTAATCTAGACGCTTTTAAATGCTAGGGTTTTATAGTAATAGTTTACTATATTAAGGGAGACCCCCTAATTAATAGGACCTTCGCTAGAACTAGTATTTAGCCTATACTATTTCTTAGTAAGCTCCTAAATAGAGCTAAAAAGAACTACTAGCCCACTAAACTTAAGGTAGCGGGTATAGTCTAGGTTATAAAAAAGATAAGGTATCTTATTAAGTCTTTATAAATACCTCCTATTATTATTTATACTAATTACTCTACCGTAGTACTAATATCTAAGTAAATAATACTTATAACTTTAAGTACGGATAAACTAAATCTTTAACTCGTTTATACCTTATAATATCTATCTAGTTTTAATATTACTATATATTATAAATTAGGTAAATTAAATATCGTACCTAATATACTATCACGGTTATTAGGATCTAAGTAGATACCTTAGGATTAAGAAGGCGTCCTAGATATCCTTTATAAACACGTACTATTAGAAGAATTAGATAGAGTCGTAATTTTACCTGATATTATAGAAGATATTTATTATATTACGTTAGTAGAAATATCTAACGATTTTAAAACCCGCTTATAGGTGGCTTATAAGAATAATAAGGTATAGATAAGAATAATTAAGTTACTAAGATCTATATAGGCTAATAAGTCTACTACCTAAGAATTACTCGAAAAACCCAGCATTTAATTTAAGCTTAGAAATAATCTGCTATACTATACGTCTACTAATAGTTATAAACGCCTTTATATACCTAAGTCTATAGAATCTAAAGTATTTAAGATTACTTATAATATATCTAATTATAGTGGTTTTTATCGTACCTATAATAGACTAGTTAACTCCGTCTTTATAAGGTACCCATTTAAAAGATTACGTGCCTATATTACGCATTACCCGGATTACTAGGTATTCTAAACTACTTACTACGCGCCGTACGGGTCTCTAATACCAGTTAGCACGCCAGTAATCCTATTCCACTCCGTAGTAATAGACTTTATTATTAAACTCTCTAATATAGACGGGTTTAATATACTCCTAATAATAACTAATAAATTTACAAAAAAGGTCCTTCTAGAACTAGGTAAAGATACCTAAGGTGCCGAAGAATAGGCTAATACTATTATTATCGCCTTATTTAAAAGGGATTAGGGAATACCTAAGTATTTATTAGTAATCGAGATACTAAGTTTATATTAATATTCTAGAAAATAGTCTTTATAAAGCTAGGCGTTAGTATACTAACTTTAATAGCCTATTACCCGCAGATAGATAGGTAGTCCGAATAAATTAATTAATTAATAGAAATTACCTTACGCTTCTACCTATTAGTATATCTCGAATCTAGCTAAGTAGAGGCACTACCGTTTCTTAGTATAATATATAATAATTCTATAAATGCTACTACTAGATTAACGCTAAACGAGATTATATATAGGTTTCAGGTTAATAATAATTTAGGTCTACTATAGGATCTACCTCCTAAAGACTATAATCGCCTCCGCTAGGTAAAGCGCGACTCCGCGGATAAAGCTATTACCTTTACTAATACTATTACTAAGGCAAGATATAATAGAAAATATATTACCCTTAACCTTTAAGAAGGCGCCGCTATTTACCTTAGGCTATATTATAGATATCGTCTAAAAGGACTAGTAAATTATAAGCTATCTAAGTAACGGGTTAGCCCCTTTAAAATCCTAAGAAAAGTCGGTACCCTAGCGTATTAACTTAATCTACCCCCTATAATAAAGATATATCTAGTTATCTTAGTGGCTTAGCTAGAGCTATTACCTCCTACGCCTAACCTATATTACCGCCGTCGTCCTAACTCTAAAAACCTTCCTACCGTTAAGAACGAGGATATAGACGCCCCGTTATTCAAAATTAAACAGCTTCTTAATAGAAGAATCACCCGAGGTAAACTAGAGTACTTAGTAAAGTAGAAAGGTTACGGTAATAAATAGAATTAGTAGTATAAGCTATTAGATCTAACTAATATAGCTGGATTAGTGACGGACTATAATACCTAGTATCCCTTTACTATATAACGTCGCCGACGAGGCAAATAACTATTTACAGACTAATTATAATTATAGCGAGGGCGCGTACTTTTTTCTATTTTATAGGTATATTAATACGTAATATTACTATTAATAGCTTAATAGCGACGGATCGGTCCTAGCGTCTTAGCGCTTCAGTTACATTTACTTCTCGCTACGTAGATAGGAAAACAATTAATTATCCTATATAAAACCTATGCATCCGTATTATATCCTTTAAAAACTTAGACTTCTTTACCTACTTCTCCTTAACTACCTACTTAATAAGTATATTTAAATAGAGAATATAGTAATATATATCCTCCTTCTATCCTAGGTAATAAGCCCGCTTTAATATCTAGAGATATAGGCTTAAATTATATATAGGCTTTATAATAATTATAATAAAAGCTTTATAAAGTATTAGCCTAGTCCCTATTATCTTTATTAACCCTATTAAAATATCTAGCTAATCTTTATATTTTAACTTACTTATATTAGGATTTACCTCCTATTAAAAGGCCTCCTTTATTATATTTTACTTCTTTAAAGGTCTAAAATATATATATAGACTTCTATAAAGATCCTTATACTTATAAATATACTAAATTAGTAAAGTTGATATTTATTATAATATATTAAAGATATAAAGATATTTTTATAATATAAAAAGATCTAAGATATAATATATTAATAGTAGTAAGTCTTAAGTAAAAGAAGAACTTACTCTTTCTATTATAAAGGTAGTCCCTAGAAAGGAGGAAAGAATTAGGATATATATAAGTTAATACTTTTATAAAATTTAATTAATATCTTAAATTTTAGGGTAATTTACTATTATTTTAGTATAATACTTATTAAATATATAATTATCTATTATATACCTAGTATTATTATCCTAATATACCTTCTAAATTATATTATTTAAAAACTTCTACTTAGCCTTATAAGTAATTTTATATAAGAATAGGAGATTATTAACTAATTATAATATCCTTATAATAGTAAATATAAATTTAGTATCTATTATTATTAATATTTTAGGGTTTACCTCCTTAAATATCTTTAACTTCTAATACTATTCCCTCTAATTTATCTACTTTTATTCTAGCTAGGCTTTATTTAATTACTTTTATTATATTATTATCTTATTAAAGGCTACCTAGTATTTATTAGGGAATCTACTCTTTACTTAACTCTTATAAAGTAGCTTAAGCTTTATAAGTAGCTATCTATTCTATTAACTCCCTTTATACCTCCTAATAAAGAAGTCTAGGAGAAGAGTAGTAAATATCTTAATTAACTTATAAGCGGGTTTTATAATATTTATATCCCCTAGGTTTTTTATTAATCTATTAATATTCTTACTTAAGCTTATAAGCCTACTATTAGAGAACGCGTAATATTTATAATTAGGGTAGTCCTACTTAGTACTACTAATAATATCTATAAGCCTTATAATATTTATTAGATTAAAATTAATTATTATACTACTTAAGGCGGTAAATTAGAAGTAGTATTTTAATTAATCTAATTTTATTTCTTATAAGATCTTCTAAGTATTAAAATATACTATAAATACTATAATAAGCTGATTTAAGCGTCTTGGCAACTTTTGCCATTTTAATAGGTTATGAGCCCAGTTAGCTTAGTAGTAACGAAAGCGCCCCCGTATAGGGAGGTTAGGAGTTTAATCCCCGTACTAACTTCCGCCATCGTAAAAACCATATATATATATATAAATAGTTAAAAAATATATCTACCTAATCACCTACGTCGAACACCTAATCAGAGGTATCCGTAGTAAGGGGAGTGTTAAAATATACTATAAATACTATAATAAGCTGATTCAAGCGTCTTGGCAACTCTTGCCATTTTAATACTAAGGCCCTTAGCTAGTATTCTTTATAATATAACTCTTATTAATAATTACTAAGTTATAATAGAGGTATTAAACTATCTCCTTATTTATTACCTTTTTCTTATTCTTCTAGTAGGTCTATTAATATATATTAATAAGGCTATTTTTAGATCTTATAATCTACGTTTACTATATAATAAGATTCTAAAAAGGAGTATTTTAAGTAGTTAAGAAGCCTTATTACTTTAGGTAAATAACCTTACCCTTCTTTAATAACTATATATTAGGGTTATTATTATCTCTAATAATCTTAATCTTCTATATAATATCCCTAGTTAAATTAATATTTTAGCTTATAATACTTAAATACTTATTAATAAGTTTAATACCTAGCGTTTTAAAATTAATAAGGGTATTAAGCTTTATAAATTATATTAAGATATTACTACTTAATATAAAGAATATTATTAATTTATATATAAGATAAATATTAAAATATTCTAACTCTAATTAATAAGGATACTAATAAAATTAATTATTATAAGATATTTAAATCTTAAGGCCGCGCCCTCTTTATAATATTAATAAGTCTTAGGTTTATTATACTATTCCTAATAGATTCTCTCCTACTATTATTATAATTAATAATAAAATATAACTAATATAATAGCTTCCTATATCTTAATATAGAGAGATTAATTAGAGAGTATTTAGGTTAGGATTAATAACTTTACCTTACCTAGTCCTATTTTATCTCTAATAAGGGTATTAAAATAGCCTAGCGCCCTAGTATTAAGAAGCATTATAATAAATATATAAAGCTACTATTAGTAGTATAAAGGTTTAAGTATTCTAGGGAGTATTATAATAGTTTTACTTATACTTAAATTAAAATTAGAGATCTTTAGGAATCTAACTACGCGTAGTTATATATTACCTTAAAGATACTTATATAACTAGTTATCCCTAGACTACTAGAATTTAAGAAGGTTAATTATAATGATTTTATAAAAGAGGAGCTTAACTTACTAATCCTTAAGATCTATTTTAGATTAAATAGACTCCCTATTACCCTCCTCTTTAATATCTAGCTTTAATATAATATATAGATTAAGATTATACAAATAGAAACATATCTATACAAATAGAAACATATCTTAATAATAATAATAATAATAATAATAATAATAATAATAATAATAATAATAATAATAATAATAATAATAATAATAATATACTTAACTTAATAGTTATATCTAACTTCTACTTTTATTTATATTAATATTATATAAGGTCTTTATCTTTACTCTCCTCCCGCCTTATTTATACTCTTATATTAACCTTTTTACTTAGTAATAGCTACTACGCTTAATTATAATTAAATAGTAATAATAGATAATATAAGTACTTAGATAAACTTAATTATTAAGATAAATATTAAGATAAATTAAAGGTTAAGAGCCTAAGAGAAAAAGAAAGTAACTTACCTAGATATAACCTTTATAAATAAGTCTATAAATAAATTAGGATACTATTATAATATATACTTCCTTTATATTTTATAAGAATATTAGTAGATACTAGACTTAAAGGAAGTATATATAAAGCTAGCTAAAATAACTAGGAGGGAGGTACTTTAATATTTACTACTTATAAGTTAATATATATTACTAAAGGTATAAGACTTAATTAACTAATATTATCTTATATTATAATTAAGATCTTTATAAATCTCTACCCTTATATTAGATACTAGTAGGTAGTAGTTTATAAATCCTTATTATTTATTATATTTATAAGCTAATTATTAGCTTTATAAAATAAAGTAAGTTAGAATATACTATTAATTATATATCTTAACTCTAACCTCTCCTAGAGTTTCTTATACTAGAGATTAGTAAGTATTAATACTCTATCCCTACCCTAATCTAAAATAGTCTTTATTCTTACCTTATATAAAGTTATAATTATAGTTATTTAAAATAGCTTGTAATTAAACTTAAAGTCTTTAAGCTCCTAAGTAGAGGGAGATTTTAGGTAGAGATTAATAGTAGATTCTTATTTAAGACTTAAGGGAGTATTTTATTCCTCTCTTTTAATTAACTCTTCTTTAGAAATACTTAAAGGAATAGTATCTAATTTTATAAATATAAATATTAATATTAATATACTATAATATAATTCTAGGATAAATATTAAATATCCTTTAATCTTAAGCTTCTCTTTAAATTATAAAATAAGGGCTAGGTTATATACCTTTTATAACCTATTAAGGTCTAACCTAGTAGAAGATAACCCTAAGAACCTATTTATAAAGATACTATTTATCTTAATAAAACTTAATAGTTATAATAAAGAGGTTATTAACTATTACCTTATAAGTAGTTAAGTATATATTTATAATATACTTCTTAAATTATATATTCTTTAATAGCCCTTCTTTATAATTAAAGTTACCTTATAACTTAAGAGTACTTATAACTAAGGTAGATATTAAGGTAAATACTAATATATATATAAGAGTAAATATAATATTATAAGAATACCTATCTAATTAATATTATATAAAATTCTAAAGGTATAATAATAGAGGAATAGGGAGAGAGGGAGGAAGGGTAGGGTAGTTTATAATTAAAAGGTAAATTAAGATAAGATATTACTTTATAAATAATATAAACCTTAATAAAATTAGCCTAAATTAGGTAATAAGATAGGGATATTTTATTTTTATATAAGTTTATCTAATCTATATTAAGTTAAAGGAGTTATATTACTATAAAATCCTTTCTTATACTAAACTAATTATAAAGGATATTATTCTAATATTTTTAATATTAAATTAACTTTATATTAAAGTACTATCCCTTTTTAAATTACTCCTTCTACTAGTATTAAGTATAATTACCCTTATATTATATTAAGCTACTCTAGCTAAAATACTAGCTTTATTATTTAATTTAACTACTACCTCTTATAAAGCTTATACTACTTATTTTAAATTAGCTATCTAATTACTTAACTCCTTAATCTAATTATATTTAATAGATAAAGGATATAATAAAGGATATAAGGAAGAGGTTAGGCTTAAAGTAAAGGAAGAGGGTTAAATTAAGCCTTATAAGTTTAAAGATTACTACGCGTCTTTAAGGGCTAGTCCCCCTATTTCCTTAAAAGGTACTAGTAATATTAATATTAATAACTCTATATTACTCTTTAATACTTATAGGAAATTAGTGTTATTTATTATAAGGTATATATAAGTACCTTATATATAATAATTTAATAGACGTAGTTAGAGATATCTAGTTATTAGGATAAAAAGGATCTAGTCTTAGTAAACTAAAACTAGGTAAAATCTAGCTTAAATCTAGCTTAAATTTAAGTTAAGACTTATTATATAAGTAGCTTTATACCTTAATATTTATATAATAGTAACCCTAGAGCTAGCGTAATAAAGGATATACTATTAACGCGTATTATAAGTTATATAATATATCTAAGGTATAACTTAACTTCCTTAATATAAAAGAGAGTTATAATAAATTACTCCTATCTTATATATAGTTTTATTACTAAAATAGCTAGATTATTAATAAGGTATCTTAACTAGTATCTTATAACGTAAGGTATAAAGTATAAGAGAGACCCTAGGCCTAAGGCCTACCTAAATAAGGATAATATTAATTAACTTTATAAATAAATTATAATAGATCTAGAGATTAATAAGACTAGGGATACTATTATATATCTAGATATATTAGAGTTTTTAAAGGCGGATAAAGATAGTAGGGCTATACTAGAGTATATAAATATAAGTATAAATATTAGTAGTAATATTATATTTATAAATAACCTAGTACTAATTTTTCCTAGCTTTAACTTCTTAGTATTAAAACTAACCTTTTGAATTATAGTTATATTTAATCTATATCTTTATCCCTTATAATTTAAGAATTTATAGAGGTTAAAAGAGCTAGAATACTTATTAAGGATATCCCTAAAGTAGATAATAAGGCGTACTATAATTACTATAATAAGATACTCTCCTCTTTATATAATCCCTACTAGCCCTTTTAAGATAAGATAGATTATACCTTTATAAGGTAGTTAACTAAGGCTAAGGTTATTAAAAGAGGTATTAATACTTTCTACTAAAATATATAATTAAAATTAATATAAGAGTAACTTAGTTTCTATAATACTACTAAGTAGCGGGTATAAATATATTATATTCCTTAGGATATCTATAAAGATTAGTAGGTTAAAGACTACTTTATAATCTTAAGTCTTATAAGTAGTCTTACAACTATAGAATATACTATCTACTACTAAGATATACTAAGCGTTATTTACTTTCTCCTTAAATATAAACCTTTCCTAAGTAACTTAATTATACTCTAATTTAGCTTAGAATACCTAATAATACTTAGGTTTATAACAAGATATATATAGGGGACTAGTAGTAGGAAATATAAGATAAGCTACTAGAAGGCGCTATATTTATCTTAATTCTTATTACTACTAATAAAACCTAAATAATATAATACTATAGAGACTAGAGCTTATAACTAGTATATATAATAATTAGAAATCTTAATAGATTAACTAGATAAAGTTAGATAAGATTAAGCTTAATTCTTATTAGCTTAATACTAATTATAAAGATTAGAAAGGAGTATTAAAAATACTTATAAGTAGAGGTTTACTATTTATTAATAGAGTAAATTTTTAAATATATATTTAATCTACTTATAATACTTGCGCTATTTATATTAATATAGGCTAGATTAGGTTAAATAGGGGTAATTTATAACTAACTAGAGTAGTATTTAAGAGTCTTATAAAGATAGGTATAAATATTTACTACGCGGATAGCTTTATAAGATACTACTACCTAATTATTAATAGTATAATAGTAGACTATAAAGAGTAAGTCCTAATTATAGTATTAAGAAAAATTAATACTATAATATTTATAAAGTACCTCCTAATAATTAAGGTAATCTTATAAAAGAATAGAAATACCAGAGCTATAAATATATATAAGCTAAACTTTATAGGTAACTATCTAATTTAAAGTAAGTAGGAAAGACTATAGTAATATATCTAGTAATAAATTAGGCCTAGAAGTATAAATATTATAATATTTATATACTAATAGATATTAATATCTTATATTAATTATTTAAAGGGGTAGTTATAAGATTAATTAACTAGTATACGGCCTTAATAGAGGATATCCTTAGGATAAGTAGGAAAGCTATAAGGAAAAGGAATATAAAGGGTAAGAAAAAGGTAGTAGAGTCTATAATATTAATTTAGCTTAATAAATAGTTTTATTAAGTCCCTAGGTTTACTAGCTTAAAATACTTTAAATACTTTAGTAAGGTTAAATAGTAGAGTAATAATAAGTAGAAGGTAATAGTATATTAACTAGTTCTAGTAATAGTACCTCTACTAGCTAGGAAGTAAGACTCTATAATTTATTATATTTAAGTAATTATAGACTTTATTATACTAGTAATATATAAAAGCTATAATAAGAATACTTTAACCTATATATAATATATATTATACTAGATTAACTACTTAAAGATAGTTTTTATAAAGTATTAACCTTAAAATATAACCCTAAATAATAATAATAGTAATAAAACCTAATTTAATATCCCTAAATTATATATTATAATATATTACGCCGTATTCATTTACTTATATAGTAGTATATAGAGTTTTAATATAGCTTATAATAAAGCTATATATAAAGTTCTACTTAAATTCTTCTTTCTTATAATAAATAGAATAGAAGGCTAGGAGTACTAGATCTTAAGTTATAATATATACTATTAAAACCTTATTATAATAAATAATATAATACTCTATAATAAGATAAAGTCTACTTTAAGCGCGAGTTAATAAATAAGTAATAGATATTCTACTACTACTTAAGACCTAATATATATAATAATAGTAATTCTTAAAGGTAATATAATAATATTATATAATCTAAAATATAGTTATAAGTAATAGTAGAAGGTTTTATAAGTACTAGTTAATCTAGAATTTAAGTATAATAGCCTTATAGATATATTAATAATTTTCCTTTAAGAAAACTAAAATAGACTTAAGGGGTAATTATATAATAATAATAAACTTAATAGATATAAGAAGGACTTAATATAAGTAAATTACTATTTTATTAAAATTCATTAGTTTTTAACTTATTAGAAGTATAATAGTAAGGACTCTTTAAATATAAATTACCTTTAATAAGAAAAGGTCTAATATACCCTATACTAGTATAAGAGGAAAGGGTAATAGCGCGATTATATCTAAGTATAAGAGATTAATCCTAATATTAGATATAAGGTTATAAGCTTTATAAAAGGAAGTAGTAGATATATAAAGTAATTATAACTTATTATTTCTATCCTTAATTATAAAAGACTTAAGAAGGATAGAAGATTATAGATATATATAGAGGCGTTTATTAAGGTAATACGCTAGATTAATAGTAGTATAATAAATAAGGTATATAGAATACTTAAAGTAGGGATATAACTATTAAGTAGGTCCTAAAATCTAAGGCTTCTAGGTACTTAATATTTTTATAATTTATCTTATATACTCTATAATATATATCTAGTACTAGTAAATAAGGAATATACGAGATTCTATATAAATAATTATATTAACTAGGATTAATTTAATACTATCTATAACCTAGATTTTCTATTAAATAGTACTAGGGTTATAAATAAGTAGGCTAAGGAATATAAACGTAGATAATAGCTAGATAAATAAGGAAATATTTAGTATAAATAAGGTATAGAGGAAGAATTAGCCTAATATTAGGCTAAAGCTAGGCTAAAATATATTTATTAGATAGGTAGTAAAAATTAGAATATTAACTTTTATAAATAAAATATTAATATTAATATTATAATTAGTAGCTATTTATATACTATAATAACTAAATATATATTATATAATCTTTAAATAAGATAGATCTATTTTACTTAAAGTAGTTATATTATATATATCTTAGGGTACTTATAATACCTAGAGATATATTATTAGTTATACTCCTTATATAAGGAATATAGGTAAGGTAGATAGATATATATAGGTAGTATATAAGTAGTAAATTAACATATTATATATACTTATTATATATACTATTATATTCTATATACTATTCTCTCTAGGTCTAAGATCTTACTCTATATAGTCTCTTATAGTAGTTATATACCTAATAGTATAATAAGTATAACCTTTTCTAAGCGTAGAAAGGATAAGTAAAAGAATAAGATATAATTTATATAAAGAAAGTACTAGTAGTATAGTAGTTAACTACGTAAATTAATTCCTATTTCTTATCTTATCTTAACTATTATAATAATAATAACTAGCTACGCCTACTACTTATAAGCTACTATATAGTAGCCCTATACTAATATAGGCTACTATTCTAACTCCACGTATTAATACCCTTAAGAATACTTTAATTAGATTAATAAAATACTTACTAACTAAGTTTAACTCTTATAAGTATCCTTTAATTTTTACTTTTTAATATTTAATAAGTTAGATTTCTAACTATTACTACTACTTACCTATTACTATTACTATTACCTACCCGTTACTATCTCTATTACTTACCTATTACTATCTCTATTACTTACTTATTACTATCTCTATTACTTATTAGTTACTATCTCTATTACTTACTTATTACTATCTCTATTATTTACCTAGCTAATTACTATTACTATTATATATATATAGTAGAATTTTAAATATATATCTTAAAATAGCGACGTAGTTAATAATTATAGGGGTAGATAGCTTAATAATATATTCTACTATTCTAGACTTCCTAATCTAGACTAAGTTCTATAGGTAGTTAGTTTAAGCCGGCGATATCTAATATTTATATTATAAGGGCCTACTAGACGCGTAGCTTTAATAGAATAGAGTTAAATAGGGAGGTTATATCTACTACTTACTAGACTAACCTTATAACTAAATATTAGAGAGATCCTACTTATTCCTCTTATTAGCTACCTCTTTTTAGTAGTAGATATTTATTACCTACTTAATAAACTTAGGTACTAAGAACTAACTATTAACGGCGAGGTATTATAATAAGGAACCTCTATTACTTATAAAACTAAAGATACTTATTATTTAAGAAATACCTTTTAATCCTCCCTATAAAATCTTAAGACTATATATACTATAATACGTATAAATTATTATTAGTTTAAACTTATAATCTAAGTATACCTTAAATATAACTAAGTAGGAGAAAGAAATATTAGTTAACCCTAATAATAGTAATAGTAAATATACTAGGGATACTTATAATACTACGTATAATAGGTAATATAAATATATTAATAATATTTATTACTATATAATTATATATCGCGTGGTTATATATAAAGATATTAGATTTTTAGAATAATATATCTAGAATAATATTATATCTACCTATCTAAATCTATTTAGCCTAACTTTAGCCTAATCCTAGCTAAGTTAGGCCGTAATATTATTCTATTATAGCTTAAGGTAATAGGAAGTTACTCTATATATTTATAGCTAGCTAGGGGCGGGTTATATAGGATACGCAACTTAAAACTAGTAGGCCGACTTCCTAAATTACCGAAGTATTAGGTTAGATATTAGAGTACTATTATAACCTAATTACCTATATCTTTAATTAGAAGCTCTAGGAGCTAATAAAAGACCTCTTTAAGTAATATATCCTTAGTATTTATATAGGCTACTATTATATTATTAAGTTTTAGAAGTAACGTCTCTTATATACTTATATTCTCGTTATTATACGGGAAGAGGATTAGATCTAGATAGTTAATAATATTAATAGTATTATTTAAGTATTTATCCCCTCTTAATCTTCTTACTATAATAGAATATCTGTGATTTAGGACCCTAAGCTTATCGCAGCTTATCGGTTAGTTAATAAGTCCCCCAGATTCCTTTCCTAGACTAGCGCGAATATTAAAACTCTAATAATTCTTCCCATCCTACCTATATCTACACCTACGCTCTATGATATTTTCTACTTAAATAAAGTTATATAAGACATCTATAGCTATTTAAAGCTTTAAAAATTATAAAAATTAGTATAGTAGTTTAGAAGATATATCTTTATAAATAAATTTACCTACTAAATTCTATGCGCTAACGGCTAGAATAATTAGATTAATAATAAAAATCCTGTTATTATTTATAAATTACCTATTCTACTACGTCACCTACTAACGTGTCTAATATCAGTCTAAATCGGGGGAAATACCCGTCTTATTACTAGGTATATAATGCTATTAGAATAATCTATATCGGTCTATTAGTGTATTAGCTAATGCTATTATATTTATAGGCTAAAACGTCTAATTTACTCCCTACTATTTACCTTACTTACTAACGTGTCTAATATCGGTCTAAATAGGGGGAAATATCCGTCTTATTACTAGGTATATAACACTATTAGAATAATCTATATTAGTCTATTAGTATATAGGCTAATACTATCGCATTTATAAGCTACCTACCTACTAAAACGTCTAATATACTCCCTACTATTTACGTCACCTACTAACGTGTCTAATATTAGTCTAAATAGGGGGTAATATATATCTTATTACTAGGTATGTAATACTATTAGAATAATCTATATCACTATATAGGTGTATAGGCTAATACTATTACATTTTATAGGCTACCTACCTACTAACGTGTCTAATATGCTCCCTACTATTCACCTCACCTACTAACGTGTCTAATATCGGTCTAAATAGGGGGACATATCCGTCTTATTACTAGGTATAGAACGCTGTTAGAATGGGTGTATATATCTAATATAGCTAATGCTGTCGTATATATAGGCTATCTACCTACTAACGTGTCTAATATACTCCCTACTATCCACCTCACCTACTAAACGCCAGGTAGTAGGGGTGATTTTCCGACGTAAAAATCTTGAATTTTTACAGGCATTTTCTAGTAGGATAATAATATACTATATAAGTTAGGCTTATAATATATAGTTTATAGTTACTATACTAGCGTCCCTAGTAATAGATATTTTAATTAAGAGAAAAATTATTATAATAAGGCTTTTCTAAAGGATTTTTACTAAGAGACGTCTTTTATATCTAATAGGAGTTATCTTTTCTATAAGTATCTAGTTAGCCCCCCTAAACCTAATTCCTCTATTAATAATAGGTAGGTTATCTCCTATAACCCGTACCTATTAAAGAAATATAGTACCTATATTAATATTAAGATCTACGGCTCTATTAAGTCTATTTTCTATCTATATAAATATATTTATAAGGGACCTAATTAGGCTAATATCTCCCTTACTAGGAATTATACGCGTAATAATAATAACCCCGCTTCTAATAGCTAGCCGTAATAGTAAGGGGAGTTAATAGATAAGATTATAGAGTTCTAGTCTACTTACTAAATCAAGTCTATTAAGGCTATTTAGAAGATACTCTTATTTAGTATAAATATTATAAAGCCTTATATAAAGTATTTATAAATCTACCTCCTAGATTAATAGTATACCCTTTTTAAGCTAGCTAATAACTAGGCTATTAATAAGGCCGTTAAATAAAAGTTAATAGATAGTAATAAGCTTTATAAAACTATATTAATAGAGTTTTTTAATATAAATTATCTTACTAAGGAAGCTACTAATAATAGTTAGCTATACCTTTTATAAAATAGAACGGGAAATATCCTACTATTATAAGGGATCTACTTAACTATTTATACGCAGATTTTCCTAAGGTCTTTATATAAAATAAAATAAATAAATATTAAAAAATATATAAAAGGGGGGAGACTCTTAGGTATATTAATTTTATTAGTCTTAAAACTAAGGATCTTTACTATTATTAACTACTCCTCTATTATATTAAGGGGGCTATATTATTTAATAACCTCTAGATAGTAGATAGCTAGCTAATAGGATAGAAGGAGGCTTATATAGAGCTTAAGTTAACTAAAAATAATAGATATACTAATAAGATCCTTAGTAAGGGAAAGGATCTTTAGGGAGGTTATTATTATAACTGATTTATAATGTGGAAAGAAGATGCATTCTCTATATGCAGGAAACCTACCTAAGTACGTAGAGTACGGAAGCCTTCCGCTAGGAAGGCGCGCTAGGTAAATACCGCTATTTAATAATAGCGATAATAAGTAAATGCCTATAGTAAATGCCCTTAATAAATAAAGCTATCGTCCTAATAGTAACGTGTAGTAGGTATTAGTAGATATGCCTTAATAGAACGCTTGAAGTAAAAGGCTAGGTAAGCCTATAAGGCAGGAAATCTTACTTATATACTAACTACCTACTCCCGAATTCTAATATTAGGGCTATTTACTTCCTTATACTTACGGATAAGATCTAGTATATTTAATAGGCAGTAGTCTAGTATCTATTAGTCGTCCTCCGGTCTATATCCTAGCTATCTAGCGAGGTATTAGGTGGACTAGCTACGGCTATAACGGATATATTATTTCTATAGGAGGCGTTCGATCTTATATTCAACGTCTCTATTAATAATAATAGGAGGGGCAGGTAGATAACGGCGTTAATATAGGTTATCTACTAGATTAGTAGCGGGTTTAAGATATACTATTAAGATAATATTATATATACGTATTATATTAGGTAATTCTAACCTATAAGCGAGACGTCCTATTTATTTAAAGACCTTAAAAGGTCTAATAAACTAAGGACTAAGCTTTTTAGATATAATACTAGGAACCCTATATCCCTTATATAAGTATACGTTTACGAGGTTACTAATATTAAAGAACTTTACCGTATACTTTAAGTTATAATAGTCTTTTATTATAAGCGAGGTAAAAGTAATAGCGTCTTTTATATTAATATAAGATAGTCTATATTCTATTATAGTAATAGGTACTCGGGATACTTTTATAATATATAATAAGGGCCTTATTAGTAAGGTAGTTATTACTTCTAGTTATATATAGTCTACCTTAGGCTTTAATAAATCTAGTGCCTCCCTTATTTAAAATCCGTAGAGTACTTTAGTAGGTATCTTATCTATAGACGTATATTTAGTAGAATTATTAAGAGTAGCCGTTATTCTAGGAAGAAAAGATAGTTATAAAGAATTATATTTAATAGTAGTAATATAGTACTAAAGGGCTATCTTAATAGTCTAGTTTAATTATTCTAATTAACTATCTATCTAAGGGTACTAGGCCGCCGAGTAAAGTAAATTAACTTTTAGATAATAAAAGATACTCTATTATAGCTATACTACGAATTTCTAATTATAGTCTAAGATTATTACTTAAGGTAAATCCTAGTTAATATTAGCTAATCTATTAAGTAACCTTACTACTTAATCCTTTACTATCTAGGTTATCTTACCTAGAATAAGGGTAATAGCCTTAGAGAATTTATATATAACCGTTAAGACGCTATTAAAGCCTTCCGTAGTTATAGGAAGTATTAAGATAAAGTTAATAGTAATTATATAGAAAGGCTAAGTAGGCGTTAGGATAGGCCATAATAACCTATACAGCTTATACCGCGGCGTCTAGTTATACTAGTATTATAGGTAATACCTAATAAACTTATAAAGCTTCTTAGAAAGGTTATAGATATATAGGCCTTTAGTAAGCCTTTTATATATACGGGCGTAGCCCGGATATCCTATTTTATTATATACTAGCTTAAATATATCTACTTTTATAGTAGATAGAATATATAGACGTAGCCCCCGTTTATTATCTTTGAAATATAAAACCTAACTAACGAGCTTATATACTAGGGTTACAGCGTTATTACTAAGGTCCTTATTTTATGTAACTATTTAGATAACCCTTACCTATTAAGGCTTATAATAGCTGGTAATAATTTAATTATAGAAGGGTTTACTTATTTCTATTAAGCTAATAGGGAAGTATCTTATAAACAAGGTATCTAATTCGCCTTCTATATCTTACTATAGATAATATTCACGGCTTACTAGTCTTAATAAGGTATTAGGTACTATATTTACCTTACCTACTTTATAATAAACGTCTAGGCGAAATCGCTATAGATATTCTAATATTCTAATAAGGCGGAGATTAAGTTTTTTAGTTAATACTATATTTAAACTCGTCTACCTTACTATTAATACCGTAGCTAAGTAATCTATATAGATAATTATAATAGGCTTTTATATTACTTTAATTATATAACGGACCTTCTTAATAACTTATATTAATCCTACGACTTTAAGTTTAGTAGGCTAATACCTAATCTTAGCGTTAGTAAGTAAATAACTAAGAAATAAGATAGGTTACTAAGATTTTTACTTAGGGAACTTAGGTAACCCTACTATTATAATTATAGAAGAAGAGCCTTATTTATAAGCGTCCTTAATAGTATAGTAGATAATAGCTCTAAAACTAAATTTCTTACTTATATCTAGATTAATAAATAGTTAACGCTACTTATTAAAGTAGTAGAAGATACTTAGGGAAGTAAAAAGCTTTTATAGATAGTAAAAGGTATTTAATTCTTTAGGCGTAGGCACTAAAACCTTTAGTCTACTAGCTATTTTCTTATATATATTACCCCTAACGGTAATTAACTTTATAAGTAAAGTCTTATATTATAATAGAGGCTTTATAATAGTAGCGTAGAATACTATATACTACCTATTATAGCCTATTATACTAAGGTATTTCTTAAGCTAACCTAGAGTATCTAGGAATATAAGTATAGTAATAGCTATAAGTTTCTTATCCGCTATTAATAGATTAAGCGTATTAACCCTTTACCTAAGTAAACGGATAGAGGAGTATCTAAGAAATAACTTTTTAGGAGATAAGTATATATTATACTTATCTAGTTTACTAAAGACTTTATAGAGGTACTTAAGATATTCGTTTAATAAGGTAGAGAAAATTACTATATTATCTATATATATACGGTAAAAGTAATAAAACTCCCGGAGTATAGTATTAATTATACGTTAGACGTACGCCGGAGAGTTCCTAAAACCTATAATAGGGATATTAAATATTTCCTAGCCTCTATAAGAAGCTATTATAAGATGATACCTATAGTCTTACTTTACCTACTATTAGTAGAAGAAGCTTACCGTATTAATAGTTAAAATATATAAAGTATTTTAAAGTAAGGTAAGAATTTTTAACTAGAGAGGAACGGGGTAGGTATTAGGTATTATAATCTTGTTTAATGCCCTGATATTAATAATAATACGGCCTTTTAAGCCGTTAGGCGTATTTCACTAAATAATAAAGTAAGGGAAGGAAAACGGCGTAGACGTATTCGTCTATTCTAACCCTCCCTAAGAATAAAGCTTATTAAATTCTATATTAATTACTTCTTTATCTCTCTAACTAAGAGGGTATACCCGTACTTAACCCGGTTTATATAATTCTTCCTAATTATTAAGTAAGGGAGTTTTTATATATTAAGACTTAGGAATGCTAATAATATTTCTTATATCTTTCTAAAGATTAGGAAATTTATTAACTATAGTAGTAATTAAGGTAGCTACCTAGGGTATAGTACTATAAATTATAACTCCGGTGGGATAGTATATCTTTACTAGGGGTAATATATTAACTTATAAGGTATTAAGGGTCTTGTTTACTTACGGACTACTTATTATAGCTATAAAGGCTGCTGTAGTAGTAAGTAAACCGCGTATACTAAACCTTGCCTATCTAGTTATCTTAGTAGGGGGTTTACTCGCGAGAGCTTTATTATTAGGGTTAATAGGAAAATAACCCGCTAATTTATATTCTATAACCTTACTAAGGGCCTAGTTACGCGTAAGTATAATAGGGCTATTAGTATTATTACGGACGAATATATAAGATATTACCGTATTAATAATATAGGTATATAGTAAAAGATTATTTAAAGTATTAGGTTTAAAAATAAAATCCTAGTCCTAAGGTAATTTTAATAACTATTATTGAGAACTAGAAATTAGTATTATAAAATTACTATAAGGTGTAATAGTTATTCGTTTCTTAATAAATACTAAGGTAGTAATACGGGGACCCTAATTAATAACTATAATAGGTATCCTTATATTTTAATAGGACCTAATCTTTATTAAGTTATTACTAAAGTTAATAACTATTCGCTTGGGCTTTAAGATATCTACGGTAATAAGTGCCTTAGCTAATAGATTATCTATAATATAGAACTCATATTCTATTAATATAACTATTCTATTAAGGCTCTTAACGAATATAGGGATTTTAGTAAATTTACTAGCGTTATATTTCTTATTGCTAATACCTCTTACCGTTATAAGTGTTAGTATCTTTTCTATTAAGTCTTATAGGTATCTATTAAGTAAGAAGTCTCGATTAATTAGACTTACTTGAGTACTAGTATCGGCGTAGATATAATATTTAATACTATTAGCTAAGAAGGTAACGGGTATAGTAATATAGTAATACCTCCGAAAGCTATAGCCTTTAATAGTAATATCCTTAGAATTAGAGTGGATAACTATAGACAATCTACCTAATTTATCTACCTTAGTAGAGAAGGTAGGGGTTATAGAAGGCTTTATATAGCTAGATTAGATATACCTATATAAGGCATTATTTAATTTAAATATTAAGGCACAGGTATAATATATTAGTTTAGGTAACTTTAGATTTATAAAGTAATTTTCTACCGTGTTATTAATACTTAATTTATTGATAGTAGTAGAGCCTAAAGGCTCTAGTAGAGACTAGTCTTAGTCTACCTATTAATCTACCTAAGACTAGTTAACACCTTAATAGTACCCCTCCTTATAAGTATTATATTATACTTAATTATTAAGGACCTTATTATTATTATTTTCCTCCTCTTTATCTTTAGCGCTTACTTAGTAGGCCCGGTTATTATAAGGACGTGAAGTATTTACTTAGAAAGGCTTATTCTAAAAGGGTGGCTTATAGTAGGGATTCTTACTATTAACGTTATTCTATTATATCCTAGCTATTATGTTTATGTTTCCGCTAGTAATTTATAACTATTAGCGTCCTCTAGGTAAAATCATTACTTAGACGTTTTATAACTACTATTAATTATTATTATTACGATTTTATAAGTTATAGAAAGGATTACTAAATAGCCTATTTCTATAAGGATTTAATAGGTTATTATAAGGCCTAAAATTATTACCGTACTAGCTATTCTACTAATATAGATTTAAATTAAAAGGAGGATAATTAAAATTAGAATTCTACTAACCTTATTTACTAACTTATAGCTATTTTACTTATAATAAGGACCTTATTACGTCTATAGAAGGCTTCCTATATATATTAAACTAGATGTCTTTCTCGTAGCGAAGCTCTATAAGAAGGCTATTAATAGTAGACTTCTTAGTTAGATAAGGTAAAGTCTATTGTAATTCTCCGTCTATATATTTATACGCTAACCTGACTTATATATCCTCTGTAGAGGTAAAGCTAGCGTTTTTACTGTTAAGAATAATTATATTAACGTAGTTAGCTAGGTTATAATAACTTCTTATATCTTTAATTATATATCGGACTAATTTAAGTAAAGCTAGTAACTTACCTAAGGAGTTATAGAATCTTACTTTAAGACTCTTATACTATTAATTAATGCTATTAGGATTATTATATAAGCCGGAGTAGCTGAGTTTATTAAGCTAATTAGTATACTATTCGTCGGTAGTACTAAGTAAGTAGGAATCTATATTCTACCTTAAGACGGTAGGATTTATATTAGCTACTTTAACTTAGAGGTAGTTAGTAAAGCTAAAGATACTATAATAGATATTATAATTATCTTTTACTTTAATAGGTATTACCTATAAGTCGGGATTAAAGTATCCTATATTACGAGGCCTAAAGGTAGAAGTAGATAAATAAGGTCCTTATTAAGGACCTACTATTATAGGCTATAGATTACCTAGTTATATCTAATCAAATATATATATGGCTTAGGTAATAATACTAGCTATTTCGGTTTACTAGGCCTCTAAGAAGGTAGTGGTAGCTATGCTTAATACTAGCGTTAGTATCTTAGACGGTAGGGGTATTAGGGTAGGTTTAAAGCTTACTAGGATAATATTTATCCTCTTAAGCTTGATATACTAGACTTATATATTAATATTAAAACTATATTTATTAACTACCTACTTAGGCGGGAAGCGTACTATAGTAATAAGTAACGATACTTGCCTAGTACGCCGTAAGGTAGTAGACGTAGTAGATAATTCTAGGGTATTATTATCCTTAGGATTAGGAGGTAAGTCTTCTAGCCGTAGATAATATATAGTAAAGAACTTAAGTACTCTCTAAGACCTTATTATAAGCTTATTAGTAATAGGGCTACCGCTCTTAAGAAATAAATTAATCTCGTATAATTAACGGATTACTTAATTAAGGAGTACTAGATTAGGAGCCAGCTTATTAATTATATACTACCGGTAAGGTAGAATAATAGTAAGTGGTAGATATTACCTTTTACTTTAGAGAAGAAGTGGTGAAGGTAACGGTAGGAGACTATAAAGGTAAGGAATAAGTAAATATACCTAGATATAGTATTTCTAGTAATAAGGGCCTTAGTACCTCGTTATTTACTTTAATAGCTAATAGACTTAGCTTAGGAGCTAATAGACTAGTAGCCTTTATCTAATAGTAGGGATATAATAGCGGGGAGCGGAAGGCTATTAAGGACTAGTACTATAAGGCTAGTACTATTAGAGCTAGTAGTTCTTGTTAATATAATTATAGTACTTAGTAACGTTAGAATAAGATCTATAGTATTACTACCACATATTATAACTGATTTATAATATAAAAAGAAGATACATTCTCTATATACAGGAAACCTACCTAAGTGCGTAGAGTGCGAAAGCCTTCCGCTAGGAAGGCGCGCTAGGTAAATGACGCTATCTAATAATACCGATAATAAGTAAATGCCTATAGTAGTTATAGGCTACGTAGTCTTTTTATATTAGTATTAATTAAACTCTAACCTACTAATACCCTTATATTATAGAATAAATATAAGGAGTATATCTTAAATAACTACTTATACCTCCTATAATAAGATTTTTTAATACTTTAAATACTAGATAATTATTATAAGTAATAGTTATTTATTAAATAGTACGCGCTTTATCTTATTAACGGCTAATTAGAATATTAATTAAGCCCTAAATATATTAAGGATCTAGCCTAATATAACCTACCTATTTTAACTATCCTATTTAATAATTTTAACGATATTGTAAATAGACTTTTATAGGAAGAAATATCTTACTAAATTACCCCTAATAAAGCTAAGGTCTTATAAAATAGGCTAAATACTAATTAATACTATACTACTAATTATATTATTACCGCTATTAACGCTAATACTAATAATAAATTTAGGGCTCTAAGTATACTATTCTTCCTTAATAGTACTAGGGGGACTAGTAAGATAATAGTTTATAATACTATTATAAAAAGGCTATATTCCTAGTAAAAGGTTACTCTAATAGTAGTATCTTCTAATATTATATTAATACTATTATAAGGAGGTTAGATAGCTTACTTATAATTTAAGATACCTCTAGACTCTAATACTACCTCTTTATATAAGATTAAAAGGGGACTAATCTTATTAAGTTAATTAAGTAAGCTTATATTATCTTTTAGGATAGGTCTCCTATATAGAGTTAATATAATATAAAAGCTATTAGTTATAGCCTTTAAGATATCTATAATAATAACTAGGCTTATTTTAGGGGTAAGGTAGTCTACTTTTATAGCGACTTCTAATAAATACTCCTAGTTATTCTAGGAGGATCTAGTAGCTAGGTTATTAAGGCGTATCTTTAAAAGGCCTATTTCTAGAATAAGGTTATATATTTAAATCTTACTATTAATAAATAACTTAATAATCCTAACCTAATAGATATTATATATTATAAAATAAGACTATTTATAAGCGATCTCCTCGCTATTAATAATAGTATTAATATCTAGAAAAGCCCTACTACTAATAAAGACGTATCGTATTAGAATTATAGTTATACCCCTAGAAATACTATTAATAATTTAGTTAAGAATATCTATACTAATATTAGGATAAATATCTCTTAGAGGGTTTATCTATTAGAATAGGCTATTCTTACTATTACTAATAAAGATATTACTAGTATTAATATTAAGATAATATTATATTATATATCCCTAGTAATATAATAATATATTAGAGTATTAAGTATATTATATTAGAAGAAGATAATAAACTCTTCCCCCCTAAGTACTTTTATAGGTTTTATAAACCCTCCCTACTATCTTATAAGTTATATATTAAGCTAGGCGTACTACTTATACTATTAAAGAACTTTAATCCGCTATATCTATATAATAGGATCTAATTATAAGTAATAAGATATAATAAGTATATCTTTAAGGGGGAGATTATAAGTAGTACTTATAACGGTAAGAAGGTAATACTATTTAAGACGCCGTTATAATCTAAAGAAAATAATAGGTAGATTCCTACCCCCTTTATTTATAAGTAGTACCCTATTAACTAGTATTTATTATAACTATTAATAAATTATAAGGCTAATTAATAAAGTACGTAGGTATTAACTTATAAACTAGGCCTACTTTTAGTTATAATTAGCTATATATAGCTCTATTATAGGTAATAAGATAGGGAAACCTCTATATTATTAAGCCTAAAACTCCTAAATATATATCTAGTTAAATAATAAAAAATATTATATATAAGTAGGTACTATTAGATAATAGGTAAACTACCCTAATATATTAATTATAACTTATTATTAATACCTAGATCCTATTAATAGCTACTTAGCGGCTTATAAGAATATTAATTATAATATTAGAAGTATAAAAATAGCCTAATAATATACTTAACTATATAGTTATATCTTTATATTAAACCGTAATATTAGACTTTCTAATAATAAAAATAAGCTATTCTATTATTTAATTTATTAAATACCGCTAGGTAAACTTTAGAGGGCTAGATAATTACTAGGCCGTACTAACTCCTATATCTAATAGATTCCTCTATATTAATATAATAAATCTAGTAGAACTATTAATAGTTATTATAAGAGTATAAAAGATATATTATAATATAAGGGATATAATAAATTAAGAATTATATTAAATAGTCTAGTAGTATAGAAGTTATTAATAGAATAGAATATTATTATACTAAATATCCTATAATTAGTTAGGTACTTAGTAGATAGTATTAGTCTTTTCATACTTCTATCTTAATAATAATAATATCTTTTTATAATAATAACTAATATAATAAGTCGTCTAATAATAGTATACTTAGTTATATTCTATTAGTCCCAAATAGTAATATTATAATAGAGTTATGATATAAGTAGGCCTAATAACTATTTATTAATACTCTAGTACTAGGTAACTATTATAAATAATTCCTAAGATTTAAAATTAATATTTTTAGTAATATTTACCCTATATCTCCTATAATACTTAAGGGAGGTCTTAGTATCTATAAAAGTTCGTATAAATATCTATTATATTTAGACTTAAATTTACCTTCTAACTATTATTACTTACTAATAACTAAAAGAATTATATTTTTTAAGTATACTTTTCTATAAGGGTTGTATAGCTGCATGGCCTACCGTTAGCGGTACGCTACTGGTACGCATGCGCGCATGCATACCTATAAGAATAGGGGTGTTCAGGTAATAATCTAAACACCTCAGCGTCCTTTTTAGGGCCTATTAGCTTATATAGAGTCCTTATACTATGTTCGGATCGCCTTAGGACTGATTATTCGGGGGCTAGTTCTAGGGGCTAGGCGCTAAGTGGGTAGCCGAGTTAAGGGGTTAGAAAAATCATGCTATAGGTTTAAATTATACTGTGGGTAGTTAAAAAATCCCGTTAGGAGGCTGTTAAATTCTTACTTGGGGGTAAAAATCACGTCATTTACACGTGCGCGACGCGTCACCGACGCTATTTAGAGGCGGCATAGCCGCCAGAGCCATTCCTCTTGGGGTACTAAGACCCCCGTAGGCGGTAAGATTCCGCGCTGTTGTGATTGGGCTGCACGCCCCGGCCACAGGCCGTTGATTGGGGGCCAGCGCGCCCGCCACTACATTGATTAGGCTGTACGCCCCGGCCATAGGCCGCTAATTAGGGGCTAGCGCGCCCGCCACCTGCATTAATTGGGTCACGTACCCCGGCTACAGGTCGTAATCGGGCTAATAGGGCTCTAATAGTTAGTATAGCTATCCTAGAACAATGTATATTTTACGCTACCCGCTCCCTAGCCTTCGGGGCGAAGGCTCTAGAGGGGGGGATAATTATAAGGGTTGCATAGCTGTATAGCCTACCGTTAGCGGTACGCTACCGGTACGTATACGCGTATATATAAGAATAGGGGTATTCGGGTAATAATCTAAATACCTCGGCGTCCTTTTTAGGGCCTATTAGCTTATATAGAGTCCTTATACTTTCCTAAGTAAAAATCTTGAATTTTTATAGGTATTTTCTAGTAATAATATAAAGCCTTATAACTACTTACCTAGCTATTATAAATATTATTAAGCCTAGATAATAATAGTAATAATTAATAATATATTAATACTTAATAATATTTACCCTCTTATAATATATCTAATAATATTTTAGTATAATCTTACTATATATAACTTTATCCTAAAATAAAAATCTTAAATAATTATATTTTTATAAAAAGTAGAATTTATAGTTTAATATTATTATTTTTAGTATTTAGTAGTTTAATATAGTTATTTTTAGATTATTTTTAAAATGTTCTTTAGTTTTAAGGGTATAGATAGTTTAAGTAGGAGTATTAAAATATAGGGTCCTACTAAGACGCTAGTATACTTAGTAATATATAACTAAATAGTCTCTTAGTATCTATACTTAGTTCTTATATATCTAGACTTAGTAACCTAATTAATTATTCTACTACATATTTTAATAATATTTATAGATTTATTATTATAAAAGGGATTAAAATATCTAATATTATTAAGATTAAAGCGGGGAGTACTATTATTATAAGGTACTCTAAGAGATATACTAGGATCTACCAGTCCTAGCGCTAGTAGTAGGGCTAGTAGTATAATATTAGTAATTATTTTTTATAACTTAATATATTAAGCCTTAGTAAAACTTATCTTCTTATTTATAGCTAGATATTATATTAGTTTAATAAGCTATTTATATATAACTTCTTTAATAGAAGTTTTATAAGTTATAGGATTAGTACTAAAATTTAGCGGCGTAATACTTAGGGTTATTAAAGGTATTCTTATAAGTAACTTAATATTAGATAGAGTAAGAGTAGAAGATATAATAATAAGTATTTTAACTAATAAGAATCTCTTAGGACTATTCCTAATTAATAGTAGCTAATACTTTATAAAATATAATAAGAGTTATAAGAGACTTTAATAATACTTAGTACTCTTAATAAAATATTTAATTACTTTTTAAAAGGTAGGGCTATTAATAGCCTAATTAAATAGATAAAAGGATAGTTTTATTAAAGTAGTATATTAATTACTTAACTTAGAGATTCCTAGTTATATAGGATATTTATAATGGGTAATAATATAGGTAATAATATAATAGCTAATAGTCTCTAGTACTTTATATATATATATTACTAGTATCTTAAATCAATTTATTAATTTAATTTAATTTATTAATATAATAAAATATTAATTAAGGGGTAGTAGTTAAGCTACTTTAATAAATTCTTTTTAAAGAAAGGCTTCTTAGATCTTAGGGAAGAAATATAAAAAAGTAATAAACTTATATAAAGTTTAATAAAAGAGGTTACTAAAGTCTTTAATAATAAGTTAAAGTAATATAAGGTTATACTTAAGTATAATAGTAGAGTATACTATTAGGGCTTATCGCTATTATAATAGATAGTAATAAACGGAGATAGATTAGTTATAAAGAAATAGGCTTCTCTATACTACTAGAGGACTTTAGGGATTATTAGTATTATAAGGGTAGCTTTAGTATTTTTAGTAGTTTATAATAATTAACTAATATTATAAAGCCTTATATATAGTATTAGTACTATATTAATAGGGATATTTCTAATTTATATAAATTAATTAATTAAGAAAGCTATTAAGGCTATCTTCTTACTATAATAGAATACGCTAGGAGTCTCTATTCAGGAACACGCTATACCTAATCAGGTAGTAATTATTTTAGGTATATAGCTAATAGATTTATAGAGAAGTCCCCCGAATTACCGCTTTAGGGTTAGCGGGAAAAGCGAGGAATATTAAATTCCTAACTTTCTTCGTATTCTTTCTACGTATATACCTACGCCTTATATAATTATCTATTTAAAAGAAGTTTTACAGCTTACTTTAACGTAGCTAAGGCTTTAACAATATCTAAAATTAGTCTATTTAATTAAAAGATACTTTAGAATAAATGGATTTCACCTACTAAGTTTAGTACGACCGTAGCTATTAATAAATATTAAAAACTCTATATATTACTCCGCCTCTATTATAGTTACCTACTAATATATATAATATATATTATTATAAGTAATAAGATACGCCCTATTTTAAGGAGTCTAACGCTATTAAAATTATATTAATCGGGGTATTAGTATATATAATATAGCTAATATTATAGTATTTATACGCTAAATTCCTATATCTTAGTATTAGCCTATTTACTAACTAAGTTTTTATATTACTAGGTTTTTTCTTAATAATAATATTAGTAAATCCTACCTACTATTAAATACTACTATATTATATCTCAATCTATTATAGACTTTAAGAGTACTACTAGAGTATTATAAGCTACTATATAGTAATATTAGAAGCGTAGGGCTTATATATAGAAGTACTAGTAATATAAGTAATTATAGTCTTAGTACTAATAGTATATCTATTAATATATCCCCCCTCCCCCTTATCTACTACCTCCTCCTCCTAACTAGAACATCCTTTTTATATAATAATAGTAACCGTCTACGCCTTATTAGGGACCCTAATATTCTATAAATAGCTAGTAAATTAAGAAATGAGACGCTTAGGTAATACCTAAAAGCTATACTACCTATTTATTCTAGGACTACTAGTAACCCTCTAATCGGCCGATATTTAATATCTAGAAAATAAGTAATCCTACTAAATCTAATTACTATAATGCCTAGGCTACTAGTATATAATACTAGGACTAGACTAATTAGCGTATAGTAGAGCTAGAAAAATTTAAGAATATTATTAATAATAAGATAGAGTAAATTTAGGGAGAGGAGGACCTTAATATTAATAATATCTAGCTAGAAAGCTTTATACAGCATTATAATAGTACCCTTAAGGGATTTTTTACGTATACCTTTTAATGACGTAAACTAGGTCTTATAACCTTAAGATAAAGGTATTATACTAAATATACCTATCTACTACTTAAGGACACTATCCTTTATAATAATAAGCTATTAATTAAGAGGGAGGTTTAAGTAGAAGTCCTATACTATTATTATCAATAAGTTAAGAAATAGTATAGAGAATAGGAAGAGTATAAGTATATATAAATCCTATTCTAATTAATAACCCCTAAAGAGGAATATTAGGAGCGAGAACGCCGGACTAAGGTAATAATTAAGAGACTAGGAGATAAGGAGGACTATTAGTAGTATACTATATACGCGGAATACCTACCTAATATATAAGGAACAACTTAATTCCTTTAGAAATATTATAATATTTATTAATTAGGATCTTATAAGGCTATTTTATAAATTAATAATAGTATAGAAGATCTCTAGCGTTTTATAATAATATTTTAATTATAACCTAGGTAATTAATAACTATATATCCGAATATCTTTTATAATAGCTCTAGACCTTCTTTATTATTATATCTACCTCTAGAGATAGTACTTAGAATATAGTATTTAATATTACTATTATCGTTATATAATATAGAAGTATTCTCTAGATACTACTAGATATTAACTATAACTTAATTAATTTAGCTACCTAGGTTTACTTTAGGTAGCTTTTCTTAGTAATAAATATTATAATCCTAATACATTCTCCCCGCTATCCTACTAAATTAATAACGTATATAATATATATAATTATATACCTATAAATACGTCTTATTTAGGCGATTCTAATACTATTAAAATTATTAAAATCGGTATATAGGTGTATATAATATAATAGATATTATCGCGAAAACCTTATTAATACTAGTATCTTAGTAAATACCTAATATACTCCCCCCGCTATTTAAGTTAACTAATAATGTATATAATATATATTATTATATACGTATAGATACATCTTATTTAGATGATTTTAATACTATTAGAATTATTAAAATCGGTATATAGATATATATAATATAGCTGATATTATCACGTTTATAAGCTAATACTATATCTTAGCCCGTAAAATCCATACTATTAATCCCTAAACGCTAGGTAGTAGGGGTAAGTTTCCCTACATAAAAATCTTGAATTTTTATAGGTATTTTCTAGTTAAGAATAATAAAGTATTAGGGAGGCGGAAGCTATTCCGCTATTACTAAGTGAAATATATAAACTAAAGAAGATTCTATATTATAAACTACCTTTATTAGCTCTAAGTAGCTAGATAGTAGAGTATAAAATATAAATATAAATATAAATATAAGTATATATCTTATATCTTAATACTTTTATTTATATTTATAATTAATATTATTAACCTTAAATACCTTTCTCTTATATAAGAAAGTATATAGTCTTATCTTTTTTATATATAATTAAATTTCTATTAAGCTCTTAACCTTAAATAACTTTATATAAAAATTAACTCTAATCTTTTAGAATCTTTCCCCTTTATATTATTATCTTTATATAGTTAGAGATATCTTTTTAATAATTTTAATAATTTTTTTTCTACTTTTTTTAACCTACTTTTTAATTTCTTTAAGGATAAGGTTATTTCCTCTTATAATTACTTTATCTCTAAGGCTTTAAGTTATTATTTTAACATCCCCTCCCTTTATTACTATTTAAAGGGCTCCCTTTACTTAAATCTACTTCTCTTTTATTAAAGTCTTTATAACCCTCTTCTCTCTTCCCCTTTTCCCCTTTAACTTATAATAGATCCTTATATTCCCTTCTTTAATTAATAGGTAAATCCCTTATATTATTAATATATATAATATTTAATTAAAGCCTATCTTTATTAATAAGACTCTTAACTCTACCTTTAATACTTAGATATTAATTATTTTAAAGGCCTTAAGTATTATTCTTAAATACCTATTTTATATATACTATAGGTATTTACTTATTATCGCTATTATTAAATAGCGCCATTTACCTAGCGCGCCTTCCTTACGGAAGGCTTCCGTACTCTACGTACTTAGGTAGGTTTCCTACTATATAGAGAATATATCTTCTTTCTATATTATAAATTAACTATAATATATAGTAGTAATACTATAGATCTTATTCTATATTACTAAGTACTATAATTATATTAATAAGAACTACTAGCTCTAGTAGTACTAGCCTTATAGTACTAGTCCTTAATAGCCTTCTACTCCCTACTATCTTATCCCCGCTATTAGATAAACGGCTACTAGTCTATTAGCTCCTAAGCTAAATCTATTAGCTATCGGTCTAACGAGGCATTAAGGCCCTTGTTACTAGAAATACTATATCTAGGTATATTTACTTATTCCTTGCCTTTATAGTCCCTTACTATTACCTTCACCGCTACTCTAAAGTAAAAGGCAACGTCTCTACTTACTATTACCTCTACCTCCCTAGTAGTATATAATTAATAAGCTAGCTCCTAATCTAGTACTCCTTAATTAAGTAATCTATTAATTATACGAGATTAATTTATTCCTTAAGAGTAGTAGCCCTACTACTAATAAGCTTACGGGAAAGTCTTAGAGAGTACTTAAGTTCTTTACTATATATTACTTATAGCTAGAAGACTTACCTCTTAACCCTAAGGATAATAATACCCCGGAATTATCTACTACGTCCGCTACCTTACGGCGTACTAGGTAAGTATTATTACCTACTATTATAGTACGCTTCCCGCCTAAGTAGGTAGTTAATAAATATAGATTTAATATTAATATATAAGTCTAGTATATTAAGCTTAAGAGGGTAAATATTATCCTAGTAAGCTTTAAACCTATCTTAATACCCCTACTATTTAAGACGCTAATACTAGCACTAAATATAGCTACTACTACCTTCTTAGAGGCCTAGCGAACTAAAATAGCTAGTATTATTACCTAAGCTATATATATATTTAATTAGATATAACTAGGTAATCTATAGCCTATTATAGTAGGTCCTTAATAAGGACCTCGTTCCGCCTTTACCTTTAAGCCCTAGGATATAGGATACTTTAATCCCGACTTATAGGTAATACCTATTAAATTAAAAGATAATTATAATATCTATTATAATATCTTTAGTTTTATTAAGCGCCTCTAAGTTAAGGTAGCTAATATAGATCCTACTATCTTAAGGTAGAATATAGATTCCTATTTACTTAGTACTACTAACGAGTAGTATATTAACTAGCTTAATAAACTTAGCCGCTCCGGCTTATATAATAATCCTAACGGTATTAATTAATAGTATAAGAGTCTTAAAGTAAGATTCTATAACTCCCTAGGTAAGTTACTAGCTTTACTTAAATCTATCTAATATATAATTAAAGACGTAAGGAATTATTATAATCTAGCTAATTATATTAATACTATTATTCTTAATAGTAAAAATGCTAGCTTTACTTCTATAAAAGAGGTATAGGTTAGGTTAGTATATAAATATATAAATAGAGAATTATAATAGACTTTACCTTATCTAACTAAGAAGTCTACTATTAGTAGCCTTCTTATAGAGCTTCGCTATAAGAAAGACATCTAGTTTAATATATATAGGAAGCCTTCTATAGATATAATAAGGTCCTCGTTATAAGTAAATAAGTAATAGCTATAAGGTAGTAAATAAGGTTAGTAGAATTCTAATTTTAATCGTCCTCCTTTTAACTTAAATCTATATTAGTGAAATAGCTAATATAGTAATAATTTTAGACCTTATAATAACCCGTTAAATCCTTATAAAAATAGGCTATTTAGTAATCCTTCCTATAACTTATAAAATTATAATAATAATAATTAATAGTAGCTATAAAACGTCTAAGTAAGGGTTTTACCTAGAGGTCGCTAATAATTATAAATTACTAGCGGAAATGTAAATGTAATAGCTAGGATATAGTAGAATAATATTAATAATAAAAATCCCTATTATAAGCTACCTTTTTAAAATAAGCCTTTCTAAGTAAATAATACCCCGCGTCTATATAATAACCGGGCCTACTAAGTAACCGCTAAGGACGAGGAAGGGGATAATAATATTAAGGTCCTTAATAAGTAGGAATAATATAATACTTATGAAGAAGGGTACTATTAAGGTATTAATTAGTTTTAAGTAGATTAATAGGTAGACTAAGACTAGTCTCTACTAGAGCCTTTAGGCTCTACCGCCGTTAATAAATTAAACATCGATAATATAGTAGAAAACCACTTTATTAATCCGAAATTACCTAAACTAATATGCCGTACCTATACTTCCTTATTTAAATTAAATAATACCTTATATAGGTATATTCGTTCTAGCTATTCCTTCGTAAAGCCTTTAGTAATACCTACCTCTACTAGTAAAGTAGGTAAATTAAGTAAATTATCTAAGTCCTCTATTATTTAATCTAATTATACGGATATTACTATTAAAGGATATAGCTTCCGGGGATATTACTATATTATAGTCCCCGTTACGTTTTCTACTAGGGGAGATAAATACTATATCTATATAGATACTAGTACTTAAGTAAGTCTTATTAATTAAGACTTCTTGCTTATAGTATTTCTAACGGCGTTAATAGAAAAGATACTTATACCTATAATTATAAGAGGCATCGGCGATAAGAAATATGATACTAGTAAATTTACTAAGATCCCTATATTCTTTAAGAGCTTTAACGGGAAGGTTACTCTAGTAGAATATAAATTTTATATTATAAATAATTTATTAGCTAAGGTACTTATTATTATAGATATCTTAAAGCCTAAGAGAATAGTTATTAACTTCGGGGATAACTTAATAAAAATTAGATCCTATTAGAATATAAGAATACCTATTATAGTCGTTAGTTAAGGTCTTCGTATTACTACCTTAATATTTACTAAGAAGCGGATAATTATACTAGCTTATAGTAACTTCGCCGTACTAGTCTTAGGCTCTTAGTATTAAATATTAAAATTACCTTAGGACCGTAATTTTATATTTAAACCCGAGATATTAGATACTCTATCGCTATATATATATATCGTAGATACGGTAATATCTTACGTTTTCGTCTGTAATAATACTAATAGCCCTATTATACTTACGCGTAATTAGGCGCTTAGTAAGGTAGCTAAATACGAGCTAGCTAGTTACTTTCCTATTAATCCTAATAGTAAAGCTCTTATAAATAAACCCCCTACTAAGATAACTAGCTAGGTAAGGTTTAATATACATAGTTTACTTACTATTATAGTAGTCTTTATAGCTATAGTATCTCCCCAGTTAGCTGTAATAAGTCTTTAAGTAAATAAGGCCCTTAGTACCTTACTAATTAAGATATATCATCCTACTAGAGTTATAATTCATAGTACTATACCCTAGGTAGCTACCTTAATTACTATTATAGTTAATGAATTTCCTAACCTATAAAAAGACACTAGTAACGTTATTAGTATTCCTAAGTTATAATATATAGAAATCCCCTTACTTAATAATTAAGAAGACTTATATAAGCTAGGTTAAGCACGAGTATACCCTCTTAGTTAGAGAGATAAGGAAGTAATTAATAAAGAATTTAATAAGCTTTATTCCTAGGATAGGCTTAAATAGATAAATACGTCTATACTATTCTCCTTCCCTTACTTTATTATTTAGTGAAATACGCCTAATAGCTTAAAAGGCCGCGTTATTATTAATATTAGAGTATTAAATAAGATTATAATACCTAATACCTACCCTATTCCTCTCTAATTAGAAATACTTACCTTACTATAAAATACTTTATATATTTTAATAGTTAATACGGTAAGCTTCTTCTACTAATAGTAGGTTAAATAAGATTATAGGTATTATCTTATAATAGCCTCTTATAAAGGCTAGGAAATATTTGATATACCTATAATAGGTTTTAGGAACTCTCCGATATATATCTAACGGATAATTAATATTATACTTTAGGAGTTTTATTACTTTTACTATACGTATATAAATAATATAGTATTTTCTCTACCTTATTAGATAAATATATTAAGTACCTCTATAAAGTCTTTAGTAAACTAGATAAGTATAATATATATTTATCTCCTAAAAAGTTATTTCTTAGATACTCCTCTATCTATTTACCTAGGTAAAGGGTTAATACGCTTAGTCTATTAATAGCGGCTAAGAAACTCGTAGCTATTACTATACTTATATTCCTAGATACCCTAGGTTAGCTTAAGAAATACCTTAGTATAATAAGCTATAATAGGTAGTATATAATATTCTATGCTACTATTATAAAGCCTTTATTATAATGTAAGACTTTACTTATAAAGTTAATTAACGTTAGAGGTAACGTATATAAGAAAATAGCTAATAGATTAAGGGTTTTAATACCTACTCTTAAAGAATTAAATACTTTCTACTATCTCTAAAAGCTATTTACTTCCCTAAGTATCCTTTATTACTTTAATAAGTAGCGTCAACTATTTATTAATCTAGATATAAGTAAGAAATTTAGTTTTAGAGCTATTATCTACTATATTATTAAGGACGCTTATAAATAAGGCCCTTCTTCTACTATTATAATAGAAGGGTTAGTAACTACGCTACCTAAATTCCCTAAGTAAAACTCTTAGTAACCTATTTTATTTCTTAGTTATTTACTTACTAATATAGAGACTAGATACTAGCCTACTAAACTTAAAGTTATAGGGTTAATATAAGTCGTTAAGAAGGTCCGTTATATAATTAAGGCTACGCGGAAGCCTACTATAATAGTCTATATAAACTATTTAGCGGCGGTTTTAATAGTAAGGCAAACGAGCTTAAATATAATCTTAACTAAAAAACTTAATCTTCGCCTTATTAAAGTATTAGAATATCTTTAATAATTTCGCTTAGATATTTATTATAAATTAAGTAAAGTAAACGTAGTACCTAATACCTTATTAAGACTAGTAAGCCGTAAATATTATCTATAATAAGACGTAGAAGGCGAATTAGATACCTTATTAATAAGATATTTCCCTATTAGCTTAGTTAAAATAAGTGAACCCTTTTATAACTAACTTATCTCTAGCTATTATAAGTCTTAATAGGTAAGAGTTATCTAAATAGTTAAGTAAAATAAGGACCTTAGTAATAACGCCGCTTTATTAGCCTATAAACTCGTTAATTAGGTTTTATATTTTAGGGATAATAAATAAGGGCTACGTCTATATATCCCTTCTATTATAGAAGTAGAGATATTTAAGCTTATATATAATAATATAGGGCATCTAGGATACGCCCGCACGTATAAAAGGCTTATAGAAGGCCTATATATCTATAACTTATCTAAGAAGCTTTATAAATTTATCTGCTATTACCCTTAATACTAGTATAACTAGATACTAAGGTACTAGCCGTATAGGTTATTATAACCTATCCTAACGCCTACTTAGCCGTTCTATACAATTACTATTAACTTTATCTTAGTACTACCCTTAACTATAGAAGGCTTCGACAGCGTCTTAATAGTTATATATAAATTCTCTAAAGTAATTACCCTTATTCTAGGTAAGACGACCTAGACGGTAAAAGATTAGGTAGTAAAGTTACTTAATAGATTAGCTAATATAAACTAGGGATTACCTTAAGTAATAATTTTAGACCGTAATTATAAGTTTATAGTATAGTTATAATAAACTATCTTTTATTATTTAAAAGTTAATTTACTTTACTTAGCGGCCTAGTACCCCTAGATAGACGATTAATTAGAACGATCTAACTAAACTATTAAAATAGCCCTTCGGTATTATATTACTACTATTAAGCACGATTTCCTATAGCTATCTATTCTTCTAAAAATAATAGCGGCGCTTAATAATTCTACTAAATATACTTCTACGAATAAGATACCTACTAAGGTTCTTCATAAATTTTAAATAAGAGAGGTATTAGATCTACTAAAGCCTAATATAGATAGGCAAGTAGATATAATAACTACCTTACTAATAAGAGTATTATTACCTACTATAAAAGTAACCCCTTCTACTACAAGAATACCCCAGGTACTACCTATCTCTATAATAGAATATAAGCCGTCTTATATTAATATAAAAGACGCTATTACCTTTACCTTACTTAGAATAAAAGACTACTATAATTCGAAGTATATAGTAAAGTTCTTTAATATTAGTAACCTTATAAACTTACGCTTATATAAGGGTTATAGGATCCCTAGTATTACGTCTAAAAAACTAGGTCTAGAGTTTATTAGTCTATTTAAGGTCCTTAAACGTATTAGATGTCTTACTTATTAACTAGAGCTACTAGACGTTATACGTATCTATAATATAATATTAATAGCATATCTTAAACCTACTACTAATCTAGTAGATAACTTATATTAACGTCGCTACCTACCTACCCCTCCTATTATTATTAATAGAGACGTTAAATATAAAATCGAACGGCTCTTATAAAAACGCCGTATTTATCGGGGTCGTAGTTAGTCTACCTAGTATCTAGCTAGATAGCTAGGATATAGACCTAAAGACGACTAATAGATACTAGACTACCGCCTATCAAATATACCGGACCTTATCCAAGTATATAAGGAGGTAAATATACCTAATATAGGAGCCGGAGGATAGGTTAATAATAGTATATAAGTAATATTCTTACCTTACGGGGTTATCCTATTTTACCTCGAGCGCTTATCTATTTATACCTAATATACATACTATTAGGACGATAGCTTTATTTATTATAGGTATTTACTATAAGTATTTACTTATTATCGCTATTATTAAATAGCGCTATTTACCTAGCACGCCTTCCTTATAGAAGGCTTCCGTACTCTACGTACTTAGGCAGGTTTCCTGCTATATAGAGAATACATCTTCTTTCTATATCATGAATTAACTATAATAATATAGTTTTTAATATTATAATATTACCCTTCTTTACCTTTAATATCTCCTTTAAATTATATAAGTTATTACTAGTTAGACTATTATATTATAAACTTATTTTACTTTATTAAGTATAATACCTTATATTAAGTTAATAATAATTAATAAAACTAGCTTTTATATTTTTATCTTTAATCTTATCTTTTTAATATATAAGTTCTACCTTAACTTATTATTAATATAAAGTCTAAGGACTTTTACTTATACTTTTAAGTATACTACTATTACTTTAAGGCTTATTATTACTTTTATATTAAACCTCTTTAAGCTTTTTAATAAATAGACTAACTTATACTTATAAGGGGTAAGAATTACCTTATATTTATTTATTTAATAAAGGTATATCTTATATACCTTTATTAAGATCTTATAATTCTCTTTAATACTTTTATTATATATTATTAAATAGATATTGTTAATAAAGCCTTTAATTTATACTTAATTTTTTTACCTTTATATACTCTTCTATAAGTAGGGAGTTAAAAAATTAAAATAAAATAGATAATATTAAGGATTTTTAAGAAATCTTAGTTTCTATTATAGTCGTTTATAAATGTATTAGCTAGACGCTAGTAGCCCGTAAACCGTTAAAAGTCTCCTACTAAAAATAGGTAGTAAGGCCTTAATAATATACGGTTGTAATTATAGCTTATAAACCCCTAGATAGATATTAATTAAAGCTATAAATTATCTTATATATCTAACCCTTAGTATTTTCCTTATTACTTATCGCTTATAGTCTCGCTATCGCTATAGTTCCCCCTATTACCCCCGCTATTAGGGAGTATATTAGATACGAGTTTAAACTCGGCTATAGTAATAAATAGATTACTATAATATATAAAGTCAGCCTTAGGACGCTAAGGCGCATAAGAAAGAGTTAGAAGGAGTAGGATATAATCTATATACCTTAGCTAGGACGGAATTATATTATTAATAACCTATTATAAGAGGAGCTCTTAATCTACCTAGACTAGTAGCTAATAGCCTACCTTAATAAAATAGCCTAGCTCCTATATAATAAGTTTAAGGTTACTATTAATAAGTTAATAATCTAGTAGTATTTATAGCGGCTAGGCTAGTTAAGGAAGAATATAAGGAAGATAGCTTAATAATATAACTAAGACCTTAGAAACTTATAGTTTATATATCTAGCTAGCTTATCTTCCTTAATAAGAGTACTATATGTAAGTATACTAGTAAGAGACTTTATCAGCCTCCTTTTAGTTATATCCTAATAGTAGTATCTAGGTAATAGGTGTTATAGATAGGTACCGCTTACTAAAATACTATGTTAGATATAAAGCTTAAAATAGTTAAAGAGGTAGAGTATATTACCTATATTTATAATTAATAGCTACCTTTTATACCTTATATACTAGGGCTTAATTAGAGCTACTATATTTAACGACTTTATCTACTACTAGGTCTTCCCTTACTATAGTTATATTATTAAAGGCGATCCGCTATTAGTAATTATAATTAATAACGCGAGTATTTATTAGAATTAAGAGTTTAATAATATATGAAATAAATCTAGGGTTAAACTAGCTTATTTACCCCTATATTTACTAGATCTAAACCTAATTAAGACGTTATTTACTATTCTTAAGGCGTAGATAAGAAAGTATTAAGATATAGCTACTATATATAGAGAAGATAATAGATATAGATACTTTTTATAAGTAGTATTAGAGGTATAAAGGGAATAAGATAATCCTAGTAATTTATTTTAAAAGTTAGGTATTATATATAATAGATAGTATATAAGAAGTAGAGATTATAAGCTAATTTAATACTAGTTACTTTATAAAACTTATATATAACCTTACTATCACTATATTAGTTTACTACTTAAATATAATAGTCTATTAAACTCTCTTAAAGATAGTTAATTCTTATAAAGGTTATTATAATTATTAAACCCCTTAACCCCTACGCCTTCCTCCTACTTAATAGAAGCTAAGATTATACCCTATTTAGGTACTATTATAAGTTATAAGAGGCTAAAGTTAGGCGGAATATTAGAACTTAGAAGGTTTAATTAAATATCTAAAATAGTAAGGTAAAGGCCTTATAAGAAGCCTTAATATATATAGGGTATTTCTACCTCTTTTATAACCCTATTAACTAATACCTCTAGCTAGATATATACTAATATTATACTTAATATTAAGGGAGGCCTATAACTCTTTATTAGTCTTCTACTCTTATATTAAGTTAATAAAGTTAATAGTAAGACCCTAATTTATAAGCTTTTCATATATATTATCTAGATTATCTATCTTATATATAAGCCTCCTCTTCTTTATCTACTTAATAAACTCTAAAAGATTACCTTTAATAGGGCTACTCTAGAGGTATATTAATAGTCCTAGGGTAGTAGAAGGTCTTAGTATTATAAAAGGTCTTAGTGTAGTAGAAGGTCTTAATATATAAAAGGCTCTTATTAGGGTTATTAATAAATAGGTCTAAAGGTTTAATAACTCTCTTACTTACTCCTTTAACTCCCTTTATAACTTAGACGTTTACATATTTTATAGAGTAGGGGGAATAGTAGGTAGGAGCTATATTAGTAGGGTAAAAGCTCTATTATAGAGAGGAAGATATAAGGAGGGAGTAGGTAGTTAAAAGACTCCTTTATAAGGGTTATACTAATTATATAAAGGAGTAGCTTAAGGGTAACTTTTAAATAGGAGGGGTATTCTAATTTACTACTCCTTTAATTACTCCTTCTCTTTTAGTCTTAAATTTTTCTTTATAAATACCTTATTTTAGTTATAAGAGTTATAGGAGGGGTATTCTTTATAATCCTCCTTATATTATCTTATAATATAGTACTAGCCTAGGTTAGAGCTCCTTAAGTTATAAAGAAGATATACTTAATATTATTATTAATATAATAAAACACCTTATAACTATTATAATTTTAATAATATTTATTAATAATATTTTTATAATATTAGGATCTCCTTATATAACTTCTTTACTAGAGTCTAGTTCCTAATATTATATTCTTATAATAGAGCTTCTATTAGATTACTTAGAGTAGGAGTAATAATTTAGCTACTAGGGTAAATAAGCTATTAATAAGTTATAATAGACCTATTTATAGCCTAAGTAGTATATCTATATATAATATTAACTTTAAGGCTAGAAAAACTATCTTATTAAAAGTTATAAACCTTTTACTTTATATTAGTCTACTTAGATTTATTAATAATATTAATAGTATACCTATATATCTTAGGTAATTTACTATAAAATAGGGTAGCCTTAATTAATACTAGATAAGCTCTTATTAAATAAGTAAGAGTAAGTATTTAAATAGAAGTTTCCTATTTATATTTTTATATTCTAAATAGTAGCTAATTATAAGATAAATCTTATAAGAATAACTTCTTATTAGTTATATTATCTAGCGTCTCCTTTTTAAGGATAGCTTTTAGATATATCTTAAGGCTTACTAGCTTAAAGTCCCCCTTATTTATAATTTATAAGAGAGTAATAGATATATACTTTTTAGTAGTAGTAGAAGCCTTATTAGTAGTAATATAATTTTTAATATTTATTAGATTCTAATTAATTTTAAGTTCTTCTACCCTCTTATAAGAATTAGCTATATCTCTTACTTTTATAAAAAGATTACTAGTCTAACTATTAAACTTATAACTATTATAATTATATACTAGGTACTAAGAGTTTAAGATATACTCTTATATTAACTTTATACTACTCTTACCCTTCTCCTCTAACTAATAGTAAAGCTAGCGAGGTAGACTAAAAGCCGCGGAAGATATAAATAATAAGGATAATAAAAATTTAAAACTATCCCTTATTTATTACTCTAGATTTATCGCCTATTTATAAGTTAGCTAGAAGCCTAACTAGCTAGGAAGAGGAGGGAGAGGAGGTAGTAGTATACTTAAATAGAATATATTAGAAGGAAGAGGGAGTATAGAGTTATACTAGGAGTTATACTAGGAGCTTAGTAGAGGTTTTAAGCTATTAAGCTATAATTATAATATTTATAAGTAACCCTAAAGCTCTATATTAAGTCTTAGTCTTAGTATTTTAGTTATAAGGGTTACTCTATTAGTAGATAGCGTTTTTAGTCTATAAGTAGGCCCTAGAATACTAGCTTTAAGCTAAGGTATAATATCTTTTAACTTATTACTAGAAGTATACTTCTAGGTAGTCCTCTCTATCTTAAGATTTAATAACTAGATAGAAGTCTAACTAGGCTATACTTTAAGCTTAATAGGGGGGTTTTAATTAGATTTAAGGGGCGTTTTATTAGTATATTTAGGAGGAACTATAATCTCTATAACTATAAAAGAAGTAGGTATTTAAGTGAGATATATATAATAAGTATAAGTATATAGATATACTAGACTATACTACTACTATAGGGCTATTATATAAGTAGTATATACTATAGTATAATATAGAGCTGTTACTACGTAGCTAGTATAGTAATAGTAGCGGCGATAATAGTAGGTAGATAGGCTAGAAGGAAAACTCTATAAATTAAGTATATAAGATAATTTATAGCTTTATTTAGATATCTATTAATAATATTTCTAGGCTATAATATAGACTATATATTATTAAGGCCTTACTACCTTATTTTAGTAGGGGACCTTTAATAATTTACAGGCTACTAGCGTCTAGCTAATACCTTCGTAAATAACTATATCTTTATCCTATTTATCTCCTAGCCTAGTATAATTATTATAGCCCTTTTTATTAAAAAGCTTTATACCTATTATATAATAAAGATTAAGACTCTTTTCTAGGGTTATAAAGACTTTAATAGAGGAGAAGTAATCCTAGGTAAAGGGAGCCTTTTAAGTAGTAGTAAGGGGAGGAGATATTAAGATAATAGCCTAAAGCCTTAAAAATAAAGGAATTATAAGGGGAGATAAATTTATCCTTAAGATTAAAAAGTAGATTAAAGAAAAGTAGAAAAAGAGGTAGCTAGGATATTAAAAAGATATCTCTAATTATATAAAAATAATAATATAAAGGGGAGAGATTTAAAAGATAAGAGTTAATTTTTATATAAAACTATTTAAGGCTAAGAGCTTAATAAGAATCTAATTATATATAAAGAAAATAAGATTATATACCTTCTTATATATAAAAAAAGGTATTTAAGGTTAATAATATTAATTATAATTATAAATAAAAATAAAAATATTAAGATATAAGATATAAACTTATATTCTACCTTAATTATATAAGGGAAAGGAAATTAATACTTTAAAAAGTAGAGTTAAATAACTTCTATTAAATAGTATTAACTTTAAAGAAATTAAAAGTAATAATTAAATAAGATATAATTAATTAATTTATATTAATAAAAAAATAACTCTTTAAAGTTATATAAGAGTAGATAGACTCTAATTAAAAAATAAGGGGGTACGTAATTTTAATAAGAGATAAGAATAAGATAATATAAGATAATATATAATAAGGTAATATATAATATTTAAAAATCTAAGAATATAATAATAAATAAGGTAGAGGATAAAGTCTTCTTTTATAAATTATAATTTCCTTTAATAAGCTAGATATAAACTACTCTTATTAACTCTAAGTAGCTAGATAGTAGAGTATAAAATATAAATATAAATATAAATATAAGTTAAGTACTTAACTTAAGTTTAAAGTACTAACTTAATATAATTAGTTTATAAAGAAGTTAAATTATATATAAGAAGAGTAATACTATTTATTTAAAGATAGCTAATATACTTTATATATTATAAATTATAAGAAGAGGTATTAATATCTATAATTAAATATTAAAGGTAGAAAAGAGATAGAAATTAATAGCTTTAATATAGTATAAAGGTATTAAATAATTAGATTAATATTAATAAGTAGATCTATTTAATCTAATATATCTTTTAAAGTAATAGACTAATTATAATTATCCTTAAAGTATTAGATAGCTAGAAATAAGCTTTATAACTTTACTTAAATAGGAGATATTATAAAGTATTAGTATAAATATTAGTAAGATCTTAACTTACCCTTATACCCTTAGTAAAAGCCTTATACCTACATGTCTAGGGCCGGCCCTAGGGGCCCTAGGCTAGCTCTAGGCCTATTATAGTATATTATAAGGCCTTAAGGCTACTCTAAGCTCTAAGGGTAGTATTATATAACTATTAATTAAGTAATATTTTTAAAATCTATTAGTTTATAGATCTTAGAAAGTTATATAATTAATTACTAAGTAAAACTATATTATATAATTAATTACTAAGTAAAATTATATTATATAACTACTTATTAAGTAGAACTTTAAAAGTTTTAATATTTTATAATTAATAGAGAACTTAGGTAGTATACCTTAAAGCTACCCCTAATACTACCTTAAAAGTAATCCTAGAATTAATTAATTAAGCTAATTTCTATTTAAGAGTTATATACTAAGGTAGACCTAGGTAGGGGTTAATAGCGTAGTAGTTATATTAACTTATAGTAGTTAATAATATAATAGTATTACTATTATAAGTACTTTAATACTATTACCTAGTACTTAGAAGTCTAATTATAAGATATTATAATACTATTATATAACGCCTAGAAGCTTAATCTTAAGGCGGCCCTAGGTATTAGGTAGGTTACCCTTATAACCCTTATAACCCTAGGCGGACTTATATCTACTCCTATAGCCCTAGGGCAAGCTTGCTCAAACTATAGCCCTAGGTACCCCTCTAGGTTTTTAGAAATTACTAACGAATATAAGTAGATTATTAATAAATATTAGATCTTTAATATTTATACTACTTTTAAAGAGGTTATTAAAGGACTTATAAACTAACTAATTAGTTATAATAATCTTAAAGTCCTAGTTTCTATATATCCTATTATAGTAAGAAGATATAAATATAATAGAAAAGTAAAATTAAGACTATTTAATAAGTAAAGAAAAATAAGAAATAAATTAAGTATAAATTAATTAATATATATCTAAGCCTACTTAATTATATTACTTATCTAGACTTTACGTCGATAGCTTCTAGCCTAGTTCGGAGTGAAATAAGTGGAAGAGACTAAGGTATATATCTACCTATAAAGTAGAAAAAGACATAGGCCTTGCTAATAAGCTAGCGCCAAAAGAGCTACGATGTTAACAATACTCGTCGATTGCGTCGTTCCTTACCTGCTGATAATGGCGATAGGTAGTATTGAAGATCACCTCCATAATATATATATCATTGACCATAGTCTCATGGATTCAAGTCAGGTTGTTACAAGTCTGACCTTCGAGGTTCTGCATCTTAGCAGTGCCACTTATATTCGCCTGCCCTCCATCAGGTTGCTGTATATTGTCAAGGGAAACGATATAGTCGCCGAGATACCCCCCGAGACGAGCTTCGAGCTTATTCTTGAAGGCTGTGACATTAGACTGGCCACCAAGAGCGCTCTTGAGAATCCGTCGAACAGCATTTCATTGGCCGAGAGGTGCAACAAAGTCGCTGTTGAATAAAGGAACATTGATATCAATAATAGATTGCGGAGCGGCTGTAAGACTTGTGGGAGTGGGAATTGGCCTCTCTGGTAGATCATTATTGCGAGTGGTCTCGAAGCTAGGCTTGGCTGGTGTGAGAGCTTGACTGGTTGCAGCAGTATTTGCACCAACAACAGGGCTAGCATTTGGGGTTTGAAAGTGTAGATTGTTCAAATGGTAAGGGCGCATTGTGGCTGGTCACGGAGTCGAAGTCCATGGATAAAGCAGATCCACCCATACTTAATCTAGAGTTCGGCTTCAGAGAGGTCTGGAATTGTGAAGCGGATGATCGCTTAGTGGTCGCTGATGGACTGGGGGAAGCAATTATGCCTTGAGATGGTCCAGCGCCTACGCCAGAAGATGGCACTGTAACCACGTCTTGAGCTGACGAGTTTCCCGAATCTGTTGCCACAGTACCATCTGCTCGAACTCTTGACCCTTTATTCAATCAGCTATGCTATACGTAAATGAGTGCCTGATCACGACATACCCTGTAGCAGGGACAACTGCACGGGAGTACAGTCGGCAGGCGGCGCTCCATTGAAGTACGCTTCAAGCATAGCAACGCTCATGCAGATTACTGCTTGCCCACTGGCGAACTTACTGTTCCGCCAGACTAGATTAGTACCTTCGATAGTCCAAGCTGTCGGAATCAATTTCAATTGCGCCCCAACCGAGAACGGTGCAGACACGACCCCAGAGTCGTAGAGTAGAATGCAGTCTGATCTTGTATTCCTAGTATGCTGGCATCATTTAAGGTGTACGTTGTTCCGTCATTATAATTCGTAGCATCTGCAGCGGTGCCATCCGCAGTCACGTATCTACGAGTCACATTGGTAGCAGAAATAACGGCGACGTATGGGCTGTTGTCCTTGAGGAGTTGCAGCATCGATGGACTGGACGAGGAAGGTAATCTTGACGTCGAATTAGAGGGTAAGGGGGAAGACGCGGAGCTGCTGCTGCTTATTTTCGAAGTGGTCGAGCTCACAGACACTAGGGATTCTGATCCACTCTTTGTCGAGGACGAGCTTGTCGGAACGGAGGATGTTATCAATGATAATGTAGTAACGCTATTAGTGTCTGCGTTGCTTGAGCTGAGACTCATGAGAGAAGCTGAGTTCGATACAGAAGACAAGACCGTTGGTGGATGAGAAACAAGTGGGCTGGAGATTGCCGATGAAGTTCGGGTGTTTGTACCGCTCAACGCGAGCTATCAAACACTGAGCCAACCGTACTCGAAGGGTTATCGAATGTCGGGCTGATGACCGAGGCGAAGTGAGATGTAGTAATCTAAATGCTAGATGAAGCCATGGAGCTCACTAATGAAGAAGAACCATCGACCGAGCTCATCAACCCCGAAGATGAACCACTGAAAGACTGCTCGCTATTTGTTGAGCTTATCAGGGATAAAGTCAAGCTTGGACTGGCAGACGTGATAGTAGATATTCCATTACCTGCGGGGCTTGTTGACGACTGCACGGAATTAGAGCTCGCAGAATCACTACTCGCGCTACTAGGCGAAGTTTCAACAGAAGACGAAGCCAAAGGTGCATCGCCAGAATTGGAAAGACTGATAGCGCTCGTAGAAGTACTCAAGCTATGTGGCGGACTGATAGAATCAATATTCGTGGGGGTGGTGCTGAACAGAGAACGGGATAAACTTGTCGAAAAAGCACATGAGCTGCTCGGAAACTTGGACGACGACGAATCTATTTTGCTAGTGGGATCGTTGGGCGTCGATGAATCGGACATAAGTGGCGAAGTGACGGATGACGAGGAGCTGAGTGTGGTAATTTCACTCAGTGGGCTAGGCGGCAAAGAAACGCTTGTGGTTGATGAAAAAGCGCGGAAGCTGCTACTCAATGTTGTGGGTGTGCTAGAAGACGGTAGAGCGCTTATAATAAAAGAAGGGATGCTGGAGCTGCTGCTCGAAATTGGAATGTCGCTGGACGTGCTCGATTCACGAGATATGCTAGATGATGGAGAGAGGCTTATGCTTGTTAATGAAGTGCTGCATGATTGAAATACCGCTGGGTGAACTTAGTGGAATGAGCGTCGCTAAAGTGCTAGAGCTGCTGCTTGGTGTAGAAGGATCGCTGGAGCCGCCACTACTTGTGGCTATATCACCGCTGGATGTGCTCGATGAAGGCGTCAGAGAGGCGCTGGAGCTGCACTCAGAAGATGTTGTTGAAAGTGTTGGAGACAGTGTGGAGCTACTATCAAGAGACGTACTCAATATGAATGAGGAAGTCGATGGCACGAGAGAGGCGCTAAAGCTGCTACTAGAAGAGGAGCTTTCTGTAATCGATAAGGTTGAAGTTGGGGAAGTAGTTGGGGTATCACTCGATAGTATGGAAGATGAACTCGATGAAAGTAAATTTGTGGAGTTGCTGGCTGATGTCGTACTCGAGGAGGTAGAAGCGGATGAAAGAGGAGTCGATGTCGTACTCGGCACAACCGAGGAGCTCGAAGTAGGTGAAAGAGCAGTCGTTATCGTACCAAGTACGATCATGGAGCTCAAAGTAGATGGAGGAGGAATGGAACTCGAGATGTTTGACATAGAACTCGAGCTATCCGATGAGATCACTACCGTCGAAGTCGCCTGTACCGAAGTGCTCGACATCAAATGGAGGAGCTCAAATTCGTTGATGTAGTCGAAGATAAGAGGATGGGAATCCTGGACGAGGAGCTCGACGTAGTCGATAAGATTGGTTCTGCTGCACTAGACGGGGATTGCGATGTAGTCGATGTAATCGGAATTGAAATACTGAATGACGAACTCGATGTAGTTGAGGTGCTCGGTATCGGACTACTGGAAAAGGAACCCAAGGAGTTTGATATTGAGGTTGGGGAAGATGAGGATGAAGCTGCAGAACTGGATTGTGGACTACTCAAGGAATGTGAAGATCTTGATACTGATGTTGTGGAAGCCGCCACCGACCTTGCACTCGAACTTCTTCCATTATTAATGCGGGGACTTCTCCAAGCCGGTGGCCAAGTGGAGACTCAAGTACGGAGAAACTCTCCGCATGGTTCCTACGAACACTGGAAAGCGCTGTGACAACGGAAAAGAAAAAGGCTACTTCATTCAGCCCTTGGATAAACGTACTGCTAAGCGCGTCGAAAAGTATGTATGAGCCACTATTACATGTCACTCGATTAGCTATGCAACTTGGCAGATTTGGGAGACATAGCTAGGGCTCCCTCGACAGCACCTGTAAAAGACGAAGACTAAAGGACTGTCCAAAGAACTCACCCATCATATTCGTATTCCTGGGTGGTAGCTGAATGATCCTAGGTTAGTGGGATTCTCCATTCTCGGACATCGAATACTACTAACATTGAGCAGGGTGACCTCTGCACTAAAAACAGGTATTAGCATGTCCTGGTGCTGTGGTCAATCTGTCGGACGGAGCGTCGACATACGTTGTACGCAGTTTGGCCTGTTTGCAGCCCGAGATAATGTTATAGATTTCGAAGTCAGCAGTGTTGATAAAGCAGTGACTGTCCCATATCCTGGCAGCTTGGCTATAGACAGGATTGTGCCGTGAAGGCAGAAAGACATTTTTCTCTCGAAGCGTGTCTCGATACACAAGTCATATCCTATCAAGAGCTGAGTATAACGTGACCGACGTATAAGTCGGTACGGTATCGTATTGATCGACGCATTCGTCTCCGCTAGCAGCGTTGGTTGTGAATGAACGCCCAGAGAGTGGAAGGCGATACCCGCATCTAATAGTAAAGTTTCTGCCGTCGTATATTCCTTGAATACAGTGATTATCTTGTGATGGACAGAAAGGGGTGCTTGCAATTGGAGCTGCGTTGGATATTGTAGATTAAGTACTAGCTGGACGCGAAGAAGCTGTTGCGCATGAGACCGCGGAGATGAATGCAGCGCATACAGCCAATATGAGGCCATTGTCAAATCGCATGGTGAAAGCCCAAGATACGGACAGGTTTGTGGAGGAGGAGAACCCCAGCGAGGCAGGGTAGAAATACGACGTGGCGCGCCATCGCTGGAACCGCCAATGGCTCGTATTTGACCATGGTTCAAAAGCTGTCCTCGCTCCGACAAAGCCGTTGGCTGAGCATTCTTCACGCCTCACCAGAGTAGAACGCCATTTGTTGTCCGTGGTTGGTATTGAGAGGACTTACCGTTATAGAATTAATAGAACGTTTTTGAGCTTGAAAGCAATGGAATGAGCCAGACGAACACGATGCCGGCTTTGGCGCTTCTGCCTCTCATCCGGAGGCTGGTTTGGCAAAATGAAAAGACATATCACATTGCAACGATGTTGCGCGGCTGCAAATGGGCGAACGCAGCAAATGCAAACGGTGTGGTGTCAACGGTGCATCCCAAAACTGACACATCCGCTCCGAGTCCAAGAAGATGGTGTACATCACTCCTGAGCTCTTGACGTGTTCTGTGGGTACAAATGTTACAGCACGAGTACGGAGGAGCTGATAGACCACGGTTAGCCTTGATCAACCAGACTGAATTCACCCGTGTTCATCAACCCATCACTTGTTGATGCAATCAGCGACATCTCGGGGTTTAGAGCCTTGCTGTATTCTACTGCTAACGGCGGTTGGACTCGGCTGCAGTGCCCTAATCAGGGGTTCTAGTCTGTGACCGGAAGACAGGTTCTTACAGCAGTTTGCGAAGGCATTGGCCAGACGCTAGTGGCCCGCAAATCGTCGAAGCTCCCCCACTCAAAATGGGTGGCAAGGCCTCAGCGACTCGCGGTGGTAGATATAGCCTATAAATGATGGTAGACGTCTTATCATAGCCCCCGTTAATGTCTTATAGCCCATGCTGTCGTCTTGTAGCCCCCGCAGACGTCCTGTCGTAGCCCATGCTGTCGTCTTGTAGCCCCCGCAGACGTCCTGTCATAACCACTACTGTTATCTTATTAATAAGACGTCTACGGCGGCTACAGGTTATAACAAGACGACAATAGGGGCTATAACAGGACAGTAGCAGCGGCTACAGGGCCTACAGTATGGTAACAGCAGGGCCTACAGTATGGTAATAGCAGGGCCTATAGCATGACAACAGCAGGGTCTACAACATGACAGCAGCAGCGGCTACAGGGCCCACAGCATAACAATAGCAGGGCCTACAGCAAGACAACAGCATAACAGCAGTAGCGGCCACAGAGCCTACAGCATGACAACAGCAGGGCCTACAACATGACAGCAGCGGCCACAGGGCCTACAGCATGGTAACAGCAGGGCCTACAGCATGACAACAGCAGGGCCTACAGCAAGACAACAGCATGACAGCAGCAGCGGCCACAGAGCCTACAGCATGACAACAGCAGGGCCTACAACATGACAGCAGCGGCCACAGGGCCTACAGCATGGTAACAGCAGGGCCTACAACATGACAGCAGCGGCCACAGGGCCTACAGCATGGTAACAGCAGGGCCTACAGCATGACAACAGCAGGGCCTACAACATGACAGCAGCGGCGGCTACAGGGGCCATGATGAGGCCATAGCGGGGGTGACTATGGGGGCGGCCAGGGGCTAAAATACCATGGATCATGCATACGGGACAATTCACGGCTTCATTCCAACGTTTATTTAGTATCATAGGCTACAATTGAGACCGCACGTCGTTGAGGCCTTACTACCCATTTTGGGTGGGGGAGCTTCGACGATTTGCGGGCCACTAGCGTCTGGCCAATGCCTTCGCAAACTGCTGTACGAACAGAACACTTCGGAAAAGTGTTCAAAAGCTGGAACACTTTGCCTACACACCTGGTCCGTGAGGGGATCCGTGCGTTGATTCTAGAATCAATACCTGAGATACAACCTTGACAGCCAGTGACAGCTTAAGTTAAGGTACTTTAACTGTTTACCTGCAGCTGAACCGAGCGGCTAGAGCGGGCTTAGAACTACCGCAGTGGAGATAGTCCGGTGATGTGGGGTAAAAGCACTCTTTGCGTGGAGTCGAGCGAAAGAATTCCACTATCCTCCGACGGTCGACGAGTAGTGCGAAGTCCACGCGCTCGAGTGAGATGGACCTTTGGAGGCGCTTGCGACAGCCATGCTTCAACGACCTTGCTATCTCTTCCTATTCTCAAAGCTTTGATCTCTGTCGCTTCTATCTACGCCACAACCTCGCGAGACGGTTATACACCACATCTCATCTCCCTAGCCGTAGCTGGACATCCTGCAGCCTCGGTGGCCCAAATCCGTTGCGGCTTTCCTGGGAATCGCATGCACTGACGTTTTGTCAGAGCTTCGCCCTTTCATTCGCAGGCGCATACCCCCGTCTGGTCACCACCGTCGAAATTGGCACTGACATGCTACGCAAATGCTCCCCACAGTCAATGCCTGGTTCATAGTGCATCTCTCGCCTCCGCTGACCCTGGTACAAACTTCACCTTACAGCGCCTCTCCGCATCCTGTCATTCGTCTGTGCATGCTCTAGGTGCTCTCGGCCAAAACATTCTCGTGCCGACCCTTGTTCCATGAATACGCCGTTGACTGTTTTCTTACCACCAAGAATCACATGCGCCAGCTCAGGTACTCGCTCGAGCCTTCCAGCTTCTGTGCGCCCCTCGATACCAACCAAGATAATACAAAATTGTACATTACTGCCGTGGCCCGAAATGTATTCGTTATAAGCCTGTCCTAATATTCTCCCTTTATTGAGAAAGCTTAGGTACAGACAGTCCGCGTAATCCGTTGCAGTTTTTGGAAGTCAGACAAACAGAAAAACCATGAGTCCCCACCTAGCTTCAAAGAATGGTGTCGTGACAGTGAAAAGTGAAACCTCTTATCAAAGCCCACCATCTTCCTCATCCGAAATTTCACAGCCTGACCATGAAAATTCGAGAGGTCGCAGACAGACTCGAGAAAGGTGTACAAACGCAAAAGGAGAGGGCGGGAGTGCCGATGAAAAGGATCCTCAGGGTGACAACGCTGGCGAAGAGCAGCCGAAAAGGAAACGGAGTAGGAAAGGGCTGGAAAAGAATTTTCCCTGTCCACATCATGGTTGTGGGAAAAGTTACTCAAGAGCCGAGCATCTATATCGTCATCAGTTGAATCGTGAGTCCCCATAGCCTTTCTCACATCAGTCATGGGGTTGATCACAAGGGACAGATTCACCCAAGAACATTTATGTCTGCGACTTTCCAGGATGCGAGCGTCAGTTTGTCCGGCAAGACCTGCGCACTCGACACCGCGAAAGGCATACCGCTCGTGGCTCCCATCTTCAAAGAAAAGATAGCAGCATGCATGATGTCGACGATCGATCGATGGGTACTGATGGTCTGCGAGAACACACTGATCCGAAATTTCGGCCAGCCATAGGTCCACATGGTTCGACTATCAGCCATTCTGCAATAGCCCCAGCACCCTACATGAAAGGTCATGATACTCATTCCATGCCTGCCCAGTCGCCATCAGGAGGAGGAATGTCGGATAATTACCAGACGAGTCTGGGCAGTGTCACGCCAACCGGCAGTCATATAAAATCGCCACAGTCTCTGAGCACTATAGCGAGCTTAGATCACGGGCCTCACACCACGTCACTGAAGCGATCCAACAGTAATGAGCAGTATTATGGAGAAGCTACAGCAGGCTATCATCCACATATGGTACGCAATGCATCGACCTCAAGCTACAATTCAAGCCAGAGACATTCAAGTTTTGGATCATATAAATCTACGGCGCCTCAGAAGAACTTCTATCTAGATTCGCGCATACCTAGGTCCAACAATGCAAACGTGACAACGAACCCAGCAAGTTACCACGCTCCTACATCGATTTACAATGGGCACTCGGCTCAAGGCAACAATTCCCAGACCCAGATACAAAACCAGGTTGGCAGTGTTTCGTACTTGCCTCCTCAGAACTTCCAGTCTCTTCCACCATTGCCTCCCCCAGTAGTCTCACCAATGTCTCAGATGTCGACACAAGGACGACAGATGGGAGGTTATTCGGGTGCTGCGGCACCGTTAACGCCAGTAGACGCTACCTCAAATTTTGATATGTACGGCTCGAATGGAATGGACACGAATTTTCTGGATCACAACGGGAATACATACTCAATGCCCCTTTTTGGTGGTGATGGCTTCGGTCCGTCACCTTTAGCTATGGCCGATGACTTCACTGCCTGGTTATTCAATGAGCAGCACTTAAACGCCTCATCGCCAGGAGGCCATCGAAATGGCTCGATGTCTGCTGGTGCTACTGCTTTCATGGATGATTCTGGCAGTATGGCTTCTGGAATGTATGGCATTACGAATGACAGCTTGAATGGTCCTGCCAGTGCTGGTCAGCCAATCCCGCAGCAGAATCTCATGGCCGTTAACAGTATTCTGGATCCGGCGCTGCCTCGAATCGACCTCTCAGAGGAGAAACGGAAGGACATAATGGATCTCATTGAAACTCGGTTTACCGATCATGCGCCGGTCAAGAAGCAGAAGGACGCTTTTCTCCTCGATGGTGACCGCGATCTCGACAGTCATGTGCTGAGCCTGCACTCAATGCAAACCTATATTGGATCGTATTGGTACCATTTTCATCCACAGATGCCAGTCTTACACAAGCCCACATTCTCGGCGGACAAGACTCAGAACCTACTGCTAGTCGCCATCATTGCGATTGGAGCATCCTGTCTTGACAAGATGCATGGTCCTAACGTCACGCAAGCTGGCGCCGAGCTATCCACTTTTCTGGCTTGGCATCTCCGTGGGGAGATCTTCAAACATGTCGATTTCTTACCGCCAGCAAAATTGTGGGTGTTCCAGACACTACTACTATTAGAGGTATATGAGAAAATGTACTCTACAAGAGTACTTCATGAACGTGCACATATCCACCACGCGACGACCCTGACCCTTATGAGAAGAGGTAGCTCTCTCATCGGCCGATCGGCTCTCGACTCGCCACCCACTGTTAAAGATGAGGCGCCGGGCATGACCCCGAATAGTAATCAGGGGTCGGCGGCGCAGAATCCGGAGCAATGGTGGAATCATTGGATCACCAACGAGGCGACACGCAGGGTAGCATTCGCCGCTTTTGTCATCGACTCCATCCACGCTACAATGTTCGGACATGCGGCCACCATGGTCGCTCATGAAATGAAGCTGCAGTTACCATGCGACGAGACGCTCTGGTCGGCTACAAGCAGCGCCGAAGTTGGGCGCATCGAATCAAACCTCCGAAGTAACGGTATTAAGCCAATGACTTTCTTCGAAGGGTTGAAGAACACCCTGAAAGGAAAACCCGTTCGGGCTAATTCTTTCGGACGGACTGCCATCATAGCTGGTCTACTAAGCGTTAGCTGGCATATGAATCAGCGTGACGTCCAGGTTCATCATCTTGGGGCGCTGAAAGTTCTAGGGGGCAAAGACATTTGGCGAGGACCTTTGACGAAGGCCTTCGACTCTTGGAAAAACGACTTCGATCAGGGTATTGGGAAAGGCACCATACCTTCATCCATGCCATCCGCCTCGGATAGAATTGATGAGGAGAACATATTTGAGAGCCGTACCGTCCTGCATCACCTTGCTCACATGGCAATGCATGTCGACATTGTCAGCTGTCAGATCTTTGCGAAAGCCGGCCGATTGCTCGGACGAACAACTTTACCATCGGACTATGCAATAGCACAAAAGAGAATCCGAGATAATTGGGCTCCACGGGCCAGCGCGCGGCATGCCACATTTTACGCGCTCAAGTTTCTTTCTCAGGTATTGATGCCAGACTTAGCTACCTCACATCGCAATGGAGCGGCGAGTAGTTTACAAGGACTCACTCCATATTCTGCACGAGACGACTTCCTCCTGAACAGGCCATGGGTGCTATACTTTGCCTCCCTCATCGTCTGGTCATACGGATATGCCCTGGATGGGCCCGTGCGATCACTTCCTAGCCTATCCACTCCGGAGGAGCAGACATGTGACATGAGGGCTTTCTTGACGCGAGTGGGTGGGATCCAGGATCCACGAGAATTGGAACATATGAGGGACCGCAATGCTTGTCTCGGAATGCTCTTAGTGCTACAAGCAATGTTTCAAAAGTGTCGCTGGGAATTGCTTCATGAAGCGGCAAGACTGTTGGGAAACTGTATCCATATGTCAGAAGGGATCATGAGTAGTTGAGAGAGGAGAGTGAATGAGCATGGCTACAAGGGGATGTTAAACGATACCCCTTCTATAACAGCCTCTTAGCCCCGTATTCCTAACAATCGATAGCGTATAAGATAAGTTCTTAGGTATATATTTATATTTACGAGTTTTAGATACGAAGTATAATACAATTATCTCTGTACGAAACTAGAAAGTAGAGAAGTTAGTAAGTTAAGATATATGTATTAACTTTATAGGTAGATATAATAATATAAATTATATAACTAAAGTATAAAGCGTACGCGTACCGCCCTGATCACACTTAAAGCGAGAACCCGAACCCTCGGACACGGATCGGCCCGAGATGTGATACCATTAGTACTGTGCTAGTTCTACTTACCTAGATTTGAACGCAAAGTCTTGGTTGTGCTAGGCTAAACGAATACTACGTATATGGCGCCTCAGCGGATGCGCAATGCTCTCGATGATTCCAGATCGGAAAGCTCGAGTACGCGGGAGAAGCAACCAGGGTCTGGCCCGAACGGTATCTCCAAGAGTCGCCGGAATGGTTCTTCGACATTACCAGGGAGCAATTTGAAGGACGTTACCAATGCCCATTCCACCATCGGTCAGCCGGGCCATCAAGATACCGCAGTCAACGTGAGTTGGGATACATTTCTCGAGACTGGGAAAGCATGCTGAGCTTGCACGTATTAGATCGATTGGTCCTCCTTCGACCCCTCAATACTACATTCTTTCAGACATGCACACCACCTCGACGTCCCTCGCGCATTTGGCTCCCTGTATAATCAGAGAATGTTAACGCGACCGGGTATCGGACTGTTGTCACCTACAATGGTACGGCCGAAGGCCCGCCGACGGGTGGGAAAGTATCAGCTGGCAATGGCTGTGAGAAAGGCTTTCAATGCTGCTATTGTTACGGAATCTGAGCTTCTGACTTCATTCCTATATGCTGTGCACAATCAGGGTTAGACGTACTATATTTTCTCTGTCCTTTTCTATATGCTAAATTCTGTTATAGATAAAAGCTTTCGGATGCGTTTCAAGCCTACCTAGACACGGTAATACACCTCGCGATAGTGACTTGTATTCAAGGTACGAAGGTACCTAGAGAGATAATTATATAACATTGTATCTTTATTAGGCAGGAAATATTACTTCGAAATTATAGCCTAAATGTTATAAATTATTCGGACGTGTTATTATAAATCAGGTAATTACTTATAAGGTAGAGACGGAAGCCTTCTACAGGCCTAATATTAGCCTATTAAGAGACTTCTTCTCTACTAACTAATTAATAATATATATAAATCTATAAGACTATTAGTTAGAGTACTATTCTTATAATTCCTTAATAATAGTAGTAATACTATTATAACTAACGCTATTATTATAGTACTAACCTCTACTAGGTACTATTAATTACCTATTAGAACTAATACTATTATTATAGTACTAATATTATCTTTATAGTACTAACTAATCTATTAGTCCTCTACCTCCTTCTTATCTAATAATATTAAGTTATAGGCCTTTTATATAGCTCTTTACTAAGTCTATATTATTATTATTAAGATATCCCCCTTATTACTAGTCTCTTACTAGCTATTCTAGTACTAGATTAGTAAGCTTCTATTATAAGACTATTTTATACCTAGATATATTATTTAAAGAAGTCTTCCTTAGTATAGATATATCCTTTACTAGTAAAGATATTAGCTATTAATAGACTAACCGCGTTAGTTCTATTTAGAACCGAATTTATAATTATTATATAACGCTAAACCTATACAGGTAATAAGCTAGCTGTAAGTAGTTTAATAAGTTAGGTTAATACTTAAAAGGACCCCTAAGTACTAAAAAACAGTTAGTCTAGCTATTAATAGCCTTAGTTATAAGTTATATTATATCTTATATAAATAGTATTAGGGTCTATTAGAGAATTTCAGTCTATTTACTAGGTAAAATTAAGGCTTTCTTTATACCTTCCTTATTCTAGCCTAATAAGACTAGTCTTCTATTATAAGACTATTTAATATTCATTTAAACTATTTATAAAGGCCTACCTTAGTATTAGATATATTTTATACTATTAAATTTATTAGGAATTAACGGCCTTAGTTATAAGCTACCTTATACCTTAGTTAAATAGTATAGGGATTACTTAAGAATTCTATTATTTTACTAAGTAAACTTAGAGTTTCCTTTATACCTTCCTTATAGTAGGTAACTTTATTATTAACGCTAATTTATAAGCGACTATTAATACAGCTATTACTTAATATATTTATAAGAATTACCCTTAACTAGATTAATAAGAACTACTAGGTCTAAGGACTACTAGGTCTACCTATCCTACTAGTCTTACTAGTCCTACTAGGTTATAGAATAATATTATTAGGTGTACTACTATAAAGTCTATTAGTTATACCTTAGTTAATTTAAGCTTAAGCTAATTAGAATTAGATACCCTTATTAAAGACTTTAAATACTACGCTAGTATAACCTAATTAATTAGGTTATATAACTCTAGAGGTACTACTATAAAGCCTACTAGCTATTCCTTAGTCTATTTAAACTTAGGCTATTTAGATTTAAATATAAGCTACTTAGCCTTAATCTATTTAAATTAAGGCTAATTAGAAGCCTTCTATAAACTATATAATAGAAAATTAGCCTGAATTTATTTAGACTTAGGCTAATTATAGGCCTTCTATAAACCTACTATAAATAAAGATATTATTAATAATTATTACTCCTTAAGCTAATAAGCCTTAGTCTATTTAGACGCCAGCTAATTAGAAGCTAGCCGCGGATCTACTATTAAGAGTAACTATTACTCCTCCTATTAAGTATATTCTACCTAATCTAATTAAGTATATTCTACTAGATAATATTACTAGTTATCTGTAAAGAGATAGGCCTTATAGAAGGCTATAGGATAGATAATAACAAGGGCCTTAATAGCTTAATAAGACTATTTTTAGGTAGTAATATAGCGTGTATTAGAATAATACTAATATTATAGTAATAAGGATATTACTTTCTTATTTTATTATAAGTATTATTATAGATTATTTAGACGTATTATTACAAATTAGGTAATTACTTATAAGGCGGAGACGGAAGCCTTTTATAAGCCTAATATTAGCCTATTAAGAGACTTCTTCTCTACTAACTAATTAATAATATATATAAATCTATAAGACTATTAGTTAGAGTACTATTTCTTAACTAGAAAATACCTATAAAAATTCAAGATTTTTACTTAGGAAAAGTATACTTAAAAGTATAATTCTTTTATTTATTAGTAAGTAATAATAGTTATAAGGTAAATTTAAGTCTAAATATAATAGATATTTATATAAACTTTTATAGATACTAAGACCCCCCTTAAGTATTATAAGAGATATAGGGTAAATATTACTAAAAATATTAATTTTAGATCTAAGGGATTATTTATAATAGTTACCTAGTATTAGAGTATTAATAAATAGTTATTAGGCCTACCTATATTATAACTCTATTATAACGTTACTATTTAAGATTAATAGGGTATAACTAAGTATACTATTATTAGATAACTTATTATATTAGTTATTATTAGGAAAAGTTATTATTATTATTAAGATAAAAGTATTAAAAGACTAATACTATCTACTAAGTACCCGACTAACTATAGGATATCTAGTATAATAATATTCTATTCTACTAATAACTTCTATACTACTAGATTATTTTACGTAATTCTTAAATTATTATACCCCTTATATTATAATATATATTTTATACTCTTATAATAAGTATTAATAGTTATACTAGATTTATCGCGTTAATATAAAGGAATCTATTAGATATAAGAGTTTATATAGCCTAGTATTTATCTAGCCCTCTAAGGTTTAACCGGCTATATTTAATAAACTAAATAGTAGAATAGCTTATTTTTTATTATTAGAAAATCTAATATTACGGTCTAATATAAAGATATAACTATATAACTAAGTATAATATTAGGCCGTTTTTATACTTCTAATATTATAATTAGTATTCTTATAAGCTACTAAGTAGCTATTAATAGGATCTAGGCGTTAATAATAAGTTATAATTAATATATTAGGGGTAGTCTACCTATTATCTAATAGTATATACTTATATATAATATTTCTTATTATTCGGCTAGATATATATTTAGGAGTTTTAGGCCTAATAATATAGAGGTTTCCCTATCTTATTACCTATAATAGAGCTACGTATAGCTAATTATAACTAAAAGTAGGCCTAGTCTATAAGTTAATACCTATATACTTTATTAATTAGCCTTATAATTTATTAATAATTATAATAAATACTAGTTAGATAGGGTACTACTTATAGATAAAAGGGGTAGGAATCTACCTATTATTTTCTTTAGATTATAATAGTATCTTAAATAGTATTACCTTCTCGCTATTATAAGTACTACCTATAATCTCCCCCTTAAAGATATACTTATTATATATTATTACTTATAGTCAGGTCCTATTATATAGATATAGTAGATTAAGGTTCCTTAATAGTATAACTAGTACGCCTAGCTTAATATATAACTTATAAGATAGTAGGGAGGGTTTATAAAACTTATAAAAGTACTTAAGGGGGAAGAGTTTATTATCTTCTTCTAATATAATATACTTAATACTCTAATATATTATTATATTACTAGGGATATATAATATAATATTATCTTAATATTAATACTAGTAATATCTTTATTAGTAATAGTAAGAATAGCCTATTCTAATAGATAAACCCTCTAAGAGATATTTATCCTAATATTAGTATAGATATTCTTAACTAAATTATTAACAGTATTTCTAGGGGTATAACTATATTTCTAATATAATATATCTTTATTAGTAGTAGGGCTTTTCTAGATATTAATGCTATTACTAGTAGCGAGGAGATTACTTACAAAGAGTCTTATTTTATAATATATAATATCTATTAGGTTAGGATTATTAAATTACTTATTAATAGTAAGATTTAAACGTATAACCTTATTCTAGAAATAGGCCTTTTAAAGACACGCCTTAATAACCTAGCTACTAGATCCTCCTAGAATAACTAGGAGTATTTATTAGAAGTTACTATAAAAGTAGACTACCTTACCCCTAAAATAAGCCTAGTTATTACTATAAATATCTTAAAGGCTACGACTAATAGCTTCTATATTATATTAACTCTATATAAGAGACTTATCCTAAAAGATAATATAAGCTCGCTTAATTAGCTTAGTAAGATTAGTCCCCTTCTTAATCCTATATAAGGAGGTAGTATTAGAGTCTAGGGGTATCTTAAACTATAAGTAAGTAGTCTAACCTCTCTATAATAGCGTTAATATAATACTAGAAGACGCTACTACTAGAGTAACCTTTTACTAGGAACGTAGCCTTTCTATAATAGTATTTTAAACTATTATCTTACTAGTCCCTCTAGTACTATTAAGGAAGAATAGTATACCTAGAGCCCTAAATTTATTATTAGTATTAGCGTTAATAGCGGTAATAATCTAATTAGTAGTATAATATTAGTTAGTATTTAGCCTATTTTATAAGACCTTAGCTTTATTAGGAGGTAATTTAGTAAGACATTTCTTCCTATAAAAGTCTATTTAGAATATCGTTAAAATTATTAAATAGGATAGTTAAAATAGGTAGGCTATATTAAGTTAGATCCTTAATATATTTAAGGGTTAATTAATATTCTAATTAGCCGTTAATAAGGTAAAGGGCGTACTATTTAATAAATAACTATTACTTATAATAATTATCTAGGATTTAAAGTATTAAAAAATCCTATTATAAGAGGTATAAGTAGTTATTTAAGATATACTCCTTATACTTATTTTATAAGGTAAGGGTATTAGTAGGTTAGAGTTTAACTAATACTAATATAAAAAGACTATATAGCTTATAACCTCCCTAAAAATCCTTTCCCTTATTAAGGATCTTATTAATATATCTATAATTTTTAGTTAACCTAAGCTCTATATAAGCCTCCTTCTATCCTATTAACTAGCCGTCTACTATCTAGAGGTTATTAAATAATATAGCCCCCTTAATATAATAGAGGAGTAGTTAGTAATAGTAGAGATCCTTAATTTTAGGACTAATAAAATTAATACGCCTAAGAGTCTCCCCCCTTTTATATATTTTCTAATATTTATTTCTTTTATTCTACGTAAAGACTTTAGGAAAATCCGCGTATAAATAGTTAAGTAGATCCCTTATAATAGTAGGACGTTTCTCGTTCTATTTTATAAAAGGTAATAGCTAACTATTATTACAAGCTTCTTTAGTAAGATAGTTTATATTAAAAAAAATTATTAATATAGTCTTATAAAGCTTATTACTATCTATTAGCTTTTATTTAATAGCCTTATTAATAGCCTAGTTATTAACTAGCTTAAAAAGGGGTATACTATTAATCTAGGAGGTAGATTTATAAATACTCTATATAAGGCTTTATAATACTTATACTAAATAAGAATATCTTCTAAATAGCCTTAGTAAACCTAATCTAACGGGTTAACTAGAACTCTATAATTTTATCTACTAACTCCCCTTACTATTACGGCTAGCTATTAGGAGCGGGGTTATTATTATTACGCGTATAATTCCTAGTAAGGGAGATATTAGCCTAGTTAGGTCCCTTATAAATATATTTATATAGATAGAAAATAGACTTAATAGAGCCGTAGATCTTAATATTAATATAGGTACTATATTTCTTTAATAGGTACGGGTTATAAGGGATAACCTATCTATTATTAATAGAGGAACTAGGTTTAAGGGGGCTAACTAAATATTTATAGAAAGGATAACTCCTATTAGGTATAAAAGATATCTCTTAATAAAAATCCTTTAGAAAAGCCTTACTATAATAATTCTTCTCCTAACTAAAATATCTATTACTAGAGACGCTAGTATAGTAATTATAAACTATATACTATAGGACTAACTTATATAGTATATTACCCTACTATAAAAGGGGGGTAAATACTTAAATAATACTATTAATATTACTAACTATCTAGATCTAATCCTCTTCCTATATAATAAGGAGAATATAAGTATATAAGAGACCTTACTTCTAAAAGTTAATAATATAATAGTAGGCTATATAAATATTAAGGATATATTACTTAAGGAGGTCTTTTATTAGCTCCTAGAGCTTCTAATTAAAGATATAGGTAATTAGGTTATAATATTACTTTAATATCTAACTAGATACTAGTACGTTAGTAAGATCTTAACTCGCCCTTATACTCTTAGTAAAGGCCTTATACCCGTAGGCCTAGGGCCGGCCCTAGGGGCTTTAAGCTAGTCCTAGGCCCTCTAATCTTAAATTAAGGCGCCTAGGGCTAGCCCCTAGTATTATAAGAGCTTTAGACTAGGTACTAGGAAGTCTGTATCTTAATTAAGGGCTTTCTAATATAATAAGTATATCTAGAGAGATATAATATATATTATATACCTTAATTCTTACTTATAAAATATTATCTATCTAAATTATATCTTATATCTTATATATCTTATAATAACTAGTATATATAGATATTAAGTTATATCTTATATCTTATAAGTTATAAACGCTACTATTATATTAAGTATATATAGTATACTAGATAATAGTAATTATTAGAGGTATTTCTATTAAACTTATATCTTATATCTTATATACCTTATAATAACTAGTATATATAAATACTAAGTTATATCTTATATCTTATAAGTTATAAATACTACCGTTATATTAAGTATATATAGTATACTAGATAATAGTAATTATTAGAGGTATTCTTATAACCTTTATAACCCGCAGACCTTCTTATTAACTCTAACCCTTAATTATTATATATATTATATATATATCTCTATCTCTTACCCTATTTATTAGGTAGGAATAACTACTTAAAGTATAAGTACCCTATTTAATCTATATTATAAGTACTAGCTATCTTTATTTATTAGCTTAAGTAATAAGTTACTATTAACTTTAGTATCTAAATATAAAGGTAATATTTAAGATCTAACTTACTAATATAATATTACTAAAATACGCTTATAATATCTTATAAGTTAGATACCTTTATATTACTATAAACTACTTAAATATTCTTCCCTTTTATATTAATAGTATCCCCCTTAAGCTACTATATCTAAATTAGTAAGGTCTTTAAGTAATTATAAGATTTAATAAGTAAGGACTAGAATAAAGGGGGCCTATTAGGAATAGAGATATACCTTTACTAAGAGTATATAAACTACTATATTTATTCTAATAATTATAAGCTTCTTTAATACTATATTAGGCTACTTATTAGAGCCCTTTTTATACCTTATAATATTAAGCTCTTTAATAATATTAGTAATAAACTTAAATTTTAAAGTAGACTTAGCTAATTTAACAAGTCTTTTGAAGTATAAATTATTATATTTAATATTTAATATTTTATATTACCTTTAACTCCTTATCTTCTTCTAATATAAGTAATAGCCCTAGGATAGATATAATAGCTCTTAGCTATTATACCTTTTAAAAATATATTATATTTTTCTACTACTCTATTTTCCTAATACTACTAGTATCTACCTCCTATTAAATAGTTTACTCTTACTTTTTAAGGGCTAGGATAAGTATTATTAGGAAATTAGTTATAATATTTATAACCTAGAGCTACTATTTAAGTAATTATATAAGTAGTATATTATTTTATATTAAATTAAAATAGTAGTCAAGTAATATAACTTTAATAATAATATATAAGTAACTAATATACTCTTCTAGCTCTAGGATAGTATTAATTATACCCTCGCGGTCTATTAAACTATTAAAAGCTAAGCTAATTACCTTAAAGTTTTCTAGTAAAGTCTATTAGAGGCTAGGCTTAGTAAGCTATTAACTCTCTTATCCTTCTTATAACTAATAGAATACTAGTTAGGTTAGTTACATCGGCAAACTAGGAACCCGCGTAAAATAAATAAAACTGCTAATTCCGCTAAAAGCGTATTTTTCAGGTAAAATGCAGGTAATAAATAGGAAAATTTTAGAGTTTTTTTAATTCTAGCCTAAAGACCCTAAATATAGAAAATCCGGATTTAAGGCCTTAAATCCGTGATTTTCCTCTAGCGCCGGGAAGAAACGAGAAGCTCGCTAGAGCTATAGCGGCTACGTTATTAACGCTAGCGTAATATAGGTTTTAAATACAGTCGATTCACGTAATTTACATACGCGTAGAGTACCCCCCTTTACCCTAGCCTGGTATCCTATCCCTATATTACGCCTGCGATTAATTCTCTTACTAAGTACTAGTAGTACTAATTATTAATAAGACTTAATACCTTATTATAATTACCTAGTTAGTACTAGCCTAATATAGTTATATTATAGCTAATTAGTAGGACTTATCCCCTATTAGTCCTATTACCTAGTATTTCTAAAAGTTGCTAAATCTAGCTAAATGCGCATTCTACAACTCACGGTGTCATTTCGAGCTCCAGGGCTGATACATGAGCGCATTAGTCATGTACGCATAATGCGTATATTTTTGTATTTTGCAGGTTTCCTAGTTTACCGATGTAGAACTTTATTATATAAAGTACCTAAGATAGTATTAAGTATAATAAATCCCCCCTAGTTATTAATCTCTTTTTAACTAGTTATAAGCTTAGTAGAGTCTCCCTTACTTAAGTACTATTTATTATATACGACGTTTATCTTAAATAAGGTAAAATTAGTATTAGCGGGGTAGTAAGGCTTAAAACTTTAATCTATATAATATATAATAAACTAGATATTAAGGGTTTACTAATATTTATTATTAGACTAATTAGCCTATTTATTTACCTAATTACTAAGTACCTTTATTAGTATAATAGTAATATTTAGTCCTTATTATAAAAGGAAGCTACTTATTAATCTATTATAGATATACGCGTAGAGAAATAGCTACTAATTCTAAGATAGGTAGGTATTATTAAGACGCTAACTATTAAGAAGGTATTAATTAATTTAAGTAATTCCTTAATTATATTTAATCTTACTTTATATAATATTAATATAGTATTAATATATAAAGTATATAATGACCTTTAAGATCTAAACTATTATTTAAAGTAAGTTAGCTTTCCCCCCTTTATTAAATATACTTAAGGGCTTATATTAATTACTAACCTTTTTAAGTCCTATCTCCTTAGTTATAACTATCCTATTAATTATAGAGTTCTTAAATTAAAGTATAATAAAGGTAGTAAACTTACTTAATATCCTTTATTTTATTATTTAATTTTTTAAACTTCCCCTCTTAATACTTTTAATTAACCCTTAGTTTATATTTTATATCCTCCTTTATAACTTTATAAAAGTGTATAAACTATTTTAAGAGGTTTAAATTAAAATACTTTATTACCTTAATATCTCTAGTAGCTTATATCTATTTATTAATAAGTCTTAGCTCTATTTTTATAAATTAGTTAAAGGGAGAGGACTTACTTTATAAATTTATCTATTATCCCCTTATTACTATCTACTATTATTATATTATTATTATATAGCTTATACGTAGGATCCTTACTACTATTAATACTAATATACTCTTATTTTATAATATTAAGCTCTTTATTAAGTAGGTCTATATTTTATTAGGTTTTATCTATTATCTTTATACCCTCTTTATTTAACTTACCTAACTTACTTAATAATAGATAGGTATCTAGTTCTTTAGTAATAGGAGGCTTAATAAACTTATTACCTAGAAGATACCTTTAAATAGCTTATAAAGGGAATAGAAATATATAATTAGATAGGGAATATTTAGACTTAAAGAAGACCTTTAATATTATATATAAATTAGCTATCTATTAGGGATTTATAGAGGTAAGGAAGAGGTATTACCTTTTTTAATAATATTAATACGCCGCTTAAAGATATTATTAAGTGTTAAAGATTAGAGTAGAGTTATATATAAGATTAGTTCTTTAACCTTTATAATTAAATTCTTAATTATAATAGTTAATATTAGCTAGGCCCTTAAGTAGAGTATAATAAGTTATTTACTATATAATTTAAAGACTTTAAAAGTAAATATTAATATTAGGGTATAATATAACTTATAACTCAATTAATATCTTAAAATTATTAGTATAATTACTAATCTTTATCCCTTTATTCTTAAGGGGTATCTAGTCTATAAGCGTTTATATCTTATAATTAGTAGATAGTACTTAAGTAGAGAGTATCTTATAATAGGCTTTTAAATTAATATAATTTAAAGTATTTAAGTCTTTAATCTTAATATTTTAACTAAGAATATCCTTAATTAGATAGATAACTTAATTTTCTCCTTTAATATTATTAGGATATTAATACTAAATAACCTTTTATATAAAGGAAGCCTTCTCTCTCTTAATTATTTTTATATAGCTAGTTATATATTTATTATCCCTTATACTTAACTTATCCTCTAACTTGCCCTTAATCTTAATTATTCTCTATTTAATAGTACTAGTCTTAATATCCTTAAGGGTAGTAACTTTATATTTTAAGTTATTAATAAGTTTATAATAGTTATATTTAAGTATTTTATTAATCTAGTTAGCTAGGATAGTATTAAGTAGTAGTTTAAGTAAAGATTAAAGATAATCCTTTAATTATTAATATTTAATAGCCTCTTAATTATAAGGTAAAGCTATATTATTTATATATTATAAACTAGCTATTATAATATTATATTATATTTAAATATAATAATTATAAGGCTCTTTAATTAGAAGCCCTAGACTACCTTATATTCTCCTCTTAGTACCCTCTCCTTCCTTTTCTAAAAGGTATAATTAAAAGGCTAAGCCGTACTAGGTAAGTAAGTATAATAGTAAGGCTTAAAGGTTAATCTCTATTAGTAAAGTAGAAGTAAGACCTAAGGAGTAAGTAAGTAGATAAAAGAGAAGGTAGATTAAAGGAGAAGGTAAGTAGGATTAGAGAATAGCTTTTAGAAAGAGGGAGATATAATACTAATTAATATAGTAAGGAAGCTTAAGCTACTTATAAATAGATAGAAAGGTATAAGGTAGATTAGGCTATAAATAAGAGGAAAGTCTAAATTAATAGGATATACTTTCCTATTATTCTAGTCTATCTAGGGGGTATATTAATTAAATAGCTTATAGTAGGTATAATTAATTATATTACTCTTAGGTATCTATTACTATAATAAATATTTATACTAAGGCTTATAAAAGGCTAGGGTAATAATAGAGTATTTATATTTAATAGCTAGGATATATTAATTAAGTAAATTTATTATTATAAAAAGGAGTATTAAGGCCGCCTATATAATTAGTATTATCTAGTATATATCTTATAATATTATACTTTTTATACTACTACTATCCCTAATAATATTATTTATATAATAAGATAAGGTATTTATAAAAGGTTAAAGCTATAAGGAGTAGTTAATATATAAGATATTAAGTATATTTAGTATATCTTATAATATTATATATCTTGCTAGAAAATACCTGTAAAAATTCAAGATTTTTACGTCGGGAAATCACCCCTACTACCTGGCGTTTAGTAGGTGACGTGAATAGCGGGGAGTATATCAGACACGTTAGTAGGTAGGGTGAATAGTAGGGAGTATATCAGATATACTGGCCTATTAATGAGACGGATATTTCCCCCTATTCAGACCGATATCAGACACGTTAGTAGGTAGGGTGAATAGCGGGGAGTATATCAGACACGTTAGTACGTGGGGTGAATAGTAGGGAGCATATCAGACACGTTAGTAGGTAGAGTGAATAGTAGGGAGTATATCAGACATACTAGCCTATTAATAAGACGGATATTTCCCCCTATTCAGACCGATATCAGACACGTTGGTAGGTGGGGTGAATAGCGGGGAGTATATCAGACACGTTGGTAGGTGGGGTGAACAGTAGGGAGCATATCAGACACGTTAGTAGGTAGGTGGCCTATATATACGACAGCATTAGCCATATCATATGCATGTACCCATTCTGACAGCGTTACCTACCTAGCAATGAGACGGATATTTCCCCCTATTCAGGCCGATAGCAGACACGTTGGTAGGTGAGGTGAATAGTAGGGAGCATATCAGACATGTTAGCCTGTAAATGCGACAGCATTAGCCCATGGACCCATACAGCGATATAGGTCATTCTAACAGCGTTACATACCTGGCAATAAGACGGATATTTCCCCCTATTCAGGCCAATATCAGACACGTTAGTAGGTGAGGTAGTAGAATAGGTAATTTATAAATAATAACAGGATTTTTGTTATTAATCCAATTATTCTAGTTCTAGCCGTTAGCGTATAGAATTTAGTAGGTAAATTCATTTATAACGATATATCTTTTAAACTACTATACCGATTTTTATTATTTTTAAAGTTTTAAATAGCTATAGATGTCCTATATAACTTCATTTTTATAGAAAATATCATGGAGCGTAAGTATAGACGTAGGTAGAATGCGAAGAAATATTAGACTTTTAATATTCGCGCTAGTCTAGGAAAGGAATCTAGGGGACTTACTAACTAACCGATAAGCTGCGATAAGCTTAGGGTCCTAAATTATAGATATTCTATTATAGTATAGAAGATATAACTACTATTTAAGAGTTAATTTTATTATATTATACTAGAAAATACCTGTAAAAATTCAAGATTTTTACGTTGGAAAATCACCCCTACTACCTAGCGTTTAGTAGGTAAGGTAGATAGCGGGGAGTATATTAGACACGTTAGTAGGTAGATAGCCTATATATACGATAGCATTAGCTATATTAGATACATATACCTATTCTAATAGCGTTTTATACCTGGTAATAAGACGGATATTTCCCCCTATTTAGACCGATATTAGATACGTTAGTAGGTGAGGTAAATAGTAGGGAGTATATTAGACACGTTAATATACCCATTCTAATAGCGTTCTATACCTGGTAATAAGACGGATATTTCCCCCTATTCAGACCGATATCAGACACGTTAGTAGGTGAGGTGAATAGCGGGGAGTATATTAGACACGTTGGTAGGTTAGATATTTCCCCCTATTCAGACCGATATCAGATACGTTAGTAGGTGACGTGAATAGTAAGGAGTATATTAGACGCGTTAGTAGGTAGGTAGCTTATATATACGATAGTATTAGCTATATTAAATATATATACCTATTCTAACAGCGTTCTATACCTGATAATAAGACGGATATCTCCCCCTATTTAGACTAATATTAGACACGTTAGTAGGTAAGGTAAATAGTAGGGAGTATATTAGACACGTTAGTAGGTAGGTGGCCTGTAAATATAATAGTATTAGCCTATACACCTATATAGTAATATAGATCATTCTAATAGTATTATATACCTAGTAATAAGATAGATATTACCCCCTATTTAGACTAATATTAGACACGTTAGTAGGTAGGTAGCCTATAAATATAATAGTATTAGCCTATATACTAATAGACCGATATAGATTATTCTAATAGCGTTATATACCTAGTAATAAGACGGATATTTCCCCCTATTTAGACCGATATT
>JAABUM010000086.1_pt1 | contig 194966 bp, 201 predicted proteins | sample 5559161 | NCBI WGS metagenome assembly JAABUM01 (sample SAMN10711868, study PRJNA513369) | rock metagenome | isolation source: Antarctica rocks | place: Antarctica: Victoria Land, Siegfried Peak nord | reverse complement strand
ACCGAAGGATCGGGGGCAAAACGCCGTATGAGGTGGTGTTCGCCTGGCACAAGAAAGAGCCGTCCTTATTTCACAAGGAGCCTGCTGCGCTCCTCGCTTACCGTTCACAATCTGCTGACACTTGACAAGTATACAAAGTATACAACCCTTATGCAAGAGGTCTAATAGTTCTCCCCGTCCAGCACGATCAGGATAGGCACGTCATGCTTTTCCGCCAGAGCCAGCAGGCGGCGCAGCGTCAGTTCCAACGTCGCGGGCGGGCCATTTAGGTAGGACAGAATAAAGGAAAGACCCAGCCGCCGCCGCCCGTTCCCCCGAGTCCCCACGGCTTGCAGCGGCTGGGTGAACAGGGCGTCCGTAATCGAATCGGGCTGGTCCTGGTTCCAGTCCGGCCCCGGCGCGCGGTTGAGGAAGATGTATTGGGGTGGGGGATTGGCCGGCATCGCCTCTTGGGCAAGAGCCGGGTGGGTGAGCATCCCGACCAGCGCGAGCAGGCAGAAGCAAAGCAGAGAGCGCATCAGGGTTCGGCTCCCAAGCCGCCGCCTACTTCTTCCGACACAGGAGCAATATCTGTCAGCCAGAGAATGTCGTCAGCGGCCTTGCCCAGCCAGGAAGGTGCATCTTCCTGCATGATCTTGATGTATTCCGGGTTTAGCTCGAACAGCACGAAGCGCCGGGCAAGCCCGGAGGCCGCATCGCCCACGGTTCCTGAACCCGCAAACGGGTCTAAAACCACATCTCCCTTGAACGAGTAATAGGAAACGACTTTGCGGGCGAGTTCCAGCGGGAAAGCCGCCGGATGCTTGGAGCGTGTGTTGGGCTGGATGCGCCAGATATTGGTGTGTTCATAGTCATCGCCGATCCTCGAGGCGGCGACCAACTCTTGATTAGGATGGTTGCGGATGTGCCAGTCAATCAGGACTTCGGTGCGCTTGCGGTAGACCATCACATATTCGGTGACGGGAACGGCTTTGTATTGGAGCGGGTTGCGGTCAGCGGCGAACCGGCGTCCGCGTCCGGTCGCCCAGCCCGCGCCTTCGGGCTTGGCCCAGATGATGTCGTCAATGAAGTCGAAGCCTTCCTCGACGAAAATGCGGTGCAGGTCGAAGGGGACGGCGATGCGCTTGGACGCCTCGCTGCGGCTGGCGCGGCGCAGGAGGACCGGGGCGGTGTTCATCACGAAGAAGCGCCCTTCATTCAGAACCCGGTGCGCGCGCTTGATGACCTGACGCATCTTGAACAAATACTGCTCGTACTGCTCATAGTCACTGTATTCGGGGCGCGCATTGAAGTAAGGCGGCGATGTGAAGACAAGGTCCACCGAGTCGGAAGGCATCTCGTCCAGCAGATTCACGCAGTCACCCAGGCCGATGGTGTTGCGGAGGGCGGAGATGGGATAGGGGATGTTGGTGCGGCGTTTCTTTTCCGCCCGCGCCTCGTCCTTCTTCAGAAGGCGCGCTTCCAGCATCTCCGGCTTCGTGCTCTTCTCGTGCAAGATCACGGTCGTGTAGGCATCAAGGACGGCTTCCCCGATCCTGCCGCCGTCCGTCTGCCGCAGCAGGGGGACGCGCCAGATGTGATAGCGGTCATCCACTTCGGGCAAACCCAGGGAGATGACATGGTCTAACTCGATCTCCGTGAGCCAGTTGACGGTGATTTCTTTGGCCTGGGCGACGGTCGTGACAAGGTAGCGGCGTCGTTCGGAGACAAGGGGCTTCGGGTCGGTCATGCCCTCATTTTACCTGGGTTCGGGGCGAAACGAACGCCTTCCAGAACTCCAAGGCCAAGATCAGAACGGGAGGAGGTCCAGACGTTGGCGGACTTGCACTTCGGTGCATTCGCTCGTTGTTTCCCTCACTTGATTCGTCCACTCGCTTGTCAAATGTCTCATTTGATGCTATAATAAGAGTGCGGGTCGAACATGCGTTGCCGAACGTTTGTGCCTAACATACCTTTTCGCTCTAAAAAGGGGAGGGAACCGAACCATGCCAAAGCCAATTTCCAATCGCCAGCAGCAGATTCTGCGTTATATCCAGCAGCACATGGACGCCCACGGCTACCCGCCGACCGTCCGCGAGATCGGGAGCGCCGTCAGCCTGTCGTCGTCGTCCACCGTTCACGCGCACCTGAAGACCTTGCAGGAGCAGGGGCACATCGAGCGGGACGCTGTGCTGACGCGGGCTATCAAGTTGACGGGAAACGCGGGGAGTGAGGGGCGCCCGCTCTCCAAGCCCGTCATCCAAATGCCGATCATCGGCACGGTCGCGGCGGGCAAGCCGCGCCTGGCCGTGGAGGACGTGGAAGACGTTTTCCCGCTGCCCTCGGACTTCATTTCGGGCGATGGGTTCATGCTGCGCGTCATCGGGGACAGCATGATCGAGGACGGCATCCACGAGGGCGACTTGGTCGTCGTTCGCCGCCAGCAGACCGCCGACAACGGCGAAACGGTCGTCGCTATGATTGACAACGAGGCGACCGTCAAGCGGTTCTACAAAGAGAAGTCGCGTATCCGTCTGCAGCCCGCTAACAAGCGGATGAAGCCCATGTACTTCGACAATGTAGACATCGCCGGCAAGGTCGTGGGCCTGGTCCGTCACCTCGCCTGGTAAGTCCGAAAGGTGTTTCATATGTCACTCCTCGAACGTTATCGCGTGCTGTACGAACACGAAAAAGACGGCAATCACAAGATGCTGACCATGCTCGAATCGGTTCCTGAAGCGGGGCGCTGCGAGGCTCGATTCCAGCAAGCCATCACGCTGGCCGGTCATTTAGCGGCTTGCCGCGAGAATTGGCTGGTTCGCATGGAAGGGAAGGGAGACGGCGAGGCCGCCTGGTGGGATGAGCGGTGTGATCTTGCCACGCTGCGACCTCGTTTCACCGCCCTGGAAAGCCAGTGGACGGAGTATCTCACGGGCCTCGAACAAGACCGATTGGCACAGGATTTCGAGTTCACCGAAGGAGCCGAGGAACGTTTTCACCTGCCCCTCAAAGTGCAGATCGAACAGTTGGTAGGACATGCGGCTTACCATCGAGGTCAGGTCGCTTTGCTGGTGGACCAATTGGGCGGGGAAACAGTAGACACGGACTACGTTGATTGGTGCTGGGAGAGATCGGGCTGACGTTTCGCCGTGACCTTTTCGCGTGAGCGCGGAACAGCCGAAAAGAATGGAGAGCCGGGAGGACCTATGCCGCATTTCGAGAACCACGCCGTTATCAACGCTCCGCTGGAGACGGTCTTCGCGCTGGCGCGGGATCAGGAGTCGTTCCCGCAGTTCATGCCGGATGTGGAAAGCGTGACGGTGGCGGAGCGCAGCGAGGACGGGGGCCGCACGGTGACGGACTGGGTGGCGGTGGCGTCCGACTTCAAGCTGAAGGTGCGCTGGACTGAGGAAGACCTCTGGGACGAGGCCGCGCACACCTGCCGTTTCCGGCAGCTCAAGGGCGACTACACGGCCTACGGCGGCCTGTGGACGTTCGTGCCGGAGGAGCCGAACATGACGCGCTTCCAGTCCGAAATAGACTATGAGTTGGATATTCCCCTCATCGGTCCGCTGCTCAAGGCCGTTGTGGCCCGACTGATGCGCGACAACACGCAAAAGATTCTGGACGCCGTCAAAACCCGTGCCGAGCGACCTTCGACGAGATGATTACGGTGTCTGAGGCGATCTGGACGCCGACATAGTAGTGCTTCAGGATTTCCTGATACGTCTTCCGGTAGGGCGGCCCGGCCATCGCGACCGCGCCGTCCTGGGACATCCCCAGCCCGTGCCCCCAGCCTTTGCCGTCGAACTGGTAGTTTCCCTCCGGGGTCCGCGTCAGCGTCACCCGTGTGCTGCGTAGGACATCATATCCCAAAATCTGCCGTAGCTGAGGCCCGGTCACGGCCCGCATCGTGCCGTCTGCCCCGGCCACGGTCACCGTCGTGATCCGGCCCGATGCATCCAGCCCGTCCACCGTCAGAGAAATGAACCCGGCGACCTTCGCCCTTGGGTCGCGCGCCAGCGCCGACGCCAGTTGGGCCGGCGTCCAGGTCTGCGTCCAGGTGTGAAAGCGCCCGGTCGCGGCGTAATCGCGCCCGTCCGCCGCATCGCCGTCCCGCACTGCCTGAAGGTAGGGGCAGTCCCCGCTGGTGTCGCAAGCCGTGACACCGCCGCTGTCGGTGGAGTAGGGGGCATCAATCATCTGCCCTTGGTATGTCAGCACCTGCCCCCGCGTACTGTCCACGGCGGCATTCGACGCGGCAGTTTCCCCATCCACGCCCTCATACCCCTCGCAGCGCGTTGTGTCGTCCAGATCGAAGCCGTCCCCGGCGCATTTGCCCCGGTTCTTGAGCGCATAGGTCCGCGCCGCGACCGCCTGTGCCTTCATCGCCTCCATGGGAACGCGGGTGCCGATCTCGGCAGGGAGCACGCCGTATAGGTATGGCTCCAGCGGAACCGTGTTGACGACTCGCAGCGTCCCGTCTGGTTCGCGCCGCACCGTCAAAAAGCCGCGATAGCGATGCCACGGGATGCCTCTCGTCCCCGGCGGAGAGTTGTCCATCCGCGCGATCTTGACAAAGCCGCCCTGCCCCGGCATGGCGACCAGGGCGGCGCTGCCGTCGCTGATGGCAGCGTCCTTGAGGCCTTCCACCCCCGCCAGCGCGAGGCCCTTCGACGCGAGGGTCACTTTGTAAATGCCGTTCCCCGCCCCATGTGCCAGCGCCCGGTGCGTCTGGGCATCGGTGAGAGAAAAGGGCCGTTCGCAGGAAAGCAAAAGGATCGTGGAGTGGCGGAAGGAATGGTCCAGCCCGATGCGGAGCGCGCCGAGCGATGGGGTGCCGGCGGCAAAGGCAGGAGCAGCGGGAAGTGTCAGAAGCAAGGTGAGGGCGAGAGCAGGGCGCATTGTTCCCCCGAAAACAGGCACACATACGATAACAGCCCAGGAAAATCCTGAGCTGCCATGGCAAACGATGAATAGTTAGTGAATCGGGGTGACAGGACTTGAACCTGCGGCCTCTCAGTCCCGAACCGAGCACTCTACCAAACTGAGCTACACCCCGTTGTGCTGTCCGATAGGATTCGCTTTTCTCATCGGGAGCAGAGACATGATAGCCGATTCAATCCCCGTCTGTCAAGCCCTTCCGAACGGCAATTGAAGATAAGTGCCATATCCGCCGAAAATGGGGAGCGAAAGGGTTTGCCTTCCATGAAATGTTTTTCGTTGTTCTTCCTCACCGCCGGCTTCGTCACCACACTGGCCGCCGGCCAGGCGCTGACGCCGACTGCCCATGCGAAGCCGGTCAGCCCGCCGTTATATCAAGTTCGCTTGGACTGGCAGAAGGCCGAGCCAGGGGCGGGCGGTCTGGTCATTCGCGGGCAAGTGACCAACACCGGCACTCTCCCGCTGACCTACACCCAGGTCACGCCGACCCTCGTGGACCGCACGGGGAGCGAAGTCTTCCGGGGGAGCGGCTACCTGACGACCAGCCCGCTGCTGCCGGGCCGGTCGGCGGAGTTCCGCGCCTGCGAGCCAATGGCGCCCCGCTTCGCCGGGCTGCGGATGGTGTTCCGCGAGGCCGGTCATCCGGTCCAAGTGGAACGGATAGGAAAGACCCCCTAACTCCCAATCCTGGGGGGACTGGAAGCGGTCTGACTCCCCCAGGATTGGGGGCCGGGGGGCGTCAGCCGTTCGCGCGCCGTCTCGCCGCGCTTGCCGACCGGGACATGGGCCGTCGCGGCGGCCAGCCCGAAGCGCGGCATGTTGCCATAGATCGCCTCGTACCGGCCCGCCGCCACCTGGTAGGTCTCGTGCCAGATGCCGACGCTGCCGTCCTTGCCCACGGCCTTGTTGAACCGACGCCATGCCTTCAGGTGCGACTCCTGCGGCGAACGGGCGAAGCGCTCCAGGTCCTCGGTCGAGCGCCAGTATTGGATCAGGCCGATGCCGCCGGGGTACAGAATCGGCTCGCCTCCCAGGAAGCCGCCTTCCGGGTTTTGATAAAGTGAACGGAGCATCGGCCCCATCGCCAGGGCGGTCGGCAGCCACTTGTGCAGAGCCAGCGGCTTGTTGACCCGCATCCCGATCAGAAAGACGACAAACGGCTCGTCGGTGTCGGCGGTGAACCGCCCCGGAAAAATCCTCGCCATTTCCTTATTTTCCTTTCCGCAAATGTGCTTCCAGTTGTTCCAGCAGCGCCAGGGCTTTTTGCAGTTCTTCGCGACGAAACCCGGCCAGCGTCTCATTCGCCAGCACGGCGGCGTGCGGCAGGGCCTCCTGCAAACGCGCCTTCCCTGACTCGGTCAAAACCAAGAGGAACGTGCGCCGGTTCTCGCCGGGCTGCCGTGCCAGCCAGTCGCGTTTTACCAGGCTGGTCGTCAGGACCGAAACCGTTGCCCGCTCGATCAGAAGACGATCCGCGAGGGCCGAAGGAGTAATCCCTCCCTTATCCGACTCCCACACGGCCAGCAGGACGCGGAACTGCGCCTGGGTCAGACCGAACCGGCTGAACTTCTGATCGAAGATGCTTGCCAAGCGTGTTCCGATCCGCATCAGCGCGGTGCAGAGGAACGGGGAGAGCATGTCGTCTTCCATAATTAGTATTATAACTATTAGAATACTAATTGTCAAGGGGCGGCGGAATATTTTTTGCGGCGGGTATACTGAGGATGCTTTGCTTGATAATTTTTCAGCGCGGGGGACAAACACAATGAGTTTCAACAAAAAGACCGTGGAAGACGTGGACGTGGCCGGCAAGCGCGTCCTGGTGCGCGTGGACTTCAACGTGCCGCAGGATGAGGCGGGCGCGATCACCGACGACCGCCGCATCCGGGCGGCGCTGCCGACCATCCAATACCTGACGGAGAAGGGCGCCCACGTCATCCTGATGAGCCACCTGGGCCGGCCCAAAGGCAAACCCGATCCCAAGTACACCTTGAAGCCCGTGGCCGAGCGGCTGGCGCAGCTCACGGGGCAGAAGGTGGAGCTGCTGGACCGGGATGCCTTTGAGGTGCCGCAGGTCGTCAAGACCTTCGAGCAGCCGGGGACGCTGGTGATGCTCGAAAACCTGCGCTACACGCCGCGCGAGGAGGCGAATGACCCAGAAATGGGCCGCGAGCTGGCGAAGCTGGCTGATGTGTACGTCAACGACGCCTTTGGGGCCGCGCATCGTGCTCATGCCTCGACCGAGGGCGTGGCGCGCGTGATGACGGAGCAGGGCAAGCCCGCCGTGGCCGGCTACCTGCTGAAAAAGGAGCTGGACTACCTGGGTAACACGGTCGAGGACCCGGCCCGCCCGTTCGTCGCCATCCTCGGCGGCGCCAAAGTCAAGGACAAGATCCCCGTCATCGAGAGCCTGCTGCCCAAGGTGGACACGCTGATCATTGTCGGCGGCATGGCCTACACGTTCTTTAAGGCGCAGGGCCTGGAGATCGGCCACTCGCTGCTCGACACGAACAGCCTGGAATTCGCCAAAAAGGTGCAGGAGGAGGCCGGCGACAAGCTGATGCTGCCCGTGGACGTGGTCGTGACTGACGGCAACCCCTTTGACGGCAGTCCCGACTCGCTGCAAGCCAAAGTCGTCCCGGTCAAAGAAATCCCCACCGACTGGGAGGGCGCGGACATCGGTCCGACGACGGTCAAGGCCATCACCGCCATCCTGCAAGGCGCGAAGACCGTGATCTGGAACGGCCCGGCGGGCATCTTCGAGTTTGAAAAGTTCGCCGGGGGAACGCGAGGCGTCGCGCAGGCGCTGGCGGACAGCGGGGCGACCACCATCGTCGGCGGCGGCGACTCGGCGGCGGCGGTCGAGAAGCTGGGCTTTGCCGAGAAGATGACGCACATCTCGACCGGCGGCGGGGCGTCGCTGGAGTTCCTGGAAGGGAAAGAGCTTCCGGGCGTGGCGGCCCTTCAGGATAAGTCAGAATAAGTCAGAATAAGTAGGGCGGTCAGAATGAGATGCGTCCAGTCCAGAATGTGACCGGCACTGGAAGTGCCGGTCTACTGTGGGTGAAAGTCGCTCCGCGACTCAGGACAGGCTCACGCTGGCTTGTCTTCAGTGCCGGAGGCACTTCCATTCGATAGTAGACCGGCACTTCCAGTGCCGGTTTATTTTCTTGCCGCTTGCTTGCAGGAATTCCCCTGGCCCGCGTCGAACAGCGCCCCAGCATTCGCGGCCAGGGGAAGGAAAACGGCATGAGCGTCCCAACGGGCGGAGGATATTCCGCAGGCGGCTATCCCGGTGGCTATGGGGGCGGTGGGTATGCGCCGCCGACGGGCCGTGTGGACTTCGCCTGGCTGGGGCAGGCCTGGGCGCTGTTTTCGGCGCGGGCGGGCGTCTGGATCGGGGCGTTCCTGCTGTACCTGCTGATCGGCCTGATTCTTTGGCTTCTGTGGGCGATCCCGACCGGCATGCTGAACATCTTGCAGCAAACCTATGTCGCCATCGTGAACCATACTGTCCCCGCTATCCGTCAGCAAAACCCATATTACGAGTTCGCGCGGAACCAGGGCTTTACTCTGCTGCTGACGGCGGTGAACGCCGTCTTCCTGGCGGGCTTTTCCCGGATGGCGCTGCGCCAGGCGCGCGGTGAGCCGATCAGCATCGGCGGGGTCTTCTCGGCGTTCCCGCAGGCCCTGCCGCTGGCTGCCGTGGCTGTGTTCGCCGCCGGTGCGGCCGTGCTTCTGGAGGCGCTGCTGCTCGGCCTCCTACACCTGACCGGCATGCCGGGGCGCCAGGCGGTCTCGCTCGTGGGGCTGCTCGTCGCGATCCCTTCCATCGTCGTGCAGGGGCTGCTGATGTTCGCGCCCCTGCTGATATTGGATAACGGGGCCAGTGCGGTGGATGCCATTCTGGGCAGCGTTCGCCTCCTGAGAGGCCAGTGGCTGATGGGAGTCCTCTTTTACTTCGTCGTCGCGCTCGTCGGCGGCGTGGGGATGCTTCTCTGCGGCGTGGGGATGCTGGTGACTTACCCGCTCTTTCTGATCAGCATCGCGGTCGGGTATCTGGCCCTCACTCAGCCGCCCGTTGCCTACGCGCGGCCAAGCCCGTTTGCCCCGGCCCAGCCGGGCGTCTGGCCCCCGCCTCCCACGGTGTAAATAACAGAAGCGTAACAGAAAACATGATCGCAGAAAAGGAGAGAAACACATGAGCGTTTCGTATGGAAGTCCGACCGGCGGGTATGCGCCGCCGGGCCGGGTCAACTTCGGCTGGATCGGCGAGGCCTTTGACCTATTCAAAGCCAATACTGGTGTATGGATCGTCGCGACCTTGCTGTCCCTGGTGCCTGTCATCCTCAGCTTCATCATTGGCGCGATTTACGGCGCCGGCACGGCCCGGTCGGGCAATGCCGGTCAGCTTCCCGCCCCGAACCCGGCGGACCCCGCCGCCGCTTTCACGCGGGCATTGACCGGCGGCCTGCCGCCTGGCCTGAGCGCCGTGATCCGCATTGTCACAGCCGTGTATACGGCCTGGCTATACGCGGGCGTTTATCAGGCCGCCGTCAAGCAGGTGCGTGGGGAGGCGATCTCCACAGGCGATCTCTTCAGCGGCGGCCCGCTCATGTGGAAGATGCTGGGGTTCAACATTGTTTATAGCTTCGCCGTTGGGATCGGCACCCTCCTGTGCATCGTTCCCGGCCTCCTGCTGGCCGGCCTGCTGTTTCTGGGCTACGCGCTGATTGCAGACGGAGAGACGGTGGGGAACGCGATCTCCCGCAGCATGGACGCCATGAAGCGGGATATGTGGAACGCGGCAGCGTTCGTCTTCGTCATGGGCCTGCTGCTGATCGTCAGCGCCATCCCCTGTGGTCTGGGCCTGTTCGTCACGCTGCCGATCTTCTTTCTGACGGGGGCCTTGGCCTACCGAGACATGATCGGGATGCCGGGATCAGGCGCCCCCGCGTCGCCTTATGGGGCTGCCCCCTATGGAGCGGCGAACACGCCGGGCGTTTGGCCCCCGCCGCCCAGTCAAGCGCCGGCCCCCGTCCAGCCGCCGCCCTCATTTGGTCAGTCCATACCACCTCCCTCTGATGCCCCCCGCCGGACACTGGGAGGCGACTCGCTGGATGACAACGGGAACAATCCTCCGCCCTCAAACCCGCCGGGCGGAACGCCGCCCCGATGATCCGCTTCGCGGTGGTGCTGGCGACGACCCTGGCCGTGGCGGGCCTGACTCTGGCGCATCAGTCCGCCCCGGCCTTGACGCTAGGCATCGCCGTCGGGTTGTTCCTGCTGCTGCGCGGCATGGCGGCGGGCGGCAGCCTGGGCAATGCCCGCCAGTTCGAGAAGAAGCCTGCCGACGTGAACGCGCGCATCGGCATCTGCCTGGCAGCGGCGGGGATCGCGTCGGCTTCGCTCGGCCACGACCCGTCGTTCCCGCTTCCGTTCCGGGTCTTTTACATCGTCTGCCTCGCGCTGGCCTCGGCGGGGGCGGTGGCGCTGGCAGGGAAGGGGATGAGGGAGTGACCCCGACCTTTGCGGCAGGAAACGCTTGCCTTTTCCGACGGCAGCGGCTATACTAATTCCAAGCTTATGAACGTCAGTGCCGGAGCAAAAACAGACAAGGGGCAGCGGCCCAACAATGAAGACCAATTCGCCGTCATGGACACGCGCAGGCGGGGGATACGCGCCGACGGCGTCCTGATCATTGCGGACGGCATGGGCGGGCGCAACTTCGGGGAGCAGGCCGCCGCCGCCGCCGTTGAGACCGTCGAGGAAGCGCTGGCCGAGATGCTGGACAGCCGGGACGGTGCTGAGGTCGTCATGGCGGATGTCCTGGCTTCGGCCTTGCGTAAGGCCAACGCCCGCGTTTACGAGCTGGCGAACGCCGACGAGGACCGGAAGGGAATGGGCACGACCTGCGTGGCCGCCGTCATCGAGGGCGAGCGTCTGTACGTCGCCCACGCCGGGGACAGCCGCGCCTATCTGCTGCGCGAGGGCGCCCTGCGCCAGCTCACGGCGGACCATTCCTATGTTGCCGAGCAGGTGCGGGCGGGGGCAATCACCGAGGAAGGGGCGCGCAAGTCTCGCTTCCGTAACATCATCACCCGCGCCGTGGGGATTGAGCCGACGCTGGAGGCCGAGGTGGTGGACGCCGAGGTCCGTCCCGGCGACACCGTCCTGCTCTGCACGGACGGTTTGAGCAACATGGTGGAGGAGGAAGACATCGCGCGGACGCTGGCCCAATCGCCCTCGCCCCAAGCCGCCGCCGATAAACTGGTTGGGATGGCGAACAAGAACGGTGGCAAGGACAACATCACCGCCGTCGTCGCCCGCCTGCAAGCCGGAACACGGACTCTGCGGATGGAGGCTGCCGACTTGCCTCGCCCCGACGCCCCGCCCGGCGCCGGGGCGGATCATGAAAACGGCGCCCGCCCCGTCCCTGTCCGCACACGCGGCTCCGCCCTGGGACTCACCCTGGCCGTCCTGCTCCTGGCCCTTGCTTTGGGCGCGGGGGGCTGGCTCGCCCGCGTCATGACGCATGACGGCTACACGTTCCAGGCCGCGCCGCCCTTCGCCGTCAAGCCTGTCCCGCCGCCCCCGCCCCTCCCGCCGCCCCCGCCCCTCCCGCCGGATCCCGCCCACGTCGCCTATGACAGCCCCGCCGCTTTTTACTACAACCCTGTGCGCGGCAATTTCCTAGTGGTCAACCCCCGGACCGGTTTGGTGACGGTCGCGCCGCTTTCCGGTACGCTTGTCGCACTCACCGCCTCCAGCGGCAAAGTGCAGTACAAGTACGCTCTGCCGTTTATCAAGTCGCAGGCGCCCGCGCCCGCCGGGGCGCTGGGGGCGAACGGCGTCACGCTCCACACAGCCACCGACCCGCAGGGCAACCTGTATGTGTCGGACGCGCTAGCCAAGACGATCACCAAGTATCGTCCGAACGGCGAGGCATTGGGCCTGGTCGCCCGCAACACGCCCGGCAAGCCGAAGATGCTCCTCAACCCGCAGGCGATCGGCACGGCCCCGGACGGCACGATCTACCTGATTGATGCCGAGCGGCTGAAAGTTTTGCACGCGCACCCGTCCACGACGCCGCTGCCTTCCATCCCTAAGCCTGCGCCAAAGCCAGCCCCGCCCGCCGCACCTGCCCTCCCACCCCTGCCGCCCGCTGAGGCCGCGTCTCGGTCCTTGGAGTCGCCGGTGCCCCCCGTGTCCGGCGGCCGCCACTTCCGCCATGACGGTTTCCGCCACTACGGCTACCGTCACCGCAGCGGCGGGCAGTTCTAGGAGGACTCGTCGTGCCTCTGCAAATGCTGGGCAAATATGAGCGGCTGGATGTGCTGGGGCACGGGACATCGGGCATCGTCTACCTCGCCAAAGACACGCTCTTGGGCAAGCAGATCGCTCTGAAAGAGATCTCGGCCCAGGGCGAGGAGAAGCACCGGTTTCTGGAAGAAGCCCGTGTGCTGGACCGCCTGCGCCATCCCAACATCGTCCAGGTCAACAGCGTGGACGAGATCGGCGGCAAGGTCGTTATTGACATGGAGTACATCCGGGGGCGCAACCTCCAGGACATCCTCCGCGAGACCCCGCAGCTCCCCATCCCCCAGGCCATGGACATCGCCGCCCAGATCTGCGACGGCCTGGCGTATGCCCATTCGCGCCGCACGGTCCACCGGGACATCAAGCCCGCCAACATCCTGCTGACCCGCGAGGGCGTGGTCAAGCTGGTGGACTTTGGCCTGGCCGAAGTCCTGGGGACGCACTCGTTCGCGGGCGGCGCGGGCACCTATGCCTACATGGCGCCCGAGGACTTTCACCCCGAAGAGCACTCGGACCGCCAATCGGACATCTGGGCCGTCGGCGTCATCTTTTACGAGATGCTGGCGGGCCGCCGCCCGTTCCAAGTGCTCAAGTCCAAAGACCCGTTCGCCTGGAAGCGGGCCGTGGAGAACGATCCCCTTATTCCCGTGCATGAACTCCGGCCCGATGTGCCGCCCCAATTGGAGGCTATCGTCTCCTACGCCCTGGCGCGTGATAAGGCCGCGCGTTATCGCGAGGCGGCGGCGATGGCGGCGGATTTGCGGGCGCTGGGGGTAGTCCATGAAGAAAACCCATCCCAGCTCACAAGTTCGCCACCCTTCCCTGTTAGGGAAGGGCTGACAGCCGGTACGGGCACTTTCGTTTCTTCCCTAGGCCCTTCCCTAACAGGGAAGGGTGGCGAGCCTCAGCGAGCCGGGATGGGTTCTTCCCTTCCTGGCTTCCCGCCTGATGTCGCCGACATTGACGCCTTCCTCGCCTACGCGCCCGATCACTGGGACGCCGCCCGTGACGCGCTTGCTGGCGGTGCGCTGACCCGCTGGCTCCGCGCCGTCGGCGAAGACCCCCTCGCCGCCGTCGCCGAGGAAGTTGCGCGGGACGTGGGCCGGGACGACGACGACAAGCTGCGCGACTTTCTGTACCGGGCCGGCATGGAAACTGCCGACGAGGCCCGCCGCGCCTTCGGCGAGGGCCAGCGGCTCGCGCGCGGCGGGCGCTACTTCTTCGAGGCGATCCCTCTCCTGCGCCGGGCGGTGTATCTTGATCCCAATCGCCCCGAATACCCGCAGGAACTCGCCGCCGCCCTGCGCGCGACCGGCGACGCCGCCGGGGCCGCGCTCGTTTTAGAACAAGCGCTGGCTTCTCATCCCGCCGCCCGTAAATTGGTTCGCCAACACGCCGAATTGGCCGGCGCGCAGATCGCCCTCAGCGACACGCGCGTAGACTTCGGCGTCCTGCGCCGGGGCCAAAGTCGGGTATGCAAGCTGACCCTGCACAACGAGGGCGGGGGCGTTCTCGAAGGCCGCGTCGCTGCCGCCCCCGGCTGGGTACGGGTCGAACCGCCCGCCTTCTCGACGCGCAAGCGCCAGACGCTGACCCTGACGGCCGTGACGGACGGCGTCTGGACTGCCCCCGCTGCCTATCAAGAAATGGTGGTCCTGGAAACGTCCGGCGGGCGTCAGGAAATCGCCGTTTCGGCCAGCGTCCTGCCCGCCCGTCTGTCCTGGACGCGGATCGCCTTTTGGTATCTGCCCCTGCTGCTCTGCGCGGCTCTGCCCGCCGCCGCCGCTCTGTTCGGGCAATTGCATCATGCTGGCGCGGGTCACCTGTGGCGGCCGGGCTTTGTCGCCAGCGGCCTGCTCTTCCTGGCCCTGTTCGGCCTGACCTTCGCCGCAGAGATCGCCTGGCCCCCGCGCCTGCTCCCATTGGGCCTGGCCGGGCTGAACGCCTGGTGCGTCTCGCGGACGGCCCAGAACATCGGCGGCGGTACGGCGGCAGCGCACCTCGCGCTGGTCCAGACCGTGACGCCTATCCTGGTCCTGCTGATCTTGCAGACCTGCGCCCTCGCGCTCGACCCGCAGGGATGGGGGCGCTGGCAGCTCTGGCGCTGGATCATCGGCGCGACGGGCCTGCTCATCGCCTACTCGCTGCTGCATTTGAGATGACGGGTATTTTAAGTCCGGCAACCGGGTACATAATCCGTATGGACCACACACCCACGAACGCCGAAGTCGCCGATGTTTTTGAGCAGATCGCGAACATTCTGGAAGGACAGGGCGAGAACTCGTTCAAGATCCGCGCCTACCGCAACGCCGTCCGCACACTGGAAAATCTGAACGAACCCGCCGCCGACATCGCCGCGCGGGGCGATTTGAAAAAGATTCCAGGTTTCGGCGCGGCGATTGTCGGCAAGACGCAGGAGATACTCGCGACGGGGACATGCGTCCTGTTCGAGCGACTGAAGGCGGAAGAAGCGGCCAAGAGCGCCCCGCCCGCCGCCGTGCCGGAGCCGATCATCGCCGCAGGGCAAGAGGAAGATGAGGCGGAAATCGAGTCGCCGTGGTGACTCCGATCCCGCGCGCGTTCTACGAGCAGGACACGCAGACGGCGGCGCAGCGTCTGCTCGGCCAGATCGTGAGTCGCCGACTGCCGACGGGTGAGGCGCTTTCAGGGATCATCGTTGAGACCGAAGCGTATCTGACGGACGACCCGGCCTGCCATGCCTACCGGGGGCAGACGCCGCGCAACAGCGCGATGTTTGGGCCGCCGGGCCATGCCTACGTTTACTTCACCTACGGCCTGCATATGATGCTGAACCTCGTCTGCGCCCCGGAAGGGGTCGCTGAGGCGGTCTTGATCCGCGCGCTGGAGCCGGTAGAAGGCATCGAAACGATGCGCCGGCATCGCGGGGGCATCGTGGAGACGCGGCAGCTTACCGATGGACCGGGCAAGTTGGCGCAGGCGCTGGCTCTGACCCGTTTGTCGCACAACGAGCTGGACGTGACGGACCCGGCGAGCGATCTGCTGGTGCTGCCCAACAAGTACCCGCCGTTCGACATGGTCACGACAACACGCATCGGCATCACGCAGGGCGTGGACCTGCCGTGGCGGTATTATGTGGCGGGGAATCCGTATATCTCACGAAAATAGCCCGGCATGTCCCAGTTTCCCCAACCTCATCTCACTCAAATGTTCCTCGGCCTCTTGCTTGCCGCCGGTGTCGCGGCCATTGCCTGCCGCGCGGGTGCGCTGACCCGGAGCGGCGCTCTGGCGGCCTGGGGCGTCGGCGCGCTGGTCTTCGGCGTCGGCGGGTGGCTTTGGGCCGCTGCCCTGCTGACTTTTTTCGGCACGTCCACGGCCCTGAGCCGGTGGCGGCGGCGGGCCAAAGAGACGCTGGGCTATGAGAAAGGCGGGCGGCGCGACGCGGGGCAGGTGCTGGCGAACGGCGGCGTGGCCGCGCTGTGCGCGCTGCTTCCGCTGGTGTTCCCCCTGGGCATGGGCCGTGCCCATCTGCTGTTCCTGGCGGCCCTGGCGGCGGCCAACGCCGACACCTGGGCGACGGAGGTCGGGTCCGCGCTGGGCGGACGTCCTTACGATCTCAGAACAGGGGAACCGGCCCCGCCGGGGACATCGGGCGCGGTGAGTCTGCCGGGGACGCTCGCTGCGCTGGCGGGGGCGGGGCTGATTGGGCTGTTCGCGGGCGGCGGGGCGGCCTGGGGAGTGGTGACGGCGGCTGGGGTGGGGGGCGCGTTTCTGGACAGCCTGCTCGGAGCGACCGTGCAAGTGCGGTGGCGTGACCCGCTGCGGCCCTGGCTCCTGACGGAGCATCCCCAAGCGGGGCCGCCGGACTGGGGCCGGCGGGGGATAAACAACGACGTGGTCAATGCCCTTTGTACGCTCGGGGCGGTCGCCCTGGCGCTCTGTCTGCAAAAATAAATTTTATCATCGCACACCTGCCGCCCAAAAACTCGAAACCTGTGTTACAATGGAGGTGCAGGTTGTTTTCCGCTTCTGATCCCCTTTGCATCCTGAGCCATTTTCGAGGAGTGCCGTGTTTTGGATGTACCGCCTGGAGATGCAACGTCTGGAAATGCAACGCCTGCCTCGCGCCGCTACGTTTCTGCCGAACAGATCGAAGACGTCGTGCGGCAGCTCAAGGATATTGTGTCCACGCGGGCCGTCCTGGGGCCGTCGGGCCGCATTGACGAGCTGCATGTGCTGGTCAATGCCAAGCGCGCCCCCAAGCAAATCGCGCGGGACATCGAATCCGCCCTGCGCGCGCATCTGGACGTTTCCCTCGACTACAAAAAAATCAGCATCGCGCAGGTCCAGGGCCGGGCGGCTTTGGGCGGTGGTGGGGCCGGACTGCCACGCCTGCGATTCACCGACGTTTCCCTCACCGTCACCGGCAGCCGTGGCGAGGCCGTTGTCCATCTGAAGCGGGAGGACGCCGTGTATACCGGCATGGCGGCAGGCCACGCCTCTAGTCATAACCAGATGCGTTTGATTGCCACGGCGACGATTCGGGCCGTCGAGGACGCGCACGACCAGGACGGGACGATGGTGGTGGAGGACTTGCAGACAGACGTTGCGCTGGCCAGGCACAGGGCGGTGACGGTGCTGGTCAGCGCCCTGACCTCCCTCAAGGGCGAAGAGCTTTTCACCGGCTCGGCCCTGATCCGCCACGATGCTTGGAAGGCCGTCGTGAATGCCACGCTGAACGCTGTCAACCGGCGGGTCAGCCTGATATTCACGGAAGATGAAACTTAAATAGAATTCGTAAAAATCTTGTAATTTCTACCCTGACAATGGAATAATGGATACGGTTTGGGCTGCTGGAGACTTAAGGGGCCTTAGGGGCCTCACGAGCGAAGGCGGAACGATGTCCGAGAAATCGGCACGTCCGCGTTTTACCTGGATACTTAACTTGAAAAAGCTCACCCGCATAATCAAGACTGTGACCACTGCCATCACCGGCTGCGGAACTGTACTGCATTGGCCGAATGACTAGCTCACCTCTCCCCTGCAATCATAACCTTGCAGGCGGCTGTCGGCTTGTCCATGCGCCAGAAGCCTGATTATTGTCGAGCAAGTTGTGTCCGTTGTCTCTAGCGGCCCCTATAATGTTTCTGATGATTTTGGTCCGGTGCGCCGATACTCACTTTGAGGTTTCCAACGCCTTCTGAGACACGGCACTAGCCGACTTTAGGAATAGCTGTATCTTCCATGTCTGCGCCTTCAACTATCCTACAATCACAACCGGGCGTAGCGCCGCGTCCGGCGGAACGTCCCTCACGAGATGCTTACGTTCGCCTGCGCCGCTGGCTGGGGGGCGGGGCGCTGCTGGTCGTGCTACTCTGCGCCTGGATCAGCCCCATACCGCCTGATGCCTGGGTGAATCTGGCTTTTCTGACGGCGCTTGCCGTTATTGTCGGCCTGCTGCCGGCGCGTCTGCCGGGCAAATGGCTGGTTACAATCCCCATCATCCCAATCCTTTTTTCTATTGTCGGCCTCTATGGTGCGACTGCCGTTTTGCTTGCCGCGTCTGCTGGCGTCATCGCCAGTGGGTTCATTGGCCTGACGGGTAAGCGAAGGTTTCAGGTCAAATTCTATATCCCTAATGTTTCTGCACATGCCGTCGCTGTCGGTGGTGGCGCATTGCTTTATGTCTTTCTGGAGAACACCTGCTTTCCAGGCGGCGGTGTAGAGGCCGGGGATAAGACGGTCTGGCAGGCTTGGCTCGCCTTGCCCATCTGCGCCCTCATCGCATTTGTCGGGAACACGCTGATCGTCACGACGCTGGTCAGCACCTACAGTGGGAAGCGCTGGGACATCATCTGGCACGACAACATGCGCTGGATGCTGCCCAGCGCTGTTTTCATGTCCCCCGTCGGCCTCCTGACCGCCCTGCTTTATAACCAGCACTGGTGGCTGGGTCTCGGCTTCATCATCGTGCCGCTCTACGCGCTGCGGATGAGCGTGGTGACGCATGAGCGGACGATGGCGGCGTACAAGCAGGGGGTGGATCTGCTGGGGCAGATCATGCAGGAGGCACACCCGTACACCCACGGGCACCTGCACCGGGTCGCCCGCTGGGCCAAGTGGATCGCCGAAGACATGCAGCTGCCCCCGTCCTCCATGCATCACATCGAGGACGCCGCGATCCTGCACGACATCGGCAAAGTCGCTGTGGATGACCGTGTGCTGAACAAGGTGGGCAAACTGACGGATGACGACTGGGCGATGATCCGCCGGCACCCCGTCACCGGCGCAGACCTAGTCACCAAGATGAGTGTGCTGGACAAGGTCGGCCACTGGATACGGCATCACCACGAGCGGCCGGACGGCAAGGGCTACCCGGATGGGCTGAAGGAGGACGAAATCCCGGTCGAGTCCAGCATCATTTCCGTCGTGGACGCCTTCGACGCCATGGTGGGCGGTCCAGCCAAGGAGGATCAGCGTCCTTACCGCCAGCCGATGTCGCGGGAGGACGCCATCGCCGAGCTGCGCCGCCATGCCGGGACGCAGTTCCACGCCCAGGTCGTGGAGGTCTTCATCGCCATTCTCCAGCGCGAGAAAGAGCTGGAAGAGACGGGGCAGTACGCCGCGCCCAAGCCGGACCGCGCCGACGATTCCCTCTGGGCCGCGCCGCCGGCCGCGATGGCTTTGACGGCGGGGGCTGAAGGCTGTCTATGAATTCGATCCTCATTGCGGACATCGTGGCGGCGACGGCCTTCACGTCCGCCATCCTCGCCATCTTCTTTTATCTCCCCTGGCGCATCCGCCGCTCTTACCGGCAGACCTTCATCGCCATCGCCCGTGCCGTCGAGGCGCGTGAGCCGCACCTGCTCGGCCATGCCGAGCAGACGGCGCGCTATGTGGTGCTGATGGCCCGCTGGCGCGGCATGAGCTTTGCCGAAACGCGCCGTCTGGAATACGCCGCCCTGCTGCACGGCATTGGGAAGGTAAGCGTCCCCTACGGCCTGCTGAACAGCCCGGCCTGTCTGGCCAGCCCCACCGACCGCTTCGTCCTGCGCGACTACGTCCGGGTCGGCGCAGCCATTCTCGATGCAATCCCCATTCTGAGTCCCGCCGCTGACGCTGTACGCTACCATCACGAGTATGTGGACGGCAGCGGCTATCCCTTCGGCCGGTATGGGAGGGACATTCCTGCCGACGCCCAGATGCTGTGCATTGCCAGCGAGTATGTGGCGATGACCACGCCGCGCCTGTACCGCGCCGGGCTGGCGCTGACTCTTGCCGAGGCCGATGCTTACCTGCGCGCGCAGATCGGGCGGCGCTACAGCGCCCGGATTGCCCTCTTGTTTCGGCTGGCCAAGGCGACCGAGCGGCTGCGCCTCGCGCTGCGACGAGGCGGGCGTTCCGCGCTCCGCATTGTCTCCCACCGACCCCATTTCCCCGGCTTCTCGCGCCGCGTGCTCTGAAATGCTTTAAGTCTTCCATGCTTTTTGTCCGGCTGTTCGCCCTTGCCCTTCTCCTCCACGAAAACACCGGCCTCTTCACGCAGGGCCGAAGGTACTTCACGACCTGCTTTGTGCCGACCCTGGGCCTGAACCTTTCGCCGCGCGGCATGATCGCCCTGCATGGGAGCCTCGTCGCCCTCTGCGCGACCCTCCTCGTCCGGCCTTCCCTGTGGGCGTTGTATCCCCTGCTCCTCCTGGCGCTGTCCCTGCTGATCGCTTCCTACTCGCTCCGGCTCTCCAATCACCTCGTTGCGGCCTGGTTCATGGGACTGCTGCTCTGCCTGGACCTTCTGTTCCAGACCCCCGACCGGCGCGGGCTGGCGTCCACCCCCTTCTTTTCGTCCGGAGTTCAGATCGTGGTCGGCCTGACTTACGCGCTGGCGTTCCTGCACAAGTTGAACCCCGAGTATCTTTCGCCGGACATAAGCTGCGGCAGCTACCTCGGCTGCCAGTACCTCGAACACCGAGTCAACATCCGTCATCCGGGCCTGCTGAAAATTCAGAGTTTTCTCTCTATCTATGCGATCTTGGCCCTGGAGGGAGGCATCCCCCTCCTGTTTCTGTTTCCAGCGACGCGCCCTTTGGGCCTCTTGCTGTCCGTCCTGCTTCATCTGCCGCTGGGGTTTCTAGTCCATGTCCACTTCGCCGCCGTCATGTACGCCGGGCTGTCCGCGTTCGTCGCGCCCGGCGATTGGCCGCATGTGCTGGCTTCGGCGTTCGCCCTGAGCAGAACGAAGCTGATCTTGTACCTCCTGCTCGGCCTTTACCTCGGCCACCGCTTCGGCGGCTACGGCTACCGGCGCCGCCTGCCCGCCTATCTGCATCAGCTCTTTTTCGGCGTCTACTTTCTCGCCGCTCTGGCGGTCAGCCTGACGCTGCTGCACGGCGGGCCGCTGCGGACGTTCGCCTGGGGCGCCCCCTTCCCGCGCGCGCTGCTCTTCCTCCTGACAGCGGCCTACCTGCTGAATGGCCTAGGGCCTTACCTTGGCCTCAAAACTAATTTCAGCTTCGCCATGTTCAGCAACCTGCGCCCCGATCCCTGGCGTCACCTGCTCTGGCGCGCGCAGTGGCGGCCGCTGCGCTTGGCGCGCTACATTCGCATCGAGACCATTGAGGGGCTGCCGGAGGTGACTGAGGAAACCTGGGGGGAGGTGCTGAAGCCCGTTTTGGAGCGACTAGGGCAGCCGGACCGGTGGCAGTATACGGAATATTTCTTTCACGAGGGGCTGCGGCTGCTCTGCCGCACGACCCAGCCGACACCGGTCATCCGAGTCGTCTATTCGGAAGGAGGGCGTCGGCACGAGGTTCAGGATTATGCGCGTGAGGCGGCGGCGTACCCGCCGCGCTGCCTGCGCCTCGGTTTGTTCCCGTATGCGCTGCCACTCGACCCCGCCGTCCGCCACTGCGATTAGGGCTTCAAAAAGAAGAACAAAGAAAAACGCGGGGGGCCGAAGCCTTCCGCGTTTTTGATCGGACCGACCACTATTTGCGACCGAGGAACCGCCCGAACAGGCCACCCGGCTTGTCGTCGCTGGGCGGTGTGGGGGGCTTCTTGGGCGGGGGCGGCTGACTGTCGATTGGCCGTGTCCGGGTTGACGGGGCGGCCAAATCCAGTCGGTTCAGCTTGGCCTGGATCGAGTGGCTGGGCGCGATCTGGAGGGCCTTGCGGTATTGCACCGCTGCTTCCTCGCGCTTCCCCTGCTGGTTGAGCGCATCTCCAAAAATGTCCAGCGCGCGCACGTTGCGCGGGTCGATCTCCAGCACCTTCATGCAGAAGGCGCCCGCCTCGACAGGCTTGCCGGCCATGATCGCGTTGTCTGCATGACTCAGCAGTCCGGCGATTGCTTCCAACTTCTGCGCGGGAACCGGCTGTCCCTGTGGCGCGGCAGACGCCGTACCATTCGCATAAGGGCTGTTGGCCTGTGCCGCAGAGGATGAGCCGTTGCCCGACGTGCCATTAGTAGAAGTGCCGTTGCTGGATGCCTTGGTCGCCGCCAGTGTGGAGTTGTACTGTGCGCGCCGCTCCGCGTCGCCTAGGATGCGGTAGGCCTGGTTGATCTGCGAAAAAACGCGCTGGCCCAGGCCTTTGTCCTTAACTACGTCCGGATGCCATTGGCGTGCCAGTTCCCGGTATTTCTTTTTGATCTGATCCGTGGTCGCCTCTTGAGGGACGCCCAGAACCTCATAATAATTTCGCTGCAAGCTCATCGTGATATGCTCCGAACGGAATAAAATACAGAATAAAAACAATGCGTGTTCGTGAAAGGATTGTGCCGGCCTTCTCTCACTTTCTAAGCGTCCGCGCGGGATAATGGAAAATAAAAGTCGCGCGTCCGTCTTGACCCGTTGTAGATTAGTTGCTGTCCGGGTTCGCCTGGTCGTTCATGCTGTTGAAGTAGTGTGCGTAGAAGTTCCCGACCACAATGGCGACGCGGATACCGGCGATGATCAGAGCCACCGCACCGAGCGTCACACTGAGCTGGTGCAGGCGAACCACCGACTCCTGCTCATAATACTCGGCGACCTTGTCCATTGTCATGTCCAGGCTGCCGGTCTGCTCGCCTGTCCCCAGCATGGAGACCACCATCGGCGGAAAGATGCCGGTTGCTTGCAATGCCTCGACGATGCCGTGCCCGCCTTGCAGGGCGGGGATTGCCGAGACCATGCGCCGCTCCATGTAGGCGTTGCCGGTCGCCGCCGCCGCCGCCCGCAGAGCCTCCGGGATCGAAACGCCCGCTGCATAGAGCGAAGCGATGACGCGGGCGAAGCGCGCCAGGGCCACCATCCGCACCGCGCCGCCTATTCCCGGCAGCGAAGCCAGCAGCCAGTCATAAGCCGCCTTGAACTGCGACAAAATCCGGGTGATGACATATCCGGCAGCCAGGAACGCGCCCAAGATCAGAAGCGGCTGGATCGCCTCCTCATAATAAAGCTTCAGGTTCTTGAGGACAATCACGTCTACGACGGGCGGCAGCAGGAAACTCATCAGGAGCGTCATGGCCGGATACCATGTCTCCTTTTTAATGGCGGCCCGCAGCGCGTATTCCTGCTCCAGAGCCGCCGCCAGCCGCGACATCATCACGTCCAGCCGCCCGTTCTGCTCCCCCGCCGCGATCATCGCCCGGTGGAAGTCCGTGAAAACCCAGGGGAACTCGGCGAACGCCTCGGTCAGCATCCCGCCTTCCAAAACGTGCGCGCTGATGCGAGACAGATAGCGCCGCAGGCGGCCATTGCCCGTCTGCTGGGTCAGCGAGGTCAGACATTGGTAGATCGGGACCCCGGCGTTGAGCATGGCCGAGAACTGGCGGTACAGCAGCGCTAGGTCGCGCAGCCCGACCCCGGACCAAACGGGGTAAATGAGGTGCGCCAGCAGCCAAGTCCCCGGCGGCATTGCCGGGCGCGCGGAATTCTGGGTTGCCCGCTGCGGCGGTGCTCCTGGAAAAGGCGTCCCGTTCTGAGGAGTCAGCGTGGCGGCGCCGCCCTGCTGCGGTGCCACGCGCATGGGAAAGTAGCCCATGTCACGGATCTCCTGGGCCGCTCGCCGCTCATCAGGCGCATCCAGAGAGCCAGTGACAGTGCGCCCGGCCCGGTCCTTCGCTTGATAGGAATAGATCATAAACTCATCATGGCCTGCGGGCGGCGGCGTGAGAGAGGGTGCAGCCCCTGTTAGACGAAACTCACGCGGCGAATGTTCCCTTCGCGAGAGAAATCCTCAGAAAAAACTTCAGCAATATCTGCGACTTTCTTTCCATCCCCCGGCAATGTCAACTCCGGCGCGATCTCAGCCAGCGGAATCAAGACAAAGCCCCGTTCGCGCAGGCGGGGGTGCGGCACGGTCAGACCCGGAAGAGCAACCTGCGCGCCGCCGTACAGCAGCAGGTCCATGTCTATAACGCGCGGCCCCCAGCGTTCGGTTCGCACCCGGCCCATCTGATTTTCAATGTGCAGTAAAGCGTCGAGCAGCGCCTGCGGCGCAAGGCTCGTCCGGACAGCTACGACCAGATTCAGGAAAAAAGGCTGGTCCGTAACGCCGACCGGTGCGGTCTCGTACACTGAGGAGACGCGCACCAATTGTATTATCGGCAGGTCATCCAGTTTTCGCAAGGCCTCTTGAATGTTCCCCAAGCGATCTCCGAGGTTCGTGCCCAGCCCGATGTAAGCAATTATACCCATATCAATGGTTCTGATTGTGTGAAATGTCGCATGATTCGGATAAATTTATTTGTATGATTATTATTGTGATGGTTTTTCAAGTGTTTAAGCCAGATAAGCCGCCGAATAAGTGGCCGAAGAACATAAAGAAAAAGGGCAAATATGCCTGCCCCTCTTCCGCCTTCTTCTGCTCGGTTAGTCGCTGCCTAGCTTGAGGACGCTCATGAAGGCTTCCTGGGGGATCTCGACGCTGCCGATGCTCTTCATGCGCTTCTTGCCCTCCTTCTGCTTCTCCAGCAGCTTGCGCTTGCGGCTGATGTCGCCGCCGTAGCACTTGGCGATGACGTTCTTCCGCAGGGCCGAGATGCGCTCGGCGGCGACGACTTTAGCCCCCACCGCCGCCTGCAATTTGGGTTGTCAAAGCGGCGCATTAGCTGACTATCAACAGCGGTGGTTGCGCTAAGTTCACCCGGTTGAGAGCCATCTTGACGTACTCAGGAACTAGCTCACTACCTAAAAAACTGCGACCGTTTTGCCTGGCTGCTAACGCAACCGTGCCAGAACCCATAAACGGGTCGAAGATGAGATCACCAATTTCCGACCCGGCAAGAAGACACGTCTCAACAAGCTCAGGAGGAAACACTGCAAAATGAGCTTCACGAAATTTGCCTAGAGAGATGTCCCAGACAGTGCGTTTGTTTCTGCCTAGAGGATGAAAAGCTTGATCCCACCGAGCGGTGTGCAGATTAGGATTACCCCCGTTCTTGCCAGCCTCCGGTGTGCCGTCACGCTTACCGAAGTGGTTTCGACCACCTCTCATTTTTGACCTGTCAGAGAAGGTTACATGAGGCTCCCTAATTGCATCTGCATTGTAGAAGTATTGTGCCTGCTTGCTGAACAGGAAAATGTGCTCGTGCGCCAAGGTAGGTCTGTTCTTGACAGAAGATGGCATCGCATTTGGCTTGTTCCAGATGATCTCACTGCGAAGCATCCAGCCCGAATCCTGCAAGGCTATGGCTGTTCTCCAGGGTATGCCTAGAAGTTGACCATTGCGGTAAGTATCTCCCAGATTGAGCCATAAAGTCCCGTCATCTTGTAAAACACGCCTGAGTTCCTTGAACAATATCACGAGTTTAGCCACATAGTCCTTTGGCTCTTCTTCGCCCCCGAACTCTAGGTGCTGTGTCTCGATGCTCTGCGAATACAGGCGATGGCCGAAGTAGGGTGGGCTTGTAATGATAGTCCGAGCTATGCTCCCAGGAAGGGATCGAGAGATAGCCCAACTATCACCACAAAGAATTCTGTCGCTGTACTCTTTTACAACATCCATGTCATACATTGGCTTAACCTTCCTTTGGAGGGACTTCACTGCAAAGTTCTATTACCCGGAATCACGTTTAGGTTTTACCACTCCGTCCAGAACCTGTGCGATGAATAGATTGAGGGCTTCCTGTTGCTCCCCGCTGAAAATCTGGAACTGATTTGGGCTAAGATCAAAGATCGCTGCGTGGTCTACTTTCTCTCGGACTGTACCGGCTTCCCTTGAAGCCCAGTTCCTTGCCACAATGACGGCAACGACAAAGCTGTCTGGGCGGTCTGTCCTCACGGCGTTGATCGCGGACATGATATCGCGAGTAAAAAGGTGCGAATGACCCCCGCCTTCAGTTTCCCTCGTTTTGACAGGAACCAGTATGTCGCGTACCCCTTGATCCTCCTTGCCGATTAGCCGAGCACTGACATCATATGTCTCGTTTCCGATCTTGACTTGCCCCGGCGGGATTTCAACTCTCGCACAAGTGCCGTAATTAGAATGGTCAATGAAGTATTTCTGAACAGCGGTTAGGAGAGCCGTTCTAACCACGGTCTCCCTTTCATGTCCCGAAATACTTCTGCGTGAGCCTTCAAGACGATCAATAACGACTTCACGAACTGCGCTCCAAGAAAACGTCTTTAAGTTCGGCCTGTACTTATAAATAAGGGCGGCAAGAGCCTGGACTTCCACATCAGTTCTGCGCCGTTTCGACTGTCTTACTATCCGTTGAAGCAGTGGCTCCAGGCGTTGCTTTGGAGCATCCCGAACCAGCCATGAGAAAAAGTAGTAGCAAGCTTTTTGATGGGGGTAGCTCCGTCCTATACCGTCGAACAAAATGGGCAGCCCTTCTCTTTCATCTGCCGAATAGCAGTGCTGAAGGCACCCCTCAATCTGTTCCTTGGAGGAGGCACGCAAGATTTCATCAAGAGATGCTCTTGTCTCAAGAACACTCTGAAACGTTCCCTCAACCCACAAGTAGAATGGCTCCGCCTGATCAGCAAGCTGACTAAGTTCCACTAAGCGAACGTGACTTATATCAATGTCGTCAATGACTACTTCGTCAGAAAGTTTTTCATCAGGCATAGGATTAGTCGCTTCCGAGCTTGAGGACGCTCATGAAGGCCTCCTGGGGGATCTCGACGCTGCCGATGCTCTTCATGCGCTTCTTGCCCTCCTTCTGCTTCTCCAGCAGCTTGCGCTTGCGGCTGATGTCGCCGCCGTAGCACTTGGCGATGACGTTCTTCCGCAGGGCCGAGATGCGCTCGGCGGCGACGACTTTGGCCCCCACCGCCGCCTGCAATTTGATCTCGAACTGCTGGCGCGGGATGACCTCCTTGAGCTTGTCCACCAATTGCCGCCCCCGCTCATAGGCTTTGTCCCGGTGCGTGATGAACGAAAGGGCGTCCAGCGGGTCGTCGTTGATTTTGACGTCCAGCTTGACGAGGTTGGACGGCTCGTAGCCGCTCATCTCGTAGTCGAACGAGGCGTAGCCCTTGGTGCGCGACTTCAATTGGTCGAAGAAGTCCATCAAAATCTCGTTCAGGGGCAGCTTGTAAAAGATCATGACCCGCTCTTTGGCCGGGTACTCGGTGCGGAGGTAGACGCCGCGCCGCTCGCGCGCCATGTCCATGACGGTCCCGACGTAGGTAGATGGGATGATGATGCTGGCCGTCACATACGGCTCGTCCATGCTGGCGATCTCCGACGGCGGCGGCAGGTTCGCGGGGTTGTCCACCTCGACCGTTTCGCCGCTTGTGAGATGCACTTTGTAGATGACGCTGGGGGCGGTCGCGATCAGCGTCAGGTTGAACTCACGCTCCAATCGCTCCTGCACGATATCCAGGTGCAGCAGGCCCAGAAATCCGCAGCGGTAGCCGAAGCCCAGGGCCGCCGAGGACTCCGGCTCGAAGGTCAGGGCGGCGTCGTTGAGCTGCAAGCGGCCCAGAGCTTCTTTCAGGTCGGGGTACTGGTTGCTGTCCACGGGGTACAGGCCGCAGAAGACGACGGGCAGCGCCTGGCGGTAGCCGGCCAGCGGCTCCGTCGCGCCGTGGTGGGCGACCGTCAGCGTGTCGCCCACGCGGCAGTCGCCGACGGTCTTGACGCTGGCCGTGATGTAGCCGACCTCGCCGGTCATCAGCTTCTCGACCGGCTTCATGCGCGGCGCGAAGATGCCGACGCCCGTCACGTCGAAGGTCTTCCCGCTTGCCATCGCCCGGATCTGCGTGCCGGGGGCGATCTCGCCGTCCCGAACGCGCACATACGCCACGACGCCTAGGTGGGCGTCGAAGTGGCTGTCGAAGATCAAGGCGCGCAGGGGCTTCCGGGCGTCGCCCTGCGGCGGGGGGACACGGCGGACGATGGATTCGAGTATCTCCTGCGTCCCGATGCCCTCTTTGGCCGAGGCGCGGATGGCCTCGGTGGCGTCAATCGCCAGCACCTCCTCGATCTCCTCGGCCACGCGGTCGGGGTCGGCGGCGGGCAGGTCAATTTTGTTGATGACCGGGACGATCTCCAGGTGGTTGTTCAGGGCGAGGTTGACGTTCGCCAATGTCTGCGCCTCGACCCCTTGCGCGGCGTCCACGACCAGGACGGCGCCCTCGCAGGCGGCGAGCGACCGTGAGACTTCGTAGGTGAAGTCCACATGGCCGGGCGTATCAATCAGGTTCAGCTCGTACTCCTGCCCGTCCTGGGCCTTGTAGTTCAGCCGGACGGCGGCCATCTTGATCGTGATGCCGCGTTCGCGCTCGATGTCCATCGAGTCGAGGAGCTGCTCCTGCATGTGCCGCCGCTGGACCGTCCCTGTGAACTCCAGGAGCCGGTCGGCCAGCGTGGACTTGCCGTGGTCAATGTGGGCGATGATGCAAAAATTGCGGATATTCTTCTGGTGGTCTTCCATATACCTTTATTATACCAGAGACGCGGCCTCCACCGAGAGACGGATTCGCAGGCGGACGTTTCGCGCAAAAATCACAAAAAGTTTTATATAAAACTGGAACGAACCCTGGTACAATGGCGTTGACGGTAAGGAATGGTGAAGACCCTGAGGAGGAACGTATGCCCCTGGAACTACTGGAACGACCAACTATAGCCGCCGAAACCCTGCACGAGTGCGCGACGTGTCGCCACAAGAACCGTGTTTATCTGACCTCGCCCAGCGGCGCGCAGACCGCCGCCGTCTGGCGCTGCGGCCTCCTGTCGCAGAAGACGCAAACGGAAGTGCTGGTGCAGCCGCATGAAAACTGCTTCGAGCACCGCAGCCTGACGGACCACTGGGAAGAGTCCGGCCTGGCGCTCGTGCGTTAAGCACCAGGCCGGGGAACGGCAGCCTGCCGGCTAGGCCGGGATGCTGCTGTTGATCTCGATCAGGTTGCCATCCGGGTCGCGGAAATGGGCCGTGCGGACCATCCAGTCGGGGCGATCCTGCGGCTCCGTTGTCAGCGCTACTCCCCGTGCGCGCAGCTCGGCGGCGGCCCTGTCCACATCGTCCGTCGCGAAGACGAGGGCGGCTCGGTCCTGCGCGTCGGCCGTCGCCGGTTTGCCGGCGGCTCCTACGGCCTCGGCCATCAGGTCGCGCCGGAACAGGGCCAGCATCTGGTCGCCGATGCTGAACTCCATGTAAACATCGTCTTCGGAGCCGAAGCCGGCCGTGAACCCGAGGATGTCACGGTAGAAGCGGAAGCAGGCGGGGAAGTCGGAAACGAGCAGGCGAACGTGCGGTGAGCGGAACATGGCGAATGGTCCTCCTCTGGGGTAATGGCAAACTTGTGTTTGCCTGCGCCCATTTTATCACACGCCCGCCAAGCTGTCAAGCGTCTTTTGCCGCTGAAGGCAGCGCGGTCCCGCAGGCGGCGCAGTGGCGGTCGCCGCGCCGCGCCCGTGTGCCGCACTGGGGGCAGAGCCGGACGTTCCTGGGCAGTGTGGACGCGCCGCAGCCAGGGCAGAATTGGGCGGGACGCGCCAGGAGCCGCCGCGCGCCGCAGGCGCGGCACCGGACGCGGACGCTGTGGGTGAACAGCCAGACCGCAATGGGGTCGCCCGGCAGGCCGACCAGCCCGCCCAGCAGCAGCCCATACGCCCCCTCCACCGTCCAGCCCAGCCCGACGCCGAGCAGATCGGGGTTGGGAGTGTTGAGATTAGCGACCTCGATGTCGGGGATGTGGAATTGGTCCAGCAGGCGATTGATGGAGACCGTGAACTCCATCTGTGACCCCGCGAGCTGGAACTTGACCCGCTCCGGGACTCGCTTCTGCGCTTCGCCTGTTTCGTGGAGCACGAGCAGCGCGCCCAGCAGGCACAGGATGGGCGACCGGCGCATCCCCAGGAAGACCAGGGCGGCGACGGCGAGGCAAAGCCCGCCCCAGCCGAAGACGATGCCGGGCAGGTTGATCTCGATGTTGTGGAAGACCCGGAACGTCGCCCACGGACTGAGCGCCCCCGCCAGTACGCCCGCCGCGCCGCCGAGGATGAGCAGCAGGGACATAGCCCGAAGCAGGCGGATTGAAATGGATGGCGGGGCGGGGGTCATGTGAGCAGGTGGACGCTGACGGTGGGCGCGTTCCGAGCGGCCTGTTTGGGCAGGTCCCGGTCGAACGTCAGCAGGCGTGTGGCGACGGTCTGCGAAAGCTCCTCAGCCAGCGCGATGTAGAGCGCGTCGGCAGAGCGGCTGCACCCATAGCCGGCGCGGATTTGGTCGGCGCGCAGGATCAGCGACACCTCGCCATTCGGTGGTGGAAGAACGCCAACCATGAAAGCACGGAAGTCTGCGACTGCTTGCGTGTATTCCAGCGGCGACAAGAGTTGGCGTTGTTCTTGGCCGCAGAGGGCAAATAGAGTTTCTGAAATGATCACCCCCGGCGCAAACAAGAGGTAGCCATTGCTGGAGTAGTAAGCGAGCGCGGCCCTTGCCTGTGCTTCCTTTGCCACTTCTCTTGCTGCCAGGGCAATCGCGGCATTGGCGTCTACGACCACGGCTCCGCTGTTACTCGTCAAGGGGTTCCAGGCCATACATGCCTCCGTTGCGCGCCTGCCGGATCAGATCCTGTGTGTCTTTCCCAGATGTAAAACGTCTTCCTTCTTGACGTTCTGCGATCTCGCGCAAGATGCCGAGCATTTGCTCGTTCGGTGGTCCGACATTGGGCGGACCCACATTCGGCGGATTGACCGCCTCCAGCGCGTCCATCTCGATGATGACCTTCAGCCGCTTGCCGGTCAGTTCGTCGGCGTGCGCGGCGATCTCTTCCCAGGTGCCTTCCAAGACTTGCTGTGCCATGACGTTCCTCCTTTCCGTGATGATACCTCATTCTTCCGCCAGGGCGCGGCGCAGGAAGCCGCCCGCGTGGGCCAGGCGCTGCCGGGCCTCGTCCGGCGTCACGCCGGTCTGGAGGGTCACGATGGCGACTTTGGCGGACCCGCCTGCCGTCGCGAGAGCCGCCTCGGCGCGTTCGGGGCTGGCCCCCGTCACCTGGCGGACGATGCGGACGGCGCGCGCTTTGAGCTTCCGGTTGCTCGCCTGGACATCCACCATCAGGTTGCCGTAGGTCTTGCCGATCTCGATCATCGCGCCGGTCGAGATCATGTTCAGCACCATTTTCTGCGCCGTGCCGCTCTTGAGCCGGGTCGAGCCGGCGAGGATTTCAGGGCCGACGACGACGGCGATGGTCACGGCGGCGATGGCCTCCATCTCGGAGGGGCGGTTGTTGGTGAGCGCGACCGTGGCCGCGCCGCGCTTGACGGCCTGCCGGAGCGCGCCCAGAACGAACGGGGCCTGGCCCGAGGCGCTGACGCCGACGACGGTGTCCCGTTCGCTGACGTCGGCCTCGATGATGGCCGCCGCGCCCAGGTCGGGATCGTCTTCCGCGCCTTCGACGGCCCGAAACATGGCCCCGCTGCCGCCGGCGATCAGCCCCTGCACCATCTGGGGCGAGACGCCGAACGTCGGCGGGCACTCGGCGGCGTCCAGCACGCCCAGCCGCCCGCTTGTCCCCGCGCCCACATAAATGAGGCGCCCGCCCGACCGCAGCGAGGCCGCCGCGCGCTGCACGGCGCGGGCGATCTGCGGGATTTCGCGTCCGACGGCGGCGGCGACCGTGGCGTCCTCGGCGTTGATCAGCCGCAGGCGAGTCTCGGTGTCCAGCGCGTCAATGTCGGCCAGGGCGGAATTGATGGCCTCGGTGGTCAATGCCTCCGTGGTCAATGTTCGTGAGTCTGTTGGTGTCATGGGGAACCCGCCTTTCGGGGAAACGTGTTATAAACACGGTATAATCTATTATTCCGATAATCTCTTACTCTGTGAGGTGTGATTTCCTATGCCGACTTATGGTTACGAGTGTGTTTCCTGCAATAATCAGTTTGAGATTTTTCAGAGCATCAAAGACGACGCCCTGACGACCTGCGAGACATGCGGCGGCAAGCTCCGCAAGCGCATCTACCCTGTCGGCATCTCCTTCAAGGGGTCGGGCTTTTATGTGAACGACTACGCCCCCAAGCCGAGCGGCGGGGCCGACAGCACCGCCCCGGCGGCCTCTGAGACCGCCGCGCCAGCGTCGGGAGGCGAGACGAAGTCGGAGAGCAAACCGGAGACGAAACCGGAGGCTAAGGCCGAGCCGGCGAAAACAGAGACGAAGGCCGAACCGAAGACACCTGCGGCTGTGGCTTCCTAATTCTACCACCGGCGTCAAGCGTCTCCTCTTGATTGCACAGGCCGTCTCATCACAGATGAGACGGCCTGTTCGTTTCCCGCTGTTTCATGGCCGCCTCGTCTAATGCGCCCACCTTCCGGTCTTGGAAGCCGAGCCACAGGATCCCGGAGAGCATGAGCAGCATGGTGAGTAGCCAGACTGCGCTCAGAAGTATCAGAGTTTTGTCTTTGGGTGAGGCGGCGGCCAGGACCAGACCGACCAGGCAGAGCGCCCCGGCCAGGGTCTGGGGCAGCAGCGGCAGCCCCGTTCGGACGCGGCTGCGCCGCTTGGGGGTGATCGCGAACCGCGTTCGCTGCCCCAAGGCGACCAGCAGCAGGCTCGCCAGCAGGACCGGGAAGCTGCCGAAGCTCAGGACGAGGCCGCGCCAGGTCGTCTTGCGCCAAGCGGCGTGCCAGAACGCGATCTGGGAGAAGGCGAAGTAGGGCAGGAAGCGCTCCAGGAAGGTCGGCATGTCCGCCCCGTGGAGGGCGGAAACGCCCATGAGCAGGAAGACGAACGGCACGAGCAGGTAGACCAGATCGCGCAGGCCGGAGAGGTAGTGCGTGCAGGCCAGCCCGTATTGGAGGCGCTGGGGCAGGCTCAGGCCGTTCGGGCTGGGCAGGAGCAGCATCCGCCAGTGGCGGTGCAGGACGCCCAGCGTCCCCGTCGCCCAGCGCCCCTGCTGGGCGAAGTAGGACTTTAAATCCATCGGCCCCAGGCCCCGCGCCAGCACGTCGGGGAGGAACAGGCTGCGCCAGCGCGGGTGCAGCAGGAGCGAGGCGGCGAAGTCCTCGGTGACTGAATCCTGGGGCAGCCCGCCGATCTCGTCCAGCGCCTCTGCCCGCAGCGCGACGTTGGTGCCGCAGATGAAGGCGGCGTTCAGGGCGGCCTTGCCGGGGCAGAGCACCCGGTAGAACAGCGCTTGCTGGTCGTTGGCCCAGCGCGCGACGGGGTTCTCCAGGTTGCGGTAATACTGCCCGGTCTGGACCCAGCCGATGGCCGGGTCGGTGAAGGGCGGGATCGTCTGCACCAAAAAATCTTCGTCGGCCACCTGGTCGGCGTCAAACAGGACGATCAGCGCATCTCCCACAGCCCCCACCGCCTGCCGTGCCCATTCGATGTTGCCTGCCTTCGCGCCGCCCCCGACCGGGCGGGTCACGCAGACCACGCCCATTCGTTGTGCCAGCGTCTCGGCGGCGTACCAGTCCGGGTAGCCGGCCACATAACCGTCGTTGCAGACAACGACTGTCACCTCGGCCTGGGGGAAGAGCGTCAGGTAATGCGCGCGGGCCACCAAAGCGCCTTCAATCGTCGGCTCCAGCACGGCAGGACCTTCGTTCACTGTTGGAATGAGAATGAAGAGGGGCCGACAGGACGGGTCTTCCTCGACCGAGATTTGGGGGGCGGGGCGGGGCCAGAGCGTGTGCTGCAATCCCAGCGTGTGCGCCATCCCATGCATCTCGGCCAGAAATAGCGGCAGCGCGATCCACCAGGCGGCCCAATGGATGATCTGCACGCGAAAAAGCAGGTAACTCGCCGCGCTCAACCCCACGCCCACCGCCAGGGCCGCCGTCCGCGCTCCGCGCGGGCCGACGCGCCGCCGCATCCGTCCCCAGACCAGGAGCGGCGTCGCCAGCAGGAAGAACCCTTCCCAAACGAATCGCCCCCACAGATTCGGGCCGTCCTGCCCGTTCTGGGCCGCCGGCTCGAAGGGCAATGGAGGAGTGGAGGCCGGCGGGGTGAAGTGAGGCATCGGTCCCAAGACCGGCGCCGGTTCCCCTTCCCGCCGGTACATGCGGACATAATCCACCTCAAAGGTCTGCGGCCACGCGCCCGGCTGCGGCTCGCCCGCGAAGTCGCCGCCGACGGACGTGTTGATGCGGATGTACATGGGGACCGAAGATACCGGCCCCGAAGTTTCGCCGCGCAAAACGCCGTCTATGTACCAGCGGACGCCCTCGGGCTGCCACTCGACGGCATAAGTATGCCATGCGCCCCAGTCGGCGGCGGGGTCCATCCAGTCACAATTCACCTGCTGGTGCTGTCCATAGCTGTCTTGCCAGTGGTTTGTGAGATAGACTTTTCCGGGATCACGGCCGATGAACTCGGCGGCGTCAATTTCCGGCGGCCAGGTGTCGTCGGCGGGGAGCAGGTAGACCGCAGACCAGGTGCCGGGGGCTGTGGGGAAGCGGCAGCGCATTTCCAGTCGTCCGTAAATCTGGCAGAACTTGTCCAGGGTACGGATCTCGCCCGATGTGTACTCACGCCCGTGGCTGGAGTGGTTCTCACTGATGAGGCGGAGATGTCCCTGCTCGATGCTGACCTCAGTGGGCAGGAAATACTGAAGAGGCTCCGAACGGTTGGCAAAGGTGCCCTCGCTGGGCGTCCACTTGCGCGCGTCCAGCTTGGCCCCCGAAAACTCGTCGTCAAAGGTGAGCCGCCAGCCGCCCTTCTGCGCCCCGCCAACTCCCCGCGCCCCGCAAGGGGTAAGAAGCAAAAAGCAGGCCAGCAGGATGGCAATGACCGCAGGAGCGCAGGGGAAGCGGTTCACAAGGGGCCTCAAAAGCGAAACCCCCGCACCAGGGCGGCACGGGGGCTTTGTTTCCGATGAATGACGCGGCTATTTGCGGCTTGTAATAGTCAGATGCCCGGTCGCGGCGTCGTACTGCACGTCTGCGTCCATCGCCGCCGTCACGAACGACAGCGGGACCATCGTTCGGCCCAACATCAAGTATGGCTTGCCATTCAGCGAGACGGCCTTGGCATTGACCACAGCCTGATCTTTGCCGATGGTCAGCAGGATGTCCTTGGTCGCGCTCTTCGCGTGGACTGTCCCTGTCCGGGCCTGCCAGGTGAGGCTGCCGCCGCCCTGCTCAAAGATCTGGCGCAGCGGGCCGAAGAGGACGCTGCCCTGCTCGGTTAGTGGCCGGTCTATCTTCACGGTCGTGTGGTTGAACAGAATAGACGTCTGGCCGACGCTGCGGAGGAGGCTGCCCAGGCTGGCGGGCAGGTGGACGCGCAGCGGGTGCATCTTCATCATCGGCTTGATGACCGAAGGCGTCATCCGCATCTGGGCCTGGTACGCGGCGATCTTGACGACCGGCGCGGCGGGAAGCGGCCCGACACGCGGGGCGGCCAGGAAGGGCGAGGCTAGGTCGCTGCCCGGCAGCCGCAGACTAGCCATGCGCTCTAGCCGGGCGATCTTACCGGAAACGCGCCGCGCCGAGCGGGTCAGGTCGGCCAGGGCGGTCGTGTTCGGGTCCATGTTCGGGGCGGCAGGCAGCGGCTTGTAGCTGCCCGTCGGATTATTTTCGGCGCGGGGCGGCGTGATGCGGGGGGCTTCCATGGGAACAGGTGCGGCGGGCGCCGCGCTGACGAACGGCGTAGACAGCTCGGTCGCCGCGTCGAGGGGGCCGAAGCGGAGCGCGCCCGCCCCGCGCACGAGATGCTGCACGATCTCGCGCGTGGACTGGATGTGCGCGGGCATGACCGAGGCCATTTGGGGCGCGCTCGGACGGTGCGCGTCCGCCGTCAGCAGATCGGGGCGGCGCAGGGGCAGGGGCCGTCCGATGCTCTTCTTCGAGGCAAAATGTTTCGGGGCGCGCAATTTCGCCGTTTTGACGCCGTCCAGCAGGTCATGCCGGATGGAGGTCTCGCCGCCGGGGTTGTTGACGTACACGCGCAGCGCCTTCGCTTGGCTGGCGTCACCGGCTTCGTTGTAGCCGGACGCCTCGATCGTGTGGTAGCCGTTGGGATAGGCCGTCGTGTCCCACTCGAACTCATAAGGCGCGAAGTTACGCAGCTTCTTGAAGGTCTTGTCGATGAAGAGCGAGACGTAGGGGTTTTTGCCGCTTGGATCGGTCGCCTTGACCTTGACCGTCACGGTCCCCTGCACCTGGCCGTTTTCCGATGGATCCATCAGATGCAGCACGGGGGGCAGGCCCGTCCCGACAGTGGGGGCGGCGGGTGTTCCTGAGACATCGGGGGCGCGGCCTAAGATCGCATTGTCCAGCCGTTCCGTGCCGGCGTCGCCGAATTGGAAGGCGGCGCGGGCCGATTTCACCTGCTGGTCGGCCGACGTCACCCGGACGACGACTCGGTGCGCGCCCGGCGAAAGCTGGGAAGCGTCCACCAGGAACGAGACCACGCCGCGCGTTTCGGGCACATCCAGCGTCCGGGACGCTGCCTTCTTGCCGTCCAGATACAGCTCCACGGCGATGATCTGGTTGCCGGGCGTACCCTGGTAGAAGGCGGAAATGTCCACGGGTTTCAGCCCCGTGAGCGGCGTGTGCGGATCGGGGCTGAGGATTTTGACGTCCAGGTCGCTCTCGCTGGGGATGCTGATGCTCCCCGGCGCGGCATAGGCCCGGTGGGGGCCGATGAGGTTCAGGCCAAGCGCGGCGGCCAGCACAGTCGCCGCCCCGGTCAGTCCCTTCAAACAGAGTTTCATTCAAACGCCTCCAGGCAGAGAGATCGAGCCATAGTTGGTGATTCGCTTATGACACGTCGGTGGGTAATGTTCGGCAGGTTCGCGGTCAAAATCAGGTGTTCTTCTACTTTAACACAGGCCGGGCGAAAAGTCAAGCTTTTTTTAGGGGCAGGTGGGCGAACTGGGGCAATGGCTGAAAGCTGCGATGGCTGGGCGTCAGCCGGCCCCGCAAGGGCCGGGAATACTCCTCGCCAAAACGGGCCGTTGGAGCCAGGCGTCCGGGTCTTCCGGCCACATGTTGGCTTCCGGTCGGGTGGGGTCCAGTGTCATGATGTCTCCTCGATGTTCCCTTAACGAGCCGCCGTCAACGAAGAAGCCACCGGCGGCAGAATGGCAGGCGGGGCGGAGGCGAGTGCGGCGGAAACGCCCTGCTCGCCGGGCGCGGGCGGGGCAATGCGCCACATCCCGTAGCACTGGCCGTTGACCCAGGCTTCGCGCGTGACCGGGTGGACGCGGATCGCCGAAACCTCGTGCGGGCCATCGGCGATGCCGCCCATTGTGCCGCTTTTGAGCGGCGTGTTGACAGTCAGGTTCTCCCACGTCCGCCCGCCGTCCAGGGAGCGGCAGACGGTGGCCTTGCTGGCGTAGGTGTTGCGCGGCCCGCCGACATACACAATGCTGGGGTTCTGCGGGTCGGTCGCCACGGTCCACACGCGGGCGTTCCCATACTGGTCTTTGGGGGTGTCCAATGTCGCCCACGCGCCGTCCGCCCAGACCTTGAGACGGTCCTGCGAGGCGGCATAAACCCGCCCTGCCTTTTCGTCCACGGCTAGGTCGGCCAGCCCGCCTTCGACATTGGCGACTTTCTGCCAGGTCAGCCCATGATCGGCAGAGCGAACAATGCTGTCGCCCTTTTTGCCGTAAAGCGTCTTTGTCACGGGGCCGGATATAAACACACCGTCGCAGGCGGTCATCGGCTGCCAGGTCGCGCCGCCGTCGCCGGTGCGGAAGTTGGACGCGAAGCCGACCCGCGCGTCGGCGGCGTCCGCACAGGACACGTCCGGTCCGGCCCATGCCAGCGGCTTGCCGTCGGCCCCGTTGACAAAGGCCCAGGTCGTGCCGCCGTCACGGCTGATCCGCAGGTGGCGCGGCGGCGACCAGGAAGAGCCGGAATCTCCGGCCCACAGGACCTGCCGGGTCAGCGCCAGGGCGCCGTATTCCTGCCCGCCCCAGCCTAGCCCGGACACGTCCCGGTAGTTCCACGTCCGTCCGCCGTCGGCTGTGAACGCGCCGTTGTAGTCCTGAAAGCCCAGAAAAACCGTGTCCGGGGTGTGGGCGCTGAAATTGAACATGCCGCCGACCATGATGCCGTTGTAGCCGTTATTCGACCAGTGGAACGTTCGCCCGCCATCGGTAGACTTTGTCACCCAATCGCCGCCCAGGCTGTAAGCGACATTGGGGTCGGTCGGACTCCAAGTGGCATAGCCCTGGCGGGCGTTGAACGGCAGCGGCGCGTTCGTATTGTCAATTTTTGTCTTGGCGAACGTCGCGCCGCCGTCCAGGGAAACGTAGCGGGTCCACTGCCAGTTGTCCCCGGCCACCCAGCAAAGCATCCGGCGCGGGTCGGCGGGGGAAACCGCCAGGTTCTGGACCGGCTTGCCGCCCAATGTGTCCAGACCCGAGCAGGCCAGCGCCGCCCAGGTCTTGCCGCCGTCGCGCGACGCCGCCACTTTGTCCGCGCCGCTGGCGTAAACCGCGCCGTCCGGCCCGACCGCGAGGCCGAAGGTGTCGGCTTCACGGACGCGCTCCCACGTCCGGCCCCGGTCGTCCGAGCGGAACACGCCGCCCGCGCCGCCGATCCAGACCGTCCCTGTGCGGCCGTCCACCGCCAGACTCGCCACCATCCCGCCGCCCTGCGTCCAGTCCCGGTCCTTGATGCCCGGCGTGGGGCCGTTGCCGACCCGCGTCCAAGACGAACCGCCGTCGCCGGAGCGGAATAGGCCCGCGCGCGGCGACAGGTAATACGCCGTCGTGCAATAGCCCTGACGCGCATTATAAGAATAGGCGTCATAAGCGACCGCCCCGCCGATGCCCGGCGTGGCGGCCAGGACATGACGCCAGGAGGCGGCCTTGTCCGTGGATAGGTACAGCCCGTGCGGGGACGGCCCCCAGCCGGGGTTCCACTCCATGGAGTTGCTGGCGACGCCGAGGGCGCGGCGGGCGTTCTTGGGGTCAATGGCGAAGGCATTGGCGCCGCGCGCGTCCCAGCCGACCATGCAGACCTCCCAATGTGCGCCGCCGTCCAGGCTGCGGTACAGGCCGCCGACGTCTATGGGCAGCAGCAGGAAGTTCGGGTCGGCGGGCGAGACCGCGACCGGCCCGCGCGGCCACTGCGCCCCTTCGCCGCCGGGAAAAATGCCCGCCTTTTTCGCGTCCGGCGTCAGGATCGGCATCTTGACCCAGTGCGGCACAAACGTCGGGCGCGCGGGCGGCCCGGCAAAAGCCGCGCTGAGAGCCAATCCTAGCAGCGCCGCTGAGAGCGCGAGAGTGGTATTCATACGGCAAACTTTACCAGCGCCGGCGGCTTTTGTCAAGACGCGCGGCCTTGCGTGGTATAATAGCCCATCGTTACCAGGAATCCGCCGAATCTCTGATAGGAGAGACTTTCTTTGACCTCCCGCTTCCGCTTTTTCTCCCTGAGTCTTGCCGCCGCGTTTCTGGCCGCCGCCGGGTGCGGGCACAAAAACGGTGTCGCCGCGCCGCCCGCCGATAACATCCTGCGCGTGCCGCTCCTCTCGGACCCGACGACCTTTGACCCGGCTAAGGTCGAGGACGGCACCACGATTGACATGCTTCAACAGGCGTTTGAGGGGCTGGTGCAGTGGACGCCGCAGAACACGCTCGCGCCCGCCCTGGCCGAGAAGTGGGACGTCAGCCCGGACGGGCGCACCTATACCTTCCACCTGCGCCCTGGCGTCAAGTTTCAGGACGGCAGCCCCCTGACGGCGCAGGACGTGTACTTTTCGATACGCCGCGCCCTGGACCCCGCGCTCAAATCCACAGTCGCGCTCTCCTACCTCGGGGACATCGTGGGCGCGAAGGAACTGAACACGGGCAAGACGACGCAGCTTTCCGGCGTCAAGGTCGTGGACCCGCAGACGGTCGCCATCACTATCACGGCGCCGAAAGCGTATTGGATCTACACGCTGACCTATCCCACCGGCTATGTCGTCTCCAAAGCCGAGGCCAAGGACGGCGTGGAGCTGACCGATATGGACGACGTGAAGGGGGCGGGGACGGGGCTGTTCCAGATCACCGGCTACCAACGCGGCGCGAAGGTGACTCTGGCCGCGAACCCCGGCTACTGGGGCGGCGCGCCGAAGCTGGCCGGGCAGAGCCGGCCCATCATCAAGGACGCGGGGACGCGGCACGACGAGTATGTCGCCGGCGATCTGGACATCGTGGACGAGGCCAAGGGCGATTTAGACGCCGACGAGAAAGACGCGGCTCTGAAAGACCAGATCAAATACTGGCCGCGCGCGGCGACGTACTACATCGGCCTGAACGAGAAGACGTTCAAGCCGTTCGCCGACATCCGCGTCCGTCAGGCATTGGCCTATGCGACCGACAAAAAGCGCCTCCAATCGGTTGTCCTGCGGGACAAGCTGGACATCGCCCAGGACATCCTGCCGGAAGGCATCCCCGGCTACGATCCCGCCTTCCAGGGCATCCCCTACGATCCCGCGAAGGCCAAGGCGTTGCTGGCCCAGGCGGGCTATCCTGGCGGCAAGGGCTTCCCGGTCATCTCGATCTCCTTCCGCGAGTCTTATCCCGACCTGAGCAAGACCGTGGACCTGCTGCGCGACATGTGGCAGCAAAACCTCGGTCTCACCGTGCAGGCGAAGCAGACCGAGTGGGCGACGCTGCTCAATCAGGAGCACGACAATAGCCTGGACTGCTACCACATCCGCTGGGCGGCGGACTACCTGGACCAGCAGGACTACTACTCCATCCTGCTGCACACGAAGGGCGGTGAAAACCACACCCTGTATTCCAACCCGAAGTTCGACGCCCTGTGTGACCGCGCGGACATCGAGCGGAACCCGGAGACGCGCCGCAAGCTGTACCGCCAGGCCGCCCGCATCGCCGCCGACGAGGTGCCGCTGATCCCTCTCTACTACCAGAAGGACATCGAACTGGTCAAGCCCTACGTCAAGAACCTGGACGATGGCTTGATGGGGCACCTGCCCTACAAGAACCTGACGCTGGCGAAGTAGCCTGAAGAAAGGCGTATTCCGCAGAAAAATGTGGCTAAACATGTCCGGTCGGCGTACCGTTTTGATTGGAATGGCTTTCATCACTCTGATTGGTTTCGCGGCTCGCTCCAGCTTCGGTAGCGCGCCTCGTCAGAGGCTTGATTATGCCCTGCTGAGTGCGGCCCGGAAGGGCGACATGACGAAAATCAAACCTCTTCTTGTCAAAGGCGCCAACCCAAATGCCCACGATGGGCACGGCAACACGCCACTGCTGCTTCTATTACAGAACGAAAGGTACACGGGCAGACACGTCTCAGCGCCAGTGACTACATTTCATAGTGATGGAACGGCGACAGCTACATTTGAAGAAACTTACGACAACGCGGTGGCTGCAAGCACTCCAGACACAGACGCTGTGAAGGCTTTACTGAGCAGAGGAGCCAACGTCAATGCGGCGAATCATGGGGGAACTACCCCTTTAATGATAGCGGCAAGCCATCAAACGTTGGATTGTGTCAATTTGCTGCTCTCTCACGGGGCTGACATTCATGCGAACACTGCTGACGGAAGCAATGTTTTGTTCTGGGCAGTCGGTTTTGGACATACACAAATGCTGGCGTTGCTGTTGAAGAAGGGGCTTAATCCGAACATAACGAGAAAATTAGACGGCGTGACCCCGTTGATGCTGGAAGTTACGGGCGGCAATGTCAACAGCGTCAAATTGCTGCTTGATCACGGTGCGAACATTCATGCTGTAGATAAACGCGGTGGGACAGCCCTCCAATATGCGAAGGAAGCCCATAACACACCAGTTGTTAAGTTGTTGATGCCAAGGACACATTAAGTTCGCGCCCCACCTCATTGATCTGCTCGGTTCTTGATGATACCATGCTTCGTTTTCTCATTCAGCGCCTCGCGCTTGCCCTTGTCTCAGTCTGGGCCGTCTGCACGCTGACGTTCTTTATCGCGGCGTCCGCCCCCGGCGACCCGGCCCTGATTGCAGCGGGGGAGAAGGCAACGCCCGCCGCCGTCGCGCAGGCGCGGCATGACCTGGGCCTGGACAAGCCGGTCCTGACGCGCTACGGCCTGTATCTGGCGGGCGTGGCGCACGGCGACCTGGGCCGGTCGTTCCTGCGGGACCGTGAGCCGGTGTCCCATTTCCTGCGGCGCGGCCTGCCCAACACGATTCTGCTGGCTGTGGCGGCGATCTGCCTCGCGCTCCTCGTCGGCATCCTGACCGGCACGGCGGCAGCCCTGAAGCCGAACAGCCTGCTCGACCGCGCCCTGATGACGTCCGTCTTGGTCGGCGTCACCCTGCCGAACTTTGTCCTCGCCCCGGTCCTCATCCTGATCTTCGTGCTCCAAGCGGGGCTGCTCCCGCCGCCCGCGCAGGACAACCTGTGGGCGGTCTCGCCGGACCATTTGATCCTGCCCGCCGTTGTGCTGGCCGCCCGGCCCGCCGCGCTGATCGCGCGGATGACGCGCGCCTCGCTGCTGGAAACGCTGCGGCAGGACTACATCAGAACCGCCCGCGCCAAAGGACTTTCCCCGGCGACAGTGCTGGTCAAGCACGCGCTGAAGAACGCCTTCCTGCCGGTTCTGACTACGGCGGGCGTTTCGTTCGGGTATCTGCTTTCGGGGTCGTTCGTGGTCGAGACCGTATTCACCATTCCCGGCGTCGGCGCGGCCTCCATCGAGTCGTTGGCCGAGCGTGATTACTCGGTCATCCAGGGGACGACTCTGCTGCTGGCGGTGATCTTCGTCGGCATCAACCTGCTGACGGACCTGCTGTACGCCTTCCTGGACCCGCGCGTCCAGGCGGCGGAGGGCGCGGCATGAACCCACTGCCGATGAATCCACCTCCCCCGCTACGCGGGTACTCCTCCCGAAGCGGGAGGAGGAAGAGTTTAGGCTATTACCGTTGTCCGAACCTCTTGCCTCTCCCTAGCAGGGAGGGGTGGCGCGCAGCGCCGGGGTGGGTTCTCTCAGGGTGGGTTCTGAGGCGCTTGCCATGAGCGTCATGCTGGAACAGGAGCGGCAGGAGGCGGGGGGGCTGGCGGCGGCGCACCCCGCGCCTGGCGTCTGGCGTCGCCTGCTGCGGAACCCGCTGGCCGCTGTCAGCCTCGGCATCCTCGCCCTGATCGCGCTGCTGGCGGTCTTCTACCCCCTGGTCGCGCCGTACAGCTATGCCCACCCGACAGCAGACATCAGCGCGCCCGCCTCGGCCCGGCACTGGCTGGGGACGGACGATTCGGGGTACGACCTGCTGACGCGGCTGGCGGTCGGCGCGCGCGTCTCACTCTCGGTCGGCGTGGGGGTGGAGGCGCTGGTCCTGCTGGTCGGCGTCCCCGTCGGGCTGGTCGCCGGGTATTTCGGACGCGTGACCGACACGGCCCTGATGCGGCTGACCGACATGATGTTCGCCTTCCCCGACATCCTGCTGGCGATCCTCATCATGGCCGTCTATGGCCAGAGCGTCGGAAACCTGTTCGTCGCCCTCGCCATCACGGGCTGGCCGGGCCTGGCGAGGCTGGTGCGCGGGCAGGCGCTGTCCCTGCGCGGGCGCGAGTTCATCGAGGCCGCGCGCGCCCTGGGCGTCCCCTCCGCCCAAATCCTGCGCCGCCACCTGCTGCCCAACCTGCTTTCGCCCATCATCGTCGCCAGCACCATTGACATCGCGGGCGTCATCATCGCCGAGGCGACCTTGTCCTTCCTCGGCATCGGCGTCCCGGACCCGCTGCCCTCGTGGGGCAAGATGATCAGCATCGCGCGCACGTCCCACTACTGGCGCTCGCATCCGGCGCTGGTGATCTACCCCGCCCTGTGCCTGTCGCTGACCGTCCTCAGCCTGAACTTTTTGGGCGACGCGCTGCGGGACGTGCTCGACCCGCGTTCGGAAAGGGGGGCTTGACCGCTCTACTCCGGCGCCGCCGCTGTTCCGCCTGTTCGTAGGTAATCGGCAAAGTATTCCGGCAGCCCCGCCCCCAGCAGCCGCTGACAGGTTTGCTCCACGTCGTATTCCAGCCGCACTTGTTCCGTGAAAACCTGGCCGCCGTCAACCGTCAGAACGCAGTACCCGGCACGGGGATCACCGTCTTTGGGCCTGCCGACACTGCCCGTGTTCACGAAGTGGACGCCATCCACGACGCGGTGGTAGGGGACGTGCGTGTGACCGAACACGAGGATGTCGGCCTGGGCGTCGTTGCGGCCCCCAGCGGTGAACTTCCGCAGATACGGTTCCGAGCGCGTCTCGAACAGGTACTCGGTCGTGGAGGCGGGGGAGCCGTGGCAGAGCAGCACGCGCTGGCCCTCCACATCCAGGCGTATCTCGCGCGGCAGCGTCCGCAGCCACGCTTTATTTTTGTCGGTCGTGTGTTCCCTCGTCCAGAAGAACGAGACGTCGCTCATCTTGATGTCAAAGGGCTTCACATAATTGCAGCCGCAGGAGTCCCTGTTGAAGCCGACGCCCTCGTCGTAGTTGCCGAGGATCGTCGGGCATCCCAGGAACGTCACCAAATCCTGTGTCTCGTTTGGCTCCGAGGCATACCCGCCCAAGTCGCCCAGGCAGTAGACGCCGTCATAGTCGTTGTCGCGGATGTGGCTCGCCACCTCGCCCATCGCGGGAAAGTTCGCGTGGATGTCCGAAAAAATCGCCAGTCGTGTCGCCATCGTCATATGCTCCTGTCTCAGACGGCGTTTCCCGCCTGTTGTTCGTTCTTGGCCTGACGTTCAATCTCAGTGAGTGCCTCATACAAGTCGTTCGGCGCCCCCTGGGCGTGTTCTTCGCCCCCCCGGATCGCCTCATAAAGCCGCGCCGCGAGGACGGCCCCGAGAGCGGGGCCGACGGCGTACGCCCAATAGTTTGTCAGAGCCGCCCCGCCCGCGAACAGGGCAGGGCCGAGCGACCGGGCGGGGTTCATGCTGCCGCCCGTGATGGGGCCGCCGATCAGCACATCGAACACGACGGTCAGGCCGATGGCAAGTCCGGGAACCGCGCCGTTCGCCCGCCTGTCCGTGGCGACCGCGATGATGACCAGCATCAGGAAAAACGTCAGGGCCACTTCCAGGCCAACGGCGCGACCGAGCGGGCCGGGCGCGGGAACGTGTGTGCCATGACCAGGCCCGAACAGCAGCGCGGCCAGCCCCGCCGCCGTGATCGCCCCCGCGATCTGCGCCGCCCCGTAGGGGAGGGTATACCGCCACGGGAAGCGGCCCGCGACGGCGAATCCCAGGGTGACGGCGGGATTAAAATGCGCCGCCGAGATGTGGCCCAGCGCGTAGACCATGGCAAGGACGGCCAGCCCGGACACCCAGGCCGCCGCCATCAGGCTGCCGTCACCGCCGGAGAAATGTCCCGATGCGGACAGGGCGACGGGCGCGAAGACGATGCCGAACGTGCCGACAAACTCCGCAGCGTAGCGCCGCATCATGGCGTTCTTCATGGATGCTCTTTCGCCAGAGTCAGCAGCAGCCGGACGACCCGCAGCAGCCTGCTGCCATTGTCCCCAGTGTTATTGTCCCCGCCGCCATAGGAAGGCTGGGCAAACAGGACTCTTTCGCTAAACAATCGGTGTGCTTGGCGGTGAGGCTGAGGACGACCGCGTCCTCCGTGGCCGTGTAACCGGCGATGGGATACTGTGAGAGGGCTGTCTCTTCGTACTCGATCTCCACGTCGAGGTCTTCCCCGGCGGGCAGAACACCTTTGGCTTCCGCCTGGTTCAGCACCCCGGCCATCTTGCCTGCCAGGAGGCGGTGATGGGTGTCCTCGCCCAGCCAGGCCTGCAATTGACAGGTCTGGACGGTGTGCAGCCTGCCGCCGCAATCAATAAACTTCTTCTGGACGTGGCCGACCTCGGTGATGTGGAACGAGACCGGCACGGTGTCCAGGCCGGGCAGGACGAGGTGGAACGGCTTATCCGGGTGCGCTTGAAGCAGGCTGGTGAACTGGCTCAGTTTCATGATGTGTTTCCTTGTGTTGTGTATTGTTAGTCGCAGCAGTCGGCGCTTTTGATGCTGGAAAGGGAGTTACTGAGATAGGCGGCAAGTTTCGCAGCGGCATCTCGGTTGACGCCGCAAATCATGTTCTTGCCGCGCCGTTCCATTGTGATGAGGCCGGCCAGGCGCAGCTCTTTCAGGTGGAACGAGACGGAGGAAGTGATCCTGTCCGCGCCCGTCACCTGACAGCAGACCTCGCCCACGGTCGGCCCCAGCACGGGGCGCACGTCGCCGGTCTCGCCGACGGCGACGGGGCAGCAGCAGGCGCACAGGAATTCAAAGATGCGGAGGCGGGTGGGATCGCCCAGCGCCTTAAACATGCCCGATATGTCGTTGGTTTCGCTCATTGCATATTCGTTTCTATAAATAAAGAAATGTAGAAATATCATGGCATAAAGCGTTCGCAGTTGTCAAGTATAGGGCAGAAAATAAATCGTGTTTCGGGAAGGGCCTGCATGTCCTGTTTTGCGCCTAAACAGGCATCAGGCACTACACAACGGATTATCCAGCCTGAGCCGCCGGTAAGCTATGCGCGTCTTGAAACCACCAACCCAGGAGAAAGTTATGCCGGCTGTCACCGGCGTCGTCGAGACGGCGCTTTATGTGGACGATCTGGAACGGTCGGGGCAGTTCTACGAGGAAGTCTTCGGCTTCCGCCTGCTCATGGCCGAGGAGCGGATGCGGGCGTACAGCGTCGCCGACAAGCAGGTGCTGCTGCTGTTCAAGAAAGGCGGCTCGACGCAGCCCTCGCCGATGCACGGCGGCGTTATCCCGCCGCACGACGGGCGCGGAACGCTGCATCTGGCGTTCGCGATCTCGCCCGATGAGAGTGAGCCATGGAAGCGGCACTTGGAGGAGAAGGGAGTGGCGCTCGAAAGCCAGGTGCATTGCGGGGACGACCACCCGCAGGGAGACAGCCTGTATTTACGCGACCCGGACGGCCACTTGATCGAGCTGGTCACGCCGGGGTGCTGGCCGATCTATTGAGTTGACAAGGCGAATTGAGGCGGAAGGCTAAGGCGTGATGGGGGCGACGTAGGCGGGAAAGCCCTTCCTCTGAAGGTCCCCAGCGGCCTTGTTCGCACCGTTCTTGGAGCGATATGCGCCGGCCTGGACCTTGTAGATGAGGTGGTCGCCCTCGCGTTCGCTGTGGGTGCTGGCAGTGTAGCCCTGGCCGCGCAACTGGTCAGCGATGCTGCGGGCATTGCTTTCGTCCGTGTAGGAGCCGGTCTGGACGCGGAACTGGGCTTTGCCGCCGCCCTCCTGACCGGATTCGGAGTCGCCCGGCTTGCCGACGCGCTCGAAGTCGGGGTCCGTGGGGCCGGCCGGCGGGGCCGGGGGTCTGCTGTCGTCTGTGGACGGCGTAGTGTCGCCGGGCGTGGCCGCCGGTGAAGGCGTCGCGTCGCCCCCGGCGGCGCTGTCTGTCGGGAGCGTGTCGGACGGCTCTTTAGCGGGCCTGGCCTTGACCGGCGGCGCGGCCTCCTGGCTGGCTTCCGAATCGGCGGGCGCGGCGGGAACCGTCCTGTCCACGCGCCGCAGGGTCGGCGTACTCTCCTCGCGGATGACGATGTGAGGGGCGCCGGGTGCGGTGTAATTGCCGTTGGGGTGCGGGCGCAGGGGAGCCGGCGCGGCGGACGGAGCGACTGGGGCGGAGAGGAACGGGGCCGGCTGCTGGACAACCTGTTCGGACGAGTGGGACGCCCGTACGCCGCCGAACAGATAGCCGATGGCGACGCCGCCGACGATGGCGGCCGCGCCGACGCCGACGATTTTCAGTGCTCCGTTGGAATTGCTGCGTGCCACGATCAAACTCCCTCTGACTCTGCTACACAATACTATACGTCTGATGTGACCTTTTTGTCAAGATTTCGGGCTAAATTCATCCTTCCTAGCCGTTTGACAGGGTGTATCGGGATGTTTACAATAGAGGTGCCCGCGCGGTCGTACAGGCCTCCGCATAGAATCGCTACTTGAGTTGATTCACGATCCTGAAGGTATGCGTGAGCCTACCAGTCACGGGCTTACCGTCACGCATGAGCGGCTTGAAGCGGTGTTGCAATATCGCGTTCCGTATTGCGTCATCCAAGTCACGGTTGCCCGTGGGTGGGAACGTGATGTCCGAGACGTGTCCCTGCTCATCTATCATCCACGATGCGGCGATGCTTTTGCCGCGCGGGGCTGACGTGGTGAAGGCCAGAACCGCCGCCGTCGTCTTCTCCGGCTGCTCGAAAAACGGGAAGTGGCCGCAATGGTCCAGTTCCACGAGCTGCGAACTTTTGATGGCCGCGTGAGCGGCCTCCGCTGCTGAAGGTGGGATGACGCCGTCCTGCTTGCCGTTGAGTATCAGCGTCGGCACTGTGACCTTCGCCAGCAGCGACGTGTCATCGCGGGTCAGGAAGTGGTCGCTGACGATCAGCGCCGCCGCCGGCTCCGAAGCGGGCAGCAGGGCCGTCGGGGATAGGTGGTACGGCTTGATGGCCGCCCCGATCTGCGCGTAGGAAGCGGAGAAGCCGGCCGACTGGTTGCCCGCGAAGTACAGGCCCGCCGGACCCATCGCCAGGCCCAATGCGCCGAACAGGCGGATGGGGTTGTCCGGCGGCAGGGCGCGAAGCTGTGCTACCTGGGCGAGATCGACGTCATCTTTGGGGGTGGCCGCCGCAACCTTCTTTGCGGCGTTGTCTAAAACCGAGTTCTGCATCTGCGGGACTGAGACCAGACCGTCCATGTGGATGTAGCCCCGAACATGGTCCGGGTGGGCGGTCACATACTCCAAGCCCAGCATCCCGCCCCAGGAGTGGCCCAGGACGTACCACTTGTCCACCTTCAAGAACTGCCGGACGCCTTCGATGTCGCCCAAGAGGTTCGCGACCGTGTAGCCCTTAATCTCGGCGGGCGCGGGTGCCCTGACGTTCGCTACCGTCAGACGCGCCGACTCGCCGCTGCCGCGCTGGTCCAGGTAGACCACGTTCAGCGTCTTTTCCAGGCTCGGCCCCCAGGCATAGAACATGTGGGAGGAAAACCCCGGCCCGCCGTGTAGGATGACCAGGTACGGGTGGGTCTTGTCGGCCCCGCGCACACGGAAGTGCAGCATCGCGCCGTTGATGACCTCGTGATGGTCTTCGTCAAAGGCGAAGACGGGAAGGGAGGCCAAGAGCAGCAGGCCGCAGAGGACGGTCGCCCGCAGGCGGGCGGTAAAGCAGACGCGCATGGTAATTCTTTCCTTTAATCGCCCGGGACGGGGCCGACGATCTGGCGCAGAACGCGCACATGGTTCTCAAAGGCGGCGCGGCCTTCCGCACTGAGCGACAGCCAGGTGCGGCCGCGCTTGCCCTCGAACACTTTGGTGATCACGACATACCCCAGCCCTTCCAGGGCCGACAGGTGGCGAGACAGGTTGGACTCGCCCAGGGCGAGGTGGCCGCGCAGGAAGGCAAAATCCACCTTCTCCGACTGCGCCAGCAGCGCCATGATTGAGAGCCGGACGGGCTGATGGATCGCCTCGTCGAGTTCCAGCCGGGGGTGAGGCAGCGAATGGGGCAGGACGCTCATGGCCGCGTTTCTTCCCCATCGCCACGCGCCCGCCGCCGCATCCGCCACCCGATGTAGAACAGCGGCGCCGAGTCCACCAGCCCCATCACGGTCCAGGCCCCCGGCTGCATCCGCTCCGCCCGCCAGAAATGGCTCCCCAAAGCCAGGCCGCCCATCAGCACGGCGGCATGAAACAAGGCCCACCACGCGAACAGCCACTTGTTCTCGATCTTGCGCGGCTGCACGGGCAGCCGCCAGTTGTAGACGCTGGTCCAGAGGGACGCTGCGGCGGCGATCAGCCCCAGCGTCAGGGCGGCGATCTGCCCCGGCATGAGGTCGAAGCCGATCATGCCGACCAAGACGACCACACCCCAGACCAGGGGCACTGTCCCGTTATTCGGGCCGTGCCGCCGTGCCGCCGACTCCGCCTCGGCGATGGTCCGCAGGGCTTCCCGCGCTTGCTGCATTTCTGTTTCCATGACTTGCCTATTTAGTAACCACTTTACTAATAGTAAAGTATATGCTTAAAAAGAAAGTTTGTCAAGTGGGCGCTGAAAAATAATTCGATAGGGCCGGCGTCAGTAGCGCAGGTACGCTTCCGAGATGGCGTTGCCGATCTCGATGCACCGGCCTTGGACCTGGTCCAGAAACTGGTGCAGGCCCTGCTCAATGATCTCGTCCGTGGTGATGAACGACAGGTCCGCCCGCAGACGCCCGACGAGCCGCTCGGCGCGGTTGGAGGCAGGCAGCCCCTTGGTGCCGCCGATATGGCGCAGGGCGCGGTCCAGGCGGACGATGGCATAGGAAATGGACGCGGGGAAGGCGGGGTTGCGGACGAGGTAGGAGACGACCTTGCCTGGCGTGATGCCGAGCCGGTTGGCCTTGCGGAACGCCTCGAACGCGCCGACGCTCTTGAGCACGGCGATCCATTGGTGCTGGTCCAGCGTCCCACCAATTTCCGCGTCCCCCAGCAGGATGTGGTACTTGACATCGAGAATGCGCGCGGTCTTGTCCGCCCGCTCCAGGAACATGCCGCAGTCAAGGAATGCCCACGCCTCGTCGCGGGGCATCGTCCGGGCGGTGACGCCGTGGAAGAGCTGCGAGGCGCTCTTGACCTGGGAGAAGTAGGAATGCGGCGAGGTGTCCAGAATCTTGTCCACGTTCCACCGGGTCACTTCCAGGAAGAACATGTTCAGGCTCTCATACATCTCCGAGGAGATCAGCTCACGGACGCCGCGCGCATTCTCGCGGGCGCGGCTGACGCAGGACGTGATGGAGTTCGGGTGGTCGCGGCAGAAGGCGAAGAAGTCCAGCACGTTGCGCTCGACCTGGTTGTCGGCGTAAAGCGCCGCGAACAGGTCGGCGTCGCCGGAAATGGCGAGGATCGGCCCCCACAAAGCGGACGGATTGCTTTCGCCGGTTTCGGCGAGCGGGAACGCGCCTTCGAGTTCGGAGTGGTACTGGACATCCACGATCCGAGCGGTCGCCTCGGCGCGCTCCACATAGCGCCCGATCCAGAACATGGCGTCGGCTTCACGAGCGAGCATACAAGGTCCTTAGCTTTCTGATGAGTTCGGGCGATTGAAATCGCGGCAACAAGTTCACGAAACCTGCCTTCGCAGGTTGAGGATAGAACACTGTTCCTAGTCCGCGAAGGCGGACTTCGTGCTCTTGTTGCCGCGATTTCAATCGCCCGAACTCCTACTCCAACTCTTCCCATTCCCGGTCAAAGGTTTGATGACGATGGTGCTGTTCCTGCCCACGAATGTATTCTTGGACGCGCGGCAGTTCGCGCTTGGAGACGGTGAACGCCCCATAGCCGCCCTGCCACTTAAACCACTCACCCGGCGCGATTTGATGGGTGATAAGATGCGAAGATGCGCCTTTCACCCGCTTGGCTATGGCAGCGACGTCCACGGTCGTTGGAAAACGGACCAGCAGATGAACATGCTCCGGCATCGCATACTGAGCGATGACCGTCACTTTGAGTTCAAGGCACTCGGCCTGGATGCAAGCGCTGATAGCCGTTTTCCACTCAGGCAGGATGATCGGCTGGCGGTCCCAAGTCGCCCAGACCAGATGAAGGTGCAGTTGCGTGTACGGTTCGTGCATTTCCTTTGCTCTCCTGTTCTTCCGTGATTGTTGATATGTGTCGAAAGGTCTGACCGGGCGATTGAAATCGCAGCAACAAGTTCACAAAGTCCACCTCCGTGGACTCAGAATAGTTCCGAACTCCTAGAGCGTGTGGAGAAACTCTCAACCGGCGGTTAAAACCGCAGCAACAAGTTCACGAAACCTGCCTCCGCAGGTTAGGATCGGAGTCTGCGAAGGCAGACTTCGTGCCTTTGTTGCCGCGATTTTAATCGCCCGACTTACTTTCTATACAGTCTCTAACCTGCGAAGGCAGGTTTCGTGAACTTGTTGCCGCGGTTTTAACCGCCCGCTCTTCCAGTAGGCGCCGGGGACCAGATGCCGGGCTGCGCCGGGGACTCCGCCAGCGGGTCGGGCGAGACCTTAGAGCGGGCTAGGCCGCTTAACGTCCGCCAGAGCATCCACACGCTGTACAAGGACATCAGCGTTGCTGAGACATAGAGCATGATGAACATCACGTTCGTAGCGGCTGTGGCCTGCACCGCACCCATGAACCCGAAGAAGTGAGGCAGCGGCAAACGACCTATGCCGACTAAAACGGACGCTGCCGCCGCCGGGACGGCCCACCGGAGATGATGCCGCCACCCAGGTCGCGACACGACACTCACGATCAAGAAGCCGAGCACTATCGATAAGAAAGCGGTAGCGCCTTGAAAAAGTCCCATGAACTGGGAGAACCATAACGGAAGCCCAGGCGACATCTTTATCCCTCCCCTGCGCCCTCGACTGGCCGCGTCTCCGCCGGGCCGCCGAAGCCCTGCATCTGCGACTGGCTCATGCTGCCCATCCTTTGCGCCTGGGACTGTGACTGGCCAGCGGGGCGGGCCAGCACCCAGGTGTCTTTCGAGCCGCCGCCCTGGCTGGAGTTGACGACGTAGGAGCCTTTCTTGAGGGCCACGCGCGTCAGGCCGCCGGGGATGATGGTGATCTCCTCGCCCATCAGGATATAAGGCCGCAGATCAATGTGGCGGCCCTCAAAACCCTCTACGTCTGGGACATAGGCCGGGGCGCGCGAGATCTGGACGAGGGGCTGGGCGATGAAGTTGCGTGGGTCGGCCTGAATCTTCTCCGCGAACTCCGCCTGTTCGGCCCGCGTGGACTGCGGCCCCATCAGCATCCCGTAGCCGCCCGCCTCATTGGCGGCCTTGACGACCAGCTTGTCCAGGTTCTCCAAAATAAAGGCGCGCTGGCTGTCGTCGGCGGACAGGTACGTCGGGACGTTGGGCAGCAGGGCGTCCTCGCCCAGATAATACTTGATCATGGCCGGAACGTAGGCGTAGATCACCTTGTCGTCGGCGACGCCCGTCCCGACGGCGTTGGCGAGCGCGACGTTGCCGGCCCGGTAAGCGTTGATCAGGCCGGGAACGCCCAGGCCGGAGTCGGGCCGGAACGTCAGCGGGTCCAGGAAATCGTCGTCAATGCGGCGGTAGATGACGTCCACCCGCTGCGCGCCGCGCGTGGTCTTCATCCAGACGAGGTTGTTGTCCACATACAGGTCGCGGCCCTGCACCAAGTCAATGCCCATCTGCTGGGCCAGGAAGGCGTGCTCGAAGTAGGCCGAGTTGAACTCGCCGGGCGTCAGCAGCACGACCGTCGGGTCGGCGATGGGGCGGGGCGACACATAGCGCAGGTTGGTCAGGAGCTGTGAGCAGTAGTGGTCCACGGCCAGGACACGGTTCTCGCGGAACAGACCGGGGAAGATGCGTGTCATCAGCATCCGGTTTTGCAGCACATACGATACGCCCGAGGGCGAACGCAGGTTGTCTTCCAAGACATAGTAGTCGCCTTTGTCGTCCCGCACCAAATCCGTGCCGCAGATGTGGACGTAGATGTCCTTCGGAACGGGCGCCCCCAGGAACTCGCGCCGGAAGTGCTTCGCGTTGACGATCAGCTCACGCGGCACCACCCCGTCTTTCAAGATTTTTTGGTCATGGTAGACGTCGTGCAGGAACAGGTTCAGCGCCCGCAGGCGCTGGATCAGCCCGCGCTCGATGCCTGCCCACTCGCCGTGCGTGATGATGCGCGGCACGAGGTCTACGGGCATCGTTTTTTCCAGCCCCTGGTTGTCCCCATAGACCGTGAAGGTGACGCCCTGGTTGAGCATGCTCATCTCGGCCATCTGGGCGCGCTGCTTGAAGTCGCGCGCAGTCAGCGATTCCAGCGTCGCGTGCAGGCTTTTGTAGTGAGGCCGGGGCTTGTCCGTGGGGAGAAACATCTCGTCGTAAAACCCATCGAGGGTGTAGTGGTCAAAGAGGGACATGGGAATGGCGGCGCGCTCCTGACTGTCTCGCATTAGGCCGCGCGCCATTGCGGGGGATAGGACATTATACCAAGAGGCAGAGAGTGTGTCAAGCGAGAGACAGCGGTTATTTCTGCTGCCGCCGAAGCAGGTAGATAAAAAAGGGCGCTCCTAAAAACGCCGTCACGACACCCACAGGCAGTTCACGCCCATCGGAAAAGATGCTGCGCGCGATGGTGTCCGCCCACACCATTAAGACAGCTCCGCACAGCGCTGCCAGCGGCAGCACGGCTCGGTGGTCCGGCGTCCCCGCCAGGCGGCGGGCGATGTGCGGCGACATCAGGCCGACGAAGCCGATGATGCCCGCGAATGCTACTGTCGCCGCCGTGAGCAAGGAGCCGGTAATGATGAGCACGACCTTGAACCGCTCCGTCTCCACCCCTAACTGCTGCGCCGCTTCTTCGCCCAGCGCGAAAAGGTTCATCGCCCGCGCCTCCAGCAGCAGCAGAAACAGACCCGCCAGCAGGAACAGCAGCAGAACGCCGGACTTCTGGAACGGCTGCCAGGCTTCGCTCGTTAAGTGAACGGAGATGGGTTCGCTGGCCGACTGAAACGTCCCCATCAGCCTTCCGAGGATGAACTGCGTGTCCTGCGGCGGTCCGAGCAGCAGCAGGAGGGTTGAGACGCCGCCAAGGAATGAACTGATCACGACCCCGGCCAGCAGCAGCGACGCCACCGCCACACGCCCGCCTCGTCTCGCCAGCGTGTAAACGATCAGCATGGCCGCCGCCGCCGAGGTGAACGCTGCCAAAGGCACGGCCAGGCCGGCAAGATACGCCGCGCCCTGCGTGATTAGAACGGCTTCTGTGCCGACGGACGCCCCCGCCGAAACGCCGATGATGTAAGGGTCCGCGAGGTCGTTCCGCAGTAGGGCTTGAAAGGCTACTCCTGCGGCGGCGAGAGAGGCGCCCACCAGCGACGCCATCACAATCTCCGGCAGACGCAGGCTCCAGAGAATGGCGTCAAGATTGTCCTGTCCGTAAGGGCCATGCCGCAGGGCGTTCCAAGTCTCGCGCGGCGTCAGTCCGCCCTGACCGACCCAGGCGGCAAGGAACATAGAGGCGAGGAGGAGCAGGAGGAGGAAGCCCCCCCCGCCCCCAATTCTGGGGGAGCCGGAAAAATGCGGATGCACTCTGGCTTCTTTCCCTCTGACACCCCCAGAATTGGGGGTGGGGGGGAATTCTAAGTTCTTCATCTTGAATGCAGCGCCCGCGCCACCAGCACCAACCCGTCCGCGAGGCGCGGGCCGGGGCGCGAAGTCAGGTCGCCCGGCAGGGCGTAGAAGCGTCCCGCCCGCACGGCGGGCAGCCGGCCCAGGAGCGGGTCGGCGCGAAACGCCGCCTGCACGGCCGCATCGCCCAGCACCACGTCCGGCGGGTGCGCCAGCACCTGCTCTTTGGAGAAGATCCCATAGCCGCGCACGGCGGCCCCGATGTTGACGCCGCCCGCGCGCGTCACCAGATCGTCGAGGAACGTCCCCGCGCCCGCCGTCCACAGGGGGCTGGTCTGCACGACGACCAGGACACGCGGGCGTGGGCGCTTGTCCGCCGCCGCGATCTGCGCCGCCTGCCGCGCCTTGTGCTCCATTTGGGCGATCACGGCCTCGGCCTGCCGCGCCGTCCCAGTCCGCTGCCCGATCTGCCGCAGGCTGGTCTCGGCGGCGGGGAGCGATGTCGGACTGACAGCAAGTACCGGCTGATGAAGCTGTGTCAGCCGCGCCACGGCCCGACCATTCGCCACGGCATCGGCGACGATCAGATCAGGCCTCAGGGCCAGCACCTTCTCGTAGTTGGTGTTCACATCGCCCACTTTGGCGACCGTTTTCGCGGCGGGCGGGTAGTCACAGTAGACGGTGTCGCCGACGACGAACCGGCCCAGGCCCAGGGCGAACAGCATCTCGGTCGTGGCAGGCGACAGGGAGACGATGCGGCGCGGCGGCGCGGCATGGACAGCGGGGAGGAGGCACAGAAGAAGGCCGATGAGGCAAAACAAGCGTCGGGTCATGCGAATACTATAGCCCCGCCGGGGCGGCGCTGTCAAGGCAGGGGCATCTCGTCCAGCAAACGCCGGACTTGGCCGGGCGTTTGCAACTGGATGATCCGCCGCCCCCCGGCATACTGCGCCATCTTTTCCAGAATGCCGGGCCGGCGGTCGCGGCGATAGTTCCATATCCACTTGAGGAATATCCAATCCAGTTTTTCCGGGCAGCCCGGCCCCATGTCGGGCCGCGTCTGGTTTCGATACCGAATCTGCCGCCGGATGACGCGCACGAGGCAGAGCAGGGGCGGCAGGTCCAGAAAAAGGATCGTGTCGGCGGCGGTTAGTCGAAGGTCCATTGTGCCGCCGTAGTTGCCGTCCATGACCCACGCCTCGCCCTGGGCCAGTCCGCGCACGGTCTGTTCCCAGACCTCTTTCGGCGTCTCCACCCAGCCTTCGTGCCAGTAGTGGGCGTCCAGATGAATGACGGGCAGGCCCAGCGCCGCGCCGATCTGCCGGGCCAGCGTGGACTTGCCCGCCCCGCCGGGGCCGATGATCGCGATGCGTTTCATGGTTTGGATTTGCGCTTAGAGCGTGGCTGATGCGACGCCTGGTATAACGTCCGGTTGAAACCGGCGCTGTGGGGCGCGGACGCCCAGTGTCCGCCTTCGCGGACAAGGAAACTGCCGGCATGGCCTTCTCTGGTCTCCCCGCAGGGGGAGACTAGGCCGCAGGCCCCACAGCGTAGGATTTCAATCCCGCGCTTTTCACTCTGCTCTCCTTACCGCCGCTTCGCGCTCAGGGCCAGCGCCTCGGACGCGGCTGGCGCGGGCGGCTCCACTCCGTTCTGCCGGGGCAGGGCCAGCGCGGGGTCGGGGGCGTCCAGCCTTAATTGGCCGCTGACAAGCTGGGTCGCGAGCAGAGTCTGGATGACGCCCGTAATCTGGTCCGTCGCGTGGCCCGCCGCGCCGCGTCCGTCGCCCGCGCCGCTGATGTTGATCAGCTTGGCGTTCGCCAGCGCCTCGGCGATGGCAGGGACGATCTGCGGCAGCAGTTCGAGCTGCTTCAGGGCGAGATAAGCGTCGCCGCCCTGCTGGATCGCCTGGTTGACGGCGCGGATGGCGTCCGCCTGGGCCAGACCCAGGGTGCGGACCTTGACGGCCTCGGCGTCGGCGGAGGCTTCCGCCTGGATGCGGACGCGGGCGGCGTCGGCGTTCGCCTGGGCGATCTGCGTGGCCTTTAGCTCCGCTTCACGCTGGACGGCCAGCGCGGACTGCTTGCCCGCCTCGGCCTCGGCCACCGTGGCGGCGTTCTGCGCGCGGCGCTGCTCCAGGTCGCGCTGCTTGTCGTTAATGGCCTGCTCCGCCGCAAGCTGCGCTTCGCGCGCCCGCCGCTCCTGGTCGGCGGAGACGATGTCGGCGTTGGCTTTCGCTTCGACGGCGGACTGCCGCCGCCGCGCTTCGGCGACCTCGCTCTGGACTTCCTTGATGTTCAGGGAGTTGAAGACCAGGCCCAGGTCCTGCAACTCGCGGGAGCAGGCGCCTTTGATGATCAGCGCCAGCCGGTCGTCCTCCTCGACCGGCACGGCGGCGATGGAGCGGGCCACGTCCGAGCCGGGCGCGAGGCTGGAGATGTCGCGCTGGCCTTTGGAGGAGAACAGCTCGTCGTGGTTGAGCAGGTTGACCGCGCGCCGCCCCGTGGAGGTCAGCAGGTCCGACAGGGTCGCCGTCTGCTCGGCCTGCGGCTTGGAAAAGAACTTGTTTGCCGCCGTCGTAATCATCTCGTCGGAGTCGCCGACCGAAACGATGGCGGAGGCCAGGACGCGCACCTTGATCGGCTTGGGGACGCCGTTGCGATCCACATCGGCGGTCTGGTCGGCGATGTCCAGGTCAATGTTGATGGCCTTGGACGGGATGGTCGTGCTGGTCGTCATCAGGGGCACTTCGATGGCCTTGCCCGGCCCTTTGTAGATAGACGTGCTGCCGCCGAAGCGGGAAACAAGCCGGATCGTGCCGGCATCCACCGTGGTCAAGAAGCGGCTGATGATGACCGGGATGAGGATCACGGCGAAGATGACGAGAACGACAACGATAATCAGACTAGGTTCCATCGGTTTTCTCCTTGTTCTGAGCGGCCCCCTAGCCCCCAATCCTGGGGGAGTTAGATGACTCCTCCCCTCTCCCTTCGGGGGAGGGTGGCGAGGAACGAGCCGGGAGGGGTTCTTTTCCGGTTCCCCCACTATTGGGGGTTAAGGGTTCTCCTACAGCCGCGCCACGCGGCACGAATTGGTGTGGCCGTCCACACTCGTGACGGTGAGCCGGTCGCCGGGGCGGACGGCGCCCTCGGCCCGGTCCTCCGGCTCTAGCGTGGCGAGGATGCGGACGATCTGCCCGTCTATCGTCACGCGCACCAGCCCCTTGCCGGTCGAGTCGAAGCGGGTCAGCGCCTCGGCCTCCCGCGCTACGGTCCCGGCCAGGGCCGTGCTGGGCGTGGAGGCGAACCGGAAGATGACGTTCCAGAGGGGCCGGATGAGCAGCCCGTAGAAGACCAGGCCGCCCAGCAGCGCGGCCAGGGCGACCAGGCTCGTCCGCAGATGCAGGTGCTTCAGCAATAATCCCGTCGCGCCCATGCCGAGGCACACGCTGAAAAAGGTCAGCGGCGACAGCAGCGTCCACAGCGGCGACGGCCCCCGGCCCTGACTTTGGCCGTCGTGGTGCGCCTGACCGTGGTGCTGCCCCTGCCCGTGCTGTCCCGCGTGGCTGTGGCCGGCGTGATCGCCGTGCGCGTGTCCGGCGTTGGCGTGGTGCCCCAGGTGGCCGATGTGGGCGCCGCCGAGCAGCATCTGCGCCAGCAGTCCGAGGATGCCGATGAGCAGCAATGTCGAACAGATGAGGTAAATCATATTCCTATCTCCTATGACACGGCAGGCGCGAAAAGGTTGCAGACCGGCTCATCCCATCACCCGCGCCCGCTGCTCCCGTATCCGCTCAATGGCTTCGGCCAGCAGCGTGCGGTGGCCCGCGTCGTTGAGCCAGGTGCTCGCGCCCGACGAGTGGGGCAGGGGAATGTAAGTGATGCCATACAGGTCGAACACATGGCCGACGGCCTGTTCCAGCGACATTTTCGGCAGGAACGTATCAATCGCCATCTTGCCGAACAGAATGACGACGCGGGGCTGGACAAGATTCCACTGCGCGTCCAGCCACGGGCGGCAGTTCGCGCGCTCCTTCGGCGAGGGCGCGCGGTCGGTGCTTTTGCCCGGCAGACGGCCCGGAAAGCACTTGGTCAGGGCCGTCATGTAGACCGTCGTGCCGATGTCGTCCGGCGCAAACCCCGCCTCGCAGAGCCAGCCGATCAGCTTGCGGGCGGCGGGGCCGAGGTACATCCGCTCCCCGCGCAGATCGCTTAAGCCCGGCGCCTGGCCGACCAGCAGGAACGGTGCGGGGGCCTGCCCCCAGGCCAGCGGCGGCGGCGAGATGGGGAAGCCGTCCGCCTCGCACCGGCGGCAGGCGCGGATCTCGTCATGCAGCAGTTCGAGGCTGATCATCGTGTCGGGCACGGGAAGATTGTACCAGATGGCGAGTACGTCCCGGCACTGGAAGTGCCGGTCTACTCTTGAATGGAAGTGCCGGTCTACTATCAAGTGAAAACCGCTACGCGGTTGAGGACAGGACAAGAGGACAGGCCAAACGGCAACGGTTCCTCAGTGCCGGAGGCACTTTCATTCACTAGTAGACCGGCACTTCCAGTGCCGGTTACATCTGCCGAGACAAAAGCCGGGCCACCCTTGCCAATCCCCCCCCTCTTGTGATACACTATAACCCGCTTAGGAACGAGCCGCTTATGCAGACGACAGGGAACGAAACAGAGCGGGTCTTGCGGGATGCGCTGGGCGGCGCGCTGCGCTGCGGTGAGCCGATGGCGCGGCACACGACGCTTAAAGTCGGCGGACCCGCCCGCTGGTTCTGGGCCGCCTCCGACATCGAGATACTGGCGCAGGTACTGGCGCTGTGCGCCCGGCGCGACATCCCGTACCTGTTTATCGGGCATGGGTCGAACCTGCTGATGAGCGACGCGGGGTACGACGGGCTGGTCATCCAGAACCGCTGCAAAGGCTGTGAGGTTGGGGAGGAAACGCGGGCCGAAAGCGGCGTCTCCTTCGGCTCGCTGTTCATGCAGACCGCGCGGGCGGGGTTCAGCGGGCTGGAATGGGCCATCGGCATCCCCGGCACGGTGGGCGGGGCGCTGGTCAGCAACGCCGGGGCGTACCGGGGCAACATCGGGCCGCTCGTGCGCTCGGTGCGGGTCTTCACGGATGGGTGGGACCAGACGGTCGGCCCGGAATGGATGGAGTTCTCGTACCGCGACAGCCGCCTGCGCCGGGCGGGCATCGGGCGCACCGTCATACTCTCCTGCACCCTGCATCTGGCGGAGCACGGCGACCCTGACACGATTCTGGCCCATGCCAAAGAATACCAGGCGCAGCGGCGGGCCAAGCAGCCTTACGCGCCCTCGGCGGGATCGTTTTTCAAGAACGTCAACGACAAGGCGCTGGCCGAGAGCCTGCCGCACCTGCCCGCCGGCATGAAAGCGGCGGGCGTCGTCCCGGCGGGTTTCCTCAGCGAAGCCTGCGGCCTGAAGGGCCTGCGGGTCGGCGGCGCGGAAGTTTCGCCAACGCATGCTAACTTTCTCGTCAATGCCGACGGCGCGACCGCTTCGGACCTACGAACTTTGGCCTGCCGGGTCAAGGCGGCCGTGCAGGAGCGGTTCGGCGTGACCCTGGAAGAAGAAGTGCTTTATGTCGGCGACTGGAATAATTGGTCCGAAGGTGTTGAGAAAGAAATCGGGCCGAAACGCCGATAGACTACCTGTGGAGAACAATAAATTCGTGAAATTCTTTCGGGCCAGGCACGGCCGCGCCGTCGCGGGCGCGGCCTTCTGCGTCGCCGCGCTCCTGGTCGCCGCCCTGACCGGCGGCTTTGACCGGCGGGTGAAAAGCGCAGACCTGCTGGCCGGCAAATGGAGCGGCGACACCGCCTGGAACTCCGCGTCGGGACGGGACTACAGCCGGACCATGCACACCGCCCTCTTTTTCCTGCCCGGCGGCGTGGCCGGGACCGTCATCACCTTTCCGACCGGCGCCATCGGCGGGGCGGGGACGTACACCTTCAATGAGGACCGCCTGACCATCCACTGCACGAGCCTCAACCTGGACGGCCATTCCGTGCCGATGACGCCCTATGCCCGGGCGCCCTGGTTCCACGACACCGTGACCTACACCGTGGCCTCGGACGGGACCAACCTGACGCTCACCCCTGTTCCCGCTGGGCCGACTGCGGCTCCGTGCTACCCGCTGCTGACCTCCCCCAAGCCCCTCGTTTTCAGCCGCGTCGAAAAGGCCGTCGAGACAGAAGCCGCCCCCGCCCCGAAGGAATAAAAGCGGACGTTTGGCGCGCGTGCGAACCCTTTTGCTCTCGTGTTACGTTCAGCAAAGCATTACCACTCCTGGAGGGAATTGCTTAATGCCTGTCAGCAATGCCGACCAAGAACACCAGCGCGTTCCGAAGGGCGGCAAGTGGGCGGCGTCGGCTGCTCTGTTGCTCGTCTTAGTTCCCACCGGCGTGTGGATGCTTCACGCCCTGGCCCCGCTTCGGCCCGCAGACCAGCAGCTCGTGGACGCCGTCAACCGCGATGATGTGGTCGCCGTCCGCGCGCTGCTGGCTCGCGGCGCGGACCCTAACACGAGGTCGGTCCCTACAGACCTGTGGGAGCCGCCCGTGAGCACGGCCATCCAGCGCGTCTGGCTGCGCGTCAGCCGCCCCAAATCACGCCGCGAGCCTGTGCTGACCGCTGCGGCCTCTCGCGGAGACGCGGACATCGTCACCGCCCTGCTGGACAAGGGCGCCGACCCGGAGGTGCTGGACGAGTACGGCTCCACACCGCTGGTGCGGGCGGTCGCGCCCTGGCCGGACGGCCGCCCCGCCCTCCCAACGGTCAAGGCACTGCTCGCGCACGGCGCGCGGGTGAATGCAAGGGCGGGTGACTCGACCGCTCTCGCTTCTGCCGTTTATGCGGGTTCCCCCGGTGTGGTCAGCCTGCTGCTCCAAAAAGGCGCGGACGTGAACGCTCGGGACGGGAATGGGAACATCATCCTAGAAATGGCCCGAATCCGAACCGCTGCGGGCCACCACGCGATGATGGTCCTGTTGCTCCGCGCCGGCGCGAAGCCATAGCCCCGGACGCCGAACTTTTCCCGCCCCGATGGTGTTTTTCCTGCGTTCCTCGGCCCGCTTGCCGGGTACAATGGGAACGGTTTGGCCCGCACTGACGCGGCACATGGGAAGCAGGGATTTTTGGCACTGGACAGAGTGGTCGGCACGCGCCGCGAAGGCGAGGAAACGCAGGACGAGACTTGGCCCGCGCGCGCGTGGAAGCCGTCGCGAACGACGCGCGCCCTGCACAGGACGGTCTGGATGCTGGCGTGGCCGTCCGTGCTGACCATGCTGCTCCAGACGCTCAACTCGTTCACGGACCGCTTCTTTGTCGGCCACCTCGGCTCGGACGCGCTGGCCGCTGTCGGCGTCGGCGGCCAGTTCATGTTCCTGCTGTTCTCGGTCGGCATGTCCATCTCCATCGGCACGTCCGCCCTGGTCGCCCGGTTTACCGGCGCGAAGGAACCCGATCAGGCGACGCTGGCGGCCAACCAGTCGGTCTGGATCGCCCTCCTCTCCGCCCTCGTCTGCATGGCGCTGGTCTGGCCGCTGCGGCACCTGGTCGTCGGCTGGATGGGGGTCAATCCCCACGCGGCGGCTTTGTGCGTCCAATATCTGACGGTGACACTGATGGGTATCCCCGCCCTGTTCCTGATGCTGATTCTCAGCAGCGTCTTTCGGGGCCTGGGGGACACGGTGACGCCGCTGCGGGTAATGATCGGGGTCAACGTCATCCACCTGGGCGGCGACTGGCTGCTCATCTTCGGCAACCTGGGCTTTCCCCGGATGGGCCTGGTCGGCGGCGCGACCGCCCTGATCGCCTCGCAGGTCATCGGCGCCCTCCTCTACCTCTGGTTCCTGCGCGACTCGCCCGTGCGCGGGCTGATGACGCGGCTGAAGCGGCTCGACATAACCTGGGCGCGGCGCATCCTGAACATCGGCCTGCCCGCCGCCGGGCAGAATTTGTCGCGCGTCCTGTCCATGATGATCTTTACCGCCGTCCTGGCCCGTTCGCCGCAGGCGACGGCCGCCGTGGCCGCCCTGACCATCGGGCTAACGTCTGAGAGCATCGCCTTCATGCCCGGCTTCGCCTTCTCGATGGCGGCCTCGACGCTGACGGGCCAAAATCTGGGCGCGGGCAAGCCTGACCGGGCCGAGCGCGCCGCCTGGGCCGCCCTGCTGCAAGGGCTGGCGGTGATGGTCTTCATGGGCGCGGTCTTCTTCACCTTTGCCACGCCTTTCACGCACATCTTCACGCACGACCCACAGGTCGTGCCGCTGGCCGTCGCGTACCTCCGCATCGCCGCCCTGTCCGAGCCGTTCCTGGCCCTGGGGATGATCCTGACGGGCGCTCTGAACGGCGCGGGGGACACGAAAGCGCCCGCGCTGGCCGGCATCGTGACCATGTGGCTGGTCCGCCTGCCGGTCGCCTGGGTCGCCATCTACACGCTCGGCTACGGCACAGTCGGGGCGTGGTGGGGGATGTCCCTCAGCACCGCCCTGAGCGGCCTGGCCGCCCTGGCCCTGTTCAAGTGGGGGCGCTGGAAACAGACGGTGGTATAATAGAGCGAGACGATAAGCGAGACCGGCGGTGAAGCCGGCGTTCCGAGGGGATGGGCCTTTTTCTCTCGATAATGCCCTTTGAGAAAGGACCCGAAAATTTGAAAAAGACCATTGCCGTCGCTGTGGCGGCCCTGTTCCTGGCCGCTGCCCTAGTCCCCCGCGCCTCGGCTTGGGGAAAGACCGGGCACATCTACGCCAACAGCGCCGCTGTCAAAACACTGCCGCCGGAAACTTCGCTCGCCAAGTTCTTCGGCGCCAATCAGGCATTCCTCGCCGCCCACAGCAGCGACCCCGACGTTTGGCGGGGGGAGCAGCACGTCGAGGGCGAAGCCCCGCACCATTTCATTGATCTGGACGCCTACGGCACGCCATCCGATTTCGCCCTGCTCAACCTGCCGGTCAAGCGGGCGGACGCCGACGTCAAGTTCGGCCACGCCCTCGTGGAAAGCAAAGGCACGGTGGACTGGACCATTGATCTGTGGACGGGCCGCCTGTCTGATGCCATGAAGGGGAGCGACTCCGACCTGATCCTGGCCGACGCCGCCATCCTCGGCCATTACGTCGCCGACTCCCATGTCCCCTTCCACGCCTCCGTCAACTACGACGGGCAGCTATCCGGCCAGCGCGGCATCCACGCCCGCTTCGAGTCGCAGATGGTCGAGAACACCATCAAACTGACCGACCTGACCCCCGATCCGGCCCAGCCGATCACCGATGTCCTCGGCTCGGCCCGCCTCTGGTCCGGCCAGAGCGTGGACCTGGTGCCGACCATCTTACAGGCCGACATCGAGGCCCGCGTGCAGGCGACCCTGGCGGGCAAAGCCGTCCTCGACGCCGGCCCGCTGCCGGCCGGCAGCGTCGGCGACACGCGCCGGCCGCTCCCCAAGGACGGCAGCCCCCCCTCGGACTACTACGCAGACAACCCTGTCTATTGGAAGACCTTCAGCGCCATCACCCGCCCCATCGCACTGGCCCGCCTGAACGCCTCCGCCTCCCACCTCGGCTCCCTCTGGCTCACCGCCTGGCAGCGTGCCGGTTCGCCCGACCTGTCCAAACTGAAAGCGCCGACGGCGAACGTCCCCGTGCCCGTCGCCGACCCGGACGCGAAGTAGCAAAGAGAAGCAGACGGCCTCCCAAGATTGGGAGGCCGTTTAGTTTTACACGGGACACACTCTGTCACGCTTGTGTCACCACTTCCTATCGAAGCCGTATGTGGTTGCGGAACAGGAACAATCCCTCGCGCAGAACTTCCCGCATTTCCTGACGCTCCTTTCCAGACCAGTACGGCACAAAGTGTTCGCCTGGCGGCGTCAGCGCGGGGAGGTTGCTGCCCCAAAACAGCTTGCCATAAATCCGCTCGGTAGATGCTTTGTCCGGGTCAAAGGTGCCGCTGACCGAGGCTGAGACATCCGCCAGCAGGTTCCAGGCCGCCAGGAACGCATGGCAGTCAATCCGCGTGGGGCGCTTGCGGCGGAGCCATCTCGTGACGGTATCCAGATCATGCAGGATGGGCTGTTCCTGCTTAATCGGTAGGTCGTGCGCGGCGGCGTAAGCGCGCAGGTCAGCCTGCGCCCGGAACACGGGGATATGCTTAGTGGCGTCAACAACAACGCCGTCTCTTTCATTGAAGTACCAGAGCAAATAGCGGTCCCGCTGATCCAGGCGATACCACAGAATAAAGTGCGTCCGGCCCATGATCGCCTCCAGGGCGGGATTAGCCCTCAATCGCCGCCTGTATCCGCGCCTGGGTCGCCGCCACGTCCTCCCAGCCTAGTATTTGGACTTCATGCTGCTCCAGCACTTGATAGATCTCGAAGAAGTGCTGGATTTCGAGCAGCGTGTGGGCGGACAGGTCGTTCAGTGAGCGGATGTCGTCGAAACGCGGGTCGGCGACGGCGACGGACAGTATCTTGTGGTCCTCGCCCCGGTGGTCGTTCATCAGCAGGGCGCCGACGGGGCGGGCGACGACGAGGCAGCCGCAGAAGGTGGGATTGGACGACATCACCATGACGTTCAGCGGCTTGCGCTGGCCCTGTCCCTTCGTCCCGCAGATCCAGCCGTAATCACAGGGGTAGTGCAGGGGTGAAAACAGCGTGTGGTCGTAGCGGAAGACGTTGGAAGCGGGGGCGTATTTGTATTTGTTGGAGGAGCCTTTCGGCACCTCGACGATGGTGTTGACCTCGACCGGCGCGGCGGGTCCCGCCGGAATGTCTTCGTGCTGCATGTTTGTCTCCCAAGAACCCCTCCCGGCGCTGCGCGCACCCTCCCCGAAACGGAAAAGGAGGTGGGTCTCCTTCTATTATGACGCCATTCCAGTAGGAGTTGAGCGAAATCGGGTATAATAAAGCGCTTTTTCTTTGCGCTTTTCGCGCCTCACCGCGCGTTTCCAGGGAGTACGCATGAGCCACGAACCCGAAACCCAAGATGAAATTCACGGCCTGATTCCCGCCGAACCCGTTCACGACATTGCCGTTAGTGTCGCCCGCATTGAAGCCGCTCCGACCCTCGCGGAGAAGGGGCGCCTGCTGCGCGCCCTGACCCCTGAAGCCAGGCACCAGACCCTGGCCGCCCTGCCCGCGCCCGTCGTCGCCGCTCTGATCGAAGGCGATCCCGAGCAAAACACGACGTTGATTGCCAATCTCCCTGCCGAGAAGTACCGGCAGGTCATCAACCTGGGTACGCCCGCGCAGGGACGGGCCTGGCTGGAGCGCGCGGTCGGCTCGGGGACGCTGGCCGGCGCGATCCTGCCCTCGCTGATGACGGCCTCCGACCTCGCCGACATGCTCATCACCGATGCGGGCGTCCGCCGCGCCCTGCCCCGTCTGCTCAACTTCGAGCGGGCCGAGCGCTGGCGGCAGCTCCTCACGACGAACGAGTGGCACAAGAACATTGACGAGCTGCTGATGGCCGATACCGACGAGCTTCTGCGAAAGGCGCAGATCAAGAACAAGGCTGTTCGGGACGTCCTCCTGTCCCTGCTCGACTTCGTCCCGGAGCTTTATCTGGAGGTCATTAACCTCGCCCGCGACCGGGCCGTCCGCATGGACGAGCACACGGACGAACTGGAAGACATCACGACCATGCCGTTCGGCATCCCCGAACTCGCCGGCAACGGGGCTTCCCCCCTGGGCGCGGGGACGCGCGACCTGGAAGCGCCCGTCTCGCCCCTGGCCGACCTGATCCCCGAAGGGGGCGACCCCGTGTTCGCCCTCGCGACCGCAGGCTTGGGCGCGGCCCGCAAGTCCATTTTAGAGGACCAACTAAAGGTCCTGCTGCGCGACGAGATCGTCGCCACCGCCTCGTTCGCTACCGCCGACATGCAGCGGGCGGCGGGCCGCGTCCTGTTCTACCTGCGCGCGGGCTTGGAGTCGTTCGGCCCGACCCTGGGCGACGCCACACGGGCGCTCGACACGCGCCCCCTGTCCGAGATCAGCGCCATCGGGGCGCGTCTGGCCGAGAGCTACCGGCAGCGTGCCCTGGCTCTGTCCGGCCTGCGCGACTGGCTGGACGCCCGCCATCGGCAGTTTTTGGACGCCATGAAGCAGCCCGAGGCGGGCGTGGACGCCCAGACGCGCGCGCCGGTCCTGTACCTGGCGGACCGCGCCAAGCAGGAGCGCGCCGAGTGGCCTCCGGTGCCGCTGTCCGAGGTCGTGGCCCGGCTGAATGACATCGCCGGCTGGGGGCCGCTGGCCCGCGCCGCCTTCGGCTCCGCCGACCGGATGCACGCCATCTACACCACGGCCAAGGCGCGGACGTGGGACGAGGCGTTGCGCCGGACCGTCCTGGCCCTCGTCCTCTACCGCCGCTGGGAGCCGGAGTTGATCCGCCCCGCCGAGGACTACGCCGCCTTCCGCCGCCAGTACGGGACCGGCAAGAAGAACGGCATTGACGAGGCCCGCCAGATCATCTTAGATGCCCTGGACGCCACCCCCGACGCCGCCTGGAAGCCCTCCGACGCCAAAGCCCGCGCCCGCGAGCTTCTGCTGCGTGCCGTCGGCGAGATCGAGACCCTGCCCCTGCCCCCCGCCGCGCCCAGTCGCCGGAGCGTGCATGGCTGAGGCGTGACAACAACTCGTCGCTACATGGTCACTGTAGCCTCTCTGATTGACAATGTAGCGACGAGCCGAGTATCATAGGCCAACGTCACAGACAAAGAAGCAGGAACAAAGCCATGAGTGACAAGACCAGGGACAACAGCGTGAGGCAGTTAGGCGACCTCAGCGGTGAATTGAGCTTTGCCGGCAACGGGTCAGACATTCGCATCGAAGATTTCGCGGCCTTTGTCTACCCTGCCGAAGAAGGCGGCTACTGGGCGGAGGTCCCCGCCTTGCCGGGCTGCCTGACCCAAGGCGAGACACTTGACGAGATTGTTGAGAACCTAGATGATGCCATCCAGGGCTGGCTGAGTGTCCAGACACTCGAAAGCCTGACGGCTCTGGGCGTTCCCTTCACCGTTCTGCCTGCGAAGACCAATGCTCTTTCGCGTATGCCCAGGGTCCGCACCCTGGAGCTTGCCGCCTGAAAGACGCTGCATGAAAACCGTTTCTGGAAAAAGGTTCGCGAAAGTCTTGGAAGAGCACGGGTGGACATTGGCGCGGATCACCAAGCACCACATTTACAAGGCCCCGGACGGGCTGACAACGATCTCCGTGCCTGTCCACAACAACGACGACCTGAAGATTGGGATACTGTCAAAGCTCTTAAAGCAGGCTGGGCTAACGGAAGCCGATCTATAGCAGTTCGGCCTGACCCAATGTTTTGGAGAACCTGATGAACGAACGCCTGATGACACGCCGCGCTGCCCTGCGCCGCCTGGCCGGCCTTTCCCTCTCCCTGGCCGGGCTGTCGCTGGCCGGCCTGGCACCGGCGGCCCCCGCCGACCCCGATGCCGCCGCCCTCGCCCGACTGACCCGCGAGGCCCGCCGGTGCGAACAACTCTGCGTGGCCTGCACGCGCTACTGCGCTTCGATGGTCAAGATGGGCATGACCGAGCACAAGGGGACACTGGCCGCCAGCCGCGACTGCGGCGAAATCTGCGGCCTGACCGCCCGGCTTGCCGAGCGGCGCAGCCCCGACATCGCCGCGATGGCCCGCGCCTGCGCTGATGCGTGCCAGGTGTGCGTCCGCGAATGCGGGCGCTACCCGAACATGAAGATCATGGCCGTCTGCGCCCGCCAAAGCCAAGCCTGCGCCACCGCCTGCCGCGCCGTCTACGCCCCGGCCAAAGGCTGACTTACCCATCGGATTGACATTGTAGCGGCCAGCCGAGTATTATGGTGTTGTCGGCACCGACAAAGACGAGAACAGACAGGAAAACCGCACTGAATGAGCGTGATGGGGCAGCCGCCTGACGGTGGGAGTTGGGTTGCTCTCTGCCGCGCCAAAATAGTGGCTTTCTATAGCAAAAAACTTGCAAAGCCTCTGGATAAACTGGTTGATATCGTTGTCAGCGCATTGTTCACCTACGCGATCCATTTGATCATTCATGCGCTTTTGCTGGCTTTGGGCATTGGAGAAAGAGAACCTCTGGACAAGTCAGTCCATCGGTGGGTCGGCTACTTGACTATCGGATCATATTTTGTTTACGTCCTTCACCTGCTAGGGCCAGATGCCAGCGAACAAGCATCAAAGGCATTCACGGAAATCCGGGGGCACTGGACGTGAAAAGACGACGATGCTGAATCAAGCCGCAAAGATAGCGAGAACTAACCGTTTGCGGGGGGTGTTCCAAAAAGCAGAGGTTTCGGGCACAATGAAAGATATGGACGTGAAGCCCAAAGATGCAGAGGGGACCGACATGAATTCAGAGCGGCTGCCGGATACTTGGGGAGGTAGGATTACCCGACTTGCCACCATATGGGGTCTAGGGGCGGGAACCGGCCTTGCCCTGTGTCTGTATGCGGGGTTGGTATTGCGACTGGGTGGAGGAGAATTTGCCCTAGCCTGCACACTTTCAGCCGCCACGGGAATGATGCTGGCGGCTGGTGTCTCTTATCTGCAATATGTTCAGCGCCATCTGCGGATCGTGTTCACCTCGGACGTTCGCCATGGCTCTTTGATCGCGGCCACTATCGGTGGGGTGATGCTTTTTATCTGCGCGGCATTAGTCGTGCTACTTACACCCCCGATCTTGGCCGGTTTCGCGCTTTATGTTGAGGCGGTGAAGCGCAAGGGCCTAGTGATGACTACGCGGCAGAAGACGGATACATACATTGGGGGGCTTATCCCACACCTGAGCGTCTTCTAGAAAACCTCTTTGAGTGTGAGAGGGATGAAGAGACTTTAGCTGCTTGGCTAAAGTCTCTTTTGTCAGCGGGATTCAGGACGGATGGAAAATGAGACCTGTTGCCATCTTCACAACCTATCCTGCCTAGTCTGGGCAATAGTCAATCCGGCGTAAACATGACACCTCAATCCAAACTTTTTTTGATGGTCTCTCTGCTGTCGGCTGTGCCGATCACCCTAGTACGGGCTGATCCCACACAGCCCGACGCGCCGCAAAGTGTTCTGGTCGTGCCGCCCCATGCGCCGGGCTTTGCACCCATTCCCGGCCTCACGGGGCAGTACGGGGATTTTCGGGGGATGTTTGAGGCGCTGACCGACCCCCAGAGCATCCCCGCCGCGCAGTTCACGGAACTGGGGGACGACGAGGAGGTGCTGGGGCTGACCGTGAACGGGGCGAGCCGCGCGTATCCAGCGCGCTTCATCGCCTGGCACCACATCGTCAATGATGTCCTGGGCGGAAAGCCAGTTGCCGTCACTTATTGCAGCGTGTGTAACAGCGGGGTGGCCTATGATCCCGTGGTGGACGGCAAGCGCCGCCTGTTCAACGTCTTCGGCCTCTTCCGGGGGGTCATGGCGATGATTGACCCCAGCACCGAAACGGTCTGGTCGCATCTGGCGGGGGAGGCTTTGCTGGGTCCCGACAAGGGCAAGACGCTCCCCGCGCTGCCCGTCGTCAACACGACCTGGGGGGAGTGGAAGCGCCTGCACCCGGACACCACTACGCCCGTCTGGGATGCGCGCTACCGGCGCTATTACTCCCAAAAAGTCATTAGCGGGCAGGACTACCTGCCGCCGACGTTCTGCCCCACACTGTCAGGACTCCGGGATGATCGTCTGGCCCCCAACGCCCTCGTGCTGGCCGTCCGGGTGGAGGGCCAGGCGCGCCTATCCGTATGCAACGCTGGCGAAGGCGGCGGACGTGGTGCAGGAGACGGTCGGCAGCACGCCGCTCGTCGCCCTCTACACCCCGCAGCCGCAAACGGGGGCAGCATTTGACCGGCGGCTGGATGGCCGGACGCTGGACTTCACGCGCGTTCCCGCTGGGCCAAGCCTCTTCACGGACAAGCAGACGCATTCGCAATGGACGGTGGAAGGGCGCGGCGTAGCCGGACCGCTGGCGGGCAGGCAGCTCACGCGGCTCGTCTCGATCCAGGCCGAATGGTATGGCTGGTCCGCCTATTTCCCCCAAACGACAGTTTACGCCCCGCCCGCCGAAGCCACACCCACCCCGGTCGTCACTCCGTCAGCCTCGCCAGGCGTCTAGCCCTCCGCCTCGCCCGTGTAGCCGCAGACGCCCGTCCGGGGCGAGTTGACGACGGGGAGCAGGCGTCCCTCGTGGTCGCCTTTCTTTTCGAGGCAGGCGTCGCAGATCGCCGTGATCTCGTAGGAGGAGGCGTATGGGTCGATCCAGTCGCCCTCTTCCCCGCACTCGTCGCAGGGAATGACGGGCGGCGCGTTGCGGGCGAGGACGCGGAGGTTCTTGCGGCGCGTCGGCTCCTCGTGCTCCGAGAGCACCCGCAGTTTTAGCTCTGTGGTGCTGCCGAAATCATACTCGTGGTAGAACGTCGTGCCGGGACTGACAGTGGAGGCCAGCGTCACGTCCATGCGCCGCTCGCGGGGCATCCCGAAGGCGTCGTCCAGATCGTCAAAGAAGTCGTCATCGTCGAAGCCCCCCGGCGGCTCCCAGCGGCAGCGCGCCTCGCCAATGGTAAAGGCGCTCAGGTGGCCGCAGCACTCCAGCCAGAAGCGGCGCAGGAACTCGTCCAGGTCTTCCAGGGTGGCGTCCGCGCGAACGTCCAGGTGCAGCCAGTATTCCGGCAGGTCCCGGCCCTCGACGGCGAGCCGGAAGAACTTCGTCGGCTGGAGCGAATGCTTGTCGTGCTTCTCCTTCGCCGCCAGCGCTTCCCAGCACTTGTCCACATGGCGTCCGATGGTGTTCTTGCTGAATTCCTGGCCGCAAAGAGTGCATTCGCCGCGCGACATCCGGCGCTTCGGCTCAGACTTAGGTTCGGGGTTAGGCATGAGTGTTTTCCTCAAATGGCGACGGTTTCGCGCTTCTCCACTGGCTTCGCTCGGTAGCGCGGAGCAACCGGCAGACGGGAGCGGTTGTCCTTGACCCAGGCGTAGACGCGGCGGCCTAGTTGGGGGACGGGAGGGATGTAGAGAAAGGGTACGAGCAGGACCGTCGCCGGGAGCTGCGCGGCAACCTGGCGGAAGGCGTCGAAGCCCGCGAACTGCCGCCCGTCGGGGCGGACGGCATAGGCGGCTTCTTCGGCATCCTCAAAGCGGACACCTGTCGCCGTCAGTGCGGCGCGGTCGTGCGAGTCCACGAACGTGATCTGCCGGAAGACGTCCAGGAAGCGGACGACCAGGAGCGCCGAGCGGCAGAAGTCGCACTCGCCGTCATAGACCAGGCGCAGGGGCGTCAGGGCCAGGGGGCGCTTGGCCCAGGCCAGGAAGTTCTGGATGTCCGCGCCTGTCAGGAAGTTGAGGTAGGACGTGATCATCAGGGCCGAGAACAGGGGGATGTTGAAGGTGTACTCGATCCCCAGGTGCAGGGCGACGCCCGCCGCCAGGACGTACAGGCGCAGGCGCGGCACCCAGACGAACGTCGCCAGCACGAACTCGATCACCATTGTCCCCCAGGTGAACAGATTGATGACATAAATGTTATCCTGGCCCAGAGTGGGGAACCGAACCGACTCGGACAGATGCAGCGGGTAATACGTCGCCGTGCCGTCCATCCACTGCGGCCCCGTTGCCTTGCTGAGTGACGCGCAAAGGTACAAAACGGCAATCTGGAGCTGCATCAGACGCTGCGCCCAGGGGACGATGAGCGGCGGCGCGTCGTCCTCCTTGCCCCGAAAAATGCGCCACAGCCGGTCCAGGGAGCAGGCCGCGCCGGCGGGGGAGAGCAGCAGGTAGACGGACAGCACGATCATCACCGTGTCGCCGCTGTTGTGGATCGGCGCGTCGCGGTTGTGGAGAAGGGTCAGGCCCAAATAGACCATCACGGCGCTGGTCCGGGTCCCCAGCCCCAGGGTCAGGCACAGCGCGGCCAGCAGGTACACGACGAATAGCAATGTCAGGAAGTGGTCCGCGCCCGGCAGGGCCAGCAGGTTGATCTGATACCCTGCCCCCAGCCCCTGTCCGGTCGCCGGGCCGGATGTCGCGTTATATTCTAGGGCCTGTTTGACCGGCAGCACGCCCCTTTCCGAGAACCACACGAAGCGCTCGGGGAACAGCAGCAGGCCGTAAACCAGGGTCCAGAAGCCGAAAACCAGCCGGAACAGCCCCAACGGGACCGATGACACCGGGCCAAACCAGAATCCGTTCCAATCGCGCCGGAGTTGACTCATCGCAGGTCCTCGGGATGGATCGGGGTGACGAACGCCCCATTGGGAGTCTGGAGCGGCCTGACCTGGATGGGCGGCAGCGGGGTGCCCGGCGGCGGAATCAGGCGCGAGTGCTGGAGGAGCAGGACGCTGACGGGCCGGTTTTGGCTGTCGTAGTTGTTGGTGCGGGCGGCGTAGCGCGCCATCGCCAGCCAGAGGGCCTGGCTGTTGCCGTGCGTGGCGACCTCAACGAGCTTACGCCAGCGCTCTTCCTGATAACGCCGGACATAGCCCATGTGGGCCATGCGCGGGAAGAACCAGGAGCGCTTCTCGCCGTCGGCATAGGTGATCTGGGCTTCCATGGTGACATCCAGCCGGTCCGGGTAGGGCGAAAACATGCTCCACGACTGCGCGAACGAGGTCAGGGTCATGTACGACCGCACCAGGCCGACACCCAGGGGCGACTGCACGATGGCGCTGTTGCTCGGAGCCAGCCAGATCGTCAGCGCGAACAGGTGCCAGACGAGGAACAGATTGATCCCCTTGCGCGCCCACCAGCGCCGCTCCAGCCGGTTCACCCGCCGCTGCCGGACGGCATTGCGTTCCGTCTCCGTCCGGCCTCGCAGCGGGCGCTCCGCCTGGTCGTGCGCGTCCTCGCGCGTTGCTTCCTCTATTTCTTCATCGGATGTGATTACGAACATACGCCTCCAGGTCCGCAATGGCGACCCGCTCCTGCTTCATCGTGTCCCGGTCCCGCACCGTCACCGTGTCTTTGAGGCTGGCATCGTCCTCCCGGCCTAGCGTGTCGAAGTCCACGGTGACGCACAGCGGCGTCCCGACCTCGTCCTGGCGGCGGTACAGCCTGCCGATGCCCGCCGAGTCGTCGTATACGGCACGGATGTCGCCCGTGGCCTGGAGGCTTCGCTTGATCGTCTTCGCCGTGGCGACGATGGCCGGCTCATTCTTCTTCAGGGGCAGCACGGCGACTTTGATCGGGGCCAGCGCGGGGCGGAGCCGCAGGACGACGCGCGTCTCGCCGTTTTCTAATGTCTCCTCATCATAGGCGGCGCACAGGGCGGCTAGGACGCCCCGGTCCACGCCCGCCGACGGCTCGATCACATAGGGGACGATGTGTTTGTTGTTGGGCTGGTCGAAATAGGTCAGCCGCTCGGTCGAGTGCTCGTTGGTCATCACCGAGGCCGTTAGTCCGAGCTTTTCCTGCTCCTTCGAGTGCGAGCCGAGGTCGAAGTCGGTACGGTTGGCGATGCCTTCCAGCTCCTCCCAGCCGATGGGGAAGTGATACATCAGGTCCACGGTGCGCTTGGAGTAGTGGGCTAATTCCCCGGCGGGAACCTCGTACAGGCGCAGGTTCTCGGCCTGAAGCCCAACCTCGTTGACCCACCAGTCCATGTGGTCCTGAATCCACTGCTCATGGATCGCCTCGTCCTCGCCGGGCATGACGAAATACTCGATCTCCATCTGCTCGAACTCGCGCACCCGGAACAGGAAGTTGCGCGGCGTGATCTCGTTGCGGAACGACTTGCCGATCTGGGCCAGCCCGAACGGCAGCTTCCGGTTGGTGGACGTCAGCACATTCTTGAAGTTGACGAACATGCCCTGGGCCGTCTCGGGGCGCAGGTAGGCGAACGAGTCCGCCTCGGCGACCGGCCCGACAGCCGTCTTGAACATCATGTTGAAGGCGCGGGCTTCGGTCAACTCGCCCTCGCACTCGCCGGGGTGCAAATTGGTATGCTTGAGGCAGGCGGCCTCGCCCAATTTATCCGCCCGGAACCGGCCCTTGCACGTCTTGCAGTCTACCAGAGGGTCCACAAACGTCTCTTCGTGTCCCGAGTAGCGCCAGACGTTCTTGTTCATTAAAATGGCTGTGTCCACGCCCTCGATGTCGTCACGCTCATAAACGTGGTGACGCCACCAGAGCCGCTTCAGGTTGTTCTTGAGTTCCACGCCCAGCGGGCCGTAGTCGAACGTCCCCTGCAAGCCGCCGTAGATCTCGCTGCCGGGAAAAATAAAGCCGCGCCGCTTGCAGAGCGACACGATCTGATCCAGTGTTTCCGCTGCCATAAAAGTTACCCGTCCCATCCTCGCGCGCCTGGCGCTGCCTTTATTGTATCACAAACCGCCACCAATGCCAATTCCCCGTAAATACTTTGCAATACAAAGTGGTTTGTGGTATAACAGAAGCAGGAGGAAAGATCGGATGACTGTGACAACACGATTGGGGCTGGGTTTGCTGCCCACTGCCCTGGTGATTGGGCTGCTGGGGGATTGGCTGCTGCGGGCGACGCCCTGGGGGGTGAACGTGTTTCTGTGGGCGCTGACAGGCCTGGCGGCCCTGTTTGTCCTCGCCCGGCGCCTCCAGATCGCCGCGCTGGGGGAGGGAATATGGCTGGTGATTCCGGCCCTGCTGCTGGCGGCAGGCCTCGCCTGGCGGGACTCGGCGACATTGCGGGCGCTGGACATCGGTGGCCTGCTGGTCTGCCTCGCTCTGGGCGCGGCCCGGACGCGGGCGGGGCAGGTGCGCCTGGCCGGCGTCCTCGACTACCTCGTAGACTGCTTTCACGTCGCTCTTCAGGCCGCCTTTGGGGTCTTCCCACTGGTCTTCCGCGACATGGAATGGGGCACGATCCCTCGGACGGGCTGGCTGCCGCGCCTCTTGGCCGTCGTGCGCGGGCTGGTTCTGACCCTGCCCCTGCTGCTGCTCTTCGGCGGGCTGTTGATGGCCGCCGACGCCGTATACTCCCATTTAGTCAGCGCGGCCCTGCACTTCGACGTGAGCGCGCTATTGGGCCACCTGTTCCTCACTGGGTTTTTGGCCTGGCTGGCGGCGGGCTTCGGGCGCGCGCTGCTGCTGGCGACCACCCCCGGCCTGCCCCATGAGAAGCGCGCCGGGCTGCCCTCGCTGGGCACGGTCGAGACGGCGACCATCCTCGGCCTGCTGAACCTGCTCTTTTTGTCCTTCGTCCTGGTCCAGATCCGCTACTTCTTTGGCGGGACGGCGACGGTGCAGGCGACGGCGGGGCTGACCTACGCGCAGTACGCCCGGTCGGGCTTCTTCGAGCTGGTCTGGGTCGCCGCCCTGGTCCTGCCGCTCCTGCTCGGACTGCACTGGCTCCAGCGGCCCGGCGACGCTCGCGCCCAGCGCCTGTTCTCCTGGCAGGCGGGGGTGCAGGTCGCCCTGCTGTTCGTCATCATGGCGTCCGCGCTGGCCCGGATGCGGCTCTATCAGGGCGAGTACGGCCTGACCGAGCTGCGCCTGTATACGACCGCCTTCATGGGCTGGCTGGCCGTCGTCTTCGTCTGGTTCGCGGCGACTGTTTTACGGGGTCGGCGTGAGCGCTTCGCCTTCGGGGCCGCCGCCTGCGCCTTCGGCCTCGTTGCCGCCCTGCACGCCGTCAACCCCGACGGCATGATCGTCCGCGCGAACCTCGCCCACGCCGGGAATGGCCGCGCGTTCGACGCCGAGTACGCCGCCTCCCTCAGCGGCGACGCCGTTCCCGCCCTGACGGCCGCCCTGCCGTCGCTCCCCGTCACCGTGCAGGGCACGCTTGCCGCCCGGCTCCTGCCGCTATGGTCACAGGACACGGGAGACTGGCGCTCCTGGAGCTGGGGCCGCGCGCTGGCCTTTCGCGCGGTACAATCACATCGAGCGGACCTGCTGGCCGATCAGAAATTCGCACCGCCCGGAGAGAGCTGCCGATGAACCGCATGTCCGCTGACAAGACCCTCCCGATCCGCCTGCTCTGGTGGACCCTGTACGCCGCCGCCTTTGGCTACGTCGAGGCCCTGGTGGTCGTCTACATCCGCCGCCTGACCAGTATGGCGCCCGGCCTGGACTACCATCAGCTTTGGATCGCCCGGCACCTGGCCTGGAACGGCCCCGCTATCATCGCCGAGATGGGCAGGCTGGGGGTCTACCAAACCGAGTACGGGCGCGAGATTGCGACCTTGCTGCTGCTGCTCGGCCCCGCTGTCGCCGCCGGACGGACGGGGCGGGAGCGGCTGGCCCTGTTCCTCTACACCTTCGCCGTCTGGGACGAGACGTATTACCTCTGGCTGAGGCTGTGGACCGGCTTCCCGCAGGCGCTGGACAGCACGGACATCTATTTCCTGGTCCCCATCGTTTGGTACGGCCCGGTCTGGTTCCCCGTCCTGGTCGTTATGCCCGCGCTGATCGCCGCCGCCCTGTGGCTTCTCATCCAGCCTTATTCTCGTCCTGCTTCTTCCGGTCATAACCGCGCAGCTTCAGAAGCGCCTCCACGCCCGGCGTCAGCAGAAACAGCGCCCCCAGAGAAGCAATAGCGTCCGCAGGGGGATTGGGCGGCGACTTGGGGCGCAGCAGGACGGACACCAGGATCAGCCCCAGCGCCCCCATCAGGATCAGGCTCTGGACGACGGCTTTTTTGTCCTTATCCTTCACCGACGACACCAGGACAATGATCTGGGCGGCCATGCCGACGGCCAGCGGGAAACTTCCCAGCAGATGCAAAAAATGGAGCAAGATGTGTTCTCACTTTCCGTGTCTCGATCCCCAGCGATACCTGCTACGAGGCTGCAATCGAACCGGCAAGCGCCGGCTTTCCTGTTCTGCCAACTGCTCCACTTCGCGGGCCAGCAGGCGCTGTCCTGCCTGTTCCCGATCCTGCTGTTTTTCACCTTTGCCGTCACCCAGCGCGTCACGCTGCCCGGCCTGCACCGCTATGACCTTATCCTGCTCGTGTGCCTGGCCGTGCAGGCGGGGATGTATTGGTGGAAGCTGGAAACAAAGGACGAGCTGAAAGTGATCGCCGTCTTCCACCTCGCGGGGCTGGGATTGGAGCTGTTCAAGACGCAGGGGCACTGCTGGGCGTACCCGGAGCCGGGCTGGACCAAGCTGGCGGGCGTTCCGCTCTACAGCGGCTTCATGTATGCCAGCGTCGCCAGTTACTTGTGCCAGGCGTGGCGTCGGCTCGACGTTCATTTGTACCGCTGGCCTAGCTTTAGGGTGACGGGATTGCTGGCAGGGGCGATCTACCTGAACTTCTTCTCCGAGCACTGGCTGCCCGACGCCCGCTGGGTCCTGACCGCGCTGGTCCTGCTCGTCTTCCGCCGGACGACGGCCGAATTCGCGGTGCGCGGCGTCCGCTACGCCCTGCCGATGCCCGTTGCCTTTGGCTTGATCGGGTTTTTCCTATGGGTAGCGGAGAACATCGCGACGTTCTTCGGGGCGTGGCAGTACCCGAACCAGCACGGCGGCTGGCATCCTGTTCATCTGGCGAAGATGAGTTCCTGGTCCCTGCTGGTCATCTTTAGCTTTTTGATCGTCGCTCAGTTGAAGTGGGTGAAGGAGACGCGGGAGGCGGCAGGGCAGGGGAGTCCTCCTGGCGCTCAATTGTCATCGTCTGGATTACCTGCACGTTCGGGATGACGTGCCCGAAGTCCGCCGCCCCGCGCGCTCCGCGCCCCGTCATCACCAGCGACAACGTGACCGTGAGTGTGCTGGCCTGGCGGCGCAGGTTGCCCGCGCCCATGTCAAAAACGATCCGGTCCGCCTGCGCGCTCCGCGTCGTCTGGAGCAGCGTCCCATCATGGCCCGGCGACCGGCTCTGCGTCACCGTGGGCGGCAGCGTCTGCGTGATGACCGCCGTTCCTCTCCTGCCACCCCACATTGCCGTCAGTGCAGCGCTTGTCTCGACCTTGTTTGCTCCCTGAAGCGCCTTGCCTTTCCACGTCTCATTCACCCGCACCGATGCCGCGGGCAGCCGGAAGAACGCCCGCAAAAAGCCAGAAAGGGGATAAAGAGCCGGGTATGCCATCACCTGTCCCAGCGGGGTCACCGCCACCGTCTGCGCCGCCGGCTTCGCCGCATTGACCTCATCCTCAAACCCCGGCTCCGGCCCCACCGTCACCCGGATCATCGCCGTGCCGTCACGCCCGACCGTCAGGACTTCCTCGGTCAGCCGTTCCACGACCGGCGGCCGGTACGGCGCGTTCGGGTCTGTCGTCTCGACCGCCCCGGCGGGGTCGGCGAAATAGGGGTCGCGCTGAACCAGATACCGCAGCGTCTGCCCCGGCCTAAAGTGGTAGCGCAGCTTGACCGGCGCGGCGGACGGGTGTGCGTAAGTAGCAGGAGCGGACACGAGGGAAAGACCGGCAAGCGCGGCGAGAGAACAAAGGTTCATAGGCGAATTATGGCTGCTTTCGGGCAATGGCTACAGCCGAGCCAATAGCGCAGGAATATCGACGGGAGAGACCTGTTCCGGGTTCAGCGTCGCCAGCCCCTCGGCGGCAGCCGCCCGGAGGAGGCGCTGGTCGGAAGCAATGCGGATGCAGGAGGTAGCACTCACGGGTTGTGTCAGCGCGTAGCGAAGATAAGCGGCCAGTATTGCGGCATCAGAGGTATTGATGTTGTGCCTACGGATGTACTCAACACTCCTGATAATGTCAAGATCAGTGATCATCAGGAGGTTGAAGGCAAGGCTATCGAGTGTCTCTGCTTGTAGGGTAAGAACGGCAGCGGAGAAGACCTGCAAGCTGATGTCGTTGCGGTTGTGCTTTCGTAGCAACAGGGAAAACGTCTCCGCATAACTGAGGTACGTCGTAATCCCCTCTGGCGGAGAGCCATTCCTGAAAATGGCTTCTACGGCTTCGCTCCCAATCTCAGGAGAGTAATGCTTTGCGAATGCGCTGGCGTCCCACAGCGTTTGAAGCATGACTAATCCTCTTCATACCTCATACGCATCAATTCCGTTGTGAATGCATTCTCTTCCGGGCGGATGCCGTCTGCCAGCATCATCTCCCGCACCTCGACCGCCGTCCGCACCGGGCCGGGTATGATGCCCATGCGCTCATTGACTTCCGCGACCAGTTGACGCATCTCGTCCTTGTCCGCGAACACGTTACTGACTTCTCGCTCAACAATAGCCATTTGCTTTACCTTTCTCACGCAAGAAGGAAATCAAGGGACTTTTACTGAACTTACTGCATCTACCAACATCAGGAGTATACCTTATGAGTTCAAAGTATCTAGGCTCGTTATCTAGCAGTAATAGGAATGATTTGGAGAGTAAGCTCCTTACCATACAGAATGGAACTTGCTATATTTGCCAAGAACCGATTGACCTAAAACTACATTCCGTCAACATTGATCACATTGTTCCTCTGACTTTGCATGGCCTCGATAAAGAGGACAACTTCGCTCTCACTCATGAGTCTTGCAACAAATCAAAATTAGCCTCTCATTTGGAAGTCGCCAGGAGACTCTATGTCCTAAAAAAACTCGTAGAAACCAGCAAGGTGCAAGGTAGGCAAGCTGATTTGAGTGACGTATTAAAGCACTTCAACGGCTCAAAGTTCGACTTCAAATGCACACTATCAAATGGAACACTATCATATTCATTCTCGCAGATCGGCGATAATACCATATATGAAGTTCCAATCATGTCTGATCCGATCAGCGGTGTCGCCTCCGCCTTTGTTAAGATTCCTATATCTTATATCTACCATGACGAAAAGATCAATCCTCGCGCCCTGAATGCATCTGTCAGCAAATTGGTAAAAGAATTCTATCTGAAAAATCCACAGTTACACGTCAGCCTGTCACGTCTAGAAGAAGCTAATGACGGTAGTAAACATACATTAATTTTTGACGGACAACATAAAGCAACGGCACAACTTTTGCTTGGTGCAGATCAATTACTCACCCGATTATTTTTGGATATAGATATCAACCTCTTGACTGAAACAAATGCTCATGCGGGGAGCACACTGCGCTAGATCGCTTTTGGGCAAAGCACATTAAGATAGCTCAATTTTTAATCTATGCGGGCTGTCAATTCCCCGCAGCTTGCTGCGTCACCTTATTTGTCTTGCTCTTGATTTGTCTTGCTCTTGATTTGTCTTGCTCTTGATCGTGTGCGGTACACTTTGGAGGTATGAGCGAACCTATCCACAAGCGCCACCATGTTTCTGCCCTGCTCTACCATGTGGTCTGCCCTGCTCTACCATGTGGTCTGCCCTGCTCTACCATGTGGTCTGCCCTGCTCTACCATGTGGTCTGCCCACGAAGTACCGTCGTGCGGTCATCACCGAGGAGGTGGAGGCGGTTCTGCGGCGCGTCTGCTTTGACATCAGCAACCGCTACGAGATCAGGTTCCTTGAGATCGGGGCCGACAGTGACCCTGTTGACCCTGTTGACCCTGTTGACCCTGTTGACCCTGTTGACCCTGTTGACCCTGTTGACCCTGTTGACCCTGTTGACCCTGTTGACCCTGTTGACCCTGTTCATTTTCTGGTTCAATCGGTTCCCATCTCCACACCGACTACACACCGAAGAAGATCGTCCAGACGATCAAGAGCATTACGGCACGCGAGGTGTTTAAGCGCGTACCTTCCGTCAAGCAACAACTCTGGGGTGGCGCGTTCTGGTCAAGCGGCTATTACATCCTGGTCAAGCGGCTATTACATCCTGGTACATCGACACGGTCGGTCGTCACGGCAGTGAAGAGACGATCCGCAATTACGTTGCGGGTCAAGGGCGTCAGCAGGAGTATCGCCAACTCCACGCGCAACCGCTGGAGCCACCCGAGCAGCAGTTGGAGTTATTCTAGCAGTTGGAGTTATTCTAGCAGTTGGAGTTATTCTAGCGGCAGAGCGCACTGCCCCAACCTTTCAGAGACCCCGCACAACCTTTCAGAGACCCCGCAGCTTCCTGCGGCGGAGATTTCATTCGGGCTGGGGGCGTGTCGCTTTGAGGAGGCAAAGAGCGAATTGGGTTAGGCGCTAGGAATTGTCGGCGCTGGTGTCAGAGGGCGGGGGTGCGGGGCCGCTTCCAAGCAGGAGAGTATTTAGACAGGAGCAGCGCCCTGATCCTGGTTGGATCGAGCGCTGCTGGTGGGTGTATGGAAAACGTTCGTTTTTTAGACACCCCGAAAACGGCCACTTTGAATATGTGTTAATTCGTTATATTTGTGTAGGAACGCCGAAGCAATGCGAATAGCCATCGTCGTCGGTCAGGACAAACTCGGTCTGCCCGTAGTCTCGATGTTCGAGTTCTGAAACATCGTACCCTAGGTTCTTCAATCGCTCTCTAGTCTTGTGTATATCCTTCGGTGCCCAGTAGAGTCGAATGCCCTCATAGTCTTCCGGCCTGGCCGGAGTACCGGCGCGTTGGTTCAGCATGAAACATAAGTCGTCTTTGCGAAGCATGCAGAAGATCAGCTTGTCGTCTTGGTGCATTTCTGAACTCATCGAGAACCCGAGACAATCCACCCACAAACGCAGACTCTTCTCCAGATTTGCGCTCGGAATGATCGGGATACATGATTCAACTGGCATAACAGCCTCCTTTCGCCAAAGTAAACCTACCGGCAGCTCATCTCTTCCCGAACAACTCCGTCACCCCGCTGCGGAAGCCCGGTAGGAGGTCGTTTAGGTCAAGCTCATCCTCCGGCTGATAAACCCTTGCGTCGGAGGGCGACCGGAAGACCTTGACTGTTTGCGTCTCCGGGAACATGTGCCAGACTTGCTGCGCGCCCGAGGCGAAATACTCGTCCACCTTGCGGGCCATGTCGGCGGGTTCTTCGGAGGGAGAGATGATCTCGACGGCCAGGTCCGGCGCGAACTCGACGAAGCCGTCCGGCACTTCGCCGTTCGGGAAGCGGTCGTAGCGGGTGAAGGCAAAGTCGGGGCAGCGGACGTTGCGGTCCGACATGCGGAAGCCGGTTTGTGAGGCCGTTAGGATGCCGTGGTCGTCGGCATACGGCCCGATCAGACGCCCCAGCCAGATCACGATCTGGTCATGCTTTGCACTTGTTGCCACTTCCTGTAGCCGTTCGTCCACTCGCTCCCATTTGCGCCCGTCGCGGGGCAGGCGCATCAGGTCCTCGTCCGTGATCTGTTTGTCCGTGAGTGTTCGATTGCCGACAGGCGGTGATTGTGCGACGGCCATGACCATTGTTCTCCTTCAGGCTCAGTATAGCACACTTCAGCGCGGGACGGGGATCTTTCCCAGCGCCTCCTCGATGAGCTGGACGCCCGAAACGCCGCCGTATTTGGCCTTCGTGTCCAGCATCATCCGGTGGGCAAGCACGGGCACGGCCAGGGCCTGGATGTCGTCGGGCAGGACGTAGTCGCGGCCTTCGGTCAGGGCGCGGGCCTGGGCGGTGCGGAACAGCGTCAAGGAGCCGCGCGGCGAGACGGCCAGGCGGATGCGCGGGTCGGCCCGCGTCCAGTCCACCAGCCGCAGGATGTATTCGGCCAGCGCGCGGTCCACGCGCACCGACCGGACCTGCTCCTGAAGGTGCAGCACGTCCGCCCCCGAAATGACGGGCTGGAGGCTGTCGAACGGGTGCTCTCGGCTCTGGCTGTAGAGAATCTCCAGCTCGTGCGGCAGGTCGGGGTAGCCCAGCGTGACCCGGACGGCGAAGCGGTCCAGCTGCGCTTCGGGCAGCGGGTACGTCCCGTGGAAGTCGGTCGGGTTCTGCGTGGCAACCACGAAGAACGGGCGCGGCAGGTCGCGCCGCCGGCCGTCCACCGTCACCTGTCCCTCGCTCATCACTTCCAGCAGGGCGGACTGTGTGCGCGGCGATGTCCGGTTGATCTCATCGGCCAGGACGACGTTGGCGAAGACCGGCCCCTCGCGGAACGTGAACGAGCCGTCGGCGGGGTTGTAAAAACTGCTGCCGGTGATGTCGGCGGGCAGCAGGTCGGGCGTGAACTGGATGCGCCGGAACACCCCGTCCATTGAGCGCGCCAGTGACTTTGCCAGCGTCGTCTTGCCCGTCCCCGGTACGTCTTCGAGCAGCGCATGGCCGCCCGCCAGCAGCGAAATGAGCAGCAGGCGGATCGCGTCGGGCTTGCCCCGGATGACGAACGACAGGTTGGCTTCGATCTTCTCGACCGTGCCGGTAAATGCCTCAGTCCCTGTAACTTCCTTAAGGGCGGTCATGCGGTCTCTCTTTCTAAGGCGCGCAGTTCGGCGTCAAGCCGCGCGATCTCCGCCTGGTTGGGCGCAATGCCGAAGCGAGCACGGCCATAGCCCGCCACGAATGACTCCCAGGGCGTGACGCGGGCGTCTTCTTCCGCCGTTTCTTCCAGGACGCGCAGATGTTCCTGCCAGGTCCGGCCTTCGGGGCAGGGCAGGCCGCGCCGCGCCAGCAGTGACGCGAACCGCTCTGCCAGCACGGCCAGCGCGGCGTCGGACTGTGAGTATCGGAAGCCTCGTGACGCCAGCCGGCGGCGCTGCCAGTACCGATAGACCTGCGGGATCAGCAGGCCCAGGACGAGCAGGCCGAACACTGTCCCCCGTTCGAGCCAGCTTGCCGCGACTACCCACTGCCGGATCGTCCCCAATGCGTCCTGCATCCACTCCCATGTGCGCCACCAGACCGGGATCGGGCCGGCCTGGGCGTCGGGCCGCCCATCGCCGGGCGTCGCGTCCACCGTCACCCAGCCCACGCCCCGCACCCAGCTCTGCGCCCAGGCGTGGGCGTCCCGCTGGCGGACCAGAGTCCAGCCTCGGCCGTCCGACTCGTAAGCAAAGTAGCCGCTGACATAGCGGGTCGGGATGCTCAGGGCGCGCAGCAGCACAACGGCGGCGGAGGCGAAATACTCGCAGTGGGCGGCCTTATGCCCCAAGATGAAGTTCGAGATCGGGTCGCCCGCGCCGGGGTTGACCGTCAGGCTATAGCGGTTGTTCCGATGCAGAAACTGCGTCACCGCCTCGATCTTGTCCTGCGGCCTCGTCAGACCCGCGCCGATCTGGTGCGCCTTCGCCAAGACACGCGGGTCAATCTCGCGCGGCATGGCTAAATCGCGCTCCTGCTCCTCAGCCGTCGGCGGGGCGTCGAGGAGGGTAGGCGGCGCGTCCCCCCGGCTGGGAATGATGTCATAGGCCGGCGATCCCAAGTCGCCGGCGGGCGTCCGCAGCGGCCCGTCCGTGTGCGCCGCCCATTCGACCGGATGGTCGTCCTCGGGCCGGACGGACGCACTATGCAGCGGCAAGAACAGCAGGGCGACATCGCTGTCCAGGCGGACGACATGGGCCACTTCTTTCCTTCTTACCCCCCCGGAATTGGGGGTGGGGGGGTGGTACGCCAGGAACGTCCGCCCTTCCAGCGCCGGCCCCCAGGTGCGGCCTGCATAGGTGTCAAAGGTCATCCCGCACAGATAGGGGTCTGTGCCGAGGTTCTGGACGCGCAGGACGCGGGTGAGCGAGTCGCGCAGGGTGAACGACGAGCCGAGCAGCGGCTGCCCGCTCATGCCCATGCTGACCGAGACGCGCCGACTGGAAAAGTTCTGCGCGCCGAGTGAGTTCAGCGCGCCCCGGTAGACGTAAAACCCGGCATGAGTCGCCCCGCCCAGTCCCAGCGCGAACAGGGCGGGCAACAGCGTCAGGCCGAGCGGAACCGTCGCGCGCGGTCGAAACCCAGGCAGGGCCAGGGTGAAGAAGAGGAAGTAGGCGGGCGCGAGAACCCACAGATAATGGCGGTCGTCGGTCGTGGTGCAGCCCAGGACAAAGACCAGGGCCGACAGAAGGGTCGTCAGCGGCGCGCGCGGCCCGCCCGTCGGCTCCCGCCGCCAGAATTGCAGGGTCAGCTCGGACGCCGCCCCCAGGACGAACGAGAACGGGTAGCGCATGTCGAAAAAGGCGTTGTCGTCCTTCGTCGCGTTAAGCAGATACCCGAAGACGGCCAAGCCGATGACAAGGATTCGCAGCGTCCACTTGGTGAGAGTCACATTCTCGAAGCGCGCCCCGACGGCGTATGACGCCGCCACCCCCAGCCCCAGCGCGAGGAGCGGCACGGTCGCGCCGCTGCTCAGGGCCAGCGCGGTGAACGCGATCAGCGCGGCCACGGCAGCAGGCCACGGCGGGTTCTGGTAGTTGGAGTCGGATGTGACGCTTGTTGCCATATGTGTCGGCCCGGCGGCGCAGGAACCGGCACTGGAAGTGCCGGTCTACTAGGGAGTGAAAGTCGCTCCGCGACTGAAGACACCGAGCGATTTTCCGCAGTCGCGTAGCGACTTTCACTCCGAGTAGGCCGGCACTTCCAGTGCCGGGGCTAAACCGTTTCCACCCCGGCGTCCACCTGTGCCGAGGTCAGCAGCGTCACGTCCTGCCCCTCCGGCGGCGGCAGCGTGCAGGGCCGGTCGCGGACGATGACCACTTTCACTCCCGCCCCCTGCGCCCGCAGGCGCTCGACGAACCCCTCCCGAACCGCGTCCCAGTCCAGCAGGACGCAGACGACCAGGGTGATCTGTGAAAGATATTCCAGCAGCGCCTGTTCCAGCGTCTCGAAGTCCTCCGCGTCGCTCGCGTCCACGCAGGCCAGCAGGTCCAAAATGTCATCCAGAAAGGCCGTCCCGTGCCCCGTCGTGAGCCGGTGCAGGTCCGGCCCCGCCGCGAACAGGTCCACCAGATACTCCGACCGGGCCATGAAGTCGGACACGGCCGCCGCCGTCGAGACGGCCCGCTCGAACGCGAGGGGCGGGGGCAGTCCGGGGGCGGGAGAGGGGGCATGGGTGTCCAGAAGCACCGCCGCGCGTAGCAGATATTCCTCCCGGTACTCCCGGACCACAGGCCGGTTCAGCCGCGCCGTCGCCCGCCAGTCAATGCTGCGGATCGGGTCCCCCTCGCGGTAGTCTCGGTTGCCGATGAACTCCAGCGAGTCGCCGAGATGCGATGCCAGCGCGATCTCGCCGGGCTGGTAGCGGCGGCCGGCAGGCACATCCAGCCGCGCCAGCGGCGCAAACCGGGGGTAGACCAGCAGGGACTTGTTTTCGGGGAACACCTGCTGCGCCACCATCAGCCCCAGCGGATAGGCCGTCTCGACCCGAAAGCCGCGCAGCCGGTACGCCCCGCGCTGGCGGCAAAACAGCCCCAGCCGGACGTGCGCCGTTTCGTCCGTCGCCAAAACCGGCAGGCCGACCCCCTCCGGGGGCACGGCATCCACGGCGGGCGGCAGCCGGTCCGGCAGGACCGTCCACCCGATGCCGCGCCGCCCCCGCGCTTCCAGGGCAATCTCGACGGGCAGTGTCTCGCCCGCACCGATGCGCCCGGTGTGAGTCGCCCGCAGGCTGACCTGGGGGCGCTGCCAAAACATCGCAACAAAGGCCACGGCCCACAGCCCGAAGGCATAGGTGAACGCCACATACCACTGCTGGTCCAGCGACAGTGAGCCGAAGGCCATGAAGACAAACGTCGCGGCCAGGAAGTAATGGCCCACCCGCGTCAGCCGCTGCGTGTAGACCCGCCAGACCCAGGGGAACAGCAGCCCTCGAAAGACGGGATGATAGCGGATGTCTTTGGTCGGCGTGAAGTCGCGCAGCGGCGGCAGGTGGGTGTTCAGCGTCAGGGGCTTAGGCTTGTGGGTGGGAAAAGTGCGGAACGAGTTTTCAGGCGGGGGCGTTGACATGGTATCTTACTTGCATTATACGAGGAAACGACCCGAAAGGATACGCCATGGTCCGTGTTTTGTTCGTTTGTCTGGGCAACATCTGCCGTTCGCCGATGGCCGAGGCGGTCTTCCAGCACAAGGTTCGCGCGGCGGGCCTGGAAGACAAGATCGAGGCCGACTCGGCCGGGACGGGGCATTGGCACGTCGGCAGCCCGCCGCATCCAGGCACCCGCGCGATGCTGGCGCGCAACCAAGTCGAGTACGCGCACCAGGCTCGGCTGATCGTGGAGGCGGATTTAGCCTCCTTCGACTACGTCCTGACGATGGATAACCAGAACCTGCGCGATGTGCAGGCGATTGGAACGGGCAAGGCTGTCGTCCGGCCTTTTTTGGACTATGCGCCGAGCAGCGCGGTTCGGGAGGTGCCGGACCCCTACATGAACGGCGGGTTTGAAGGGGTGTACGAACTGGTGAACAAGGCGGCGGAGGGGCTGCTGAAGGCGATCCGCGCGGAGCACGGCCTGTAGCCAGCACAATGTAGGCGGCAAAAAGAGCAAGATCGGTCAAGCTCCGGGCCGGGGTCGTCTGCTACAATAGCCCTGTGAACGACGACCACGCCGATAAAGACAGTGCCGACAGAACGGAGGCCGCTTACCTGCGACGCCGTGCCGAGATGCTCCGTCTTCTGGAGCGGCGTCTTCGTGCGACCGAAGGCGATGCTCCCTCTGAGGACGCCGCTGCGCTCGCGGAGCGGGCGTACCTGAGCCGCTTCCACTTCGGGCGCGAGTTCCGCCGCGTTGTCGGCGAGGCGCCCGGTGAGATGGAGCGACGCCTGCGCCTCGAACGGGCCGCCCATGCTCTGCGCGCGACGGGCCAGGATGTTACCGGCATCGCCTTCGACGCCGGGTACGACAGCTTGGAAGGCTTTTCACGCGCCTTCCGCCGTGCCTACGGCCTGCCCCCCAGCCGCTTCCGCGCTCTGGCCGCGCCCCCGCCGTTCCTGCCCGGCGCCAGCGGCGTTCACTACGACACCCGGACGCGCGGCCTGCGCGTCTCCCCGAATCAAGGAGAACCCCCGATGGACCTGACCGACCGCCTTATTGACAACGACTACTGGGCCAAGAAGCGCTTCCTGGAAACCGCCCTCGTCCTCACAGACGCCCAGCTTGACGCCCCGCTGGCCTTCCGCCATAACCTGATGCCGTTTGTGGAGCCGGAGCGGACTCTGCGCGAGGCTTTAGGACGCATGACCGGCGATGGCTGGGTTCTGGGAATGATGGACGCCGCCAGCTGGCCATCCGCCGTCGGCGCGCCCCGGACTGGCTGGCAGGGCGCGGGCGACGACCAGAGGCGCATCGCCAACTACGCCATCCCAGACATGATCTCACGGCTGGACGGATTCCAGAAAGATTACGCCGCCTTTGTCCAGAAGGTCAAGGCCGAGGATCTCTGGGAAGCGCAGTGGGTGGACGCCGCCTGTGATCCGCCGGAGACCTTCACTTACGGCACGACGATTGAGGCGACACTCACCTGGGGCATCGCACAGCGCATGGTCGTCCAGCGGCTGCTGGAGCAGATCGGCTTGTCGCCGGACGCGGCAGTGGTGTGATGCCCGCCCCTTACGGCATCGTCCACTCGGCCCGCGAGATGGGTCGGTAGGTGTCGTCCGAAACGGCCTCGCGCCGGACGCAGCGGTCGCCCTCGTAGAAGTCACGGTACACGGCCACGCGCACACCGTCCCGCCCCAGCAGGTGCCAGCGCGACCGGCGCGCGCCTGCGCCGGGGCGGACGGGGGCGGGTGTGGCCGCGAACCGATCCAGCGTCTCGCTGCGGACGAGGACGCGCACCTTGCCCCCGCCGAGGGTTGGGGCGCGCGCTGCTTCAATCCGGCAGACCATCCGGTGTCCCTCGGGGCGGACATGCATGGTGAGCGGCCAGGCGTAGGAATTGCGGAAGCGCAGGTCCACGCCCGCGTAGGCGACGGCCGCATCGCGGCCCGGCGGCGCGTAGCTCGGCGCGAAGGTGTGCGCGTGGCGCTCCAGGATGGGCAGGCCCGCCCGCAGCGCGGCGTTGTAGACTGTCGTGGATGTCTCGCAGACCCCGCCCCCGTAGTCGTCCACCAGAACGCCGTCATAGGAGACCGGCGCCTTCAAAAACCCCTGGTCCGCGCTCCACCCGCGCACCGTCCGGTTGAACGAGAAGACCTGGCCGGGCGCCACCGTCACGCCGTCTATGGCCGCCGCCGCCCGCCGCGCATTGAACCGCTGGTGCGGCGTCCTCTGGGACAGGTCCGTCGCATACGCCGCCAGCGTCCGCGTCCCCAACGTAGCCGGGCGCAGGCAGAGCAGCCCGGCGGTGAGCAGCAGGGCCGCGCCGAAAAGTGTGGCGGCTTCTCTTCCGCTGATAGGGCAGGCGCGGCGTTTCCCCAGGCTATTCTTCACTTGGTTGCCAATAGTATTCACTGCCCTCACGCCTCCCCTCGTTGTAGCGCGCAGCGGCGGCCAGTGCCTTTTCCGAGGGTGGGTCATCCTCCTCAAGTAGTGCCAAGAAGAAGTCACGCTCTTCATCCGAGAGCGTTATGGTGGTGGCGTGCTCCCACGATTCGCTCGTGTCTTCTATGTCCATCGTCTGCCTTCTCAAACGGGAACCCGTTTGCCCATAACCACTGCTCGAAGCGGACGGCTTCTTCCGCTTTGTTCGCGTCTGGTGTGACGAGAATAGCCAGCCCACCGGAAACGACGTGCCACCGTCCCACGCCATCCTTCCACCGAAGCATCTCGTCGGCTAACCCCCGGTTGATGTAGGGGGCCTGTTCCGGGTCTATGGAAATCCTCAGAGATGACATGGTTCAGTCCTTCGCGTCTACTGTCAGGTGCGCCGTTTTGCCCAGCACAGACAGGGTGGGGTCTACCACGCTGCCCATCTGCGGGGGCATGACGTCGTAGGCGCCGGGCGTGGCGGCCTGCAAGTGGTAGTCAATCTCGTGCTGGCCGGGCGTCAGGTCTGAGATGAAGAAGACGATCTTGTCGTCGCGCACATCCGTGTAGTCCCACCAGTTCGACCAGTCGGGGGTGTCCTCGCCGGACGCCTCGGCGACGCGGCAGCCGGCGGGCAGGGGTTCCTCGATCACCACGCGCGAGGCGGGGCGGGTGGTGTTGATGATGAGGCGGACCAGGACGCCCTCGCCTGCGTTCAGATGCGTGTCTGGGGTGGGGACGGTGTCCTCCCAGAGCCAGTTGCGGCGGCTGGTCGTCCGCAGGTAGGCGCGCTTAATTCGATACCCCGAAGGCGCGGGCGGCAGGGGCGTCCCGCCGGGATGGAACACGGCGTTCCAAACGCGGCTCAAAAACGGCGTCGGCGGGTCGGGGGTGGGTTGGGCCAGGCACTGCTTGAGGTCGAGCGAGTAGTACAGGCGGCCCGCCCCGACCTTTTGGAGCGTGACCGTGTTTTCGCCGGGCTGGAGCGCGGCGCCGGGCACGTCCAGCGAGACTTCGGGCTGGTCCAGCGAATCCGGCGTGAAGGCGACGGTGCGAACCTCATGGCCGTTGACCAGGACGTGCGCCTGGAAGTTCGGTGACGCTTCCCCAGCCCGCGCCTCGTAGATCGCCAGGGCGCGCACGGCGACGGCGGTGGGGACCGGACCGACCCAGTGGTCGCCGCTGCGCGCCGTCATCAGCCAGCGGGCCGCGCCGTCTATGCGCGGGTCGGTAGGCGTGACGGCTTCTCCTGCCAGCAAAGCCCAGCTTGTCGCGTCGGCATCGGGCCGCTCGGTCGCCGCCCCTTCCGCCGTGCGATGCCCGCCGCCCGTCCATAAAACCAGGGTGCCGGTCTGCCGCCCCACGTTCCAGAGTTGACGCATCAGCGTCTGCGCCTCGCCGGTCTCCGCGCCGCCCAGCGCCTGTTCGGCCAGCGCGGCGCGCGCCAGGTCCGCCGGCTGGGGGAGCGCGTTCGGGCCGCGCCAGCGGCCTTGCAGCCAGTGCAGGTTCGCCAGAGCGCCTTTGGCATCGCCCCCCGCCGCCAGGGCCAGTGCGGCCAGGGAAATGTTCGCCTCATCCGGGTGCCCATGCCCGCGCTCCTCGTTGGCGAGCGAGGCCAGCTTGTCCAGAGCGGCCTTTTGGACTTTGGCCGGGACGGCGAAGCCGCCCGACCTAGCCCCCGCCAGCGCCCAGGCTGCCCAGGCGGTCATCCAGACGTCGGGCTTGCTCGTCGAAAACCAGCCCCAGCCGCCGTCATCGCCTTGCAGGCGGGCCAAGCGCAGCGTCGAGCGCTGGGCGACGTTTTGCAGTCGCGCCTTTGTGTTGGCGTCCGCCACCAGGCCGGGCGCCCCGGTCACGGCGGTGTCGCAGATCAGGGCCGAAGCCGTGGCATCGGTGCTTTCGTAGGGGTAGCCCGATATCCAAATCGTGGCGGGCAGCAGCGTCGTGCTAATGGAGGGCGAGAGCCGGACGGTCAGCTTGCTCGCGCCTAGAATAGCCTGCGGGTCCAGGGTGACGGACTGGGAAACGTTGTGCAGCAATGTCCCCGAATGCCAGACGTTCTGTGTGACGCCGTGCGGCAGCAGCGGGATCGGCTCCTCGACGCCGTCGGACAGACCATTGGCCGCTGCCGTCAATTGGGCGGAGACAGGCGGCGTGCCCCCCGCCGTGACCGCGCCGGGGGCCGTGACGGTCCAGGTCAGCCGGGCGGGCTTTCCGGGGTCAACGTCCACCGTCTGCGCCGCGTTCCCCGACACGGCCAGGCCCGGCGCGGACAGGTGGACGGTGGCATGGAGCGTCTTAGGGGTGTTGTTGTGGACCAGGCCGACCAGGCGGCCCGTGTCGCCCGCGACGAGGAAGGGGGGCGTTTCCAGCCGGACCAGCAGGTCCTTGCCCACCGTGACGCTGGCGACGCCCTTGCCGACGCGCGTGTCCGCCGTGTGCCCGTAGCTGGTGATGCGCCAGGTCGTCAGCGTGTCCGGCAGCGTAAACTGCACCGTCGCATTGCCGTCCGGGCCGGTCTGGAGGGCGGGCTTCCACAAGGCGGTGTCGGGGAACTTGCGCCGGATGTCAATGCTGGTCCCGCCCTTGTCCACATCCCCCAGCGTCTCCACTTTGCAGGAGTAATCCGTCTGCACGGCGTCCTCCTGCGCGGGCTGGAAAGCATCGCCGATGGTCTGAGGGGATTCGGGCTTGATGGCATAGACGGCACTGTCCACAACGCCTACCGAGACCTCGGCAGGGACGGGATTGCCCTGGGCATCCCGCGTATGCACGATGATCGTGGCCGAGGCGCCTGGATGGTAAGCCGTCTTGTCCGTGCTGAGGCTGACTTGCAGCGCCCGCCGGTCGTCGTCCACGGTCAGCGTCGCGTCGCTGCTTAAGAACTGCTTGCCGCTGACGGCGCAGACTTTGATCCGCACCGAGGGCGCGTCGTCCAGCGTCACCGGCAGGTCGAGCGCGTTGGAATGCCGATTTAGCGGCACGACCAAAGCGCGGTAGAGCGTTGTGCCCTCCACCGTGACCAGGGCGGTCGGGCCGGGGTGGGCCGTGTTGAGGAGCAGGTGCGCGGTCTGGCCCGGCGCGTATTTGGCCCGATCCAGCACGACGGACAGGTCGGACAGCCGGGCCGGCAGGGCGCGGTCGGCCTCGGACGTGTCGCCGGGGACCCAGATGTCGGCGTCCGCCGTGACCCGGTTGCCGCGCCGGTCCGTGCCGATGGCGTGGATCGTCAGCAGGCCGTTTTGGCTGGCCGTGACCGTCGTTGTCGCCTGGCCGTCGGGACCCGTCGTGACGTGAACATCCTTGACGGTCGTGGCCGTCCCTTTGCCGTCGGGCGTCTCGGCGTCATACTCCGCGCTGACCTCGACGTCCTGCCCCGCTTGCGGCGCATCCTGCGCGTTCCGGGCCGCGACCGTCACGGTCACAGTGTCCCCCTTGTGGCAGGCGTAGACATCCGGCGTGGCGCGCAGCGAAAACTCGCCCTGCGCGACCGTGACCTTGCCCTCGGCGCTGACGGTGTGGCCGGAAGCGTCGTCCACGTCGGCGTCCACCGTGTACTCTTCATCGCCGCCCGCCTCGCCGCTTTTGGTCGGCAGCCGCAGGAACGCCTGGCCGTTGCCGTCCAGCGTGATCTCCTTCTCGACCGTTGGTTCGCCGCTCGTGTCCGGGCTGTCGCCTTGACCATTGTCCCCCCCGCCCCCGCTGCGGAAGCCGCGCAGGGTCGCTTTCGCCCCGATGACGGGCGAGCCGTAATAATAGGTGGCCGTGATCGTGGCGTCTACCGTGTCGCCGTGGACGTAGCGGGGGCGTGAGAACGCTACCGTCACCTGATATTCCGGCTTATGGTAGGCGGCGACACTGAAGGTCGCCTGCTCCTTGTGCCCATCCATGTAAGCCTTCACGGTATACTCGCCCGTCAGCGCCTCGGTCGAAAGGTCCAGAGCCATGTTCCAAGCCCCCAGCGCGTCCGTGGTCAATTCTTGGTGCTTGACGAGGTTGTCCTGCGGGTCCCGGATGTCCAGCGAAACCGCCCGCCCTGCGGGCAGCGCGTAGCCTCGGCCCCCGTCGAACCAGCGGCTGATGCCTTCCAGGTTGACCGTCTGGCCGGGCCGGTAGACGGGCCGGTCCGTGTAAAGGAACGCGCGCAGGGACCGGCCCGCGATGCTGGCGGACCCCGCCGGGGCCGTCTGGTCGCCCCCGTCCCTACTCTCGTCGTCCGCCTCGTCCCCACCCGACGGCGTGTTCAGGCCGTAGGACAGGGCGACCGTCGAGTCGCCCGCCTGCGCCACCAGGACGCCCTCGCTCTCGGCGGACGCCGCCGAAGCCGAGAGCCGCGCCAGGCCATCCGCGCCGGTTGTCGCCGTGCCGAGGACGTGGCTGGTGTCGGCCTCGGCGAACAGCCGCACCGTGGCGTTCGGCACGGGGCGGCCCGTCATGAGATCGGTGACGAACGCCAGTGCCTGCGTCCCATAGGTCTTGCGGACCAGGGCGAGGTTCGTGATCCGTACCCAACCTGTTGCGGTGACGGTTTTGGCGTTTTCTTCCGCTGTGGCCGTCGCCCGGTACAGGCCGGGCGGCAGGGGGCCGAGGGGGATGCGCTCGTAAAATGACCCTTCTTTGTCGGCATGGCCCACGGTGTAAGTCCAGTGCCGGACGGGGGAGAACTCGCCGTTCCAGAGCGGCTTCTTGTCTTCCCCGGCGTCATGGACGGAGCGGGCCAGCAAGGAGGGCTTGCGGGCCAGTGCCCCGCCGATGTCCAGCCGGTCCAAACTCAGCCGCACCACGCGCGTCAGCAGCGCGCCTTGCAGGGGCAAAATCGGCGTCTCTGAGGGCGTCCAGTCCAGCGTCGTGGCCGCAAAGCTGAGGGTGGACTCCTCGCGCTTCAGCGGGATCGTGACCTGCGCGGCCTGCTCTTCCAGGACGACGACCGTGTGCGTGTCGTCGGACGCATGTCGGCTCGTGGAGGCGTTGATGGTGTATTCGCCGACCCGGACATGGGCCAGGGTGAACCGACCCTGTGCGTCCGTGCGGGCGTGCCAGTCCGTTTGGGGCGCACGCGGGCCGCCGGACAGGCCGATGGCGCTGTCGTCCTTGCTCCCCTGTGTCCAGCCAAGCGGCGGCCCGGCGAGAGTCTCCGAGGTGGTGTCTTCATTGGAAGGGGTGTCCTCGCCGCTCTTCGCGTCCTCTTTCAGCGACAGGGACACGTCTGCGTCCGCCAGCGGCAGGCCCGAAACAGCGTCTACGCAGACGCCCCGGACGGTCCCAGTCGGCGGCTGGGACCAGGCCAGGGCCGCGCAGATCAGCGCCGTCAAAGCGACAAGCACAGCCAGCAGCAGGCGGCGGCGCCCCTCGTCAGACACGAGGCCGGGACGTGAGACCATCAGGGTCCTCCTTCCGCGCCGCACCGCCGCCGGTCGCCAGCAGGCGCAGGATCAGCGCCGCCGCCCCCAGCAGGACGAGGGCGACGCGCACGGCGCGGGTCGGCTCGCTGACGTGCCCGACGAGGGGCAGAAACTGGAACAGGACCAGACTGAGGAGGAGGCCGCTCAGAATGACCGCCTCCTGCCGCAGCCGTGCCATGCCCCCCGCGCCCGCCAGCAGCAGCCCGACGGCCGTCCCCAGCAGGACGCCCGCAACCGAGCGCGGCTGCCAGATGTAGTCCAGCAGCAGGGCCGGGAGTGTCAGGACGACGACCCACTGGAGCAGGACAGCCCACCGTGCCCCGCGTGGGCCGTCGCCGCCTGCCGCCGCCCATTCCGCCGCCACGAGGGGCAAGAGCGCGCCCAAGCTGACCGCGAACAGGTCCCAAATGTCCCCCGGCCCGCTGGCGTGGACGGCGGGGCTGTTCTGCAAGGTCGCCAGCCGGTAGACCAGTAGGACGGCGGCAAACCCCATCCCAACCCGCCCGGCCCGTCCGCCGTCTTCGGACAGCAGGGCGATGCCCCCCGCCAGCCAGCCGCCCAGGACCAGCAGCCCCAGCCCGTAGCCGGACCACAGGGCGAAGGCCAGCGCGCAGCCCGCCGCCAGCAGGACCAGCCCCGCCGCCGTCGCCTGCCGATCCCCCGCCCCGCGCCCCAGCCGCGCCAGCAGGCCGAACACGACGGCCCCCAATGCCACCAATTCCAAAGGCCGCCATGAGGGCGCGAGCCGCGCCAGCGGCAGCAGGACCAGGACGAGTGCGGCCAGCAACGGGACCAAAGCCGTCGGCAGGCGCGTTCGCCCGTCGAACGCCGACGCCAGCGCCAGGGCCGCACCCAGCAGCAGAGGGATGTCCGCCCAGAACTCCTGCTCCCGCGCGGCGGCTCGCCCGAAGCCGATCTGCACCGCCCCCGCCAGGCACACGAAATATAGCAGCCCGACCGCCACGCCGCCGCCTTCGCCTTCCGCTCCGGGGTCGAGCAGCGCGGGGGCGACGCTCAGGCAAAGAACGGCCAGGCTCGCTCCAACGGCCAGCGCCGTCAGCCCGGACACCTCGCCGTGCGTCAGCCACAATCGCCCTGCGGTGACGACAACGGTTCCCAGACCGAAGACGGCGGGCGCGGACGCCGTTCCCGACTGCCGCCGGCTGATCTCGGCCAGCGCCCAGCCCCCCAGCGCGCCCAGGACGATGCCGCGCGCCGCGACGAAGTCCGCGCCCGCCGCGCCCAGCCGAACCATTGCCAGCCCGAGAACAAGTGTCGCCGCAAGCCAAACGGCATAAAACGAGTGCGGGAGGGTGGGAGGTGAGAATCTTGGGGAGGCGCGGATGGCCCGTAACCCGAGGGCGAGCGCCGACGCGCCGACGGTCAGGGCCAGCCAGGGAAGCAGCCAAAGATGTGTCGCCATGGGGTCTCCTCAAGCCGCCGCGCGGGTTCATCGCTGCGGGCGAAGTGGCTTGAGGGAGGATTAGACGCCCGCCCGTCTATTTCCTGCCTAAGACCTGTTGCCTTCAGTATCCATTCAGTTTCCCTCTCGGCCTCCAATTCTGGGGGCGTCAGAGGGGATTGCCGCTTTTTCCGGTCCCCCAGCATTGGAGACTAGGGGATGAAAACGGTGGCGCATCGGCTAGTTGCGCTGGGGCGGCATCAGGTCGCGTTCCGCCCGCTGCCATTCGGCCTCGACCTGTGCCCAGCGCTCCGGCGCCAGCGCGGCCTCTGTCGGCGGCGCTCCGAGGTGCCTTAGGCGTGCGTGCATTGCGCGCAAGAAGGGTAGGGAGGACTGGCACTGGCGGCAGGCTTGGACGTGGCGTTCCGTGTACCAGCGGGCCAGCCCCGTCAGCCTCTCGTCCACCCAGGCGGAGACCAGGGTTCTCATGTGCGGGCACGGTTTCAGGTTGGTCGGGTCGAATTTTCTCATGGTCGTGTCGCTTTCCGCCTCCGCGTGGTCCGTGCGAGGCGCGTCAATGTCAGGGGAGGATGCCCCGGCGGCGGGCGAACCCTTGCAGCAGATCGTGGAGCTTCATCCGTCCCCGCGCGAGGCGCGAGCGCACTGTGCCGATGGGGACGTTCAGGGCCAGGGCCGCCTCGCTATATTCCAGCCCTTCCACGTCCACCATCAGCACGCACAGCCGCAGGACTTCGGGCAGCATCGCCAGCGCCCGCTCCAACTCCTCGTCCAGCGTCCCCGCCAGCAGCGCGACGCCCGGAACGTCCTGCGGGGCGGCATGGGTCTGGACCGGGCCGGCCTCTCCCGACGAGGTCAGCGTGTCCAGGTCCGGCCCCGCCTCGTATCGTCGGCGCCGGTGATACTCGTTGATGAAGAGGTTGGTCAGGATACGCAGCAGCCAGGGCCAGGCGTTCGTGCCCTCGCGGAAGCGGCCCGTCAGGTAGGCGAGGTAGGCGCGCACCAGCGCGTCCTGCATCAAGTCCTGCGCCCAGTCGTGGTCGCCCCGGCACAGGCGCAGGGCCGCGCCCATCAGGGCGGCCTCATGCCGTCGTGCCAGCTTCGCGAAGGCCGCCCGCCGCGCCTGCGCTTCGTCCCCCGCCGGTTCTTCCATCATACCCTTCCACTCTACCCCACGGCGGCTTGGAAAGTTCCATCACTTCTGCAGCGGACGGCTCGGCTCGGTCAGCGGCTGATATTCGGTCAGCGGCTGATACAGGTCTGTGTAAGCCTCCCAAGCCCCTTTTTGATACAGATCTCTATACAAAATACTGCTATGCGTTCTAAACGTGTTCCAATATGAACGCGGACGAGGCCATTCTCGTCTGCGCTACCGGCTTGTCACTTCGGTCGCAGGGAAGCCCGTGCTGCCGATGACGGAGCGCAACTGGGGAATGCTCACCCGTGCGGGGTCGTAGCGGACGACGGCGCGCTTGGCTCCGAAGTTCACCTGGGCGTCATACACACCAGGCGTCTTCTGGAGCGCGTCCACGATCTGCCCGCTGCACGCCGCGCAGTCCATCTTGCCCACCGAGAATGTGGCTGTCTGGACGGCGGCTGTCGCGGGAACCGGAGGCATAACAGACACCTGCGCCCTGGCGCGCTTGGCGGCGACCTGGGGATAAGCTATAATCGCCAAAGTGAACGCGGTGACGGCCCATAGCATGGCCTTGGCGGGGCGGCCCGCGCCCGTCCGGGGCACAATCGCCTTCGGTGGCACAGGTACTGGCTTTGGCGGGGCGGTACGCGGCGCAGAAGGCCCCGCACAGCAGCAACAGGGTCACGCCGATCAGATACGGACGGTAGGGCGTGAGGGCCGCGCTCAGGCCCAGCGTCCCCGCGCTGGCAACGCCCAGGACAAGCGGCAGGATGCAGCAGGCAGAGGCGGCCAGGGCCGTCAGCACCACGCCAACCAGGACAGCGATTTTCTTCATGGCAACAACCTCCTCACGACTTTGTTGACTTTCCCCAGACAGCAGTGTCCGCTAGGGTTGTTCACGTCGCAGCCGCATCTGCCCGCCTGGATATGCGCGGTGATGTCCGCCACCACTGAAGACGCCCCAGTTTCGTTGATCTCTTCGCGGAGGCTGCCGATTGTATGACCGAAGCAGTAGCACACCGGGGCGAGGTCATCCGTCTTCTTGCACCCGACGCGCACTTTCAGGTCGGCCTGATGGTAGACGCTGACGGCCTCCTCGCTGAAGTAAACGACCCCACAGGTGTGCGTCGGGCAGAACCGGTAGCGGCCCGCCTCCAGGCGGGCTAAGGCGTTCGGACACAGCAGCGCTTTCAGGGTCAGGCGATCCACGGAATGGCTCCTCTCTCCGCATTCGGGGCAGGTATCCTGAGTCATTGTCCACCTCCCTGCGGCTGCGTCAGGTCGGCGAGAAGCGCGCCGAGCGTCGTGCCCTGGTGCTCGTCGCGCAGGTAGTAGCAGGCAAACTTGCCCTGCTTGCGGACTCGGAGCATCCCCGCTGTGGCGAGCAGTTTTAGGTGATGGGAGACAGCGGGCAGGGACATATCGAGCAGGGTCGCCAGTTCGCAGACGCAGAGGGCTTCGTGCGTGAGTGCGTAAAGGATGCGGGCGCGTACCGGGTCGGCCAGAGCCTTGAGCATGACGGTGGCGTGGTCGAAGGCGTCGTCGGGCGGCATGAGCCTGGCGACGCGGCGCACGCGGGTGGGGTCGTCATTGTAGGCATCGCAAGTGAGTTGGTCAAGGTCGCGTTCAAGTAGTGCAGGCATCGGCAGAATCCTCTGCTCACTTCTACGATTGCTTAATCGTAGAAGTTCCATGAAGGGTGATGCGGCGTCTCTACCAGGCGATTGAGGTCGTGATGAAAGTGGGTGAGGCGTATCCCGCACCGATCCATAAAGAGAATTTCACCGGGGCTTGGGCCGTAGTGCGCGATGACGATGACACTGCATGAGGCGAAGTGGGGGCGACACTGAGGCCGTTCCCGTCTTCAAGGCGTCTCAGGATGAGCCAAACTTCCTCGCGTCTTTCTTGAGCGGACGAGTCGGCTCCTGGAGCGGCTGATACAGGGCTGTGTAAGCGTCCCAGGCCCCTTTTTGATACAGATCATGGAAGAACAAGTACTGCTGCGCCCATCCCGCCATCGGTCCGAACTGGACGCGCAGGTGGTTGCCGATCTGGGCGTAGCCGGCCTTGGTCAGCGTCTTGGCGGCGGGCGTTCCTTTCAGATACGTCCGCTGGGCGATGCTGCGGATGTGCGTGTCCACGGGGATCGCCTCGTCCTTGTCCAGCGAGAACAGGCAAACGCAGTCGGCGATCTTCTCGCCGATGCCCGGCAGGGTCAGCAGGGCCGCTTTCGCCTCGGCGTAAGGAAGGGCGCGCAGGCCCAGCAGCCAGCCCGCGCCGCCGTTCGCCATGACGGTCTGCGCCGTTTCTTTGACGTAGCGCGCGCGGTAGCCCAGCCCGGTATAGGCCAGGTGCGGGACTGAGGACTCGGCCAGACGGTGGATGGGTGGGAAGGCGTGATGGACTAGCCCCGCCACCTCGCCGCCGGGAAAATCGTCCCCGAACTCGCGGCAGAGCGCGGCGACGGTCCGCCGGATGCGGTACAGCGGCGCGGCGGACGTGCAGAGGAAGGAGAACAGGCACTCCACGGGGTCCTGCCGGATCACGCGCAGGCCCGCGAATTCGCGCACCGCCTCTCGGATGTGCGGGTCGGCGGCGGCAAAGCCGGCTGTCAAGCTGGGCAGGTCCACGTCCAGCCGGAAATAGTCCCGAACCAGGGCCAGATCCTGCGCGCGCGGCCCCGTCTCGTAGTAGACCATCTCGTCGTCCTGCCACAGCCGGACGAGCTGGTGCGCCATCCGGCCCGCCGCGGGATCGGTCAAGGGCAGCAGGCAAGCCCACCAGCCTGCCTTGTCCCGCCGCCATCGGAATGTCTGGCCGCAGATGACGGTGTGCTCGATCTGGAACTCGGAAATGGGATAAAGGAAGGTGGAGTACGACATGCGTTATTGTACGCCGGGCGGGGGGCGTTTGTCAAACGCGCCGATGCCATTGGGCTGGGGGCAGACAAAGAAGCAGCGCGGCTGTACGCAGACCGTCTCACGACGGGCTGCGGAACACCGCGCTGCTCTTTTCGATTTCCAAGAAAAGTCCTAAAACTTTGCTCAGGCTTCTGGGGTGGGCTGGTGGCAAAGGTAGCCATTCATGACCCGCGAGTGAACGTCACCCGTAGGTTTGAGCCGCCCCGAAGGTTAAAAGGACTAACCTTCGCCACCGCCCTGTAAACTATGATCCAATTGTTGATACCTCCTTTTGAATGTGATACCGTAGTATACCACGTTTTGCCGATTTTGGTTCCCTTTTTTTCCGCTCCGCCGCCGCTGCCTTCAGCACCAGCACCGTCACCGAGACGCCGGGGCAGGACAGCCCGGAGACGGCGTTGCCCCGCACGGCACGGGCCGGGAGCGGCCCCCAGTGCGGGTTCGAGTCGTCCGGGCCGGTCCCGGAAAGCTGATAAACCGCCGCCCGGTGATAAGACACGGGCGCGTGGAGGGCGACACGGACGTCAGCTGCCGCAGCGAGGCCCCGGTTGAGCACCCAGACGGTCAGCGTCCGCCCATCGGGTGAGCGGGTGGCGTAGCCGGAGACGGCGCGGCTGCCGCCCGTCACGGCCAGCACCTCGCTCTGGGCGAACCGGCCCCACAGGGCGACGGCCCGCCCGGTGGGAAGCGTCTCGTTGTCCGGGCCGAGGGCATACCACTGGCTTTTTCTGGCTTCACCGTCGTTCATCCAGCGCGTCGTCCACACCATCGCGGACAGGACGCGCGGCTGGGCCATGACACGCCCCAGAGTGTCGAACGTCACCAGCGCGTGCCCCAGCGTGTTCGCGCCGGGCCAGCCGTCCTTGGAATAGTCCTTGGAGTTGGTCTCGGCAACGATGACCTTGAGCCGCCGCCGGTCGGCGGGCGGGGCGTCGTGGTCAATGGCGTTCAGAGCCGTTTCCACGTCTCCGATCGTGTCCTCGTCCGGGTGCTGGACGAAGTGGCCGTAGCCCTTCCATCCCCAGCAGTTGTAGAGGCTGAGGCTGACGAAATCCAGCGCAGGCGCCGCCGTAGGCAAAAATGCCGCCCACCAGCGCCCGCCATTGCCGCTCGCCCCGACCTTGATGGTTGGGTCTATGGCCTTCATCGCCCGCGAGAAGCGGGACACGATGCCGGCCATCTCCTGGGGCGTGGCCTTGCCGTTGTTCCAGTTCTCGTTTCCGATCTCCCAGTATTTGACACCATATTTCTTTGTGACGTTGGCGTAGCGCACCCAAGCGGCGGCGCTTTCGAGCCACTGCGCCTCGGTCCGCCCGGTCCGCTTCTCGATGTCATAGCCCGCCACGATATACGGCTCCGCGTGCGCCGCGCGGCAGTGGGTGACGTACTCGTCAAAGTCCATGCGCTGCCCGGCCACCGTGCCGTAATAGCCGAGCGAGACCGGGTGCGGCGTGTCGTAAGGCGGCTGTGCCCACAGGGTAAAGTCGGACTTCTCGCCGCCGGGGTAGCGCAGCCAGCGGACGCCGAGGTCTTGGAGCGCGGCGTCCAGCGGGCGGGCGCGGGGCCGGTTCGCATCCGCGTCCCGGATGTAATTGAGGTTGACGCCAACGAACCTGTCCGCCCCGTGCCGCACGGCCTGGCCCGATTCGACCGTCAAGGTGACAGGTTCCGCCATCGCGGAGTGCACCGCCATGCCGATGAGGATCACGCCCAAGGACAGCCCTGCTCCTGTCTTCTGAAAAGAACCGCGACACGTCATGAGGACCCCTTCTTTTGTGCCGGTTCAAGCGCGACCGGTCCGCGTCGCCCGACTGGTTTCACGCTTACGACACCGGCGCGGCCTGGTTTATCCCCTCTTTTGGCCCCCTCGTGGTCGGTAGTGGAACCAGAGCGTCCAGTCGCAGCACCCGCAGCGCGGCGGCCAAGTCACGGCGTCCGTCGGCTGTGTCCGCCGGCCCACTGGGGAGGAGCCAGCGCCCCACGAGCCGACTCAGCCGCTTTTCGGCATAGTCATCCGCCCAGCGCTCGATTTTTTGCTCCACCAGGGCCGCCTTGCGCGGCGGGGTCGCGCGACGGTTCAGGAAGCGGGTGACGTGGTGGCCGACCTCATGGAAGATTGTATACGCCAGGTGCAGGCGCAGGGCGAACGCGCGGACAGGCGCGGGCAGGGGCAGCAGGGGCGTGACGTGCGGCTGGAGGTATAGCTCGATGGCGACGCCCGTGTGGTCCTGCCGCCAGATGCCCAGCGCCTTGCCTTTGGGGTCCTCATCGAGCATCAGGAACGCTTCGAGCTGCCGCAGGTGCTCACGCGGCAGGGCGGCCAGCGCCTCCTCCACCGCCTCGTGCAGAAGCTCCACGCCGCCTGCGTCCTCATAGCTGCCGTCCAAATGCCAGTCCAAACGCATAACGCTTCTTACCCTAAAATGTGCAGACCGTTGTCCACATACAGCACTTCGCCGGTGATGCCGCGCGCCCACTCGGAGAGCAGAAACGCCGCCGCGTCGCCCACCTCATCAATGGTCGTGTTCTTCCGCAGCGGCGCGCGCTCTTTCGCCTCGCGGTGCATGTCCGTGAAGCCCGCGATGCCGCGCGCGGCCAGCGTCATCGTCGGCCCGGCGCTGACGGCGTTGACCCGGATGCCCTGCGGCCCCAGGTCATTGGCAAGGTAGCGGACGGACGCTTCCAGGGCGGCCTTGACAACGCCCATGGTATTATAATTGGGGAGAACGCGCTCCGAGCCGAGATAAGTCAGCGTCAGCAGGCTGCCGCCCTCGGTCATCAGCGGCTCCGTCGCTCTGGCGGCGGCCACGAAGCTGAACATCGAGCTGTCCATCGCGATCTGAAAACTCTCGCGAGACACGTCCATGAACCGCCCGCTGATGCCGTCTTTGGGGGAAAAGGCGGCGGCGTGGACGGCGAAGTCGAGCCGCCCGAACTCCGCGCCGAGCCGTTTGTGCAGGGCCTCGATGTCTTCGTCTTTAGTCAGGTCCGCCGTCTGGATGAAGGCGGTGCTTTCGTCTGGAAACTGCCCCGTCAGCTTCTGCACGTCCTTTTCCTCGCGCTCCGTCAGCACGCTGTAGGCCAGCCGCGCCCCCTCGCGCGCCAGGCTCTGCGCGCAGCCCCACCCCAGCGACCGCTCGTTACGCACCCCGTAGATGATGCCCTGCTTGCCGTCTAAAATGCCCATGATGTCGTCCTGCCTCCTCGCAAAGATCGCGTTATGCGCTGCTTTGGGGGCATTTTACCTGAAAATCCGCGTATCGTGTGTTTGTTCCTATCCGTTCCGTGCAGGAAACCGCTCCCCGCCCGTCGAATAGTGGGGCCGAACCATTTGTGGAAATGCAAGGAGCGATTCTTATGGCCGAACCTGTCGCCGTCAACGGAACCCGCCTCGTCGAGACCTTTCTGGACCTCGTGCGCCAGAACACGCCGCCCCGCCACGAAAAGGCCGCCAGCGAGATCGGGCACCGGATACTGTCCGAACTCGGCTTCGAGTGCGAGTACGATGACGCGGGCGCGAAGGTCGGCGGCGATGTCGGCAACCTGATCGCCTTCAAGAAGGGAACGGTTCCGGACGCCCCGCCGATCTTTTTCTCGGCGCACTTTGACACTGTGGAGCCGACGCCCGGCCTTCAGCCCGTCTTCGACGGCGAGATCATCCGCTCCGGCGGCGACACCATTCTGGGCGCGGACGACAAGTGCGGCATGGCGCCCATCCTAGAGGCCATGCGTCTGCTGGAGGAGCAGAGCATCCCGCACGGCGACATCCAGTTGCTGCTGACCATCTGCGAGGAGATCGGGCTGGTCGGGGCGGGGCTTCTGGACCCAGGCCGGATCAAGGCGCAGTTCGGCTACGTCCTCGACGCCGGCCCGCCGGTCGGCTCGTTCGTTTACAGCGCCCCGACGCAGGACATCTTTGAGGTCTGGATACACGGCAGGCCCGCCCATGCGGGCGCGCAGCCGGAAGACGGCGTCTCGGCCATCCTCGTCGCCGCCCGCGCCGTCGCCCGCATGAAGCTGGGCCGCGTGGACCACGAGACCACGGCCAACGTCGGCATCATCACGGGCGGCACGGCCACCAACATCATTCCCGCCGAGTGTTATCTCAAGTGCGAGGCCCGCTCGCGCTCCCAGGCCAAGCTGGACCGGCAGCGCGAGCACATGATCGCCTGTTTTCAGGAGGAAGCCGCCGCAGCGGGCGTTGGGATCGAGGTCAAGAACGACACTGCCTATGTGACTTATGAATTGGGCATGGACGACCCCGTATTGACCATCGGCCTGGCCGCGTCCGAGCGCATCGGCCTGGAGCCGCTGCTGCGCGTCACGGGCGGCGGGGCCGACGCCAACATCTTCAACGCGAACGGCTTCCCGACGACGGTTTTGGGCTGCGGGATGCAGAACATCCACCGCCACGACGAGTACGTTCGCATCTCGGACATGGTCAAGAGCACGCAGTTGGTGGTATCCATCGTGCAGACGGCGGCGGAGTACCGCGCGTAGGGGCGCGATTCATCGCGCCCTTCTTTGTACTGGCCGCGCGCTTTGTACCGGCCGCGCGCCTTTCGCGGGCCTGGCGGCAGGAAGATGCGGCGAGAAGAAAGGGCGCGATGAATCGCGCCCCTACGCCCCATAAAGGGGCTGAGGGTCTGTCCATGATTACGCAGGCGGCAGGCAAGGTCCAGTCGGTGACGGACTGGGACGGGGACGCGCAGGAACTTGTCGTGCGGCTGGAGCTGGAAACGCGGCGGGCGGTCAACTATCCCGCGCTGACCGGCCCTGCCTCGGTGGGCGATGAGGTGCTTCTGAACACGACTGCCCAGACCTTGAAGTTGGGCACGGGCGGCTTTGACTTCGTGAGCGCCAACCTGTCCCGTGCCCTGCCGAAGTCGGCGGGGACCGAAGCCGGCCACATCATCAAGGGCCGCTACCTGCCCTGTCAGCAGGCCGTCCTGACGCTCGAAGAGCAGGAGCAGTACGCCGACGTGTGGGAGCGCGACCTGGAAGGTCTCCCCGTCCTGGTGGGCCAGTTACACTCACAGATCGGCCCCGCCGCCGCCGGGCTGCACCTGTCCGGCAAGCGCCGGGTGGCCTATGTGATGACCGACGGCGCGGCGCTGCCGCTGGCCTTTAGCCGGCTGGTCCGTGACCTCAAGGCGGCGCGGCTGCTCCATGCGACGCTGACCTGCGGCCAGGCGTTCGGCGGCGACCGCGAGACCGTGACCCTGCACTCGGCCCTGCTGGGCGCCAAGCACATCTTACAGTGCGACGCCGCCATCGTCTGCCAGGGGCCGGGCGGCGCGGGGACGGGGACCAAGTACGGCTTCAGCGGCATTGAGCAGGCGCAGAACCTGGACATCGTGCGCGCCCTGGGCGGCACGTCCGTCGCCATCGTCCGCATGTCCTCGGCGGACAAGCGCGAGCGTCATCAGGGCGTCAGCCACCACACGCGGACGACATTGGACCTGGCGTATTCCCGCTGCATCGTTCCGCTTCCCGTGGGCACGGACGAGACCATGCTGCCGCCCGGCCACAGCGTCCTGTTCATCGAAGGCGCGCAGGCTGCCCTCGACCTCCTGGCCGTGCGCGGCATCGCCGTCACCAGCATGGGCCGGACGCCCGCCGAAGACCCGGCGTTCTTCCTGTCCGCCGCCGCCGCCGGGCTTGTCGAAACGGATTAGGCCCCCCAGCCCCCAATAATGGGGGAGCCAGAGGAAAAGTTTTGTCCCCTCCTGCTCCCCCATTATTGGGGGCTGGGGGGCCATCAGAAAGCGAACCATGACTAATATCGAAGAGACCGTCACCAGCAGCCAGCGCGTCTTTGACGGGCGCATCATCAACCTCCGCCTGGACACCGTCGTGCTGCCCAACGGCAAGACGAGCCAGCGCGAAATTGTCGAGCACCGGGGCGCGGTCGCCATGGTCCCGATGCTCGACCGCGACACCGTCATCCTCGTGCGCCAGTTTCGCCGCGCCGCCGCTGCCGCCCTGCTGGAGATCCCCGCCGGGACGCGCGACCCGGACGAAGACATCGAGGCGTGCGCCCGGCGCGAGCTGGCCGAGGAGATCAACTACCAGCCGGGCCGCATGGTCAAGCTGTTCCACTCGTACCAGGCCCCCGGCTACTCCACGGAAGTCATCCACACGTTCCTCGCCCTGGACCTGACGCCGACCGAAGGCCACACCGACGAGGACGAGTTCTTGGAGATCCTCCCCATGCCCTTCGCCGAAGCCGTCGAGAAGATTAGGAGCGGCGAGATCATTGATGCGAAGACCATCAGCGGCCTGCTGTTCGTCGCGCGGCTGCTGCCGGAGTTGGAGTTCTGAGAGCCGGTGGCCCCTGCATTGCAGGCTGGGAGGGCACTCCCTTCTTGTTTGCAAAACTGGCAGAGAGGGGTACAAATCCGTTATTACGCAGGGTGTGTCGTTTGAACTGCCACCCGGTTTTGGATCTTTCTCTGCCCCGATTTTTCCTCTCGGCCACCCGCTCGGCAGGCGCCGATGTTCGACGACCTCCCGGAAAAGGCGAATAGAATGCGGGCGACTGCCATATTGGGTTTAGTCCAACGGCTGCTGACACACGAGGCGGCGGAAAGCCAGGATCAGGAAGCTTTGATTGAGGCGGCCGAGCGCGCCTCGGACAAGGTGCGCGCGCACTTGTCCAAGCGCATCGGGCAAGAGGGGTTCCGAACGCTTCTGGCCCGTGCCCTGACTTTGACAACCGCCCAGTTCCCGCATCTGAGCGCCGTCCGTATCGGCGCGGATGGCTCCCTGGTCGGGCTGCGTGCAGCCATGAGCCGTGGTTTAGGAGAAACACAGAACAACGAAACACGGGGGGCCGTCGTCGAAGGGGCTGTGGCTCTCGTGGCGCACCTCCTCGCACTACTGATTACCTTCATCGGCGAGGACCTCACGCTGCGCCTACTCAGCGCCGTGTGGCCCGAACTTGCCCTAGACAATGCGCCTGACCAGAAGGATGAGAGACCATGAACGAGCAGCAAAAAGTGGTCCTGAACAAGCTGTTCACGGGAGTGCCGGACCTGGACGCGGTGCTGGGCGGCGGCCTGCCGGAGTATTCCTTCAACATACTTGCGGGAGCGCCCGGAACCGGCAAGACCACCCTCTCACACCAGATCATGTTCGCCAACGCTTCCCCCGAGAGGCCGGCTCTTTACTTCACGGTCCTCAGCGAGCCGACCCTGAAGATGCTCCGCTACCAGCAGCAATTCGAGTTCTTCGATGTGAGCAAATTGGAAGATTCGGTCCGCTTCATCAACCTGAGCGACACGGTGCTGGAGAATGATCTGGGCGCCGTCCTCGACCGCATCCTCGCCGAAGTCGAAGAAGCCTCTCCGGGGCTGGTCCTCGTGGACTCGTTCCGAACGCTGATCCGAAATTCGCAGTCCGCGCCCGCCAGCGAACTGGAACTGCAAGGCTTCGTGCAGCGCCTCGCGCTGCACATGACGAGCTGGCAGGTGACCACGTTCCTGATCGGCGAGTACGCCGAGGCGGAGGTGCAGAACAACCCGGTCTTCACCGTCGCCGACGGCCTTCTGTGGCTCTCGCAGAGCGTCGAGCGCAATTCCGTCGTCCGCAAGCTCCAGGTCGTGAAGATGCGCGGCCAGGAGTCCATGCCCGGCCTGCACACGTTCCGCATCACCGGCCAGGGCCTCCAGGTCTTCCCGCGCACCTACGGCCTGCTCGGGCGGGAGCGGAAGCCGTCTTCGGGCAAACGCCAGTCCACGGGCGTGGCCGGGCTGGACGAGATGATGGCGGGCGGCATCCCGCCAGGGGACTCCGTTCTGGTGGCCGGGCCTTCCGGCTCCGGCAAATCCGCCCTGGCGACGCAGTTCCTGGCTGAAGGGGTAAAGCAGGGCGAGGCGGGTGTGATCGCGATCTTCGAGGAACGCCCCATGGACTATGTGGGCCGGGCGGACCACCTGGGCCTGGGCTTGGATGAGAAGATCGCCGAGGGCAAGCTGAAGGTCCTGTACCTGCGTCCCCTGGACCTCTCGGTGGACGAGGCCCTGCGCGCCCTGCTGGACGCCGTCAAGGAACTGGGGGCGCAGCGGGTCGTCATTGATTCCATGACCGGCTTCGAGCTGGCGCTGGCGCCCGCGTTCCGCCAGGACTTCCGCGAGTCTCTGTACCGTCTGGTGGTCGCGCTCACAGGAGCGGGCGTGACGGTGATGACGACGGTGGAGACCGTTTCCTCCTTCACCGACCTGCGTTTCAGCCCCCATGCGATCTCCTTCCTGAGCGACGACATCATCTTGCAGCGCTACGTCGAGATCGAGGGCCGGCTCCGGCGGATCATACTGGTGGTCAAGATGCGCGGCGGCGACCACAGCAAGGACATCCGGGAGTACGAGGTCACGTCCGAGGGCCTGGTCATCGGCGAGCGCCTGACGGAGTACAAGGGCCTCATCAGCGGCCTCCCGGATCGGCTGGGCTAAAGGGTTTGAAGACTGCTCAGGGGCGGGTTGCTCAAAGCGGAAAGAAGCCTCCGATGGCCGAAGACACAGAGAATGCGGAAATACGGGCGATCAATGAGAGGCTGGTCATCGCCGCCGTCCGGCAGCAGGAACTCGCCGATGCCGCCCTGAAAAGCGGGGAGCTTTACCGCCTGCTGGCCGGAAACTTCCCCGACGGCATGGTGGTTCTGTTCGACGGCGACCTCCGCCACATCCTCGCCGACGGCAGGGGGCTGGCCGCGCTGGGGCTTTCCAAAGAGGCGCTGGAAGGCAGGACGATTTGGGAAAGCTTCGCGCCTCAGACCTGCCGGCAGATCGAGCCGGCGTATCGGGCGGCGCTGGCCGGAGAAACGATGGTTCTGGAAGTCCGGTTTCCAGTCGAGAGACTTCCCCAGGAGGAGACGGGGCGCGTTTATCTGGTCCACGCGCTCCCGGTCCGGGATGACCGGGGAAACATCCTGGCTGGCATGGCGGTGGCCCAGGATGTCACCGAGCAGCGGCAGACCGAAGAAGCTGTTCGCTGGAGGGCTTACCATGACGCGCTGACCGAGCTGCCCAACCGCGCCTTGCTCCATGACCGCTTGGAGCAGGTCCTCGCCATGTCCGAGCGGTCCGGCGAGCTGGCCGCCCTGCTTTTTCTAGACCTGGACAACTTCAAGGATGTCAATGACACCCTGGGCCACGACGCCGGAGACCGCCTGCTCCAGCAAGTCGCCGCGCGTCTGGCGGGCTGCCTGCGCGCGGAAGATACGGTCGCGCGGCTGGGCGGGGATGAATTTGTCGTGCTCCTGCCCAGCCTTCAGGCCGCCGGGGATGCGGCCCAGGTCGCCGAAAAGATCACGGCTCTGCTTGCGGCGCCGGTCGTGATCGGGAAGCACCGGATGTCTGTGACCGCCAGCGTCGGGATCAGCCTGTTTCCCCGCGACGGGCGTGACGCCGCCGCGCTGATGAAACACGCCGACGCCGCCATGTACCAGTCCAAGAGGGACCGCCTCGGCGGATAGATGAAGGAGAGCGTCGTGATCGCAGACAGCCATGAGGCGTACAATGCGGAGATGCTGGCGATCAACGAGAAGCTCGTGATCGCCGGCATCCGGCAGCAGGAACTCGCCGAAACCGCTCTGCGGGCGGAACAGCGCCTGCGCGATCTCGTGCAGGGGCTGGATGCCGTCATCTGCGAAGTGGACACGCGGACGGGGCGACCCGCGTTCCTGAGCCTGCGGGCGGAGACCTTCCTCGGGCATCCCCTGGATCGCTGGCACGCGCAGCCTGATTTTCTGGCCGAGATCATCCATCCCGGCGACCGGGAGCGGGTCACGGCGCTTTTTCCGGTATTTGCCCAGGAGGGCCAGGACTATGAGTACGAGTTCCGCGCTCTGTCCTCAGACACAGACCTGATTTGGATGCGTAACATCGTGCGCCTGGTTCACGACGCCGAGGGGAACGTGGAGTTGCTGCGCTGCGTGATCGTGGACGTGACCGCACAGAAACAGGCGGCGCAGGCGCTGGAAGCGGCTTACGCGCGGGAGCGCAACATTGCAGTCAATTTGCAGCGTGCTCTGCTGTTCATGCCGCCCGAAAATTCCTTTCCGGGCCTGGCAGTCAAGACGCTCCACCAAGCCGCTTCCGACGAGAGTCTGGTCGGCGGTGACTTCTGGGACACCTTCGCGTGTGATCACGGGAATGTGGCCCTGGTCGTCGGCGATGTCATGGGGCACGGCCTGCCTGCGGCGGTGTTCACGGCCGAACTCAAATACGCGCTGCGCGGCTTTGTGCGAGAGCACCAGCACCCCGGCCGCATCTTGAAACAGATGAACGCTTACCTGTGTGAGAGTTTTCGCTTGTATGGCGAAGGGCTGAACGAGGAAGGGAATGACGCCCCGGTGTGTCTGGCGCTCGCCATTGTCAACACCGCGACGGGGGAGGGCGTGGTCGCCGCCGCCGGGATGGAGCCGCCGCTGCTTGTCCGCCGTGACGGCCAGATGGAAGAAATGAAAATCAACGGCCTGTTGCTGGGGCTTCAGCCGGGGACGGAATACACGGAAACGCCGTTTCATCTCCATCCGGGAGACCTGATCATCCTGACGACTGACGGCGTGACCGAGGCGCGGCAGGGCAAACAGTTTTTGGGTTACGAGGGCCTGATGCGTCTGGCACAGGAAGGCCGGTCATTGGGAACGCTGGAACAGATGGGGCAGACGATCCTCGAAGGGGCGCGGGCATTTGCCAATGGGAAACTCACGGATGATGCCTGCGTCCTTCTCGCGCGGCGACAATAAAGACCGATACAGGAGTCATCGTATGAAACTTGGACTGAGCATGTGGAGCTACGCCGCTGCCCACCGGCGTGGGCAGCTCGACATCCCCAGCTTTATCCAGGAAGCCAAGCGCCTGGGCGTCCTGGGCGTCGAGCTGCTGGACTTCTTCTGGCGCGACATTCCCACGGAGATGCCGGGTGTCCAGGCCGCCCTGCAAGACACCGGCCTGGCCGTCGGCGTTTACTCCGTCGCCAACAACTTCGTCTCCGCCCATGAGAGCGAGCGCGCCGCCCAGGTCCACAAAATCCGGGACGGCGTGGACATGGCCGTTCGCTTCGGCGCCCAGACCGTGCGCGTCTTCGGCGGCGATGTGACCCCCGAGTTCACCTACAAGCAGTGCCTGCTCTGGATCATCGAGGGCCTGACCGACGCCGCCCGGTACGCCTACGATCACGGCATCACCCTGGCCCTGGAGAACCACGGCAAGCTGGCGGGCCGCAGCGATCAGGTGGAAACCATCCTGAACGCCGTCGCCAGCCCCGCCCTCAAAGCCAACCCGGACACGGGGAACTTCCTGCTGGTCCATCAGCCCTCCCACGTCGCCGTCGCCGCGCTGGCCCCCCGTGCCGCCATGTGCCACTTCAAGGACTTTCAGGTCGTTCCCGATGACTACGAGGGCTTCGCCTACACCGGCATCGAGGGCCTGAAGTTTGCCGGGACCGCCATCGGCGAGGGCGAGGTGGACCTGCCCGACTGCGTGACCAGTCTCCGCCAAGCCGGCTTCGACGGCTGGCTGAACATCGAGTACGAGGGCGAGGAAGACCCCTTTTCCGCCGTCTCCCGCTCCGTAGACTACACGCGGCATCTATTGCAGACGGCATAAAGGAGGCTTCTGATGAACTGTTCTCTCCTACTGACAGCCGCCGTCGGTCTGGCCCTTCTCGCTCCCGCCGCTCATGCCCGCACGGTTGTTGTGACAGCCGCGAACAATGAGAATTCCGTGGTTCTAAATCAGGGTGATACGTTGTTGGTCGTGCTTAATGCTAACGGTGCCGCTGGGTATACCTGGCATGTCGTTTATGACCCCAACGGGCCGCTGCACCTCTCCGGTAAGCACATTTATCCTGGGTCCTTCGGCAACAAAGGTGTCGGCAGCGCGAACAGCGAAGAACTGCGTTTCACACCTTCACAGAGCGCGACGCTTGGGCGTACTGGCTTCCTCAATCTCCTGCGGATGCGAAATGAACCTGGTGTTGGCGGCGGCTACCTTTGGCACATGATGTACACCATAAAGGCGGCCAAATGAAACTCGGCAAACACAGCAAGCTGGTGATGATCGGCGACTCGATCACCGATGCGGGCCGGGCGCAGCCCGCCGGGGAGGGTCTGTTCGGCGCGCTGGGCAGCGGCTACGTCAGCCTCGTGGACGCTCTCCTGGGCGCCGCCTACCCCGACTACGGCATCCGCGTCGTCAACATGGGGACGGGGGGAAACACCGTCCGCGACCTGCAAGCGCGCTGGCAGACGGACGTGCTGGACCGCTGCCCCGACTGGCTCTCGGTCATGATCGGGATCAACGACGTGTGGCGGCAGTTCGACTCGCCCCGCCAGACGGAACAGCACGTCCTCCCGGACGAGTACGAGCGGACTCTGGACGGCTTGATTGCCCAGACGCTGCCCTCGGTCAAAAACATTGTCTTGATGACGCCCTTCTACATCGAGCCGAACCGCGCCGACCCCATGCGCGCCCGCATGGACGAGTACGGCGCCGTCGTGCGTCAGTTGTCGGAGAAGCACGGCACACTGTTCGTGGACACGCAGGCCGCCTTCGACGCCGTCCTGACGGCCTACTACCCGGCGACACTGGCCTGGGACCGCGTCCATCCCAGCCTGACCGGCCACATGGTCCTCGCCCGCGCCTTCCTGAACGCGGTCGAGTTCGCGTGGTGACGGGAGCCAGAGATGAGCCTATGGCGGCGCGAAGCCCTGACTCGGTTCCCGGATTTGTACCGGCAGATCGCCGACGCGGAGGGGCTACATTTTGTCTGGATGGCGTTGTGGCATGGGCTGTTCAAGCCTGCGTATGAAAAAGAGCCGCCTGATATGGAGACATCTGCGCGGGTCTATGAATACGCTGTCTGGAGTCTGAAACAGCGCAGTATCCGTGTTCGCAGGGCAGTTGGAGATGAGTTCTATCAAAGGCTGGCGGATGATCCACGGACGCGGCGGGACATGCCGCGCTGGATTTCGCAAGAAGACTTCGACCAGCTGCAATTCGCGTGGGATTATATGACCCCTCAGAACTATGCCGCCCTCCGGCGGGAGTTTACCGGGAACAAAGCGCAGATAGATAAAGAAGAGTAGAGTAAAGAGTCAGGACACGGCGTTCGGCTGATTCCGAGGGATAACATTATGGCACAACACACTATCGTCGTCATGGAAGGCGATCAGACCGGGCAGGAGCTTCTGGTGGAGGCCCTGCGCGTCCTGAACCCCGCCGTCACTAAGGTGGACGCGCAGTTCGCCCACTTCGACCTGTCGCTGGAGAACCGGCGTGCGACAAACAATCAGGTCGTCCATGAGGCCGCCCAGGCGATGAAGCAGCACGGGCTGGGCATCAAGGCCGCCACCATCACGCCTGAGATCAAAGGTGACGTCGGCTCCCCCAACGCCATCCTGCGGTCGGAGATTGACGGCACGGTTATTGTCCGCACCGGGCGGCGGCTGCCGGGCGTCCTGCCGGTCGGCGGCGTGTCCGCCCCTATGTCCGTCGTCCGCATGGCCGTCGGCGACGCTTACGGGGCCAAAGAATGGCGCGAAGGCGAGGGGTACAACGAGGTCTCGTACCGAACCGAAACGCTGAACCGGGGCATCTGCCGCATGGTCGCCGAGTTCTCCTTCCGCCATGCCCGCAAGATGGGGGCCAAAGTGTTTGGCGGCCCCAAGTATACGGTTTCCCCGGTCTACGAGGGCATGTTCAAAGAGGAAATGGACGCTGCCGCCAAGAAATACCCGGATGTCCGCTACGAGCCGCAGCTCATTGACGCCACCTATGCCCTGCTGCTGGCACGGGCGTCCGAGCCATTGGTCATTCCTGCCCTGAACCGCGACGGCGACTGCCTCAGTGACCTCGTTCTGGCCTTCTACGGCTCCATCGCCGGGTCCGAATCGCTGCTGATCTCCTTCGATGAGAACTTCGAGCCGCGCGTCGTGATGACCGAAGCGCCCCACGGCACGGCCCCTGCGCTGCAAGGGAAGAACATCGCCAACCCGCTTGCCATGATCCTGGCCGGTGCGTCCATCCTGACCTACCTGCACACGCCCGCCGCCAACCGCGCCTCCCGCGCCATCTACGAGGCGGCTTTTGAGGCCCTCCACGACGGCACCCGCACATCGGACCTGGGCGGCGGCGCGACCACCTCGGAGTTTGTGGACACGGTCATCCACCGGGTCCAAAGCAAGGTCGAGGTGTGGGAAACGCTGGGGGAGCGGTAGGAACCTGGCCCGCGCGAAGCGGCACCGGCACTGGAAGTGCCGGCCTACTCAACGTGGAAGTCGCTCCGCGACTGGGGAAGGGTATCATGTAGCTTGTCCTCAGTGCCGGAGGCACTTTCACTGAGAGTAGGCTGGCACTTCCAGTGCCGGTTTCTAGCTCTAGGAGACATTAGGAGACGACGATGAGGTGTGTTACCTGCAAACAGGCCGATGTGGAACCGGGAACAGCGCCCGCGACGCTGGAACGTGGCGGCATGACGCTGGTGGTGAAGCATGTGGCCGCGCGCGTCTGCCCGAATTGCGGCGAGGAATATGTGAACGAGGATGCGGCGGCACGTCTCATGGAAACGGCAGATCAGGCCGCGCGCTTCGGCGTTCAGGTAGACGTTCGCGAATATGCCGTTGCCTGAGAGAAGCACGCCCATGCCCCTGCTGTCCGACAAACCGTTCACCAGCCTCAGCCTTATCGCGGCCCCCGCCGTGCTGACCAACGCCTCCTCGGTCCTGGCCCTGGGCACCTCCAACCGCTTCGCGCGCGCCATTGACCGCGCCCGCGCCTTGTCTGTGCTGCTGGAAAAGGAGCAGGTGACGGATGACCCCATGATGATCATGCGGGTCCGCCATCTCAACCGGCTGGAACGGCGCGCATTGCTGCTGCTCTACGCCCTGCGCGTGTTCTACCTCGCGCTGGGGTCGTTCGCGGTCTCGGGTCTGATCTCGCTGCTGGGCGCGAGCGTGGCTTCATCCACGCACCATATCATCTTTCGGGTCATTCTCATGGTCGGCCTGGTGACAGGGATGGTCGGAGTGGGGGGCTTGGTCTTCGGCTGCTCCATTCTCGTCGAGCAAACGCGGCTGGCCGTCAAGAACGTCGGGGAGGAGGCCACTCTGGTGCGTGAGCGGTTCAAAGACTACCGCATGGCCTCGGAGAAGGCGGGTGAGCCGGGATGAGGCGCGGCGACCTTCCAACCAGCCTCCATGCGCGGCTGGAGCTGTCTTTGTACCAGGTGGAAGTTGGGCGGTACGCCTCCCTGGACCTCGCCGAGATTACCTGGCCGCATTGGGTCGTCAGCTTTATTCAGCAGGGGCGGGTCGAGACGGCCACGCGCGGTGTGCGGAGCCGGGCGGGGGACGGCGACGCCATGATCCACCCGCCGCACCTGCCGTTTTCGGAGCGCGCGAACGGGCCGGGGACGCACCTTTACTTCGTCTTCGATACGCGGGTCCCGCCCCACCTCGACCTGCTGCGGCTGCACCCCGTCTCGCCCGTCGTCCGCGTCCCATCCCCCGCCGACTATGCCGGCACCTTTGACCGCCTCCTGGACGCCTGGGCTACACCCGCCTCGCCCGCGCGCGACCTGCGCGCCTTCGCCCTGGCCGCCGATCTGCTGGCCGCCGTCCTGGACGGCTGGCAGGCGGCGGGCCGTCCGCCCCGCCCTGCCGCGTTGCAGACGCCCGAAGACCGCTTCGCGGACATCGTGGGCTTCATGGCCGAGCACCTGGACCGCCGGCTGACCCGCGATGACCTGGCGGGTCGTGTCTGCCTGCACCCCGGCTACTTCGACCGTGCCTTCCGCGCCGCCTACGGGCTGGCCCCGATGCAGATGCTGCGCGACCTGCGCCTGCGCCGCGCCCGGCAGCTTTTGGAAAGCACGGACGACACGCTCGACTCCATTGCCCATACCTGCGGCCTGGGCGATGCCGCCGCCTTCAGCCGCGCCTTCCGGGCGCGCTACGGGGCCGCGCCGGGGCAGCATCGGCAAAGTGCGAAACAGACGCGGCAGGCCGTTCTCTATCCCCCGCCTTTGGGGGAGTAGGATTGGGGGAGTTAGGAGAGGATGGACTACTCTTCTCCAGTTCCCCCATTCTTGGGGGCTAAGGGGTTCTTGGGGGCTTCACCCCTGACCTAGCTGTACCCGCGCCGGGACGGCTTCGGTCGGAGCCTGGGGACGCGCGGGCGATCCCAGCATCCACGCATCCACTTCCTCTACCGCCGCCGTCATGGCCGCCGCTTCCGCCGCCACGCGCTGCATGTCCGAGGCCAGCCGGGTCAGGTCCGCGATGTCGTGCGCGCCGGTGTAGTAGGCCGCCAGGCCTGCCCGCAGCGCCTCGGTCTCGGCGGCCATTTCCTGCCGCAGAACGGAGAAGCGACGCACCAGCACGTTCGCCCGCGTGGTCGCGTCCGCCCGCCGGTGCAGGGCCTCGACGCGCCGGAGGAGCGAGGCGGCCACCACCCGGTCCGGCTCGGCCTGGGCCGTCTGCAAGGTCTCCGCAGCCGTCCGCCGCAATACCTCCGTCATGATGTCCGGCGTCTCGCCGCCCAGCGACAGATGGCCCACCGCCCGCGTGGCCGGCAGCTTGTCAATCGCGTCGCCCAGCGCCCGCAGCGCGCTCCGCAGGTCCGTTCCCGACGCTGGCCCCTGCCCTTGTGCCGAGGCGACTTCCTGGCGGACCACGTCCATCACCAGCGTCAGGTAGGAGCGCTCCAGCTCGTCGTGCGCCTGCGGCAGCAGGGCCGCGATCTCGCCGGGCGTCACGGGCTGGGCGTACATCCGGCGGTGCCCACGCGCCAAAAGCCGGCGCGGCTGGGCGAAGGCAAAGAACCAGGCCCATATACCACCGGCACCGGCACCGAGCAGCAGAGACGGCGCATCGTAAGCGCCAGGCTGAAAGAGGAATGCCAGCAGACACGCCAGCGCCCCCGGCGTCGGCAGCAGGCCCACGATGGACCAGACGCGGGCCGGGGTGCGGACAGCCAGGAGGGTGGCGCGCGCCTCCGCGGCGCTCATCCGCCCCTTCTGGCTGCCGAGCCACCGCCGCCCCCAGAACCCAACGGGCGCCGGGGTGTCTTCCACGGACTCTATGGCCCGCCCGGCGCGGCGCGCGATCAGTGCCCGGCAGCGATTCTCGCCTAAATCTTGGGGGAACAGGTTCATGAGTGTCTCCTGACAGTCGCGACTGAGTACAGCAGCCCCCTAACCCCCAATTCTGGGGGGACCGGACGGGAACAGTCCCGGACACATCTGGCTCCCCCAGAATTGGGGGCAGGGGGGCGTTACTCTCCACACATTCGTGGCCCGACGCGGGATTTCCTGCCGCGAAGTGGGATATTTTAGGGCCGTTTTCGGGTAGAAGCAGTCGGAACATCCGCCGCCGAAGCGCGGCAGCATGAAGGGGCAAGATGCTGTTCTTTGCGACCGACGTGTCCGACCCGGAGGCCGTGAAGTCGGCCATTGACGCGACGGTAGAAAAGTTCGGGCGGCTGGACAGCGTGTTCGCCAATGCAGGCATCAATGGCGTCTGGGCGCCGCCGGAAGAGCTGAAGCCGGAAGAGTGAGACAAGACGCTCGCCATCAACCTCAAAGGGGACGTTCCTGACGGTCCATTACGCCGTGCCGCATCGGAAAAAGGGTGGAGGCGGCTCGATCATCACCAGTAGCGTCAACGGCGCCCGGACGTTCTCCAACCCCGGCGCGTCCGCCTACAGTTCCAGCAAGGCCGGGCAGGTCGCCTTCATGAAGATGGCCGCCCTGGAACTCGGCCGCCACGGCATCCGCGTCAACGCCGTCTGCTCCGGCGCGATCCACACCCAGATTGACGAGCGTACCGAGCAGCGCGACACCGAGAGCATCGGCATCAAGGTCGAGATGCCCGAGGGTAGCCCCGCTTTAAACGAAGGGCAGGGCGAGCCGGTGGACGTCGCCGAAATCTGCCTGTTCCTGGCTTCCGACTTCTCGCGCCACGTCTCCAGCGTGGACATCTATGTGGACGGCGGCGCGTCCCTGCTCCGCTAGGTCTGGGAGGCCCCCCGGTGCTCTGATGGAAGAACCTGGCCGTCGGCTTTACTGCCGACGGCTTTTTGCCGTCTGCGCCCACGGAACCCTAAGTTTTATTGGCATCCCTGCCGACAATAAACGCAGTATGGATGCAAAACGAACTACGCTTTGTTGTCACCCTGTCCGGCAGACGGGTCTTTCCCAAACGGGGTTTACTCTGGTCGAGATCATGCTGGCCTTGTTCGTCTTTGGGATGATCACCCTGCTGTTTGGGGCGGTCTTCCCGGTCGCTTCGCGGGCGGGGCATACAGCCAGCAACTACGCCGAAGCGGCCATGATCGGACAGCGCAAGATTGACCAGTGTCGGCAGGCCGGCTATGCCAACACTTACGGCAGCAGCGCCGGCAGCAAAATGACCGCCCTGGGCATCATAGACAATCCCCAGCCGGCCGGCTACCCCATTGTCAGCGGCCCGACGACGACTTACACATTCACATCGGTGGACAAGCTGGTGACCAACGGCGCCGTCACGGGCTATTATCAGGCCGGCGCGACGGGCACATTGAGCATTGGTCCCGTTCCGAGCGGCGCCGGCTGGGCGGCCCCGTCGGTAGGCCAAGCGGTCTTGGTCACGGCGGCCATCCAATGGACCGGCGGCCCCCAGGGAAGCGGCCTGTACACCAGCAGCACGTTGATTCGCAGCTACTGACCCTTTCGCGACTACTGACCCTCAGCCTCCGATCAGCGCCGACGCGATCAGCAAGAAGAAGCCGCTGCCGTTAAGGAGAGACAAATGCAAGTGACACTCAGACGCCGCCGCTGCGGGCGTGGCTTCACGCTCATAGAAGTGCTGACGAGTCTGTTCGCGCTGTGTCTCATTCTGACGGGCAGCGTGGCCCTGTTCATCGCCACCCTGCGAATGACCGCCAGTGTCACCAACTCAACCAGCGTCTCGCTCGACGCGGCCACCGCCGCCCAGCGCGTCATCGAGAACCTGCGTGAAGCGCAGGATTTCGTGCCCGTGGATGCCAGCCGCAACCCTGTCCCGGACGGCTCCAGCGGCAGCGGCCTTTACATCTGCTTTCCAAGCGCTTACAAGCCCGTGACGGTGGGACGAGGCGGCGGCGCGACTGTTACTCTGAGCGCGACGCCTGCGGCCGGGCCGCCCAGCGCCGTTTATGACACGTCAAGTTTTACCAAGAATCTGTACATCTACCGCTCCGACGGCAGCGGCAATCCCAGTGAGAACGGGACCTGTCTGTGGATCCAGGGGACGGAAAACGGCGCGGCGGTTCCTTCCTCCGTCGTGAACGGCGTGGCCGTCCCCGGCCATTCCCTGGTAAAGACCCTCGATCCCGCGTCGCCCAGCGCCGTGCAGTTCAGCAAGGTGATGGACACGAACACTCCTCCCAATGTTCTGCCCTTCCGGGTGCAGATCAGCATCTCGTGTTCCACTCCCGACACCCTCCATGCCCGGACGAGTTCAGACTCCACCGCCGGCGACACGGTCAGCATGACCGGTGAATGTGTGCAGATCCGCAACCACGGCAGCGTACCGAATGCCTTTGTCGGGCCGCTGCCGCTGCCTTAACTGCCTTAAGCCAACGCGGAATTCTTCCAGAAAATGCAAACCCAGAGAGAAATGCAAACTCAAAGAGAAATGCAGCCCCAGAGGTGTCGGAAAATGTTAATGTTTCAGCCCGCCCACACCCGCCGGCGACAGCGAGGGACAGCCCTTGTGACGACCCTCGCGATGCTCCTGAGCATGAGCATCCTCTCGCTGGGCGTCCTGAGTCTGACCGGCGGGGCGCTCCAAATCACTCACCGGCGCACCGAGTCGAACGTCGCCTTCAACATCGCCGAGTCGGGCCTGGACCTCGCTCTGATCTGGCTCACCCAGCAGCCAGGCCCGCCCACCGCAGCGAGCCTGCACCCGCTCGTCAATTTCTTCGGCAACACGGGCGGCGTCATTGCGAATCCGCTGGGTGATCCGCATCAGGCCAACAGCTCCGTCACCGTGACCATCAGTGAAGACGTTGCCAATACCAATGATGTTTCGGCCACCGGCGTGGATAACCAGAAGCACTACGTCATCGAGGCTGTGGGGAAATCCGCGGACGGCATGACCGAGATCGTCCGGGCGTATGTCCAGCAGACCAGCTTCGGCAAGTACGCCTTTTTTACCAACCAGGACCCCTCCAATCTGACCTGGGTCGCCGGCCGCAGCAGCTTTGACGGCCCCGTGCATACCAACAATGCCGACGGCGGCCACTCAAACGTCTTGTGGACGAACAACACGCCCATCTACAAATACCTGGGCAATGATGCCTTCACTTACGGCAACACGCCCTACTGGTTTTACAACAACCCCTCGAACAACTCCAGCTATTACCAACCGCCGGGCGGCAATGACTGGACAAGCGTCGCTTCCTACGGGGCGGCAGGGGTCCATCAATCCGGCAGCATCACCATGCCGACTGCCAGTGCCGATCAGCAGGATGCCGCCCTGGGGCTGCCCAAAAATACGCCCGTCGGAGGCAGCGTGCCGGCCACCTCCGGCGTTTCCGTGGTTCCCGGCGGCGGTGTCTATATCCACTGCGCCTCCTCCGCCAATGACGTTCAGCAGATGGTACTGAGCGTGGACAGCCAGGGCAGCCAAGTGGTCACCATCCAGCAGACCAGCGACGCCGGCCTACGGACTCAGACCATTGTGACCCTGGATAAGACGACGAACCCCGGCGTGACCCATATCAAGTCGGGCGCTTACAACGCCGCCAGTTCGAGTTTTCAGATGACGGCCCAGCCGGACGCAGGCCCCACAAACGGCGTGATCTACTGCGACGGCAACATCGGCAGCACCGGGGCCGGCAATTACAACACGACCACACCCGGTCAGGGGCTTTCAGGAGTGATCGCGGACAAGTCCAAGGTCGTCCCGAACGACCAAGGCATCACGATCGCCACCGATCAGGCCAAAAACATCAACATCAACGGCAGCGTCGTTTACAAGACGGCCCGCGCCCAGGATGCCCAGGGAAACGCTCTGCCGGAGAATGATCCGGCCAACGCCACGTTCCTCAAGCAAGCCGGGACGCTGGGATTGGTCTCCAAGACCGTCCAACTGGTAGATAATGACGCCTCCGGCAGTGCGCTCGGCGACTTGGAACTTGACGCCACGGTTCTCGCTTACGACACGCTTCAGTCCGTGGACTACGCGCAGCGCGCGCCGCACAAGTTCTTTTGCATGGGGGGGGAGATCGCGAACCAGCGAGGCACCCTGGGCCAGTTCAATTCCTCCACCCGCGCCATGGTCTCCGGCTACTCCGGCACCTATAGTTATGACAATCGCTTGGCCGTCAATCCACCGCCGTACTTCCCGACGACCAGCCACAACTACGATGTCATCTCCTGGCAGCGTGTCGCGGCGACACTTCCCTAGCCTGGCGCGCAACAGGGGACGTTGACGAATACATTCAAAATTGACAACAAGAGGTGACTTCGCGCCATAGCCGCCGTGTGCTGCGTTCTGCCATAATAAGCCCAACTTTGAAGCAGGGAGAATCCGACATATGGCACTGACGGAAGAGCAGTTGCAGCACTTTTACCGCGAAGGCTACGTCGTCGTCCCCGGCCTTGTCCCCCAGACTTCCGTGGACGCCGTGCTGGCCGCCGCCCCTCCGGTAGAAGGAGAAGGCGGCGGCTGGGGCGCGCAGACTTTTGACCACGCCCGACCCGAAGCTCAGGCCGGAGTTCACCGGCTGCTGGTCGAACCGGGCATCGTGGACGCCGCCCGCAGCATCTTCGGCAACGAGCCAGACGTCTTCTACGGAATGCTGGCCGTCGTCAAGGCGCGCGGCGGGAATGGCCTGCCCTGGCACCAGGACAACCAATACACGCAAATTCTGGGCGGCGCGATCAACATCTTCGCCGCCCTGTGCGACATCACCCCCGACAAGGCCATCCTCTGGGTCGCGCCCGGCAGCCACCGGCTCGGCACGCAGCCCTCGAAGGAGAATACGGACACGGCGCCCGGCCACCGCGAGGCGGTCGTCGCCCCCGAAAACGGCGTCCCGCTCCCCGCGATGAGAACCGGCGACGTCTGCATCTTCGACCGCAATACCTATCACCGCTCACTCCGAAACGAGACGGACCAGCCTCGATTCGCCTATGCCGCCCAGTTCCAGTCCGAGAACTCCCGCGACGCCCAGACGGGCGCGCGCGTGTCGCCCAACATCCCCGCCCGCCTCTGCGCGACCGATCTGGCCGAAATGTGGCGGCGCAACGGGCTGCTGACGTAACCCCATTGAACGAGAGGAACACAACCATGACCCCGACGATCACCGACGACCAGAAGCGTCAGTATCGAGACGACGGCTATTTTCTGCTGGAAAACGTCTTCACCTCCGCTGAAATGGACCGTGTGGCAGTCCTGATCGAAGGCTACCAGCGCCGCCATGAGGAGGCGCTGGCCGCTCAGGGCGGCACGGCGGGCATCTCGCGGGCCGGCGAGATCACCTTCACCGATCACCTGGCCGAGCACGACCCCGAACTCGCCGCGTTCGTCAAACGCCCTGAATTCGTCGCCATCGCCACCCATCTTCTCGGCCCGGACGTGGACCTGTACTGGAACCAGTCCGTCTTCAAGCAACCCGAAGGCAAGCGGGAGTTCCCCTGGCACCAGGACGACGCCTACACGCCCGTCACCCCATCGCCGTACTTGACCCTATGGCTGGCCCTGAACGACGCCACGCCCGAAAACGGCTGCATCTCGGTCCGGCCCGGCTCCCACAAGGGTGGCCTGGCCCCGCACCACCCCAGCCCCATCGGCCTGGTCTGCCACGAGGCGGACGACCCCGATCAGGGCGTCCTGGTCCCGGTCAAGGCCGGCTCGATGGCCGTGTTCCAGTCGCTGACCATGCACAAGAGCGGCGCGAACACGTCTTCCGGCCCGCGCAAGGCGTATGTCATCCAGTATTCGGCGGCAGGCCTCCGCAACGCCAAGACGGACGAACTCATTCCCAACGAGATTCCGCTGGCACGGGGCGGGAAGGCGGCGTAGGGCGCCCGCGCGCCGCCCGGCACTGGAAGTGCCGGTCTACTCCCGGTGAAAGTCGCCCTGCGACTGAGGATAGGCCCACATCGGCTTTTCTTCAGTGCCGGAGGCACTTCCACTTTGAGTAGCCCGGCACTTCCAGTGCCGGGCGGCGCGGGAGTCCCTGCGCTGTCTGAAACCCCGGTGCGTGGGGTACAACCACCCTATGCTCATCACCCGCGACACTCCCCCTCGCGACTCCGTCCGCGCCGGGTTCTTTTTCGCCCTGGGTGTGGTTCTGCTGGCCCTCCTCGCCCTCGTCGCCCGCCGCTTCGCCGAGGCGACTCTGGCCGTGCTTGCGCCCTTCGCCGTCGGGCTGATCCTGGCCCTGATGCTGGACCCGCTGGCGGAGAGGCTCACTCGGCGCGGCCTGGGGCGGACGCCGGCTGTCGGATTGGTCTTCAGCGTCTTTCTGCTCGTGATCGTCGGGCTAGGCTGGCTGACGATTCCTGCCCTGATCGCTCAGGCCAGCGACCTGTCGCAGAACGGGCCGACCTACATCGCAGGGCTTCAGGACTACACCAACAAATTCCTCCAGGCCCACCACAAGATCGGGCCGGTCAAGCTGCCGGACACCTTCGACCAGCTCACCCAACAGTTCTCGGGCCGCGCGTCCGCCTTTCTGAGCCAGGCTGGCAGCCATGTGGTCGCTGTCCTGGTCGGCTCGGTCACGCTCGTCATCCAGATGATTCTGACGCTGATAATCACGTTCTTCCTGCTGCTCGACCTGGGCCGCCTGCGGGCGCGCTTGTTTTACCTCGCCCCCGAGCGCTGGCGCCGGATGATGCACGACATGGGCCGCGACGTCATGGGCGTTTTTTCCGACTACCTGCGCGGGCTGGTGATCGTCTGCGCCCTCTACGGCGCGGCGACCATCGGCCTGTTGTACCTCTTGAGTTACTGGCATCACCCGCTGGCCCATTATGCGCTCCTGGTCGGGGCGGCGGCGGGCATTCTGTACGCCATCCCCTACCTCGGCTCGACGGCGACCGCCCTGGTGACGTTTCTGGTCGCCTTCGCCGCCGCGACCGCCGACCACGCCAGCGGGCTTGCCTTTGGCGGTATTGCCGTGGCCGCGTCACTGGCGCTGAATCAAGTCTTCGATGGCGTCGTCACCCCGCGCGTGGTCGGCGGCGGGGTGGGCCTGCACCCGATTTTGGCGATCTTCGCCCTGGTCATCGGCGGCGAATTGTTCGGCATCTGGGGAATGCTGCTGTCCGTCCCCATCGCCGGCAGCATCCAGACCATTTTGTTCCGGCTGTACCCGAAGCTGACCGCGCCCACCCCGCCGCCGTTCCTGCGGACACAGGGCGTGGCGCTGGATGAGGGCGAGTCGGCCAAAGTGCTGGAAGGGGATCAGTCGGTGACGGCGCAGCGGCAGCAGGAAGAAAAAGAGGGGACAAAAGAGGGTGCGGGCACCCGGCCGTAGGGACTGGCGCTGTCTACACGGGGCTGAAGGCTTTATTGGGGTAACCCCCGTGCTTCGGTAAAGCAAATCCCCGCCTTCGCGGGCAGAAGAGCCGAATGAACGTATTCTTCTTCGCCCGCGAAGGCGGGAGCTTGCACTTCTGAAGCACGGGGGTTACCCCAATAAAGCCTTCAGCCCCGTGGGAAAGACCCGCGACACAAGTTCCTTGACCCTCTCAAAGCGCGTCGTTCTGGAAGAACTCGATGACCTCGCCGTCCAGCCCCCGGACAAATGCCAGGCGGACCAGCATGGGGGGGTCGCCGGCAATCGTGACGTCCTGTGGCTCGACCTGCGAGCGCGCCCCTGCCGCCAGGGCGCGGGCATACGCGCCGTCCACGTCAGACGTCCGCAGGGCGAAGTGCAGCAGCGCGCCTTCAGGCGGCTCCGTCCCCGGCGCGTACTTGCCCCCGGCGAAGACCTCCAGATAGTTGCCGTCGCCCGTGTCCAGCATCGCCGCCCGGCCGTCGCCCTCGCCCCAGCCGTAGGCGCGGACGAAGCCCAGGCCGTCCTGATAGAAGCGCAGGGTCGCCTCGAAGTCGGAGGCGCGCAGGGCGACATGGTGGAAGCCGGGCGCGGTCTTTGGCCTTTGTGGTGAAGTTGTCTCTGACAAGGTGTTGCTCTCCTCAAGGTGGTGTCCGCAGATTCTACCCGCCGGACACCGATACCATGCCCTTGACATCGCCCGCCGCGCGCGTGTATAATGAGGCCAAACTTTCTTTGACAATTTTTTGAGAAGCAAAGGCGATGACGAAGACGAGTACGCCGCGAACACCTTAGCAGAGCGATCTGCGCCAGAGAGCCGGGGGAGCTGAAAACCGGCAGGGGACGCGCGGTGGAACATGACTTCCGAGCCGGGTGGGGGAAAGGCGCATTGGGGATGCTCGATGTGCCGAGTAGTTCACTCCGGGGGGCTCCCGTGACAGGGCCAGGGTCGAAAGAACGCGCCCATCTGCGCGCCACTTGCACCCGCCAAGGCGGACGCCGTGAGGCGTCCGTGAAACAAGGTGGTACCACGGAGGCCCCCGCCGGACGGCGGATCAAAACAGCCTTTCGTCCTTGACATATTTTTTGTGCCGGGGCGAATGGCTTTTTTAGTGCCTGTCTTCATGTCCGTGGGAGGATACCAATGCCGAAAGTGTTAGGGAAAAAGGTTTTAGGACTTCGCTGCCGCGAATGCGGCGAGCAGTATGACAAAGCGCCGATCCATGTCTGCGATCTGTGCTTTGGCCCGCTTGAAGTGCAGTACGACTTCGAGGCTGGGCCGAAGATCACGCGCGAGCTGATTCAAAGCGGCCCGCTCTCCATGTGGCGCTACGCTGACCTGCTGCCGCTCGACGGCGAGCCGTGTGTCGGCAAACAGGTCGGGTTCACGCCGCTCGTCCGAGCCGAGAATTTAGGCCGGGCGCTGGGGCTGAAGGAAGTTTACGTCAAGAACGACGCCGTCAGCCACCCGACGCTGTCGTTCAAGGACCGCGTGGTTGCCGTGGCTCTGTCGAAAGCCCGTGAGTTTGGGTTCCAGACCGTCGGCTGCGCTTCCACGGGCAACCTCGCCAACTCCGTCGCCGCCCACGCCGCCGAAGGGGGCTTCGAGGCATACATCTTCATCCCGCACGACTTGGAGCAGGGCAAGGTCGTCGGGACGCTGATTTACGGCGCGAACGTGCTGTCCGTGCAGGGCAACTACGACGAAGTGAACCGGCTCTGCTCCGAGGTCGCCGGCAAGTACGGCTGGGGCCTGGCGAACGTCAACCTGCGCCCGTTCTACGGCGACGGCTCCAAGACCTTCGGCTACGAGATCGCCGAGCAGTTAGGCTGGAAGGCGCCGCAGCACATCGTTTGCCCCTCGGCGGGCGGCTCGCTCGTGACCAAAATTTACAAGGCGCTGAACGAGTTTGCCCACTTCGGTCTGATTGACGGCGTGCCGACGAAGATGTATGTCGCGCAGGCCACCGGCTGCAATCCAATCTCGACGATGGTGAAGGAGCGGTCGGAGATCATGAAGCCGGTCCGGCCCAACACCATCGCCAAAAGCATCGCCATCGGCAACCCCGCCGACGGGTACTACGCCGCCCAGGCCTGCCGCAAGTCGGGTGGCTGGGCCGAGGACGTGAGCGACGAGGAGGTCGTCGAGGGCATCCAGCTTCTGGCTGAGACCGAGGGCATCTTTACCGAAACGGCGGGCGGCGTGACGGTGGCGACCACGCGCAAGCTGATTCAGCAGGGCGTCATCCCCAAAGACGAGAGCGTGGTCATCTGCATCACCGGCAACGGCCTGAAGACGATTGACGCCGTGCTGGGCAAGATCGGCAAGACAATTCCCATCCAGCCCTCGCTGGCATCGCTCGAAGAAGCCCTGGCGAACCGCGCGCACGCGCTCCCGGCGAAGGCGGTCCCGGCGTCGGAACTGGTGAACGTGTAAATAGTCCCGGCACTTCCAGTGCCGGTCTACGCGAAGTCAAAGTCGCTCCGCGACTCAGAACAAGAACACAGAACTGGCTCACGATGACTGTTTCCCAGTCGCGGAGCGACTTTCACTTTGAGTAGACCGGCACTTCCAGTGCCGGGTGAGATAACATGAGAGCCTACCGTGAAAACCTGGCGCCCGACGAGCAGGCGCAGTTCGACCGGATGCGCGCCGAGGACGCCGAAGCGCCGCGCCAGTTCGTCAACTTTGCCTTCTACAAGCTGGACCCGCTGTTCCGGCGTGAATTAAGTGAAGCTGAGAGGTCGGACGCTGCCTGTGAACTGGCCGAAGTCATCGAAAGCGCCCAGTCGAAGTTCCTGCTGTACCCCTACAGCACATTGGGAATCCGGCCTGAATGTGACTTCATGCTGTGGCGCATCTCATACCGCATTGAAGACTTTGAGGAGATGACGACGGCCCTGCTGCGGACGCGCATGGGCCAGTACCTCTCGACGCCCTACTCCTACCTGGCGATGACCAAGACCTCGATCTATGTGGACGAGCACGACTTCGAGGACCGCGAGGCGGGCCGCAAGCAGATCGTCATCGGCGGCGGCAAGTACCTGTTCGTCTACCCGTTCATCAAGACCCGCGCCTGGTATCGGCTGTCCGCCGACGAGCGCAAGCGGGCCATGCGCGAGCACATCACGGTCGGCCACGAATACCCCAGCATCAAGCTGAACACGACCTATTCGTTCGGCCTGGACGACCAGGAGTTCGTCGTCGCCTTCGAGAGCGACTACCCGCAGGACTTCCTGGACCTCGTGCATAAGCTGCGCGAAAGCGAGGCCAGCGCCTACACCGAGCGCGACGTTCCCGTCTTCACCTGCTTGCAGCAGGACGTCCAGACCATTTTAAAGCACGTCGGCGGCGTGAAGTAACCCACAGCGCCCCGACAGGAGGAGAGACAATGGCAGTCAGCGTTTTGATACCGACACCGTCCCGGAAGTTCACGGCGGGCGAAGACACGGTGAGCGTCCAGGCGGCGACCGTCCGCGAGATGGTGGACGCGCTCGACCAGGCGCACCCCGGCCTGGGCAAGAGCCTGCGTAAGCCTGACGGGTCCCTGAACCTGTTTATCAACATCTACGTCAACGACGAAGACATCCGCTTCCTCCAGGGGGCCGACACGCCCCTCAAAGACGGCGACCAGGTCTCCATCGTGCCGGCCATTGCCGGGGGGAACTAACACTCATGGCCGTCGAGCGCTTCAACCTGACCTTCAACCGGCTGATGCAGAGCCAGCCCATCGTCTACAACCTGGGCAAGAAGTACCGCCTGGTAACCGTGATCGAGAAGGCCAACGTCTCCGAGGAAGCCGGCTGGATGCAGGTGGCCCTCAACGGCGACGGCGACGAAATCCAGCGCGCCATCGCCGACCTCAACACATTGGGCGTCACCGTCACACCCACCGAGATCGCTACACTGAGCTGATCGCCGGAGCACGGCAAACACCGCAGCCCCCGAGAAACCTGACTCGGGGGCTTTTTGGCGCTTCCCCGCTAAACCTTCATTCCTCTGTAAAACTTCATGCTGATCTAATATCCATGAAACCAGCGGCCCCCGGTCTGATAGTCCGCGCCGGCGGACGGGTCGGTGGCGACGTTGCACGTCGGGGCCGTGCTGACGCTGCCGGGTGCGTAGGCGCCGCCGGCGGGGCAGGCGGGGACGGCCCGAATGTAGTTCGGGCTGCCGCCGGCGCGCGTGAGCTGGTACGTCCCGTTCGGCCCGGCGGCGGTCGGCGTGACGCCGTCCACGCTGAACGTCGCCGTCGAGTCGGCGGCCAGCTTGTTGTCCATGACGCACTGAAGCTTGGCGCTATTGATCTGGTACAGGTTAGCGACGCAGGCTTTGGCGCGGCTCGTCTCGCGGGCGCTGATAAAATTTGGCACGGCAATCGCCAGCAGGATGCCGATGATCAGGACGACGATCATGATCTCGACCAGCGTGAAGCCTCGGCGCTGCCCTCGGTAGGGCCGAAAAAGAGGGGTCTGAAGTGTCATCGGGAAATTTTCTCCATGGCAAGTGTGGTGTGGGCAGATAAGATATGTGCATCTCTACCGCAGTCCTGTGTGCAGCGCTCCAGCCCCTGCGTGGCCGCATCGCAGGCGAACAGGGACAGTACCCGGCTGTAAGAATCTTCCGCAACCCTGTAATTGCCCTGGTGGTAGGCGAGGCCCGCGCGCGCCAGGCTGCCGTTGCCGTAGTTCAGCGCCAGCAGAATTAGGAACCGGTCGTCCTGAAGTTTACCATCGAAGACGCCGCGCAGCGAATAAGAGCGCCAGACGCGCTCCGTCTCGGCTTGCAGGGCCGGGGCGGTCGGGCGGCGTCCATGCCTGTAGACGCGCGTGACTAGCCCGACGTGTGACGTGTCATAGTGGCGGGCCAAATAGGCGCTCAAGGAAACCGGCTTGCCGTCGTCATCGGTGAAAGACGGCAGGTTATTGAACCACACCGGGCCGCCCGCCGGGGCGAGGACGCAGACGGCACCATCGCGCACCGTCGCGTTGCGGATGATCCGGCGCAGCGGGTCTTCCGCCAGCGCCTGCGCCGCTGAAACGCCCTGCACGGGGTATAAGTCCCGCACCCGTGGGTAGCGGCGCTCTAGGTCGTCCAAGTACCAGGCGTTCGCCCAAGCTAGATAGTGCGGGTCGTAGATACCGCCGAGCAGGGCACGCCGAATTACGGTGACATCAGGCCGGTGGCCTTCCACGACCTGCAAGTAGGTCACGGCACACGCCGCCGTATCGTCACCGTTCTCGATCAATATCCCGTGCGGCGGGACCGATGCCAGCAGGTTGCGCCCATAATCGTAGCAGGTCCAGTTCCCGCGAAGACTGACGTTGTGGTGTCCGACAGCTTGGATAGGGACTAGCGCCAGCGCGCACAGTGCAGCGAGGGCGGAAAGGGCTGATCGCCTTTCTGTCGTCAAGTGCGGCTCCAGGATGTGCCATGCTCCGAGCAGCCCGCGCCCAATGCAGATGCTCATCACGATGTAAGATGGGATGTAATAAATATAGCCGTTGTAGATGGCGTAGTTGACGACGAACGCGATATCCGTCGCGAAAATCCAGGTTAGCAGCAGCGCCACCGGCCGTTCTGTGCGCCGCACCCAAAACAGCCCCAGACCCAGCACGGTCAGCACGGTCAGCGGCCAGGAAAACTCCATCCGCAGGTTCCAAGCCCAAGCCAAAAGGCGATCCAGAACTTCGGGCAAGGTTTGATGGAACATCAGCAACGCGAACGCGCGCCCGGTGATGTGGTAGAAGAACGCGAACGGTGTCTCGACGTCGCCCCAGTTATAGGCCGGATGCGTCCGTGCCCTCAGCGGCAGGTATAGGTACGTCAGCAGCGGCAGTGCGCCCAGCCCCAGCGTCTTCGCCCATTCTTTGCGGACCGCGCAGTCCTTCCAGCACCTCAGCGTGGGCGCGGACCACAGCACGAACGCGACAAAGCCCGGCAGGAACAATGTGTTGGTCTGGTGTGATGTCAGCGTGAAGCCATAAGCCAGCGCGAGCAGGCGCAGGTCGTTCCTATGGCAGCCGCGAGCACGCCAGCGCGCGGCTAAAAACAGCAGCAGGCAGGTGAAAAAGGCGGCCAGCGTGTAGGTCTCAGTGATGAGCGCCTGCTGCCAGAATGTCGAGCTGAACGCCAGCAAACCGCCCGCCGTCAGAGCCAGAGGGCGGGGCAGCCCAGCGGCGCGGGCGAACCCGTAACAGTAGGCGACGGCCAGCGCCCCCAAGACTGCGCTTAGGACGTTCAAACGCCAGACAAGGCTGCCCAGGGGCAGCAGCAGTGTCCACGCCTTTCCCAACAGGCAGTACAACGGGTAGCCCGTAGGGTGGGGGACACCCAGCGTCACCGCCACCGTCGCCAGCTCGCCGCAGTCGCCCCAGTAAAGGGTGGGGCAAAGCGTCCGCAGGTAAACGCCGAAAACGCCGGCGGCCAGGGCGAGCGCCAGCAGGGTGTCCAGATGTCGTCGGAGCAAAGGGTGGTTCATATGGCCTCACGCTTTCTCAGCAAGAATGCCGTGATGATATCATTATGGGCAAGCGCGGGTGAGACTTGAGGGTGCCGGACAAAAAAGGGCGCGGGAGTTTCCTCCCGCGCCCTCTGGTCGTGTCGTCCGGTTTACAGGCCGTGGTAGAACTTGCCCACGGTCAGGCCGTCAGTGCTTTTACCGTAATCGCCGGTCGTGGTGGCCGCCGGGCTGATCGTGCAGGTCGGGTTGGCGCCAATAGAGGCAGCGACCGCCTCGGTGCCACCGGAGGGGCAGTTGGGCGTGGAGCGCAGATAGCCGGTGCCGTCCGTCTTCACCAGGTCGGTGCCAATCACGGGGCCAGTGCCGTAGGTGCTGGTGCTCTTCTTGTTGTCCATGCACCACTGCTGGGTGGCACTGTCGATCTGCTTGAGGTTGCCGACGCACGCCTTGGCACGGGACGCCTCACGGGCGCTGACAAAGTTCGGGATGGCGATCGCCAGCAGGATGCCGATGATCAGGACGACGATCATGATCTCGACCAGCGTGAAGCCGGTCTTGCGATTCTTCGGGCGGAAAAACTTCATACGAAACTCCTTTTTCGAGAACGGACAGTGTGTTGGCTGGGAGGGCGGCCCCGCGCTTGCTTGTTGTTGCAGGCACCTCCTCCGGTGACAGTTCTAGTATCGGAGCGCCCCGTTCGCCTCATTAGGGTGCGGCAGCCCAGATTTATACGGGAATTTGGGAGAACCTCTTGCATAGGAGGCGGCCACAGAACAAGAAGGGCGGCCACAGAACAAGAAGGGCGGCCACGGGGGGCCGCCCCTACGCCCGCGCCACCGACCGCGTAGGGGCAGGCCCCCGTGTCTGCCCTTCCTACTCCGTGTCTGCCCTTCTTGTCCTGTGGCCGCCCTTCCTACTCCGTGTCTGCCCTTCCTACTCCCGTGCCTGCCGTTCAGGGCAGGCCTGTCCCAAAAATAAACCCGCCAAAAATGCCTTCCTCCTCTTGACATTCGCCCGCTTGGCGTGTATACTATGCCAACTTCCCAGCCGCGCTCCCGCGATCTTTCCAAGATCAATCGGAGACGGCAGGCGGGCCGGAACGAAGCCGTGCCGCCCGCTTTCGGAGTATTCCGGTCTGTTCCCGCGCACCGATGCGCCCCTTCTTCTCTGCGTAAGAGGCAAGCCGACACCGCCGTCATTTTGACGGCAGCCGTGTCGCCGCTTGGCCTCTTTTTTGTGTTTGAACTCCAGCAGGGAAATGGAAGCGCTTGCCATGGACGCCGTAAGACTCGATCCTCTCAAATCGGAACCTGAAACGACGGAGCCTATCAAAGTCGTGATCGCCGACGACGATCCGCTGACGCGCCTGGACCTGCGCCACAGCCTGGAAGACCTCGGCCTGCGCGTGCTGGGCGAGGCCGAAGACGGGCGGCAGGCCCTGAGCCTAACCCGCGCCCTGCGCCCGGACCTGCTGATCCTCGACATCATGATGCCGCAGATGGATGGGCTGGAAGCGGCGCGGCTGGCCCGCAGCGAGCATCTCGCCGCCGTCGTGCTGCTGACCGGCTATGCCGAGGAGGACATGATCGCCAAGGCCGACGCGGCGGGGGTCCTGGCCTACCTGCGAAAGCCGTTCCGTCCCACCGACCTCGGCCCGGCTCTCGCCATCGCCCTGGGCCGGCACCGCGAGCGGCAGGCGCTGGAGTCGGATGTCGAATCCTTGAAGGAAAAGATGGAAGCGCGCAAGGTAGTCGGCCGGGCCAAGGCGCTCTTGATGGAGCGCCACGACCTGACCGAGCGCGAGGCGTTCTACCGCATCCAGGCGCAGAGCCAGAGCCTGCAAAAGCCCGCCCATGAGATCGCCAAGGCCATCATCACCGCCAGCGAGTTGGGCATGTAACGCTTTTCCCGTCCGCCGCGCCAAAAAGCTGCAACAAAACATTTGCGGCATTATCTGTGTGTCTGTTAGGCAGGACACCTAAACATTCTCGTCAGACAGCGCAAAACCGAAGTCACCCCAGGAGGAATGCACACTTTGCGACCTATCACGCTCCCGCCTTGGTCTTTCAAGGCCGCCCTTACCCTCGGAGTCGGACTAGCCGCCCTCGGCGGCTGGTCCGCCGCGTCCGCCCAGGACGCCCCGGCCCCGCCCGCCAACGGCCCCGGCCCGGCCACCCAGCCGCCGCCCCCGCCCGGCACCGCGCTGCCTGCGCCGACCCAGCCCTCGACCACACCCGCCGCGCCTCCGCCCCCGAACTACAAGCTCCAGTACAACGGCCTGGTGGACGGCTACTACCTGTTCAACTTCCGCAACCCCAAAGACGTTTCGCTGGGCGCGGGGGAGCCTTACTATGATACGCGCCACAACTCGCCCGCGCTGTCCCTGGCCGAGCTGAACGTCTTCCAGAACGCTGCCCCCAAGAGCTTCGGCTACAAAGCGACCTTCATGACCGGCGACACCGCCGACATCAACCATTACGGAGTCGGATCTTCCCTCGGTGAAGCCCGCTTCAAGAACGTCCAGCAGCTCTACGGCACCTACTCCTTCGGTGCGGATGGGGCGGGCGTGGACTTCGGCAAGTTCTACACGCCCTTCGGCTATGAGGTGACCGAGTCCAACGGCAACTACAACTACTCGCGCTCCACCGCCTTCGGTATCCTGCCGTTCTATCATGCCGGCGCCCGCATCTACACGCCCGTGCCCGGCCTGGCCGGCCTGACCGCGACGTTCTACCTCGTCAACGGCGTCTACAACACGCCGACCCTGGGCGTCCAGAACGACAGCAAGCGCCCCGCCTACCTCGGCCAGCTCAACTACACGGACCCCAAAGGCAAGTTCACGCTGATCTCGGAACTCGGGCTGGGCAAGCAGATTCTCTTCGGCCCGGACACCAAAGTCATCCTGAACGACAACAACTTCACCTACAACCTCAACGCCAACCAGCTCGTCGGCCTGGATTACGAGTATGGTAAGAACACGCCGGAGGGCGGCTCCAAGACCATTTACAACGGCTACGCCGTCTACTACCGCCAGGCGCTGACGGCCAAGACCGCCGTCGCCCTGCGCTTCTCCGGCGTAGATGCCAAGACCGACGGCAGTGGTGGCTCTGATAGTACCCATGCCCGCCCCTACGACATCACCGCCACCTACGAGATCAAGCCGGTTGCCAACTTCCTGACCCGGATCGAGTACCGCCACGACCACATCAATTACGACGGCGGCAACAATCCTGCCGTCCCCCTAGGTTTCTTCGGTGGCAATTCCCTGCAAACCCGCAGTGATCAGGACACGATCAGCCTGTCCGGCGTGTTCACGTTCGCGCAGTAATCACCCGGTCCCGACATTGAAACGCCCGGCACTTCCCGTGCCGGGCGTTTTTTGGTATAATACACCCATGTCCAATCCCGCCGTCATGGAAGATGGTCTCCGCCTCACGGATGACGCCTTTCTTCCTGTTTCTTCCGCGCCTTCACGCGCCGCGCCGCGTCTCTGGTCGCCCGGTGACGATGCCGCGCCCGACCCCCCGCCCGCCCTCGCCGCGAAGAAGTCCAAGCGCAAATCCACTGCCCCCGCCCCGCAGGCCGAGACCCGCGAACGCTACAGCCCCACCATCAAGGAACTCCCCGCCGAGGAGCGCCCCCGCGAACGCCTTCGCGCCTACGGCGCCCAGGCGCTCACCACGGCGGAACTCCTCGCCATCCTGATCCGCACCGGCAGCGGGGAGCGCAGCGCCGTCTCCCTCGGCGAGTTCCTACTGGCCGAGTTCGGCAGCATCAAGGGCGTCGCCGGCGCTTCCCAGGAGCAGCTCGCTCGCGTCAAAGGGCTGGGTGAGGTCAAGGCCGGGCAGATCAAGGCCGCCATCGAGTTCGGCAACCGGCTTTCGCTGTTCACCGAGGACGCCAAGCCCAGCATCGGCGGCCCACGCGACGTCGCCAACCTGCTCATGCCCGATCTGCGCTATCAGAAAAAAGAGCATTTGAAGTCCCTGCTGCTGGACACGAAGAACCGGGTTCTTGCCGTCCGCACCGTCTCCATCGGCGACCTGTCCTCCTCCATCGTCCACCCCCGCGAGGTCTACAAAGACGCTGTTGTCGCCTCCGCCGCCAGCATTATCGTCGCCCACAACCACCCCTCCGGCGACCCCACGCCCAGCGGGGAGGATGTGGCCGTCACCAAGCGGCTCATCAGTGCGGGCGAGATCATGGGCATAGACCTGCTGGACCACATCGTCATCGGCGACGGCGTCTTCGTCAGCCTCAAAGAACGCGGGCTGATCTAGGCGGGGTATAATGCCGGGAGGAGGCAACCCCATGACAATCACGCTGGCCCCACAGCTAGAAACCCGGCTGCGACGGAAAGCAGCGCGGATCGGACAGGAAGCGGACACGCTGGCCGGGACGCTTCTTTGGGATGCTTTGGCCGATGAGGCAGTTGAGGAGGAGGCGACGGCAGAATATCTGCGCGAGGAGTATCATCAGCTTGTCACCCTGGAACTGAAAGGGATGCTCTCCGACTCGCAGGCGTCCCGTCTGCGCCAGGTGACGCAGGAACTTGATGACCTCGACACGCACAGCCCGGCGACCCAAGCCATGTCTCTGCGCCTGGACGAGACGGGCCGCAAACTCGACGAAATGCTGGCAATCCTGCGGGGATTACCTCTGGCGGAACCGACGCCATGATCTTCCGTCGTCCCCCCGATGTGCCGAGGCGGCTGCCCCAATTCGGTGATCTCGGCCTGCTGCGCGGTGACGGCAACCAGATTGTCCCGCGACTTTACTCCCCCACTTCCTCCGTCACCACGATGAACTGCTCCAGCGTGTTCGAGCCGAAGGCGGTCGTCATCGCGATGTCGGTAGCATCCCGCCCGCGCGTCAGCAGGACGCGCCCGATGCGCGGCTCATTGTGGCGGGCGTCGAACGTGTGCCAGCGGCCTCCTAAATAAACCTCGAACCAGGCGTTGAAGTCCATTGGGTTCACGTCCGGCGGGACGCCGATGTCGCCGAGGTAGCCGTTGCAGTAGCGGGCCGGGATGTTCATGCAGCGGCAAAACGTCACCGCGAGGTGGGTGAAGTCGCGGCAGACGCCGCGCCGCTCCGTGAAAACGTCCAGGGCAGTCTTCGACGAGCGCGCGTACTGGTAGCCGAACTCCACATGGTCGAACACCCAGTCGCAAATCGCCTGCACCCGCGCCCCGCCCGTCGGCGTCTGCCCGAACAGGTCCCACGCGATGGACAGCATCTCGGCCACCTCGCAGTACCGGCTCCCCAGCAGGAACGTCAGGCACTCATCCGGCAGGTCCTCGATCCGGTGCTGCGGTGCGTCCGTCGCGATGACCTCGTGCTTCCCGCTGTCCTCGACCAGGGCCTCGCTGCGGAGGCGAAGCTTTCCCGCCGGCGCGAGCAGCCGGTTGCAGCGGTTGCCGAAGCCGTCAATGAACTCCGACACAGGCACGTTCGGCTCAGGGCGGGGCCGGTCCTCCCCCGTCAGCCGGTGCGCCTCGGAGGGGTGGGTGTTCAGCATCAACAGCATGGGGGTCGGCACGGGGAAGTTAAAAATGATGTCGTAGCCGATACGGATAAGCATAAGCGGTTCACAGGGTAACATGAGGGGGAGTGGCAGCGTTGCCCGCACGAGCGCGTACCAAGAGTGTACCCCAATGCGACCGGCATAAACGCCGGGAAGAAGGAAACACCATGCCGACGAACCTGACTTTTGACCGCTACTATCACTACGAAGAAATCACGCGGCTGCTGCACGAGTTCGCTGGAGAGCGCCCGGACCTAGTCCAAGTTCACAGCATCGGCCAGTCCTATGAGGGCCGCGACATCTGGCTGGCAACCGTGACGCGCCTGAGCACCGGTCCTGCCGACGAGAAGCCTGCCTTCTGGGTGGACGCCAACATCCACGCGACCGAATTATCTCCGTCCAGCGCCGCGCTGTACCTTCTGCACAAGCTGACGCACGAAGACGGGACGGATGCCGACGTGACGCGCGCCCTGGACACCCGCGCCTTCTACATCGTCCCGCGCGTCAACCCCGACGGAGCGGAACTCGCCCTTCAAACGCCCCCGCGCTGGCTGCGCTCGTCTGCCCGCCCATACCCCTTCGACGAGGAACCCATCGAGGGACTGCGGCGCGAGGACGTGGACGGCAACGGCAAGTTGCTGTCCATGCGTATCCCCGACCCGAACGGCGCCTGGAAGGCGCACCCGGACGAGCCGCGCCTGCTGGTCCGCCGCGACCCGACCGAAACGGGTGGCGTTTACTACCGGCAATTGCTTGAAGGCCGCCTGACCAATTACGACGGCGTTCAGATCCAACTACAGCGCAACAAGGAGGGGCTGGACCTGAACCGCAATTTCCCGTCCGAATGGCGGCCCGAGGGCGACCAGGGCGGCGCGGGCGAGTTCCCGACTTCAGAGCCGGAGGTCCGTGCCCTCGTCGAGTTCATCGTCAAGCACCCCAACATTTGCGGTGCCGTCACGTTCCACACCCTGAGCGGCGTGATTTTGCGTCCCTATGGGGTCAAGGCCGATTCGGAAATGATCCCCGAAGACCTGTGGACGTTTCAGAAAATCGGCGACAAGGGGACCGAACTGACCGGCTATCCGAACGTGTCCGTGTTCCACGACTTCAAGTACCACCCGAAGGAAGTCATCACAGGCGTCTTTGACGACTGGATGTATGATCATTTGGGCGTCTACGCCTGGACGACCGAACTCTGGTCCCCGCAGCGTCAGGCCGGCATCACGGATTACAAGTTCATCGAGTGGTTCCGCGAGCACCCCATCGAGGACGACCTGAAGCTGATCCGATGGAATGACGAGAAGTTGGACGGGCAGGGTTTCATCCCCTGGATGCCCTTTGACCACCCCGAACTGGGACCCGTCGAGATCGGCGGCTGGGACTACGCCTACTGCTTCCGCAACCCGCCCCCGCACCTCCTGGAAGCAGAGATCGCCCCCCATTCCGACTGGCTGGTTTGGCAGGCCCTCCTCACCCCCAAGCTGGAACTGCTCTCCGCCGAAGCGAGGGCTTTGGGCGACGGCGTCTACCGCGTCCGCCTGGTCGTCCAGAACACCGGCTGGCTGCCCACCTACGTTTCTAAGCGCGCCCTGGAGCGCAAAAGCGTCCGCCCCGTCCTGGCCGAAATCACTCTCCCCGACGGCGCGGCGCTTCATGTGGGCCGTGCCCGCGAGGAACTCGGCCAGCTCGAAGGCCGCCACCTCAAAGCCGCGAGTGGCTTCAGCCCCATCGCCGACGCGACCGACGACCGCGCTCACTTCGACTGGATCGTCCACGCCCGCCAGGGCGGCACCGTCAAGCTGTTCGCGCGGCATCAAAGGGCAGGCGTCGTGCGGGCGGAAGTAGAGTTGAAGTAGATGTTGTTTCGCCCGCCCGGCACAGGCCAGAGCAGGGCGCTTTTAGCGCAGCAAGTCCGCGTAAACCCCCGGCCAGCTATCGGGGATGACGATCGCGCCGACGGCCTTCTGGTAGAACTCCACCGGCCCTGCCGCGCCGATGATGCCGTAAGCGTAGCCCAGGTCGTGCAGGCCCCACAGCGACTCGATCAGCAGGGCGCGTCCGATGCCGCGCCCCCGGTGGGCGGGGTCCACGCCGGTCGGGCCGAAGAAGGCCTTGCGGGTGGACTCGAAGGCGGCAAAGCCCACGATCTTTTTGTCCTCGATGGCGAGGAAGTTGGTGATCGGCTGCCGCGCAAAGGTGACGGCGGTCTCCTCGGCCCAGCCCAGGCTGAAATGGGTGCGGATGAAGTCGCCGACCGGCGTCTGCTCAAACGGGTTGGCGCGGCGGATGATGAGGCCCGCCTCGCGGACGCTGGCTGCGCCGGTCTCGCGCGGCGGCAGTTTATAGAGGGGCACGAGTAGGTCAGGCATGAGAGCAGTTTCCCCAAAGGAAAGTGGTTTTCCTGCAAGAACCCACCTCCTTGCTTCGTGACAAGTCACTTCGCAGGGGGGCCTCCCGCCCTCCGGGTCTGCCAGTGCAGGAGCGGGAGGACAAAGAGGGTGCTCCACGCCGGTCCGAAATTCCTTTCCCTCCGGTTTCGGGAGGGGTGGCGCGCAGCGAAGAATGAGCGCCGCGCCGGGGTGGGTTCACTCCGCCAGCGCGTTCAGCGTCTTCAGCAGTTCCGTCGCCAGCGCCGCCGTTGCTCCATCCTGCGCGAACAGGTCCGGGTGCAGGGCGCGGGCCAGGACGCGGCGACAGCGGCGCATTTCTTCCGGCCCTAGCTGGATGGAGACTGTCCCCAGCGAGCCGCCGATACCGCCCCGCGCCTGGGCCGCCAGGGCGTCGGCACGGCGCTCGGCGGCGGCCAGTTTCGCCTCCGCTGTCCGGGCGCGGTCGCGCATCTCTTCCCAGCTTGCCTCGGCCTCGGTCAGTTCGCGCCGCAGGGCGCGGGTCTTCGCCTTCTGCGCGTCGTGCCGCGCGCACAGCTTCTCGTGGACGGCGCCCTCGACCGTGCGCGGGCCGTCGCCCTTCGCGCCGACCAGGGCGCGCAGGTCCGGGCTGCGGTACAGCGTCGCCCGCGAGATGCCTGCCCGCTCGGCGACCTCGGCCACCGTGAACGCCGCCCCGATGCGCTCCAGGTCCCGCACCGCTGCCTTCACCCGTACTGTTCGCTCGTCAGGGTCCTGCGGCTTCGCCCCGCGTGTGCGGATGTCTTTGGTGTTTTTCACGCCTCTATTTTGGCACATTTACGAGACGGATTCAACGTGCCAAATGCTTATCTCGGTTTGTTTGTGTCGGTCTCACTCATGACAGGTGTGACTAGAATTCAGTACTGTGCCACTTCTGCCTCCGACTCAGTGGTTACGATGCTCTGGACACACGCCCCGCGATATGCAATACTATATTTACGTTCGAGAAAACGAACCCCAGCGAGAGGCAACAGCCTCCCGCTTTTTTTGCTGCCTAGTTCATATGTCCCAGCGCGGCTATCAGCCGCATCAGGCTCGGGCCGAGCAGGACGACGAAGATCGCCGGGAAGATGAACAGGACCAACGGGAACAGCATCGTCACCGGCAGTTTCGCCGCCTGCTCCCGGACCCGCTGCACCCGCGCCGCCCGCGCCATCTGGCTTTGCGCCCGCAGGACGCGCGCGATGCTCGTCCCCAGTTGGTCCGCCTGGTAGATCGCCGCGACAAACGTCTTTACTTCCCCCATGTCCAGCCGCGCCGCCATGTCCCGCAGCGCCTGCCCGCGCGTCTTGCCCAGACGCATCTCGTGCCGCGCCCGCGCCAGTTCGTCCGTCAGCGGCCCGCGCATCTTCTCCGTCACCTTCGCCATCGCCCCGTCCAGCCCCATCCCAGCCTCGACACTGACCACCAGCAGGTCAATGGCGTCCGGCAAGGCCCGCCGGATCAGCGCCTGCCGCCGCCGGATCGCCTGTTCCAGCAGCGTTTCCGGCAGAGTCAGCCCGATCAGCGCGCTCAGGCCGAGCAGCATCAGCCGCGCCGAGGGCGCGGGGACAAAGACGCAGACCGGCACGACCAAGCACAGGCTGGCGATGACGCTGACCACGCGCAGGCCCCCGAACTCCCTTGCGCCCAGCCCGGCGGGGTTCCCCGCCCGCGCCAGCGACGCCCGCAGCCGGTCCGACGCCCCTGCGGGCGTCAGCCGCGCCCCCAGCCGCGCCAGACGGCGCAGGGCCGGCTGCCATAGCCGCTCCCGCCACCCCCCTTCCAGTTCCGCATCCGCCAGTGAGGGCAGCGGCCCGGCGGGCGCCGCTGGTCGCGCCAGCCCTTCCAGCCGCCGCGCGACCGCCTCCCGCTCCGCGCCGAGCAGCCCCATCACGGCCAGCGCGAGAAGCGCCCCAGCAAGGAAGGCAAGCAGTAAGATTAACAGCAAGGGCATGGACATGATAAGGTTATCTCTTGCGCCGTTTCCACAGCCGCAAAATCAAAAGGCTCCACAGAAGCACGGCAACGGTTGAAGTCACCCAAGCATTCAACAGCATCGCATGAGTGATGGCGTGAACCTCTGCGTAGGGCCGATGCTCATTGATGGCCTTATCGCGCACGAAACCCAGATAGTACGAGAGGGAAACCGAGGCAAGCATAATGAGGCTTGAAGCAAACAGGACGTATGCTGATGCTCGGTCCACTCGGCTTCTAACAAGGACGCCGTGCCTGTTACAGTAGCTGTTCACAGCAGAGATTGCGCGTCTCACGTCCAGCCCTTCTCCCTGCAAGGCTATGATGAGGCGGAAAAGCATCCGCTCTGTCTCTCCGGCAGGTAAGCCAGCCTCGCCGCGATCACGTCATCATACTCCGCCAGCGGGTCGGGCAGGTCGGGCTTCGGGGGCCATACGTCGTTGTCGGGCATCTTGTGGTCCTGAAAGTGAGGGAAGGAAGCCCCCTAACCCCCAATTCTGGGGGGACAGGAGCGGGACAGGCCCGTTCTCCTCTGCTATCTTTTCCGACTCCCCCAGAATTGGGGGCCGGGGGGCGATCTCCTCCAAGTTCCGCACAAAGCAGGCAGGCTCCTCCTATAAGTCCAGCGACACCATGCGGCGGATGATTAGCCCGCCGACGATCTGGCCGAGAATGGCGCCGCCGATAAGTTCATGGCCGGTGGGACTGTCCAGCAGGGGCCGGAAGTAGGCGGGGTCGCGCAGGGATAGGAGCAGGGCCAGGGCGGGGGCGAGGACGATCAGGATGACGGCGGACAGGCTGCCTTCCGCTGTCAGAGTCCGCACCTCGCCGGCCAGGCGGACGCGCTCGCGGATGGTGTCGGCGATGGCGTCCAGCACTTCCGCCAGGTTGCCGCCCAGCGGGAGCTGGATCAGGATGGCGGTCACGACCAGGTCTAAGTCGGGCGAGGGGACGCGCTCGGTCATGCGGCTCAAGGCAGTCTCCAATGGGACGCCCAGCGCGGCCTCGCCGGAGGCCCAGGCGAACTCGGCGGCCAGGGGCGGCGGCAGTTCGGCGGCGACGGTCTGCATCGCCTGGGAGAACGAGTGGCCCGCGCGCAGGGACGCCGTCAGCAGCATCAGGGCGTCGGGAAGCTGGGCGTCGAAGCGGCGCAGGCGGGCCGCCTGCCGCCCCTGGAGGACGAGGAGCGGGACCAGCAGGCCGAGCAGGCTCAGGACTAACCCGGCGAGAGTGTGCCGGGTCGCCGTCAGGCCGAGGGTCCCGGCGGCAATGGACGAGGCCGCGCACACGGCCACCCACTCGGCAGGCCGCAGGCGCAGGTCGGCCCGAGGGTCCCGGCGGCAATGGACGAGGCCGCGCACACGGCCACCCACTCGGCAGGCCGCAGGCGCAGGTCGGCCCGCAGCATGGCGAGCCGCAGGCGTTTTTCCAGGCCGCCGCCGCCCAGCCAGCGCGTGAGGGTCGGCAGGACATCTGGGCGAGGCGCATCACGCGCATCCGAAGCCGGGGAGGGCGCGAATTGGAAGCGGCCCGTGATCCGATTCAGGCGGTCGCGCAGCCGCCGCGCCGAACGCGCCCGCGCCTCGGCGAAGGCGTAGACCAGGCCCGCCGTCAGCCCAAAGCTCAAAGCGACATCCAGCAACGGGTTCATGTGAATAGCTCCGGGGGCAGCGATAGCCCTTGCTCTTCCAACCCAGCCGCGCAGGCGGGGCGCAGGCCGGTGGGATGAAGCGCAGCGTGGGCGGTATCCCAGCGGAAGATGTCTTGCAGGCCGATGACGTCGCCGGCGATGGGGGTGATCTCGCTGATGTGGGTCACGCGGCGGCTGCCGTCGCGCGCCCGCTCCTGGTGGAGAACGATTTGCACGGCGGACGCGATCTGCTCCCGGACCGCCCGCAGGGGCAATTCGGTTCCGGCCATCAGGGTCATCGTTTCCAGCCGGGCCAGGGCGTCGCGCGGGCTGTTGGCGTGGGCCGTGGACAGGGAGCCGTCGTGGCCGGTGTTCAGCGCCATCAGAAGATCAAGTGCTTCGGCCCCGCGCACTTCGCCGAGAATAATCCGATCCGGGCGCATCCGCAGGGCGTTGCGAACAAGCTGGCGGATCGTGATCTCGCCGCGCCCTTCCAGGTTGGCCGGGCGGCTTTCCAGCGTGACGACGTGTGCCTGCTGCAACTGTAGTTCAGCGGCGTCCTCGATGGTGATGATGCGCTCGCCGTCGGGAATAAAGGACGAAAGCGCGTTCAGCGTGGTCGTTTTGCCGCTGCCCGTGCCGCCGGACACCAGGATGTTTAGGCGGCCCACGACGCAGGCGCGCAGGAAGGCGGCGGCGCGATCCGTCAGCGTCCCCAGATGGACCAGATCGGCGACCGTCAGCGGCTGCCGGGCGAATTTGCGGATCGTGAGCACCGGCCCGTGGACGGCCAGGGGCGGCAGGATGACGTTGATCCGGCTGCCGTCCGCCAGGCGTCCGTCGCAGAGCGGGGAAGACTCGTCCGCGCGGCGGCCCAGAGGCGCGAGGATGCGCTCGATGATGCGGCGCAGGTGGGCGTCGTCGTCGAAGACGACCTCGGTCCGCGTCAGCCGCCCACGCCGCTCAACGTAGACGTTCCCCGGCCCATTGACCATGATCTCGGAGACGGTCACGTCGTCCAGCAGCGGCTCCAGCGGCCCCAGGCCGGTCAGTTCATAGACGACAGCCTGCACCAGAGCGTCGCGCTGCCGTCCGGTCAGCGCCAGCCCGTCTTCGGCCAGGAGGCGCACCGCCAGCGCCCCCACCTGCTCCGCCAGGACCGCGCGGGGCAGGCGGCTCAAACGCGCGGCATCAGATTCGGCGACAATCTGGGCATGGATGCGCCGCTTCAGGGCACTGGCCGTCGGGGGCAGGGGGAGCCAGGCGGCTTCCGGCACTGTCTGCGAGGCGAGGTAAAGCGAGGCCACCGGCTATCCCTCCCGATGCAGCAGGGACGGCAGGAACGCCGCCCGGCGCGGGGGGGTCGGCGCGGCGTGGGGAGCGGCAGCCGGGTCCGACGCCAGCCGCCGCGCCAGACTGTAGACACCCTGAGCGACTCGGCTCGTCGGGTGCGAAAGGACGAAGGGGACACCCGTGTTGACCGAGTTTGGGACCAGTTTGCCGTCGTTGGGGATGAGGCAGGCAGCGGCCTGCCCCAGTGTCCGCTCGATGTCGGGGATTTGCAGGCGGTTCCGGGGCGCGACACGGTTCAGGAGGATTTGGACGGACTCCCGTGCGACATGCTGCCCTGCCATCGCTTCCAGCCACAGGCGGGAGTCGGCCAGTGTCGTCAGGTCAAAGAGGTTCGCGATCAGCAGCACGACATGGGCGTGTGTCAAGGCATGCAGGGTCGTCGCGTGAAGGACCGGCGGCACGTCCAGGACGAGATACCGGTGGCTCCGTTTGAGAAGGCTGATGACCCGGTCGAGACAGGCTGGGGTCAGCGCGTCCAGCGGCAGCGGCGCGGCGGCGCCGGCGAGGAGGCGCAGGCTGGAGGAGTGGCGCTCCAAGTGGTCTTCCAGCAGACGTTCGTCCAATTCGACGGGGTCCAGGCGGACCAGGTCGGCCAGTGTCCGGTGCGGCGTTAAATTCAGGAGCAGGGCCGCGTCGCCGAACTGCGTGTATAAATCCAGCAGGACGGTCGGTTCGCCCGTCTCAACCGCCAGCGCGGCGGCCAGATTGACGGCCAGCGTCGTCTTGCCGATGCCGCCCTTTGCGCCGCTCACAGCCAAGATGCGCGCGCCCGTGTGCGGGTCGGCAGCGACAGCGAACTCGGGGGATCGCCGCCGCAGGCTGTCCTCATGGACTGCGCGGAGAGTCTCGCGCAGGTCAGCATCGGAACACGGCCACGGCAGGTGCTCACGCGCGCCCGCCCGCATCGCCCGGCGCAGATCGTCGGGCTGCGAATCCTCGGAAAGCAAAACGCTTTGCCCTGTCAGGCCGGAAGAGGCCAGCAGTTCCGCCGTCGCGAAGCCGTCCTGCACGGACAGGTCGGCAGCCAGCAGGACGAGGTCGGGTTGGAGGGCATACGCCCGCTGCACGGCCTCCTGGCCGTCGCGCGCCTGGCCCACGATCTCCATTTCCCTATCGGCGGCCAATGCGGCGCGAAGCCGCTCCCGGCGGGCGGCCTGGCTGTCGGCGATCAAGACGCGGATCATTTTGACTCCTGGGGTCTCGGCCCCTGGGCCGGGGACAGCGGTTGTATCAGCGGCGGCAGGTTCACCGGCGGGCCGGGCCTGTCCCGATCACCGCCGCCGTGCTGCAATTCCGGGAAGTCCTTGTCGAAGTCTCCACGCCGGACATCGGGCCGGACGATGGGCAGGTTCTCCTGACTGCCCGGCGTGGGTGGGTGTGCGCCCGCCGTTTGGGGCGTGACGATCTCGGGCTGGATCAGGATCAACAGCTCGTTCTCCGCTTTGCGCGTGACGGTGTGCTTGAAGAACTCGCCCAGCACGGGGATCTGGCTCAGGAGGGGGATGCGCTCCACCTCGCGCGAAGTGGTATTGCTGTAAAGACCGCCGATGACGAGGGTTTCGCCGTCTGCCATTTGTAGCGTCGAGGTCGCGCGCCGGACGCTCAGGGAGGGGACGAAGAAGCCGCTGATCTGGACCGAAGCGGCGTAGTTCAGGTCGCTGACTTCCGGCGTCACCGTCATCTGGACCATGCCGTCGCCGACGAGGGCGGCGCTGACCAACAGCCTGACCCCATACGGCTTGTACGCAATCGTGACCGAGGCGCTGCTGCCGCTCGTGCCGCTGCTGGCCTGCGCGACGGGAATGGGGATCTCGCCGCCGACGAGGATGCTGCCCTCGCTGCCGTCGAGCACCATCAGGCTCGGCTCAGACAACACCCGCGCCTTGTTTTCCTCAATGAGCGCGTCCAGTTGGGCGCCCAGCGGGAGACTGCGGCGCAGGGAGTCCCCGCCGAAAAATCCGTAGCCGTTGGGCGCGACGCTCTGGCCGCTGACCTGACCGAACAGAATCGGCTGCGGCGTGAAGGTAGAGGTGCCGCCGGTCCGCGAGGCGCCGCCCACCAGCGTCCCCCACCGGATGCCCAGGTCTTTCGTTGCGTTCCGGTTGATGTCAATGATCTTCGCGTGAACCAAAATCTGCCGCGTCGGGCGGCTGCCGAGGTTGACCATATCTACGACTTTGAGGTCCGGCGGCAGGGACTGGATGAGGCGGTCGAGCGGGTCGAGCGGCAGGCTGTCTTCGCCCCGTTTTTGCTTCCGGGTGGCTTCATTCAGGTCCATCAGCGGCGCGCTGTCGTCGGGGGTGGGCGTGTCCGCGCCAGCCTCGCCTTTACTCGCCCGCATGAAGCGTCCCGTTCTGCGGTCACGCGGGGGAAGGTGCGCGGCAGGTGCCGTCTCCGGCCCCTGGATGTGTGCTGCGTACTGCCCAAGCAGGGCAATAGTCTTGTCGTTCACGACTTTCACCGTGACGCCTGTTCCGGCGAGGTTGTCCGTCAGCAGGGCCGCGTAGGTCTCAGCCAGCGAGGGACCGGGCGCGCTTTCGGGCGGGAGAAGCACGGCAATCAAGTTTTTGAACTTGGGCGTGTAGACCCCGGCGATGGCGGATGCGCGCTGCAAGGCCACGACGCTCGTCACCGCGCCTTCCAAGAACAAAGTGTCTTGGACGGCACGGGCCGTCACATCCGGCAGGCCGATTTCCGTCTGCACCCGCGCAGCGATGGGGCCGAGATCGGGCGCGGGTAGGAGCACGGCCAGACGCAGCGCGTGCTTACCCCGGCGGTCGTAGACGAACAGCGTGGTCTCCCCAACCCCTTTGGCATTGACCAGCAGGCGGCGCGAGGAGAGCGGCACGATGTCCGCGACCGTCGGACTGCCGACCGCCGCCGCCGTCATCCGGTCGAATTCGTAGACGTCCGACTCGCCGACATATAGGATTTTGGTGAGCGTTTTGCCGGCGGTCGGCGGGAGGGGCGGACGGTTCTGCGCGCGCCCCGACGCGAGGGGTAGCAGAAGAAGAGCGAAAAAGGCGCAGGCTGTTCGTGCATAGGACATTGTTTTATTCCCGGCTTGAGCGGCGTGATCGGCTCATGGTTCCACCGAAACCGTCTGGCTCTGGCTGCCCTTGATGATCGTCACCGAGACGCGGGCGGGTGGTGGAGACGGCAGATGAACCGACAGCGGCGGCAGGGGCAGCGTCTCCTCTGGGGAGGGCACGAGGGCGGCTCTCAGTGGGCGCGATTTTTGGGGTCGTGGCGCGGGTTGGGACGGTTCGCGCACGGGCGGCGCGGCGGGGAAAGCGGGCACGGAAACAACCGCATCATCATCGGCCGCGCGTAAAGCCAAATGAAGCTTGCCGCGCGCGGCGGCCAGCACCAGGGCCTGCGCCTGAGCAGGCGAAACGGCGACGGTGACATGCGCCGGGCCAGTGGCGGGCGCCGATGGTGCAGCATCGGGCGCTGTTTGTGTCCCCACGGCGAGCAGGCGGACGTTTTGCAGCACCGTCCGCGCCTGGGTGGGGCCGCTGCCCGGCTCATCGGTCGCCAGGATGTCCACATGGTCGCCGGGATGAACAAACTGGTCGGCGCTGTCCGTGGGGTCAAGTGCCACGGTGATGGCGCGCAGGGAGAGCGGCAGGGCGAAGGCCATGCCCAGCGCGGCGCTCGGCGCGGCGACAGCCTGCCGGGTGACGGCCGCGCCCGCCGGGATCGGCTGCGTCGTGACCTTGCCGGCGAACGCGGCGACAGTCATGGCAGTCCCGTCAGGCAAGTCGGCGGGCGCGGCCCGATGGACACGCAGCCAGGTTGGGGAAAGCCGGGTGCGGGCGGGGATGTCACGGGCCGCGACCACGACCGGAACGAGCGCCGGAGCAGCGGGCAAGACGGTCAGCCGCCCGCGCACCAGCAGAAAGGCCAGCAGCGCGGCGGCCAGCCCCGCCGCCAGGGCGAGGCTCAACGTCCCGCCGCGCCCCCCCAGCTGGCCCGGACCGCGCGGCGCGCGTCCCTTCGGCATCTGCAATTTGGGCGTCTGTGACTTGGTTGGATTTGGAACGACCTGCATGGCTGCCTCCGTGCCTTTCCAGGGCTGAACCCCTGGCTTCATAGAGCGATGCTCCGCCTGAGCGGGCTTGCTCTTCTCAAGCCCCGCCGTTCAGGGCGGGGAACTTCTACTGAAGCAGGGCAGGCGGCGTCTTGCCGCCTGCGCCCGCACAGGACCCGCCGGATGCAGACGGAACGGTCAGGCCGATGAAGCGCCCCAGCGCGATCCCATTGCCCACTGTGCCCACGGGATATGGCTGGTCTATGAAAAAGAGGCCGAACGCGATAACGGTGGTGTTCCCCTGCTTGTTCTTGACGGACTGGCTAACGACCGGGACGATCAGCAGATGGTCCTCGGGATGCAGATCGTCCGGCAGCAGCGGACTGCCGGCGGCAAACCAGGTATCATAGGTCGCATATTTATGGCTATAAGCTGTGTTGCTCGGTGACAGCCGCGCCGCAAGATACTGCCGCGTGTAGCCGACGTTGTCATAGCCCAGCGGCGGGGTCGGCAGCGTCTGCCCCGCCGAGAGCGCCTGGTCAGATGTCTGCGAGATGGAACTAAAATAAGTTGCGCCGCTGCCGCTGATTACGAGCGGGTCAAAGCTGCCTGGCACGGCCAATTTGCCGGTGCTGTCCCAGACGTTGAGTTTCAATGTAACCTGGCTGCTCATGGGCTGGTAAGCGCCCGGTGTCAATGTCTTCGCGCCGCTCAACAGCGCGGACACATACCCAATAACGGGGTCCGGGTTGGACGGGTCATCGCCGATGACGCCGAACGGCGCGACCGGCATTCCCGGCGGCAGGCCGCACACGTTCTGCATGGCGGCGGTCGCACTCGCGGGAACAGAGAGCGTGTTGGCCGCGCCGTCGGTTGAGGCTGGCGCGTAGCCGACAGCGGGGGCAAACGAAAGCGGCGCATTGACGTAGCCGCGTACCGTGACCGAGCCGTCGCCGTTCACGGCCGTCGTGCCGCCCTGAAAGGCCGTGCCGTAGGCATTGTTGGCGGATGTCACGGACGCAGCGGCAGCGCTTTCCGCACCGGGGTTCTGCGCCCCGGCCAGCGCGGCGGCGTCGGCGACGCTCTGCGCCCGCTGCCGGGCCAGCTCGATCAGGCCAACGTCCAGGGCCAGCGCGGCCACACCCAGCAGCGCCGCGAGGACAAAGACGACGAGCGGAAGCGTCGCCCCGGTTTGGCATCTTCCTTGAGACTTACTCACGGCGCATCACCAGTCGAGCCGTCAGCGTCTTAACGCTGCCGGTGAAAACAAAGGACGTGACCAGCGGGTGGCTGTACGTCACGGTCGCGCGGACGAGGCTGACATTGGAAAGGGCGTCGTTCTTCGCCCCCGTATCGCCCAAAGCGACCCAAACCGCGCCGTCCACGCTCTTTTCCAGGACGATGCTGGCGGCAGACAGAGCCAGCCCCGCTCCCCCGCTGACTCCGCGTGACTTGGCCGTCGCTGTCGGGTCGCCCACGGCGGCGGAGCGGACGGCCTCGCGCGCCGCCGCGCCGACCAGCGCCTGATCTCCGAAGAGCAGGCCCACCTCGATGATCCCGAACAGCAGCAGGCAGAGCAGGCCGCTGACAAGGGCGAATTCGACCAGGGCGGCCCCGCGCCTTTGGCGTCGGTTCATGGCAAAACCCCCACATGCAGCCGAATGAAGGCGAACGCCGCCCCCAGAGCGATGGCGGGGGCCAGCGGCATTTTGCCGGCTTGGGACGAGGACGCCAGGACGCTCACCCCCGCCCGCGACCGGAGCAGGTGCAGGCCGAGCAGGGCGTTGTCCACCGTTTCCCGCAGGACGCCGCGCCACGCGGCCCAGGCCAGGGCCAGCAGACCGCCGGCTAGGACCGTGCCGAGCAGCGTCCAGAGAAGGAACACCGGCCCCATCAGCGCGCCGACCGCGCCGAGTAGCTTGACGTCGCCCGCCCCCAGGCCGCCCAGGGCGTAGGGGAGCAGGGCGAGGCCGGCGACGGCAACGCCTTCCAGGGATAGGAGCAGGCCCGGACCGCCGCGCCACCCGTGCCCAAGCAGGCCCAAGACCAGGCCCAGGAGGACCAGAAGGTTGGGAATGCGGTGGGTACGGATGTCGCAGACAGCCGCCAGGGTTAGCAGGATCGCCATCGCCAGCAGCATCAGCGTTTACTTGAGGGCGTTGGCGGCGGTAGTCAGCTTGGTGTTCGCGCTGGAGCCGAGCAGTGTCACGGCGCCCACGCAGACGGCGGCAATCAGAGCCACCAGCAGGACGTACTCGACCAGTGTCGCGCCCTCCTCGTCATTCCAAAAACGGCGGGCGGCCGAGCGGAGCGTGGAGCCAAAAGCGGTGATCATGAACTTTTCCTTCCTTAGTTTCAATCCTCACCGACCTTCCGTGGCGGGTGCGGCAGTGATAAGACTTGCAGGGAACGATGCGATGGACGACTGGGGGTGCTACTTGAGCGCGTCGGAGGCCGTGCCTAGCTTGGTGTTGGCATTGCCGCCGAGCAGGGTGACGGCGCCGATGCAGACGGCGGCGATGAGCGCGACCAGGAGGACGTACTCGACCAGCGAGGCGCCCTCTTCCTCCCGCCAAAAGGCGCGGCAGAAACGGGCGACGGCAAAGGGCAGTGAAAATCGCGTGGGGGCGTGTGTCATTGTTTCTTCCATGAACGTGGCGTATCCTATTCCATCAGGCTACCTTCCGGCACAAAAGAGCAGTGTCCGGCTGTCAAAGTCATTATACAGCAATTATCGGGCCGAGTCCAGTGTTTTTGCCGACGACGAAAAAACTTTTTCAGCGCCCGTGCGCCGCCAGCCAGACGCCGACGAGGGCAAACAGGCTCAGAATACTCATCAGGCCGCCGGGCATGAAGGCGCGGGGGCTGCTTCGCAGGTAGCGGATGCTGAAAAAGACGAGCAGTCCCAACATCAGGGCCAGCGCCGTTTGCAGGCCCCAGATCTGTCCCCGGCTGATGCCCCACCCGGCGGTCAGCAGGGCCAGGCCGCCGAGGATGCCGGCGATCAGCGAGGGGAGGCTGCCGGCCTTGACGAAGCCGATGACGCCGCCGACCATGACCAGGAGGGCGTAGACGATGACGATGAGCGCAGGTGTGTTCATGGGGCCAGTGTACCCCGCTAGGCCGTATCCGAAGTGCGACTTCGATATATCGCGGCAGCAGTCAGCCCAGCCAGGCCGAGTGAAACGAACACAGCCCAGGTGGGGATGGCGGCATCAGTGAATGTCTGTGAGTAGTAGCCGGGGGCATGTTCCACGCTTGGCCCTGCGGTAAACGGATGCAAGCGCGATGTGCCGAAAATTAATATAGAGACTGTTGTTGCCGCCCCCACCGCCAAAATCCGCCACTGATGTTTGTTCATGGTTTTTTCCTGCCTGGAATCTCACAAAAAATTGGGGCAGGGCCATGTGAGAATCCTCTGCACTCGGGCCTGAGCTACTTTGCCACACAAGTGATTACTGATGTGACGCAGGCGGGGAGTTCCGTGGGGCCGCAGAGGCCGTGGGGGCAGAGTCCGTGGGGCTGAAGCCGTGGGATTAAAATCCTCGGCTGTGGGGCGCGGACGCCATCAATGACTTAATCCCCACCTGCGTGGGGACAAGATACTTCGGCCTATCGGCATCGGCTTCTTTTATCGGCTTCTTTTATCGGCTTCTTTGTGCCCGCGCAGGCGGTCACTGGGCGTCCGCGCCCCACAGCCGAGGATTTTAATCCCACGGCCTTCCTGCCCCACGGCCTCTGCGGCCCTGCGTAACGTCAGTGATTATCGCATCTCTGCTCTCTCACTACCCGCCCGAATTGTCGGGAGCCGCCGCAGGCTTGGTGGCCTGCGGAGACGCCTCTTGGGATGTGTCCGGGGCCGCGTCCGGCGGCAGGTTGATGATGGCGCCGCGCGGGACGCCGACGATCTCAATGTCTTTGATGTGCCGGGACTTGACCAGGCGCGGGGTCAGCGAGGCGGCGCGGATGCGGGCCGCCCGCGCCTCGGCCTGTGCTTTCAGGACGGACTTCTGGTTGACGATCTGCTGCAACTGAAGGTTGAGCTGGGACAGCTTCAAGTTCTGCTGGGCGGCCAGCCGCGAGCGCAGAGCGACTTTGGTGGCGTCGTCCGGGTAAATGGCACGGATGCGGACCTCATCAATGACGATTGAGTCCGGGTTGAAGCGGTCGTTCAGCTCCTTGAGCGCGTAGGCGGCCGCCGTCTTCTTGCCGTCGCCGCTCATGTTCTGGGCGGTGTTCGCCAGCCCGAAGGCGTCCACGACCGCCTGGCGAAAGGCGGGGCGAAGCTGCAATTCCTCGAAGTTGCCGAAGTCCGAGAACTGGTTCCGGTACTTGGCGTACAGCGCGATGATGCGCTCCGGGTGATCCTGGTCCCAGGCGATGTGGTAGGTGACGCTGGTGTCCACCTTCAGGGTGTTGGACGAGAGCGTGTTGACCAGCACGCTGTCGTCCTGCTCCCCGTGCGCGCCCTCGCCTGAGCTTTGCACCATTGTGTAGGTGCGCTCGTAGGTCGGGATTTCGATCAGCTCGTTGCCCGAAAAGGGCGGCTGGGCGTTGAACCCGGCGTGGCGGACGCGCGTGTCCACGCGGCCCGTGTAGTGGTTGATGACCAGGCCGACGTTGCCGGTCTTGACGACGAACCCGCTGGTGTTCCGGGCGACAAGGAAGGCCCCGACGACGATAACCGCAAGGATGATTAAAAGGGTTTTCATTGGTTGTCTCGTGTGTTACCCCCTGGCCCCCAATAATGGGGGAGTAGGAAAAGAGGCAAGAGGGTCGGGCGACCCGACCCCTACGGGTACAGGATGTAGGGGCGGGGTTCCCCCGTCCTTCCTCTTCTGCTTTATCCCTTCCGCCTCCCCCAGAATTGGGGCCGGGGGGCGAGCCTACTTGTTCAAAAGGCCCATAAGCTGGTCACTGGGCAGGTAGAGCTTGTGGACCTGCCCTAGCTCCTGGTCCTGGACGTACAGATCGGTCAGCGTGCTGTTTTGCAGCCGGTTGACGGTGGCCTCGGCCGTCGCCTGCTGGAGCAGGGTCTGGTTGTCGAAGCCCTGCTGCTGCAAGGCCAGGCGGGCGTTGTCAATCTCCTGCATCTTGGACAGCGTCGTCGAAAGCAGGTCTTTGCTGGCCTGGTCCTGCTCGATGCCCCGGATCATCAGGTTGGAAAAGACGACGCCGCGCCCGCCCCATTCGTCGTTGAGAGTCTTCAGCGCCTCCGCTTCGGCCTTCTGCTTGCCCGCCGTGGTCAGCGCGGTAGCCGTGTCCATGTCGCCGATGGCGTAGTTGATCGCGCCTTTGACTGCCGGCTCCAGGTTAACGGCCTCGAACTGGCGCAGGTCGGCGAACTGGTCCTGGTAGGCGCGGTACAGGTCATCGGCCTTGTCGGGGTCAATCCGGTACTGGGCGGACACATCCACTTGCAGCATGTTGGAGGCCGTGTTGACCTGCACGGCCCCGGTCGGGTCCGCGCTCGTCAGCGACAGCGTTCTTTGCGCCGTCGGTACTTCGATCACCGTCTCCCAGATGCCCTGCCAGTGCGTCCCCGCCGGCATCAGCTCCTTCTCGATCCGGCCCTGGTAGTTGTCAATCACCAGCCCGACATTGCCCGGCGCGATATGCGTCGGCCCGGCCATGTGCCCGCCGTGCTGGAGTGAGAGGTTCAGGAACAGAAACGCGCCCAGGAGCAGTAATCCGAAAATGCCCAGCGTCCGCGTGCGCGGCGAGAGCGGCGGGCTGTGTTTCAGCGTGATTGTCTGTTTCGGTTGAGTCGGCATGATCTAACACCCTTTGTCTTGACTTAGCTTTTGATACTCCGCCTCCGGCGTCACGAACGAGGCCAGGTGGCAGTGCGGGCAGCCCGTGTCGGGCAGCGGCCCGCGAAACTTCTTGTCGCAGTTCAGGCAGCGGAGCGGTTCGCCCTTGCGCTGCAAGCGGGCCTCACGCTCGGCGGCCTCGCGGGCCGCGTCGGCCTCGGCCTTGTCGCGCGTGACGCTGCCGCGCAGGGACCAGAGCCACAGGGCCACGAAAACAACGCCCAAAGCGAACATTCCATCGAGCACCAATTGCATCTCGTTTGCCTCTCCCAATCATACTGACACGCGCGAGCCGAAAAAGTTGCCGCGCGTGTCATATTTCGCGAAGCCGGGTAAAATCACTTTGTTCTCGTCCCCCGTAAGAAAGGACCTCCTGCATGGATACCGGCATGGCTCGTTCTGCCACGTTTCCACACGCGCCGCTGCCATCCGGTACGCCCGCGCCTGATTTCTCCTTGCCCCAGCCCGGCGCCCCCTCCCTTTCCAGCCTGCGTGGCCGGCCCGTCCTCCTGGCTTTCTATCCATCCGGCTGGGACCCGGCCCGTGCCACTCAGATGGAGCAGTATCATAATGCGCTTTCCCAGGCGTTCGCCGACGAGCAGGTGCAATTCCCATTACTGACCGACCTTGCGCCCGACGTCGCGGAGCAGTACGGCGTCGCAGGCCGCCAGGCGCTGTTCGTCGTGGACGCCGAGGGCGTCATCCGCTGGAGCCATGTCGCGCCCGTTGGGCTGGCCCCGCGCGCCGAAGAGCTGCTGGCTGCGCTGGACAGCCTGCGTTCTATGGACAAGCCCAAACCGCGAAGCGGCGGGCTGTCGCGGCGCGAGTTCCTGGCGGCGACGCTGGCCGCTGCATTTGCCCTGGTCTTGCCGTTCGGCGCGGAGCGGGCCGAGGCGCAGGGGCCGGGAACGGTCGCGCCCGGCATGGCGACTATATCCCCGGCGGGAACCATCCCGGTGACGCTCAACGTCAACGGCACGGACCACGCCTTGACCCTTGACCCGCGCGTAACGCTGCTGGACGCCCTGCGGGAGCGGATCGGCTTGACCGGCTCCAAAAAGGGCTGCGACCACGGCCAGTGCGGGGCGTGTACGGTTCAGGTGGACGGGCGGCGCATCAACTCGTGCCTGTCGCTGGCGGTCGCCAATCAGGGCAAGAAGATCACGACGATTGAAGGACTGGCGCACGGCGACGACCTGCACCCGATGCAGACGGCGTTCCTGTCCCACGACGGCTTCCAGTGCGGCTACTGCACGCCGGGGCAGATCGTGTCCGCCGTGTCCCTTCTGGACGAGCCGGTCGGGCCGAGCGATGCCGACGTGCGCGAGGCCATGAGCGGCAACCTGTGCCGCTGCGGCGCGTACCCGAACATCCTCGCCGCCATCCAGGAATTACGGGGAGGAGCCAAGAATGCACCCGTTTGATTATTCGCAGGCGCAAGACGCCACTGCCGCCGTCCAGTCCGTCGCGCCCCGGCCCGACGCCAAGTTTTTGGCGGGCGGCACGACGCTCATTGACCTGATCAAGCTGCACGTCGAAAAGCCCGCGCATCTGGTAGACGTCACCGGCCTGCCGCTGGCCCAGATCAGCGACCTGCCCGGCGGCGGCGTCCGCATCGGCGCACTGGTCAAGAACAGCGACCTTGCCCATGACGCCCGTATCCAAAAGTCCTACCCTGTGCTGTCCGAGGCGCTGCTGTCGGGCGCATCCCCGCAGCTCCGCAACATGGCGACCACGGCGGGCAATCTCATGCAGCGGACGCGCTGCTACTACTTCCGGGACACGGCCACCGCCTGCAACAAGCGCGAGCCGGGGTCCGGCTGCTCCGCGATTGACGGCTATAACCGAATCCACGCCGTGCTCGGCACGAGCGGCAAGTGCATCGCCGCTCATCCATCCGACATGTGCGTCGCGATGGCCGCGTTGGACGCACAAATCCGGGTGCAGGGGCCGCGCGGTGAGCGCGTCATCCCCCTCACCGAGTTTTACATCCCCTATGGCGAGGACCCGGCGCGCGAGACCGTGCTGGAACACGGCGAGCTGATCACCGCCGTGGACCTGCCCGCGCTGCCGTTCGCCGCGCGCTCGCACTACTTGAAAGTGCGTGACCGCGCCTCCTACGCCTTCGCATTGGCCTCCGCCGCCGTAGCATTGGATGTGCAGGGCGGCAAGATTGCTCAGGCCCGCATCGCGCTGGGTGGGGTTGGCACCAAGCCCTGGCGCTCCTTGGACGCCGAAAAGGCGCTGGCGGGCCGTGCGCCCGGCCCGGACGCCTACCGCGCCGCCGCTGAGGCCGCTCTGAAGGGCGCGAAGATCTACAAGGACAACGGGTTTAAAGTGGAACTGGCGAAGCGGACGGTCGTCCGCTGCCTGACGATTGTGGGGAACAGGACCTAATGGAAAAATCACTCGGCAAGCCTCTGGACCGCGTGGACGGACGGCTGAAAGTGACCGGCGGGGCGCGCTACTCGGCGGAGATGCCCATTACCAATGTCGCCTACGCCGTCATGGTGATGAGCACGGCGGCGAACGGCAAAATCACGGCGATTGACGCCCGCGCGGCGGAGGCTGTGCCGGGCGTGCTGAAGGTCATCACGCCCGCCAACGCCCTGCGCCTGCCCAAGCCGCCGGACACGCCGGGCGCGAAGTCAGGGCGCCCGCAGGAGCGCAAATTGCAAGTGCTCCAGGACACGGACGTCTTCTACCAAAACCAGCCGGTCGGCGTCGTGGTGGCGGAGACGTTCGAGGCGGCTTCCTACGCCGCGTCCCTGGTCCGTGTTCAGTACGAGACGCAGAAGCCGCGCACGGAGATGGAGAAGGAAAAGAAGCACGCCTACCGGCCCGAAAAGGCCAACCAGGACCCGACGGACTCCAAGCGCGGCGACCTGGGGCAAGGCATGGCGCAGGCGTCGGCGCGGGTGACGGAGACCTACCATACGCCGGTCGAGAACCACAACCCGATGGAGCCGCACGCGACGCTGGCCGTCTGGGAGGGCAACCGGCTGACCGTCTATGATGCGACGCAGGGCATTTTCGGCGTCCAGCGCGTCCTGGCGAAGACGTTCGGCCTGCTGCCCGGAAACGTGCGTGTGGTCACGCACTTCCTCGGGGGCGGCTTCGGCTGTAAAGGCTCCGTCTGGTCCCACGTCGTCCTGGCGGCGATGGCGGCGCGGCAGGTGGCCCGGCCCGTCAAGCTGGTGCTGACCCGGCAGCAGATGTTCGGCCCGGTCGGCTTCCGGCCCCGGACGGAGCAGAAGTTGCAATTAGGTGCGGCCAAAGACGGCGCGCTCACGGCGGTCGGCCACGAAAGCCACTCCCAAACCTCCCTGTTCGACGAGTTCGTTGAGCCGACGGCGGCGGCGACGCGCATCCTCTACAACTCCCTGAACGCCGAGACTTCGCACCGGCTGGTCCGGCTGGACGCGGGGACGCCGACCTTCATGCGCGCGCCCGGCGAGGCATCGGGCACGTTCGCCATCGAGTCGGCGATGGACGAGCTGGCGTATGCGCTGAAGATGGACCCGGTCGCCCTGCGGCTCAAGAACTACGCCGAGATGGACCCGGAAGAGGGCAAGCCGTGGTCCTCCAAGTCCCTGCGTGCCTGCTACCAGACGGCGTCCGAGAAGTTCGGCTGGGACAGGCGCACGCCAGCCCCCGGCTCCATGAAGGCCGGCGACGGCAGATCCATCGGCTGGGGCATGGCGACGGCGACCTACCCCGTCCGCCGCAGTCCGTCTTCCGCCCTGGCCCGCATAATGCCGGACGGCACGGCCTATGTCCAGGCGGGGACGCAGGATCTGGGCACAGGGACCTACACCGTGATGACCCAGACCGCCGCCGACGCCCTGGGTTTGGCGCCGTCGCAGGTGCGCTTTGAGCTGGGAGATACGCTCATGCCCGAGACGCCGGTTTCAGGCGGGTCCCAGACGGCGGCCAGCACCGGCTCCGCCGTCCACGATGCCGGCCTTGCGGCCAAGAGTAAGGCGATTGGGCTTGCCATCGCCGACGCAGCCTCGCCCCTGCACGGGCTGGCCGAGGCGGATGTGGACGTGCAGGAAGGACGGATTTTTTCGACAGCCGACTCGACAAAGGGCGAGACCTATGCGGCCCTGCTGGCCCGCCAGAACCTGCCGATAATCGAGGCGAAGGTCAAGTCCGCGCCCGGTGAAGAGAAGCAGAAATACGCCATGCACTCCTTCGGGGCGATCTTCGCCGAGGTGCATGTGGACCCTGACCTGGGCGAAGTCCGCGTGACCCGGCTGGTGGGCGCGTATGGCGTCGGCAACATTCTGAACGCCAAGACCGCCCGCAGCCAGTTGATCGGCGGGATCGTGTACGGCCTGGGCATGGCCCTGATGGAGCAGACGGTGGCGGACACGCGCACGGGCCGCGTCGTGAACCCGGACCTGGCCGAGTACCACGTCCCCGTCAACGCCGACGTGCCCGACATTGACATTACGTTCGTCCCCGAGACCGACCCGCATGTCAACCCGCTGGGCGTCAAGGGCATCGGCGAGATCGGCATCACGGGCGTCTGCGCCGCCATTGCCAACGCGGTCTATCATGCCACGGGAAAGCGGGTCCGCGACCTGCCGATCACTTTAGATAAGGTGATGACGTAGGCCGGGAACCTATCCATGAAAGAACTGCGCGAAATCCTGGACGCTTACGAGACGATCCGCCGGCAGGGGGAGATTGCCGCGCTCGCCACAGTCGTCGCCGCCAGCGGGTCGTCGTACCGCCGCCCCGGCGCGCGGATGCTCCTGACGTCGGACGGCTGGGTGGCCGGAGGCGTCAGCGGGGGGTGCCTGGAAAGCGATGTGGCTGGGCGGGCGCGCGCCGTCATGGAGTCGGGACAGCCGGACATCGTTACCTATGACACCACGGAAGACGGCGACATCATGTTCGGCGTCGGCCTGGGCTGCCGGGGCGTGATCCAAATTCTCATTGAGCCGCTGACGGGGGCGCGGCCCGATTTCGCGTTCCTCTCGGACCTTGTTCAAAAGCGCGAGGCGGGCGTCTGCGCGACCGTCTTCCGCACTGAGGGCGGCGCCCCAACGCGGCTGGGCGACCGGCTGCTGCTGTCCCAAATGGGGAGCGTTTATAATGGCCTCGCCGACGTAAACCTAGCCGCGCGCGTCCGCACGGACGCCGAGGCCGTGCTGGCATCGGGCAGATCGCTCGTGCGCGAGTACGTCCTATCCGGCGGCTCCGTGGCCGTCTTCTTCGAGGCGATCACGCCCCCGCAGCCGCTCGTCGTCTTCGGGGCGGGATATGACGTCCTGCCCCTGGCCCGGCTGGCGAAGGAACTGGGCTGGCACGTCACCGTTGCCGACGCCCGCCCAGCCTATGCAATCCGCGAACGGTTCCCCCAGGCCGACGCCGTCCTCGTTTGCCCGCCTGAAGAAGCCGCCGCGCGGCTCCCACTGGACGCCCGGACGGCGGTCGTGCTGATGACCCACAACTACCTGCACGACCGGGCGCTGCTGGGACAACTTCTGCCTTCTTCCGTCCGCTACCTGGGCGTCCTCGGCCCCAAGCGGCGCACGGAGCGCCTGCTTTCGGAACTGCCGCCCGGCGTGGTGACGGACGGAGCTTTGTCGCGTCTGCACAGCCCCGTCGGCCTGGACATCGGTGCGGACATGCCGGAGACGATTGCTCTCTCAATCATCGCCGGCATTCAGGCTGTGGCGGCGGGCCGTCCCGGCGGCTTTCTGCGAGACCGTTCCGGGCCGATCTATCTGCCGGAAGACCACTCATGATCGCTGGGGCCGGCCTGATCCTTCTCGCCGCCGGCGGATCGTCCCGGCTGGGGCGGGCCAAACAACTGCTGCCCTACCGGCGCCGGACGCTGCTGCGCCACGCGGCAGAAACCGCACTCCTTTCCCGCTGCCGTCCCGTCGTCATCGTGCTGGGCGCGCAGGCGGACCGCCTGCGCCTCGAACTGGCCGGGCTGGAAGTGCTCCTGGCAGAGAACTCTGACTGGGAGCAGGGCATGGGGTCCTCGATCCGCGCTGGGCTGGCCGCCCTGGAAGCATCCGCGCCGGAGCTGGCAGGCGTCGTCCTGATGCTGTGCGACCAGCCGCTCATTACTTCAAACTCACTGGACGCGCTGATCCAATCCCATGCCGACACCGACAGCCGTCTCGTCGCCTCCGAATACGGCGGTACGCGCGGCGTCCCCGCCTTCTTCAGCCGCGCCCTGTTCCCCGAACTCCGCACCCTGCCCGACACGCAGGGAGCCAAATCCATCCTCGCCCGCCATGCCTCCGAGACGGTTGCCCTCCCTCTGCCGGCGGGCGTTTGGGACGTGGACACAGCAGCGGATTACGAGCGGCTGCGGGGGCTGCCGTCATTGTAGGGACGCAGGCAGGAGGTAAGAGGGCGCGATGAATTGCGCCCCTGCGCGGGGCTAGAACTTCATGCCTACATTGGCGCTGGCGTTGTAGTCCGATGGGGAGGCCGAGGACTGCCGGCGCTTGCCGTTCAGGGACAAGCTGAAGCGGTCGCCGAGGCTGTGGGTGAAGCCGACGGTATAGGCGACTGACTGAGACGCAGACGGGTCCAGGGCATTCTGGCGAGTCTGGAAGCCGACGGTCAGCTGGGTCACCGAGGAGAAGCGCAGGCCGAGATCAGCGTGGATGGTTTCCTCGGTGTCGGGCGCGTCGTAGCGGCGGGACCAGTCGTAGCCGCCGGACAGGCCCAGGGCGCCGAAGGTCGTTTCCAGGCCGATGCCCTTGCGGGCCAGCCGCTGGAGCGTGTCGCTGTCATCATCGGGGTTCTGTGCGTAGGTCCCGACCAGCCGCACCGACTTGAAGGGGGACAGGGCGACGCGGGCCGTACTTGTGTCGAACAGGTCTTGGGTATCGGTGTCTTTGGCCGGCGCCATGCGGCTCTTGTAGCTGCCCGAAAACTCCAAAAACGACAGCGGGCGCATGGCGCCGTTGACCGTTGCAATGGCAGTGTTGAGACTGTCCGGGGACCCGTCCGTCCCCTTCTGGCGCAGGGACAGGCCCGCGCCAATCTGCACGGTCGGGCGAGGGTTCAGCGAGACCTGGACGGATTGCTGATCGGTCGTCGCCGTTCCCAGCCGGGACTGCGCCGCCGAGGTTTCGAGCGAAAGGGTCTTGGTTGGCGTCAGGACGGTTTTGAGGTTGAGGGTCTGGCTGTCACCGCCCGTACCGGGGGCATTCTTGCCGTCATAAGAGGCGCTGACTTCCAGCTTGGTCGTCGGGTGCGCGTTTACGGAAAGGCCCTGGGTCTGGGTCATGCCGCTCGTCCCCGTCCCACTCTGAGCGAGATTGGCGCCGATCTGCGTTTTGTCGCTCGGCGTCACCGTCAGGGCGACTGAGGTGTTCTGGGTCGCGTCCGCGTGGGGGGCGTCGGTGGGATGGGACTGGCGGAAATCCACCTGGGCCTGCACGTTTTTGGTCGGCATCAGCCGGCTGCTCAGGGTCAAGGTCTGCTGCCCGGCGCGCAGACTGTCGTCGCCGGCATTTTCCAAGCTGACGCCCGCGCGGGAGAAGCCGAACGAGAACAAGGCCCATCCCGCCGCCGTTGTGGACCCGGCGACCGAAAGCCCCATCCGCTTGGCGGGCGAGGCGGCATTCGCATCGGAGGTCGCGGTGACGGGGGTGTAAAAGAAGTGAGAGGACACCTGGGCGCTGCGCCCGCCCTGCCAGCCTGCCCCGATGCCCAGGGTCACGCCGCTGCTTGTGTCCTGGCCCTGTTTCCCCAGGGCGTTGAACGAGAAATAGCCGTGCTCGCCGCGCAGCAGGTCCACCGAGAGCGGGATCGTGCGCCCGGTGTCATTGCGCTGTGCTTGAGCCGGGTCCGGCTCGTAGGTGATGGCGGCGGCAGATCGGGCGGGGAGGTCGCGGGTAAAGGTGATGGCGCCGTTGTCGGCGTCGAGGGTGTAATCCAGCCCGCGCATCTGCGGCAGGCCGTTGACGGTCACGCTCTCGGTTCCTGCAAGGACATGCTTCCAACTGAGGGGGAACGGGCCGGGCGTGCCGTTCCCAAAGCAGATGTCCTGCACAGGCGCGGCGGCACACGCGCCGGGGAGCGCGAGAAGCAGGCCGAGTGTAGCAAAAAAAGCAGTATGCGAACGCATGGCGGTCAAGATCTCCATGCTGTTAGAGTATGACGAAAGGAGATTGTTTCAAAAGGCTTGGGCGGACGCTGCTTGCGGCGTCCGCCCCATCACGAGAGCGTTACGATTTGGGATCGTAAACGTAGAACGTGTTGTCCGGCAGCGTCTGCACCGAATACCCGGCAGCCGCCGCCATCGCCTGGAGCGGGGTCCCCGCGCCCGGCGCGGAGAAGTCGCCCGAAACGGTCTGCGTGGGCACGGCATCGGAGTCCACGACGACCGTCGCGCCGTAGTGGGCGGCGACGGCCTGCATGGCGTCCAGGAAGTTCGCGCCGGCGGGAGCCGCCGTCGCCGGGTTGGCCGCCCCGAATGGCGTGAAGACGACTTCCGAGCCGGCCTCCTGCTTTGGATCGTCCGGCGTCCACTGCACCAGCAGGTTCAGCGTCGCGCCGACGGGCGGCGTGGCCGCCGCCGCGATCGGAATGGAGATGCCCAGGTGGTTAGTCAGGTGCTCCGCCTTCAGCGCGGGCGTCGCCTCGCTCAGATGCGCCGGGTCCGTGATCTGCTCCGTCGCGGTCACGACATAAGCGTTGACCGTGGCATTGGGGACGTTCGGCGGCAGGTGCAGGTGGAACTGATGATAGGTGTTGTTGTCCTGCCCGACCTGCGTGTCCACTTTCTGAATGACGGCGGGGTCCACTATCGCGACAGGCCGAGAGGCAGGATTTGGGCCGATGCCGCTGCTTTCTCCGAAGCCTCCTGGATGCATGAACAGCACACCAACCAGGGCCGCTGCGGCCAGGCCGGCCAGCGCGCCGCCTGTCGCGCGCCGGTGCGGGACGGTCGAAAACCAGCCGGTGATGGTGCCGGCGGCGCGCGTGGTGAACGTCGTCTCACGCCGGTTCTGTTCCGCCGCGACCCGTTCCAGAATGTTTGCCCGGAAGCCCCGTGGAACGTCCACTTCCGCTTCCAGCGGCTGCTCCAGCAGGCTGTAAACCCGCGCGAAGCGCGCGTATTCGGCCCGTGCCGCCGGGTCCGCCTCGAAGTGCTGCTCCAGCGCCTGCCGCAGCGCGGGGGCTAATGTCCCCTCGGCGTAGTCCGAGTAGAGTTCCTGCGCCCTTTCCGGTTTCATGGGTGTCTGTCCTTGCGTCCTGAAAAAATGCGTTCTAAAACTTGCGTCCTGAAAATGATGCCGTCGGGCGGGACGTAAGCCTGCCCGCGTTTCTGACGGCGCTAGGGGTTGAAAAGTTCCCGGATGCCGGCGAGTTTTTCTTTCAGGGCGAGGCGCGCGCGGTTCAGGCGGCTTTTGACCGTGCCGATGGGCAGGTCCATGATCTCGGCGATCTCCTCATAGGACTTCTGCTGGCCGTGGTAGAGGGTAACCATCGCGCGCTGGTATTCGGGCAGGCTGCCGATGGCCTGCTGGAGAAGCTGGGCGCGCTCGTTCTCTTCCAGCACGGCTTCGGGCGTGGGGGAGGGGTCCTCGATCTGGCGGGCGACGCTGGACTCGTCGAGTTCCAGGTACTCATCAAGCGAGGCGTGGGGGTGGGCTTTAGCGCGCTTGCGCTCATCGAGGAAGACGTTGGTGGTGATGCGAAACAGCCAGGTGGAGAACGACGCATCGCCGCGAAAGCTGTTGATGGCATTGAAGACGCGCAGGAAAGCGTCCTGCGCGACATCGTTGGCATCGTCGTAGTTGCCCGTCAGCCGATACGCGAAGTTGTAAACCTGCTTCTCGTACTTGCGGACCAGATCATTGAAGGCCGCGAGGTCGCCGCGCTTGCAGCGCTCGATGAGCGCCTTTTCTTCGTCGGAGACCGCCGCGCGGGGCCGCGCGTGGCGCGCTACCACGTCATCCATTCGTCATCCTCGGCGGCAGTATCGGGGAACGCATTATTGAAAGCATCGCTAGGAGGTGTTTTACCCAGCGCGCGCCGCCTTTACGCCTGTCACCCTTGCTGTAATTCAGTATGACGCGCGGGAGGCTGCTTGTCAAGCAAGTGGGGAACAGACAAAGGAGTTTCGCGCCGCGCCGCCGAATGGTGAACGCCGGAGGAATTAACAATGACAGCCGAACAACCCCTTCACCCGGACAAGACCGCCGAGAATGCGCTGCCACGCAGCGCCCCGGAGGCGCAGGGGATTCCCTCCGCCGCCGTGCTCGCCTTCATAGACGACGCCGAGCGTAAGGATCTGGGTCTGCACAGCCTGATGATCGTGCGGCGCGGGCATGTCGTCGCCGAGGGGTGGTGGGACCCGTATGGCCCGACGCACCCGCACATGCTGTTCTCGCTCTCCAAGAGCTTTTGTTCAACGGCGGCGGGCCTAGCCGTGGCCGAGGGGCGGCTGGCGCTCGACGACGCCGTCCTGTCCTTCTTTCCCGATGAGGCCCCCGCTGATCCCGATTCTAACCTGGCTGCCATGCGCCTGCGCCACCTCCTGTCCATGTCCACGGGGCACGACGAGGACACGACGGGCCGCCTGCGGGACGGCGCGGGCGGCGACTGGGTCCGGGCCTTTCTGGCGCAGCCGGTGGCGCACGCGCCCGGCACACATTTCGTTTACAACAGCGGCGCGACCTACATGGTGTCGGCGATCGTCCAGAAGGTGACGGGCCAAACTGTCCTGGACTACCTCGGCCCCCGAATCTTTGGCCCGCTCCGCATTTCGGGCCAAACCTGGGAAAGCAGCCCCCAGGGGATCAGCGTCGGCGGCTGGGGCCTGAGCATCACCACGGAGGACATCGCCCGGTTCGGCCAGTTGTACCTCCAGAAAGGTGTCTGGCGCGGCGAGCGCCTGCTGCCCGAATCGTGGGTGGCCGAGGCGACTTCGGCGCAGGTTTCCAACGGCGACGACCCGAACAGCGACTGGGCGCAGGGCTACGGCTTCCAGTTCTGGCGCTGCCGCCACGACGCCTACCGGGGCGACGGGGCGTTCGGCCAGTTCTGCGTGGTCCTGCCGGAGCAGGAGGCGGTGGTAGCGATGACGGCCGGATCGGGCGATCTGGGCGGGATGCTGAACCTCGTCTGGGAGCATCTCCTGCCCGCGCTGGGACCCTCTCCCCTGCCGGAAGACGCGCGGGTGCAGGAACAACTCCGCGCGAGGCTGACCGGCCTGTCCCTGCGCGCGCCGGATTGGGAAGCGCACGTCCCCTCTGGCCGCGACCGTCTCCGGTCAAACCTATGCGTTCGCCGCCGGTGACTCCAACGAGCACAAGATCGAAACAGCCCGCTGGGAATTCGGCGAGGACGGCGCGACCGTGACCCTGCGGGACGCGGCGGGCGAACACCGGATCGAGGCAGGCACGGAGAATTGGCGGCGCGGGACGACGACGCTTCGCGGGAATCGGTCCCAGCCGATTGCCGCGCGGGGCGCATGGGCCGCCGAGGACACTTACGTCCTGACAGCCTATTTCACCGAGACGCCGTTTGCGGTCACGCTCATCGCGCGCTTCACCGACGGTGGAGTCCAGTTCGATCTGCGCCAAAACGTCTCGTTCGGCCCCACCGCCCGCCCGCCGCTGGAGGGCCGCCTCGGCTGACACCGCGCGGCTCAACTCGTGAGCCTGTTCATTGTAAGATTGAGGGGACCGTCATGGCACAAAGCGAAGTAGACACCGAACTGGAAACGCTGATCCGGGCGCGCTATCCGATCATTTATGTCGTCTCCTGGGAGGAAAAGCGTGTCGAGGAAGCCTTGCGGGTCATCACAAAGGCGCGCAACAAGAAGATGTACCAGTGGACCGTCACGCAGGGCATGGTGCTGAATCCACTCAACCGGGACGAGGCCACGCGCGACCCGCTGGCGGCTCTGGACTTCGTGATGGAGTCGCGCGACCAGGCCGTTTTTCTGCTGAAAGACTTCCACCCATTTTTGAATGACACGTCCCTGGTGCGCCGCCTGCGCGACCTGACGTATGCGCTCAAAACGTCCTATAAGACGCTGGTCCTGCTCTCGCCCGTCCTGAAGCTGCCGCCGGAACTGGAAAAAGAGATCACCGTCGTAGACTACGCCCTGCCGTCCCTGGAAGACCTGGGGCGGCTGCTGGACAGCATCATCGAGTCCGTCCGCGCGAACCCGCAGGTGCAGACGCAGATGACGACCGAGGAGCGCGAGCAGGTCTTGCAGGCCGCATTGGGCCTGACGGCCACCGAGGCCGAAAACGTCTTCGCCAAGTCCCTTGTCGAGCGGCGCCGGTTTGACGTGGACGTGATCCTCTCTGAGAAAGAACAGATCATCCGCAAGTCGGCTATTTTAGAGTATTACCGGACGTCCGAAGCCTTCGCGGATGTCGGCGGGCTGGACCTGCTCAAAGACTGGATGGACAAGCGAACCGTCGCCTTCACGGAAAAGGCGCGTGATTTCGGCCTGCCCGCCCCCAAAGGCATCCTGATTTTAGGCGTTCAGGGGTGCGGGAAGTCTCTTAGCGCGAAAGCGATTGCCTCCCTCTGGAAGCTGCCGTTGTTACGGATGGACGTGGGCAAGATTTTCGGCGGCATCGTCGGGCAAAGCGAGGAAAACATCCGCAAGGCCATCCGGGTGGCGGAAAGCACCGCGCCGAACATCGTCTGGATAGACGAATTGGAGAAAGGCTTTTCGGGGACGCAGTCGTCGGGCATCAGCGATGGCGGGACGACCGCGCGCGTCTTCGGGACCTTTATCGCCTGGCTCCAGGACAAGACCGCGCCGTGCTTCGTGGTCGCCACGGCCAACGACGTGTCCGCCCTGCCCCCCGAACTCCTGAGAAAAGGCCGGTTCGACGAGATCTTCTTCGTGGACCTGCCGGACGAGCCGGAGCGGGAGGAGATTTTCACCATCCACCTCAAGAAGCGGCGGCGCGACCCGGCGAACTTTGATTTGAAGGCGCTGGCGAAGGCGACGAACGGCTATTCGGGGGCGGAAATCGAGCAGGTTGTCATCGCGGCCATGTACGACGCCTTCAACCAAGACCGCGACATCACAACCGAGGACATTTTGAAGGCTGCGAAGCAGTCCATCCCGCTATCGGAGACCATGAAGGAGAAGATAGACATCCTGCGCTTCTGGGCCGAGACCCGCGCCCGCCCCGCCTCGTCCGCGCCGCCGGTCGAGACGCACGAAGCGGGCCTGCAAGAAGACGATGACCGCCTCGTTCCCGCGGAAGCGGCCTGATGGAAGAAAAGACCGACACCGCGCGTCTGCTGGAAGCGTTCCTCCGCAACATGTCCGCCGAGCGCGGCCTGTCGCCGAACACGCTGACCGCCTACTGGTACGACCTGACGCAGTTCCTCGCCCATCTGGAGGCGCAGGAGGTCGTCACGGTTGCGGCCATCACGCCTGGTCACGCTTATGGCTTCCTCGCCGGCTTGCGTCGGGCGGGCCAACGCCCGGCCAGCATCACGCGCAAGGCGATCTCGCTGAAGCTGTGGATGCAGTTTTTGTGCCGGGAGGGGCACCGCGCGGACGACCCCACGCAGGCGGTCGAAACGGGAAAGCTGGCGCAGCGCCTGCCGACGACGCTTTCCCTGCCCGAAGTCGAGCGCCTTCTGACGGCTCCACCCCCCGGCACACCTGCCGGTCTGCGCGACCGGGCAATGCTGGAAACCATGTACGGCTGCGGCCTGCGCGTCTCGGAGTTGGTGTCTCTGAAGTCCGAGGATGTGGACCTGCGCGCGCGTCTGGTCCGCCCCTTCGGCAAAGGCGGCAAGGAGCGGCAGGTGCCGCTGGGCGATGGCGCTTTCGAGACGCTGACGGCTTATCTCACTCAGGCGCGTCCCCTGCTGCTGGCGAACAAGGTGCCGACGCCGTTCCTGTTCGTGACCCGCCAGGGCGGCCCCATGACCCGGCAGCACTTCCTCGTGCTGGTCAAGACCTACGCGCATCAGGCCGGCATCGCCCGGACCATCTCCCCGCACGTCCTGCGCCACTCGTTCGCCACCCACCTGCTTTCCGGCGGGGCGGATCTGCGCGCCATCCAAGAGATGCTCGGCCACGCCAGCGTTCAAACCACCCAGCGCTACACGCGGGTAGATGTGGCGCGTCTGCGCGAGGTCTATGACCGGACGCACCCACGCGCGTGAGGATTCAGGATATAGGGTGTGTAAAATTCATGGTAAGGGGAACCGGCAGGGGCGAACCGGCACTGGAAGTGCCGGCCTACTCTTAGTGGAAGTCGCTCCGCGACTGAGGAAGAACCTAAGCTGGCTTGTTCTCAGTGCCGGAGGCACTTTCACTGCGAGTAGACCGGCACTTCCAGTGCCGGTTTCTACTTCGCAGGCATTGCTGGGACTGTTCCATGCGCTTGAACCGCCGCGATGAGGTTCCGAACATCGGCGGCGTGCTGGCCCTGGGGGAAGCGCTGGAGGTAAGCGCGCCAGAGGGCAAGGGCATGGGGGGTGTCGCCTAAATCGAAGGCGTAAACGATGCCCTGATTGAGTAGGCTGTTCTCGTGCTGGGGGTTCTGGCGCTGGGCAACGGCGAACTGTTCCAAAGCCTTTTGGGGCTGCTTGAGGTTCCGGTAGGACGTTCCGAGGTCGGTGCGGATGTCGGGGGTGTCCGTGCCGGCGGCGATGACCTGGGTGTAGTAGGCGACGGCCTGCGTCCAGTTCTTCCGGTCAAAAGCCGTGTTCGCCAGGGCGAGGGCGGCGTCGGCGGTGAGCGAGCGCGCCGCAGCGGCCTGCGCCAGCGCGGGACGCAGGGCGAGGTAGGTCCCGCCTGACCCCAGAGCGGCGCCGGCCAGGCCCACGGCGACAGTAACGAGCCATGAGACTCTGGCTCCCCCAGAATTGGGGGCGGGGGGGGCTTTCCTGACCTTCCGTGCCACTTACGACCTCGCCCCCGCCGGTATTTTCTCGGCCACGCCTGCGCCGTTTCCGCTGCCGTTTTTCCGTGAAGACGGCCGGGGGGACATCTGGGCCAGAGCCTGGCGGGCGACTTCGTCCGCCGTCAGATTGGCCTGGGCGCGCAGGGTGGGGATGGGGCCGTGCTCGATGAAATGATCGGGCAGGCCGACCAGCGAAACCGGGATGGCGACGGCGTGGGCGGCCAGCAGCTCCAAAACGGCGGAGCCGAAGCCGCCCTGAGTCACGCCGTCCTCGACCGTCACGACCGAGCCGCAACGGCGGGCGGCGGCGAGGATGGCTTCGGCGTCCAAAGGCTTGCAAAAGCGCGCGTTGAGGACGGTCGCTTGGACGCCGGACGCGGCCAGCGTGTCCGCCGCGTCGAGGGCGATCTTGACGCCCGCGCCCAGCGCGACCAGGGCCACATCGCCGCCCTCGCGCAGCGTCTCGGCCCGGCCCAGTTCGATCTCTCTGGTCCCCCCACTATTGGGGGTGAGGGGGTCCTGACCGCCGCGCGGGTAGCGGACGGCGATGGGGCCGGCCTCGTAGGCCAGCGCAAAGCGGGTCATGGCGCGCATCTCGTCCGTGTCTTTGGGGGCCATGATGACCAGGTTGGGGACGCAGCGCAGGTAAGCCAAATCAAAGACGCCGTGGTGAGTCCCGCCGTCGTCACCGACCAGGCCCGCCCGGTCCAAAAAGAAGCGCACAGGGAGTTGCTGCAAGGCGACGTCGTGGATGATCGGGTCATACGCGCGCTGCAAGAACGTCGAATAGATCGCCGCCACGGGCTTGAAGCCCTCAGCGGCCAGACCCGCCGCGAAGACGACCGCGTGCTGCTCGGCGATGCCGACGTCGAAAAAGCGTTCCGGGTGGAGCTTGGCAAACTTGTTCAGGCCGGTCCCGTCCGGCATGGCGGCCGTGATGCCGATGATCTTGTCGTCGGTCTCGGCCAGATCGTTCAGTGTTTCGACAAAGGCGTCGGTATAGGTGACGCCCGGCGCCTTCGGCTCGGTCCGGCCGTCGTCCGGGCTGAACTTGCCCAGGCCATGATAGGTCCGCGAGTTCGCCTCGGCGTAGGGAATGCCCTTGCCCTTGACGGTCAGGACGTGGACCAGGACAGGGCCTTTGAGGCGCTTGACATGACCGAAAACATTGATGAGATTGTCTAAGTTGTGCCCGTCAATCGGCCCGATGTAGGTAAATCCCATCTCCTCGAACAGCAGGCCCGTATGGGCAGGCGTCGCGAAGTGCGTCGCTGTGTGCTTGGCGGCGACGGCGGCCTTCTTCATGATTCGGCTGCCGACGGGCAAGCCGGCAATGACCCGCTTGGCCGTGTGCTCGCCCGCCTGGTACAGCGGCTCCATCCGCAGCTTGGCGAGGTAGGAAGCCAGCGCGCCGACATTCTCCGCAATGGACATCTCGTTGTCGTTCAGGATGATCGTGATGTCCGTGCCGTCATCGGCGGCATTGTTCAGCCCTTCCAGCGCCATTCCGCCCGTCAGCGCCCCATCGCCGATGAGCGCCAGGACGGAGTTCTTCGACCCGCGAAAATCCCGCGCTTTGGCGAAGCCCATCGCCGCCGAGATGGATGTGGACGCATGGCCCGCACCGAACAGATCGTAGGGAGATTCGTCAATTCGCAGAAACCCGGACAAGCCGCCGTGCTGCCGGATGGTCGGGAGCTGTTCACGCCGCCCCGTTAGAATCTTGTGAACGTACCCCTGGTGGCCGACATCCCAGATCAGTTTGTCGCGCGGGATGTCATAAACTTTGTGCAAAGCCAGTGTCAGCTCGACGACGCCCAGTGAGGGCGCAAGGTGGCCGCCGGTCCGGGCGACGGTCTCAGTCAGGTAGACGCGAATCTCCTGCGCCAGCGCGCGCATCTCCTCGGAGGATAGGCGCTTGATGTCGTCGGGGCTGTTGATGCCGTGGAGCAAAGGACTCTCGATTGGCGTGGCGTGGCTCTCCATACGGGGCACTTCTTTCTGGTCAGTTCCATCCGGGGAACGGGGAAGAGGGAGGGAAGTATAATCTCCCGTCAATAATACCTAGTCGGGATTTGTCTGTCAATGTTATACCCGGCTTGTCGCTTTATTTCACAAAGTAGTTTGTGTGGTGTCATTATAGCGGGGGCGATAAGGAAATGTCAAGGGGTCCCGGCATTGGAACTGCTGGGACCCTTGTGTGCTATACTACTCCCATCACCCTCGGAGAACCCGCCATGCCTCGATTTTTTCATAAGCCTTTGCTCTCGCTCCTCACGTTGCTCGTCTTGCTCCTGCCCGCTCTTGCAGCCGGCGCCGGGGAGAACCGGCTGCTGCTGGCGTCGCAGTTTGACTTCGGCGGCAAGCGCGGCTTTTATATGGACTTTGAGAACCACGCGCCGGAGGGAACGCCGCCCCAGCTCGCCACCCTGCGGCTCATCCTGGGCGTCGGCGACGGCAAGCGCTGGAGCTTCCTGGACGACATTCCCCACTGGCAGTACGGCCACGACTACCATGTCCGCGCCGTCATTGCGCCGGGCCATGCCGAGCTGTGGCTGGACGGACGGAAGATCAAAGAGGCGGAGCAGGCGCTGCTGCCCGACCCCACCGGCACGCTGACGGCGGGGCTGATCCCCGATTGGGCGAGCGCGCCTGCCGAGTACCTGCTGCTCGAAAAGTCCTGCTCGCTCACAACAGTCGGCAAAAAGACGCAGACGGTTCCGCTTACCGACATGACGGCCCTGCCGCTCGCGCTGGCGCTTTTCGAGCCGCAGGCGCCTGTCGAGGTCCCGTTTCTGCCGGACCCGACCCGGACGCTGACGGTGGCCGTGACGTTTCGCATCGTCCCGCGCCCCGCCGACCTGCGCCCGCTGGCTCCGTTCGTGGACCGCTACTTCCAGCCAATTGCGGCTCACTATCCGAGCAAGGTCACTACTGATGCCCAATTGGCTGCCACGGCACAGGAAGAAACGCGCCGGATGGCGGCTTGGAAGACCCCCGTCGGTTTCGACCACTGGGGCGGCAGCACGCGCGCGGGCTGGCGCGAGACGCCGACCGGCTTCTATCACACGGCCCGCCGGAACGGCTACTGGTGGCTGATGACGCCGGCGGGAAACCCCTGCTTCTACACCGGGCTGTGTACCGCGCCCGCTGTGGATTGGGATAAAACCCCGGCCACGGGGCGCGAATGGGCGTGGCAGTCCCTGCCCCCGAAGAGCGGCGCGATGGCCCCCGCCTGGGGCAAGAACCCGTGGGGCGACCCACGGGACGTAGATTATTTTGCCCCGCACTCAGTCAACATGCTCCGCAAGTACGGGCCGGACTGGCAATCGTCGGAAAAAGAGCGCACCGCCCGCCGCCTCCGATCCTGGGGCTTCAGCGGCCTGGGCAAGTGGTGCAGCCCGCTGCCGGGCGTCCCGGATGTTCCGGTGCTGGGGCTGGGCGGCGTTCCCAAAGTGGGGCGTCACCCGGACATCTTCGATCCGGCTGTGCAGGACGCCCTGCGCGCAAAGCTGCGGAAGGAGATCCTGCCGCGCCTCAAGGACCCCGCCGTGGTCGGCTGGTCCATCGGCAATGAGTACGACGAGATCATCACGACGGCGGAAATCAAGGGCATCCTGGCGATGCCGGGCGTCGTCCCGGCCAAAGCCGCCCTGCTGGCTGAGGCGCGGGAGCATTTGGCGGGCAGCGACCCGGCGAAGTTCACCAACCCCGATTTGGAACACCTGCGGCGTTTCTATGCCGACCACTACTACGACTTCCTGTACCGCATGGTCAAGACGATTGATCCGAATCATCTTTATCTGGGGTTCTGGATCGCCATCGGCTGGTGGGAGAACGAGGAAGATTTTCAAATGATCGCCCGGCACTGCGACGTGGTGGGCTACGACCGGTACAGCGACTCCTTTGCGGACGCGGATTTTGCCCGCCTTCTGCGCGAGGCGGACAAGCCGGTTTTGTGCGGCGAGTTCTCCTTTCCGCCCACTTACAACGGCGCGCGCGGCTTCGGCGTCTACGGCCAGGCACACGCCGTGGACGACGCCGACGCGGGCCGGCGGTACGGGCGCTGGGTCGGCAAGGCCGCCCGCAATCCCGCCTGCGTGGGCGTCTGCTGGTTCCAGTACCGCGATGAACCCGTCACAGGGCGCGGGCCGGGCCTCGGCCCCGACCTGGTCTACGGCGAGCATTATGCCTTCGGCCTGGTGGACGTAACGGACACGCCGAAGTGGGACTTGGGCGCGCCCGTCCGGGCGGAAAATCTGGCGGCGGCAGGCCAGCGGCTGGCGGCGATGCGGGGAAAGTAGAACTGGGGCTGGGAACAATCCTGCCCCCACGCCGGTCAAGCGCCTTGTCATCGAAAAGGAGCAAGACCATGACCAACATACAAAAGAACATAATTCGGAACCGGCGCGGCGCGCTGGGCATTGCCGCCCTCGCCGCCGTTTTTGTCGGCGCGAGCGCGCCGATGCTTCACGCCCAGGCAAACGACCAGGGCCAGGTGGACCTGTATCCCGGCACGGTAATCCCGGTCAAACTCACCACCGAGCTTTCCTCGAACCAATCCCAGGCGGGAGACGCTTTCACGGCCACCGTGGACGACACGAAGGAGGCCTACAACAGCATCATGCAGGGCGCGACCGTGACGGGCATTGTGCGCCACGTGACGCCCCGGTCGGGGGACACGCCCGGCACGCTGGACCTGGCTTTTACCCGGCTGCGCCTGTCCGATGGCCGTACCGTTTCCATTACCGGCTCACCGGCCAGCCTGGATAGCAAGAACCTCACCACGCGCGCCGACGGCGTTCTTGTCGCGAAGAACACCAGCAAAGACAACCGTCTGACCTACGCCGGGTACGGCGCGGGGGCGGGCCTGCTGGTCGGCTTGCTGACCGGCGACAAGAAGATCAAAATCGAGGACATTCTCATCGGCGGGCTGGCCGGCTACGGCGCGGGGTCGGTCCTGAAAGACCCCCAGCAGGTCCATGACGTGGACCTCACGCCGGGGACCGAGATCGGCGTCCGCCTGGACAGCCGCACCCGCTACTACCACAAGGTCCCCAAAGCGGTGGTTAAGACGGCGGTCAAGAGGACGAAGGCGCCGGTCAAAGCGACCCATCGAGTCCGCCACGCCCACACTTACTACACTTACTCGAACTAGCGCCCCGTGAGAATGAGGGCCGGGGGGTCACCCCCGGCTCCAACTTTGGTGATGCTGCACAGGGCCGCAGTGAACGTGGGGCGTTGATGTGTCGTGGGGCGTTGATGTGTCGTGGGGCTGAAGCCCTCGGCTGGGGGGCGCGGACGCCCAGTGACCGCCTGCGCGGGCAAAGAGAAGATGAGAAAAGGGAGAAGTGCAGGCCTAGCATTTCCTAGTCTTTTCCTCTCCCCACGCAGGTGGGGACTGGGCTGCAGGCCCACCAGCCGAGGGCTTCAGCCCCACGGCACATCAACGCCCCACGGCACATCCGTATGTTCGCCCTCTTTCCTGTTCCCCCTCCGGTCCCCCCAGAATTAAGGCTTTCTTGGGGTGGGGCCGGGGGTGATCTTCTTATGAACATGGCGCGAAAACAAGCCGTCAGCGGTGGGCAGTCGCGGGGACAGGGGGAACGGGCAGCAGGCCGTAGACCTGCAACTGGTTCGAGAAGGTGGGCACATAGACGCGGCCGTTGATGACTGTGGGCGGGCAGAACTTGGCGAACATGCCGACGTCGTCTCGGCCCGCGTTCTGCTTGGAATCCCACAGCAGGTGCGAGAGGTCCGAAGCGTCGTAGGCGCGGGCGATGCCCGGCACCGTCTCCCAGTTCGCGTTGGCGTCATACGGGGTGCAGGACCAGACGATGCCCGTGCCGGCCTTGCCGCCGTCGGCGGAGACGGACAGGAAGCCGCCGGGCATCCCATCCGGGACGACGACCTCGGATTGCGAGGCGGGCGTTTCCACCAGCTTGCCGCCATCGAATTTCATCGCTTTGAGATGGTCGTATTCGGCCCAAATGTAGACGGTCGGCCCTTTGGGGCCGTTCCAATAGACGGGAGCGCCGTGGATGTTGCCTGGCGTCATTTGGAACGCCTGCGCGATCTGGCTGTCCGCGTCCTGGTGGATGTGGCCCAGACTGTCCCGGTGAGTCAGGTACAGCCAGCCGTTTTTGCCGCCGCCCATGATCAGCGTCGTGCCGGGGACGAGCAGGGGACCGGAGGCGCCTAGGTCCGTGTCGTGAACGTTCAGCAGGGCCTGGTTGTAGGGCGTAAAGTAGTCCACGACGGCCAGAGTCCCCGGCTTGGGCCGCAGCTTCAACAGGCTGTTGCCATAGTCCCGCCCGCCCGTGTCGGCGTCGAAGGTCCCGTTGCCCGTCATCGCGTAAAGGTTGCCGACGTCGTCGGCGGCCATCCCCATCCCCGCCTGCCACACCGAGCCTTCCGTGCCGTTGGGCGTGACGTTGAAGACGCAGACCCGGCCCAATGTCTTGGCGTCATACCCTAGAATCCACCCATGGAACGGCGGGTCGTCGGCGTGGGAGCCGAAGCCCAAATACACGACGCCTCCTGCCAGGAGCAGGCCGGCCCGCTGCAAGTGCTTGACCGGGTTGAAAGAGACACGCCCGTTCACGCTGCCCTCGCCCGTGCCCGCCGCGCTGGCCTTGATGACGACGGGGCTGCCCGCCCGCTCCTTGCCCGTGGCGAGGTCCAGGGCATGCAGGCGATGGACATACGTCCCGCCTTCCTTCGTCTTGGCCTCGACATAGATCGCCTTGTTGGTTAGGTCAATGACGGGTGTGCTGGTGATGCCGATCTCGACTCGCATGTCGGTCCACCGGGTCGTGTAGACCTCGGCGGCGGGGACGGACGGACCCAGGTTGATCTTCCAGAGCGGGTCGGCGGCTTTGGGATCATCGGCATCGAAGGCATAGACGCTGTTGTGGGCAGTCGCCAGGAAAACGACGTTGTGCAGCCCCTTGCCGGGGATTTGCAGGCTGGGCACATAGAGCGGCTGCGCGTACAGGTAGCCGTCCACGTCCCGCGTCCACAGCTTGCCGAAGGTCTTGACGCTGACGTTCGCCGTGTTCAGGATCGTCTCGCGCAGGTTCGCCCCCGTCCGCGCATTGTCGTTGTGCTGCGTCAGCATGTGGAGCGGGGCGGGCGTGCTCGGCGGCGGGGGCGGAAGTGGGGGCGGCGCCGACCCCTCCGCCCCCGCCACTCCGGGCAGCGCCAGCCCTACGGTCGCCGCTATCGCTATGTGATGCCAGAAAGACAAAGTTCGTCTCACGGTCGCTCCTACTCGTTTCTGTTGTTTTCGGCTCAGGAACCCACGCCGCTGTCGGAACCCACCCCGCCGCCAGGGGCGGCGACCCTCCCGAAACGGGAGGGTGAAGAGGGTTAGGGCGTCCGGTCTTGGAGATGCTGACGAATGCAAGAGAGGACAAACCGATCCTTTCAGCTATGTCCTGGTTTCGGAAGCGCAGAACGCGGATGCCCCGCTCTGCAAAGATGCGGTCTCGCTCCGCATCATAATTCAAGATCATGGATCGGCCCGTCCGCTTCGATGACAAGGGCCGCTAAATGACAGTAGAAGTCCGCGATGAACCCGTCAATGATCTGTTGGCGGCGAAAGTCCACGCCGAGACCATTGCGTCGTAGACGCATCCAGAGCATGGCTTCGGCGCGGGTCATCTCCCGACGCATCTGCCGTGATAAGACGGCTTTCGTTTCTTGTACCTGCTGTCCGATGACGATGTTCTGCGGCAGGTTTCCTGACTTTCCCATGACGCTCTCCTCCATGACGCTCTCCTCCATGACGGCTACATATGCTCTGAGCGCGGCAGAGCCTAAAACTCCTCACCTTCCCGTTTCGGGAGGGTCGGCGCGTAGCGCCGGGGTGGGTTCTTTCGTTGGGTTACACCTCCGCCAGTATTTCCTTGCGCCGCGCGTCGAACTCCTCCTGCGTGACCAGCCCGTCATCCAACAGTTCCCTCAGGGCCGCCAGACGCTCCTTGAGCGTCCGAGCCGGAGTGGCCCCCCCCGCCCCCAATGCTGGCGCAACTGCACCCGACGGGGGAGCCGGAGAGACGGCGGTCGCCGCCGAACCGTTCCCGCTGCCGATAATCGCAGGCAGCGCCGTCCCTCCTATTCCGGTTCCCCCAGGATTGGGGGTTAGGGGGCTAGACGTCCCCGCGTAGTTGATCTCTTCCAGATAGTCCGTCAGCACCTTGTAATAGGCGTTGTAGAAGCCCGGCGCCCACGCTGTCTTCTGCCGGTTCGCGTGGGCCACCAGGCGGTCGCCCTGAGCGCGCGCGCCCTCCGCCCGCAGGCGCTCGTCAATCGCTTGGGCGATCTGGGCTTCCATCCGGCGGTCGTCGCACAGGCGCTGGATGATGTCGCGGGCCTCCAGCGGGGGCCGGTCTGCACCCCCCGCCTCGGCTTTGAAGCCCGCGATGGGCGTCTCGACGGTGTTGAACCCGCCCAGGGCATCACTCTTGGGCATCCCGAACTTGTCCACATAGCTCGCAACGAAGCGCGTCTCTGTCCGCGTCCCGACGCTGGTGTACCGGGACTCCTGCTCCTCGGAAATGACCGCTGACGCCCAGCCGACGACGAACGTCCGCCACGCTTCGCGCTGGTCCTCGAACGAGGGCGGCGCGATCCGCACCCAGTCTTTGACGTCGGTGCGCGTGTGGATCGGGTTTGCCGCCGCGCCCTGCGCCTTCACCTGGTCATAGGCATAGCGGTAGGAGTCCATCCCCTGCAACAGACGCAGGGGGAACGCCGCGCGCTCCTGCAAAAACAGCACCTGCTCCGGCTCGTTGGAGTTCGTGATCTGCTGGTCCTTGACGTTCTGAACGCTTTCCGTCAGCATGGACTGGAACCGCTGCTCGCTCTCGGACCGGGGGGACGCGCCGTGCAGGATGCCGACGATGGTCTGCTCCTTGTTCATGTTGTGCGTGTAGTTCGGCGCGTTCTCCTGCAAGTGCAGGAACGGCTGGGAGAGCGACACGACGCGGCGCAGGGTTTGGACAGTCCGGTCCGAGTCAAGGCCGTATTTGGCATAGAACTTATCCAGCACGCTCTCCTCGGCCACCGGCTTGAAAACCGCCTGCGCGTGTTCCAAGATGACCTGGCTCAACCGCAGCAGCTCGTTGTCTTTGACCCCCCATACATCGTTGCGCGTCCCCAGCGTTTCCAGAATGTCCGCCGTCAGGTTGTTGACGACGGGGTTGTTCGGGTCCTGCGCGTTGCCGACATAGAACTGGTATCGGTCGTCTATGTCCCCGCCCACATACCGATCAATGCCGGTATTCGGGTCCGTCTCGCGCCGGCCGGAGTTGAACAGCACCTCGCCGTTGACGTCCACCGGCTCCTGCACGGCATGACGCTCGGCCTTCTCGAATCGGGCGCGCAGCGACTCCATGCGCTCGACGTAGCGGTCCATCTCGGCCCGCAGCCCGCCGACAGTCTCGATCAGGCGGCTGTAGAAGGCGATGGCCGCCCCCGCCGCCTTCCGGTCCAGCGCCTCGGCGTCCAGCCGCCGCTGGGCGGCGATGTAGGCATCTTTGGCCTCGTCAATCTCCCGTCGCTTGGCCGTTGCGATCAGGCCCAGCATGAAGTCGCCCGCGTGGCTGTTGATGCGCTGGAGCGAGTCGTCGCGCTGCTTGGTCAGTGGGAACGAGCCTCCGAGCAGCTCATCCGCCTGCTTCTCCATCTGCGTGATGTAGCCCCGGAAGCGCTCGGTCATCGTGTCCAGGGCGGCAGCGGCGACCGAGTGCCGGTGGTTCGGGTCGTTGACACGGGCCGAAACCCAGTCGCGCAAGGCTTTGTCTTTGGCCCGGATCGTCGCACCGAGATTTTGCTGGATCTGGTAGACCGACTCGCCCAGGTTGGTGCGCCGCTTCGCCAGCAAATCCGGGTTCGGGTCTGTATCGGCGACTTTCGCTTCCGAGTCTTTCTGCCGCGCCAGCAGGTACTCCACGACGCGCCCGTGTCCGGGGTAGGCCGTCAAATACTGCCGGTCCACCGCCTGCCAGTAGGCCATCACCCCGTCGCGCAGCGTCTCGCCCGTCTCGGAATTGCCCAAAAGCACCTGCCGCTGGACGGCCTCGGGCGTCAAGCCCAGCCGGCCCAACTCCTGATCCGTGAACGCCCCGATGTTGACCGTGCGCTCCAGCGGCGTCGTCCAGCGCCGGACGATGTCGCCGGCCAGACGATTGCCGCAGGCCGCCATCACCTTGTCTTTTGGGAACTGGATTGCGGACAGGCCGAAGCCCATATAGTTTTGCGGGCAGCCCAGCCCGTCTGTTGTGATGAGGAATTGGTCGAAATTGTTCCGGTTGGACTTCTTCTGCCGCTGGAATTCCGAAGTCAGGTCCAAAAAGATCGAGTGCCCGATCATTTCCACCAGGTCTTTGACCGAGTCGAGCTGCGCGGCGGGGGACGATGTATCGGCGAGGTAAGTATAGCGGAACGGCGGGTCGGCGCTTTCCATAATAGGAATGTCCGCCTGGTACTGCGCCGTAAACGTCGTCGTCGCGTCCGTGTAGTGGTTCAGTTCCAGCAGGGCCGCATAGGCATTGGGCCGGTTATCCACCGCGACGGCTTCGGAGTTCGGCGGGATGGAGAACATGCCGACGGTTTCCAGCATCCGCTGGGTCTTGAACTTGTTGCGGACGGTATAGGCCAGGTCCAAAAACATCCCCGATCCGGTGCCGCCGAGCAGCGAGCCGACAATATAAACCGTGATGCCCTCGCCGACTTGGAGGCCGTTCCGAATGGCCGTTTCCTTGCTGGAGTCTTTCGTGATCTGGAGCATCTGCTCTTCGAGCCGCCGCGCGATTTGGTTGTAGTTCCAGAAGTACGCCAGCCGCCCCCGCGCCCGGACTGCGCCCGCGCCCTGGTCAATGTCGCCGGTCAGGACGCGCGGGTCCAGCCACGTCCGCAAATGGGGATGCTCACGCAGGTTCTTGCGAAGCGAGTCCACGCCATGCACGGACGTGTGTATCTTGTCCGCGTTGTCCAGGTTCACGGCGTCGTCATAATCGGGGTTCTTGGCGAAGATCACCTGGTCGGTGTCCAGCAGCAAAAACGAGACGATGGGCAGCTTGTCCAGCGACCCGTACTTCTCGGTCAGCCGCTTGCGGACATCCAGCAAAATCTGGTGCCCCGTCCCGCCGACCCCGATGATGAGCGACCGCGAGACCCCCCGCAGCCGCCCGTCCTCCGCCTGCGGCCCGGTTGTGGACGCCGGCGCGGCGGGTGTGTTGATTGCATTGACGATCGCCTCTGTGATAGGTTGTGTATTATCTGCCATATTTTCTGATTTCACGCTTTTGGAAATGCTGCTACTGCCCGCTCAATCCCTGAATTTGAGGTTGTTCCGGGATGACATTCTTCCTGCCGCCTTGCCCCGCTTCCAAGGCATAGGCTAACTCCTTCTTGGCTTCGGTCAGCGATCTGGCCTCGATGGCGACCTGCTGAATGTTCGCCGCGAGTGCTGCTAACCCATAACCCTCGCCGCTGTCTTCCAGCGCCGTCGCGTCAAGCATCGTTTTCAGCGTCTTGATGTGCTCCCCCATCTCGTGACGCAGGATCTGATTGCGACGCGCCAGAGCCGAGTTCCGTGCGATGGCGTCCGCGCGCTGGTTCCGCGCGTCCGCCTGCCTCTGGAAGCTTGCGGCCACCACCGGATCACTCTCGCGGGCCGCCTTCGCCGTGAGGCGAGACGCTTCTTCCTTGAAGGTCCCGGCGTCACGGAGCAATTCGTCGGCAGGCTGTCCCGGCAATCCTGCGATACCGAAGCCGATGTCGCGGACGGCGCTGCGGATGCTCCGTTCCACGGTCGGGTCTTGAAACGACTGCATGGGAATTAACTCGCAGATAAGACCAAGATGCCCCATCTTCAGAGGGTCAGTCTCCGCTTTGCTGATCAGGCTGATTTCTTCTACCGTAACCTTCTTAATGTGCTGTGTGCTGAGATTATCCCGATCCACAAAGTGGCCCCAGGTATAACCCAAAGCAGACCCTGCAACCCCGCCAAAGAAAAAGACGGAATCATTGCCCGTAAAGGCAGTCAAAAGGGCGCCCAGGAAAATCGCGCCCGGTATAAATCCGGCAAGCAGACCTTTCATCTTGGCATCCACTCCCTTACCTGTAGATGTATAGACCTGATCGCGCGCTTGCTGCATCTGCGCGCCATAGATCGGTTCCAAGTCTTCTGGGTAGATGTCCATCAGACGGGTGCTCCTCGCGTGCCTCTGTCTCCACATCCGGTTTCCATCTAATGGCGGTTGTCACCTTTCCTCTGAACGGCGTTTTGTTTCTCCTGAAACGTGAGCGTGAAGCCTAATGTGAACAGTCCGACGATCCCTAACTGAGCCAGCAAAACAGTCGCATCCACCGGGGCAGGGATGTTCCCGCTCAGGCCGGACATCGCCCCCATCATGCCCGTCGCGTCCTTGCTGACTAGGTCCGGCGGCGACAGCAGGGGCCGATACAAGATCGGGTGGCTCGTCCCTGCTGTTAGATACGGCGGGAAGAGCAGCATCAGCGCCGCGACCAGAATGCCGAGCCAGAGAATAGCGAGTTGTTTCCCGTTCATGTCATCCCTTTGCCCGCGTTTTAGTGCAAGGGTTGCTCCCTGGTGCCCTCCGCTGGCATCGGAACGACCCCGGTGACGGCGGGCCGGCTGAGGAGCGTGTCCACTTCAGCGCGCGCGACGGTGACGGCATTCGCTTCCAGCGCGACCCGGTGGATGCTGGCGGCGAGATCAGAGAGTTCCGGCACGGACTGCCGCCCGCCCACCTGGAGCGCGGTCAGGCTGGTCTGGAGGGCGCGAATCTGCTCCCCGACTTCCTCCCGTAGCGCTCTGTTGCGGCGCAGCAGGAGGAGGGTCCGGGCGGCGGTGTCCGAGCGCCGCAGCAGCGATTCGGCGCGGCGGCGCAGGCTGGCCGCGATGACGATATCGCCCTCGGCCTGCGCCCTGGCCGCCTGCATTTCCGCGTCGGCCCGCAGCGCCGCCGGATCGTCCGTCACGACCTTCATCTCCGGCGGCAGAGCTTCCACGGCGGTTCCCAGGGCCGTGATGGCCTCCCGCACCTCCCGGTCTGCCGTCGCGTCCTTCGTCGCGGGAAGACTCACGACGGAGTATGCTAGGTCAAGGTAGCTTTGTACCAGCAAATCCTGCGCCCGCTGCCGTATGGATTGCAGCTCATAGGCTGAAACGGCCCTTTGCCCGCTCTCATCGGCATTGAGCGCCCGCAGCGCCAGGAAACCATAACAGGCAAAGCAGAAGACGGCACAGACGGCCAGGAAGACAGCCATCGCGGCACCGTTCATCGCCCAGAACAGGCCGGCGACAGCGAGACAACCGAGTGCCCATCCACCGAAAGAGTTGGGCTTGACGCCCTCACCGGGATCGAGAGACGCTTGGGAACGTTCCTGCTGCACTTCCTGGTTGATCCACTCCCCTAGATTGTACGGGTAAAGGTCCATGTTTCTGAGCGGCTGGGTTAATCCGCGAATGCCTTGCGGACGCCTTGCTGAACCAAATATAGGATGACCGCTCCTGAGATGAGTAGCTGCAACGCGGTACTGCCCGTGATCGTCTGCGAAGCGTTCATAACCAGCAGGACGAGGATGGTGATAGCCGCCCGAGCGATGGTCAGCCAGCGCGCCCACTCCGCTAAGAACCACAGCCCCCCCGCCGCAATCAAACCGGTGACAGCCTGGCACTCCAAATAGAACGTATAGTTATCCCTCTGTCCCGCTGCTTCAGCACTGGCCTGCGTCACCGACAAAATTGCCGGAAGGACACTAAAAAGGGTGCTTGTTGAAACGACAGCGTTGATCAGCGCGAGCAAAATCACACCGAAAGGCCGCTGCCGTTTAGAACAGAGTTTGGTTATCGGCTGCATATCCGTTCCCTCCGCTTTCTGCCCGGCCAACTCCGCGTCACAACGCTTCTCCATTCAAGCCCAAGATTTGCTGCCGCGCTTCTTCCGCCTCCGCCGGAACGCCTGCGTGGGCGTGGGGCTGGCTGAGGAGGGCGTCCACTTCGACGCGGGCGGCCGTGACCGAGTTGGCTTCGGAGGCGACGCGGCGGATGCGGGCGGCCAGGGCCGCCAGTTCCGGACCGCTGTCGTCCCCGCCCAGCGCGGCGGCGGTCAGACTCGTCCGCAGCGCGCTCACCTGGTCGGCCAGTTCTTCGCGCAGGGCCAAGTTGCGCCGCAGGAGGACCTTGACGCGGGCGACGGTCTCGGCCTGGCTCCGCAGGGCTTCGGCGCGGCGGTGCAGGCTGGCGGCGACCACCGGGTCGCTCTCCCCCGTCGCCTCGGCGGCCAGGCGCGCGGCAGTCGCTTCCAACTTGGCGTGGCTGTCCGGGACGCCGTCAGATGTCCGGGGCGGCAGGGTCTCTATGGCCCCGCCCAGGGCGCGGATCGCCTCGCGGGCGTTCCGCTCGGTGTCGGCCTGGCCCGCCGTCAGCGGGGCGAGGGTCATCGCGGCCCAGACCAGGTCCAGGTACATCCCCAGCAGCGGGTCGTCACATCCTTTTTGCAGCAGTTTGTTCTGAATCTGGGCGATCTCCGCTTCGGTCAAGCGCGCGTAGGCGCTCGTCTTCGGCTCGGCGAAGCCCTGCTGCACGGGCGGCGTCGCCGGAGCCTGCCCGCCTCGCCTCTGCCGCCACAGGAGTGCGATGAGCGTGCAAAAGAGGAGCGTGGCCCAAAAGGAGAAGTGGAACATCCACATCGCCACCCACACTGCTATAGAAATTCCGCTGATATACTGCCAGAGAGAAACCTGTCGGCGCTTCGGCATCGCCTGGACGCGGCCTGTAGGGGACTCGGATGGGCCTGCCGACGGACCCCAGCCCCTGCCGACGCACAACAGGCGGTCTTCCAGCACCTGCCCGCACTGTCTCGGCCCCAAATCTTCCGGGTAAATCTCCATGTCGCACTCTTTTGTATCAAATCATCACACGGCGCGGCGGCGGGTGATCATCACGACCAGGAACGCGCCGACGGCCAGGGCCTCAATGACGATGCCCAGCATCTTGGAGGGAAAATCCTGGTTGTCGTACAGGAACAGATACCAGGCCAGCCCGCAGAACGCCAGGATGCCGATCAGCAGCGCGATCCGGGCGGCGGCAGCGGGGTCACTCCGCTTGTTGGCCGCCCGCGCCAGCATGTAGACGATGAACGGCAGGAAGAACAGCGCGATGACCAGGCCGACCGCTAGCACGACGTACTTGATGATCGGGTTGGGCGACTCGAACTCCAGCTCACCGTTGCCCGTGGGGTAGCGCGCGACGCCGCCGGTCGTCGAGGCGGCCTCGAAGTGGTACTGGTACTGCCCGCTCTGCCCCGGTGTGAACACCCAGCTCACGTCTTCGCCCGCTGTCGGGTCTCCCGTGGGCGTCGCGGCCTTCTGGCTGACCTGCCCGTAAGGCGTGTCCACGACCATCCGCAGAGTTTGGGGCGGGTCGCCTTCGGGCTGCTTGTAGGTCAGGTGGAACGTGTAGGTATGGTTGGGCAGCACGGACGTTGGAAAGTCTCCCCCCCCCAACTCCAGCGTCGGCGGCTTCGCGGCGGCTCCGCCCGCAACGATTAGGAAGAAGCTCAAGGCTAAGATCATTCGAGTGAAGACAGGTTTCAAGGGCGCGCGGCCTCCTCGGCAGGACAGGATGAAGACGACACGGGAGCGTTTCGGCAAATCCCTATGTCTTTACGGATGCTTCTCGATTATTGTGACACATAACGGGAAAAAAGGTTGCAAAGGTTCGCGACCGGCAAAGGCGACCAGCACTGGAAGCCTTCCAGGTCTGCCAGTGCAGGGCCGGCCTCCTGTTGAGTGAAAACCGCTACGCGGTTGAAGATAGGCAACTGATGGACTTCTCCTAGTCGCGGAGCGACTTTCATTAAAAGTAGACCGGCACTTCCAGTGCCGGTGACTCTAAAACGTCGCCCCGCGTGGGTCTTCCACGCGGACGCTGTGTTCGCGCTCCGCCTCCGACGCGGTAGCCGGGACCGCCACCCGCAGATCGTCGCCGACGCGCAGGGGGGCGGGCTGCTTCAGGGCAACGCCGTTATGGAAGAGGGCAGGGGAGCCGTCGCCGGGAGGAGCGGAAACTAGGGTCATGCCGCCGCGCTCGGCCTGGATGAAGGCGACAGGGGCGGACAGCCCGGCCAGCGGGAAAACGTCCGCGCTGCCCGACGCCGTGCCGGGCGCCCCGCCGAGGGCAATCCTCGCCCCGGGCAGGAGCCGGAAGTCGCGCGGCAGGCCCCGGTCGCCGAGTTTGAGGCGCACGGAGACCGGGCGGCGGCGCGTCAGGAACCAGAACAGCAGGCCCAGCAGCAGCCCGGCCAGCAGCAGGCCGAGGAGGAGCGGCAGGGTCGAACCCGTCTTCTGAGTGCCGGTGGGGGCGAGGACCGTGGGCGCCTCGGTCGTCGCATTGGCATCGCTGTCACCCTGCCCCGGTCCGACCGGGAGGCGCTCGATGGGGCGGCCGTCCGGGGCGATGCCGACGCCGACGCCGTACTGGTGCAGGCAGCCATTGGCCGTGAGCGTCCGCAGCAGGCGCTCGTAGTCACGGTTTGCGCGCGTGTCCGGGTAGACGGTCAGGCCCTTGAGCGTGTAGTAGGCCAGATACTTGGGGTAGTTCGGGTCGGAAAGGTCGGGCCGGTCGTTGAACGAGTCGGTCAGCAGGACGATCACGGCAGGACACGCCTGGTCGCGGGCGATCAGTTTCAGCGCCTCGTGGTGGGGCAGGCGGATGTTGGTGCCGTGGCCCGGTGCGGGCGTGGTCGGCAACTGGTCAATCAGCGGGTCCACGTCGGCAGGCGAGGCCAGCGTCTTGTCGAAGGCTTTGGTGTATCCCGTTCCGAAGGGCAGCAAGATCACGCGGTCGCCGGGCGAGCAGCCCTGGCGCAAGAGGGTGGCCGTGGCCGCGCGCTCCTGGGTGAAGACGCCGCCGTGCCGCGTGCTCTCGGTCACGTCGAAGACGAGGATCAGCATTTTGGCCTTCAGCGGCTTGATCTGCATGGCGATCTGGTCGGGTGAGAGCGGGGCCGGAGCGTCCTGGGCAAGCGAGGGAGCGGCGAGACAAAAGACGATAGCAAGAGCGGCGATAAGTGGTTTCATGGGGCCTCGGATGTCCCAGGGCTGAACCCCTGGGCTTTAATAGAGCAAGCCCCCGCCTGCGCGGGCGAAGATTCAAGAGGGCGCGATGAATCCTGCCCCTACTGCCCGCGAAGGCGGGGAGTTGCCCTTTTACAGCCCCGCCGTTCAGGGCGGGGAAAAATGCCGCAGCCACACGCCCAGCAGCCCCAGCGAGGACGCCAGGGCGAGCGCAAGCGGGGCGCAGCCCGCCTTGCCGATGCCGCCCGGCAGAGCGTCACCACCGGCCCGCACGACGCGGACGCGGACCTCGCAAGTCATGTCGCGCCAGACGGGCTTGGGTCCGAGCAGCGTTTCGGTCAGGATGCTGGTCGTGAACGTCACCTCAGCCCGGTAGTCGCCCCCCGCCAAGCCCACCGCGTCTACGGCGAAGCCCAGGTACTGCGTCTCGCCCGGCTCGATCCAGACCGCGCGCAGGTCGCCGGGGTAGGTCAGCCACTTGGGGCGCGTGTGCAGACGGTCCACCCGCAGCCGCGTCGGCCCGATGTTGCGGACGCCCAGGTGCAGGACGCCGTGCTGGCCGTAGCGCACCAGGCCGGGGTCAGGTTCCTGGACGCAGGCGATGCCGGGGTGCTCACCCCCCCCGCCCCCAAGGCTGGGGGAGCCGGAAGAGAGGGGGCTATCTTGTCTGGTCCCCCCAGCCTTGGGGGCGGGGGGGGTGAGCGTTTCCGCCAGGGGGACTGGGCCGACATAAGTTTCTTCTGGGTTGATGCCTTTGACCAGAACGGGGACGGCCACCGTCTGCTCCGGCCAGGCCGCGCCGGGCGGGGGCGAGGGCGACGCCAGGCCGTCGTTCGAGCGCACCGTCAGCGTCGCCTGGTACGCCCCCGGCTCCAGCCGCGCCCCTGAGAGCGTCCAGATCAGGTCGCCGCCCGTGCCCGGCGCCAGGTCCACGGGGTTGAAGCGGTTCGGCAGGTTCAGCCAGACCACGTCGGAGGCCACCGATTCGACGTGCAGCGGCGCATCTCCTTCATTGTCCAGGGCCAGCGTCACGGTCGTGCCGCCGCCGGGGGCCAGGATTGCGGTCGGCGGCGTCAGGGCGCAGACCAGGCGCGCGCCCAGGCGCGTCCGCGCGCCGCCTGCGGCCTCCATTTCGGCGGCATCAAAGCCCAGCAGGGCGGCCATGCGGGCGATGGCGTCCAGCTTGTAGCGCAGCTCCTCGGCGGACTGCGTCGTCTGCTGCGTCTCGGTCAGGTTCCGCAGCAGGCGCGTCCGCGCCTCGGTCCCCGCCTCGTCGTCGGCGGGGCGCGCGGGCAGGAACTCCTTGTAAAGCTGACACAGGCCCACGAAGTCGGCGCGGGGCGGCGTCTCGCCCGGCACGGCGTGGGGCGCGCGGGCGAAATCGGACAGCAGGGCCAGGTCGGGGAACCGCTCGTCCACCAGGACGTTCTCGGCCGTCAGCGCCCCGTGCGCCAGCCCCGCGCCGTGGGCATAGTCCAGCGCGTCCAGCAGCGGCAGCAGCCGGGCGTGGAGCCGGTCAAAGGCGCGCAGAGCCAGGTCAGAAAGGGCAAGACGCAGGTTGCAGCCGCTCACCCAGTCGCGAATGACATAAAAGCCGTCCCCGTCGCGCAGCCAGCGCCGCGTCGGCACGATGCGGGGGTGGCGCAGGGCCAGCGCCTGCGTCGCCCTCGTCTTCGCCGCGTCATCGGGCAGCCGCTTGATCAGGACGCGCCGCCCGCCGTCCGGCTCCCGCGCCGTCCAGGTGGCCGCGCCGGATGTGGAGGGGGGAAGGGAAAGGACATCTTCAAACTGTGACAGGACTCGGTCCATACCTCCTTAGTGTACCGCAAGACGGGCCAAAAGGGGTATAAACGTCCCATGAAACTGTTTTCCACCCGGACGCATGGCGTCTTAGATTATGCCTCGGTCGTCCTGCTGCTTGTCCTGCCCCGCGCTCTGGGCTGGAGCAGGTCCGTCGCGAACCTGCTGACCGGCTCCGCCCTGGCAACGCTGGCCTACAGCCTCGTGACCCGCTACGAGCTGGGCGCGGTCAAGCGGCTGCCGATGCCCGCCCATCTCGTGCTGGATCGGACGAGCGGACTAACCCTCTGCGCGGCGGCGGGGATGATGACGGGCGAACCAGGGGCGGTGCGGGCAGCCCTGCTGGGCTTGGGGCTGTTCGAGGTCACGGCGTCTCTGACGACGGAGACGGTTCCCCAGACGGAGGCTTAACGGGCGCGGGCTTGTGGGTAAAGAGTGGTTGGAGGCTTAACAGCATGACTGTGGGACAGATAATGACGGCGTATCCCGAGGCGCTGGGGCCGGACGACACGATCCAAAAGGCGGCGAAGCTGATGCGGGACCGCGACTACGGCGTCATCCCGCTCATTGATGAGGACAGCGCCCTCGTCGGCATCGTGACCGACCGTGACATCGTGATCAAGGCGGTTGCCAGTGGGCATGGGCCGGAAACGACCCTGAGCGAGTGCATGACGCCCGACCCTGACTCCGTGCCGAAAGACATCCCTATTGAGCAAGCCCTGCATGTGATGAACACCCGCCAGATCCGCCGTCTGCCCGTGGTTGAGTTCGGGCGGCTGATCGGCATGATCTCTCTGGGGGACATCGCCAAAAGCCAGACGCCGGGGGCCGAAACGCTGAAGACGCTGGAAAGCGTTTCGGCCAGCGGCTCCGAAGTCCGTCCCGGCGCGGGGCTGCCCGAGACATAAACGCATGACTTCATCGGAAATCGCCGACCGTCTGCGCGGCGGCTTGATCGTCTCGTGTCAGGCCCTGCCGCATGAGCCATTGTTCGGGGCCGACATCATGGCCCGCCTGGCCGTTGCCGCCCAGGCGGGCGGGGCCGCCGGCATCCGCGCCAACAGCCCCGCCGACATCGCCGCTATCCGCGCTGCTACCGATCTTCCCCTCATCGGTCTGTCCAAAGTAGAGGTGCCCAGCTTCGACGTCTACATCACCCCGACGCTGGCCGACGCGCTGGCCGTGTCCGAGGCGGGCGCAGACATCATCGCCCTAGACGCCACGAACCGACCGCACCCCGAAGGGCTGACCGCCGACTTCATTCGGCGGGTCCGCGCCGAGACCGGCAAGTCGGTCCTCGCGGACATCTCGACCGATGACGAGGCATTGGACGCCCAGGACGCCGGGGCCGACTTCATTTCCACCACCATGTCCGGCTACACGCCTTACAGCCCACAGTCGGCGGAGCCGGACCTTGACCTCGTCCGTCGCCTCGCGCCCATTCTTACCGTCCCCTTGATCGCCGAAGGGCGCATCGCCACTCCTGAACAGGCGCGGGCCGCGCTGGACGCCGGGGCCTGGGCAGTCGTCGTCGGCGGGGCTATCACCCGCCCGCAGCAGATCACCGAACGGTTTGCGCGGGCGCTCCATCCATGAGTCTCTCTCTCGGCATTGACATCGGCGGCACCAAAATCGCGGGCGGTCTGGTCACGAGCGAAGGCCGCGTGATGCTTTCGGATCGCCGTCCGACGCCGCTGACCGGCGGCGCGGCCATTCTGGAAGCGGCCCTCGGTCTTGCGCGGGCGCTCCAGGAGGCCGCGCCAGGACCACTGTCCGCTATCGGCATCGGCACGGGCGGGCAGGTAGACACGCAGCGCGGCGTCATCGTCTCCGCCACAAGCCTTCTGCCCGGCTGGGCCGGTACGGAAGTCAAAGGAAGCTTTGAACGCGCCTTTGGGCTGCCCTGCGGTGTGGACAACGACGTCAACGCGCTGGCGGTCGGCGAAGCGCGGTTCGGGGCTGGGCGCGGCCTCCAAACCGTGCTCTATCTCGCGCTGGGAACCGGCATCGGCGGCGCGTTGCTGCTGGGTGGTCGTGTTCACCACGGCGCGACCTGGACCGGGGGCGAGTTTGGGCACCTGCTGCTGACGACCGACGAGGCCGCGCCGCGCAAGACTTTGGAAGACTGGGCCGGCGGGCCGGGGCTGGCCCAGACGTACCGGGAGATGACCGGGGCCGGGATGGAAGTCACGGGAGAAGCCGTCGGCATCGAGGCCGCGCGTGACCCTGATGGGCCGGCGGCGCGGGCCATCGCCCGTACCGGCGAATGCCTCGGCTTTGGGCTGGCAAGCCTCGCCAACATTTTAGACCCGGACTTGATCGTCATCGGCGGCGGGCTGGCTGCCCTGGGAGACGCCCTGCTGGACCCGGCACGTCGCGTCCTGCACCGCCATGCCTTGCCTGGCCCCGCCCGCTGTCCGGTTGTCCCCGCCGCGCGCGGCTCGGATGCGGCTGTTATCGGGGCGGCGGCGCTGGGGATGGCCCCGCAGCACTTCCCGGCACTGGAAGTGCCGGTCTACTCCCAGTGAAAGTCGCTCCGCGACTGAAGATGCGCGACTGAAGATGCGTTTCGTTGTGCTTCTCCTCAGTGCCGGAGGCACTTTCACTCCCTAGTAGACCGGCACTTCCAGTGCCGGTGCGGCTTATGTCTAACACACCACTCACCATTGCCCTCGTCCCCCTGGACGAACGTCCCGTCAATACCCGCTACCCGCAGATGCTCGGCGCCATCGGCGGCGCGAGTGTCTTGCTGCCGCCCACTGAGATGCGCGGCTTGCAGCGCGTCCCCGCCGATCTGAACGCTGTCACCGCCTGGCTCCAAGAGACAGCGGCGACGGCGGACGCGGCCATCGTCTCCGCCGAGTACCTGGGCTTCGGCAACTTGATCAACGCCCGCATCTCGCAGGACAGCGCCGCCCGAGTGCTCACACGCCTCGGCCTGCTGGCGGACCTGAACCCAATCTGCCCCGTCCACGCCTTTTCCCTCATCACCCGCGTCTCCAACGCCGATGATGCCGTCGAGGAGCCGGAATACTGGGCGCAGTGGGGGACCAAGTTCTACCGCTATGCCCGGCTGACGCACCAAGCCGAGCGGGGCGAACTGGAAGACACGGAGGAACTGGCGCGGCTGGACGCGACGCTGCCACCCGACCTCAAGGCGGACTGGCTCGTGCGCCGCCTGCGGAACCACACGGTCAACCTGGGCCTGCTGGACATGGCCGCGCGCGGGCAGATTACCTCGCTGCGGCTGACGTCCGACGACACAAGCCCCCTCGGCTTCCCCTCCCGCGAGCGGGACTGGCTGCGCGGCTGGCCCCGCCTGATCGGCCCTGCGCTTGCAGACCGCGTCCTGATGCACCCCGGCGCGGACGAAGTCGGCTCCGCCCTACTGTCAAAATTGCTCATGGAGCGGGCTGGCCGGACGCCGCGCGTCGGGATCGTCTACAGCCATCCCGGCGACGACGCCCTGGTCGCGCCTTACGAAGACCGCCCGGTGCGCGAAACGGTCGAGGGCCAGATTCGCGCCTGCGGGTGCGCGGTCGCCGATGATCTGGGCGGCTGCGACTTCCTCCTCGGCGTCGCCACGCCCTCGCCTCGGCGCACGGACTACCACCCGGAGTACGAGTCCGAGGACCGGCAGGAACGGGCGCCGGCCTACCGCGCCTTCCTCATCGAACTGGCCCATTGGCTGGCGCGCGGCGTCCCCGTCGCCTTCGCCGATGTCGCGTACCCCAACGGCTCCGACCCGCTGCTGACCGCGCTGCTGCTGGCCCCCGACTCGCCGCTCGCGCCGGGACGCCTGGCCGCCTACGGCGCGTGGAACACGGCGGGCAACACGCTCGGCGTGGTCGTCGCCCAGGCCACCTGCACCCTGTTGATGGGAGACAACCCCGACCGCGCCCTGGCCCAGCGCATCTTCCTGGCGCATCGCTTTCTGGAAGACGGGGGCTACCAGACCATCATCCGCCGCGAAGCGCGGGCCGAGGCCGAGCGGCTTTGGGGGCGGCGCGACCCCGACCTGGACGACCCGGAGCAGCAGGCGGCCCTCTGCGCCTTCATCGAGGGATGCCTAGCGGACCGTCTGGCCGAACTCCAAACGCGGGGCGTCGGCGAGGGCCTGCGCCTGACGCCGGGCAGCACACGCCTCCCCTGGCGGCGGACGTTCGAGGTGGATTTCAGGTTAGAGTGACAAAAACGGTCGGCTCTCGCCACGGCGAGAGCCGACCGTTGCGTCAGCCTGACGCCAACGCTCTTCTTCTGCCACTCGTTTTAAGACCGAGTTATGGCTTACAAACCGCTCTCTCCCCAGGTGGTCTCCCGGTTTCCATTGATGCTGCTGAAGAGCTGTTCTGTGTACGATAGTCTGCTATGAATAGGTCCGCAGCTATTCCTGTGACTTTCAATGTTTCAGACTTCAAGGCACCTGCGTCGCAGACGCTGGTTACCTCGCGGTTCCAAGAAAGCGCCCTGACACGCGAAACGGTGGACCGGACGATAGCGACATCTTCTTGAACAAAAATTTGGACAGAGTAGCCGAAATGGCCGGTGCCGTCTCGGGCCGCCGTTATGCCGATACCGACTAACGCATGTGTCTTGTCGTTCGGTGAACCCGTGCTGGGGGCGAGCGGGATCCCAGCCGTTTGGAGTTTTTGAGCAACAACATTCGCGATTGTCGTCTCATCAAGGCCCACTTTATGGAGATCATCGCCTAACCCGAAGGCTGTGACGGCCACGGGGCCGAGTCCGTTGAGAGGCTTGTCATTGGGTGGAACAGAGGGATCGGCGGTCGCCCCTTGATTGAGTAATCGGTTGGCAACCGCCCAGGAGTCATAAGGTAAACGCTTCCGAACTAAAAGAGGTTGAAGGTACTCAATCGGGACAGCGATATTGATGTTCTCTGCGTCCAAGCGAAATGCCCGGATGAGGCCGACCAGTCTGCCGTGCGTGTCCAGGAGCGCGCCCCCGGATGAGCCATGGGCAATGGGAGCTTGGGTCAATATCTCCCGCGTCCCCTTCTCCTCTACCAGATTGCTGACGATGCCCTCGTTGACGGAGCCTGCATACCCTAAAGGGTTACCGACAGCAATGACTTTATCGCCAACCTGGAGACTCCGATTAGGCGCCAAAGCCAGCGGCTTGGTTGCCCCCGTGTCGGCGTAAAGGAGAGCCAGATCATGCTCCTGATCAAAACCGACGACTCCGAGTACCTTCGCCTGGTGCTTGTCATGGAAAACTGCCAGACCTGAAAGCCCCCCGCTGATGACGTGAACATTCGTGACGATCAGGTTCTTGCCGATGACCACACCGGACCCGCCGCTGGTGTGCAGACCGTCGGCAAGAGGGATATGGAGAGCCACCACCGCCGGCTGCGCCAGGTGCGAAATTTGTGTCGTTGAAAGCTCAGGAATAGCCTTTTTCAAGGTCCCAGCGGACGCTGAAGGCGACCAAAAAACCGGCACCAATAGGACACAGATCGAAAGCAGCCTTGACGCACGCATCCTGACGTTTCTCCGTAAATCATCGAATGATCTTGTTCTGAATCCGGCATGAGAGCCAATCTCAATGCGCGAACACATCCGCTTCCAGCGGTTTGCCTCCGCCGGCTTTGTGGTCATCGTGGAGATTGCTAACTGGCGCAGTTCTACTGAGGCGAATCAATCGGTCTGTGTTCCAGTGAGGAAAAAGCGAGGGGAGCGCGGGAGAAAGAGAATGGACAGTACAGGATTCGAACCTGTGACCCCTTCCGTGTGAAGGAAGAGGTCGCTCCCCATCAGAAGCCAGCCAAACCTACTCTCTACGCCCTCGCTCATTTCTGGCAAAATCCTCGGAAGGAAGATGTTACTAAAGCCCTCTCCTTAATGATACATTCACCACAACAAGGGCTAATACCTGCTTTTAGAAAGAAATATAATTATATTTTTGCCTTTATTTCGCTTCCCTCTTCACGGCCAAAGCTGCCTCGTACATCTGCACAAACCCCATCAGCGGGATACCGAGCGCGTGGCATATCTGCCCTAACTCCGGCAGGTCCAGTACCTTCTGCCCTTCTTCATATCGGCTGACGAACTGTTGAGACATTCCGAGTTTCTCTGCCAGATCAATCTGCCGTAATCCCTGTTCTTTTCGTAACTGGATAAGTAGGGTTTGAATAACCTTCTGTTCCTCTGAATAAATACTTTTCTGCACAGAAGGAATAGTAAAGGCTAGAAGCGAATACTATGAATAACGGTGTTGTCATCTAAACGAAAATAGAGGTGAGTATTATGCGTTGTACAAGTCCGTGGGCTAGAGTCTGGCTTGTGACTATCGGCCTGATGGCAGTATCGGGTTGCGCTACTGATAACCAGACTGCGCCAAAGCCGGAGACTGGTAACCAGACTGCGCCAAAGCCTGAGACTAGTAATTCGGCTGCGCCAAAGCCGGAGAACGAGGACCAGGCTGCGGCAAGGGCGGCAGTAAGCGACTCGTTCCAAGTCAAGTCCGGCTTCAAGCCAGTCTACCAAGTAGTCACAAGGGAAGATATGAGTACGCCGCTTGCAAGTAGATGGACAGTTCGCATTGCACTACCAGCCCACCTTAAACGGGAAGAAGTGGAGCAGAACCTACGCTATGCGGCAAAAGAGCAGTGGGACCAGAGCAGGCCGGATGCACTCTCAGTGTTTGGACTGCACCCCTGAAGTGAGACAAACGGTTAAGGTGGTATACTCCGAAAGGAAGACCACCGACCATGAGCCTCAAGCGACGCATCTTTACCAAAGAGTTCAAGCAGCAAGTGCTGCGTGAAG